>LQAE01000002.1_pt1 | contig 232262 bp, 245 predicted proteins | sample 1535771 | NCBI WGS metagenome assembly LQAE01 (sample SAMN04331582, study PRJNA305678) | bioreactor metagenome | isolation source: bioreactor_1 inoculated with Wadden Sea sediment 1st replicate of a... | place: Germany:Bremen
ACCTACCAGCGTTGTTCCATCCTCTGCAATCCAAAGATGTTCTTTTTTTGCATCATAATTCATTGCGAACTGAGCTAACCCTGAAGCTACATAGGCATCAAAGGTTGTATCAAATCCGTAATGATTTGAGTAAAACACAGCATGGCGATACGTAATATAACCAATATCGCCAGATCTATGAGAGCGGATTATAAACGTTTTTGTTGGAGGTTTTTGGCCAGTAAAAATTTGTTCTATTTTGTCCATCGCTTGTACAAGCTGTTTTATTTCTTCTTCAGTTTTGTCAGGCAGAGAGGACTGAATTTGTTCATTTGACAACTTCTGAAGTGTTCTCATAGCTGCCTCTCCTTTTGGCGTGAGTGATAGAATTTGCTTACGAGTATCCTTTGAAGACCGCCTTTTGCTAATTAATCCTTGTTTTTCAAAACGCACCAACAGGCGGCTGAGGTAAGCTGGATCAAGTTGAAGATGGTTAGATAAATTCTTAGAAGTCAGATTGGATGTTTGATGAAGTTCAAATAAAATTCGGGCTTCAGCAAGTGAGTAGTCACTTTTGAGAAGTTTATTATTCAATAATTCGAGTACTTGTGTATAAAAACGATTAAAGTGACGTATTTTTTCTATATAACTCAGCTTGATTAACATATTCACCCCCTGAAATTAAATTTGTTAAGATTGATAACTCTATAATCTTCCAATTGTTGTTTTTTGTCAATTTTTAATTGACAAAAAACAAGTATTTATTTGATATAGTCAACTATCTTTGTTTTCTTTGTATAAAAACCATTCATAAAATCAGGAAGGGAAGATGGCTGACATTAGAAAAAGAGCAATTGAAGGTTTGGAAGTTGGTGATACGTTTTCTGTGTCACGTATATTTTCAAAAAAAGATGTGATTCAATTCGCCGATATTTCAGGGGATTATAATCCAGTTCATTTTGATGAGCACTTTGCTTCAATTAAAAACTTTAACAGTTGTATTTGCCACGGACTTTTAGTTGGAAGTCTCTTGACTGAGATAGGTGGGCAAATCGGCTGGTTGAACAAGCCCGGACATGATGGGATGACATACAGATCGTCACGTTTCTGGCCGGGGATAACCGTTCTCCTGTTTCCAGCCTTCCTACATTTAGCTCCCCCCGATGGTGACTTGCGGACGGACTGGAATCTTTTGGGGGCTACGACAGTCCGTCAGCAAGTCCACATCAGGGACTGTGCTGTTCAATGGATAACTTTTCCCGCATTCAGGTTGACATCGGCGTTCAAGAGCGGCCTGAAAAAAAATTCACACTTACATTCCCAGGAGAGTCCCCAGCCTGACCATGGGCCAGGCATGCACGGCCCCGCCTTTTGGCAAGGTTCTCATTTTGGCGGCAATGTCCAGAAAATCATCCTTGCGCCACATGGCGCCGATGAGCAGCCCCAGTTCATCGGCAAATGTGCCGATGGCCTGGCCCCCCACAACCTTGTTGTCCAGCATCACCACCCGCAGATAATTGCTTTGGTCTTCCCGTTCCACAATGCGCTTATCTCCGAGCATACAATCCAATGCCCGCTGGGTTTTTCCGAAGGTGGCGGCATGGGTGTCGAAAAAATGGGCCCGGGCAAAGGCGTATGCCCCCAGATACCGGACCGGTTCGCCAAGGATGTGCCGGGCCGCCACCTGGGCCTGTTCAATGGCGTTGTGCTTGAGCTGGAACATGGCGATTTCCCCGGTGCAGGCATCGATGGTTTCCACACAATCACCGCAGGCATAGATATCGGGATCACTGGTCTGCATCTGCCGGTTCACCTGGATGCCCCGGCCAGTCTCTATGCCAGCAGTCCGGGCCAGGGCCGTTCCCGGCACCACGCCGGTGGCCACCACCACCGTGTCGCAGTCAAGGGTGCGCCGGTCCGTGACCACGCCGGTGACGTTGCCGTCTCCTTTGATTTCCATGACCTTTTCATGGGTGAACACCTGAATGCCGTAGCCGGTCAGTTCGGTCTCCAGCCGTTTGGCCGTGGGTTCGTCGAACAGTGAGGGGAGAATCCAGTCCATGAGTTCGATCACATAAACATCAACCCCTTTTCGTTTCAATGCTTCCGCCGCTTCGATACCGATGGCGCCGGATCCGATGACCACGGCGCTGGTACCGTGGTGAGCCGCCAGTTTCCGGGTTTCTGAGAGCTGTTTGCATGAAAACACCCCAGACTGGTCAATGCCGGGGATGGGGGGGATGAACAGGTCTCCGCCATGGGCCAGCACCAGTTTGTCATAGCGGATCTGTTCTCCGGTATGAATGGTAATCCGTTTTTTGTCCGGATCGATGGACACGGCCCTGGCGTCATACCGAAGTTCGATGCGGTGGGTTTCATAATCTTCGGTTTTTTTTCTGAACACATCGGTTTGCTGACACTCTCCTCCCAAAAAATAGGGCAGAGAACAGGGATCGTATTCCGGTACATCTTCGGCGGAAAGAATGACGATGTCTGCCTCGGGATCTTTTGTGCGGACATCGAACGCCACCTGGTTGCCGGCGATGCCGTTTCCGATAATTACAAGTCTCATGATATCCTGCCTTTTTCCATCATCTTTGATTATTTACAGGTGTGAAATTTTTTTGTCCTGCCGGCGGCCTGTCTGGCGGCCCGGTGTGAAACGGCACCGGCCGGGCACAGGGTCAGGGCTTTTTCCTGTCTGCATGCGGCCACGCACCAGGGCTCGGTTTCATCTTCGCACATGTCACAGGTCATGGTCCGGCCGGTATAGGGATCGATCCGGGGAGCGCTTGCAGGACAGATATAGACACAGGCCCGGCATCCGATGCAGACATCGGGATTGGTGACCACTGTGCCGTTATCCTGGCGGATCCGGGCGTCATGGGGCACACTTTGATGCAGGGGGCGGTGTCACAGGCCATGCAGATTACCGGCACATTGAGTTCCTGTGAATCGAACCGGATCACGGTCACCCGGGATAGGCCCGGATCGATGCGGCCATGGTGCTTCATGGCACAGGCGATCATGCACCGCCCGCATCCTGTACATTTTTCCGGATCAATGAAAAGCTGTTCTCGCCGCACGTTCATTTTCTTGTCCTTTTTTTCATTCGGTTCGGATGGGATAAGTTCAATATGGTGAACAAAATTATTTTTCGTTTCTTTAATTTCTGTATACTGAATCGGCTGGTATGTCAAATCAAAAATAAATACTTTGAATTTTAAAGTGTTATTTATTAAAAACAGGGTTGACTTTTCCGGCTCCTCTGGTATAGAAATTCATTATAACGAACTTGTACCGCAAAAACAAGTTGTCAGGTGGCTGAACAAAAAGCCCCAACCGCATTAACATAAGGAGTGTAACATGGCTGACAAAGAAAGGGTCTCTTCGTCTGAATCGCTTCGCAGTACCCGGACATTTGGTAAAGTGAGGTGTCACAACCCCAGCTGCATGGGCCGGCTCACCCCGTCGCCGGGCAGCAAGCAGATCACCTGTCCTACCTGCGGCATGACCTACCGTCTGTTCTGGGTGACACCGGAACTGCCCAGAATCCGGGGTCCGGTCTGGGACGTCAACCGGAAACTGGCCCAGGAAACCCTGGCAAAAAAACTGGGAACGTCTGACAGCGATTCCAACTAGATCAAGGAGGGAACAACACATGGCACTGGACCGCAAAATCGCCTATATCAATCTGACCACAGGGGATGTGGAGATCAAGCCTATCCCTCTGGAAATGAGAAAAAAATTTATCGGCGGCCGGGGAATGGACGCCTATCTGCTCTATAATCATGCGCCTAAAGGATGTGATCCCATCGGCCCCGAAAATCCACTGATTGTCAGCGGCGGGCTTCTCACCGCCACATGCGCGTCTGCCACGGCCCGGACCCATGTAATGGCCAAGTCGCCTTTGACCGGGCTGCTGGGATCGTGCAACATGGGCGGGTTTTTTGCGCCTGAAATGGCCTGGGCCGGGTTCCATCACCTGGTCATCACCGGAAAGGCGGACAAACCCGTATATCTGTGGATTCACAACGGTGAGATCGAAATCCGGGATGCCGGCCATTTGTGGGGGAAAAACAGCACCGACACCCAGTGGGCCATCCGGGACGAACTGGACGATGAGGAAGTCAAAAGCATGGTCATCGGCCAGGCCGGCGAAAACCTGGTGGCCTTTGCCTGTGTTATGACCGGCATCAAAAACGCCGGGGGCCGTACCGGCATGGGCTGTGTCATGGGTGCCAAGAACCTCAAGGCAGTGGCGGTCAGAGGCACCATGGATGTGAAGATTGCCCATCCTGTGGATGCTCTGGAGCACAATAAAAAATTTATCGATCAGATCACGGGTGCCAAGGTGAACAAGACCCAGGGCACCCTGGGAACCCCGTTTATCTGGGGGGCCACTAACTGCTGGGGCGGGGTACGCACCAGAAACTTTCAGTACAATCAGATGGAATACGCCGACGAGATCGAGCCCGAAGCCATTGATGACTATGCCGCTGAAACCATGGGACCGCATCACATGACCGGGTGTTTCGGATGCCAGATCCACTGCCGGGCCCAGTACAAGATCCAGTCCGGACTGTACAAGGGCAAATATGATGAAGGTCCGGAATATACCTCTTTAGGGGCGTTTGGCGCGGAACCGGACTGCAAGAACATTGAAACCGTGCTCACGGGTAACCATCTCGTGAACCAGTACGGGGTGGACAACCTGGAGATCGGCAGCATGATCGCCTGGGCCATGGAGCTGTATGAACTGGGGATTCTTACCAGCAAGGAAACAGAAGGCATTGACCTGCGGTTCGGCAATGATGAAGCCTTGCTTCAGATGGTGCACAACATCTGCACCCGCACCGGATGGCTGGGCAATGTCCTGGCCGACGGCGGAATCCCAGCGGCTGAAAAAATCGGAAAAAATGCCTTTGACTATCTGATTCAGGTCAAGGGGATGAACAACCTCCACTCGGATGAACGGGCCACACCGGGCCTGGCGTTGAATATCGCCACCGCATCCCGGGGATCGGACCATCTGCGGTCCAGGCCGGCCATCGACCTGTATCATTTGCCGGAACCCGTTCTCAGAAAAATCTACAGTTCTCCGGTTCCCTATGACGGGCCTTTGTCTTCCGAGCACACCGAATATATCGGCAAACCCTGGCAGGTGTTCTGGCAGGAAAACGTGTACATGGCCGTGGACTGTCTGGGCATCTGCAAATACCACACTGTGTTTTTAGGGGCCACGCTTCCCAATTTCGAGGACTGGCCTGAGGTGATTTACTACAACACAGGCCTTGAATTCACGCCCAAAGAGATCTGGGATGCGGCGGAACGGTGCAACAACCTGGAACGGCTGTTCAACCTGAGAGAAGGCTTGACCCGCAATGATCCCAATAAAGGCGATACCCTGAACCACAGGTACTTTGACGAGCCCTGCCGCAGAGGCGCGCCGGACGTGATCGGAAAACGAATCGACAGAGACAAGTTCAACGTCATGATCGATGAGTTCTACGAACACCACGGATGGGACAAGGAGGGGATACCGACGACTGAAACCTTGAAGCGGCTGGGTCTGGAAAACGAACCCACCCGGTTGCTGTAGATCATAACCAAGGAGAAAATCATGGATAAATTTCTGACAGTGGATGCAGATAAATGCACAGGGTGCCGCCTGTGTGAGCAGGTGTGCTCGGTGATGCACGAAGGGGTTTCCAATCCCGCCAAAAGCAGGATACAGGTCGTGAAATGGGAACAGGAAGGGGTGTATATTCCGGTGATCTGTAAACAGTGCGAAGATGCGCCCTGCGTGAATGTCTGCCCGGTAAGAGCAATCTCCCGGGACCCGGATTTCGGTTTTGTGAAAGTGGACCATGAGGTATGCATCGGGTGCCGGTCCTGTGTGGGGATCTGCCCCTTTGGCGCCATGGGGTACAATGACACCACACACCAGGTGTTCAAATGTGATCTGTGCGGTGGAGATCCCCAGTGTGTGCGGTTCTGTGAAGTACACGCCCTGGAGTTCGTGCCGGCAGAAAGGGTCGCAGCCCAGAAGAAACGCAAAGGCGCAGCCCGTCAGTCTGCGGCGGAACGGCAGGCGGTGGCGCTGGGGTAACCACGGTATCAGAACTCGTACCTGCCGGGGCATTGCCCGGCACCAACCCCAAAAGAAATTCAATTGAGTTGCATAAAAGATTTTAATTCAATCAAACATCGCCAGGGTCCGGTTGTGACAAACGGGCCCTGGCGGGTTTCCACCTCTTTTTTGATTCAGATGGCCGTACTGGTCCAGGCGACCAGGGCACGGTCAGTCCCAGGGTGTTTCCGACCGCCTGTTTCAGGGCCAGGTCGGCGATCACGGTGTCCCGGCCCCCGTTGCCGGACAGGCCGCACACGGTGATCTCACCGTCTGACCTCCGGCCCGGATGACGGCCGGACACCAGCTCCCCCAGCCCGATGACCTGATCTTCAGAAACGGGCAGCCAGCAGATCCGGAATTCGTATGCCTTTTTTCAAGGAAGGCGATGTTGTAATATGAGCTACTTCATTATGTCAAGAACACCCGTCATGACAAGGAAAAATCCGTTAGATCCCTTCCAGGGCCAGGGCCTGTTTCAGGTCCGCAATCAGGTCCCGGGAATCCTCAATGCCGGTTGAATACCTTATCAGGCCTCGGGAATTCCCATGGCAGCCCGCTCCTGTGCCGTGCATTCCACATGGCTGGTGGTGGCCGGCATGCCCACGATGGTTTCCACGGCGCCCAGGTTGGCGGCGGCATGGGCGAATTTCAGCCGGGGCAGGAACCGTTTGGCGGCATCCAGGCTGTTTTCTTTGAGTTCAAAACTGAGCATGCCCCCGAAGCCGCTCATCTGGCGGCATGCGATGTCATAATTGTCGTGGGTCTCCAGGCCCGGATAATAGACCCGGCCCACGGCCGGATGTTCAAAAAGAAACCGGGCGATGTCCATGGCGTTCTCATTCTGCCGGGCCACTCTCAAATGCAGGGTTTTCATACCCCTGAGCAGAAGATACGCTGCCATGGGGTGCAGGGTGGCCCCGTTGATTTCCCGGAAATGGTAGATCGTTTTCACCAGATCCCGGGTGCCGCAGATAACCCCGCCCAGGGCATCGGCATGGCCGCCTAAAAATTTGGTAGCGCTGTGAAGGACCAGGTCCGCACCCAGTTGCAGCGGATTTTGGTTGATGGGCGTGGCAAAGGTGTTGTCCACCACCACAATGGCATTGACTTTTTGGGCTGCGGCAATGAGCCGTTCCAGGTCCAGGATCTTGATGGTGGGGTTGGTGGGGGTTTCCAGATACACCAGTTTGCAGCCTTTGGCGATTTCCGCTTCAATGGCGGCATGGTCGGATGTGTCGCACAGTACGGCATTTACGTTGAACTTCGGCAGGAATTCGAAAAACAGCTTGCTGGTTCCGCCATAGGTATCCTTGATGGATACCACCCGGTCTCCGGCGCTCAATAGCGCAAACAGGGTACTGCTGATGATGCCCATGCCCGTGGCCGCACTGGTAGCGGCTTCCGCCCCCTCCAGAAGCCGCACTTTTTCCTCGAACGCCTGGACCGTGGGGTTGGTGTTTCTGCCGTAGATGTGGCCGGGTTTTTCCCCGTTTGCCACCTGGAGCCATTCATCCATATCCCGGTACCCGAAGGACACGCTGTGTACCACGGGCACCTGGGTGGCTCCCTGCATCCATGATTTTTCTTCTCCGCCCCAGACGGCCTGGGTGCCGGTATGTATTGGATCGTTCATTCGTTCTCCTTAAATCGTTTAATGGGTTTTAACCCTTTTGTACTAACACCCATGCCCGGATAGGCACAATAAAACATGCAAGTGCTCAGTCGCCAATAACCACTTAACCACTTTTATATCAATAGGTTATGGCTTAATAGAATGATGGGCTGCTGTTTCATGATAGAGCCATTGTCCGCCGGTTCTGTCATGGACTGCCTTGTTTTTTGGGCATGGTGCCCTGATTTCCCACAATTGCATCTTTGGAATTATATTGTGTTTGCAGCCCAAAGTCCAGTAGATCCGGAACCGTGACCTGGGATTCGACCCGCAGTCTTCCCCCGGCACCAGTTGCTGAGGATACGAGATCAGCTGTAAGGGGGATTTTCGTCCTTCAAAATCCTTTTTTCCAGGCAATTTCTTGTACCTGTTTTTGAACGGGTCCTGAATCTGCCGGGCATTGAATCGGAGGTCACTCAGTGGTATAGTGGCCGCCGTTGATGAGCCGTTTCGGATGAACATTACCGGGAAAAGACTGAACAAGGAAGGCTGATATGACCGATGATCTCGTGATCGCTGCCGGCGCAAAAGCGTATGACCATATCCGAAAAAACGGGCTGTCTCAGGAGGATATCCGCCTGGTACTGGGAGCGTCGGGTGCGGCCAAATGGCTGGTGCTGTATGGGCTGGATACAGCCATCTTTTCCGACTGGTTCCGGGACCGCAGGGAAGCGCTGCCTTTGTGGGGGACCTCCATCGGGGCCTGGAAATTTGCAGCCGCGGCCCAGACCGATTCGATCCGGGCCTTTGATGCCCTGAAACACGGGTACATCCATCAATATTATTCCGGGCGCGTGACACCGGTCCGGATCAGCAGAGAATCGAACCGGATCATGGCAGGGTTTCTTCAGCAGACCCGGGTGAGCGAGGTGCTGTCTCATCCGTTTCTGAGAATTGCCATCGGAACGGTCCGGTGCCGGCATTTGCTGGCATCCAGACACCGGGGGGTTCAGGTGCTGGGCATCGGGGCGGGTGCGGTGTTGAACCGGGTTTCCAGGGATCTCCAGCGCCTGGTGATGGAACGGGTCGTGTTTCATCATCCCGGATTTGAACCGGATACAGTGGATTTCTCCGGGTTTCCCACCCGGTTGGTGCCTTTGAACGCCCAAAATTTTCGACCCGCTCTGACAGCATCCGGTGCCATTCCCTATTTTATGGAAGGAGTGCCGGACATTGCCGGCGCACCGGTTGGCATGTACCGGGATGGCGGGATCCTGGATTATCATCCCGTGGCAACCCTGCCTTCAGAAGAGAACGGGCTGATCCTGTACCCCCATTTTTATCCCTATATTATTCCGGGGTGGTTTGACAAGAATACCCCCGGTCGCCGCCTGACCGGGCCGGTCACGGACCGGATCATTCTGGTGGCCCCGTCTCAAACCTTTGTGTCACGCCTCCCTTTTGGCCGAATACCGGACAGAAAGGATTTTGTCCGATTCGAGGGAAAGGATAACACACGGGTGGCGGCTTGGGAAAAAACCGCTGACATGAGCCGATATCTGGGGGACCAGTTTCTGGAGATCACTCAGACAGGAAGGATTCAAGCGATGGTGCAACCCCTGGCTTGAGCTATCCGTGCATGGATAATGCCGCCTGAATCGCCCGGCAGGCCGTGTCCGTGCCGCCGGACCGGGACGCTACATAGGTACGGGCGTTTTGTCGCCGCGTTTCACGGTCTTCATTTTTTGTCAGGTACATGATCATGGTATGGGCCGCAGATCGCCAGTCCGGCTTTCTGACGGCCAGTCCGGTGTCAAAGACCCGGGGTCCCACCCAGAAGAAATCATCCCAGAACGGCCCTGTCACCACCGGGGCCCCCTGGAGCAGGGGTTCCAGAAAGTTTTGACCCCCCAGGGGCTTGAGGCTGCCGCCCATGAAAACCGTTTGGGCGTAGGCAAACACCTGCCGCATTTCACCGAAGCGGTCCCATAGAATGATGCCCGGCACAGCAGGTGGCCTGGACAATGTCGAGCGCAGAAAAAAGGGACACCGGATTGTTTCAGCCGGCGCTTCCAGACGTCGATCCGGTGCATGTGACGGGGAAACAGGGCGATTACCTGTTTCGGGTATTGATCGAAAAGAGAGCGGATCATTTTTACTACCTGGCGTTCTTCCCGGTGCCGGATGGAGGCGAACACGGAAATGGGCCGGTCACCGGAAAAGATTTCCGTCCAATGAGGCGACCCGGTTTCAGGTTCCCCGGGTTGAGAAGCCTGGGATTCCAGGGTTTCAAATTTCATGTTGGGCATCACGGCAATCTTCGCCTGGTCAAACACCCGGCGGAACCGGTCAGCATCTGCTTTGGAAACCGCCAGGACCTCATGGGGAGCGATCCGGGACCACAGCGGCCTGGTCAACCGGTAGTGGCGGCTGCTTTTGGCGGACATCCGGCCGTTTACCACCAGTATCCGGGTGTGTTGCTGCCGGAGATGATGCAGCATGGCCGGCCACAGCTCGGTTTCCAGCAGCACCATCACTTTTGGGTTCACCTGTTTAACCGCCTTGGCGGCCATGCTTGGGCAGTCAAATGGAAACCAGCCAAAAGACAAAGAAATATGGGAAGACACCTGTTTTTTTTTGAGGACGTCACAGAGAATGCCCATGCCCTGGTCCGTGGTGGTGGTGACCAGAATCCGCACCGGGCCGGTGAGGGAAAGCCCTTGAATCAACCGGACCGCCAGAAGGGCTTCTCCGGCAGACGCCGCCTGAATCCAGAGATCGGCCGGTGAGAAATATGCCGCCGCATCCGTGCGCTGATCAAACGAATGCGCCAGCCGGGAGTGGTGCCGCAAAAAAGGGAGGACCACTGCCCAGAGCAGGTTGTAAAATCCCATGAAATTGGTTATAAAGGCAGACTTTTTCATGAGAACGCATGGTCTCATGTTTTAAACGGATTGACAATAGGGTGACAACCAAAGATAACAGGTTTATGGATAAGAAATTAGTCGGCTTGCCCCGGTTCCGCCGCAGAAAAATTGTGGACATGGTACTGCAGTACCGGTTCCAGCTGATCATTGCATCGGTGTGCATGATCTTGGTGGCGGCAGCCAACGGGGCCATGGCCTTTCTGGTCAAACCGGTGATCGACGATATTTTTGTGGCAAAGGACCGGGATATGCTCATGCTGATTCCGGCCCTGGCCGTGCTGGTATTTCTGCTTAAGGGCGCGGGCACGTTCGGATCGGAATACCTGATGAACTTCATTGGCGAACGAATTATCCGATATTTCAGGGAAGCGTTGTACGACCGGATCACGGATCTGCCCCTGGCCTTTATTCACAAGGAAAAAACCGGGGCACTGATGTCCCGGATTACCAATGATGTCAACATTGTCAAGGGCATGGTGTCTACAGCCGTGGTCAATATTTTCCGGGATTTTTTTCGGTGATCGCGTTTTTGTTTGTCATCTTTTACAGGGACTGGCAGCTGGCCTTAGGGGCGTTCATTGTCCTGCCCCTGGCATTTTATCCGATTTTGATTTTCGGCAGAAGAGTCCGGCGGTTTTCCACGGGGACCCAGGAAACCATGGCGGAATTGAATTCGTTTTTGCACGAGACGTTTAGCGGCAGCAAGATCATCAAGATTTTCAATCTCCAGGATTTCGAGAAAAACCGGTTCAAGGAAAAAACCCGCCACCTGTTTGACCTGGAAATGAAAAAAGTGATTGCCAAGGCCCTGTCGTCTCCGGTCATGGAGTTTCTGGGCGGCTTAGGGATCGCGTTCATCATCTGGTTCGGGGGGCTGCGGGTCATCAATGGCACTTCCACGCCCGGGGTATTTTTTTCTTTTTTGACTGCGGTGATGATGCTGTATGATCCGGTGAAAAAAATATCCAAACTCAACAACACCATTCAGGAAGGGGTGGCGGCCGCGTCCCGGATTTTTGATGTGCTGGAAGAAGACCAGGCCATTGAAGAAACCAAAGACCCCCAACTGCTGTTCGGCCGGGCACTGTCCGTGGCGTTTGAAAAAGTGGGGTTTAGTTACGGCCCGGATGAAACCCCGGCCCTCAAAGAGATCGACTTGACGGCAGCGCCAGGCGAAGTGGTGGCCCTGGTAGGAATGAGCGGGGGCGGTAAAACCAGCCTGGTGAACCTGATTCCAAGGCTTTATGATGTGACTGAGGGCAGGGTGACCGTAGGCGGCATCGATGTCCGGGACCTGTCCATTCAGTCCTTAAGAGACCATATCTCCATTGTGACCCAGGAACCGATCCTGTTCAATGAAACCGTGAAAGACAACATCCGGTACGGACGTATGGATGCCACGGACCGGGAGATCGAAGCCGCGGCAAAGGCGGCCTATGCCCATGAGTTCATCATCGGGTTCCCCAAAGGCTATGACACTTTGATCGGGGAACTGGGGTCAAGGCTGTCCGGCGGAGAAAAACAACGCATCTGCATTGCCAGGGCCCTGATCAAGGACGCGCCCGTGCTGATTCTGGACGAAGCCACCTCCGCCCTGGACTCCCAGGCGGAGCAGGTGGTACAAAAAGCCCTGGAAAACCTGATGAAGGGCCGTACCACCTTTGTTATTGCCCACCGGCTGTCCACCATTGACCATGCGTCAAAGATCGTGCTACTAAAAAACGGCACTATTGTGGAACAGGGCACCCGGGATCAGCTCATGGCCTGTGAGGGGGAATTTCACAGCCTGGTGGTCCTGCAGATGACCTCGGGAAGCAAAAACAGCATTGTGCCGTCAGACGAACCGGCCCAAACCGGTGCCGGCCATGATTCTGACAGGAAAACAGTCAAACATAAGGAGTGAAAAAACATGGGTATTTCCAAGGAACTGCTGAACATTCTGGTATGCCCCAAATGCAAGAAGGATATCCGGCTCACTGATCGTGAAGACGGGCTGATCTGCGACCATTGCCAACTGCTGTATGAAATCAAAGATGACATTCCCATCATGCTGGTGGATGAGGCCAAGCCGATCAACCCATGAGCGTGCCCAAACCCCCGGATCCGGCCAAACTGGTAATGTCGGTGTTCATGAAGGAAAAACCGCTGTTTGAGACGGCGTTTCCGCTGCTGGAAACCATCGGCGGGCCCGTGGACCTGGTGTCCCGGTGGATGGATTTTGATTTCACTGACTATTATCACAAAGAAATGGGGCATCCCCTGTTCCGGCGGATCCTGGCGTTCAAGTCCCTGGTGAACCAATCGGACCTGGCAGACATCAAACAGGCCACCAATGAGGCGGAACAGCGGTTTGTCCGGGACGGTCGGCGCCGGATCAACATCGATCCCGGTTATCTCGTACCCTCCCGGTTTGTCCTGGCTACGGGCAAGGATTTCGCCCACCGGATCTATATTGGCAATCACCTGTACGCGGACCTGACCCTGATGTATATTCACAAACAGTTTGTGCCCCTGGACTGGACCTATCCGGATTACCAGTCCCCGGAGATCCACCGGTTTCTCGAACAGGTCCGGGACAAATACCAGCTGGATTTGAAAGCCAAGAAAGCTCAGAAAACAAGGAACCAGCCATGATTAAAAGCATGACCGCGTTTGCCAAAGCGGTCCATACAAAGGAGATGGTTACGGCTGAGGCCGTAATACGGTCCTACAATTCCAGGCATCTGGATTTTGCCGTGTACATGCCCGATGCCTGCCAGGGGCTGGACGAGGAGATCAAGAGGATCGTGACCCGGTATCACCACCGGGGGCGAATGGAAATCCGGATCACGGTCCAGGATGACCGGATCCAGGAAACCGGATTTGAAGTGGATGAAGTCAAAGCCCTGGCCTATTTCAAAGCGTTGAAACAGATCACGGACCATCTCGGGCTTTCCCGGGAACCGGATCTGGCTGATGTGCTTTCGGCCAAAAATCTGATCGTGCCGTCGGTCAACGAGCCGGATCAGCCCCTGATGGCGGCAGTGGTGTCAGAAGCCGTGGATCAGGCGGCCAAGGACCTGGATCAGATGCGAAGAACCGAAGGCAGCCATCTGTACCAGGATCTGATGGCCAGGATCGATGCTATGGAGGTGCAGATGGATCAGGTCCGGGAGCTGGCCCATGACATTCCGGTGCTGTACAAAAAACGGCTGGAGGAGCGGCTGGCCCGGCTCACTGCAGGCCAGGGAGAGATCGATCCGGTACGTCTGACTCAGGAAGTGGCGATCCTGGCGGACAAAAGTGACGTGTCCGAGGAGATCGTACGGATTGCCAGTCACATTGATCAGTTTCGAAAAACAATGAATGCGGAGCCCTCTCAGGGACAGACCCTGAATTTTCTGATCCAGGAGTTCAACCGGGAGTTCAACACTATCGGATCCAAATCCGGCCAAGCCGCATTGTCCCACCGGGTGGTGGATTTGAAATCACAACTGGAAAAAATCCGGGAACAGGTTCAGAACATTGAGTGATACCAGGAAAAAAAAACCAATACCATTGACCGCACCGGCCTGCGCCTGGAACAGCTGCTGCTGAACATCGGATTCGGTAACACCGTGCCTGCGGACCGGGTGGTGGCGATCCTGACCCCCAACTCCAGCCCCATGAAGCGGCTCAAGGATGAGGCCAGGGATGAAAACCGTTTGATCGATGCAACCCACGGCAGAAAAACCCGGGCCATCATTGTCACCAATAGCAACCACGTGATTTTGTCGGCCATCCAGGCGGAAACCGTGTCAGCCCGGTATGAGGCCCTGGCAACCAAAGACGGGGAAAAGGATCAGGAGACGTGATATGAAACAAAACGCCCGGTTATTTGTGATCTCCGCGCCTTCCGGGGCCGGAAAGACCACCCTGATCAAACCGGTCATGGCCCGGTTTTCCGGGATCTCCTATTCCGTGTCCCACACCACGCGCCCGCCCAGGCCCAAAGAGATTCACGGCAAAGATTATTTTTTGTGACTGAAGAGACCTTCAAACAGATGATCGATGCACATGCCTGGCTGGAATGGGCCAGGGTGCACATCCATTTTTACGGCACCTCAAGGGTGTTTGTCAAAGAGCAGCTGAAAGCGGGCCAGAATCTGCTCCTGGATATCGATGTCCAGGGCGCAAGGCAGATCATGGACTCCGGCCTGGACCCGGTCACGGTGTTCATCATGCCCCCGTCCCTGGACGTGCTGCGGCAAAGACTTAAATCCCGCGGCACGGACAGTGCAGACACTATTGAACTCCGCCTGGCAAACGCCGAAAAAGAGATCGCATTGAAACACCTGTATCAGTACGTGGTGGTCAATGATGACCTGGATACGGCCGCCGAACAATTGTGTGCCATTTTTGAAAAAGAGATGATGGCCGGTGGCCCAAATGAGCCGGATTTCAACAATGGCTGAGCCGGGCATGGACATCCTGTTCGGGTTTCACAGCGTGTCGGAAGCCCTGAAAGCGGGCCGCCGCCGGTTCAAGACCCTGTACCTGTCCAAGAGCCTGTCCGGCCGCCGTAAAGATACCCTGGTGTCCCTGGCAGACAAGGCGAAGATCCCGGTTTCCGCCGCTGGGAACCAGAAATTGGACGAGTTTGCCAAAGGCGGGGTCCACCAGGGGATTGCGGCTTTGGCCACTCCGCTTCCGACATATCGGGAACCGGACCTCATCTCACGGATCGAACAGAGGCAGACTCCGTTTCAGGCACTGGTGCTGGACCAGATCGAAGACCCCCAGAACCTGGGTGCTTTGATCCGTACGGCCGTGTGCACCGGGATGGATTTTATCGTGATCCCCAAAGACCGGTCCGCTCTGCCGGGTCCGGGAGTGTCCAGGGCATCAGCCGGGGCCATGGAGCATGCCGACATTTTCGTGGTCACCAATACCGCGGCTACGATCCGGACCCTGAAAACCCGTCGCGCCTGGGTGGCGGGCCTGGATGCCGGTGGCAACACCTTTTTGCACCAGACGGATCTTACGGGCAACCTGGTCCTGGTGGTGGGCGGGGAACACAAAGGCATCCGCCCAGGCGTCCTTAAGGTGTGCGATTTTGTGGTATCCATTCCCATCAAAAGCCCGGTTACCTCTCTGAACGCCTCGGTGGCCGGGGCCATGGCCATGTATGAAGCACTACGTCAGAAAATGATCAATTAAGACCACTCAATTGCAACCAACCAAGGAAAGCCAAGTAATCATATGAAGGAATCGATTTCAATTACTTCCTGCGGCACATGGCAGGTGCCGGATCATCCGTCAGTGGCGTGTATCCAGGGAGACGGCATTGGTGAAGATATCTGGCCGGGGGCCAGGGCCGTGCTGGATGCGGCTGTGAGCGCCGTGTTCGGTGATGACAAAAAAATTGACTGGGTCCCGGTGCCGGCCGGGGAATCCAGTTTCAAACAGACCGGGCAGTGGCTCCCGGACCAGACTCTCGGAACCATCCGGACGTTGAAAGTCGCCATTAAAGGTCCTTTGGCAACGCCGGTGGGAAGGGGGATCCGGAGCCTGAACGTGCGGCTGCGCAAAGACCTGGATCTGTTCGCCTGTATCCGGCCCATCCGGTATTACCCCCCGGTGCCCAGCCCTATGAAACACCCGGAAAAAGTGGACATGGTGGTGTTCCGGGAAAACACGGAAGATGTGTATGCAGGCATGGAATGGGACAGCCGGACCCCGGAATGCCGGCAGCTGATGGGAATGCTCAAAACCCATCTCAACTGCGACCTGCCGGAATCCAGCGCTTTGGGCCTTAAGCCCATGTCCCCGGAAAACACCCGTCGTCTGGTGAAAAAAGCGTGTGAATACGCCATTGAAAACCACCGAAAAAGCGTGACCCTGATGCACAAGGGCAATATTATGAAATTCACGGAAGGGGGATTCCGTAAATGGGGATACGAGGTTGCGTTTGAGTGTTTCGGTGACCGGATGATCACGGAGCAGGACCTGTATGCCACATACGAAGGGGTGGTGCCGGACGGGCATGTGGTGATCCGGGACCGGATCGCGGACATGGTGTTTGCCGATGTGTTGCTCAAGCCGGACCAGTATGATATCATTGCCTGTCCCAATTTGAACGGGGATTATATTTCCGATGCCCTGGCCGCCCAGGTCGGCGGGCTGGGCATGGCGCCCGGCGCAACATCGGGGATGCCTGTGCCGTGTTCGAGGCCACCCACGGCACGGCCCCGGACATTGCCGGCAAAGACATGGCCAATCCCTGTTCCCTGATTCTGTCCGGGGCCATGATGCTGGACCACTTCGGGTGGAAGGAAGCCGGAGACGTCGTACGTCGGGCCATGGGCCGGGCCCTGGCAGGAGAATTTCTCACACCGGATCTGGCCGGTCAGATTCCGGGGGCAAAGGCGGTATCATGTTCCAAGTTTTCACAGATCGTGGCAGACAGCCTGTTCGTGAATGCCTGAAAACCACCGCAAAATCATTGAGGCACTGGTGTTTCCGGACCAGTGCCTCATCTGCCGGGCGCTGCTGCCCCGTGCCGGTGAAACCGATCCGCCTGATCTCCGTTTTTCTGCGGCACCTGCCGGGCCAAAGGCATTCCAAAATTTTTACCGCCTTTCTGTGACAGGTGTGGGCAAAGGTTTGACACCGGAGAAAATCATCTCTGCGAAACCTGCCTCACCGATCCTTCAGCCATTCACCTGGTCCGGGCGGCCCTGGTGTACCAGGGCCTGGTGCCGGACATTCTGGCCCTTCTCAAATACCACGCCAGGCTGTCGTTGACACGGTATTCTGATGCGTTGATGTTCCATGCCTTTGAGCACTATTTCAGCACCTCGGATATCCACTGGATTGTGCCGGTGCCCCTGCACTTAAAAAAACTGCGGCAACGGGGATTCAACCAGTCGGCCCTTTTGGTGCGGCGGCTGGGTGACCGGTATTTTGAAAAATATGGGACCCGCCCCGGATGGCAGGTGAATACCACCCTGTTGAGGCGGGTCCGGCATACGGCTTCCCAGACCGGACTAGACAACAGGTCACGGAAAAATAATTTGAAAAATGCGTTTCAGGTCACGGACAAGACCCGGATTCAGGGGGCCAATGTCCTTTTGGTGGATGATGTGTTCACCACGGGCGCTACCTGTGGGGAAGCCGCCAAAACCCTTGTGGCAGCCGGGGCAGGACAGGTGGCTGTTCTGGTCCTGGCCCGGGCGTAACAGAAAAAAAAGGAGCGACCCATGCACAGATGCGACTGGTGTTTGAAAGACCCTGTATATATGGAATACCATGACACGGAATGGGGTGTGCCCGTGCATGATGACAACAAAATTTTTGAATTTCTGATTCTGGAAGGGGCCCAGGCCGGACTGTCATGGCTGACCATTCTCAAGCGAAGGGAAGGATACCGCCAGGCGTTTGCCGGGTTTGATCCGGCCCGGGTGGCCCGGTTCTCGCCGGAACAGATCGCTGAACTGCTCAGGAACAAGGCCATCATTCGCAACAAGCTCAAGGTGGAATCCGCCGTGAGCAACGCCCGGGTGTTTTTGGACATCCAGACCAAGTTCGGGTCTTTTGACCAGTATGCCTGGCAGTTTGTGAACGGCCGGCCAAAGGTCAACACCTATACTTCAGCGGACCAGGTGCCGGCCACCTCCAAAGAGTCGGATGCGTTTTCCAAAGACCTGAAACAGCGGGGGTTCAAGTTTGTGGGCTCCACCATCATCTATGCCCATATGCAGGCCACGGGCATGGTGAACGATCACCTGGTGTCGTGTTTCCGGCATCAGGAAGTGATAAAGCTGGATTGAGGCGGGGTGGGTTGAGGCAACATCGAATGAAACAAAATGATCTGGTATAACATAGAATAAAAACAGTCCAAAAATCAGAAAGGGGATCATTTTGAATTATCAAAGATGAATATCGTTATCTATAGGTGAAAATGTCCTCATGTTTCTCTTCATGTTGAAATGTGTTAAAGGATTGGGCCCTCAAACGTGAAGTGGTTCTCTAATGTTTCACAGAAATGGCGCAATCATCAAAAAACTCATCATGATCATCGGTATAATCAGGGTCCAGAGTTTTTTACCTTCTATTTTTTTGTAAGTAATTTGTTCTGGGTGAGATAGGCAAGGTCTATGATTGAAAGAAATAGCATCATGCCGCCGCAAATGAGTGTTAGCGATCGCCCAAGGGGGTTATCCAGCAATATAAGACATCCCGCAATAATCATAAGAACAGTCAAAACTGTATCCGGATAAACAAACGCTCTTTCATGTTCAATGAATCCTGCAGGAAACCATGGTTCATTTTGCTTTTTGCGGTACCATTTAAACCAGAACCGAATAAAGCCTATGGCCATAATTATTTGGGCAAGGGCAACGAATTTCGGGTTTATAAATTCAAGCATAGTGATCCTTTCGATGTCATTTCAACAATATGTCTGAATCAGGCAGTCTCCGTTATCATATTGTTGTGAAACCACTTATAGTCTTTCCGGAATAATATCCCTCCGGAAAACATCTTCAACTGTCTCTGCCCGGCGAATGATTTCAGCTGTGTTACCGTTTACCAGGATGGTTGCCGGTCTGGGAAGCGCATTAAAATTACTTGCAGAAACTTCCTGATAAGCCCCCATATCCAACAAAGCGACAAGGTCGCCGGCTTTTACGTCAGGAACCTTTGCGATGGGGATGATGCGGTCACCGGCGCAACTGTGCCCGACAATGTCGGCAACATATTTGGGTTCGTCGTCTGTACGGTTTGCAAAAATAAAATGACTAAGCTGGTATTCAATAATACTGGTGGCCATAAAAAAACAGGTGGTATCGGTAAGTACCCAATTCCAGGGCATGGGATCGGTTTGTTGTTTAAATTTTTTCACTCTTGTTAAATGAATTCCAGTATTTCCATAAAGGCATCGTCCCGGTTCAACCTGAAGTCTTACCCCTTTTGTGTCGACCCCCAATCTGTTCAACTCACGATGGAGTGTACCGGCAGCTGCCTGTGCATATTCCTCAAGTGTAGGAGCCATTTTCTGATTCGGAGATTTCCCGAACATGGGCAGCATTTTACCCATAAGCCAGTACCTGGCTCCGGGTCTTAAAAGTCTCAAGCCTTGCATCAAGGGCCATGTAAGCCAGGTTTTAATGACATCCTGGCGAAGGCCGAGTTTGTTGTGCGGGTCTCTGTGTGTGGCAAATCCACCGCCAATATCGATCTCTTTCGGTTGCCATCCGTCCCAGGCCTTTTTCAAATCAGCGATCAGGGCGGCATACTCTTTCATCAGCTCTTCCCAATACCACTGGCCGGCATCATGGCGGCCGCCGTGAAAATGGAGACCAACAAGCTCTAAGTTTTCCATTTGCAGGACCCTTTTCCCCAATTCTGACAGATACTGGGCCGGAATACCGGATTTGTATACCTGGATACCAATATCAATGGAAATCATTTCCTGTGCAAAATCAGTCGGTTTATGTAATGCAGGAAAATTAGGTTTTACCCGGAACCGAATCTTTGCCTTTTGTCCCAATTTGGCTGCCACCCGGTTAATTAATTCCGGTTCATCAATATCTTCAACAGTTATCCGCACGTTGTTTTTTATGGATTTTTCGATGATATCCTCGTGCTTCCCGCCTCCGTTTACTGAAATGATTTCCGGGTCCACGTCTGTATCCAGTGCTGCCTGTAATTCTCCTAAGGAATATATGTCTGCTCCGGCGCCTTCCTGGCTGAGAATCTTACGGGTCGCCAAAACCCAGTTGGCTTTTATAGCGGGCAGTATGTCTACTTCAGCATCGGGCCATTGTGCCTGAAAAGCAGTTTTAAATTTTCTGACATTCTGCCGGAGTTGTTTTTCAGAAATAATAAACAGGGGGGAGCCAAATTGTTTTGCCAGATCCACCGTGTTGCATTCCTCGATAAATAAATTGCCGTTTCTCGTACTTAAGCAATCATCTATTTTTTCAATTTTATTCATGGTATCCTCCTGTTAAAGCAATATGCCAATGATGGAAAAAGTGAATTTTGAGAGAAGGTTCTCGCTTTTATCTGGTAAAAAAAAATTTATTTATAACAATTGCCTGAAAGAGAGCATCGTAATTTCCATTTTTTCCTCGGAAGACAAGCAGCCTGTTTTTTGTTGAAGAATTGATTAAAGCGCCGGTCGTAATGTTCGGAAACACATGAAAACGCAAACAGCATTAAATGATTATCAATCAGATATGCAGCGGTTTCAGTGGACACTTCCTTTCTAATTTCTTTTTTTTCTCGCGCACCAAGGATCAATTGACGGTAAAATTTAAATGACATTTGTTCGAATGCATTTGTCAGTTCAGCAGCCAATGGATCCATTGACGGTGAACTCAGGTCCATATAAATAATGAAATAGTCACGGAATTCGGTTGTAAAAGTCAGAATTTCTTCCAATAAATGCCTTAATCTTTCCCATATATCCATTTCCAGCGAGAGTATTTGATCCGCTTTGGTCGTAGTCAGTTCCAATGTCCTGCGGGCAACCGTAATATAAAGTCCTTTCTTGCTGCCAAAATATTTATAAAGAGCGCCGTTTGAAATTCCGGCAGCCTGACAGATTTCATTGATTCCTGCCTGAAAAAAACCTTTTTGCGCAATCACGTGTGTAGCAGCATCTAAAATTTCGGTTTGCCTGTCTTCCGGTAATTTTGAAAAAGTGTTCGTTCCCATTTTTAATCCAAAAAAGAGAGTGATCGTTCTCTCTAAATTATAGAGGCTGATTCCATATGTCAATAGAAACCTGAGATCTAAATTCCGGTCGAGTGATATAGGGGCCCCTGTGGCAGGATAGTTGTCACATGAACTGAAAAGCATTATTATGGGGCGCAGTAGGAAGAGAGTCATGCGCTACACACCCGAACGAAAGGAAGCGGTTTTAAGAAAAATGATGCCCCCGCATGCACGGCCCATCAGCCAGCTGGCCGTAGAAGAAGGCATCAGCGAAGCCACATTATATAAATGGCGCCAGGAGGCCGGAGCACGTTTAGAACCGGTCTGCAGAGTTGTTGGTATCTGTTCCCGCACCTATCAGCGGTGAACCTGGTTTTGGAAGAAGATACATTCCTCTTAATTTGCCGTAAGCAGAAATAAACTCCATGAACAGGCCGGTGGTAGGGTCCTGGCCCGGATCTGACCGGTTCGGCTGAACCCCATGCCTGTGTTCCGGCCGACTTGTTTCTGATTCCGGATAATTTGATCCTCCTCCCGAACATCGCATCGTGCCTGAGCGGATTCTATTTATGGGCACCACTTTCGCCTGAATAGCGCAGACAGCAATCTTTGAGAATCCGGTTCCCGTTCAGAGGTGCAGGGAAAACCATTCATTCTGCCGGAAATGCCAGGTATTTCGAGTTTAATTAATTACAAATAATCATTGATATTTTCCTTGAAAAAAAGAAAAATAGATCTGTGATACAGGTTCCAAAAACAATTACTATTTAAAATGTGCAGGCTCATTCGAGATCACTACCATCTTTCAGATCACGACATTTGTGTCCCCCTGATCTTGGATGAAAAATTTTTAATAAATTTAATGGTTTTTTATATGCAAAAACATATCCGTACCATACTGATCAAAATCGCATTGTTGCAAAACGATTGAGGTTTTTTGCAATGGCCTCCATGTATTTAACTATCCGGATATAAAGAACATTGGATGGCTTTTAACAGAATACAAATAATTTTCTAATCATATTCTATCGTAATTGAGATATTTTAAATTATTTTATGATTGGTGAAAAAAGCCTTCAATTGATAGCATGATTTTTGAAAAGAGGGGAATGGCATGACGTCCAAAAATATGAGAATGGCCATAGATGAGGAGCTTTTTAAGGTTGTTTTCAAAAAATACTATGAGTCCGAAGAATTAAGACCTTATCAGGCCGAACTCATTAAGTTGCAACACCACCTGGAAGATACCCAAAAAAAAAATGGTGATTCTTTTCGACGGTAGGGATGCCTCCGGAAAAGGAGGAACCATTCGAAAGATAACCCGATATATGAATACAAAAAAATATCGAGTTGTTGCACTCGGAAAGCCGAGCGAAGAACAAAGGACAGAACTCCATATAAAGAGATATATTGAACATTTTCCACATGCAGGAGAAATCGTTCTCTTCGACAGGAGCTGGTACAACCGTGCTTTGGTCGAGCCGGTGATGGGATTCTGTACAGAGGAGCAGTATCAAACGTTTTTAAAGAAGGTCAATACTTATGAACAGAGTTTCATTGAAGATGATGGGAAGACTATTTTACTTAAGCTTTATTTTTCAGTCAGCAAAAAAGAACAAGCCAGAAGATTTGAGCGTAGAAAAGATGACCCGCTAAGGCAATGGAAACTCTCTGAGGTTGACCTCCAGGCACAGAATCTTTGGGACAAATTCACAGAGAAAAAATTCATGCTCCTGAAAAAAACCCATACCAAAAAATCCCCGTGGTATGTGATTCGGTCTGACAACAAGCACCTTGCCAGGCTTGAGACCATGAAATTGATTCTCAATACCGTTAGGTACAAAAAAAGAAACAGAAAACTTGATTTTAATCTTGCACCAAATGTAGTAATTCCGGGTGATATTGAGCTAAATGAAATGAAGGCTCAGATCCAAAAATATGGCAGAACTATCGCCTGATACTTAACAAAGCGACATTTTAGCAAACCTCATCCAAGAGGCGCTCGGGATTTTATAACCCATCCGCGATCTATCGACAGAAAACGGACACGACAGCGTGTTCAGAGATATATACACCACCTTCCCGAAGGAGAAAAACATGTGCTCTCTGATTGCGGATAGTATCACCATACCAAAGCAGCCTCCCCCATGGGTTCCTGTACCGATGAGGAAAACTAACGTTTCCTGAAAAAAGTTCCTCTTTTGAAAGCGATGCTTGTCAAGAGTGGGTTGAAATTGAATTCAACGCCTACGATAATAAATTGACAATTACAATTTGACACATTAGATTCTGCTATCCGACTGAGGTTGAGGAGCTGGATCTTGATGTGTCAATGCAAAAATGGGTAAATATAAAATCGTTAAATAGGCCATTTATGGATCAGATAAATAAATATGCGGCAATTGATGTTGGTTCCAATGCAGTACGGCTACTGCTGGCAGGATTGCCGGACGATGATTCAGACATGCCGCCTAAAAAATTGTCCCGGATGAGAATGCCCATCCGGTTAGGCGAGGATGCCTTTGTCGATAGACGGATTTCAGATGAAAAAATCATTCGTCTTGAAAAAACTTTCACAGGGTTTCAATACCTGATTGATGCCTTTCAACCCATATCCTTTATGGCGTGCGCGACTTCAGCCATGCGAACGGCCAGAAACGGCCGTCAAATTTGTGAAAGAATTTTAGGAAAAACCGGGATTCGCATTGATATTATTGATGGAAAACAGGAAGCTCGTATTTTGTTTAAAAACAAGCATTCCATTATGCTTTCAGAACAGATTGCATCACTGTTTATCGATGTCGGAGGTGGAAGTACAGAAATAACCCTCTTCTTTCAAGGGCGTGTTATCGCATCCAGATCGTTTAATATCGGCACCATCCGCCTACTTGAGAATATGGGTAATATTTCCGTTTGGGAAACGATGCACCAGTGGCTAAAGGAAAAAACCGCCCCGTATCCGTCTGTTGAAGCGATCGGTACGGGAGGGAATATCAATAAACTTTTTCGCCTGGCTAATGGAAAGAAAAATATTCCATTGTCTTATAAAAAAATATTACAAATAAACACTATGCTGAAAAAATCGACTATTGAAGAACGAATAGAAGCGTTTGGCCTTCGACCTGACCGGGCGGATGTTATTGTACCGGGATCTTATATTTATTTACAGGCCATGAAATGGTCGGGTTGCAAAAAAATTCATGTGCCCATGTTCGGTCTTGCCGATGGCATGATAAAAGTTCTCCATGAACGTTGGAAAAAATCACAAGCGGCCAGGCAAAAGATTAGCTGAGATGAGCGAGTTCAAGAATGAAATCAAAGCTAACAGTTGAGCAATCCGGTGCGATCCCATACCGTTTCAGAAATGGGGCACTGGAAATACTGATTGTAACAACAAGAAGCAATAAAGCCTGGACCATACCCAAAGGACATATTGCCACGGGTGTTTCAGCGTCTGAATCGGCATTAAAGGAAGCCTGGGAAGAAGCTGGTATTCAGGGTAAGATTATCCGGCAAAGTATTGGGTCATATGTATATGAAAAGCGCCGGAAAAAATATAACGTTACGGTGTTCATGTTGGAAGAAGGAGTGCTATCGGACCGTTGGCCGGAAGATACTTTTCGAAAGAGGGAATGGTTCACCATAAAGGTGGCCCAAAAATGGTAGGCAGAAAAGGCCTGAAGTCTCTTCTGGAACGTCTGGAAGATAATCTGGCATTGCATGAAAAGGAAACGTTCCCTTCAACTCTACCCAGCACTCTTAGTGAGCCATCAAAATATTAATCCGGCAACTATTAGGGCCAACACATTAACTCTGAGGCTGTTCAATACTGCCGGAGCCGCATAATATCAATCCGTTTCAACCCATAATTTTTCATTTCAACCCTTTTTTTATCCATCGCTGTTATCTTCAGTTGCCTTCACTCCTTGGCAAAGCCAGCTAAAATATTTTTCAAATTCGTGCATTTTTTGCTGACGTCTTTTTGCTATAAGCTTTTTCATGGAACTTTTGATCATCAGAAACCGCAAAATTACCGCCGAAGACCTGCCCGTCATCCAGGCAGTGGCCACTCAACACTGGAGCAGAGGCAGGACCCATATTTCCAGAGAGCTGTGCAAACATTGGAACTGGATTCAGCCCAGCGGCCGGCTTAAAGACATGGCCTGCCGGGAACTTCGGCTGACCCTGTATCGCAAAGGTCTTATTGACTATCCGCCGCCCCAGTACGCCCCCAAAAATGTCGGCAGAACCACCGCCATTATTCATGTGGACTGTTGCCATGCACAACATCTCTTGTCCATTGATTTGCGATTGCCACAAAGCCGGTTCTTGGTAGCCGAAGATGAAAGCAGCGAAAAATCCAATGGCAGGCAGCTGTATCCGTCAGACCAGCAGACCGTGAGGCTCCGAAGCCCTTTGATATATCGACCATTGCTATGATCCCACACCCTGGACAAAAGCGCTACCGCTTTGGACCGGGAACGGTCATAAGGGCTGTCACTGAGTCCTTATTATTTGATTTTATTTTGTTTTTCGTGAATTCGCCATATATCAAATAGCAGGGTTTATCAAGATATTTTTGTCACAATTTCAATGAGTTATGTTTTTTGGGGGCCAGTTCAATTGAATTCCGAAATTTGAGTCAACACATTGTCCGCATTTTAGGGACCACCGCAAAAAATGCCGGGCCCAGTGAAACAAACGCCCGCGGGGTGAACTCATGCCGGCCTGAAGCCGGTCGTCTGATGATAATGCTTGACTTGTGTGCGTGTTTCTCATAAACAGTACATTTATGACACACAGGAGGAAGCATGAGCACTTTTTCTTCAGCACTGCCGCCGGATGATACCGTGGTGCGGTGTCCCCGGCTGGGGCATCAGGTGCCTTTCAAATACTGCCGGATAGAGAATACCGGCACTCCCTGCTTTAAGACGCTGGATTGCTGGTATGATCAGTTTGACGTGGTCTCCCATTTCCGGCAGACCCTGTCTGAAGAGGCGTTTGCCAAAACTTTCATGAATCAGGGCCGGCCCAAGGTACAGACATTGATGGATTTGATCCAGCAGGCCCAGGCCCACGTGTCAAAAAAAACTTCCGGAACGGAAGACGGGCAGGGCGGATGTTCCTAAAAGAGATGGCTATTCATAGTGAGACCTTTCCGGACACGGACGCGTATCCGTTTTGTCTGGAGATTTTAAACCGCACGGAAACACTGGGGTTTGACCAGGGGATTACGCTGTTCTGCGGAGAGAACGGCACGGGGAAATCCACCGTGCTCAAGGCCCTGGCCATCCGCTGCGGGATTCATATCTGGGAGCCGGAATTCCAGCTCCGGTGCGAGACCAACCACTATGAAAATCTGTTGTACCGTCATCTATCCGTGACCTGGAATCAGGGGCCGGTACCCGGATCTTATTTCGGATCCCAGAATTTTTCTTATTTTGCCAGAAAACTGGAGGAATGGGCCCTCAATGACCGGCCCATGCTGGAGTATTTCGGGGGGAAATCGTTGATCACCCAGTCCCACGGCCAGTCGCTGATGTCTTATTTTTCCAGCCGGTATCAGCGCAAAGGCCTGTATTTTCTGGATGAACCTGAGACGGCGCTGTCACCCAGATCTCAGGTGGCGTTACTTAACCTGATTATTCGTGAGAGCGGTAAAGGGCATGCTCAGTTTGTCATTGCGACTCATTCGCCGATTCTGATGGCCTGCCCGGATGCAGTGATCTACAACTTTGACGGGTCGGAAATCGTGCCGGTCCGGTATGAAGACACGGATTATTACCGTCTGTATAAAGCGTTTATGGCCGATCCTCACCCATTTATCAGGGCCTGAAGTTGATGACCGTTCCAACATACAACCCATCAAAAAGGAGATCTCCATGAAGATGCAGAAATTTTTGCTGACTGAACAGGAAATGCCCCGGAAGTGGTACAACATCATGGCAGACATGCCCACGCCCATGGAACCGCCCCTGCATCCGGGCACGGGTCAGCCCTGTGGACCCGAGGATCTGGCACCCATTTTTCCCATGAATCTCATCGAACAGGAAATGAGCACCCAGCAGTGGATCGACATTCCCGAAGAGATTCTGGACAAGTATGCCATCTGGCGGCCGTCTCCTTTGTTCCGGGCCAGAAACCTGGAAAAGGCCCTGGATACGCCGGCCCGGATCTATTTCAAGAATGAAGGCGTGAGCCCGGCCGGTTCCCACAAGCCCAATACGGCCCTGGCCCAGGCCTATTACAACAAGGTGGCCGGTACCAAGAAAATCACCACGGAGACCGGGGCCGGGCAGTGGGGCAGCAGCCTGGCCATGTGCTGTTCGTTTTTCGGCATCGAGTGCAAGGTGTTCATGGTGAAAATCTCCTACAACCAGAAACCCTACCGCCGGCTGATGATGGAAACCTGGGGCGCCAACTGCACGGCCAGCCCTTCCACGGAAACCAAAGCCGGCCGTTCCATTCTGGAAAAAGACCCGGATTCGCCGGGCTCTTTAGGCATGGCCATCTCTGAAGCCGTGGAGGAAGCGGTGGCTGACGAAAATACAAAATATGCCTTGGGATCCGTGCTCAATCATGTGATGATCCATCAAAGCATCATCGGGTTGGAGGCCTTGAAACAGATGGAAATGGCCGGGGATTATCCGGACGTGATCATCGGCAGCGCGGGCGGGGGCAGTAATTTCGCCGGCCTGGCATTCCCCTTTGCCAGAGACAAGATCAACGGCAAGCAGATCGATATCATTGCCGTGGAACCCACCTCCTGCCCCACCATGACCCGGGGACCCTTTGCCTATGATTTCGGGGACACGGTCCAGATGACCCCGCTGCTGCCTATGCATACCCTGGGCCACAATTTCGTGCCCGCCCCCATCCATGCCGGCGGACTGCGGTACCACGGCATGGCCCCGCTGGTGAGCCAGCTCATCCTGGATGGCATCATCCGGCCCGAAGCCATTCACCAGCTGGAAACCTTCAAGGCCGGCATCACCTTTGCCCGGTCCGAAGGGTATATCTCGGCCCCGGAATGCAACCATGCCGTGGCCATGACCATTCGGGAGGCGTTGAAAGCCAAGGAAGAAGGCAAGGAAAAAGTGATTTTGTTCAACTGGTCCGGCCACGGACTGGTGGACATGGCTTCCTATGAATCCTATTTCAGAGGAAACCTGGCGGATCATGATCTTCCCCAGGAACAGATCGATGCGGCCCTCAAAGATCTGGAAACCCTTCCCAAGCCCAGGCAGGGTAAATAGAATCGATTGACACATCATTGAACACGTCAGGGGGCTGGTGACAGAACCGGCCCCCTGACATTTTATGGAAAGAGATACGTCGTTACCTGACGTTGTCCATGGTTTTTTGAATCCGGGCAGAGACCGGGCGATGACATCGTCGGGCACGGCATAGGACAGCCTGAAATGACCGGGACCGCCGAATCCTGTTCCCGGCACGGCCAGGATGTTCTGTTCCTTGAGCAGGTTGACGAATTCCACGTCGTTTTCGATGGGGCTTTTGGGAAACAGATAAAACGCGCCGTTGGGCACATCAAACTCATATCCCGCCTTTTTCAGACCCTGGCAGAACAGATCCCGGCGGCGCCGGTAAATATTTATGTCCACGGCGACCCCCTGGAGCCGGCCCACCACCTGCTGGAACAGGGCAGGGGCGTTGACGTACATCATGGTGTTGGCCACGCCGGCCGCAGCCGCCACCAGCCTTGCATCCTCCGCTTTCGGGTGCACGGCCAGATAACCGATGCGTTCCCCGGCTAAAGACAGCTCCTTGGAGTAGGAGGTCAGTACAATGGTGTGGTCATACGCGTCAAAGACCGAAGGCACCTCCACATCATAGGCGATTTTCCGGTAGGGCTCGTCCGATATCAGATAGATGCGTTTGTCGAATTTTTTGCTGGCGGCTTCCAGGACCCGGCCCAGGCCGTCCAGCTCTTCGGCTGAGTAAACCGCGCCGGTGGGGTTGTTGGGGGAATTGATCAAAACGACCCGGGTCTTTTCCGTGATGGCGGTCTGGATGGCTTCCAGGTCCAGATGGAAATCCGGCCGGGTTGGGGCGGTAACCAGGGCGGCCCCGGCCACGAACGCGTACTGGTTGTACCCCACAAAATAGGGAGCCGGCGTAAGAATTTCTTCTCCCGGGTTGATCAAAGCCTTGAGACAGTCGTTTAATGCACCTGCCGCACCCACCGTCATAACGATCAGCTCCGGTGTCAGTTGGGTTCCGAATTCCTGATTCAGATAATCCGCCACCGCCTGCCGGACCTGAGGATATCCCGGGTTGGGCATGTACCCGTGGGTGACGTTTGTATCGTCGATCAGCTCCAGCAGGGTCTCTTTCACGGCTGGGGGCGGAGACACATCCGGGTTGCCCAAAGAAAAATCAAATACATTCTCAGCCCCGAATTTTTCCCGCAACCTTATACCTTCTTCAAACATTTTCCGGATAAAGGAAGCGGATTCCACCATTTTGACCATTTTGTCTGCAATCGGCATGGTATTGTCCTTTCAAAAAGTTGTGTTCTTTTTGCAGTTACAAGGGTGGGAACAGCATACATGAAAATTTCGGTTATGCAAACACCCCGGCAAAAAACGGGTGGGTACTCTGGTTGATTTTTTCAGCCATGGCAGTGACGCAGGCCGGCCGGATATCCTGTTTCCACCGGGGATAGCCGCCCTGCCACACGTACCGGATCAGTCTGTGGCAAGCATTCTGAGTGAACTCATACGCCCCGAACCGGAAAGAATCAGGGGAATTCACGGTCATCTGAACGGTCTGAAGGACTGAAAACGGGGCGATGAGCGCCTGCATTTTCTGTCGGGTCCGGTTTCCTTCGGGGTTTTGCCTGAATCCGGAAGGATCGGCTGGAAAAGGGAACTGTTGGTACACCCGGCCGATGAAACCGGTGAACCGGATGCCGTGGATGGCGTCCATCAGGTCCCCGATGTCCCGGGGATTCCGGATGACCGACACCTCACAGTCCAGTGCGGCCGGGGATGCCTGTTCCGAAAGTGTTGCGATCCAGGTGCAGAAGTCATCACAGAAAAAAAAGTTCGTTCCAGCAGCAGCATGTCCGATTCGATGTTGAAAAAACCGAACGCCACCGGGCCGTGGGACCGGGACTCAAACGACAGCGGCATATCTGATCTCCTTTCAAAATCAGCCATAGCATATTTCAACGGCGTGTGCTATGGAAAAAAACCGCTGGGTAAAATGAAACCTGTTTCGCCTTCAGGAAGAAAAATGGATCTGACTGTATTCAAGCACATGGACAGGGATCAATTTATGGCCTACATCCGGTTTCTTTTGTGGAACTACCGGGTGATTGATGACCGGACCCGGGTCCGGTGCAACTTCGCACCGCCCGATCCCCATCCCGATGACCTGTTCTGCAAATGGCTGTTTTTCCAGGATATAGAACAGGAATAACCGGCCCGGATATCTGATTTTCAGGTATTTAGATCTTCAATCCTTCGACGTTCCCGTTTTTTCGTCTTGAGAGTGTTCGCGTTCAGGCAGTTAAAAAAGTTTTCCGGTGGGACAGGACTGCACCCCTTGGGCCGGCCCCAGGCTCCGGGTAAGAAAGGGCCGTTTGCCGTCAAATTGCGCCACATTTTTGTCAAGCTGAGAAATCCGGCTGTCTGTGTCGGATTTTCCTTTATCCCGGGCCGGAGGTATTTACCTGGTTTCTTCCCGCAGTTCCTGTCCGGTTGGATACGGAGAACTGTTTTTGCAGGGACGTTTTAATTCCGGATATTTTTAGAACAAAAGAAGGGATGGAGTTGAGACAGGGTATTATTTGAAAAAATTGAAAATTTTTGTTGACAGGAAAAGATTGTATACAGTACACAATGAAGCACAGCAAAGAAAAACAAAAAATAATGGTCCGGAAAAATACGGGAAATCCGGGTCATGACAGCACGTCTCACGTATCATAGTTTCGAAGGATTTAACATGACTGTAAATTCACATGAACAGCAGCTGGAAAGGCTTCGGGGACTTCAGCACCATGCAGCCGCAGGCGGCGGCGACAAAGCGGTGGCCCGTCATCATGAGGCTGGCAAACTAACTGCCAGGGAACGGCTGGACCGGCTGTTTGACAGGAACACCTTTATCGAGCTCAATGATTTGGCTGAAAGCCAGTGCACCGATTTCGGCATGGATCGACGAAAAGTGCCCGGTGACGGCGTGGTGGTAGGGCACGGCCTGATTGACGGACGTCGGGTGTTTGCCTATGCCCAGGATGTCACGGTCCTGGGGGGGTCTGTGGGCACCATCCACGGACAGAAAATCTGCCGGATCCTGGATGAAGCCTCAAGGTCAAGGTCCCGGTGGTGGGGCTGTTCGACTCGGGGGGCGGCCGGCTCCACGAAGGATTTTTCGCCTCCAAAGGGGTGGCAGGCATGTTTTACAGGAACACGGCCGCGTCCGGCGTGATTCCCCAGATTTCCTGCATCATGGGACCCTGCGCCGGGGTATCTGTGTATTCCCCGGCCCTGACCGATTTTGTTGTAATGATCGAAAAGCAGAGTCAGATGGTGATCACCGGCCCCAAGGTGATCCATGATGTCACCGGCGAAAGCGTAACCCTGGAGGAACTGGGCGGGGCGGACGTGCACAGCAAAATCACAGGTCAGGCCCATTTTGTCACCAAAACCGAAGATGAAAGTCTGTTGCTGATCCGTCGTCTGCTCAGTTATCTGCCTGCCAATCATGAAGAAGCTCCTCCGGAAATCGCCTTGGACGACGATATCAACCGATTGACCCCGTCTTTGACCGATATCGTGCCTCAGGATTTTAAAAGAGCCTATGACATGCGCCGGGTGATCGAGGAAATCGTGGACCATCAGACATTGCTGGAAGTGCTGCCGGAGTTCGCCCCCAACATCATTACCGGGCTGGCCCGGATGAACGGCAGCACCATCGGCGTGGTGGCCAACCAGCCCAGGGTCCGGGCCGGGTGCCTGGACTACCATTCTTCGGATAAAGCGGCCCGGTTCATCCGGTTCTGCGATTGTTTCAACATTCCTTTGGTCAACCTGGTGGATGTGCCCGGATATTTTCCCGGAGTCAAGCAGGAGCATGCCGGCATTATCCGGCACGGGGCCAAGATGCTGTATGCCTATGCCGAAGCCACCGTGCCCAAGATCACCCTGGCGCTGAGAAAAGAATACGGCGGTGCCGTCATGGCCATGTGCTGTGTGGGTATGGGCGTGGACCTGATGCTGGCCTGGCCCGTGGCCCGGCTGGTGGTGCTGGACACGACTGCTGCCATCAACCTGATTTACCGCAAGGAGATCATGAATGCCGAAGATCCGGCGGCCTTTAAACAGGAAAAAATTCAGGAATATGATTACAAGTATTCCAATCCCTTTCATGCCGCTTCCAACATGCTGGTGGACAAGGTGATCGATCCGGCAGACACAAGGCGGCAGATCATTGCCGGTCTTTCCATGCTCAAGAACAAACGGCGGCCGGCACCGTTTCGGCGCCATGGCAACATTCCTTTGTAACTCTTTCTCAAGGAGGCGGATTCGTGGATTTTTTATTGTCAAAGGAGCAGAAAATTATTCAGAAGGCAGCCCGGGAATTTGCCAGAGGCGAGCTGGCCCCGGCAGGCCGGGAACTGGACCTGAATGAAACCTATCCCGAAGAGATTGTGAAAAAAGCCCGGGAACTGGGCCTGATCGGGCTGTTTGTCCCGGAAAAATTCGGCGGCCCCGGACTGGGATTTCTGGAGCAGGCCATCGTGCTTGAAGAGCTGTGGAAAGTGGATCCCGGCATCAGCCAGCAGCTGTGTTCCCTGACCTTCGGGGCAGAGGAATTCATTCTTTTCGGCACGGACGAGCAGGGGAATCGGTTTTTAAGACCCGTTTTCGAAGGGGACGGGGTCATGGGGTTTGCCATCACCGAGCCGGATGCCGGTTCCGACACCCTGTCCGCGACCACCACAGCGGTCAAAGAAGGTAATGAATGGGTTCTCAACGGGTCCAAGGTGATGATCGGCAACGGGACCAAAGGCACGTTCATGCTCATTTACTGCCTCACGGATCCGGACAACCCCTTCCGGTCCAAACGTCACAGCATCATTGCCGTGGAAACTGACCGAAAAGGGTACAAGGCCGAGCCCATGCACGGCAAGATGGGGCTGCGGTGTTCAGATACGGCCGCCGTGTACCTGAACAATGTCCGGGTGCCTGAAGACAACCTCATTGGCACGCCGGGCAACGGTTTCCACCAGCTTATGGCGTTTTTCGACCGGAGCCGTGCCTATGTATCAGCCCATGGCGTGGGCCTGGCCCAGGGAGCCCTGGACATGGCCGTGAAACATGTCAGAGGCAGGAAACAGTTCGGTAAACCCATCGGCAGCTTTCAGGGGGTTCAGTTCAAGATTGCGGACATGGCCGTGAAGATCGAGCTGGCCCGCAACATCATGTACAAGGCGGCCTGGCTTCTGGACAACGGCACTCCGGACACCCATGTGACCGCCATGGCCAAGCTGTACGCCTCCCGCATCGCCGTGGAGGTGGTGGATGAGGCATTGCAGCTTCACGGTGGTTACGGGTATTTTGACGATTACGATATCGAACGGTTCTACCGGGCCGCCAAGGTTCTGGAGATCTATGAAGGGGCCAAGGAAATCGAAAAGATGATCATCGGAAGAACCGTCGTGGGCCGGACATAGAAACCTGACATGGATAAGGGGTCTGTGCAGAAGACCGCAGACAATCGGGAACGGTTCGCCTTCAATCAAACATGAGGATGTTTATGAAACACGCATTTTTACTGGGGAACGGGGCCATGGCCTTAGGATTGCTGGAGGCGGGCTGCCAGATGCTCACCTCTTATCCCGGAACCCCGAGTTCCGAGATTCTGCCGGAAACCGTCCGGTTTGCCAAACAGGCCGGCCTCAACACAGTGATCGAGTGGTCGGTGAACGAAAAGGTGGCGTTTGACAATGCGTTTGCCGCAGCCATTTCCGGCAAACGGGCCGCCTGCTGCATGAAAATGGTGGGGCTGAACGTGGCGGCGGATTCGTTTTTCTCCGCCGCTTACATCGGCAACATCGGGGGGCTGGTGGTGATCTCCTGTGACGATCCCGGGCCCCACTCTTCCCAGACCGAGCAGGATTCACGGTTCATGGCCCGCATGGCCAAGGTGCCGGTACTGGACCCGTCCAGTCCGGAGGAAGCCCGGACCATGATCCAGACCGCGTTCGAAATTTCCGAAGAATTCCAGGTGCCCGTGCTGGTACGGCCCGCGATCCGCATCTGCCACGCCAGGCAGAACATCTCCTATGGGGACCTGAAAAACAATGAGACCCCGGCGGCGTTCAAACGGGAACCCACAAGGTGGGCCTCCACGCCCAAATTCCGGTTTCTCCAGCACAAAACCCTCAATGAAAAACATGTCCGGATCGCAGAGAAATTCGCCTCCCTGGCTCCTTATAACCTGTCCGATATTCAGCCGGGACAAACCCATCCTTTTGGCATCGTGGCCGGGGGGGTGCCGTCGGCCGTGGTGGCGGACCTGCTGGCGGAGTTCAGCCGCACGGACATCCCGATTCTCAAGCTGGGCGCGCCTTATCCGTTTCCCGCCTCCCTGGCCGATCCATTCATGGATGCCTGTGACAGGATTTTGGTGATCGAAGAGACTGACACGGTAATCGAATATTTGCTGGGGGACCGGCGCAACACCCTTGGCCGGCTGTCCGGGCATGTGCCCATGGAAGGGGAGCTGGTGCCGGAAAAGATTCTGGCGGTGATCAACCGGGCCCTGTCTGACTGCGGCCTGGAACCGCTGACTACGGAGGATACCGCCAAAGAGGCCTTTGGCCTGGCCGCATCCCTGGACCTGCCGGTGCGTCGGCCCACCCTGTGTCCGGGATGCCCTCACCGGGCTTCGTTTTACGCCATCCGCAAGGCGGTGCCCAGGGCCATCTATCCTTCGGATATCGGGTGTTATACCCTGGGGTCCAATCTGGGTGGCGTGGACACGGTTCTGGATATGGGTGCGGGCATCACCCTGGCGTCCGGGTTCTGGCACGCGTTTCAGCAGGACGGGGTGAACAAACCGGTCATCGCAACCATGGGGGATTCCACCTTTTTTCATTCCGGCACCACAGGGTTGATCAATGCCGTGTACAATGACGCGCGATTTGTGCTGGTGATCCTGGACAACGGCATCACTGCCATGACCGGGATGCAGCCGGCCATCACCCAGGGGGTGCGGGTGGACGGCAGAAAAGGCAACGCTATTGCCCTGGAAACCATTGTCAAGGGATGCGGTGTCACCTATCTCAAAGTGGTGGACCCCTATGATGTGAAACACACCATTGATGAAATCAGAGCCGCCCATGAATGGACCCTGTCCCCGGATGGGGGCATTGCCGTGATCATATCTCGGCACCCGTGCGTCATCGGGCTGCGGGACCAGGCATTGGCCGAAACCGTTGAAGTGACGGTTACTGACGAATGTGATGACTGCGGCCTGTGCCACCTGCGGTTCGAGTGCCCGGCCATGAAGCGGAACCCGGAAAAAGGCAAGACCGAGATCGATCCGGTGCTGTGTTCCGGGTGCGGAGTGTGTCTGAACATCTGCCCCAAAGATGCGGTGCAGTGTATTTCATAAAGGAGCGGACATGAAAACCTATCAGTTTGTGTTGAGCGGACTGGGCGGGCAGGGAATATTATTTATGACCAAGATCCTGGCCCAGACCGCCCTGAACAGGGGATACAATATTCTGGGGGCGGAAACCCACGGCATGGCCCAGAGAGGCGGGTCCGTGGTATCGCATCTCAAGATCGGGGATGCCGGTGCCAGCCTGATCCGGGCCGGAGCCGGGGATTTTCTGATTTCCATGGACGAAACCGAGGCCTACCGGTACCTGCCCTGGGTGAGACCCGGCGGCATGGTCTTTGCCAACGCCAAGGCCCAGGTGTTTCCCGATGTACGGGTGGCTCCTTACCTGTCTGACCACGGGATCGCCTCTTTTGCCATGGAAGCCGGGAAAACCGCGTTTGACTTAGGCTCTCCAAAGTCCACCAACCTGGCCATGGTGGCGTTTTTTGCCGCCTTCGGCCAGGGTCCCCTGGATGCGGATGCCCTGCGAAATACCGTGGCATCCATGAGCCCGGACCCTGTCAAAGAGATCAACCTGAAGATATTCGACACCTGTCATGAACAAGGAAAAAAATGTGCTGAAAGGAGCGCCCATGGAATTTTTGAAAAAACTGACGGTATTGTCCCTGGAACAGGCCACCGTAGCCCCGTATCTGACCTACCGGCTGGCCCAGGACGGCATGGAGGTGATCCGTCTGGAACACCCGGTGTATGGCGACCCCAACCGGTTCATCGGTGAAAAGGTGATGGACGAAGACCGGATGAACGCCTATTACCTGTGCATTAACGCCGGTAAAAAAGCGCTGACCCTGAACCTGGCCGAGCCGGAAGGTAAGCAGCTGCTCAAAGAGTTGATCGAGAGACTTGATGTGGACATCTTCATCACCAATCAGCTGCCCAAAAACTATGACAAACTGGGCATTGCTTACGACATTCTCAAAGAGATCAAGCCGGACATCATCTGGCTGGGAGTCACGGGATTCGGGCCGGATTCCAATGAAGGGGCCTATGATCCCATTCTCCAGGCCCGGTCAGGGCTGATGGATCTCACCGGTGAGGCGGACGGCGATCCCCAGGTGATCGGGATTCCGCTGCCGGATATGGGCACCTCCGAGCATGGGTACGGGCTGCTCATGAAAGCGTTGTTCAAACGGGCTGTCACGGGCGAAGGATCCCGCCTGGACATGTCCATGTTCGAGTCCTCGGTATCCTGGCTCACCGTGCCCATTGCCCTGGACAAAAGTTTCGGCACCCCCATCACCCGCCGGGGCAATACCCATGAGTTTTTCTGCCCCGTTTCGGTGTACCAGACCCAAGACGGGTTCGTGTACCTGGCCGTGGGCAATGACCGGCAGTGGGCCGCCATGACCGCCCAGGAGATATTCAGGTCCCTGGACAGGGAGGAGTACAAGAAAAACCGGGGACGAATCAAGGATGTGGCCAACCTCAATCAGGCCATCAATGAGATCACCCGGCAGCACACCACGGCCGAACTCATCGAGCTGTTTACCGCCATCACCGTGCCCATTTCTCCCATCAAGGGAGTACAGGAGGTGACGACCGATCCGCTGGTGAAAAAGCGACTGCTGTCCTCGAAAGATACGGTGTCCGGCGTCGAGCTGACCCTGGCCCCGCCCCCCAACATGACCCCGTTTCTGGAAGCATGCACCCAGACCTTGACCTTTCCTCCGCGGTTCGGGGAACACAACCAGTCCATTTACGGGGATCTTCTGGGGTATGCCCCGGAAACCCTGGCACAGTTCAAGGAGAAAGGCATTATTTAAGACTCATGAAACTCAACGCTATCGGAGAACGCAAATCCCTGGGAGAGGATGTGTATGATCAGCTCAAACAGGCCATCATTGATCAGGATATCGAGCCAGGCGCCCGGCTTGTGGAAAGCCGTATCGCCCCGATGCTGGGCATCAGCCGGACCCCGCTGAGGGAGGCCCTGCACAAGCTGGAGCGGGAGGATTGGATCGAAAAAATGCCCTCCGGCGGGTTCAAGGTGATGACCCTGTCCCGGGAGGATATCGAGGAAACCTTTGGAATACGGTCCGTGCTGGAGGCGTATGCGGCCCGACTGGCAGCGGAAAAGCACCGGCCTGCCGATCTGATCCCCCTGGAAAAGGTGATGACCCGGTTCCGGAACTGCCTGGAAAGAAAACAGACCGCCCGGCTGCCCGACATCAACACGGAGTTCCATGATGTCCTGTACGCCATCAGCGACAGCCCGAGACTCATTAAGATGATCAACCAGCTCAGGGCCCAGATTTCCCGGTACCGGCAAATTATTCTCAAACAGGCGGACTTTGCCGAAGCTTCGTTTCAAGACCATGCCGACATGCTGACCGCCATGCGGCAGAAAGACGCGGAACGGGTGGAAGCCTTGGTGCGGGCCCATATTCTCAAGGGCAAACAGGCGGTGATTCGCCGCATCAAGGAGGAAGATGCCAGAAAGAGCGCCTGACATACTCCTGGATTCCCCCGAAATGATCCGGGATATTCTGGCTGGCAACATCATGGCCGGAGCCCGGCTGATGCGGGGCATTGAGGCGGGAGACCCGCGGGCAGACCGGCTTTTGGGCCGGCTGTACTCCTACGGTGGCAACGCGTTTGTCATCGGCATCACAGGACCTCCCGGGGCGGGTAAATCCAGCCTGATCAGTGCCCTGATCACCTGTTTCCGGCAAAAAGACCTGACCGTGGGGGTGGTGGCCGTGGATCCGTCCTCTGCCCGGACCGGTGGAGCCGTGCTGGGAGACCGGGTGCGCATGCAGGCCCATGCCGGCGATCCCGGCGTGTTTATCCGGTCCATGGCGGCCCGGGGGGTGGCCGGGGGTCTGGCAAGGGCGGCCAGAGACACCTGCCTGGTGCTGGATGCCATGAAGTATGACGTCATCATTGTGGAGCCGGTGGGGTCGGGCCAGGCAGACATGGAGATCTGCCGCATGGTTCACAGTCTGGGACTGGTGGCTTTTCCCGGGGCCGGGGACGGAATCCAGGCGGTCAAAGCGGGCCTGCTGGAAGTGGCGGATGTTTTTATCGTGAACAAGAACGACCTGCCCGGTGCGGCATCGGAAGTGATGACCCTGGAACATCTGGTCAAACTGCGGCCGGTTCCTTCCGGCACCTGGCAGCCACTCGTGGCAAGTACCTGCGCCAGAACCGGCCAGGGCGTGGACCAGCTTTCGGAACAGTTCCTGGAACACCGGCGGTTCATGACGGAACACAAGCTTTTGAAACAAAAACAGGCAGACCAGGCCGCAGGCTATTTCAAAACCCTCGTGAGGCAGATGGTACAGGACCGCATCGATCCATGGCTGAACCGGCAGGTGGCCGAGTTTATGGAAGCAGAAGCGCACCAGGCAGACGTGGCGGCAGATCCCTACGAGGCGGCCCGGAATCTGGCAGAGTGCCTGACCGGAAACCTGGATGATATCAGCCGGGGCGACATGTGATGGCTGTCGGTTTAGTCCCGCTCCCCGGCACTCCCCGCTGCTGACAGCGGACAAGTGTCTGGCATAAAGGCCAGGATCACCTGTAAAGCGGAGCATGGGACAACGTTTGAAGGAGGAGGGATGAGAATTTGGGCTTCGTTTTCTGTACAGCGGGAGCCTTGGGCAGGGGGCACAGTCCATCTGCTACCCACTGGGTGGATATCCGGCGGTCAAACCGAAGAAGGATTTTGATGCAGCCGCCCCGCACAGGGGGCTGAGTTTTGGAAGATGTCCGGTGACGGTCCTCCCCCCGAAGAGGATGACCGGCGGCGCCGGGAAAATAAAGAAAGGAAACCAAGGCATATGGAAACAAAAAACAAGATCCGGGTTCTGGTGGCCAAACCGGGCCTCGACGGCCATGACAAGGGGGCCAAAATCGTGGCCCTGGCTCTGCGGGATGCGGGCATGGAGGTGATCTATTCCGGGCTTCACCAGACACTGGACCAGATCATTTCCACGACGGTTCAGGAGTCGGTGGATGTCATCGGACTGTCCATCATGTCCGGGGCCCACCTGCCCATCTGCAGAAAACTGACCACCATGATGAAAGACCACGGGCTGACAGGTGTACATCTGGTGGTGGGGGGGGTGATCCCCCGGCAGGATATCCAGACCCTCGAACAGATGGGGGTGGCGGCCGTTTTTCCCGGCGGTACCGACTTTGACACCATCGTGACGGAAATCAATCAGTTGTTTGCGTAACAAAAACCGGCTGCCTGCCAAAAGGCGGCGGTTCTCACAAGGGAGAGCAATATGGGTGTAGCCAGATATATCATGGATGACAAAGGGGCCATCCAGGAGGTGGCCTACCAGTCAGGCATTAAAGTCAAACCGGTGTACGGGCCAAAAGACCTGCAAAGGGCCGGGTTTTCCTATGAACAGGACCTGGGGGAGCCGGGGGAGTATCCGTTTACCAGAAGCCTTCATCCGCAGGGATACCGGTCCCGGGCCTGGACGACCCGGCAGTACACCGGGTTCGGTACCCCGGAGCAGACCAATGAGCGGTTCAAGCTAATGATCGCCAACGGCCAGAACGGGCTGAATGTGGCATTTGATCTGCCCACCCAGATGGGGTATGACTCGGACCATCCCCTGGCTGAAGGTGAGGTGGGCCGGGTAGGCATGGCCGTGGATTCGCTGAAAGATTTTCTCACCGCGTTTGACGGGATCCCCCTGGACCGCATCGGATCCGGACTGACCATCAATGCGGTGGCTTCCATCATGATGGCCATGTACCAGGCCTTAGGGGAAGCCAAAGGGTTTGACAAGACCCGGATCTCCTGCACTCCCCAAAACGACATCCTTAAGGAGATGATCGGCAGGGGGGCCTGGATCTTTCCGGTGGAGCACGGAGTACGTCTGGTGGGGGACACCATTGAATATGCGGTCAAGGAACTGCCCCGGTCCAATCCCGTGAGCATCTGCGGATACCATATCCGGGAATCCGGCGCCACCCCGGCTCAGGAGATCGCCTATGCCTTTGAGATCGCCCGGGCCTACATCGATACGGTGGCTCAGCGGGGCATTGATCCGTCCGATTTTGTGGGCCGGTTTTCATTCAACTTCAATGTGTACGGCAATCTGTGGGAACAGGTGGCCAAATTCCGGGCCGCCAGAAAAATCTGGGCCCAGATGCTCAAACGAGACTATGGGGTCACGGAAAAGAAAAAACTGTTTCTCAGAGGCCTTTTTGGTGGCGGGGGGTCCGGGCTCACCAAGGAAGAGCCGGAAAACAATATCATGAGAGGGGCGTTCTACGCCCTGGGGGCGGCCTTGTCCGGGGCCCAGACCACGGCGTTGTGCTCGTTTGACGAAGCCTATACCATTCCCACTCCCCGGTCGGCACTGCTGTCGCTCAAAACCCTGGAACTGCTCATGGATGAGGTGGGACTCAGGGATACGGTGGATCCTTTGGCCGGCTCCTATTTTGTCGAAACCCTGACCCTGGAGATGGCGGACAAAATCAAAGAAGAGATGGCCTGGGTCAAAGAAATGGGCGGAATCGTGTCCGGCATCTCCGAAGGGATGATCCAGAAAAAAGTGTCCCAGCAGGCGTTTGAGTTTGAAAAAGGGCTCCAGTCCGGAGAATACAAAAAAGTGGGTAAAACCCCTGGCAAAGAAAATGAAGGCGCTGAGGTGGAACTGCACCGGTACAATGAGGCCTGGGCACAATCCTCCAAAGACAGCCTGGCCGAGGTGAAGCGGACCCGGCATGAAAAAGCTGTGGCTGACAGTCTGCGCTCTCTGGAAAAGGCGGCAAAAAGCAAAGACAATGTCATGCCGCCTCTGGTGGACTGCTGCAAGGCGTTTGCCACGGTGGGGGAAATGGCGGATGTGTTTCGCCAGGTCTTTGGGGAGTGGCAGGAACCGATATTCTACTGATCTGCCCCCAAGTTCAGCCATTGTAATCACTGGGATGAAAAGGATGAGGGGTGAAAATCTCACTGCTCACAACCCACAACTCAATACGCTATCAGGGAGGTATGGTTTGGATCAATCAGGTTTTAGACTGGGGTGTGATATCGGGGGTACGTTTACCGACTTTGTCCTGGTGGACACCCGGACCGGGGAGTTTTTTACCAACAAGTGCCTGACCACGCCGGATGACCCGTCCGATGCTGTGGAGCAGGGCATTAAAGAGCTACTGGCGGTCAAACCGGGCTTTTTGGACCAGGTCAGGGATGTGATCCACGGCACCACCCTGGTCATCAATGCCATCATTGAACGCAAAGGGGCAAAAACTGGGCTGATCACCACCCAAGGATTCCGGGATGTGCTGGAACTGGGCCGGGAAATCCGGTATGATGCCTATGATATTTTCAGCCAGTACCCGGAACCCATCGTGCCCCGGGCGTTGAGACAGGAAATAGATGAACGGGTGACGGCGGACGGCCGGGTCTTGAAACCTGTGGATGAACAGGCGGCAAAAGCCTGGTGGCGGATTTCCAGAAGCAGGGCATCGAATCTCTGGCGGTCTGCTGCATCAATTCCTATGAAAATCCGGTGAACGAACAGGCCCTGAAGCGGATCATCCAGGAAGCAGATCCGGATCTGTCCACCTCCTATTCCTTTGAGGTGCTGCCCCAGATCCGGGAATATGAGCGCACCTGCACCACAGCGGTGAACGCCTATGTCAAGCCCATCACCTTCCGGTATCTGGAACGGCTGACCCAGCGCCTGGCAGATCTGGGATTCGGCGGGCGGCTCTACATCATGCTGTCATCCGGCGGAATCACTTCGGTGGATACCGCCAGGAAGTTCCCGGTACGCATCATCGAATCCGGTCCCACCGCCGCTGTGATTGCCTCCCAGCATTACGGTAAAATGTTTGATATCAAGGACATGTTCTGCTTTGACATGGGCGGCACCACAGCCAAGTCCTGCCTGATCCAGAAAGGGCATGCCGGGCTGGTGTCCACCTTTGAGGTGGGCCGGGTCCAGCGGTTCAAGAAAGGGTCGGGCCTGCCCATCCAGGTGCCGGTGGTGGATCTTATGGAGATCGGTGCCGGCGGAGGCAGCATTGCCCGGATCAGCAACCTGGGCCTGCTGGCCGTGGGACCGGACAGCGCTGGTGCCAACCCCGGGCCGGCCTGCTACAACCGGGGCGGTGAAAACCCCACAGTGACCGATGCGGATCTGGTCCTGGGATACCTGGATCCGGATTTCTTTTTAGGGGGCACCATGTCCCTGGATATTGAAAAGTCCCGCTTCGCCATTGAACAAAAGATTGCCACGCCGCTGGGTACCGCCTTGACGGATGCGGCTTTCGGGATCCACGACCTCATCAACGAGACCATGGCTGCGGCCGCCAAAACCCATATCGCGGAAAAAGGAGGAAATCCCTCTACGGTGGTGATGTCCGCGTTCGGCGGTGCCGGGCCGGTGCATGCCTATGGTCTGGCAAAAAAGATCGGAGCCAAATCGATCCTGGTGCCGCCCCTGGCCGGAGTGGGATCGGCCCTGGGATTTTTCACGGCCCCGGTGGCGTTTGACTTGTCCCGAAGCCACCGGCTGGTTTTGGATGACGCGGATTTCGCCGATATTGAAGATCTTTTCGCCCAGCTGGAAAAAGAGGGCGCCGCTATCCTGGCGGATGCGGCCAAAGGAGACAAGGTGATGTTCCAGCGGACTCTTTTGATGCGGTTTGTGGGCCAGGGGGCTGAAACCGATCTGATCATCGATCCCAAACCCTTTACCCAGTGGACCCATGAGGAAATTCGGGAGAAATTTGATACCGAATACAAACGGCTCTACGGCCGCACCTACCCGGAGACTCCGGTGGAGTTCGTTACATTCAAAGTGCGGGCGACCCTGCCCACCAAACCGTTCACCATGCCGCAGCTCACCAGTGACGAAACCCGGCTGGATACCTGCATTAAAGGACAGCGCAAGGCTTTTTCCGTTCTGCAAAAAGCATATATCGATTTTACCGTGTATGACCGGTCCCGGTTGTTTGCCAATGCCTGTTTTGCCGGGCCGGCCATTATCGAGGAGCGGGAATCCACCATTGTGATGGGAGAGGATTCCGCCGCCACCGTGGATGACAAGGGGTTTGTGTGGATCCGCATCGGGGAGGAGAAAAAATGAAAAAACAGACATTTGATCCCATTACCCTGGAAATTTTGTGGCGCCGCCTGGTGTCCATCGTGGATGAGGCCGACGCTTCCGTGGCCAGGACCGCGTTTTCCAGCCTGCTCAGAGATGCCCATGACTATACCTGCATGTTCACGGACAGCCGGGGCCAGGAACTGGTCCAGGGTACTTTCTGCACCCCGGGCCAGGCCGGGGCCATGGCATTGGGGGTTAAGAAGATCATTCAGTCCATGCCCCTTTCCTCCTACAGGGAAGGGGACGTGTTCATTGTCAACGATCCCTGGCTGCTGGCTGGCCATCTCAATGACGTGTGTGTGCTCAGCCCGATTTTCTTCAAGGGAAAACCTGTGGCGTTTACCGCGTGCGTGTTTCACCATTCCGATATCGGGGGCCGTGTATCCTCTGACAACCGGGAGGTGTTTGAAGAGGGCATCTATGTCCCGGTGACCCGGCTGTATGATGCCGGGGTGCTTAATGAGGATCTGTTGAACATGATCCGGTGGAACGTGCGCACTCCGGAAGAGGTGACCGGAGACCTCCGGTCCCAGGTGGCGGCCAACCATGTGTGCGCAGAAAAGATCGTCGAAATGATGACGGAGGAACACCTGGACACCCTGGACGATCTGGCGGACGAGATCATCTCCCGTACCGAAACCTCCATGCGGGCGGCCATCGAAAAGATCCAGGACGGCACCTACCGCCACAAAGGGGTGATCGAAGGGGCCGGGTCCAGGCCGGACATTCGGATCCGGGTGGCGGTCACCGTGGACGGATCCGACATCCACGTGGATTTTGACGGGACCTCGGATCAGGTGGACTGGGGCGTGAACGTGGTGTATAATTTCACCTATGCCTATGTGTTCATGGCGGTCAAATCCGCATTTGATCCGGATATCCCCATCAACGAAGGGGCCATCCGCCCGGTACACATGACCGCACCCAAAGGATCCGTCATCAACTGCCGGTTTCCCGCGGCCGTGGCCGCCCGGATGCAGGTGGGGCATTTCATGACCGAGATGGTGTTCAACGCCCTGGGCCAGGCCACCCCGGACCGGGTCATCGCCGGTTCCGGCGGCACTCCGGCTCAGACCAACATTCTTTACGGGAAACGGGGCAGCGGCAAATCCTGGCACACCATGATTATCCGGGGCGGAGGCATGGGGGCGTCCCACAACATGGACGGCCACCACTGCGCCATCTTTCCGGCCAACGGGGCCAACACCCCGGTGGAGATCCTGGAAAGTGATACCCCGCTCATTGTTGTGGAACGGGGCCTGGTTCCCGACTCCGGCGGTCCGGGCTTCCAGCGGGGCGGCATCGGCCGGCAGATGACCCTGCGGGTGCCCATGGCGGATGAATCGGACGGCCCCCCGCCGGGCCGCACCACCATCGCGGTTCAGGCCGGCCGGTTCGTGTATCCACCGGACGGTATTTTCGGCGGCAAGCCCGGAGCCTGTGCACGGTTTTTGAAAAACGGCGAATCTGCCGATCCCAGCGGCCTGACCTTTCTGGATCCTGGAGATGTCATCACCTTTGTGTCCGCCGGCGGCGGTGGATATGGCGATCCAAAGGAACGGGATCCGGAAGCGGTCTTAAAGGACGTGCAGTTCGGATATGTGAGTGTAGAACAGGCAAAAGCAGATTATCAGGTGGTGATCGATCCGAAAACCTCGACCCTGGATCCGGATGCCACCCGGAAATTACGACATAACCCCAAGGGAGTGTAGCATGGAAAAACGTTTTATCCCGGATATTCCGGATGCTCAGGCCCTGCTGGACCTTCAGCTGTGCGGCCTGAAATGGACGGTGAATCATGCCTGGAACGGCTCTTCCTTTTACCGGCAGCACCTGTTATCCGCCGGTGTGACCCCGGACGACATTCAGTCTTTGGAAGATTTGTCCCGTCTGCCCTTTACCACTTCCGTCCATCTTAAGGACGGATATCCTTTGCCGCTGCTTTCAGTACCGAAAAAAGAAGTGGTACGGATTCATGCCTCTTCAGGTACCACAGGCAAGCGCAAAGTCCTGGCTTATACCCAGAAGGATATTGATGACTGGATCGACATGTTTGCCAGGTGTTATGAAATGGCGGGACTGACTCCGGAAGACCGGGTCCAGATCGCGGTAGGATACGGGGTGTGGACCGCAGGCATGGGGTTCCAGCTGGGATGTGAACGGCTGGGGGCCATGGCCATTCCGGTGGGGCCGGGCAATATAGATATGCAGTGCCAGTTTCTGGTGGATCTTGCCCCCACCGTGTTCTGCTGTACGGCCTCCATGGCCCTGCTCATGGCCGAAGAGGTCCACAAACGGGGCCTGCGCGATAAAATTAATCTGAAGAAGATCATTTTCGGATCGGAACGCAGCTCAGAAGCCATGCGGGAACGGATCAAACAACTGCTGGGTCTGGAAGACATGTTTGACATCACCGGCATGACCGAACTATACGGCCCGGGCATGGGTTTGGACTGCTTCAAACATGAGGGTATCCACTACTGGGCGGATAAATACATTCTTGAAATACTGGACCCGGACACCCTGACTCCGGTGGCGGACGGAGAGGTGGGGGAGATGGTGGTGACCACCCTGTGCAAACAGGCAGCCCCTTTGATACGGTACCGGACAAGGGACCTGACCCGGAAAATGTCCGCCCCCTGTTCCTGCGGCAATCCCCTGTTCCTGCATGACCGAATTTTGGGACGGTCCGACGACATGATCATCCTGAAGGGGGTGAATATCTATCCGGGCCAGATCGATGAGGTTTTGTCCGGCATTCCTGGCATGGGCAGTGAATATCAGCTGCATCTGTCACGTACCGATGACGGCCGTGAAACCATGACCATCAAGGTGGAGGCCGCCAACCATGAGGTGGTCCCGGATGTCGATGGTATCCGAAACCTGGTACGCCAGGAGGTCCGGACGAAAATAATGGTATCATGCGAGGCCCAGGTGGTCCCCTATGGCGAACTGCCCCGGGTGCCGGGCAAGGCCCACCGGATTTTTGATAACAGAGGGTAAGGAAAGGAAATCATATGAAACCGTTTACATACCTGACTCCTGCCACCGTGGAAGAAGCAGTGGCATTGTTCGGACAGCACAAAGAAACCGCCCGGTACATGGCCGGCGGGACCGATGTCATCGTCAAGGTCAAGGAAGGATGGATGGGTCCGGATTATCTGATCAACCTCAAGCAGATACCGGGACTGGATGACCTGCATAAAAACGAGGCCACCGGAGAGCTGACCATCGGGGCCCTGGTGACCCATGCCATGCTGGAACAGTCTTTGCTCATTCGCAATGAATATCCCATTATTTATGATGCTGTCTCCAATATCGGGTCTCTGCAGGTGCGCAACATGGGCACCATCGGCGGCAACCTGATCAATGCCGTGCCCTCGGCGGACGGGGCCATTCCGCTGATCGTCCTGGACGGCACAGCCCTTCTCAAGGGGCCGGAGGGGGAGCGTTCCGTCATGGTAAAGGATTTGTTTGTTCAGCCCTATGAAACCGTGCTCACTCCGGGAGAAATCCTGATAAAAATTACCATTCCGGCCCAGGCTCCCCGCACCGGCAGCGCTTATATCAAGTTCGGCAGAAGAGCGGCAATGGAACTGCCGCTGATCGGCATCGGAGTGCTTTTGGTGGTGGATGAGGATCTGTCCACCTGTACCCGGGCACGCATCTGTCTGGGAGTAGCCGGCCCGACCCCTCTGAGGGCGGTGAAAGCCGAACAAATGCTGGAGGGACAGCCCGTGACATCGGATCTGCTGATTGAGGCCGGGAAAGTGGCGTCCGAAGAATCACAGGTCCGGGACAGTGTCCGGGGGCAGGCCTGGCACCGAAAAGAGATGATCCGGGTCCAGGTGCGGCGCATGGGGCTCAAATGCCTGGATATGATTCAACAAAAAGCCCGGCAGGCATAACCATACAAGTGACCATGAGGAGATACCATGACAAAGACCATATCCTTTATTTTGAACGGGGATGAGATTTCCTGTGATATCCAGGACCACTGGACCCTGCTGCACCTGCTCAGGGAAGAACTGGGCCTGATCGGCACCAAGGAGGGCTGCGGTAACGGCGAGTGCGGCGCATGCACCGTGATCGTGGACCGGCTGGCCATTAATTCCTGCCTGTATCTGGCAGCGGATGTGCAGGGAAAGCAGGTGCAGACCATTGAGGGTCTGGCCGTGCATACCGGCAGCCTGCACCCCATCCAGCAGTCCTTTGTGGACAACGGCGGCATTCAGTGCGGGTTCTGCACCCCCGGCATGATCATGTCGGCCAAGGCTCTGCTGGACAAAGATCCCCACGCCGACCAGGAAGCCATCAAACATGCCCTGGCCGGTAATATCTGCCGGTGCACCGGGTATGTTCAGATCCTGGACTCGGTGGCGGCGGCAGGAAAACAGATGGCAGGCCAGCTCACAGATTCTAACCGACAATCCGGGGAGGTGATGTCATGAATGGCTATACCGTCGTGGGACAGCGGGTTCCCAAGCTGGATGCTGCCCAAAAAGCCATGGGCCGGGCCGAATATATCCAGGATGTCCGGCTTCCGGGCATGCTGTACGGCAAGATTCTTTACAGCAGACATGCCCATGCGAAAATCAAGGCCATGGATATCTCCAAGGCACAGGCCCTGCCCGGAGTCCATGCGGTGCTCACGGGAAAAGACATTCCCCCCAAACTTCGCATGGGGTTTTACAAGGACAATCCGCCTCTGAAGGCGGACAAGGTGTGCTGTTTCAGGGATGAGATCGCAGCGGTGGCAGCGGTATCCGAGGCAGTGGCCAAAAAAGCGGTCCGCCTCATTGAGGTGGAATACGAGCCCCTGCCTGCGGTGTTCGACCCGGAATCTGCAATGGAAAAGGATGCGCCCCTGGTGCATGAGGCCCATAAGAGCAATGTGCTCAAGCTGCCCTGGAAACTCCATTACGGGGATGTGGAAACAGCGGAAAAAAATTCCGCTTATGTGGTGGAAGACCGGTTCACCACCACCTGGGTCACCCACTGCTGCCTGTCCACTTCCGGGGCGGTGGCCGTGTTCGACGCATCAGACAATCTGACCGTTTATTCCAATACCCAGATCCCGTCCCTGGCCCAGAAAGATTTTCTGGAGACCCTCGGGGCCATGGGGCTGAAGGGAAAACGGGTTCGGGTGATCAAACCGGTGATCGGCGGCGGGTTCGGGTCCAAGCTGGACACCTATGCGTATGAACACATTGCGATTCTGCTGGCTCACAAATGCCGGAAACCGGTGAAGATCCTGTTTGACAGAAAAGAGGAGTTCGAAGCCACTTCCACCCGCCAGCCCACGGTGATTTACATCCGCCAGGGGTGCGATAAAGAGGGGCGCCTCACCTTCCGGGACATGCGCATGGTCCTGGACAACGGGGGACGGACCTCCTGGGGGGCCACCACACCGTCGGTGATGATGATGCCCATCACCTCTCTTTACCGGGTCCCGAATGTGCGGTATGATGCCAAATGCGTGTACACCAACAATACCTATGCCCAGGCCATGCGGGGATACGGTAATCCCCAGGCTACCTTTGCCATCGAGTCCTGCATGGACATGCTGGCCAAAAAAGCGGGGATCGACCCGGTGACCATCCGGCGCATCAACCAGAACATGCCAGGTGATGTGAGCCCCCAGGGATTCAAGATCACGTCCTGCGGCCTGGCCGAGTGCATTGATGCCGTGGAAAAGGAACTGACGGCAGGGGCCCCCTGGCCGGGGGGGAGGGCATCGGATATGCTTCACTTATTCATGTGGGGGGCGGGGCCCGCATCTACAAGTCCGACGGGTGCGGTGCCATACTTAAAATGGATGATTTCGGCAAGGTGGATATTTTCACCGGCGGAACGGACATGGGCCAGGGCTTAGACAACATGATCGCCCAGATCGTGGCCGAAGAACTGGGGCTTTTGGCCGAAGATATCAATGTGGTGCATTCCGACACGGATGTGTGCCCCTGGGATGTGGGAGCCCATGCCAGCCGCTCCACGTTTGTGGCGGGCAACGCAGCCCTGGGGGCGGCTAGAAAAGCCCGGGAGACCCTTTTGGCCTTTGCCGCCACCCTGTTTGATACCGCCCCGGAAGATCTGGTCATGAAGAACCGGACGGTGTGGGTGAAAAATGATCCGGACAAATCCATGCCTGTGGACAAGCTGCTGCGCAAGGCCCATTTTTCCCCCGGCGGCACCATGCTCATGGCCGACTACTTTTATGATCCCCCCAATGAGAATATGGGTAAGGATTTCAAGTGCAACCTGTCGGTGACCTATTCCTTTGGCGTGCATGGTGTCCGGGTCCATGTGGACAAAGAGACCGGCAAGGTCACGGTCAAAAATTATGTGGCAGCCCATGATGTGGGGCGGGCCATTAACCCCATGCTGCTGGAAGGCCAGGTCTATGGCGGGGTGATCATGGGTCTGGGCTATGCCCTGTCCGAGGAGGTGATGATCAAAGACGGGCAGATCAAGAACCCCAATTTCAGGGACTATAAATTGTTTACCGCCAAGGATGCCGTGCCCATCACGGCTCCGGTGATCGAAACCGATGATCCGGACGGGCCTTTCGGAGCCAAGGGCATTGGTGAGCCCGGGTGCGTCCCCACAGCGCCTGCTGTGGCCAATGCCATCTGTCATGCCGTAGGGGTGCGCATCAAGGACCTGCCCATCACCCCGGAAAAGGTGCTGGCAGCGATCCAGGAACAAAGCAAGGGCAGCTGAAAAGCTGGGAGTATATTCATTTAATGCACAATTATTTTGGAGGTGAAGTCATGATCAAACGAACCATGCTGTTAGGCACAATGCTTATTTTCGTTATCGTCACCTGCCTTTCCCTGTTTGCAACTGTTGCCGTGGCAGGCAAAATCACCCTGAACTATGCCAATTTCCCGCCGGCCCCAACCTTTCCCTGCGTTCAGATGGAGCGCTGGAAAATTGAGTTGGAAAAACGCACCAACGGCCAGGTTGAGGTGAAAACCTTTCCCGGCGGCACCCTTTTGGGCGCCAAAGAGATGATGGACGGGGTGATTGCCGGCCAGGCCGACATCGGAAATATCTGTATGGCCTATCAGCCCGGCCGGTTCATTGTCACCAATGCCACTAGCCTGCCTTTGGGGATTCCCGATGCCAGATCCGGATCCGTCGCCTTGCTAAAATTGTATGAAAAATACCAGCCGGAAGCGTTCAAGGATGTGGTGGTGCTCACCATGTTCACCAATGCACCGGGCAATATCATGTCCCAGCAGCCGGTGCGGAAGATGGAAGATCTGAAAGGCATGGACCTGCGGGCATCCGGAGACTCCGCCACCATCCTCAAGGCCTGGGGTGCCAACCCGGTGGGCATGCCCATGCCCGCCACTGTGGAAGCACTTCAGAAAGGTACGGTTAAGGGGTTGTTTTCCTCCCTGGAGGTGATGAAAGACTTCAAATTTGCCGAAAACTGCAAGTACATCACCATGGTGGATGCCGGAATCTATCCTTTTGCCGTGATCATGAACAAGGCTTCCTGGGCGAAACTGCCGGCGGACGTCCAGCAAGTGATGATGGACCTCAAGGAAGAACAGGCCGTTTGGACCGGTGAGTACATGGATCAGCAGATCAAGGATGCCGTGGCCTGGTCCAAAGAGGAACAGGGCGTGGAAGTGATCACCCTTTCGGCGGGAGAAAAAGCCCAGTGGGATGAAAAAATTATCTTTATGGTGGATGACTGGATTGAAAATGCCAAGGCCAAAGGTTCCCGGCCGAGGAGATCATCAACGACATCAAGACGTTCATTCAATAAGGGCCATGCCCTGACTGAGTGTTACAGGAAATCATGAAATGAGCTGGCAGGTTCCCTGCTGACAGAGTGGAAACCAAAATTTTAAAATAGATAGATCATTAAATGCCTGTCCGGCCGATGGCCGGACAGGTCCGGAGGCTGCCGATGGAGCTGCTGTCCCGCATCAACAAATATCTGAACATGGTTCTCACCCTCACCGGCGGGATGTTTCTGGTGGGCATGATCCTGTTGACCTGTGCGAACATCTTTGTCCGACAGATCTTTGTGCCCATTCCCGGTACTTTTGAACTCATGGGATATGCCGGGGCCGTGGTCACGGCCTTTGCCCTGGGCTACACCCAGTTCACCAACGGCCACATCAGCGTGGATGTGCTGGTGAATGCCTATCCCAAACCGCTCAAGCGCGTCATTTCCATGATCAGTCATGGGGTGTGCTGCGTGTTTTTCGGCCTGGCCGCCTGGCAAGTGATGCAGAAGGCCTTTGTGCTGATGCGGGTGGGGGAGCTGTCCGAGACCCTGCGCATTATTTATTATCCGTTTACCATGGCCGTGGCCCTTGGATGTCTGATCCTTTGCCTGGCCCTGTTTACGGATTTTTCAAAAGCCCTGTTTCCCCCGAAGGAGAAATCATGAGTATTACCCTGGTGGGCATCATCGGTATTGCAGCACTGCTTTTCATCCTGTTCGTGTTCGGGATTCCCGTGGGGTTTGCTATGGGACTGGTGGGGTTTGTGGGGTTTTCCTATGTGATCAATATGAATGCCGGTTTCAATATGCTGGGAGCGGTGATCTGGGACACTTTTGCCAGTTACGGCCTCACAGTGATTCCGCTGTTCATCTTTATGGGCCAGATTGCGTTTTATTCCGGGGTCAATGAGAAACTTTACACGGCGGCCTACACCTGGGTGGGGCATGTCAAGGGCGGGATTGCCATGGCCACGGTCATGGCCTGTGCCGCATTTGCCGCCATCTGCGGATCCAATGCCGCCACCGCCGCCACCATGACCACCGTGGCCCTGCCACAGATGACCAAGTACAATTATGAACCCATGCTGTCCACCGGCGCCATTGCCTGCGGCTCCACACTGGGCGTGGTGATTCCGCCTTCGGTGGTGCTGATTATTATCGGGCTGTCCACGGAACAGTCCATTGCCGAGCTGTTTTACGGCGGGCTGGGGGCCGGAATCCTGCTGGCCATGCTTTTGACTGCCACGGTGTGGGTGATCTGCCATGTTTATCCTTCCTGGGGCCCCACGGGCGAGGCCACCAGCATGAAACAAAAGATCCGTTCTTTGTCCGGAGCCCTGGAGATGCTGGTGCTGTTCATGGCGGTGATGCTGGGGCTTTATTTCGGGCTGTTTACCCCTACTGAAGCAGGCGCCATCGGCGCGTTTTTTGCCGTGGTGATCGGGGTGGTGCAGAAACGGCTGTCCTGGGAGGACTTTTACAATGCGGTTTTTGACACATTGAAAATTTCGTGCATGGTGATCGTGATCATCACAGGCGCATGATTTTTGGAAAATTTCTGGCCATTACCCGGATTCCCTTTAACATTGCCGACTGGGTGGTGGCACTGCCGTTTTCCAAGGTTACGATCATGGCAATTATTTTTTGATATACATTGTCGGCGGGGCGGTGATGGATGCCCTGGCGCTTTTGCTCATCACCATCCCCATTTTTTTCCGGTGGCCTTGGAATTGGGGTATGACCCCATCTGGTTCGGGGTGACCATCACCATTGTCACCACCCTGGGGGCTGTGACACCACCGGTGGGCGCCACCACCTATGTGGTGGGGGGGATGGCCAAGAATGTCCCCCTGGAGCGGGTGTTTCAGGGTGTGGCCTATTTTTGCCGGCTTATATCCTTTGTGTGATTTTGATGATGCTGTTTCCCCAGATTGTATTGTACCTGCCCGGGTTGTTGAAATGATCCGGTTTTCATGCTTCGGGCAAAGATCCGGATCGTCCGGAATGCCGGGATCGATCCGGGGTCTATTCGGCCGGCAGCCCGGCCCGACTGCAACAGAAAAGTATTACCGAGAAGGAGAAAGACACGTGCGGTTACCACAGTTTAATTACCACAGCCCGGATACCCTGGAAGGGGCCTTGGCGCTGTTAGATACACACCGGGACCAGGCCGGGATTCTGGCCGGGGGCACCGATCTGCTGGTGAAAATGAAGCACCGGCTTGCCGCCCCGAAGGTTCTGGTGAGCCTCAAACACCTGGATTCCCTGTCCTATATCGAGGAAACAGCCGGGATGCTTGGCATCGGGGCCAGAACCCCGATTATCGAAGTGATCCGGTCCGACAAGGTTCAACAGCAGGCTCCGGCCCTGGGCCAGGCCTGTGAGCGGATCGGCGCGGTCTCCATCCAGCATTACCGGGGCACCATCGGCGGCAATATTCTCCAGGACAACCGGTGCATCCACTACAACCAGTCACCGTTTCACCGGTCCGGGCGCCAGCCTGCCATAAAGACGGGGGCAAAATCTGTTATGCCAGGGATGAGGCGGACCGGTGCAACTCCACCTGCCAGTCGGACGGAGCCTGTGCCTTGACGGCCCTGGATGCGCAGCTGACCCTGGTCAGCACCCGGGGGGAGCGGCAGGCGGCCCTGGATGCCTTTTATACCACGGACGGCATCAAACCGTTTGACATGCAGCCGGATGAGCTGCTGACCCGGATCGACATTCCGAAGGTGCCCGGGGCGGTCTCCGCATATGAACGGCTTTCATACCGGTCTGCCATCGATTATCCCTTGGTGTGCGCCGGGGTCCGCCTGGTGCCGGATCCGGACGATGCCCGAAGCATTCAATCGGCCCGGATCGTGGTGGGGGCCATGGGCCGTTCACCGCTTCCGCTGGCCAAGGTATCCCGGTCCCTGGCCGGGGTTGGGTTTGATGATTCGGCTGCTTTTGAAAAAGCCGGAAAAGATGCCATGAACGCGGCGGCCGCGTTTGCGGCCCACAATGCCGGCGCCACCCTTGAGTACAGGCAGTTCATGGTGGAAAAATGGTGACCAGGGCCCTGTCACAGGCGGCGGCACAGGCCTCTGCCCGGAAAGCGAGGTAACCCATGCAAATGCTTGAGATCACGTTGACCGTGAACGGAAAAAAACTGACCCTTGCCGTGTCCCCCAATGACACCCTGCTGGAAGTGGTGCGGGATCACCTGGACCTGACCGGGTCCAAAGAAGGCTGCGGAGAAGGGGTCTGCGGTTCCTGCACCCTGCTGCTGGACGGACACCCGGTGCGGGCCTGCCTCACCCTGGCCCTGGAGGCGGACGGATCTGCCGTGACCACGGTGGAAGGCCTGGCCCAAGGGGGCACTCTGTCCCCCCTGCAGCAGTCGTTTATTGAACATGGGGCCGTGCAATGCGGATTCTGCACACCAGGCATGCTCATGTCCGCCACGGCCCTGTTGACCGACAATCCAGCCCCGGACCGGAAAACAGTGCGAAACGCCCTGTCCGGTAATATCTGCCGGTGCACCGGGTATGCCAAGATCGTGGATGCGGTCATGCATTCGGCCCGGCCGGAATCCGGATGCCCGGACTGTCATGCCAAAGATACAGGAGGGAACCATGACTGATTATACCCTGATCGGAACCCGGATGCCCCGGGTGGATTCCCGGGCCAAGGTCATGGGAAAGGCCCGGTACACGGCTGATCTCAAGCTTCCTGGCATGCTGGTGGGAAAAATTTTGCGCAGCCCCTACGCCCATGCCAGAATCGTGAGCATCGACACCTCGAAAGCCCTGGCACTGCCGGGGGTTAAGGCCGTGGTCACGGGCGCGGACACCGAAGGGGTGAAATGGGGGGTATTTGCCTATACAAGGGACCAGCAGTTCATCCAGACGGAAAAGGTGAGATACGTCGGCGATGAAGTGGCCGGCGTGGCAGCCGTGGACGAGGAAACCGCCCTGGCGGCTCTGGACCTGATCCATGTGGAATACGAAGAACTCCCGGCAGTGTTCGATCCCATGACGGCCATGACCACGGATGCGGAACCCATCCATGCGGGATTTCCCAACAACATCAACATCCACGTCAACATCGACACCGGATCTGTGGATGAGAATTTCAAAAAAGCCGACTACATCCGGGAAGATACCTTTACCGCGCCCGAGGAATCCTATTTTCACGGTGAGCCCTATGCCGTGGCAGCCCGGTTTGATGATGATGACTGTCTGGAGATCTGGATGCCCAACGGCGGACCCCACATGAAATCCAAACCGTTGTCCAATGCCTTCAAGATTCCACTGCACAAGATCAAGGTGCGAAAGATCACCATCGGCGGAGCATTCGGGGGACGGTCCGAGATCTGCCCGGCCGACTACATTTGTTCACTTCTGGCTAAAAAAACCGGTTGCCCGGTAAAGATCGTATTCACCCGTGAGGAAAACACCGTTGCCACCCGCCAGGGTCATGCCATGATCACCACACACAAAACCGGGGTGGACAAAGAAGGACGGGTGCTGGCCCGGGAAACCACCTGCTACATGGACGGCGGAGCGTATTCCTCCACCGGCCCCATTGCCACGTCCGTGCCGTTTCTTTCCATGGAACAGGCCTACCGCATGGGATCGGTGCGCTACAACGGATACCGGATCTACACCAACAAGCCCATCCGGGGAATGATCCGGGTCCACGGCCGGGGGTTTGCCTGCGGACTGGACACCCAGCTGGACATGATCGCCGAGCATCTGGGAATCGATCCGGTGGAGATGCGCCTGAGAAATTCCCGGCAGCAAGGGGAATTCACCAGCACCGGGTCCCAGGTCTGGTCCTGCGCCATGGACGAAACCATCAAAAAAGCGGCCGCCGCAGCCGGGTGGTCGGAGAAATTCGGCAAGCTGCCGCTGTTTCACGGCATCGGCATCGGTACCAATTCGGTACAGACCGGGTTTCCCATGGGAATCCGGGGCGGGTCCCAGTCCTTTATCAAGTTCAACGAAGACGGGGAAGCCACGGTGATGTCAGGAGTTGTGGACAACGGCCAGGGCAATGAAAACATGCTGGTCCAGATCGCTGCGGAAGAGCTGGGATTGCTGCCCGAGGATATCCACCTGGTATCGGCGGATACGGAAACCACCTCGTCGGATCCGGGGTCCTATTCCCAGGTGTCCACCTTTGTGGGAGGCCAGGCCGTGAAGAATGCGGCGGCCAACTGCCGCAAAAAATTGTTTAAGGTAGCGGCCAAGCTCCTGAAGACCGACCCGGCCAACCTAACCGCAAAAAACCGGATGATCCATGTGACCGATGATCCGGATAAATCCGTGTCCATCAAAAAGACGGTGCGGGTGGCCCTGCTCAATTTTACTTCCGTGAATGCGGAAGGCGGTTACTGGCCCAAAGTGGACATGAAGCGGGAATGGGTGTCCAACCCCTACGGACAGATGTGCGAGGCTTTTTCCTTCGGAACCACCATCATTGAGGTAAAGGTGGACCCGGACACCGGCCGGGTAACCGTGCTCAAGGCCGTGGCCTGCCAGGATGTGGGCAAAGCGCTGAATCCCCTGGTGCTGGAAGGACAGTTTGAAGGGTCGGTGGCCATGGGCGGGCAGGGAGGCATGCTCACTGAATACCATGACTGGCGGGAGGGGCGGTGCCTGAACCCCACCATGCTGGAATACAAGGTGCCCCTGGCCTGTGACATGCCCGAGATCGTCAATATCATCGTGGAATCCGTGGACCCGAAAGGTCCGTATGGCGCCAAGGAGGCTGGGATGTCCATTGCCATGTCTGCGGCCCAGGCCTATGCCGCGGCGGTTTCCAATGCCATCGGCGTGTACATGGACAGCTTTCCGTTGACCCCGGACAAGATCGTGGCGGCCATCCGGGAGAAGCGGCAGGCGGGGAAATGATTGGCAAGAAGCAAGAGATTCGCCCGACACTGGACATCGACAATCGCTTGAACAGCCGGAGTCTCCCAGTGTTGCCCTCTGACGGAGAGGCCAACACTGCGTTGCCCGCGATTGTCCGTGATACTGAAATTTAGATAGTTGGAAGAATTAAAATCACATGGATGAAAAAGAAAACGATATGGCTGAAGCCGAACCGGTATACATGGTGGGCCATGCACCGTCTCTCAAAGACCTGATCATCGTGATCAAAGGGGCCGGGGAAATGGCCACAGGGTTGGCGTGCCGACTGTTCAGGGCTAATTTCCGGCGCCTGGTGATGCTGGAAACCGACATGCCCATGGCAGTCAGGCGGTGCGTGAGTTTCTGTGAGGCGGTGTATGACGGCGCTATCACGGTGGAAGGGATTACCGCCCGCCGGGCAGCGGCTGTTTTAGATATTTCCCGGATCTGGGGTGCCGGAGAAATTCCGGTGTTCCAAGATCCGGAGTGGGATGTGATTCCGGATCTTGGCCCCCAGGTGGTGATCGATGCCATTATTGCCAAGAAAAACCTGGGCACGGATATGGCGGAAGCCCCCCTGGTCATCGGGCTGGGACCGGGATTTTCTGCCGGAGAGGATGTCCACTGTGTCATCGAGACCAACCGGGGTCATGATCTGGGCCGGATTATTGAAAAGGGGCCGGCCCAGGCAGATACCGGAGTTCCGGGCATCATCTGCGGGGTGTCGTTGGAACGGGTGCTGCGTGCCCCCTGTTCCGGTCTGTTCATTGCATCCTGTGCCATCGGAGATCTGGTGACAAAAGACCAGATCCTGGGACATGTGGACCAGATGCCGGTGACCGCTTCGATTGACGGCATGGTCCGGGGTCTGATCCGCAACAAAACCCGGGTCCCGGTGCGGTGCAAGATCGGAGATATCGATCCCCGGGGGGCTGGGGCATCCTGCAACACCATTTCAGAAAAGGCCAGAGCGGTCGGCGGTGCGGTGCTGGAAGCGATCCTGCACCGGTACAACCGTTGACAGATATCATGATTCAATTTTTTCATGTTTAGGAAAAATCTGTATGTTGACCCAAGCGTTCATTCCATACAAAGGGTATTATTCCTCACCGTTTTCCAGGTGGCAGGGCAGTTTTGCCACTCAGCATTCCATTGAGCTGGGGGCGGCCACGGCCAGGGCCTGGCTGGCATCCCGGGACATTGGCCCGGAACGTTTTGACTACCTGATCCTGGGAGCCACGGTGGGACAGCCCCATATTTTTACGGGGCCCCTGGGCGGCGGCAATGCTGGGAGCGGACACCATTTCCGGTGCCTGGCTGTCCCAGGCCTGCTCCACCTCCACCACCGCCGTTTTCCAGGCAGCCATGGGTATTGAGACTGGCAGTTTCAACTGCGTGTTCACCCTGATGACCGACCGGTGCTCCAACGGGCCTCATACGATCTGGCCCAATCCCGCCGGCCCTGGCGGCCAGGTGATCAGTGAAAACTGGGTCATGGACCAATTTAACCAGGATCCCTGGGCCGAAAACGCCATGATTCAGACCGCGGAAAATGTGGCAAAGGAAGCCGCCATCACCCGGGAACAGTGTGATGAGGTGGCGTTGATGCGGTTTTCTCAGTACCAGGATGCCTTGAAACAGGACCGGGCGTTCCAGAAAGAATACATGTTCCCGGTGACCCTGCAGAAGTCCAAAAAGAAAACCGTGACTGTGGAAGCCGATGAAGGGATTATGCCCACCACTGCCCAAGGTCTGGCAGACCTCAGGCCGGTGATGCCTGAAGGTGTCCACACCTTCGGGTCCCAGACCCACCCGGCGGATGGCAGCTGTGGCCTGATCGTGACTACAAAGGAACAGGCGGCCCGGATAAGCCATCATCCGGACCTGGATGCACAGGTGGTTTCCTATGGGTATGCCCGGGCCAAAAAGGGGTTCATGGCCATGGCTGTGGTGCCGGCGGCGCAAATGGCTCTGGAAAAGGCAGGCATCACGATTCAAGATGTCGGGGTGATCAAGACCCACAATCCGTTTGCCGCCAATGATATTTTTTGGCAGAACAGATGGGCATCGAACTTTTTGCCATGAACCACTATGGGTCATCCCTGGTGTTCGGTCATCCCCAGGCCCCCACGGCCGGGCGCCTGATCATCGAAGGCATTGAGGAACTGGTGTTGCGGGGCGGGGGATATCTGCTTTTTACCGGCTGTGCCGCCGGTGACACCGGTGCGGCCTTGGTGCTTAAAATTTAACCACAGGGGTTTCAGACGGGACGTTTTTAGGAAGGAGTCAGGACCTGCTTATGGGGGAATGGGAGGGTAACTATCCCGCAAGCTGTCAGGCCGGGTCTGATTCTGGTCGACTGTGAGGTTGTCCGGACCTCATCTTATATTTTAACAGGAGGGAACGGAATGCGTGCATTGATAATCGGCGGTGTCGGTGGAATGGGGCAGGGGGTTGCCCGGGACCTGGTAAAACAGGACAAAGTGAAACAGGTGATTCTGGCGGACCTGTACCCGGACCCGGGCCGTCTGTCAAAAAAGCTGCGTGAAAGTGATAAAACCATGCTGGTCAAAATGGATGTCAATGACCATGAGGCAATGGTCCAGGCGTTTAAAGAGATGGATGTGGTGATCAACACCGCCGGCCCGTTCTACAAGACCGCCGTGCCTGTGGCAAAAGCAGCGGTGGCCGCTAAAAAAAACTACATCGATATCTGTGACGATTATGAAGGCACCCAAATCCTGTTTGAGTCGGAGATTGACCAGCTGGCAAAAGATGCCGGTATCACTGTGCTCACCGGCATGGGATCGGATCCCGGCACTAACAATGTGCTGGTGAAATGGTATGCCGACCGCCTGGATGAAGTGGACGAGATTTACCTTTACTGGGTGGTGAGCATTGCCGAACTGGCCGGGGCCGCCTGGGACCATTCCCTGCACATGACCCTGGGCAAGATCCCTCAGTATATCGACAATGAGCTGGTGTGTGTGGAAGGGGGCACCGAAGTGGTGGCGGAACAGTTTCTGCCTCCTCTGGGGGTCTGCCATGTGAGGTATGTGGGACATCCCCAGCCCTTGACCCTGCCCCGGTACATCAAGGGGGTGAAAAACGTGATTATCAAGGGTGCCCTGATTCCGCTGTGGGTGGATGAACTGATTGCCGAGCAGAAATCCACCGGGCTATTGAACACGGAACCCGTTGATCTCAAAGGAACGCAGGTCACTCCCTATGACCTGGCCCTGAAGTTGTGGGAAAAGATTCCGGAAGGCCGGGACAACGGGCCTCAGTCATCGGGCCTCAAGGTGATCGTCAAGGGCCGGCGCGCTGACAAGAAAATCACCTACACGGCTGACATGGTGGGCCGCATGGCACCTGGCACAGGCTTGCCCGCATCGATTGCCGCATTGATGATGGATGACGGCTATGTCACGGCCAAGGGTGTGGTGGCGCCGGAAGGGTGTATCGACCCGGATGTCTTTTTGAAGATTTTTCTGGGCCGGGGGGCTAAAATCCACCAGAGCGAGAAAATTGAATCCATGTTTGTACCCGACAAATGAAAATGTGGCAGTCCCTTTCACAGAAATTGAGATGATAACAGGAGCGATGTCATGAAAGAAACACCCAGATTGAATATCAGCAAAAGCCTCGAATTGTTCGATCAGGCCTGCACCCTTGTGCCGGGCGGGGTCCTTGGGGCCAGAAAGCCCACGGATTTTATCAACGGAGAATACCCCATCTTTCTGGAATCCGGCAAAGGCTGCCATCTCACCGATGTGGACGGCAACGAATTTGTCGATTTTCTGTGCGGATACGGGCCCATTATCCTGGGGTACCGGGAGGAAGAAGTGGACCGGGCCGTGTATGACCAAATCAGCGGCAAGGGGTTTTGTTTCACTTTGACCCAGCAGTTTCAGAACCGGCTGGCAAAAAAGATCCGTGAACTGGTGCCTTCCGCGGAAATGAGCATTTTTCTGAAAACCGGGTCAGACGCCACCACGGCAAGCATCCGCATCGCAAGGGCCCATACTGGCAAGCACAAGGTGATGCGGTGCGGGTATCACGGCTGGCATGACTGGTGCGTGGAAATGAAGGGTGGGATTCCGGCAAAATATTATGAGGATGTATTCGAGTTCCAGTACAACCGCCTGGATCAGCTGGAACAGCTCATGACCGAGCACGGAGATGATACCGCCGCTGTCATCATGACCCCCTTTGGCCATCCCAATCATCAGGAGATGCAGGTCCCGGCCCCGGGATTTCTGGAAGGGGTCAAGGAGATCGCCCATCAATACGGGACGGTTTTGATCTATGACGAGATCCGTACCGGGTTCCGGGTGTCCATGGGCGGGGCCCAGAAGTACTATGACGTCACCCCGGACATCAGCGTGCTGGGTAAGGCCATTGCCAACGGCTACCCCATCTCCGTGGTCACGGGCAAACAGGGGATCATGACGGCCGCATCCCACAAGCTGTTCATCTCCTCCACGTTCTTTCCCAACAGCGATGCATTTGTGGCGGCCCTGAAAACCATTGAAATTCTGGAACGGGACAAGGTGCTGGAAGATATCTGGCAAAAGGGGAAAACGTTCATGGCCGGGATCCAGCAATCCATCGACATCCATAAAGTGGGGGCGAAACTCACCGGCATTCCACCGATGTTTTACATCACCTTTGACAAGGGTGAAGATGGGACCTACAAAGACAAACGCACCGATTTCTATACCCAGCTGATCCGGAAGGGGTTTTTTTTCACCCCGTTCCACCATGCCTACATCTCATTCCGCCACACCCAGGCGGATCTGGATCTGGCCCTGATCGCCATCGATGAGTCCCTGGCGTTCGTCAAGGCGAAATATCAGTAAGCCCCCTCATAAAAAACAATGGTGATGATGATACCGGTACCCATTCCGAAAGAAAGCGATTTTTTCGGAATGGGTGCTGACCATGATTTTTCAGCCGGTTTCTAAAAATATTTTAACGCTGTTTTGCCGGCGCCTCTAAATGCTTTGAAGAGCAACCCCTTGTATTTCAGAATAAAATAAGCCATTACATGGACAAGGCAATCGGCCGAAGTAAGTAGTTTTACTTATCAAAATTAAGGGTTTTCCCGAATTGACACGGCAGGCTGGGTGTCGTAATCATGAGGTATCCTGAGTGGGAGCATCCCGAAAACCCCAATAAAACCACCAGGTAACGGCCTTAATAAATGCGTCTGGCGGGCATTCATATCCCTCCAAACCATCCTTCCAAAAACGCACCCAGACGCAAAGCCGGCTTCCGGATTCCCCTTTCCGGAAGCCGGATCCTTTTTTATCAGGCTTTATTGGAGACCGGGAATGATAATTCTGGAATCATCTGATTTTTTCTGCTCCGCCTCCATTTTTTTGAACTGCTCAATCACCTTTTGCGTTTCCGCTTCCATGGCCTGAGGAAATACCTCCATCGCCTGATCCAGTGTCACGCCTTCCAGCCTGGCCTGGATTGGTACCGGGCCGTGGGGGGTGCCCAGTTGGGTGTTCCCCACATAAATGGCTTCTCTGGAAGGATCGTCTGATCCGTCCGGATGAATCGGGGTTAATTTTTGGATACTGGCAATTTTCAGATCCGTGACGGTTTCTTCACGATACAGGTTTGTTTTATCTACCTGAAAATCGATATTGATGGGTCTGCCGCTGTTGCCGCTCATGATGTCTCCTGAGAAAAATTTATAAATATAATAAAAAAAATCGGCTGTTTTGTCCGGGAGAACCCGTGTCAGAGGGTTGGCCTTGTTGATCACGTTGGCGGCTCCCCGGAATATGACTGCGCTCAGCAGCAGGGTGTCTCCTTTGATCATGCGAGGATCAGGCAGGCGGTGCCCGGAGAAAAAATGTCGATTATGGTTCTGGGTTATACGTGAATGAAGCTCAAAAATCCAGGGTTTATATACCGGATTTCCCTCCTTTTTTTGTCGGCGGTTTTTTTCAGACCTGTTGCAATCTTCCATATTTGCCTTATTGTAATATTAAGGTGGTTTAAAAACTGACCTTTGATACGAGTAAAAAAAAATGCCGGGAGGTAACTTATGGCAGATTTAACGAATATACAAACAAGAGAGTGCTGCATTCGGGAAAAAAATCGTCTGGTCAGAGCACTCCGAAAATGTGATTCAACGACTGAAAATCCGGAAGAGCGGCATCAATGTTATCGATCGGCCGCATTAAAAAGCGGCTCAAATTCCAGGAAGTGCTTGATTTCCGCTTAATAACCGGCACGGCCAGAGTAACGTTGGCTACAACAAAACATGAGAGGTTTGACCATTTGTAACGCTATGAAATAATGATGTTTGCTAACTTTTTATATAAAACAAGGAGGGATTTATGACAACCTATACCTGTAAAACCTGTGGAAAAATTTCCTCAGAAGAAGGGCATTTGTGCGATCCCACCGATGCCGGCAAGGTCTACACCTGTTCCAGCTGCGGTCAGCAGGCAAAAAAGAAAAAACACCTGTGCAAACCCGAGGTGGCGAAATTTGAATATTTCTGCGGCGGTTGCGGCAGGGGCGCGGTGAGTAAAAATCAGTTGTGCGATCCTCATCCGATCACCTAGCCGGGCATCTGATTTTTAACGGTAGATTCAAAGATAAAGGGCTGTCAGCTTTCGAGCGGACAGCCCTTTTTGTGCGTAACGGTCAGGAAGACTCTTAAAAAAAATACTTATGCCAGTCCGGTTGTCTCATCTATGCCCAGGTGAATGTTCATGCATTGGACGCTGCGCCGGAGGCCCCTTTCCCCAGGTTGTCGATCCGGGTGATAACAGCCATTTTCTCCTGATTGCCGAAAATAAATAGATCTGCCCGGTTGGTGTCGTTGCATGCCTGAATATCAAAAAAACCCAGATCCAGACCGGTTTCATCATTAAAGGGATGCACCCGGAGAAATGGTTCATTCCGGTAGAAATCCTGAAGCACCTGCAGGATGTCTGGCGGCGTTACTTTGCGGATCAGAAGATGCGGATGAATGAACACAGTTACCGCCAGACCCTTGTAAAAACCGGCGACCACCGGAGTGAAGATGGGTTCTGAGGTGAGACCGGCCCTGGTTTTCATTTCCGGAAGATGCTTATGGACCAGGCCAAGGGCGTAATGGCGGGGGCTGTCCAGTTTGGGGGTGTGATGTTTTTCATAAGCGGCAATGAGTTTTTTGCCCCCTCCGCTGTAGCCGGTGATGGAATAGCAGCACACTGGATAGTCCGGGGGCATGATTCCGGTCTCAATCAATGGATGGACCCCCAGTAAAAATGCGGTGGCATGGCATCCGGGGTTGGCGATACGTTTGGTTTTTCGTATCAGATCCCGCTGACCGGGCCCTAATTCCGGCAGTCCATAGACCCAGTCCGGATGGGTTCGAAAGGCGGTGCTGGTATCGATAATGCAGGTATCCGGATTGGTGGCCAGGGAGGCGGATTCCCTGGAGGCTACGTCCGGAAGACACAGAAATGTGACATCTGACTGATTGATCAGTTTTTGTCTTTCCTGAGGGGCCTTGCGAAGGGCCGGATCGATCTCCAGCAGATCAATGTCATTTCGAGAGGACAGATAATCGAAAATCTGCAATCCGGTGGTGCCTTCCCGGCCGTCTACAAATACCTTGTACGTCATGACCTTTCCTTTTTTTCGTCGGTTTGTGAGCCGATGGGTTTCTCTTTGATACATCTTATACGTATTCCAAATCGAAAAATAAACCCAAAGTTGAATGAAACAACATGATTCCAGTTCATTTGAAATCATTGAAATCCGGGATCTGTTCCTGTATATTTAAAACAGTCGGTTGTGAACGGGAGGTGTGGCAAAAGTTCCTGTGGCGGCCATATCCTGATCTTGTACTCTGTTTGAAAGGAAAATTTCCATGAAAAAAATATTTCTTGTGATTGTGGCCGGACTGGGAATCCTGATGCTTCTGGCGGTAGTTGCCGCCGGGATCGCTTTGAACCTGGATCCGAATCGGTACAAGGACTATGTCGCAGCTAAAGTCAGCCAGCAATTGGGGCGGACCTTTGAGATCCGGGGCGATCTGAAAATGGCCTATTACCCCTGGCTACATCTGGAGATGTCACAGGTGTTTCTTGAAAACGCCCCGGAGTTTGATGAGGCGCATATGCTGGAAGCCGATCATATCATGGTCCGGGTCAAGACATTGCCGCTGCTCATAAAACAGATTGAGATGGATACCATCGTGCTGGAGGGGATGCGTGTCAACCTGGGGAAAGACAAGACCGGTGTTCCCAACTGGGAGGGGCTGGGGGGGGCTTCTGATGACCGCGAAACAGACAGGAAATCGGACAAACCGTCCGCACCATCGCTGGGAAAAGGGGTTGATCTGAAAAACCTGGCGGTGCTTCTGAACGGCGGGGTGCGCATCCAGAATACGGATTTGAGTTTTGACGACCGGTCCGCCGGAAAAAAATACATGGTGTCGGATTTGAACCTGACCACGGGCAGGGTGGTGCCGGGCGATCCGGTGGAATGTATCCTTACGTTTAATGCTGCGGGCACTTCCCCGGAAATATCCGGAAACGCCACTTTAAAAGGCTCAGTTGTGTTTGATTTGAATTCCGACCGGTACCAGATCGACCCGTTGTCATTCAGGGCGCAACTGGCTGGACCGGTTCTGGGTGGCCGTGCGGCGGATCTGGATTTGACCTGCCGGGTGGAGATGGACCTGCCCCAGGACACGGTGTCTGTCAAAAACCTGAAAGCTTCGGGACTGGGGACCGATATCATTGGGACCATCCTGCTGGGGAATGTCGGATCTGCCATGCCCCGGGTCGACCTGGATTTGGATGTCGCCGGCAAAGACCTGGCTCTGCTGTTCAAAATCATTGAAGGGGAAGGGCTGTCAGCCCAGCTGGCAAGCTTTTCGGACCGGTCGTTTGATCTGACGGCAAAAGTATTGGCAGACATGTCTCTGGGTACGGTGTCCATACCCGATGTCCGGATGAATCTGCTTGGGGCTTCTATCAAAGGGGATGTCCAGGCAAAAAGAGTTCAGACCAAAACGCCGTCGATCAAGGGGAACATCACTGCCGGAGGCCCGGATCTGCCGACCCTGATGCAGGTGGCCGGCAAGATGGCTGGTGAATCCCGGTTATCGGACTTAGGTTCACAACTGTCCCGCATCCCGCAGAAAAAATTTCATGCGGACATGGCCGTGGACATGGACCTGGAACAAGGCAGGGTCCTGGTGCCGAATCTAGATATCGCGGCATTGGGTATCACGCTCAAAGGCAATGTCGCCGCCAGCCGCCTTAATGCTGGTGATTCGGATCTGGCCGGGGAAGTGGTTCTGGAAGGAAAGGATCTGGGCCGGTTGCTAAAGGCTCTGAATCAAACGAATCCGGGCGATCTGCTGGATACCGTTACCGGACGGGTGCGGTTCAATGGACACAACCAGAACCTGACACTGGACCCTTTGAACGTTCGCCTGGGGCTTGCCGGTAAAAAGACTCCCAAAGCCCCGGTATTTGTGACGTTGGATGCGCCGGTTCAATGGCAGATGGACCCGCAGAAGCTGAATGTGCCGTCCTTTTCAATTTCAGGGCTGGATTTGGCAGTCTCCGGCAGCCTGACGGCGGAAAATATCCGGACGTCGCCTGAATTCAGCGGCAGTGTTGCTGCAGCCCCGTTCAACCTGCGGCAGCTGGCGAAAAAACTGGCTATCGTCATGCCGGAAACCTCGGATGACCGGGTGTTTCAGAAAGTGGGCCTTGAAACTTCGTTTGCCGGTTCCGCCACCGATCTCCGGCTGATCGGCCTGACCGGGATTCTGGATGATACAAAACTGAACGGAAATATGGCGGTAAAAATTTTTCAGATCCGGATGTCACACTGGATCTGGCGGTTGACCAGATCAATGTGGACCGGTATCTGCCGTCGTCCGGCCCGGATGCCAAAGGAAAAAAACAGGCTTCCAGGCCTGTGTCACCGGAAACGGTGGCAGCCGGTGCGGGCACAGAGATTTCTGCAGCTCAGCTGCGGGCCCTGAAAATCAACGCATCCCTGGCTGTCAAAGATCTGGTCGTTTCCGGGGCATCCTTGTCCGATGTCCAGGCAAAACTGACGGCAAAGGATGGGATCATTGATGCGGCTCCCTTGTCTGCGAAGCTTTACAGCGGGATCTATGATGGAAAAGTGAGGTTGAATGCCGCAGGAGATATTCCTGAAATTACAATAGATTCGACATTGAAAGGCATTGAAGTGGAACCGCTGCTGGCGGATATGACGGGCAAGGCCATGATCCGGGGCACCGGAGATGTGACCACAGCCCTGACTACCCGGGGAATCACGGTGGATGCCATGAAACAGCAACTGAACGGCAATTTGTCTTTTTCGTTTAAAAACGGGGCGGTCAAGGGATTCAATGTGGGGAAATTTTTGCGCAGCCTCAAGTCTCTGCGGGACAACCGGGCTTTTTCCATTTCGGAAAAAGAGGAAACCGATTTTACGGAACTTACCGGAAACCCGGTGGTGACCAACGGGGTGGTGGCTCTGAATGATCTGTCCGGAAAATCCCCGGCATTGCGGGTGTCAGGGACCGGTACCATCGTTGATATCATCCGGGAAACCATTGACTACAAAGTCGTCATCACGGTGGTGGAAACATCCAAAGGCCAGGCCGGCAAGGACCTTGCCGAGCTTGCCGGGATTCCCGTTCCCATCCATGTCAAAGGGCCGCTGACAGATCCGGCGATCCAGCCGGATATTAAGGGCGCGATCTCATCAATTCTCACCGGCACGTCCCCTGAGGCTGTGGAAGAGTTGAAACAGAGTGTGGAAAAGGAGTTGGGGCGGTTTTTAAAAAAGCTTTCCAACTGAAGCGGGCGCACGGTGATTGAATTTAGCCCTCTCGGTTATGCCGGGGATTTATAGGTGTTTAACAAAAACGACGCGATCATGAGAAGGCAAGGACAATGAAATACGGGGCATCCAGTTTCCCAATCAAGCCGGTATGTGACGAAATAAAAAAAGTGGCGAAGATGGGGTTTGATTATTTTGAGCTGTCCATGGATCCGCCGGAAGGACACTGGACCCGAATCCGGGAGTTGGAAAACCGGATTGCCGCCACCCTGAAAGACACCGGCTTACCGGTGATCTGTCATCTGCCTTGTTTTGTGTATACGCCGGATCTGACACCGGCCATCCGCAAGGTATCTGTGGATGAAATGATGCATTCCCTGGATGCGGCAGCGGATCTCAAGGCAGAAAAAGCGGTGCTACATCCGGGGTATATCACCGGCATGGGGGTGTTTGCCATGGATGCGGCAAAAAATATGCCCATGAAGGGCTGACCGCCATTGTGGCCCATGCTGACAGCCTGAATCTGCCGCTGTGTTTTGAAAACATGTTTCCTGCGTATCATCTGTTTTATGAGCCGGTGCCTTTTGAAGACCTTTTCAAAGAATTTCCCGGAATGAAAATGACCCTGGATACCGGACATGCCAATATCGGTGATCCGGAACAGACACGGCTGGCACAGTTTGTGAGCCGGCTGGGGCCGCATATCGGTCATGTACATGTGAGTGATAATTTCGGAAAAGAGATGATCATCTGGCCGTGGGAAAAGGAACCATTGATTTTTCTTCCCTGGTGTCATCCCTTATACAGGCCGGATATGATGACACCATCACATTTGAGGTGTTTTCGCCGGATACCGGTGATCTGATCAAAAGCCGGGAACGCATTGAATTCCTTTTTTCAGACCGGTGATCCTTCATGGATATCCATAGATTGCACCATGTCTTACCGGTTTATGAGGATTTTTTCAATAAACCGACAAAAGGAAGGCATACCAGGGTGAACCCGCCGAGCAATGCGAAACCTAAACTGAACCGGCCGCTTCCGCCAGAATGCCGATACCGAAAGGCACCAGCCCGGATCCCAGAAAATGGGCCAGGGGCACCACCACGGAAACCGCCACCGGGCGGATCTGCGGGGTAGTGGCCATGGACATGACGGCAAAACACAAAGGGAATATACAGACCCCGGCCCCGGCCTGGAGAATCAGGGCCAGACAGATGCCGGATTCCGGCAGCCATCCCATGAAAAGGGTTCCCAGTGCACTGAAAAACAAGGCCCCTAAAATGATTTGCCGGGGCCCGAATCGATCGGCCAGCCATCCGCCGGCCAGGGGCATACCAAATGCCACGATTCTGGAGACCGCCAGCATCGTGTTGGTGGTTGCCGGATCAATCCCCTTGTCAAACACCAGAAACAGGGGCAGAATCACGAATACGCCCTGATTCAGTCCCATTCCCAGAATGAAGAGCACCGCGATCACCAGGATGGTCGGGGTGTGGAACAGGGTGGAAAAGATGCGGAGATTGGGCGGGTCTGTCCGGTCCATAATGCCTTTTCCCCGGAAAGCATAGGCGATTGAAAGCCCCAGGCAGGCAGTTCCGTAGACCACCAGGACCATCCGCCAGGACAGGTTCCAGGCTGTAAACAAAGACACAGCCAGAGGCGCAACAATATAAGCCAGATTCGGGGCCAGCTGGTGAATCCCCAGCACTTTTCCCCAGTGATGCCGGGACACCAGCCCGGTCAGGCTGGCCACCCCGGAAGGCAGATAAAATCCGCCGGCAAGGCCCAGGCAGACCATGCCCGCCTGGAGCATGAGGACCCCCTGGCTGGCAGCGGCGGTCAGCAGGCTGGCCCCGACCGCCATTCCGGAAGCCGCAATCAAATGCCGGTGGCTGAACCGTGGGGTTAAAAAGATGGAACAAAACAGGCTGGCGCAATACCCGGATGAAATCAGGAAAAAAAGACCACCGGCCTGGCTGTGACTTAAAGCCAGGTCGGTCTTGATACCGGGAAGCAGCGGCGCCATGCCCAGCCGGGACAGCATGTTGAAAAAGAAAATACCGGTGAGAAAGATAATGGGATTGAGCTGGCCCCGGGGCCGCGTGTCTGGTTCCGGTCTTTCCCGGACTTCTTTTTCAGATTCAATGGACATGTTCCGGATGCTTTCGTTTCAGATTTTTTAGGGTACATATTATCCCAAACCAGTGGAATGTAAACAGCCCGAAACAAAAATATGGCCAAGAAAATAATAAATGGGTTGACAATGAAAACGGGATTATTAAAATATTAGGTCTTTCGATCTGACACAAATTATCCAAACGGAGATGAAACCATGAGGGTCATTGTCGTCGGCGGCGGCTGGGCCGGGTGTGCTGCAGCCGTGAGTGCCAAAAAACAGGGCGCGGACGTGGTTCTGGTGGAGCGCACCGACATGCTTCTGGGGACCGGGCTTGTGGGCGGCATCATGCGGAACAACGGCCGGCTTACGGCCACTGAAGAACTCAAGGCCATGGGAGGCGGAGATCTGTTTCCCGTGATCGAATCCAATTTTCTTCACAAAAACATCACCTTTCCGGGACACCTTCATGCATCCCTGTATGATGTGTCCACCATGGAACCAAAAATTAGGCGGTTTCTGGAACATGCCGGAATCCATATTGAAACCGGGTGTCGGATCACGGATGTGGAGATGGACAAAAAACGGATTACTGCGGTTGTGGGAAAACAAACAAAAAACAAGGTCCGGTTCAAGGGGGATGGGTTCATCGAAACCACCGGTACGGCCGGGCCTCCGGCCAATTGCGCCAGGCATGGCAATGGATGCGCCATGTGCGTTCTCAGATGTCATTCCTTTGGGGGGCGGGTCAGTATCGCCGCCAAAGCGGGCGTGCGGAAATGAACGGGAGGAAAGGGGATCAGATCGGGGCGGTGAGCGGATCCTGTAAACTGCATAAAGAATCCTTGTCCCCGGACTTGCTGAAACAGCTCAATACCACCGGGGTTGCGGTCATTCCCTTAGATGAACACCTGCGCATGACCGGCAAACTGTCATTGAAAGCCTGCCAGCAGTATGCCATTGCAGATTTTGAACAAAATGTGATTCTGCTGGACACCGGCCATGCCAAGCTGATGACCCCATTTTTCCCGCTGGAAGCGCTCAGGAAAATTTCCGGATTGGAAAACGCCCGGTTTGAAGACCCTTATGCCGGCAGCACGGGCAACTCCGTGCGGTACATGGGCATGTCCCCCAGAGATGACGCCCTGAAAGTGACCGGTGTGGACAATCTGTTTTGTGCCGGTGAAAAGGCCGGGCTCATGGTGGGGCATACCGAAGCCATCTGTACCGGTGCCCTGGCCGGGGTGAATGCAGTCCGGCAGGTGCAGGGAAAAACAACGCTGGTGCTCCCGGAGGAATCGGTGATCGGAGATGCCGTCACGTATGTCCGGCAGCAGATGCAGACACCGGAAGGCCTGGGGCTCAAGTTTACCTTTTCAGGGTCAGTGCTGTTTGACCGGATGAAAGAGAAAAACAGGTATGAGACTGACCCGGCGTTGATTGACGACCGGGTGGAAAAAACCGGTCTGAAAAATATTCTGGCATCCATCCGGGACTGGTAGCTGTCTCAGGGACCGTCCTGTCGGAATGGAGAGATAAAATCATATTAATAAACGTCAGACATGAAGGAGGGGCAATGAAAAAGTGGGGATGTGTATTACTGGCGGCAGTATGGATGGGGATCTTATTAACGGGGTCTGCCTGGGCAAAAGCCGGGCAGGTGACCATTGCTTTGGGGTCCGAACCCACCACCCTGGATCCTCAGATCAGAGAGGACGGGGGGGAGCGGGCCGTGAACGACAACATCTATGACACCGTGCTTGCCCGGACCTCGGCAGGGGATTTGATCCCGTCTCTGGCTGCGGAGATGCCCAAACTCGTGTCAGCCGACACCTGGGAGGTGACGTTGCGGCCCGGCATCCTTTTTCACAACGGCGAACCCATGAACGCCGATGCAGCGGTCTACAGTATAAAACGGGTGATCGATCCGGAGTTCAATTCCGAACAGATTTCGTTCTTCTCCACCATCAAGAATGCCAAAGCCACCGGTGATCTGACCCTGCACGTGATCACGAATGGACCGGATCCCATTCTGCCTTCCCGGCTCTACTGGCTCAAGGTGGTGCCCCCGGTGCATTCCAAAGATCCCGGATTTGCTGAAAAACCGGTGGGTACAGGCCCTTACCGGTTCGTGGCCTGGCAGAGGGGCCAGCATATCGACCTGGAACGTAATGATGATTACTGGGGAGGTGCCCCGCAGATCACATCGGTCAGATACCGGTTTATCGAAGAGCCCGGTACAAGGCTGGCCGGTCTCATGGCAGGTGAATTCGACCTGATAACCAACCTGTTGCCTGAGTTCACCAGCCATGTGCCCAAGTCGGTGAATGTGCTGGGGCTGGAACATCCGATCATCATTCTCAATGCGGACAGCGGCATCACAAAGGACTTGCGGGTTAGACAGGCATTAAATTATGCAGTGAGCAAAACGGCACTGGCCAACGGCCTGTTCGAAGGCTATGCCCAGGTGGCTCAGGGCCAGCTGTTGAGCCCCTCGTTTTTCGGTTACAATGATGAGGTCAATGCCTATCCTTATGATCCGGATCAGGCAAAAAACTGATTGAGGAGGCCGGGGTCAAGGGACAGACCATCGAACTGATCGGCACCAGCGGCCGGTGGCTTAAAGACCGGGATCTGGTGGAAGCCGTGGCCGGCTACTGGCAGCAGGCAGGTCTGAATGTCAATGTGCGGATTTTTGAATTCAATGAATATCTCAACCGGTTGTTTGACCGAAAGACAAGGGCCGACGCTATTTTTGTGGTGTCTTCCAACGAACTGCTGGATGCGGACAAAAGCTTTTCCGCTTATTATAAGGCTGGCGGCGTGGGCGCGTCCAACAATGACTCGACACTGGCCTCGCTGATCGATGCGGCCCGGTCCGAGACCGATGAGCAGAAACGGAAAGGCCTGTATCACCAGGCCGTCAAAAGGGCGCATGACCTGGCCTATTTGTGTGGTTGCTGAATATTGAGGATATCTATGGAATGAGCCAGCGTCTGGAATGGCCGGGACGGGTGGATGCGCGGCTGTTGATTAAGGAAATGACATGCCAGTGATTTCTGTCATCCGTTTCTTTGACGGGATGGGGCAACCGCCTTGGGGGTCTGATAAAATGGGAAAGACCCCATAAATGGGCCGGTTTATTTACAAACGGCTGATCCACGGTCTGATCGTGATCCTGGGGGTGACCGTCATCGTGTTCGTGGTGACCCGGATGGTGGGAGACCCGGTTCAGGTGATGCTGCCTCTGGAATCCACCCCGGAACAGCGGGCTGCCTTTGAACGGAAACTGGGACTGGACCGTCCCATTCCCGTTCAATTTGTGGAGTTCATGGGCAAGATGGCCCGGCTGGATTTCGGCGAATCCCTTTGGCAGAAACGGCCGGCCATGGATATCGTGTCTGAGAAGCTGCCCATGACCTTCCTTTTGACTGCTGTAGGTATTGGTTTTGCTTGTGTCATGGCGATACCCTTAGGGATTATTGCGGCCCTGCGGCCCGGCGGGGTGGCGGACCGGGTCACGGTGTTCGGCAGTCTGCTGGGGCTGTCCGTGCCCCAGTTCTGGCTGGGACTGCTGTTCATCGTGGTATTTGCGGTACAGTTCAAGATCCTGCCCACCTCGGGGGCAGGTGCGCCAACTCATATTCTTCTGCCGGCCCTGACCATGGGGCTGCCCACTCTGGCCCGGCTGGTGATGCTGGTGAGATCCTCCATGATCGACGAGCTCAACCGGCAATACGTCAAGACCAGTTTCGCCAAGGGACTGCCCTTTGTCCGGGTGGTGGGGTTGCATGCCTTGCGCAATGCCGGCCTGCCCATCATGACCCTGGTGGGATGGGAAGTGATCCGGTCCATTGCCGGATATTCCGTGGTGGTGGAGACTGTGTTCGCCTGGCCGGGTATCGGATTGACCGCGATTCAGGCCATTGAAAGAGAAGACCTGATTCTGATTCAGGCCATTGTGTTTACCGCGGCCGTGTGTGTGGTATTGATCAACATTGCCATGGATTTTCTCTACAAACTCATCGATCCGAGACTGAAACTGACATGACACAGCCCCGAACCGATACCCTGGAACAGGCGTTGGCGCAAAATCGGTTTGAATGGTGGGACAGCCTTTGTGAACTGGGCCGGGAACTCAAGCGGGACAAACCCGGATTGATCGGTGTGATTTTGGTCACGGTGCTGGTACTTATGGCGGTGTTTGCCCCTTATATCGCACCCCATGATCCGGCGGCCCAGGACTTGACTGCCCGGCTGGCCCCGCCGGTGTGGTATGACAAAGGGTCTTGGAGCCATATTTTGGGCACGGACCATCTGGGGCGGGATGTGCTGTCCCGGTCCGTTCACGGTGCCCGGGTCTCGCTGTGGGTCGGAGCGGCCGTGGTGCTGTGTGCCGGCGGTTTCGGCGTGATCATGGGATTGATGGCCGGCTATCTGGGGGGCCGGACGGATGCGTTTATCATGCGGTGGATCGATACCCAGGTGGCGTTTCCCGGGCTGCTGCTGGCCTTGATTATTCTGGCGGTGATCGGTCCCAGTCTTACCACGGTGGTGGTGGTGCTCTCCTTGAACGGGTGGATGGTGTACGGCCGGATGACCCGCAGCGCAGTACTGTCCATCCGGCAGTCCCCGTATGTGGAGGCAGCCGAAGTGGTGGGATGCCGGTGGCCCCGGATCCTCTTCCGCCATATTCTGCCCAATCTCACCTCTCCGCTGCTGACCCTGGGAATCCTCGAATTCGCCCGGATCGTTCTGGCGGAAGCGGCTTTGTCGTTTTTGGGACTTGGGATTCAGCCGCCGGCCACGTCCTGGGGACTGGATGTGGCCATGGGTAAAAATTACATGTTCATGGCCTGGTGGCTGGTGACCATTCCCGGATGCGCCATTGCCGTCACCGTGCTGGCCATCAATCTGGTGGCTTCCTGGCTGCGGCTCATCTCCGATCCTCAGGAGCGGGAGAAGCAGTTCGCCCGGCATATGGCCGGGGTTATGCGCAAAAATCTGCATGCCAGCCTGCAAAAAGAAAAAGCGGCGGGGGTATCATGACTGCATTCAAAAACGCACCGCTGCTGGAGGTGCGGGACCTGGTGGTCAATTTCTATACCCGGGGCGGTGTGGTTCAGGCGTCCCGGGGGGTCAGTTTTCAGGTGGAATATGGCCAGACCTTAGGAATCGTGGGGGAATCCGGTTCCGGTAAAAGCGTGGCGGTCCAGGCGGTCATGGGATTGATTTTCACTCCCGGGCATATCGAAGGGGGCGATATCCTGTTCAAGGGCCGGTCCCTGCTGGATCCGGCCGGCAGAAAATTTGTCCGCCAGGTCAGGGGCAAAGAAATCGCCATGATTTTTCAGGATCCCATGACCTCATTGAATCCGGTATTCTCCATAGGAACCCAGATCACTGAGGTGCTGCGCCATCACCTGGGCATGACCAAAGAGAAGGCCCGGCACCGGGCCATGGAATTGCTGGATATGGTGGATATCAATGCGCCTGAAAAACGCCTGAAACAATATCCCCATGAAATGTCCGGGGGCATGCGCCAGCGGGTGATGATTGCCATGGCTTTGGCCTGTGAACCCCAGCTGATTATCGCAGATGAGCCCACCACGGCACTGGATGTGACCATTCAGGCCCAGATTCTGGAACTTTTGGCCGACCTGCAGCAGCGGCTGAACGTGTCCGTGATCCTGATCACCCATGATCTCGGGGTGGTGGCCCAGCTCTGCCACCGGGTGGCGGTGATGTATGCCGGCCGGATCGTGGAAGTGGGAGATGCGGACCACGTGTTTGCATCTCCGGTGCACCCCTATACCAAAGGATTGATCCGGGCGACTCCCCGTCTGGATGTGGTGACCAAAAGAATGGTGTCCATTGACGGAGTACCTCCGGATCTGATTTCCCCGCCAAGGGGATGCGCGTTTTTCCCCCGGTGTGAGCAGTCCGGAAAAGGGTGTTCGCGGATGCAGCCACTGATCGCACTGGGAGATGACCGCCATGTTTCCTGCTGTTGTGCGGCAAAGGAAATTGTCGAATGACCGGTCAGATATTCAATGGGGCCACCGATTCGTCCCTGGTGACGGTCAGGGACCTGAGCGTACTGTTTGATGCTGGCCGGGCCGGGTTTTGGGGTCGAAAACGGTTGACCGTGCATGCCGTTCAAAACGTGAGTTTTGACATTCACCCCGGAGAGACCCTGGGGCTGGTGGGGGAATCCGGTTCCGGCAAAAGTACCACCGGACGGGCTATCCTGGGCCGGATTCCGGTGACCGGCGGGCAGATCTTTTTTCAGGGCAAAGAGATCACCCATGCCGGAAATAATCAGGTGCGGGAATTGAGCCGGGATATGCAGCTGGTGTTTCAGGATCCCTATGCCAGCCTGAATCCCCGCATGAAAATTATCGATATTGTGGCAGAACCCCTTTTGGTGCATGGCGTGGTCAAAAATACAAAGGCAGCGGCCGAAGAAGTGGCCCGGCTGCTGGAACTGGTGGGCCTTCCCCCGGATGCCGGGGCCCGGTATCCCCATGCCTTCAGCGGAGGCCAGCGCCAGCGGGTGGGCATCGCCCGGGCCCTGGCCTTGAAGCCCCGGTTCATCGTGGCGGATGAGCCGGTCAGTGCCCTGGATGTGTCCATCCGGGCCCAGGTGGTGAACCTGATGCAGGATCTGCAATCCCAGTTCGGCCTGTCATACCTGTTCATCGCCCATGACCTGGCAGTGGTCAGGCATATCTCCCACCGCATTGCCATTATGTATTCCGGCAACATTGTTGAACTGGCGGAACGGCATTTGATCTATGATTCCCCAGTTCATCCCTATACCCGGGCCCTATTGTCCGCCGTGCCGGTGCCGGACCCCCCGGTTCAACGGGCCCGTCAGCGCATCACCTGCCCGGGAGAGCCGCCCAATCCCCTGAACCCCCCAGCTGGATGCCGGTTTCAGTCCCGGTGCCCGCATGTGACCCGGACCTGCCGGGATGCAGCCCCGGTGCTGACTCAACGTCAGCCAGGACAGATGGCGGCCTGCTGGAACTGCTGATAGTTTTTTGAGTAATAATCGACTTACGTTTTGCAACAAGAGATACCTCATCGGATTTATCATGAACAAAGCGTATTCCGGCAGTGAATTGGCCGGCATTCATACAAATATAATGGAGAGGAATGGAAATGAAGAAACGATCACTTAAGTTCAAAATGATAATTGGAGGAACACTGGCGGTAGTGATTCCGGTTTTGTTTATCGGCACACTTTCAATCGTCAAGACCTATGGCACATTCATAAATCAGGGAAAGCACCAAATTCAACAAATCGCAAAAGATCTGTCGAACATGGTTGAAATAAGCATTGAACAAGAGCTTAAACTGGCTGGACAGATGGCGATAACCCCCGTGGTGATCAATGCTGCGGCCAAGGTCCTGGAATCAGGAATAGCACAGGCCCAGGCGGAAGTGAGCGCATTGGATGATTTTTTTGTAACACTGTACCAACAGATCGGCAAAGGTTATGACATTATGTTTGTGTTGGATACAGATGGATCTGTTATTTCCGACAGTACTGGTGGGACTCATCGGGTCAAAGGCACCTCTGTGGCAGCCAGGGATTATTTCCAGGAAGCAAAGATGGGGAAAATAAGTATCGGTTCTCCAGCCCGTTCCAAATCCAGCGGCAATCCTGTATTTTTTATCGCAGTGCCTGTAAAGAATTTATCCGGTCAGGTGATAGGTGTTTGTGGATCTGCGATTAAGCTGGATTCACTATCTGATCAAATAACCCAGATAAGACTTGGGGAGACAGGATATCCGTTTATGGTTGACGAAAAGGGTATTCTCATCGCGCATCTGGACAAAGAGATTATATTTGAGAACGATATTACCCAAATGGAAGGCATGAGCCGACTTTCAAGACGAATGCTGGCGAGGGAAACCGGTGTTGAGGAGTACCAATTCAAGGGAGTTGATAAAATCGCTTGTTTTGCGTCAGTGCCTTCAACCGGCTGGAGTATCGCAGTGACCCAGAACGAGTCTGAGTTCATGGGACCCGCTTATGACATTCTAAATATAGTGCTGCTGGGCGGCGGTATTTCTCTGGCTCTGATAATTTTGGGAGTACTCTGGTTTTCCAAAGGTATCACATTACCCATCAATCGAATTGTTGCGGGTCTTGGTGAAGGATCCGTTCAGGTTGCTTCCGCTTCAACTCAGGTGTCATCCGCCAGCCAGGCACTTGCCGAAGGGGCTTCCGAACAGGCAGCTTCCATTGAAGAGACATCTTCTTCCATGGAACAGATGTCCGCCATGACTAGAAAAAATTCAGAAAATGCTGAAATGGCGGATGGTCTGATGCTGGAGGCGAATCAAATTGTGACAAGTGCCAATGAATCCATGGAAAAATTAACGGTTTCCATGGAAGATATTTCTAAAGCCAGCGAAGAAACATTTAAAATAATCAAAACAATTGATGAAATAGCATTTCAGACCAATCTGCTGGCATTGAATGCTGCGGTTGAAGCAGCCAGGGCCGGTGAAGCCGGAGCCGGTTTTGCCGTGGTGGCGGATGAAGTTAGAAATCTTGCTATGCGGGCGGCTGATGCGGCCAAAAATACGGCCCAGCTCATTGAGGGCACTGTGAAAAAGATCAATGACGGTTCCGAGCTTGTTTCCATAACCAATGGCGAATTCAAGCAGGTGTCTCAAAGCGCCGCCAAGGTGGGGTCTTTGATAGCAGAGATCTCAGAGGCGTCTAAAGAACAGTCCAATGGGATTGAGCAGGTCAATATTGCCATTTCCGAAATGGATAAAGTGGTCCAGCAGAATGCCGCCAATGCGGAAGAATCCGCTTCTGCATCTGAAGAGATGCATGCTCAGGCGGAGCAGCTCAGAGAATATGTCAGGAATTTGCTTGTCCTGATTGCCGGGGACGGAAATCATGGAAAGCCAAACAAATCGGTCAAAACTTTTCACAGGGGACGTCAGGAAAGAAGTTCCGGTGCAATCGAGAAAAAGAAATTTGGATTCCAGAAGAAGTTATCCCGGAAAACCGATGAAATCCGTCCGGATCAGATGATTCCGTTTGATGAAGACGATGATTTCAAGGATTTCTAATGAAATTTTTGGCAGAAGTGCGTGAGGCTGCGGCTTTGGATTTGAATGTGGGCTCAAAGGAATGGACTGTTGCTGAAATTATCTGAGCATGGCCTCTTTCAGGCGGAAAATTCCGGTCATGTGTTTGAGCCAGTAAACATCGAAAACCAGGTTGCCGCTGTGAAATGAGATCACCTGCCGTCTTTTTTCAGAGACGTAGATAAGATGGAGCCGGCCAGAGTCTTCGATGTCAAAAACCATGGCTGCCAGCTGATTGTCCAGAATCAGGAGATCACCGGCTTTAACCTGGCTTCCATTGATCGGTCTGACGTTCTGCAGCAGGTTTGCCATGGGCAGGTATCCATGATAGGTCAGGCCGGCCCGCTGGGCTGCGGTGGTGTAGATGGCGAAAAACAGATAGGAATTGTCGGATGTGCCGGATGTCAAGGGATTGCCGCCATACTCATAAGGTGTTCCGATGAACTGCCGGGCCACTTTCGGGATATTCTGGCTGAATACTTCCCGGGCTGTGGCTGCAGGTGAGTAATCATCCGGTTTGCCGGAAAAAGATCCTTTGCCCAGCGGGACTCCCCAGGTACAGACGGTGTTCATTAACAGCCATAGGGTGATAAAGATATATTTTTTCATGATTTTCCCTTGTATTTCCAACCCTTTTCCATATAAAGATAGGGCATTGCCATAAAAAAAACAAGTTGTATCCTGAAAGGATGACGGATACAGTCGGTTTGTGATATTTTTTGACAAGGAAAACAGTTCATGCCATGAAAATCGTTACCACACATAAAGGAACGGATTTCGATGCACTGGCCAGTCTGGTGGCGGCAAGTCTTATTTATCCGGATGTCCGCTTGGTCATTCCCGGCGAAGTAAATGAGAATCTGAAACCGTTTTTGGCCATACACAAGGATGTGTTCGAACTTCTAACCCCCAATGACGTCAATCTGGATCAGGTGGAAACCCTGATCGTGGTGGACACCCATTCCTGGGGCCGGCTGGATCCCCGTTTGGCGGCTTTAAAGGAAAAACCGGATCTTGAACTCATTGTCTGGGACCATCATCTGCATGGGGACATTAATGCGTACCAGTCTCATATCAGAGAGACCGGGGCATGTATCACCCTGCTGATTGATGAAATTCGGAAAAAAAGGACACTGCTCACCCCCATCCAGGCCACCTTGCTTCTGATTGGCCTGTATGAAGACACCGGTAATCTGACCTTTCCCTCCACATTGGCGGAAGATGCCTATGCCGCCGGATTTTTACTGGATAGAAAAGCGGATCTGACGATTCTGGCATCGTTTCTGAAACAGGCCTATGCCAGGCAGCATAAGGACATTCTTTACGAAATGATCCGAAATAGCGAGGCCTTCAAGCAGGCCGGCTTTTCAGTGGGGTTTTCAAAACTCGACATCAAGGGACGGATTCAGAACCTGGCCATGGTCGTTCAGATGTACCGGGAAATCATCAATGCCGATGTGGTGTTCAGTATTTTTCGGGATCTTGCCCAGGATAAGTGCCTGGTGATCGGTCGAAGCGGAGTGGATGAGATTAATATCAGCCTGATCATGCGCAGCCTTGGAGGGGGAGGGCACCCGGGGGCCGGTTCCGCCCTGATCAAGGCGGCCAATCCCCAGGTGGTTCAGGACATGATCATGGAACTGATCAGCGGCAACCAGCAGACATCGGTGATGCTGTCGGACATCATGTCTTACCCGGTGGTCAAGGTGCATGAAGACACTTTAGTTAAAGAGGTGATGAATATTCTTCGGGACCTGGGGTGCACCGGCCTCCCGGTGGTGGATAGCCAAGACGAACTGGTAGGGGTTGTATCCCGGCGGGATCTAAAGAAAATTCGTCAGTCCAAACAGATGACAGCCCCGGTCAAAGCGTTCATGACAAGGAATGTGGTTACCATTTCCCATGACCGAAGCGCGGTGGAGGTGGCCCGGCTGATGATCAAGCATGACATCGGCCGGATCCCGGTGGTCAAGGAGGGTAAAATGATCGGGATTATCACCCGGTCTGATGTGATGATGTATTTTTATGACATGCTGCCCGATTAAACAGATGACCTGAGTCTGGCAGCTGCCTTGACTGCCAGTTTTTCCCTGAAGATTTTGGCGTTATGCCGGATATCCACGGGGAACTGCTTTTCAATGAAAATATGCTGAATTTCTTCGGTCAAAGGATTGGCCAGGGCCAGGGCCGATAGATCGGCGATCAACAGATTAGGGTTGTCGATTCGTTCCAACGGTTCCACAAATACCACCGGCACCTGACTGCCCATAGGGCCCACCCCGGTCAATGCGCTGCGATAGACCGCCGGATGGTTGTTGAAGATCGCTTCCACCGGGATGGTGAACAGCGTGCCTTTTTCCGTGATCACCCGGTGGCTTTTTCTGCCGCAAAACCAGATTCTGTCCCTGGAATCTCTCCATCCCAGGTCCCCCATGCGGTGCCAGACACGGCCGTCGGAATCCGGAATTTTGGCCTGAAGATCCGCTTCCCGGTTGTTGAAATAGTGCTCGGTGACCAGATCGGCCTTGACCGTGATTTCCCCCACCTGTTTGTCGGACACCAGCAAAGAGTCTCTGATCTGGGTGATGGGGGTGTCCGTGATCTTGATCAGGCAGACATTTGTGTCGCAAATGGGCCGGCCGATGCACATGCCGAATCCTTTTTCGGTCAGGTGCCTGGTTTCCGACAGAATTTCATCCGAGGCAATGGAGATGACCGGCACCGCTTCCGTGGCACCGTACGGGGTGTGAATCAACGCATCTTTGGACAGCAGGGCGGAAAACTGCTCGATATTGGCCGGTGATACCGGTGCGCCGGCGGATACGACCCGGCGCAAAGACGGCAGTTTGATGCCGTGAGCGCTACCGTGTTTTCCCACCCGGTTCAGCAGGGCCGGGGAGGCAAACATGTTGGTGACCCCGTGGTTCTCGATCGCCTCAATGATTTTGTCCGGATTTGCCTTGGCCGGCCGGGTGGGGTCCATGTCCGGGATGACGGCAGTCATACCCAGGGCCGGGTCGAACAGGGCGAACAAAGGGAATGTGGGCAGGTCGATCTCGTCGGGCTGGATCTTGAAATGGGCCTGGATTTGTCGGATCTGGGCTTCGAAATTGCCATGGGTGTAAACCACGCCTTTGGCAGGTCCCGTGGACCCGGTGGTGAACACGATGGCCGCGGTGTCGTCCCGGGTGGTCCGGGCCGGGGTGAACGGGTGCTGTTCATTGGACAGCAGTTGCCGCAGGGTATGCCCCCCCAAAACCATCGGCGGCCTACGGTGATCCAGTGCCGGATTTGTTTGAAATATTTGGGTTTCAGCAGTCTGAGCAAATGGGCTTTTTCAATGCCGATGAATGCTTTGGGACGTCCCTGGTGCAGGCACTGCACCATCCGGTCGATACCCATGCCCGGATCCACCACCACGGGCACGGCGCCCACCTTGAACATGGCAAACACAATGATGAAGAATTCCATACCAGGCGGTACCATGAGAATGGTTCGGGTTCCCCGGCTGATACCGATGCTTTCCAGGCCGGCGGCCAGACGGCTGGACAGTACGTCCAGCTGTTTGAAGGTCAGGTGGCTGTAAAGGACCTGGTTGTTTTTATCCCGGCCGGCCGGATACACCACGGCCCGTTTGTAAGGCATTGTCTGAGCGGTTTTAATCAGGCTTTCGGCGATATTGGCGTAAGCGGTCATATGGGCCTTTTTTGCATGTAAGGTTGAACTCAAGGGGCGCCGGCAGATCCGGCCAATCAATTCATCCAAGGGGTCAAATTATTTGTTATCACGAAGACAACGATGAACACAAAGAAACCATCCCTTCGTGCTCTTCGTGTTGTTCCAAAAAAAATCAATGCAGCGCCATCCCGAAACAGCCAATGTTGAACATATCAGGAGACCAGAAATCGGTGAATCCGGTCAGCGGTCTGTTCTGGCTTGTCTTCAAACAGATAGTGGCCGGCATCTTCATAGACATGAGATTGCCCGTCCGGCAGTCTTCTCAGAAATTCATCCAGAAAACGGGTGTCAAACACAAAATCTTTTGCTCCCCACAAAAACAGCACCTGGTTTTGATTCAGCCGGTGAATCCTTTTATCCACCCGGTCCACCACCTCCCAGGCGGGGTCTGCCGGAGTCAGGGGAATGTCCTGGACAAATTTCAGTGTGGCGATGCGGTTTTGGGGGCTGTTATATGGGGCGGTGAGTCCTTTTTGGGCCTCAGGCCGCAACCGGGTATATGCTCCCAGATAAAGAGCCCCTTTTGCAAACAGGTTCAACCCCAAAACAGCGGGCTTGGCAAACCAGTCCTGATATTTCACTATCCACAGCATCCAGGGGAACCGTTTGGTTTTGGGCAGAAAAATCCGGACGTGTTGGTGATCACCACTCGGTTCACCCGGTCCGGATGATCCAGGGCCCAGGCCAGACCGATCATGCCGCCCCAGTCATGAACAATGAGATTCAGTTTGCCTTCCGGCACGGTGAAAGCCAGAAAGGCATCCAGGTCAGCCACCCGGGAGGCCAGGGTATAGGGGTACGCGCTTGGAGACGGTTTGTCGGAAAACCCGCACCCAATATGGTCCGGCACCAGGGTCCGGAATTCTTTGGACAGCCGGGTCACCTGATGACGGAAGTAAAACGACCAGGTGGGGTTGCCGTGAACCATGACCACGGGGGGACCTGCGCCTTCATCCAGGTAGTGGAGCAGATGGCCGTTGATGTTCAGAAAATGGGGGGAAAACGGGTATTCCGCTTCAAATTCCCGGGTGGAGGTGACCCGGCCGTTGATGCGCCGGCTGGTTACCATTCCACCCCCAGTACATAACAGTTGAGCCCGGAGCCAACCCCGATGAAGGCCACAAAATCGTCCGGCTGCAGGAACCCCCGTTCATCGGCAATGGCCGCAGTAATGGGCAGGGACACTGTGCCAACATTGCCCAGAAAAGGAAATGTGGAAAAATCTTTGGCCATGTCCAGGCCTAAGGCCTCGTAAAACCGCTGGTGATGAATAGCCCCCACCTGATGGCCGATTACCTTGTCCGGCTGTTCATCGGTCAGGCCGAACTCCTGTTTCAGGGCCTGGAAGGTCCGGGTGGCCAGAACTACCCCGTTTTCCAGGACTTCGTTGGCCCGGGTCCGCATGATCACCTTGGCATCGGTGGGCATGCCTTTTTTCTCGAACCGCCAGTAGCACAGATCATGATGCTGGATGGCATTTTTCACCACCCCGCCTCTGAGGCGGTGGTGGCGGAGATCTTCGTCCCCCAGGGTCCCATCGGTGAGCAGCACGGCAGCTGCACCCGATCCGCCGGTCATGGTGGCCACGGTCTCCCTGTAGAACTCGACGCTTTTGTGGGTGTTGATCTCTTGGATGGTGCTGTCCACGATCTGCCGGGCGGTTTCACAGGAAACCACCAGGCCGGCTTTGATATTGCCCAGCTGGATCTCGTTGGCCACCTGCACCATGCCGGTGACCATGCCCAGGCACGCGGATTTGACATCATAGACATGGGCATCCGGTCCGATGTCGAGTTGGTGGGCGATGTGACAGGAGGTGGCTGGTTCGAATCCGTCCTGGCACACCCCGCAGAACACCAGGGCACCGATGTCGGACGGATCGATGCCGGCCTGGTCCATGGCCCTTTGACCGGCCATGGCCGCATGTTCGGCCAGGATGTGGTCTTCGTTCCAGTATCTGCGCTCGCGAATTCCGGTCAATGCTTCCAACTGGCCGGGCTTGAAGCCCACTACGTCGAAAAACGGCTTGAGACGTTCCTCGATTTGGGCTGTGGTGACGATATGAGGGGGCAGCTCATACCCGAATGAGGAGATATAAACATTGGTGTATTTCATTGAAGGCTCCACACGTGTCTGAGAAGGTTCAGGGTGACCCCGTTCAGGGTCATCCCCATATCTTTATACAAAACGATGCGCAGGTCATCGGCAAACATGTGGGCGTCGGCGATCACGAACGGCTGTCCCTTGTCCGGCGTATACCCCATCTGTTTGATGTCGATTTCATACCTGGCTTTCTGGGTGGCCGGGGTGACCGGTCCCCGGCATTTAAGGTCGCTTTCATTTTTCGGCAGCACGTCAAACCGGGCACCGGGGTCCGGGGTCACCCATCCCATGCGCTGGACAAAGATGCGCAGGGCATGGGCACAGCATTCATACATCAACGTGCCCGGCATGACCGGATCATCGATGAAATGACAGGTCAGAAACCAGGCATCCGGATGAATGTCCGCTTCCGCCACAATGGTTCCCAGCCCGTATCTGCCGCCTGTGGGATCAAAGGACAGTACCCGGTCGATCAGGTGCATGCGCTCGTCGGGCAGGCGTTGAGATTCGCCCAGAGTGATGCCGGCAAAGTCGCTGCCGAATGCGGCAGCCAGGTTGCCGTGTCGCAGGTGCCGGACCTGGTTGTCGTCAAATGATTCCGGCTTAACCGGCACCAAGGGCTTGAACTGGCTGTCGGATCGGGTTTTGGGCCGGGTGCCGGACCGGATGTCGGACCTTTTATCGGACCGGACCGGTTCCCGGTCCTGTTTTTGAGCACGATCCCGCCGGAGTTTTCGACCTCCTGTACCGTGAAAAAACCGGCACACCCGTCCCGCATGGAGATGAACAACCGGTTCCCAATATAGCCGCTGTAATGAAAAAAGAACAGAATCACCTCTCCCTGCCTCAGAAACCGGTCGATGCAGATGTGGTATTCAATGGTTTCTCCGGGGATTGGCAATGGCCGGTGAAAGGTAACTTTGGCATCCAGAAGCCGGTATCTGCGACGTCCCTGGACCACATGATCAATGCCCAGATACGAACATAAAAACAGGTCTGCCTGGCCCGCCTCGATGGAAATGGACACCGGTGCCGCACCACCGTCCAGGTACCAGGCGCCGGGTACCACATCATGCTGGGTAATGATTTTCCCTGGTCCCAGGGAACAGGGCGTTCCATCAATGGCCATGATCCGGTCCACCAGCATCAGTGGGGCATCCGGCAGCCTCACCCGCACCGGGTAGGTGTCGATGATATCAAATTCCGGTCCCAGGACCCGGCCGGCACGGCCGACGGCAAATTCCATGCACTGGTTCCGGGTGAACGCCGGGGAAGTGGTTGCCGCTGGCAGTGCTTCGCTTTCACGGAACGGTCGACCGGAACGGATTTCCAGGATTGCAACGCCGGCGGCCCGGGTCAGGGCGGCAAACTGGGTTTGCAGAAGATCCATGTTGGTTTGAGACAAAGACAGGAATTTTTCATGGGCCCGGGCATTGAGGCCAGATACAGTTGTCAGATTCTCCAGGTTCAACCACTCAGGGTTACAATCACGTGTGAATTGGCCCGGGGACGGATGCGGGTTCAAAATCGCGAGCAGGTCGCCAGGGATGGGGGGCCGGGTGGTGAAAACGGTGATATTATCTGGCCCGGCGGCAGGTTTTGATGGATGGAGGCGGGTCTCTGAAAGTGTGGGTGTGGCCCCTGCATCCGGGGCTGATCCAAGCAGACAGAAACCGGCACACCCGTCCCGTGTAATGGCGGTAGTAGCTGCCAGATGTTTATCGGCAGACGTTTCCGGCCATGGCACAGGGATGTCCGGCATCACCACCCCGCTTTGTTTTAAGGCATGAAACCCGGGACCGGGCAGAAATCCTGACAACGTGCGATGATTCAGGCACAGGGCCGTATGAATCACGGAAATCAGACCGGAAACCCCACGGGTGTCTCCGGCGGTGCCGGCGGTCCATCCTAAAATGCATGAAGGGGGGCCGTCCTCTGGCAGATAACGGGCCAGGGCATGGGCTTCAACCTCAGCCAGATGACCATATCCTCCGGAATGGGTATTAAAAAACGACAGATCTGAAAACGATATGCCGGCCTGTTCCAAACATTGGTCCAGAAAAGCCGGATACAAAGATTCGGTCAGATCGTGATCCGGGGCCACAGATTCGCCGCTGCCGCCGGACACCCCTTCGATCACCGCATAAATCCGGTCGTTGTCTTTTTTGGCATCTGCCAGCCGTTTGATTACCATGGCAGCGGCCCCTTCCGCCGGCGGAGCGCCATCGGCAGGCAGGTGGGTCTGGTTCAGGCAGAAGGACCGGATATCGCCAGCCATGTCTACACTGGCGCAGATGAACCAATCGGTTTCTCCGGCGGCCAGGGACCGGGTTCCCACTTCCAGGGCTTTCATGCCGGACGCGGCATCTGCAGATACCGTGAAACAGGGGCCGCCCAGCTTGAATTCCCGGGCCACCCGGGAGGCGGCAATGCCTCCCAAAGCGCCTAACGTGCGGTTGAATGTCAATGGGGGGGACAGCTGATCCTGCCGGGCGTCATCCAGGCCATGGGCATACCACCGCAGGGAAAAATCTGCGGCTCCGAAGTCAAAATCAATGCCCACGGCACACCCGGCCCGGGTTCGCAGGCTTTCCCGCTGTGCGGGCCGGGAAGAGATCCCGGCATCGGCCAGCGCTCCTTTGACTGCTTTGAGGAGCACCAGGTGCTGGGGAAGGATGTCCGGAATCTGAACCGGGGGTATATGGAATTCGTCCATGGCCACAGACAGGGTGTCCAAAAATCCGGCCTTGACCCCGGTTTGATAGGAACACAGGTGATCGGTCCGCCGCCATCGGGTTACGGCCGGTTTCAACGCCTGGGGGGCCCGGCCCAGGATCCTGTCCGTGAACTGATTCAGATCTGCGCAGTCACCGGTCAGAACTTCCATGCCCACGATGGCGAACATGTCCGGGTTTTTTGGCCGGGCAGACGCTGTGTTGGACGTCGGCAACGGTAAGGTGCCAGATGTGACCGGATATGACCGTGACCCAGGATATTCTTCCACCAGGATATGGGCGTTGATTCCTCCGAACCCAAAGGCGGATATGGCGGCCCGTCTGGGTTCTCCAGATTCTTGAGAGGCCCAGTCAGCGGTCCGGGACTGAACCTGGACCTGGGTGCCGTCCAAAGGGTTTCCGTCTGGCAGGGCGGTGAAATTGCAGGAAGGGGGCAGGGTCTGCCGGTTCATGGCCAGAAGCGTTTTAATGATCCCGGCGGCCCCGGCGGCCGTGAGCAGGTGACCGATATTGGATTTCACCGACCCGATGGACAGCGGTGTGCCCATACATCCGCACCGATCCAGAACGGCCCGGATGCTGGCCAGTTCCACCTTATCGCCCACCGGGGTGCCGGAACCGTGGCATTCCATGTATTGGAGACGTGCCGGGGTCAGGCCGGCCATGTCATACGCGGCAGCCATGGCCCGGACCTGGCCCTCGGATGCCGGGGCCACCAGATTGCCGTCAATGTCATTGGACACGCCCCAGCCCCTGATCACTCCGTGAATGGTGTCTCCACAGTTCAGAGCGTCTTCCAGGCGTTTGAGGACCAGGATGCCGCAGCCTTCTCCCACCACCAGGCCGTCAGCCCCCCGGTCGAACGGGGCGCACCGTCCGGACGGTGACAACGCCGCCAGCTGGGTGAATCCGATCTGGGTGTACAGGCAGTCGGGACGGGAGACTCCACCGGTGACCATGGCATCGGCCCGGCCGGTCAGCAGGTGCTCGCATGCCAGTTTAAGGGCGACCAGGGAAGAGGCGCAGGCCGCATCCAGGGTGTAGCTTCCGGCCTTCAGGTTCATGGCCCTTGCCAATAATGCGGCCGGACCCGAAACCATGGCACAGGCCAGCGTGTCCGCGAAGGTTGAAGCCTTTGGATGGCGGCGGCACAGCAGGTCCCGGGAAAATGCGGATGCCGTGTCCGTGGGAAGGGCAATGGCTGCCAGGATCACGCCGGTGCGCTGTTTGAGGCCCTCCGGCAGGTAACAGTTCAGGCAGGCGGTCCGGCCGGCATCCAGCACCAGATGGTGAACCGGGTCCAGGCTGGTCAGAAGAGGTTCATCCAGATCCAGTCCGGCCGGATCAAAACAAAAGTCGGTAATCAGGCCGGCCCGGTCGGAAACGGCCCGGTCCGGCCCAGGGGAGGGCGAGACCATTTTTTCTGGTGGTGCGGCCCACCGGTGCGGCGGGACCTGAATGATCTGCTGTTTTTGGTCCAGAATATGGCGGATGAACCGGTCCGTATCAGAAGCGCCTGGGAAAATTCCGGCCATGGACACCACGGCGATATGCGGGAGATGAAATGTCATAGGGGGTCATATAATGGAGAAGATGCAGGAATTCAAGGTGCACATGTAAAATTTGTGTAAAATTACCGGGAGTTTAAAAGCCTTTTCCGGGTCAATGCCAGGCATTAATGCGGACACGAATCCGGATGAGTGATGTAAAAGCCCCTCCGGACGTCACCAGACCAAACGGGCGAGGAATTTCACAAGAGGGTTTTTAAAAAAATATGAGAAACATTCCCTGGATCACGGGCCGGGCCAGCAGAAAGGCGGTGATCCCCATCAGGAAAATCGCTGTGGCTTGGTCCAGGCGGTTTTCAGCCCTTCGGTCTTCATATCCCAGAACCCATCCTGCGGCTATGCCTCCCAAAAGCCCCCCGGCATGGCCCCAGTTATTGATGTTGGGCAGCAGAAATCCGATCAGGACCAGGCTGAAGATCCATCCGGAGGTCTGTTGATAGATCCGCTGTCCCCAGGGGCCACCCCTGGATCTGCCGAAATACAGCAGCGCGCCGATGAGTCCGCACAGCCCCGAGGAAGCTCCGATGGTCAGAGGCACGTTTCCCATCACAGACAGCAAAAATCCGAGAGCCCCGGAAAAGGTGTAGATGGTAAACATCCGAAAGACCCCATACTCGGCCATGGCCAGGGGAGCCACGGTCTTTAGGGCCAGCATGTTAAACGCGATGTGCAGCAGGCTGCCATGAAGCCAGTTGGCGGTAATCAATGATTCCCATGCCTGAAATGCCTGGATAGGGATTTTTCCGGATGCTCCCAGAAACATGAGCGCGTCCGTGGACGGACTCAGGGCGCTGAAGGGATTGAACCCGGTGTGTATGGCGCGGCCGGTGAAAATGAGGCTGATGACAAACAGAACAACATTGGCGGCGATGATAGTTTTCAGCATCCGGGACGGTGTGATCCGGTCTGAACGGAATCGGTTCGAATTCATCAGTATTCCTTGCAGGTGTCAGGCTTTTCTGGGAGTGACCGGCTTGATGATGACGGCTGCCAGGTATTCCTTGACCCCTCCCAGGGTCAGGGCAAACATTTTGGATCCGGTGAGCATGGCCATGGGATTGTCAGCAAGTCCGCAGGCCCTGGCAAACGCCGGTCCCATGACGGCGGATGGATCAATGGTGTCGTCGGATGTGTTTTTCATCTGTTCGACATAGGCGTTCAGCCGTTCCTTGAGGATCTTGAAATAATCAACGGGCTGACCGGTCGTGGTTTCCGTAAGTGTGGAAATATTTCGAGAGAACTCCTGGATCATCTGCCAGAACGCTTCAGACAAGAGCGGTTTGTTTTTGTCGCTGACAGGCATGAAAAAAGAGATCCCCCAACCCACGGTGAGAATTTTCAACATACCCAGTTCGTATTCCAGTGTGACCCGGTTCGGGCCGGATTCCGGGGGCAAAGAGTGAAGGATGGTTTTCAGGTCGGTCCGGTCAACGGCAAACGCGGCAAGGTTCTGGGCGGTTTCCTCTACGGTCAGGTGCATCGACGGGTTCTGGTCGGTCATAAACAACTTCCTTTAGGCTATACAAAAAAACGCATTTGTGGCATAACATACAGCATTCAATCGGAAATATCCAGAAAGGAAAGGGGCACGTTTTGGCAAAGATTCTCATCACTCTCAAACTGTTTGCCACCCTGGCGCCTTATCTGCCTGAGAACGCAGACCAGTTTCAGATTCAGGCGGGCGCGACTGTGGGAAATATCATCCAGGGCCTTCAATTGCCGCCGGATGCCGTGAAACTGATTTTTGTGAACGGCAGAAAACAGGATCAAACCTATGTGCTTGAACCCGGAGACCGGCTGGGACTGTTTCCGCCGGTGGGAGGAGGATGATCGTCATGACCATTGGATCGGAAAGATATGACCGGAATTTTGATACCCTGACCCGGGCACATCAGGCCACCCTGGCATCTTCCCGGGTGGCAGTGCTGGGTTTAGGAGGCCTTGGGGGCGGTGTCAGTGAAATGCTGGCCCGGACCGGAGTGGGCCACCTGACACTGATCGACGGGGATGTGTTTGAGCCCAGCAACCTGAACCGGCAGCTGTTGTGCACCGAAGACCTTGTGGGAACATCCAAGGCCTTGGCCGCTGGAAAAAGGATCACGGCGGTCAATTCCTCGGTGCAGGTCACGGCGGTTCACCAGTATGCTGATGAGGGCTCCTTGTATGATTTGATCAAAAACGATGATCTGGTGGTGGACTGTCTGGATTCCATCCACACCCGGTTCCTGCTTCAGGCGGCGGCCAGAAAAGCGCGGATTCCCCTGGTGGCCGGAGCCATTGCCGGGGTGAGCGGCCAGGTGACCGTGATTTTTCCGGAAGATAAAGGATATGAACTCATTTATGGAAAAAAGAACACCTGCCGGCCAAAGGCATCGAATCCCGTACCGGCAACATCTCCTATTGCGCGTTGATGGTTTCGGCCCTCCAGGCATCGGAATGTGTCAAAGTCCTGCTGAACAGAGGGGATATCCTTCGCAACAAACTGCTGATCCTGGAAATGTGGTCCAATTCATTTGAGGTGATGGATCTGATATGAAACGGACGGACATGTATGAAAAAGCAGCAGAGATCATTGTAAATGCCCGGCGGTGCGTGGCGTTCACCGGGGCCGGCATTTCCGTTGAAAGCGGAATCCCTCCTTTTCGGGGTGAAAACGGCCTGTGGAACAAGTATGATCCGGACAGCTTTGATATCCGTTATTTTCACCGGCACACAAAAGAATCCTGGCAGGTGATCAGAGAGATTTTCTATGACCTGTTCGGAAAGGTGATGCCCAACAAGGCCCATACGGCCCTGGCCCAGCTGGAAGCGGACGGGATGGTGAAAAGCGTGATCACCCAGAATGTTGATAACCTGCATTATGATGCCGGTTCCCGGATGGTGCATGAGTTTCACGGATCTCTCAAACGATTGGTGTGCTTGTCCTGCAGACGACGGTATTTTATCTCAGAGATCAGCCTGGACCGGCTGCCCCCTGTCTGCGCCCATTGCGGCGGAATTTTGAAGCCGGATGTGACTTTTTCGGAGAATCCATTCCGGAACCGGCCGGATCCCTGTCCCTTGAGGAAACCCGGCAGGCGGACTGCTTCATTCTCATCGGCACCACCGGCACCGTGGCCCCGGCCAACCTGATTCCGTCAGCCGCCAAATCCAACGGGGCCGTCATCATTGAAATTAACCCGGTGCCTTCAGACTATACCCGCCAGGTGACCGATATTTTTCTTGAAACCGGGGCCACAAAAGCCATGACGCGCCTGATGGACAAAATTGCCTGCAGCAGCCGGTGACCGGAATCGTTGACCGTCCGAAACAGACCATTGATCCAGCTAAGGAGGAACCCATGCCTGATGACTGTCTCTTCTGTAAAATTGTCAGCAAACAGACCGACACCCGGTTTCTGTATGAAGACGAAACCTATGTGGTGTTCAAGGATATCAAACCGGCAGCCCCGGTGCATCTGCTGCTGGTGCCCAGAGCCCATATCCGCAGCATCAACGACCTGGAGCCTTCCCACCGGTCTCTGGTGGGAGGGCTGTTTCATCTGGCTGCGAAAATGGCCGGGGAGCAAGGTGTGGACCGTTCCGGATACAAACTGCTGTTCAATGTGGAACGGGGCGGAGGCCAGGTGATTTTTCACCTGCACCTGCACCTGATCGGAGGCTGGCACCGGTGATAAAGGAATGAAAGCCGCTTGATTTAACCACGAAGAACACGAAGGTGAGAATTGAAAGGTCTTTTTGGGAGCCCATTTTTTATAGATGAAGAATAAATATGGGGGTTGATGTCACCGGATGTTTGCCATGGAATACTATTCCAGGGCGTGCAAACCATCTCATGACAGCTGGTGTTTCAAAAAGTCGGATTTTGAAGGTCTTGAGAAAATAAACGAGGCGGAAACCGGATGGAAAGCCATTGAGTCCCGGTTCGTTCCGGATGACTACCAGGGATGACGGAACAGCCTGGGACAGGGGGACCCGTATTCAGCATCTTGGCGAATTGAGCCTTTCCGGCCGAAATATCGATGATCTCAGGTATGAGGTGATTGCATGTATCGGGGGACGCGGTTTCAGAGTCTGGCGGGAAGACATGAAAAAAAATGTTAAGAAACCATTTTTTTGATGGTAAGCGTCAGTTCCATGATACTGGCGGGCTTTTCCACAGTGACGTCAAACACGTTGCAATCAAGCAGCCATGGGGTCCCTGACATGCCAATGACCGGCACGCACTCCCCATAAAGGGCTTTGGCCATGGCTGCCACGTCGCTGCCTGAGAGCCCGGGCATCACAAAATCGGTAAGCACACAATCGTATCGGCACTCCTTGATTTTTTCGATGGCCTCTTCCCCATTGCCGGCGGTGTCAATGCGGTATCCATTCCGTGACAACACTTTGGTTAATAATTTCAATATCGCTTCTTCATCATCGACAACCAGAATACGTTTCAGATGGGTGTTACTCATGGTTGGTTTTTCCATCGGTTTCCATGGCGAAACGAACCAGTTCCACGACATTGTTGATGCCCAGTTTTTTGCGGATGTTGGCCCTGTGTCTGTCGACAGTCCATTTGGAAATGCCGAGAAGATCGGCAATTTTCTTGCTGGAATACCCTTTGACAATCAAATCGACGATTTCATTTTCTCTGACAGTCAGTGTGTCTTCCTGAAAATAATCAAACTTTTTTTGATCAATGCCGGAACTGACATCCGAATGGTAACGGTTGCCGTTGATGATGGTTCGAAAAGCATCAATAATGGTTTCATGCGTTTCGTTTTTGCTGATGGTTGAATGAGCCCCCAAATGAATCACCCGTTTCTGGGTTTCCGGGGTCAAAAAACCGCTGAATATGATGGTTTTAATTTCCGGATACATGGTATGAATTTTCAGGATGGCATCATACCCATTGATCTTGGGCATTTCCAGATCAATAATCGCTAGATCCGGAACCGTTTGATTGAGAGATTCCAAAAGTGCGGAACCGTCATTGGTTTCGATAATTTGTTCTATGCCAAAATAATCCTTGAAGGCTTTTTTCAGGTATCGCCTGATGATGGGGTGATCATCTGCAACAATCAGGCTGAGATCGGGTTTTGATTTTTGTGTCACGTCAAGCTTTCGGATAATTTATGTAGAAACAAATACCATGAACTCAATTCCTGCTGGAATAATCTGTCATATGGAAACATCAGGGGTGAATGATGGCATAGTCAGATCAGGTCGATTTCCATGTTAGTTAAGATTCCGATGTCAATGGGTCAAACAGCCATTGCTACGCCCATTAATGAAGACATCAAAATCCTTACCATCGTAATATATTGAAGGATAATTTCAATCCCTATTAATATGTATTTTTCTGGGTTCATCAGAGATTGAACGGCTTTTATCACCATATTTCGAAAAACGGCTTGATTAGGCAGTTATCTATTCCTTCAGAAAGGATTCGCTTATTCTCTTTTCGGAATCATGTCCGGTGGCCGCCAGAACTTTACAATCGGCCGGGCCGCCTCTGCCATTGCACAGGATGAAAGGGTCGGATCATACCGTTGTCATGTCAACAGGGGAGGCCCGGCACATGAAAGTCATGTCTGTCGCCCTTACAAAGCATCAGATCCGAATAAACCAGGCCAACGGGGAACCGAACAGCGGGTGAAGGAGCGGACCCGGGATCATTCCGGGGCCAAACTCAGGCGGGGTATCTGCCAGGAGTGCGCGGAAACATATTACCCCGTATCGAATTAAATGACAGCAAGCCTGATGAAAAATCGTCATTTTTTCTATTGACAAACAGTCAAATGCCATGTACACACGCTCATAATGACAGACAATAATAATTGGCGATAAATCAATGCAGCATAGGACCAATCAGTTTGTATTTTCTTTTGGACGCTTCTTTTTCTTTAGGAGCGTTCATCCGGTGTAATGCTTTATAAATAATTGAGACGATAAAGCCCCGGGTGGACACAATGAGCCACCCGGGGTTTTCTTTTTCAAGGGCTTCGGGAAAAAAAATCCGAAGCCCTTTTGTTTTTACAGGCAGAAAACACCCCTCACAGGGCTGCCATTACTACAAGGAGAAAAAAACATGAAACTTGTTCTGGACAAACAGATCACTCCGGATCAGGACAACGGTATTCAGACCTTGTTGGCACAGGATGGTTGTGTCACCTGCAGAATCACGGATGCCGGTCAACAGGTGATCGGAATTGTCAAAAAAGGCACCAGAAAGCCGGAGGACTACCGGGAAGAGCCGGGCGTTGCTCAGGTGCTGCCTGTATCCACGGCCCATAAACTGGTGAGCCGGGAATTCAAAACCGAATCCACCCGGGTGACCATCAACAACGTAGTAGTGGGAGGCGACCGCATTGTGGTGATTGCCGGCCCTTGTGCCGTGGAAAGCCTGGATCAGGCCATGACCATCGCAAAGCAGGTGAAACGATATGGGGCCGTGCTTTTCCGGGGCGGGGCGTATAAACCCCGTTCTTCCCCTTATTCGTTCCAGGGGCTGGAGAAGGAAGGCTTAAAAATTCTGGCTAAGGTCCGGGAAGAGACCGGCCTGGGTGTGGTCACGGAGATGACCTCTCCCTCTCAGGCGCCGTTGATGGAGAAATATGTGGACGCGGTCCAGATCGGTGCCCGGAATATGCAGAACTTCGAGCTGCTCAAATGCGCGGGAAAAATGCGAAAACCCGTAGTGCTCAAAAGAGGACTGGCCGCCACTATCCAAGAGTGGCTCATGTCGGCTGAATACATTGCTGCCGGTGGCAACACCGATATTATCCTGTGCGAGCGGGGCATCCGCACCTTTGAACCGTATACCCGTAACACCCTGGACCTGTCCGCCATCCCGGTGCTCAGGCAGCTCACCCACCTGCCCATTGTCATCGACCCCAGCCATGCCACCGGGATCCGGGAAAAGGTCAGCCCCATGGCCAGAGCCGCGGTAGCAGCCGGGGCGGACGCCTGATGATCGAGGTGCACCATGATCCGGACAATGCACTGTCTGACGGCCCCCAGAGCCTGTTTCCGCATCAGTTCGGCAAACTGATGCGCGACATCTACACCATTGCACCGGTGGTGGGCAAGCAGCTTGATTTTGATTATCTGAAAAAACGGAACTGATCCAGGATCTGGATGAAAACGCCGTCAAAACAGCCGCATTTATCGGCGAGTTCGGAGCATACAGCCATAAGGCAGCCCTGGCCTATTTCGGCGATGATATCTCCCCGGTTCCCATGAAGGGGTTCAGGGACATTTTTGAAGCCGTGGCCGCAGGCCGGTCCGAATATGGGGTGATCCCGCTGGAAAATTCGTTATCCGGCTCCATCCACGAAAATTTTGACCTGCTCCAGGATTATGACCTAAAAATCATCGGTGAGATCGTGATCCGGATTCAGCATGCCCTGATCGCTCACAAAGGGGTGGTAAAGGACAACATCAAGCAGGTCCTGGCACCCCCTCCGGCCCTGGCCCAGTGTTCCAACTATCTGGATCAGTATCCCTGGATGGAACGTGTACCGGTGGCCGCGACTTCCCAGGCGGTCAAACTGGTGAAGGAGTCAGATGATCCAGGGCTTGCCGCCATTGCATCCACCATGGCGGCACAGATATTTGACATGCAGATCCTGGATGAGTCCATTGAGGACGACCCCCGTAATTATACCCGGTTTGCCGTGATCGCCAGAGAGTACAAAGGCCGGAAAAAAGTGGCCAAAACATCGGTGATCTTTTCCACCGGCAACAAACCCGGAGCCCTGTTCGAAGTCATGAAAATTTTCAGCGATCATGACATCAACCTGGTGAAACTCGAATCCCGGCCCATCCACGGTAAGCCCTGGGAATACATGTTTTATGCCGATCTGGAAGCGGATATTCTTCATCCGGGCATGGCTGCCATGACGGCCCGCCTGAAGGAGAAGACAGAAACCTTCAGGGTGCTGGGACGGTATTGACTTCCTTGACCAGCCGGTGGTGACTATCCTTCCCGGATGGGGGCAATGATGATTTCAACCCGGCGGTTCATGGCATGGTCCGAAGATATGGGGCGGGTTTCCCCATACCCCACCGCCTTGATCCGCTGGGCCATCACGCCATTGTTAATTAAGGCGGTCTTGACGGATTCGGCCCGTTTCTCCGAAAGCATCTGGTTGTAGTCATCCGAACCACGGGAATCTGTATGGCCGCCGACCTCGATATAGGTCTGAGGATATTTGTTCAGGATATCGGCGATCCGTCTCAATTCCGGATATGCCCCAGGTTTCAATTCATTGGAGTCATAGTCGAAAAAGGCCTCGCCCTTGAACGTGGCCCTCAGGATATCCTGATCTCTGGCGATGCTGGCAGATTCCGAAGCACCCACGGCAGTGCGCAGGTCCTGTTCCTGTTGATCCATATAGCGCCCCACCTGGTTGCCGGCAATGCCACCCAGTGCTGCGCCGATTCCGGCCCCGATCAGGTGGATTCCGTGTCTCCGCCAATAACCTGTCCCAGTGCCGCACCGACCCCGGCCCCGACCCCGGCACCTACCGCTGTACCGCGGCCCTGCTGGGTCTGGGTGGTGGCACAGGAAAACAATCCAGCAATTAGAACAAAGATGCAACCGATCTGACATATTTTTTTCATGATATCTGCAACCTTCTTTTTAAGTGTTAGCAACTTATTTAATATTACCATGAACGTTTGCACTAGTTCAATGAAAATTTTTTATGACAGTGATTTCATGAAACCGGGCTGCTTCAGTATGGAAAACAGGGAAAAATAACCTGTTGACTTGTATAAACCGGTTTACTATACCAAATTATTTGCGATATGAAGGTTGCGCAAAAACATGACGAGCTGTTCAGTTGAAAAATCAGACCGCTGTTCAATTATCCATCAATGGAAGGAGACGTTATGGAACGAAGACAGTTTTTACAAAAGGCTGCGATTGGCAGTGTTGCAGCTGTCACTGCAGGAAGTCTGGTGCAGGCCCCGGCCGTGCATGCCAAAAAACAGATCCAATGGAAAATGGTGACGACTTGGCCCCCGAAACTGCCATATCTCCAGGATGCGGCAGAACTTCTGGCAAAAAAAGTGGAGATCATGAGTGACGGACAGTTTAGGATCAAGGTGTTTGCCGGAGGCGAACTGGTTCCGCCTTTGCAGACATTTGATGCCGTTCAGAAAGGGACAACGGTTCAGGCAGGCTCTGGTGTCGCCTACTACCAGGCGGGCAAGGCCCCGGCAGCCCAGTGGTTTGCAGCGGTTCCTTTCGGTCTCAATGCGGCCGGTATGGCCGCCTGGTATGAATTCGGCGGCGGACTTGAGCTGTGGGAAGAAACCTATGCGCCTTTTGGCGTCATTCCCCGTCCGGGAGGCAGTACCGGGCCCCAGATGGCAGGATGGTTCAACAAGAAAATCGAAACTGCCGAGGATTTCAAGGGGCTGAAAATGCGGATTCCCGGGCTGGGCGGTAAAGTGATGGCCAAAATGGGAGCCACGGTGATTCTCTGTCCGGCCAGTGAGATTTTCACGAACCTGGAACGTGGTGTCATTGATGCCACCGAATGGATCGGCCCGCTTCACGATAAGCTTATGGGATTTTACAAGGTCGCCAAATATTATTATTATCCGGGCTGGCATGAAACCGGTCCTTTTGTGGAATTCGTATTCAACAAAAAAGCCTATGAAGAGCTGCCCAAAGATTTTCAGGCCATTCTGGATGCGGCCTGTGCCCAGGCAAGCAACTGGACCACCCAGGGATTCAATGCCGGAAACGGTCAGGCGTTGGATGAACTGATCAATGTGCATAAGGTGGATGTGGTCCGGTTGCCGGACGTGGTGCTGGCTGAGCTGAAATCCCATGCAAAGGACGCCGTTGCCGAAATCGCCGCCTCCGATCCCATGGCCAAAAAGGTCAATGACAGCTTCCAAAAATTTCAGAAACAGATCGGTCCCTGGGGTGAAATTTCCGAAAAGCCCTATTATGAGATACTGGCCGACCGATATCCGCTGAAGGGATAAGCATCTATGGGAATCGGCCCTTTTTTTGAAACAATCGCCGCCAAAATTGACGTCTTCAATGAGTGGATCGGCCGCCTGGTCTCCTGGGTTGTGGTGCTTCTGGTGGCGGTTGTTTTCATTGATGTGGTCATGCGGTATGTCGCCAACACCAGTTTTGTGTTTACCCAGGAACTGGAGTGGCATCTGTTCGGATTCGTTTTTCTGATGGGGGCCGGCTACACCCTGCTGTATGATCAGCATGTTCGGGTGGATGTGGTATATCAGCGGCTGTCGGACCGGGGTCAGGCGTGGATCAATGTGTTGGGGTGCATATTTTTCCTGTTTCCCGGGGCATTGCTTATCATTCACACCTCATTTGAGTTTGCCTGGGAATCGTTTGTCTTTCTGGAGGGCAGCCCGGATCCCGGCGGCATTCCGTTCCGTTTCATCATTAAATCCTGTGTGCCCCTGGGATTTGTGCTGCTTCTGTTTCAAGGCGTGTCCATGTTTATCCGGAATCTGGGTGTTCTATTGAACCCGCGACGTCTTGACGAAGAAAAGGACAACTGGTAATGGGATCTGAATACCTGGCCGGATGGATGTTCCTGGCACTGACGTTTCTGTTGATGGCAGGCTTCCCCGTCACCTTCACCCTGATCGGCACGGCCATGTGTTTCGGATGGATCGGCGGGGGATGGGGGTATTTTGAACTGTTGCCCATGCGTATATGGGGAGCTATCAATAATGTGGTTCTGATCGCGGTGCCGCTGTTTGTGTTCATGGGAGTGACCCTGGAAAAATCCGGCCTGGCTGAGGAGCTGCTCGAAACCATGGGACTGGTGTTTCACCGCATCCGGGGCGGGCTGGCCATCAGTGCGGTGGTGGTGGGCGCTCTGCTCGGAGCATCCACCGGGATTGTCGGAGCCACCGTGGTGACCATGGGTCTGCTGGCCGTACCCACCATGCTGCGGCACGGTTACCGGCCGGAGCTGTCCACGGGCACGGTGGCCGCCTCCGGCACCCTGGGACAGATCATCCCGCCCTCCATTGTGCTGGTGCTGCTGGCCACCATTGTCCAGATCCCGGTGGGAGACCTGTTTATGGCGGCGCTGATACCCGGTCTGCTGCTGGTGCTGCTGTACATGGTCTATATTTTTATTGCCGCATTGATCAAACCGGACATGGCGCCGGTTATCACCCTGGCGGATGGTCAGATACCGGATGCCCGCCAGTTGTGGAAAAAACCATGCGGGCCCTGGTGCCGCCCCTGGTGCTGATCACGGCGGTGCTGGGGTCCATTTTTGCGGGCATTGCCTCTCCCACGGAAGCGGCATCCGTGGGATGTGTGGGAGCGGTGGCCCTGGCAATTTGGAACCGGCGGTTCAACCTGGGCATTCTCAAAGAAGTGTCCCGCACCACCACCCGGCTCACAAGCATGGTGTTCATCATTCTGGTGGGGGCCAACGCCTTTGGCCTCACTTTCCGGGAATTGTACGGGGATGAACTGATCCGCGGTTTTCTCATGGATATCGCCCATGCCCATAACAAATGGGTGGTGCTGCTCATTGTCATGGGCGTGATTTTTCTGATCGGATTCGTCCTGGATTTTATCGAGATCATTTTCATCCATGTGCCCGTGCTGGTCCCGATCCTGGTGGATGATTTCGGGTTTGATCCTTTATGGATCTGCGTGCTTCTGGCCATTAACCTGCAGACTTCTTTCATGACCCCGCCATTTGGTTTTTCCCTTTTTTATCTCAAGGCGGTGACCCCGCCCCAGATCAAAACCGGTCATATATACCGGGGTATCGTTCCGTTCGTCCTGCTCCAGCTTTTGGGGCTGTTCATCGTGGCCCTGTGGCCGTCCATCGCCACCTGGCTGCCGGGCCTGGTGTATATCAGATAATATCGAGACGGTTTGGCTGCAGGTCATTTTGTCTCTTCAGGGGTATTGAAATCCCGGATGAAGATCTGCCAGAAAGCCACAAACAGGGCCGCCAGCAGAGGACCGATCACAAAACCGTTGATGCCGAACAGAGCAACCCCTCCCAATGTGGACAGCAGCACCAGGTAATCCGGCAGTTTGGTGTCCCGGCCCACTAAGACGGGCCGCAAGAAATTATCCACCAAGCCGATCACTCCGACCCCGAATCCCGTGAGCACCAGGCCCTGGATCCAGCTGCCGGTTGCAAAAAGATAAACCGCCACCGGAGCCCATACCAGCCCGGCCCCCACCATGGGAACCAATGACAGTAATGTCATGATCACCCCCCACAGAAACGGCGCCGGAATTCCAAGGATCCAGAAGATGATGCCTCCCAGGCTGCCCTGGGCCACAGCCACCACCAGATTGCCCTTGACCGTGGCCCGAGTGACTTCTGCAAATTTGGAAAACAGCAGGTGTTCCCGTTCATCTCCCAGAGGCAGGGCCCGGACCAGCAGGTCCACCAGTCCGATCCCGTCTTTGAGCATGAAAAAGGCCAGATACAGCATCAGTCCTAAGCTGAAAAACCATTGGGCCGCATTCTGGCCGAACTGCATCGCATTCTGAGCGATGAACTGGCTGACCGTGATGGCGGCCTTGGACAGCTGGGTTTTAAAGGTGGCCAGGTCCAGGTTGAACCGGTCCATGAGGCTCTGGATAGCCGGAACGGCCTGGCGGATCAGTTCGATTCGCTCTCCGATATTGATGTCACCGTTTTGCAGGCGCTGATAAAGGGCGGCCCCTTCCTGAAAAAAAGAGGCTGTCACAAACAGGGCCGGAATCACGCAGATCGTGATGACCACCACCAGGGTGGACAGTGCTGCAAGGGTGGCACGGTTTTTCCATAATTTCAAAAACCGCTGATAAAGCGGTGCAAACACTAGCCCGATAACACAGGCCCAGAAAACGGCGCCGAAAAAAGGTTTGAGCAGAAAGAAAAACAGGGCCGTCACCAGGATGAGCATGGCCAGAAATGTGCCTTGTTCCAGTTTTTTCATTTTTGCCCCTTGTTGTTTTTTTGGGAGGGGTAAGTTTTTGGCGATGCCAGATATCCGGCTGCAATGGAGGCACCGATGATGATACCCCCTCCGGCCAGGGTGGACAGGGCCGGAATCTCTTTCAACAGGAAAAATGCCAGCACAATGCCGTACACCGGTTCCAGCCCGGTGATCACCGAGGCGGTCTGGGCCCGGATTTTTTTGAGGGAGCTAATGAACAAGGTGTGGGACAGGGCCGTGCACACCACCCCCAGAAAAACCAGGGCCGGCAGATCAGAGACAGTGACCAATTCCCTGGGCCGGATCAGGATGACGGGAATCACCAGGCACAGTGCCGCGAACAGATTCTGATAGAAGGCCACGGCCACCGGGTCGGACAGGCGCACATTTCTGCGGTTTACCAGGGCCAGAATGGCAAAGGTCAGGCCGGACAGTATCCCGAAAAATCCTCCTAATGTGGTCTGGTTGGTCAGATCGGGTTCCGGGATGACCAAGCAGATGCCGAAAAATACCACAATGGCTGTGGCGATGTCCCGCCGGTCCAGAGGCTCCTTGAATACCAGGGGTTCCATGAACGTGACAAACAAGGGAAAGGTGGAAAAGGTCACCAAACCCACAGCCACGCTGGAAATCTGGATCGACAGAAAGAAAAAATACCAGTGCACCGCCAGCAAACCGCCCTGCAAGATGAACAGGCCGGTGGCATGGCCCGGAACGGCAGAAAGTTTTGTCCCGGAAATCAGCCGGGCATACAGACTCAGGGTCATGGCCGCAAACAGTGTCCTGCCCAGAACAATATACAAAGGACTGGCATTGATAAATTTGGCGAACAGCCCGGACAAGCCGAACAACAGCACAGCGCTGTGGATCACGAACAAAGGGTGGGCGGCCGGTCCGGGGAGTTTCATGGGTGTTAATCAGGCATCTATCGGGTCAGTTGGCGGTATTTGATCCGGGTGGGTACGTCCGCCTTGATGCCCAGACGTTTTTGCGGTCTTTTTCATAATCGGAGTAGGCCCCGTCAAACATCACGGTGGTGCTGTCCCCTTCAAAGGCCAGGATATGGGTGGCGACACGGTCCAGAAACCACCGGTCGTGGCTGATGATCACGGCACATCCCGCAAAATTTTCCAATGCTTCCTCCAGAGCCCGCATGGTATTGACATCCAGGTCGTTGGTGGGTTCATCCAGCAGCAGCACATTGGCTTCCTGCTGGAGCATGCAGGCCATGTGTACCCGGTTGCGTTCCCCGCCGGACAGGTCCGCCACCTTTTTCTGCTGGTCCGTGCCGGAAAAGTTAAATTTGCCTACATAGGCCCGGGCATTGAGCTGCCTTCCGCTTATGATCAATGTGTCACTGCCGCCGGAGATGGTTTCATAAATGGTCTTGTCCGGGTCCAGAGACGTCCGTTCCTGGTCCACATATGCCAGCTTCACGCTCTGACCCAGCTCGATTTTGCCGGCATCCGGAGTTTCTTTGCCGGTGATCATGTTGAACAACGTGGTCTTGCCTGCCCCGTTGGGGCCGATCACACCGACAATGGCACCCGGCGGAATGACGAAGTTCATGTCTTCCACCAGCAACTTGTCCTCAAACGCTTTGGTGACATGGTCTGCCACAATCACCTTGTCCCCGAGCCGAGGGCCGGGGGGAATGAAAATTTCCATCTCCTTTTCCTGTTCACCGGCATCTTTTTTGAGCAAGTCTTCATAGGCCTTGATCCGGGCCTTGGATTTGGACCGCCGGCCCTTGGGAGACAGGTTGATCCATTCCAGCTCCCTTTCCAGGGTTTTCTGGCGTTTGCTTTCGCCTTTCTGCTCGATGGCCAGGCGTTTCTGTTTCTGCTCCAGCCAGGAGGAGTAATTGCCTTTCCATGGAATGCCTTCGCCCCGGTCCAGTTCCAGGATCCAGCCGGCCACGTTGTCCAGGAAATACCGGTCATGGGTCACTGCGATGATGGTGCCTTCGTACTGGTTCAGGTGCTGTTCCAGCCAGGCCACGGATTCTGCATCCAAATGGTTGGTGGGCTCGTCCAGCAGCAGGATGTCCGGCTTGGATAAAAGCAGCCGGCACAGAGCCACCCGGCGTTTCTCCCCGCCGGAAATGACGTTGACTTGGATATCTCCGGGCGGACACCGCAGGGCATCCATGGCCATTTTCAACCGGGCGTCCAGGTCCCAGGCATCCAGGTGATCCAGCTGTTCCTGAACCTTTCCCTGACGGTCGATGAGCCGGTCCATCTCCTCTTCAGGCATGGGCTCGGCAAACTGTTCGGAAATTTTTTCATATTCCGCCAAAAGGTCCACGGTGTCCTGAACTCCTTCCTCCACCACTTCCCGGACGGTTTTGGTCGAATCCACCAAAGGTTCTTGCTCCAGAAATCCGACGGTATATCCTTTGGATAAAATGGTTTCACCGGTGAATTCCGTGTCTCTGCCGGCCATGATTCTGAGCAGCGAGCTTTTGCCCGAGCCGTTGAGGCCCAAAACCCCGATCTTGGCCCCGTAGAAATAGGACAGGGAAATATCTTTGAGCACCTGGCGTTTGCCATGGAATTTGCTCACATGGATCATGGAATAGATCACTTTTTTGGTATCTTCGGTCATACAGTCTCCTTGACAGCAATATTTTTTTAGTAACAGCCATGCCCTGCCAGGCAAGACGGAGCATGAAACAATTTAAAGGATTGTCAAGTTTTTTCACATCAAAATTTCCGTGATGTTTTTTTGCCCGTTTGCTCTGGGCGTGCAGAGGAATGGATATCCGGGCAGAAATCAATGGTAATGGCTGATCACCGGTTCCTTAAGGATCAGGTCCACCGCTTCAGCAGCAGTTCTGGCCACGATGGGAAAGCTGTCTCCAATTCTGGCGATTTGGCGCAGGTTTTCCGCGGTGCGCAAAATCAGCCGGGCAAAATCCCCTTCCGCGTAATCAGACCCGGTCATCAGCTCTTCCCAAGAGGTATCATGGGCCCAACCATACATGAGAAATGTCGGCTGGATAAAGAGATTGGGCGCGGAAAATCCGCTGGACAACAATTTCAGGGCAAAGGGCTTCAATCCTTTGCGGATGTCCAGAAAGCTGGTTTTCAGCCGTTTGGGCAACACCCCTTCATACAGCGGGTCATCCTTGAACTCTTTTTCGTTGATAAAAGAAGCCATGATTGCCGCCAGCAGGGCCGGGTCCTGGTCCGGCAGCAGGTTGAGGCGGATGGCCTGGGCCACCAGCAGAGGCACGTCCATGCGCAGTTTGGATGTCCACAGCCCGTCTTCAGTCAGGCGGCCGTCCCGGGTGAGAAACCCTTCATCCGTCAGAAAATCCATATGGGCCAGAAAATCGTTCCACAACAGGGCCAGATCCTGGCCGAAGCGCTTTCTGGCTGACTTGGAGCGTTTTTCGCCCGATGCGATCAGAAAAGAGGCAAAAGAGTGATCCAGCAGGGTTCGTACCTGGTCCGGAGTGTGGGACAGCAGCAGATTCAGCACCATGGAAAAATCGATTTTAATCTGGCTGTCTACGTCCAGGGCCGGGGCGTTCACCAGCTCGGCCACGTGTTTGAGATCCATGAACTTGCCGGGCAGCATCAGGGCGAATCCGATGTTGTCCATGCCCCGGCGCCCGGCCCGGCCAGCCATCTGCTGGAATTCACTGGTACTTAAGGTCTGAAAATCCACCCCGTTGAACCGGTCGGAATTGAGGATCACCACGGAACGTGCCGGAAAATTTACTCCGGCCGCCACAGTGGAGGTGGCAAACATGGCACTGAGAAGGCCTTTGGCCATCAGGGTTTCCACCACCACTTTCCAAGCGGGCAGATGGCCGCTGTGGTGGGCCCCGCACCCTTTTTCCTCCAGATCCCGACGGTGGGGATGGCTGCTTAGGTGAGGATTGTCCGCCACCAGCTGTGCCACCGCAATTTTCAGGTCTGCTTTTCTTTGCGGTGTTTTGTTCATCAGATCTGCATTGCAAAGTTTTAGGGCGTTGTCACATTCGGCCCGGGATTTTAAAAAGAAAATAGCGGGCAGCAGATCGAACCGGTCCAGGATTTTCAGGATTTCCCCAAAATCAGGCAGCCGTCCCGGCGGTGCCAGCACCGGCGGTTTTTTCATGTTGGCAAACTTGAACACCTTGTCATGGAGCCCGGCGCGGACGTACCCCTGGTTTTTTTGAGCAGCGGATACAGGGTGCCGGACGGATGGAGAAAGAGGGGATGCAGCGGCACGGGTCGATGCCGGTTTTCAACGATTCGGCAGGTGCGGCCCCGGATGCTGCTCAGCCAGCCCGCGATCTGATCCGGATTCCCGATGGTGGCGGATAACAGCAGCAGCGGGATGCGCAACGGCAGGTAAATCATGATTTCTTCCCACACCACACCCCGCTCCGCGTCTCCCAGAAAATGGGCCTCATCCAGTATGATCAGGTCGCAGTTCAGGTTGTCCCCGGTGTACATGGCATCATAAAGCTGGTTTCGCAGGATTTCCGTTGTGCCGATGATCACCTCGGCATCGGCATTTTCCTTGATATCCCCGGTGAGGATCCCCACATGATCTTTGCCGAACAGGTCTGAAAACCGGGCATGAATGGAATTGGTCAATGCCTTGAGCGGGGTGGCATACCAGATACGCCCGTTTTTGTTAAGATGTATCCGGGTGGCTTCTTCGGCGATCCAGGTTTTTCCGGCTCCTGTGGGGGCGGTCACCAGACAGTCGGTTTCCTGGATTGCGGCAATGGCATCAAGTTGAAACGGGTCCGGTGAAAACGGTTTGTCTTCAGGCACCCCGATTTTTTCAAAAATGCGTTTGAGTCCCTTGTCCGCCCCGGGCTTCATGGATGGAATGCTGGCGGGTTTTCGCCGGGGACGGTTACCCCGGTAATAGCGTTTTTGTTTCATTAAAAGTAAGTGTAATCAAAATCCGCCATTTGTGCAAGTACTGCCTTTTTGCAAGGCAGCATTTTTCCGGCCGATTTCCCACCGCAGGTGTATCTCGGAGCCGTTTACCTGTGGTTTTATGGGGTCATATTGTAACTATCTTTCAAAGCCATGACTTGGGTTTCCAGGATCCGGTCGAACCGGGCCGTATCTGTGACCGGTTTTTGGATCATTTTCATACAAAAATCCATCTGGGCAGGGGTGGTAATGGGTTTGGCATACAGTTTCAAAGCAAATTCACTGAAATCCCTGATCATCACATCAAAGATCTGTTCCAACAGATCCGAGTCGATCGCGTCCATGTGATATGTTTCGATGATGAGCTGGCCATAGGCCACCAGGGTGAACAGTTCTCCCAGATACAGCAGAAAATCCATGTTTTCGGACTGGGTCGTGTCCGGAGTGGCAGCCATGAGCATTTCAGTGAGCTGGGTCGCCTGTTTTTTGAAAATAGTGACATTGGGCAGGTCTACACTGTCATAGGCCAGGTGATAATCATGGAACTGGATTTTGCCTAAGCCTTTGGTTTTTCCCTGGTTGAACAAAAAAGTATCACAACAGGGATCATTGCGCCGGGGGATTTCCGGAAACGTGCCGGGATTGAAAAAATAGTTGGCCATGAATTTGATGATCAGCGCCATGTTGACATGCAAGGTACCCTCCAACTTGGGCAGGGAACGGATATCGGTGGCTGCCATTTCAAAAAAGGTGTCTTTTTCAAATCCCTTGGCCGCGATCACATCCCAGATCAGGTTAATGACGGTTTCTCCCTCACAGGTCACCTTCATTTTGACCATGGGGTTGTATAGAAGATACCGCCGGTCATGAGGGGAGGCGCTGCGGAAATAATCGGCCGCCTCCGGGAAAACAGTTTCATGGCGGTCAGGCGGGTGTAGGCATCCACCAGCAGCCGTTGAATATGGGGGAAATCGGTGACCATTCGGCCGTACAGGTTCCGGTGGGCCACATGATTCAATCCTTCGTAAAACGCATGGGTGCAGATGCCGATGGATGCCCAGCCCAGGTTGAACTTGCCCACGTTGATGGTGTTCAGGGCGCTGTCCCAGGCGGCCCGGCCCGTGGACATGATGTCCGCATCGGTCACGGGATAGCCGTTCAAAGCGTATTCCGCCACATAGCCTTCCCAGTCCACCACGTTCTGGACCAGGTCATACTGGCTATGGGCCGGATCGGCTGCAAAAAAACATAGTCACCGGTTTCCGAATTTTTGCCGAACGTGGACACGATGCCAGCCTGGTTGGCATTGCCGATATAATATTTGCCCCCGTCCGCCACATAGTGCCCGTCTCCCAGAGGGGTCAGAGCCATGTCCGAGGCGTACAGGTCTGCCCCGTGCGCCTTTTCAGACAGGCCAAAGGCAAAGATATGGCCCTGTTTTAAAAGCTGTGCGGTTTTTTCTTGATCTCTTCGTTGTCCCCCATCCAGATAGGTCCCAGGCCCAGAATGGACACCTGCCAGGCATACCAGTGGGACAGGTTGTAAAAGCTTAAGATCTCATTAAAGTCACAGATTCTTCTGGTATCCCATCGGGCGTTTGGATTGTCTCCGGCATATTTTTCAGGGGTGAGCAGGGTGGCAAAGATCTGATTCTCCTTGAGAAATGCCAGAAAATCCTGATACCAGACCCGCTGGTGAAAATCCTGCTTCAATCGGTTTTTGCCCCGGGTCTCAAAATAGGCAATGGTCTTTCTCATGATCTGCCGGGATTCGTCGTCCAGGTGATCAAAGACGGCGGTTTTGGGATTGAATAAAATCATGCGGCATTCCTTTGTGATATGTTGACGTTGATCCGGCCCAGCCGGTGCATAGCCAGGCCCGCACCCACAATGAGCAGGGCTCCGGCAAACAGATGCCAGGAAACCGGTTCCATGAGAAAAACGATGCCCACCACGGCGGTGAATAGGGTTTCGCTGGACATATAGGCCGCCCCTTCAAAGCCCTTGCAAAAGAAAAACCCCTGGTTCATGAGCAGCTGGGCTGCCACGGACACTATAATGAGACCAGAAATCATGGTCCATTCCACAGCAGTTTGAGGCAGCACCGGATGGGTGAGGCAGAATGGCAGGGTGGCCAGGGTGCCCATGGTGCAGAAATAAAAATAGATGATCACCGGCCCGTTGTGTTCCCGAAGCGTTCGGATGACGGTTACTGCGAATCCGGACAGCAACGCCCCCATGATGGCCATGGCCTGGCCCAGGACACTGTCGGACAGCCGGAAGTCGAACAGGATGGCCACCCCTGCCAGCAGTACTCCGATACATGCGATCTGAAACCGGTTCACCCGTTCCTTGTAGATGAGAAACCCGAACAGAGCTGCAAAGGCCGGATATGAATAAAACAGCACCACTGCTGTGGACATGGGCAAAAGGCGCAGGGCAGACACCACAAAGAAAAAGGCCAGGGAACCGGTGCATCCCCGGAGAATGAGCAGAGGGATGTTGTGTCCCCTGAAAGGGTTTTTTCTGCGGCTGAACACTGCAGTCAACAGGATCATTCCGCCGAAACACCGGATGAACCCCAGATGCCAGACCGTGTAATGATCGGGCATGAGCTTGACAATGGTGGACATGAGCGTGAACAGCAGGGCTGCGGACAGCATGAACAAAGGCCCTGCCATGCGGGCATCCATGAGAACGGTTCGGGGGGCGGACCGGTGCATATGCGGATTATCCTTGAATTTGAAAGTTGCCGTTGATCTGAAAGGCAAGATAGCCCCGGACGTCGTTTGTGTCAAACCAATTGCATCACAAGGGATAAATGAATGGATTTTTCATTGGATACCTTGGAAAAACGGTGTTATGTTTTGAAAACAGATGCATAATATCACACAACATCATACATTACCTGATAAGGAATACCGGATGTCGGAAAACATGGCAGTCTGCTGGCCGGGTATGGATTTGCCCTGGGGGCCACGGCCCTGTGGTCAGGAAATTTCATTGTGGCCAGGGGATTGAACGACCTGATTCCGCCGGTGAGCCTGGCGTTTTACCGGTGGCTGACGGCAGTGCTCGTGTTTGCTCCTTTTGCGGTCCAGGGTGTGATCAAGGAGTGGCCCCTGATCAGGCGGCATATCTCATACATGGCAGTGACCGCGTTCATCGGGGTGACCTGTTTCAATACGTTTATATATATTGCCAGCCATACCACCACTGCCATGAACCTGTCTTTGATCTCCATCACTTTTCCGGTGTTTGTGGTACTGATTTCCAGAGTGTTGTTCAAAGAGGCGCTGATAATCAAGCGGATCGCAGGAATTTTTGTGGTCTTAGCAGGGGTGGTCTGCCTGATCACACAGGGGGAATGGGGTCGGATTATAGCCGTCCGGTTCGTGTCCGGTGACCTGTGGACGCTGACATCGGCGATGCTGTTTGCAGTGTTCAGCATTCTGCTCAAGCGAAAACCGGACGGGATCCGGCTTTACGCTTTCCAGTTCACTTTGTTTTTCCTGGGATTGATGTTTCTGCTGCCGTTTTTCCTCTGGGAACAGACCCGGACGACCGGGCTGTTTCTGAATCAGGCCACGTTGCCGGCAATTCTTTATGTGGGGATTTTTGCTTCCCTGTGTGCTTTTTTGCTTTGGAACCGGGCCATCCTCCTGCTGGGGCCGTCCAGGGCCGGGATGGTCTATTATACCCTGCCTCTGTTCAGCGGATTGCTGGCATCCCTGTGTCTGGGGGAAAATATCGGTCTGGAGCATGGTGTCAGTGCGGTGATGATTCTGGCCGGTATCGTTCTGGCCAATCAGAGAACTTGAGAGGTGAGACCATGAACACGAATCTATCCCGGTTTCAATTCAAAAGGTTGCAGACACGGCTTCTGATTTCTCTGCTGCTCCCGGTGCTGGTGATGGTGCTTTTAGGCGGCGTCGCCGGCTTTTGGTATGCCAGGGGAATCATGCTGGACCAGTGGCAGGAATCCGCGGTGGTCAGGCTTCAGCGGGCGGCCCATTATATCGAGATGCGTTTGCTCAAGCCGGTGGATCTGCTCAATGTCCTGTTCCAGGTATCGGACCGGAATGCGGCAGTGGTGTCCCCGGAACAAGTGGTGGATTTTCTTATAGTCATGGATGGGGTGGTATCTGCGGTGTACGAGCCGGCTGATCCGCCTGAGGCGGGCCCGGTCCCTCATACCGGAAGGATGGTCGGCATGGGACCCATGGACCGGATGAACATGGACAGGCACCCCGGCATGCGGTTTTCCCGGTCTCAGATTGCCAGTGTGTCCGGCCCCCGGTATCATGCGGATGAGCAGGGCAGAACCGTGACCATGCATATTTCCCTGTTTGGGATGCCGGAAAAACGGCTGGGGGATCTGGTTATCCGGATGGAGTTTGATTTTCTTCTCAAGGATATCCTGGCCCTGGGGTGGTGGCAGAGCGACATGGCCTGTATCGTCGATGAGGCCGGTGCCTATATGGCCCATACCAACATGGCCATGACGGATCGGCGGACCCTGGGAGGGTCGGATGATCCGCTGGAGCGGGCCATTTTCGAAAGAATGAAATCCCAGCCGTTCGGAACCGTTGCCCTGAAGGGCCACCCTCCGGATCTGGTGGCGGGTTTCTATAAGCTGGACCAGGTGCCATGGACCATCATCATGTTTGCCGAAGGCCACAAAATTCTGGGGCCCATCGTGACGTACCGAAACGGCATTGCCCTGGGCGTTTTTGTCCTGGCCGCGCTGGTGCTGGTATTGATTCGTTTTCACATGTGCCGGATGGTGAGACAGATCCAGCAGCTATCGGAAAAGGCCCAAGCCGTGGCAGAGGGGGATTACGGGTCTCCCATCCCGGTGGAAAGCCGTGACGAACTCGGGCAGCTGGTGGAAAGTTTCAACACCATGGTCAAAGGACTGGAAGAACGGGATCATATCCGCAACAGTTTCGGCCGATATGTGGATCCGGATTTGCCAAAATCCTGATGGCGCATCCGGAGGCCGGCCGGCTGGGAGGCGTCCGTCGGGAAGCGGTCATGCTCATGTCGGATATCCGGGGATTCACCAGTTTGTCGGAGACGCTGGGGCCCGAAGTGATCGTGGCGGTTCTGAACCGGTATTTTTCCCATATGATCGAAATCATCCGGAACCACCAGGGCATAATCGTGGATTTTTATGGAGATGCCATCCTGGTCTTTTTTGACCCGCTGGACGAGCCGACATCTGACACGGTTCTGCGTGCCGTTAATTGTGCATTTGAGATGCAGTCCAAAATGCCGGCGGTCAACCGGGAGTTGAAAGAACAGGACCTCCCGGACCTGGCCATGGGCATTGGCATCCACACCGGCCAGGTGGTGGTGGGGACCATCGGATCCGATGCCCGGGCCAAATACGGGGTGGTGGGATCTGCGGTCAATATCACCAGCCGGATCCAGGAGCAGGCCAAAAAAGGGCAGATTCTGGTGTCGGATACGGTGTTGGACAAAATCGCCCAGGGGAAGGATTTGCAGGTACAATCCTCTTTTCCGGGGAGCCTGAAAGGGGTGGACCAGGGCATGACGCTGCATGCGGTCGTACCGGCAAACGGTTTCCAAAGTTCTTTCTAACCTTCGGGGTGGGAGGACAAAATCTGATCCAGGTCCAGGCCGTATTTTTTGATTTTGTTGTTCAATGTTGTTCGGGTGATGTTCAGTAGTTTTGCCGCCTCTGTCTTGTTGCCCCGGGTCTGTTTCAACGTCTGCATCAAGGCCATGGTTTCAACTTCACCCAGGGATTTTCCTCCCAATTCAGGCATATTTTCCGGGGAATCGTGATCCTGCCGGTAGTTTTTCACCACCTCCGCCGGCAGATCCTTTTCTGAAATATACTGCCCCATGGACAGGATCACCGCCCTTTCAACGGCGTTTTCAAGTTCTCTCACATTGCCCGGCCATGAATGTTTCATCAGGGCATCCATGGCTGCGGGTGTGAACCCCTTGAACTGTTTTCTGTTTTTTGTGCGTACCGGTCCAGGAAATGCCGGGCCAGCAGGGGAATGTCGTCGGACCGCTCCTTTAAAGCGGGGATCCTGATATGGATGACGTTCAGGCGGTAAAACAGGTCTTCTCTGAACCGGCCGTTTTTCACTTCCTTTTCCAGATTTTTATTGGTGGCCACGATGATCCTGACATCGATGCGGATAGACCGGTCACTGCCTACCCGCTGAATTTCTCTTTCCTGGATGGCCCGCAGCAGTTTCACCTGCATGGACGGCGGAATGTCCCCGATCTCGTCCAGAAAAAAAGTGCCTTTGTCTGCACGGAGAAACAGGCCGTCCCGTTTTTTGTCCGCGCCGGTAAACGCCCCTTTTTCATGGCCGAACAGTTCCGATTCCAGAAGGGTTTCGTTTAACGAGGCACAGTTGATGGAAACCAGTTTTTTTGTTTTCCGGGGGCTCTGGTCGTGAATGGCTCTGGCAAACAGCTCTTTTCCGGTCCCGCTGTCTCCGGTAATCAGAATGGTGACGTCAGTGGGGGCCGCGATCCTGGCGGTCTCCATCACTGCTTTCACGGCCAGGCTGGAACCGATAATGCAGGAGAAACCCGTCTCTGATGATATCTTTTTTTCAGGTCGGCATTTTCCCGGGCCAGGTGCAGGTGGCTCATGGCCCGTTGGATGGTGAGTTTGAGGTCATCATAATTTAAGGGTTTGGTCAGATAGTCATAAGCCCCCAGTTTCATGGCTTCCACCGCCTTATCCACCGAAGAATAGGCGGTCATGATGATGATAGGGAGGGCCGGGTTATAGGCTTTAATTTTTTCAAGGGCCTCCATCCCGCTGACATTGGCCATTCTCACATCCATGAGCACCAGGTCATAAGGGGTTTTTTCGACCCCGCTGATGGCATCTTTCCCATCCATGGCGGTATCAATGGCGTGTCCAAGGCCTTTTAAAACGGTTTGAAGCATGAACAGGTGGGCGGTATCGTCGTCAACGATCAGAATTCTGCCTTTCATGGTCATTCCTTTTGCCGGTTTTCAAGCGGTATTGAAAGATAAAACGTAGTTCCTTTTCCCTTGACACTGTCGAACCGGATGTTGCCGTTGTGGTTTTCAATGATTTTATGGGCAATGGCCAGGCCCAGTCCGGTACCGTTTTTCTTGGTGGTATAGTAGGGATTGAACACCGATGCCTGCTCATCGGGGGCAATGCCTTTTCCGGTGTCAGACACTGCAAAGCAGATGGCATCTTCTTTAACCAGGACCTCCACAGTCAGGTCTCCGCCGTCTTTCATGGCCTGCATGGCATTGATATACAGGTTCAACAGCACCTGGGTGAAACGGTCCGGATCCAGAAGGACCTGTGGCAGCGGGGTATCGATTTTTTCCGTTATCCGGATGCCGGCAGTCCGGGCTTCATGCCGGACAATGCCTATAGAGTGACGGATCAACGGTTCCGGCTGTGTGGGGCGCAACACCAGGTCCGCCGGCCGGGCGAATTCCAGGAGTTCGGAAATCACGCGATCCACCCGGTCGATTTCATTGACCATCATTTGGGCAGCCTGTTTGTTTTCACTGTGTTCTTCAAACAGGCTGCCGAAAAAACCGGCATACCCTTTGATGGAACTCAAGGGGTTGCGGACCTCATGGGCAATGCCTGACGCCAGGGTCCCTAGTGCGGCCTGTTGTTCCTTGCGCCGATTTCCGATTCCAGTGCCCGGATCCGGGTCAGATCCTTCAGGATAAACAGAAATCCGATGAAATTGTTTTCCCGGTCGTAAATCCGGGTCACGATGACGGAAACAGGGATCGGACCGGATTGTTCCGAATCGACACGAATCTCTTTTTCAACCCCTTTACCAGGGGCTTTTGCGGTTTGATGCAGGCGCCAGATGCTGTGGGGGAGCTTGTCTCTCGCAAGTGCGCCAAAGGCTTCCGAAAGGCGCAGACCCAGAAGCCCACCAGCGGTGTCGTTGATGTACCGGATGTGCCGTTTCCTGTCCACAATGATGACTCCCATGGGGAGGCTGGAAATGGTTTCTGCGGCAAAGGCCCGGGTGTCCCGCAGCATCCGCCGGGATCGGGCGGCCTTGCGGGACCAGATCAGGGAGATGATACCGGTCAGTCCGGTGAGAAATACGATAGCCATCATACTGATGTTGTGGTGCAGGTCGGCGGTTGCGGCTTGTTCAAACGGGGCGATGTCCATGCCCACGACAATGACGGGACGGTTATGGTCACTGCTGTTGAGGGAATCTGTTGAACGGGTGGTTTTTTTCGACGATACCGGTTTCTCAGACATGTCCGACACTGAGATCCGGGCGGTTTTGAAGACTTCGAAATACCGGGTGCCGGTTTTTGTTTCCACAATCCGCCAGTTGAAATCACCGGATAACGGCAAAGCTGCGGGGCTGTCCTGGATGTCAATGGCCGGGCTGGTCAGGTTTCGTTCCCCGCGGGCGATGATGGTTCCTGATCCATCTTTCAGAAGCAGATAGGAAACATCCGGGCGGGATGCGGTTTTTTCCATGAGTCGATGCAGGGCCGCCGGACTGCCGTGCATTCCAGTTCCAATTTCCTGCTCAAAAGAGGCAATCAGCATCGTGCCTTTTTCATTCAATAACGTGGTGACATGCTGCTTTTCACGATTGAAGAGTTCAATGGTCTGAAAAAAAATGACCGCCATGAGAATGAAGCTCATGCAGATGGGAAGCCAGGGTGATGCTGAGGCCATCCATTGATTGAGTTTTCTGAGTTCCATTGCAAACGGGTTCCTGCAAAAGTGATTAAAAATTAACCGGACTTCCTGAAACTGCCGTCCAATTATGAATCATGTTTTGACATTTGGCAACCGGCCAAAATGGATCCGGACCACAATCTTATAAAAATTTCCTCATGATTCAAAATGGTTACATATTATTGCCACAATGTGGTATGAATGTTGCGGTACCATTATCTCAAAGAGTCAAAAAACATGAAAGAACGATCATACGGGAGGAAACATGTGGGGATGCAGTCACACGGGTCCCGGAATGGGGCATGGGATGTTCTGGAGCGCCGCAGTGAATCCGGATAAAGGGCCAACCCATCGATCTGATGAGAAGCCGCCAGGAGGAAGTATCATGGAGATGTCAATGACGTCCTATGGTTATGTGAAAGCACTGAACCACTCACTGGTTTTTTGATGGGTCAATGTGCCCGGCAGAGCAGTCTTTTTTTCAGGTGTTGTGTCTGTGTGCGGGGCTTTTAATGATTTGTCACCGTGTATCCGCCGCAGAACCGGCAAAAAATCTCCTGGCAGAGCTGGAAGCCGGCCTTTCTGGCACCGTGCAGCTGTCGGATCTACTCGAGTACGCATATCTGACCAGCCCGGCTGTCACGGCTTCGAAAAAATCCTGGGAAGCTTTTATTGAAACCTATCGGGTCGAAAAAAGCCTTCCCGATCCCCAGATATCCGCCACCTTTTTCCCCCGGCCCATTGAAACAAGGTTAGTCCCCAGGACTGGAACCTAACCTTGTCCCAGGCCATCCCGTTTCCCGGCACCCTGACCCAGAAGGCGAGGGTCCTGGAATCGGATGCCGCCATGGCCCGGATTCGGGTGGATAAAACCGTTAAAGCCGTCGTCGCAGAAGTGTCTTCCTCGTTTTATGAGCTGGGATATATTCAGACAGCTGTGGCAGTGGCACAGGCCAATCTGGCGTTGGTCCGGCAGATGCTGCAGATCAGTGAAAACGCCTATTCAGACGACAAAGCGCTGTTCTATGATGTGTCCAAGGCCCGAGCCCAGACCGCCCAGCTGCAATATGACCTCCTGCTGTTCAACGAGCTGGAAAAAACTGAAAAAATCACCCTCAACTCCCTGTTGAACCGGCCGCCTGAGGCACCCCTGGGACAGGCCGCCAAGGTATGGCCGGGAAAGGTGGTGTACTCTTTAGAAGAGGTGTATGACCTGACCCTGGCCCATCAGGAAGATATTCTTCTGGCGGAAGAACAGGTGAACCGATCGGAACAAGCCGTGCAGCTGACCCGTCTTGAAACCATGCCGTCATTCAAAGTGGGCCTGTTCTATGCGGGCATCGGTGATCCGGATGTGCCGAATCCGCCTCCGGATGCCGGGGATGATGCCGTGGGGGTACAGTTCGGCATGACTCTTCCTTTGTGGCTCGGCAAAAACCAGAGCCGCACCGCTCGGGCTTTGGCAGAAAAACAAAATGCACAGGCCCGGAAAACCGAGGCTGCCAACCAGGTTTTGGCCAGGATCAGCCGTCTGTGGTTCAAGCTGGAAAATGCCGAACGTCTGATCGCCCTGTATGAAAAAGACCTGCTTCCCCAGGCCATCTCTTCCGTCCGGACGGCAGAGACCTGGTTCAAACAGGGGCAGGGCGGTTTTGCCGATTTTTTGGAAATCCAGGCTACCGCCTATAATTTTCAATTATCCCTGGCAAGGGCCCGGGCGGATTACGCAAAAACCCTGGTGGTGCTGGAGCAGGTGGCCGGCGTGGTCCTGGATGCGATCCTCCCCCTTCCTACAGGAGAACAGACCCCATGAAATCCATCAGTGCCATTCAGATCATAATAATGATATGCGCTGCCTGGCCGTGCTTTGCCGGCTATGATGTCATGAAACAGGAACTGGCGGCCTACCGCCCTGAACACAGCGCAGCCATCCGTTCAATGCCGCCGGATACCGGCGGACAAGCAGCGGTTTCTGTGGGAACCGGTCTGACCGAAGACCAGGCGTTCATCCAGACCCTGGTCCAGGCCCATGAAAAAAAGAGTTCTGACCCGGGCCCCATGGCCGTCGCCATGGGGTGGATGAACCCATCCTGGCTCAGGTATCGCCAAAATCGGAGGATCCGGCAGCCATGGCCGCCCTTGTAGGGCAGGCCGTTCACCTCAAAGTGATCAAGGCCATTGCCGTGCTCCGGAACACCGAGATTCAGGCGGCCCGGAAAAAAGTGATGGCCGAAATCCGGTCCTTTGACCAGGTCACCCATCTCGAGGACACCCTACGGCAGTATACGGCATTCACCGCAGCCCTTGACAACCGGGCCGGGCCCTTGACGTCACCGGGCGCCGTAAGGGCGATCCATCCGTTTCCGGGCCTGACCGCTCTCAAGGGCCGGATTGTTGAGAACCGGGTGAATCAATTGGAACAGGAAATGGCCATCGTAATCCGGCAGACGCTCCAGGCGGTTGAAATTGCAGGTCGGAACCTGGAGTTCACCGCCCGGTCCATCCGGATCATCAAGCAGACCCTGGATGCATTCGAACGTCTTCTGGATGTGGCGGCTTCCCTGTATCGAAGCGGGAAAACCAGCTACCAGGATGTGATCAAGGTGAGTATCAAGATTGAAACCCTCAAGCAGGACCGGGTTTCCCTGGAAAATGACGTCGCCGTCATTCAGGCCCGTCTGGTTGAACTGATGAACCTCCCGGCCGTACCCGGATGGGGCCGGTGACTACAGGCCCGTTCCCGCAGACAATTCCGGGTCCCGGGGCACTGGCTGCCATGGCCAGGGAACACCGCCAGGAGCTGGCAGCCCTCCGGTTTCAGATCCGGCGGGTGCAGTCCATGCTGGAAATGTCGGAATCCATGACCGAAGTCCTGTTTACTTCAGGGCTGTCCTACTGGGATGCCGACAATGTTAATACTGCCGGCACCGGGGCGTTGAAGCCGGCATTTGCTGAAAAGACAATGGCATCCATGAAAAACAACCGGCCCCGGAACCCCTGGTACGGGGTGGACGGCCCCTGGGTTCAGCAGACGCGACAGACCCTGGCCGGCCTGGCACATACCCTGACAGCCCGGGAAAATGCCACGGACCGCATGGTGGCCGATGCCTGGGCTGAAATTGACAAATTCAGGCGGGAACTGGATCTTTACCAGGACCGGATTTTGCCGCTGACAACATCGGCTCTGGAAGTGTCCACCAGAGAATATGAAGCCGGCGTCATCGCATTTTCCCAGGCCATCGGATCCTATACCGACTGGCTGGCAGTCCAGCTGACCATTGCCCAAAAGATCCGGGACCTGGGCATCTCTTTGGCGGCCCTTGAATCCATTGTGGGCGAATCCTTTTAAAACAGCACAGGAAAACCGGTATCATGAATATCAAATCAATTTTATTGACTGTCTCTCTGACCGCGCTGGTCACCGGATCGGCGTTTTTTTCTTCCTCTCTTTTCTGGCGCCCCCGGCTTCTGTGGACAGCAATACTTTGCCCGCCCAGACAGGGGGCGGAGCATCGGCGGAACGGGAGATTATCTACTGGAAAGCCCCATGGATCCCACGGAAATCTATGACGAACCTGGCAAAAGCAAGATGGGTATGGATCTCGTACCGGTGTATGCGGATGAAGTGTCAGACAGTAAAGGCACCGCCGATCGGAAGATCATTTACTGGAAAGCCCCCATGGAGCCTACCGAGATCTATGATGCGCCTGGCAAGAGCAAGATGGGCATGGATCTGGTGCCGGTGTATGAGGATGAAGTTCAGGGCGGGGTGGACATCAAGATCAACCCGGTGGTGCAGCAGAACATGGGACTGAAGATCAGACCGGTCGAACAGGGCCGCTTGAATCACACCATCCGGACTTATGGTCATGTGACCTTTGACGAGACCCGGACCGGTATTGTCAGCCCCAAGGCCGCCGGGTGGATTGAAACGCTTTATGCCAACTACATCGGGTTTGTGGTGGAAAAGGGTGATCCCCTTTATACCATCTATTCGCCGGCACTGGTGGCGACTCAGGAGGAATATCTGTCGGCCTTCAGAAATTATCAGGCGCAAAAAACGCCCCTGAACCGGGACCTGCTCTTATCCGCTAAAAAACGACTGGCTTTCTATGACATTGCTGATCAGGATATCGCGTTTCTGGAACAGACTGGACAGGTCCGCAAGGCATTGACCATAAGGTCCCCGTTCAAAGGGTGGTGACCCATAAAAACGCGGTTCAAGGGGCCTATGTCAGGGCAGGAGACAGCCTGTTCACCATCTCGGATCTGTCCAAGGTATGGGTGGAAGCCCATATCTATGAATATGAACAAAATCTGGTTCATGAAGGCCAGACCGTTGAAATGATGTTGCCCTATTATCCGGACAGGGTGTACACGGGCCAGATCGCCTATATCTTTCCCTTTCTTCAACCCAGGACCCGGGATGTGGTGATCCGGATCACTTTTGACAACGAGGACAGCGACCTGAAACCGGACATGTTTGCACAGATCGCCATCCTCACCGGCCAGGATGCCGCCGGTCTGATCATACCGTCTGAGGCAGTGATCCGTTCCGGGGAAAAACAACTGGTATTTGTGGCCGAAGGCAGCGGCCGGTTCAGCCCCCGGCAGATTACCACCGGGGTTCATCTGTCAGAAGGCCGGGTCCAGGTGCTGACAGGACTGGCAGCAGGAAATGATGTGGTGGTGTCCGGTCAGTTTCTGCTGGATTCCGAATCCCGGCTCAAAGAGGCGATCCAGAAAATGATGGCAGCCAGGTCCGGTAAAGCGGACGATTCCGGTCCAAATGCCGGAAACCCGGATACAGGCGGTTCGGACGGTTTTTTCGATGACTTGGATGACGCGGCGGAAGATGATTTTTTCAAGGACATGGAATAGCCGGTGATATGGTACCTGTCACGGCCGGAATTTGATTTGAGGAACTGATCACGATGATACACAAGATAATTGAATGGTCCATTCACAACCGGTTCATGGTGATTCTATCAACGGTTTTCGTAATTTCCGGCGGGATTCTGGCCATGGTGAACACCCCCCTGGATGCCATTCCGGACCTGTCCGATGTCCAGGTCATCATCTATACCGAATATCCGGGCCAGGCCCCCCAGGTAGTGGAAGACCAGGTGACCTATCCGTTGACTACGGCCATGCTCAGCGTCCCCTTTGCCAAGGTGGTCCGGGGATATTCTTTTTTGGATATTCCTTTGTGTACCTGATTTTTGAGGACGGCACCGACATCTATTGGGCCAGATCCCGGGTCATGGAATATCTCAACTTTGTGTCCAGACGTCTGCCCGAAGGGGTGACCCCGAGTCTCGGGCCGGATGCCACCGGCGTGGGATGGGTGTATGAATATATTCTTGAGGACACCGCCGGCGAGACCGATCTGGCGGAACTGAGATCGCTTCAGGACTGGTTTGTCCGGTATGAACTCACAGCTGTGCCCGGGGTGTCCGAAGTGGCCAGTATCGGCGGGTTTGTCAAGCAGTATCAGGTGGAGGTGGACCCCAACAGACTGGCGTCCTACGGGATTTCCATCAAACACATCAAAACCGCTATCCAGCGTTCCAACGCGGATGTGGGGGGGCGCCTGCTGGAAATGGGGGAAACCGAGTTCATGGTCCGGGGTCGGGGATATATTCAGTCCCTGGAGGACTTGGGACGGATCGCGGTGTCTGTGGACAACCGGGGAACCCCGATTCTACTCAGGGATGTGGCCACGCTCCAGATCGGCCCGGAGCTGCGCCGGGGTATTTTGGAATGGAACGGACAAGGGGAGGCAGTGGGCGGCATCGTGGTGATGCGGTACGGCGAGAACGCCCGGGAAGTAATCCAGCGAGTCAAGGAAAAGCTGGCTGATCTGGAAAAAGGGCTGCCAAAAGGGGTAAAGATCGTCACCGGGTATGACCGGGCCGCTCTGATCGAACGGGCCGTGGATACGCTGAAGGCCAAGCTCACCGAGGAAATGGTCGTGGTGGCTTTGGTCTGCATCGTTTTTCTGCTGCATTTGAGGTCCGCATTCGTGGCGATATTCACGCTGCCAGTGGGGATTTTGATGTCGTTTCTGATCATGTATCCCTTTGGCATTAACGCCAATATCATGAGTCTGGGAGGCATTGCCATTGCCATCGGCGTGATGGTGGATGCGGCCATCGTAATGGTGGAAAACGCCCACAAACACCTGGAGCGGGATCGGGGAAAGAAAAGCCACACCCAGATCATCATGGAAGCCGCTAAAGAGGTGGGACCGGCCCTTTTTTTCAGCCTGCTGATCATCACGGTGTCGTTTCTGCCGGTATTCAGTCTCATGGAGCAGTCAGGCCGGCTGTTTAGGCCCCTGGCCTATACCAAAACCACGGCCATGGCTGCCGCGTCTGTCTTGGCCATCACCATCATTCCGGTGCTCATGACCATTTTTGTCAAGGAGCACCCCATCGACCCGGGGCGGTCCCGGGCAGGAAAAAAGTGGATCTGGGTTCTGGCCCTGGCAGGGCCGCCCCTTGCTGTGGCAGTCATGGGAATCGCCAAAGTGAATCTGTCGGACTGGTCCCTGGTGCTGGCCCTGGGTCTGTCCGTGTTTTTCGGGATCTGCCTGTTTCCCCAGAAGATCCTGCATGAAGACAAAAACCCGTTGAACCGGTTTCTGATCCGCATCTATCGGCCCATGATCAAAGGTGTGCTCAAATGGCGGCGGCTCACGGTGATGGTGGCCCTTCTGGCCGTGGCTGGGACCTGGTATCCCATGACCCGGGCAGGCTCCGAGTTCATGCCGCCGCTCAATGAGGGGGATCTGTTGTACATGCCCACCACTTTGCCCGGGATCTCCATCACCAAGGCAAAGGAGCTGTTGCAGCAGACCGACAAGATCATCCAGCGGTTTCCCGAGGTGAAAACCACCTTAGGGAAGATCGGCCGGGCCGAGACCTCCACGGATCCGGCCCCGCTGTCCATGATCGAAACTGTGATCATGCTCAGGCCTCAAAAAGAATATGAAATCATCGAAACGCCCCGTTTTTTTCAGACTGGCCGGGCTGGCTGAAGCAGCCCCTTACCTGGATCTGGCCGGAGAAGAAAAACGGAAAAATCCTGCGTGAATGGCGCAAAAAAAAGATCGACCGATTCTACGCCGCCTGGCCCGACTGGATCAAAGCCCCGATGACCCGGATTCTGCCCCAAGAGCGGTATATCACCATGCAGGAGCTGATCGATGACCTGGATCAGGCGGTGAAATTACCCGGGCTGACCAATGCCTGGACCATGCCCATCAAAACCCGCATCGACATGCTGTCCACCGGGATCAAAACGCCGGTGGGTATCAAGATCATGGGGCCGGATCTGCCCGTTCTGGCGGATATAGGAGAGCGGATCGAGGCGTTGCTCAGGGACAAGAAAGGCACCTTATCCGTATTTTCCGAGCGGGTCACCGGCGGTAATTATCTGGATTTTATCATTAACAGGGAACAGATTGCCCGGTACGGGCTTCAGGTTCAGGATGTTCAGGATATCATCACCACCGCCATTGGGGGCATGAATGTGACCTATACTGTTGAGGGACTGGAGCGGTATCCGGTGAACCTGCGCTATAACCGGGCGTTCAGGGATAATCTGGACTCCCTGCGCCGGGTCCTGGTGCCAACGCCCACTGGCGCCCAGGTGCCCTTGGTTCAACTGGCGGACATTGCCGTGAAAAAAGGGCCGGCCGGTATCAAAAGCGAGAACGCCCGAAAAACCGCCTGGGTGTTCGTGGATATCCGGGGCATGGACCTGGGCACCTATGTGAGTCAGGCCAAAACCTTGGTAAATGAAAAAATCATCCTTCCCACCGGATATTCCCTGGTATGGTCCGGCCAGTTCGAATACATGGAAAAAGCCCGGAAAACCCTGAAACTCATTATCCCGGCCACCCTGGTTCTGATTTTCATTCTGCTCTACATTCACTTTCACAACATCACCGAGGTGGTGATTGTGATGGTGAGCCTGCCGTTTTCTCTGGTGGGCGGATTCTGGCTGATCTATCTTTTGGGGTACAACTTGTCCGTGGCAGTGGGGGTGGGGTTCATCGCCCTGGCCGGCCTGGCCACCGAAACCGGCATCGTGATGCTGGTGTATCTGGACGAGGTGTTCAAGCGGCAGACCGCCGCCGGAAAGATGACATCACTGTCCCAGCTGCATGCCGCCATTGTGGAAGGGGCGGTGGAACGGGTTCGGCCCAAGATCATGACCGTGGCCACCACCCTGATTGGGCTGTTGCCCATCATGGCCGGCACCGGGGCCGGGTCCCAGATCATGAAACGCATTGCCGCCCCCATGGTGGGAGGACTCTTGACTTCCGCCGTCATGACCCTGATTATCATCCCGGTGATCTACCATTTTTGGCGGTCCCGGACCATTCAACATTCATAACCCGAAACCCGAAAATTCACATTTAAGGACCATCCCCCAACAACCATTAACCGGGGAATGAAAGCAAACCAATCAAGAAAGGATAGAACCCATGAAAAATCTGACACAGAAATGTTTTGCCCTTGTCGCCCTGACAGCAGCCCTGTTCTTTTTCACCGGCCCGGCCGGTGCCATGGAAGGACATGGTCAAGATGCCGGCGGCAGTGAACGGGTCGGAGATCTGTTCCATGAATCGATGCAGGATGGATACATGCTGTCCTATTACCTGATGGACCTGCGGGACATAAATGAAGACAAGGCCGCTGACAGCCAAGCCGGCCAAGATCATGCCGGTCACCCCAAAAAGGAGATGGAAAAGCCCCATCACATCATGGTGTACATCATGGACAAGGATCACACCCCGGTGGAAAAGGCCAAAGTGGGCTTTTTGATAAAGGGCGGGGACAAAGAGGCCCAGAAGATCATGGCCATTTACATGAGCGGCGGGTTCGGCATCACGGCGGATATGAAGGCCAAAGGGGCGTATGAAATTGCCCTCAAGGCGGTGATCGGGGAGGTCACCCTGATGGACCGGTTCACCCACGAAATGAATTAGCCGGATGGATACCGGTATTCAATCCACCGATTCGTCTATCTTGTTGTTTCACTCAGGGGCTCATCAGAAGACCCTTGGCGAAGGGGGTAGGTGGGTCAAAAGACCCCCTGCCGGGGGCGGAATGCTGCCGGATAGGTCTGCGTTGATTTGCAGAAATGGTCTCGATTTCCGGCATGTTGATGCAGAAATGCCGGTATTGTTTGATGTTGACGAATTCGGCAAATGCGTGTCATATTATGAAAAATATGCTGTCTTTTCGAAAAATAGGGTCCGGTCCGCCGGTGATTCTCATCCATGGGCTTCTGGGATCGTGTGCCAACATGGGTGTGGTGGCCAGGGGACTTTCCCGGCGGTTTGAGGTGCTGTCCGTGGATCTTCGGAACCACGGCCGGTCGTTTCATGCCCCGGGGATGACCTATTCGGAAATGGCGCAGGATCTGGCCGGATTTATGGAGGGCCTTAAACTGGACAGCGCCGGGGTGGCAGGGCACTCCATGGGAGGCAAATGCGCCATGCAGCTGGCCATGGATTTTCCGGAAAAAGTGGCGGGACTGGCCGTGCTGGACATGGCCCCCAAAGAGTACGAACCGGTGTGGGTATCCTATATCCAGGCCATGCTGGATCTGGATCTTTCACAGGTTGACCGCCGGGATCAAGCGGATCAGCTGCTGGCATCTGCGGTTCCGGATGGAACGTTACGGGGGTTTCTGCTCCAGAACCTGAAACGCGGGAATGATGATCGGTTTTTTTGGCGTGCGGACCTTTCGGCCATTCTGGCAGCCATGACTGACATTGGTGCGCCGATATCGGGCAATCCCCATCAGGGACCGGCATTTTTTGTCCGGGGCGGGGCATCAGATTTTGTATCTGACAGCGACTGGGAGGATATTCAGGCCCTGTTTCCGGAAGCGGTGCTTACAACCATTGCCAAAGCAGGTCATCTGGTTCATCTGGAACATCCGGACCTGATCACGGAACTGCTGACAGATTTTTTTGGGACATTTCAAGTTGGTTTCGTGAACCGGAAAAATAAAGGAAAAAAGGAGACAACCTGTGCCGGTTCATATCACCCATAAGATTCAGATCCCTGATCACGAAATCCAGCTGGAGGCCATCCGTGCCCAGGGGGCCGGCGGACAGCATGTGAACAAGGTGTCCACGGCCATTCATCTGCGGTTCGATATTCCCGGATCCAGCCTGCCTGAGGAGATCAAGTCCCGGCTTCTGACCCTGGCGGACCAGCGGATCACCAAAGACGGCATGGTCGTGATCAAGGCCCAGCAGTCCCGGAGCCAGGACAAAAACCGGACCGAGGCCGTCAAGAGGCTGCGGCAATTGATATTGAAGGCCATGGTCAGGCCGAAAAAACGCCGGCCTACCCGGATACCTCAAACGGCCCGGAAGAAACGGCTGGACAGCAAGACAAGGCGGGGCCGGGTAAAGCGGTTGCGGAGACCGGTCGGGCCTGACGAATAGTGAGGCTGGAAACACTCCCGGTTATTTTAAAACGAGCGAAAATTCGATAATGACTTAATTTTCGGATGTCAGGGTGATAAAAGGGGGCCTGTGAATCAGCCAACTTCAAAAATGGAGTAACTATCTGAAGGAGATACCTGATGCGGTGGGAATGCACACCTACAGCCTCTACCACCACGGGGTGGCCATTGCCCATGCCATCGGCGCGGATATCACCAAGATCGGCATGAACCTGACGCGACCCCGGCCTGTGGCTGCCGGCAAATTTCACCCGGATGTCATGGCACAGCTGGATGCAGTGGCGGAGAAAGTCACGTCAGTGCTGGATCAGGTGGAAAAAATAGGAATTAAGCTGGCCATAGAGAATCATACCGACGCGTTTTCAGAGGAAGTCCTGTGGGTTCTGGACCCGGATCGGTCATCCCCTGGTGGGAGCCTGAATTGACACCGTTAACGGGATCCATGTGACGGAAAACCCCATTACTGCGGTGGAAAATCTGGCCCCCCGGGCATTCACTAATCACTTCAGGGACAACAGGATCGTGATCGCTCCATGGGGTCTCAGGTTCACCGGTGCGGCTGTAGGGGAGGGGGACCTGGATATGAAACAGGCATGTGAATTGATCCGGCGAAATTCTAACATGAAGCGCATTAACATCGAACTGGATCTGGAGTGTCCGCTGGACAGCATGGAAGCTGCCATGGCAACCGAAAAGGTCGCACTGGAGAGAAGCGTGGCCTATTGTCGTGAAGTGCTCAAAATTCGTTGACAGGTACGTCGATAACCTGGCGGACTTTGATGATCCGCCCCACGACGGAAAACAGGATTTTTATATTTGGTGCTTGACACTGCTATCCATAAGTGATATTAACCCAGTCTGTTTTGTTGCGGGGCGTAGCGCAGTCTGGTAGCGCACTTGTCTGGGGGACAAGTGGTCGCTGGTTCAAATCCAGCCGTCCCGACCACTGGGAATGAAGGCTTCTGGCGATTTTGTCAGGGGCCTTTTTTGTTTTTAACCCGCGGGCTTTCTGTAAATTTTGACAAGCGGGTTGTCTTTGTCAAGGGATGGGTGTAGGGTAATCAAAAAATGATGATTTCTTCAGTTAACGAGCACATATGGCAGACAATCTCCAAGACAATCGGATGAATGAATCCCGCTCGGAAATTCGAATTCCGGCTTCAAGCAGTGCCAGTATTTCATTCAAACCCCCGGGAAGCGAATGGGAGTATCATATCAGGTTGCGGGACTTTTCGGTTTCCGGTTTAGGCCTTCTGGTCAAGGAAGGTTCCGATCTTTTGAAACATATCCGGGTAGGGGATGTTTTTTCTGTGAACTATCATGAAAATTCCGACCCCATGACTGTTCAAGTCCAGACGGTAAAGGTCCGGCACATCTCTTTTCCAGCGAATGGAATGCCCAAGAAACACATGATTGTCGGCCTGTCTTTTTTTGAACGAGAAAGTAGATCATAGGTCAGGACTTTGTGTTGGAAACCCGGACAAATACCCATAAATCCTTTAATCAATAAAAAGAAAATTCACTACCGGTTCCGGCAGGCTGCCACGATTTTCATCTTGACAATCCCGGCGGTTTTTATTACGTCATTTTAGCTTGACAGGCCAATGCCTTGTATTTTTAGTGTAACCAATCGGGAGAGACAGCATACATGAAGGCGAATCGACTGGCACTGATATTACTGCTGACGGTATTTCTTGTGGTTCCGGTAACCCTGTTTTCTATTTCCGGCGGTCCGGATTTGTCACTGGTACAGAGCGTTCATGCATCAGGAGAAGGTGCGGAATCCGCGCATGGGGCTGAAGATGCCCATGCCGGGGGGCATGGGAGCGGCCATCCGGATTTGGGAAAATTGCTGCCGTTGTATGCCTGTATCCCCTTTGCCTGCATGCTTCTGTCCATTGCTCTGCTGCCGCTGGTGGCCGGCACGTTCTGGCACCATCATTTCGGCAAGATCTCCGCATTCTGGGCTGCCACCCTGGCGATTCCGTTTGTGGCGGTCTATAAAGGGGATGCCATTTATGAAATACTTCATATCATTCTGGCGGATTATGTGCCGTTCATAATTCTTTTGTGGGCTTTGTTTACCGTGTCAGGGGGAATCCTGCTCAAAGGAACCTTGCGGGGGACCCCTGCTGTGAATACCGGGATGATTCTTCTGGGAACGATTCTGGCATCCTGGATGGGGACCACCGGTGCCGCCATGTTGATGATCCGGCCGTTTCTGCGGGCCAATGACTTCCGGAAAAACCGGACCTTCATGGTGGTATTCTTCATTTTTCTGGTGGCCAATGTGGGAGGATCATTGACACCCCTGGGTGACCCGCCTCTGTTTCTGGGATTCCTGCACGGAGTCAGTTTTTTCTGGACAATGAACATCGCGCCCCACATGATGGTGGTGAGCGGGATTCTGCTGGTGATCTATTTTTTTCTGGATTCCTGGTTTTTCAAAAAAGAGGGGGCTGTGGTGCCGGATGACGGTGAAAAGCAGCCCCTGCGTCTGGTGGGGACCTATAATTTCATCTTCCTGGGCGGGATTGTGGGGGCCGTGCTCATGAGCGGTATTCTGGATTTGGGAGAAATCAACACCCTGGGCGTGCACCGGGCGGTTCAGGACTGGCTTCGGGACGTCAGCCTGATTGTGATGGGAGTGCTGTCGTTGTGGGCCACCCCCTGGTCATTGCGCGAAGAAAACGAATTTTCCTGGTTCCCCATCATTGAGGTGGCCTATCTGTTCATCGGGATCTTTATTACCATGATTCCCTGCCTACTGCTGCTTAAGGCCGGTCCGGACGGGGCCTTCGCCTTTTTGATCGAAGCGGTGAAAGAACCGTTTCACTATTTTTGGGTCACCGGGATGCTGTCCGCCTTCCTGGATAATGCCCCCACCTATCTGACCTTTTTCAACACTGCCCTGGGCAGTTTTTATTCCGGCATGCCGGAATCCGTGTCCGTACCCCTGCTGATGACCGACCGGATGATTTATCTGCAGGCGATTTCCACCGGAGCCGTATTTTTTGGAGCGGTCAGCTATATCGGAAATGCCCCTAATTTTATGGTCCGGTCAATTGCGGCGGAGTCCGGCACGGTTATGCCCAGCTTTTTCGGGTATATCCTCAAGTATTCACTGGTGTTTTTGATCCCTACGTTTGTGATTGTCACCCTGATTTTTTACTAGAATCGAGGAACGGGCATCGTGTATTTTGACTTGAAAGGATTGAAACTGGCCATCATTGGCGGCGGAGATCCCTGTCGTGAGATTCTGGACCGGTTTGCCGGGCCGGATCTCAGAAAATTGAACATCCAGGTGCTCATGGTGGCAGATACCATCGAAATCTCCAAAGGCATCCTCCGGGCCAGAGAATTGAACATTCCCACTTCCAAAGATTACCATGCGGTTTGTAACCTGTCCGGCCTGGATCTGATACTCAAACTGAAAAACGATGATCTGCTGTCCTGCATTCTGGAAAAGGTGAATACTGAACGGGTGAGCATCATCGATTTGGATACCTATGGGGCGATGTCTTTTCTTCAGTTTCTGAAAACCGAAGAGGAAAAGATCCGGATTCGTCAAAGACTTGAAGCCGAGAACCTGGAAAAAGAGAAAGTGGCGGATCTGTTTGAACTGTTTTCCCGCCGGATCAACGAGATTGCGGAAAACCGGATTTCTTTTCTGGAGCAGGAGCGCCAGGACCTTCAGAAAATTGAAAAAGAGCTGAATCAGATCATCCAGGGCAGCATGATCCCCACTTTTATCATCAACAGTGAACATATCATCACCCAGTGGAATACTGCGTGTGAGGAACTTACCGGATATCCGGCTTACAAATTGGTAGGCACGGACCGGCAGTGGGTGCCGTTCCGGTCATCCAAACGCCCCATTCTGGCGGATATGGTGGTGGACCAGACCAGTGATGAAACCGTCCAGAAATATTACGGCAATGCCTGGCGAAAATGCAAGATCATCAACGGGGCTTATGAGGCGGAAGAATTTTTTCCTCACATGGGCACCGATGGGAAATGGATTTTTTTCACGGCCGCTCCCATTAAATCCCCGGAAGGCAAAATCATCGGTGCGATTCAGACACTGAGGGACAGAACCGAGGATAAAAAAGTCCAGGCGGAAATTGAACTTCAGGATCAGGAACTGGCCAAGCTTCATGAGAAATATCGAAAATCCGAAGAAAAATACCGATCTTTGTTCAATGAAAACCCCAACCCCATCTTTATCATCGACAGCATGTCCTTCGAGATCCTGGATGTAAATCACCGGGTTCTGGAGCATTACGGCTATGATAAATCTGAACTGATGGGGACCTCGTTTCTGGAAATCGGGGAAAAAAGCGACGACACCCTTCGCCAGGACATGTTAAATCTGCCCCAGGGCGGATCGATTCTTTTTACAAAAAAACGGCATTACAGGAAAAGCGGGCAGGCTTTTTTCGTCAACATTAAAGTGGTCAAGGTGATGTTCAGCCAACGGGTGGTGCTGATTGCGTCCACCACAGACATGACCGAAAGCGTTGAAAAGGAGACCCAGTTGATCCAGGCCGGCAAACTGGCCACTTTAGGGACCATGGCTGCGGGCATGGCCCATGAAATCAACCAGCCCCTGAACGTGATCCAGATCTGTGCGGACCTGATCCAGAAAATGGTGAGAAAAGGGGTGGAAATTTCAGATGAAGATCTTCTGGGCATGAGCCAGGACATTATCGAGAACGTGGCCCGGGCCGCAGGGGTGATCAAACATGTCCGGGATTTTGCCAGACAGTCGGAACGGGATCTCAAGAAACTGGTCATCAACGAACCGATTCAGGATGTGTTCAAGGTGCTGGGGCATCAGCTCACGGTTCATTCCATTGAAGTCATACTGGATCTGGATGAGCATCTGCCGGAAATCCGGGCCGAGCATAACCGGCTGGAACAGGTGTTCATCAACCTGGTGACCAATGCCATTGATGCCATGGATGAAAAGGCTGCCCGGGCTCAAGGTCCGGTGAAAAAAACATTGACCATTAAAACGTATGCGGAAAACGGTCATGTGGTGGCCACTGTGTCCGATACTGGCACAGGAATGAACGAGGAAGTAAAGAATAAGATGTTTGAGCCGTTTTTCACCACCAAGGACACGGGTAAAGGGACTGGCCTGGGTACCAGCATCAGTTTTGGCATTATCCAGGATTACAACGGCACCATCCGTGTTGAAACCCAAGAGGGGCAGGGATCTTGTTTCACGGTCCGGTTCCCTGTAGCGACGTAGGGGTGCAGATTCATGCCGGTCAGTAAAATTTTGATTGTGGATGATGAACCGACCATTGTGCGGCTTCTGGACATATCCCTGAAAAGTGACGGATATGATACCTGCACGGCAACCAGTGGTGAGGAAGCACTGGGTGCGTTTGAGCAGCAGGACCCGGACATTGTGGTGACCGATATCAAGATGCCAGGAATGGATGGCCTGGAACTGCTCAAAAAAATCAAGGAGCTGGACCCGGACAAGGAAGTGATTATTGTCACGGGTCACGGAGACATTGACTCCACCATCACGGCCCTGCAATACGGTGCCAGTGATTTTATCAACAAACCGGTCCGTGACGAGGCCCTGGCCATTGCCCTTGAGCGGGCGGAAAATAAAATCCGTATCCGGGAACAGCTGGCTGCCTATACCCAGAACCTGGAAGAAAAAGTGGCGGAAGCCACTGTGGAGATCCGGCGCAAATCCAATTTTCAGCGCCTGCTCATTCACAGCAGCCACGATGCCATTGTCGCGTTTGATCAGGACTGGCAGATTGTGGTATACAACCCGGAGGCCGCCCGTATTTTTGAAAAAAGAGCCAGAAACGTGCTGAATAAAATGACCATTGACGAACTGTATCCTTCAGATTTGGCTGCCTTTTTCAAAAAAGAAGCCCAGAACGGGACCGATGACCAGGGAGACATTCCCTGGAAGGAAATGGCTCTGGAAACAAGGAACAAAAAACTGATCCCTGTCCGATATGCCACCAGCGTGCTTCATGAAAAAAAAGAATTCATGGGCATCGTCAATTTTTTCAGGATCTGACTGAGATCAAGCGCCTGGAAAGGGAGCTGATCCAGTCCGAACGCATGGCAGCCATTGGTCAGACGGTTTCCGGGCTGGCCCATTATGTGAAAAATATTCTCATCGGCCTCAAAGGCGGCAGCTACGTCGTGAATGTGGGATTTCAGAACGACAATATGGAAAAGATCAAGACCGGCTGGCAGACCATCCAGAAAAATATTGAGCGGGTGGCAAACCTGACCCAGGACATGCTGACCTATTCCAAGGAACGGACTCCCGAGGTGGAACTGTGCGATCCCAATGAAATCGTGACGGAAATCAAGGACCTGGTATCCGATTTTGCCCGTTCCAACGATATTGATATAATAACGAAATGTGATCCGGAACTGGGGCAAATGTGGCTGGACCCGCGGACGATTCACCGGTCTCTGCTGAATTTGGTGAACAACGCCATGGACGCCTGTCTGCAGGAGGAAGACCCGGACCGGCGGTTCAAAGTGGAGATCCGGACCGGAAAAACCGAACAGGGGGCCGTCGTGTTCCAGATCGAAGACAACGGATGCGGGATGGATGAAGCGACCCGATCCAAGCTGTTTACCCCCATGTTCAGTTCCAAAGGTGGGAAGGGAACCGGTCTCGGGCTGCTGGTGACCAAAAAACTGGTGGAAGAGCATCACGGCACCATTGACATTGATACCCGTTTGGGGTATGGGTCTGTGTTTACCATGACGCTGCCTGAAAGGTCCCAAACAGGCCGGGATGAAAATGACAAGTAAAGAGGTGTGATATGGGTAAAAAGTGCTGGTGGTTGACGATGATCCGGATGTCAGATCTTTTGTGGTCACGGTTCTGGAAGAAAATCAGTATACTCCTCTGGTGGCGTGTGATGGTGTGGAAGGCCTGGAGGTGATTCAGAAAGAGCAGCCGGACCTGGTGATTCTGGATGTACTCATGCCCCGGGGAAGCGGGATCCGCCTGTATCGTCAGTTGAAAACCGACGATGCGTTGAAAGACATACCAGTGGTTATGTTTACCGGGATTGCCCTTCGGTCGTTTCTGAAGTCCCAGAAAGTGCTGGAAGAGTTCAAGGGGGAACAGGTGCCGGAACCCGACATTTATCTGGAAAAGCCGGTGGAACCTCAGGAACTGGTGGATGCCATAAGAAACAAACTTGACTGATCGCCCGTGTTCAAGACGGCTGGCCGGTAGCGAACCCGGTCTTCTTGAAAAAGAGGGGATGCAGGGGGGTTCATGAAAATAAAGAAATTGCTGTTTGTGACCAAATTTGAAAGCCTTTGCTATGACGCATTGCAGTCTTTACTGGGCTTGAGAAAATCCGGGCTGGAACATGTGGTATTTTTGAATGTGATCGAACGGGAAAAAGTGTCCATGCGAAGAGGCAAAGGCTATGTCAAAGAAGATGCGGTCCGTCTCAAGGAAATGGCCAATATCCGGTTCATTGACTGGGCTGAAAACCTGTTTGAAATGGGCATGGAAGTCGGGGCCTATATCGAAGTGGCATCCCTGATTCCTAAAATTCTGGAAGTGGTGGAAAAGGAAGAACCCGACCTGATTGTCATCGGCCGGTCCCAGAAAGGAAAGCTGGAACAGCTGTATTCCAGATCCGACATCACGGAATTGACCCGCCGGTCCCCGGTGCCCATCCTGGTGTTCAAGCATTTGTCCGAAGACCGGATGGTGCCGGCAAAATTGTTTGAACGGCCGTTATTTGCCACCTCCTGGTCCAACAGTAGTGAAAAAGCGGTTGCCTGCCTCAAGGAACTGGGGGAGGTGATCGGAGACCTTCACCTGATGCACGTGGTGGATGAAAACAAACTGAAATCCTCGGATACCCACGAGGTGCAGGCGGTAAGAAAAAATGAGCGGAAACGGCTGGAAGATCTGTGTGATGAATTTGAGGAAAAGGGCATCTCTGCCCGGCCCCATGTGTATGTAGGGGATCCGGAAACAGAAATACTCAAGGCAGCCAGAGAATACCAGGCTACGCTGATCGTGCTGGGTTTCAGTGACCGGACTGCCCTGGCTGAGCGTTGGCTGGGATCCATATCCAGAAATATTGCCGATAAATCCATATTCCCGTGCCTGCTATTTCCGGTGAAAAAATAATGTGTGTCAACCCGTGTCAGTGGAATCAAAATGAAACTTTTATTTATAGATGATGAACAGACCTTTCTGAAGTATCTGGCAAAACGGATGGTACTGGAAGGGTTTGAGGTGACAACCACGTTTTCCGGGGAAGAAGGGGTTGCTGCGGCTGCCAGGGTGCCGTTTGATGTGGCGGTGGTGGATTTGAAGATGCCCGGTATCGACGGCATTGAAGTGCAGAAACAGCTTAAGGACCTTCAGCCGGACCTGCCCTGTATCGTGCTTACCGGCCACGGAAGCGTGGAAAACGCCCTGGAGAGCGGCAAGTACAATGCGTTCAAATTTTTGTCCAAGCCGGTGGATATGGATACGCTGATTGCGACCATTCAGGCCGCCTACGATCATCGCATGGAAATGCAGTCGGGTTCACAGGCACCGGATCCGTCGGCTTCAGACAAAGGTCCGGTGTCCAAGCTGTTTCAAAAATTCAGAAAACTTTACGGCGTGGAAAAATAAGGAATCCGTACTCCGGTTTTTCGCAGGATATACCGGCGGCGGACAGGTACGTGTAAAATGAGTCCAACACAATTGAATGACGGTCAAAGAGGGGTGAAGGTGATGCAGACAAAAGAGATGAAAAAAACAGAGCGGTTTTTTTTCTTTTACGATCACCTTTGTGCTCATGTTTGTCACCTGGATCATATTGTCCGGCTATTTCGAACCGCTTTTGCTAGGACTGGGACTGGTGTCCAGCCTGGCGGTGGCATGGTTTTTTCATGATCTGCTGTTTGCAGGTGCCAGGTTTCAGGATGTCGGGGTGTTTCTCCGGTTTTGCCGATATGCTCCCTGGCTGATTGTGGAAATCATCAAAGCCAATTTTCATATCCTGTATCTGGTATTTCATCCCCGGATGCATGAGATGATCGATCCCCACGTCATTCAGTTCCAGACCGGGCTGACATCGGATATCGCCATCACCACCCTGGCCAATGCCATCACGTTGACGCCCGGCACGGTCACGGTCACGGCCAATGGCGAAGGCGGATTTCAGGTTCATGCCATTGACCGGAAAAGTGCTGAAGGGCTTCCCGGAACCATGCGGGACAGGGTGGCCCAGGTTTACGGAGAAAAAAGATGAGCTATTTTTTTGCATGCATGGCTGTCGGGCTGTGCCTGATCATGATCCTGCCGCTGTACCGGTGTCTGATGGGACCAACGGTTCTGGACCGTTTGGTGGGGGTGAATGCCATCGGCAGCAAGACCGTGGTCCTGCTGCTGCTTATCGGATACCTGTATGAGCGGGTGGATATGTTTGTGGATATCGCGCTGGCCTATGCTTTTCTGAACTTTGTGGCGGTCCTGGCAGCGTCCCGCTACTTTCATAAGCGCAAAGGCCTGTATGAAGAATCCTTTATGGAGTGATGATACACATGCTGATCAATATACTGGCGGGCTTTTTTCTGCTCACCGGCCTGGTTTTTTTTCTGGGCGGTGCTGTGGGAATCATGCGGATGCCAGATTTCTATTCCCGGCTCCATCCTGCCGGCAAACTGGACACCTTGGGTATCTTTGCATGGTGGCCGGTCTGGTGATCTATAATCTGCACCACCTGTCTTTCGGCATGGTGCTGTTGTCCGTTAAAATGTTTTTGATTGTCTTTTTCGTGTTCCTGGCCAGCCCCACGGCCACCCATTCCATTGTGGATGCCGGCATGCGGGCGGGATTGCGGCCCTGGACGAAAAAAAGGAAAAGGAATAATCACCCATGCTGTGGCCCATTGACCTGATCGTACTGACCTTTGTGATTTTCTGCGCGGTGGCTGCCATCACTGTGAAAGACCTTCTGGGAACCGCCATTCTGTTCAGCGCGTACTCCTTTTTGATGTGCCTGTTATGGGCCGTAATGGGGGCGGTGGATGTGGCTTTTACTGAAGCGTCCGTGGGTGCGGGGGTCAGCACCGTGTTTCTGGTGGCCGCCGTGTTCCGGACCAGCAGGAGGACCAAAGATTGAAATTTTTAGGATTTGTCATTGTCTGTCTGACCGGGGGGCTCCTGCTTTACGGCACTCTGGATCTGCCGGATTGGGGGGATCCGGCATCACCGGCATCCACACATCTGTCAGACGATTATATCGAGCATATTCTGGAACAAACCCGGGTACCCAATCTGGTAACAGCCGTACTGGCGGATTACAGAGGGTATGACACCATGTTCGAGACCGCGGTGGTGTTCTGCGCCGGACTGGCCTGTTTTCTTTTGCTCAGGGATTTCCGGCCCAAAAAGGACCGGTATTACCGCCACATTCCGACCGGGGTGATGCTGCATGTCAAAAACCCTGAAACCCGGATCATACCGGGGATGGAATTCGAACACATGGACCGGGAGTGGGTGCCATCGGATATGGTCATCAAGACCGTGTGCCGGATACTGATCCCGTTTATCCAGATTTATGCACTGTATGTGGTGGCCCACGGGGATTTTTCTCCGGGCGGGGGGTTTCAGGGCGGCGTGATTTTTGGATCCAGCCTGATTCTTATGGCCATTTCCTATAACTTGAAGACCCTTGTGAAACGCGTGACCGAAAAATTCTTGTCCGTTTTTGCCGCCACGGGGGTTCTGATCTACGTGGGCATCGGTGTGCTGGCCATGGCCATGGGAGGGCATTTTCTGGATTACGGCATGCTGGCACCGCTGGTTCCGTGGGATCCGGATCATGTCCGGGGCCTGGGCATGCTGGGGGTTGAGATCGGCGTAGGCATTGCCGTGATGGCGGTGATGGTGATCATTTACGTGAATATCGCGTCTGAAGGCAGACACGATGAAGGACTTTAGGAGGTTCCCATGAATGAACTTCTGGGATTGATCGTGGCCAAATACAATTTCTGGCTGTATATCATTCTTATGATGATCGGCCTCTATGCCATGATTGCCAAAAACAACCTGATGAAGAAGCTCGTGGGCATGAATATTTTTCAGACCGCCATTATCCTGTTCTATGTATCCATCGGATACAAGCACGGAGGGACGCTTCCCATCATTCAGGGAGGTCATGGGGGCCATGGAGCGGTCATTCATGCGGCCGATTACATCAATCCGCTGCCCCATGTGCTCATGCTCACCGCCATTGTGGTGTCCGTGGCCACCTTTGGCGTGGCCATGGCATTGTGCGTGCGGATTTACCAGCGATACCAGACCCTGGAAGAAGATGAACTTCGAATACGCTTATCGGAAAAATAACCCATGAACCATATGCCGGCAATACTTGTACTGGCCCCTTTGTTGGGGGCTTTTTTCTCAGGCTTGGCCACCTGGATCCAAAAACCGCTTTCCTATTTTATCGCGCTGGTGTCCACGGCCGTGTCCAGTGTGGCAGCCGTCAGCGTGCTGTCCCGGGTACTGGCCGAAGGCCCTTTGCAATACCGCATGGCTGGATGGGCTCCGCCCATGGGGATCGAACTGAGGATCGATCTGCTCAATGCCATGGTGCTGGTCCTGATCGCCGCCATCGCGTTTTTGAACCTGGTGGCCAGTGTCAGAAGCGTTGACCGGGAAATTCCGGACCGCTCCTCCTCGTTTTATGTAATGTATCAGCTGTTCGTGGTGGGGCTTTTAGGAGTGACCGCCACCGGCGACCTGTTCAACCTGTATGTGCTGATCGAGATTACCTCCCTGACTTCCTACACCATGATTGCCTTAGGAGACAAAGACCGGTCTCATCTGGCCGCGCTGAACTATATTTTCATCGGTGTGATCGGCGCTTCGTTTTACCTGTTGGGCGTGGGGTATCTCTACATTACCACCGGGTCTTTGAACATGGCGGATGTGGCGCTTATCCTCAAAGAGATTCCTGGATCCTCCACCGCCGTGCTGACTGCGTTTGTCCTATGCATGCTGGGAGTCTGGATCAAAATGGCCCTGTTTCCGCTGCATGTGTGGCTGCCCAATGCCTATTCGTTTGCGCCGGTGGGGTTTGCCCGGGTGGTGGCGCCGCTGATGACCAAGGTGATGGTTTATGTGATGGTGCGGCTCATGGTCACGGTGTTCGGGCTGGACTATGTTTTCAACACCCTGCATCTGGCGGATATCGTGGTGTGGATGGGGGTGATCGCCATTCTGGCCGGGGCGTTTATGGCCCTGTTTCAGACCGATCTGAAAAAAATGCTGGCCTATATCATCGTGTGTGAGATCGGATACATGGTGGGCGGGGCCTGGCTGGGAAACACCTTGGGCATGACCGGCGCCATTCTCCATATTTTTAATGACGCGTTGATGACCTTTGCCCTGTTTCTGGCACTGGGCAATATCATTTACCGGAAAAAACAGGTTGGTTTTACGAATCTGCAGGGACTGTTTGCCGCCATGCCCTGGACCATGGCCGGAATGGTTCTGGCAGGACTGAGCATCATTGGTGTGCCGCCTACCTGCGGATTCTTCAGCAAATGGTATCTGGTGCTGGGGGCATTCGAAGCGGGTGCCTATCATTTTGCCGGGGCCCTGATTATTTCCAGCCTGGTGTGCGCGGTCCTGTTTTTCAAGGTCTTTGAGATCTGTTTTTTCGAGCCCATGAGTGGCACCCATGATCACCATGGGACCGTTTCCATGACCGAAGCACCAGTCTCCATGCTGGTGCCTCTGGGGGTGGTGAGTACGGCCATTGTCGCTGCCGGCGTGTTCGCAGGCACCATTGTCAACACCCTGATTCTCCCGTTTTTACATTGAGGAAGTGTCCATGACCCCCCTGATCTGCATATTTCTTTCAAAAGGCTGATTCAACCATGGAATCAATTATATCATACAAACCGCTGCTGGCGGTGCTGATCCCGCTTCTGGTGATCCCCGTGCTCATGTCTTCCTCCCGCAGGCCCAACGTCCGGGAAGCCTGGGTGTTTGTGGCCGGGTTTCTCATGTTCGCCCTGGTGGTGTCCATGACACCGGTAATCCTGGCGGGTCACCGGATTGAACTGACCCTGTTTCGGCTGGTGCCGGGGGCGGATGTCGCCTTCCGGGTGGACGGCCTGGGCATGTTGTTCGCCCTGGTGGCATCCAGCCTTTACATTGTCACCTCTGTGTATTCGATCGGGTATATGCGCGGCTTGAAGGAACACGGCCAGACTCGGTTTGTCTGCTTTTTTGCCCTGGCTATCGCCTCCACCATCGGGGCCGCGTTTTCCGCCAACCTGGTGACCCTGTACCTGTTTTATGAAATGCTGTCTTTAGCCACCTATCCCCTGGTGGCACACCATGAGGATGCGCTGTCCCGGGTTTCGGCACGGCGGTACCTGGCTTTCATCCTGGGCACTTCCATCGGTTTGGTGCTGCCGGCCATGATCTATTGCTATCATGTCACCGGCACGCTGGAGTTTTCCACGGCCGGAATTTTTGCGGGCCATCTGTCCAGACCCGCCGCCGCAGTCCTGCTGCTCATGTTTGTGTTCGGATTTGCCAAGGCAGGGATCATGCCGTTTCATTCCTGGCTGCCAGCAGCCATGGTGGCCCCCACGCCGGTGAGCGCCCTTTTACATGCCGTGGCCGTGGTCAAGGTGGGGGTGTTTTCCATCGTGAGAGTTCTGACCGGTATTTTCGGGGTGGACCTGCTGGGGGCGTTCAACCTGGGAACCCTGGTCATGGTCATCGCATCCATCACCATTCTGTTGAGTTCCTGCATTGCCCTGTCCCAGGATGAACTTAAGCGCCGGCTGGCCTTTTCCACCATCAGCCAGCTGTCCTACATCATCTTCGGGGTGGCCATGCTGTCATCGATGGGCCAGCTCGGCGGGGTGATCCATATTTTGATGCACGCCTTCGGCAAAATCACCTTGTTTTTCTGTGCCGGGGCCATTTTTGTGGCCACCGGAAAAAAATATATCTCCCAGATGAAGGGTCTGGGCAGGCAGATGCCGGTGACTTTTGGCGCGTTTTTTATCGGCTCTTTAGGGGTGATCGGCCTGCCGCCCACCGGGGGGTTCTACAGCAAATGGAATCTGATTTTGGGAACTCTGGAGGCCGGTCACACGGTTTTTATGATCGTTCTGCTGATCTCATCGTTTCTGAATGCGTTTTATTTTCTGCCCATTGTGTTTCAGGGATTTTTCGGCAGAGCGGATGACAGGCCTTTGAATGCTCCGACCGCCGTCAGGGAAGCGAATCTATGCCTGGTGGTGCCGCTGGCCCTAACGGCCCTGGCATCCATTGCCCTGTTTTTCTTCCCCCAGATGTTTGTGGACCTAATCATTCTGGGTTTGAATCTGTGAGAAACCATTCTTATCAAACCAATGGCATTGATAATTTTGCCGGGGATATATAGAAATATGACAATAAATGACAAACATAACCATGACGACTGGGAAATGTTGGGCCATGATCCGGTGCCCGGCTACAAGACCGCGTTTTACATTGCAGTGCTGGTGTCGGTCATCTATCTGGCAGTGGCGTTTTTTCCCGGCGGCGGTGTGGCCCATTGACCCTATTGATCAACCGATAATTGAACCGATAATGGACCTTATACATGATTGACCGCAGGGCCCGGACAGGGGAGGGGGACTTTTTCCGGGACCGGGCTGTGCGGATTTGATTCAGGTGACATGATGAAAAAAGAGTTGACCCTGTTCGACAAGCCGAAAAATGTGAAAATTCTGTTGATCTGTTTTTATTGTTCGCTGGGGGTGCTGCTGGCGGCTGAATTTTTCATTCACCCCCATCCCGCCTTTTATTTTGAACAGATCAAAGGATTTTCCGCAGTATACGGATTTTTTTCCTGCGTACTGCTCATTTTTTTAGCCAAACTGCTGCGATTGATCGTGATGAAAAAAGAGGATTACTATGACCGGTAATCTCATGCCCCCGGCCCTGATATTCATAAGCGGTGCGCTGCTGATCCCGTTTTTGCGGGGCAGGACCCAGTCCGGATATATGCTGTTGATTCCGGTGGTGTCTTTGCTCATTATCATGAACGCCCCCATGGGGCAGATCTGGACCCGGGATTTCTGGGGATACACGTTGATCATGGGCCGGATCGACAAACTGTCCCTGGTATTCGGCTATATTTTCACGTTAATGGCGTTCCTGGGGATTCTGTTCGCCTTAAAGGTCAGGGACAATCTTCAGCATGTATCAGCGATCGTGTATGCCGGTGCCACGCTGGGCGTGGTGTTTGCCGGAGATTTTCTCACCCTGTACCTGTTTTGGGAGATTATGGCGGTCAGTTCCACATTTCTGATTCTGGCCTCCCGGACCGATGCGGCCCGTAAAGCGGGGTTTAGGTATATCCTGGTGCACCTGATCGGGGGGTTGTTCCTGTTGGCCGGGATTGTGCTGTATATCCGGGAAACCGGCACCACTGCCTTTGACTATATCGGGTTGTCCGGCACTGCGTCCTGGCTGATTTTCATCGGTATCGCCCTGAATGCGGCGGCTATTCCCCTGCATGCCTGGCTTCCGGATGCCTATCCCATGGGGACCCCCACCAGCACGGTGTTTTTGAGCGCGTTTACCACCAAATCCGCGGTGTATCTGTTGATCCGCACCTTTCCCGGCACGGACCTGCTCATCTGGATCGGGGCGTTTATGGTGTTTGTCCCCATTTTTTACGCGGTCTTGGAAAACGATATCCGGCGGGTTCTGGCCTACAGCCTGCTGAACCAGATCGGGTTTATGCTGGTGGGCACGGGCATCGGGTCTCAGCTGGCTTTGAACGGAGCCGTGGCACATGCGTTCTGCCACATCCTTTATAAGGGGCTTTTGTTTATGGCCGCCGGGTCCGTGCTCCAGATGACCGGAAAGATCAAGTGTACCGAGATCGGCGGGCTGTACAAGAGCATGCCGTTGACCTGCCTGTTCTGTATCGTGGGAGCGGCCTCCATTTCGGCGTTTCCTTTGTTTTCAGGATTTGTGTCCAAATCCATGGTGGTGACCGCCACAGTGGAGGAGCACCTGGTGCTGGTGTATCTGGTCCTGCAGTTTGCATCCGCCGGCGTGTTTCACCATGCCGGTATCAAAGTGCCGTTTTTACCTTTTTCGGCCATGATTCCGGGATCCGGGCCAAAGACCCGTCCTGGAACATGGTGCTGGCGATGGGAATCGCGGCGTTCGCCTGCATTTTTATCGGTGTATTCCCCCAGCCTTTGTATAATCTTTTGCCCTTTACCGTGGACTATATCCCCTATACCGGTGCCCATGTGGTGGGGCAGCTCCAGCTGCTCATGTTCGGGGCACTGGCGTTTGCCTTGCTGATCCTGTCCGGGTACTATCCCCCGGAAATCAAGTCCGTCAACCTGGATGTGGACTGGACCTACCGGAAACTGGGAACTGCGGCATACCGGCTTTTGGACAGCGGTCTGAACAAGCTGAACCGCAAAACGGAGCAGGGGATGATGACTGTGGTCAAAGGCGGCAGCGCATTTCTGGGCCGGATCACCGTTCATCTGGTTTTGTTTTTTTCCGTGAATCTGTGGTTGATTCTGGGGTACCGGGACAAACACCTGGCGTTGAAAAAACAGCAGCTATACAATGATGTGATCCAGGGAACGTTTCCTGTGGGGATCGGTGCGGCAGTGGCTGTGTCGTTTGTGGTGCTGATATATCTGTTAACCTGAAAACTGGCCTTGTTTGAGGACCCTATTATGGTAAAAATACAGGATTTGAAACATATCCACATGCTGGAAAACATCCCGGACCGCCTGCTGGCCCTGATCGGTCAGGAAGCCCGGCTGTCCATTTTCAGCGCTGGAACCTGTTTGTTTAGGGCCGGGGAGCCTGTGGATACCTTTTATATGGTCATCATGGGCCAGGTGGCCCTGACCGTGGCCCTGACTCCGGATATCGACGTGATCCTGGAAAATATTCAGTCCGGCCGAACCTTCGGTTCTTCAGCGTTGATCTCCGGGGGACCGGCCACCTATACTGCAGTCTGCCAGGAACCCTGTGAGACCATCACGGTGTCCGGTCCGCGCATGCAGCAGCTGTTCGAGATCAACCAGGAGCTGGCATTTTATCTGATGGCCGGTGTGGCCAGACAGTATAAAATCAGCTTGGACACCCGAGCAAAGATGATTATGAAGACACTGGCCCATCACCCGGAGATGAAAGCATCCATCCATGATATTGAAAACTTACCCCAGCGTATTAGACCCGATGGGGTCGATCCCGTCACGGCCCGGAGAATCGTTTGAAGGAAAACACATGGTACCCAGTGATCAATTGAAAAAAATACAGTTTCTTGCGGACCTGCCGGATGATATTCTGGAAAAAATCAGCCCCCATGCCCGGCAGGCGGTTTTTGAGTCTGGCACCATTTTGATCCGGCAAAACGACCCTCAGCATCTGGTGCACATGCTGGTATCCGGAAAAATTTGCCTCAACGCCCGGTCCGACACCGGCTGGGTCCTGACCCTGGATGAAATCGAGCCCGGACAGAGTTTCGGCCTGTCCGCACTGTTCGGAAAGTCCAGTACCACCTATACAGCGGTCTGCACTGAACCCTGTGACATCATTGTCTTGTCCAGTGACCTGATGGCCAAACTGTTTGAAGCGGATCACCGAATCGGATATGCGGTGATGCGCCGGGTGGCCCAGCTGTTTAAAGACCGCATGACCAAGCATACCGGGCAGTTTCTTTGTTCATTGTCCATGCACCCGGCCATCAATCCTGTGTGAAAACCCGGTATCCGGAAGGTCCTTGAGCTTTGGCCGGGAACGAATCCCGGGCAGGCGTTTTTTTAGTCGGACTCCGAATGAGATTGTATCCGGCGATCCTTCCGGTCTGATGTCCCCGGGTTATGCCTGTTCCAGAATTCTGAGGGAGATCGATTCAACCAGGTTTTGGGTTTTTTCCCTGTAGTCCAGCACATGGGGGCGGAGATATGGGCTGCCAGATCCGCCGGGCTGTTCTATTTCTCAATAACCGTCACCCTGTATTGATCCATTTTTTGATGTGGCAGGCCGGTTGGGATATCCACGGTCGGTACATAACTGATACATCCCTTTTTTTGAGCACCGCCGGCATGTTGTTTTTAAAGATTTCCACAAAACGGGCAAGACTTCCCTCCTTCACCTGTATGGATGCGATCACATAAATCATTTCCTATTCTCATGATCGGTAATGTGATTTCTGAGATTCTTTCCCTGGGTTTCAATATTTCCAGAACATTTCGGCCCCTTCTTTGGGCAATCTCATGGGCCTCTGCCACCACTTTTTCTGCCATGCTTCGGAGGGCCGCCTCATCCGGCATTGCCGTGCCGATATTTTCATATTTCCAGGCAAGCAGTTTTTTGGCAAAGGCGATTTCCTGCTGCCGGACAATCCCATTCTTACCAAACAGACGCATAAACACGGGCCTTTCGCTTTAGTTTTTTGGATCGGCAAAGTGATGACGAACGTGGCCCCTTGGCCTTCTTTGCTGGAGACATCCAGCCACCCGCCGTGTTCGCAGATAATGTTGTAGGCGATGCTCAGTCCTAAACCGGTGCCGTGATCCTTGGTGGTGAAAAACGGATTGAAGATCTCGGCTTGAATCTCATCGGGAATGCCCGGGCCGTCGTCCATGATTCGGATGATGGCCGCCTTTTCCAAAGGATGAATAAAACGTTCTTCTTCGCTGATGATGATTTGTCCGTCGTGTTTAATGGCCTCGCATGCATTGATGATGATGTTGACAATGACTTCCTTGAGCTGCTCCGGATCGATGCATGTTTGAGAAATCAGGGATTTTCGGACAAGTTTGACCGATACCCGATAGGATTGGAGCCGCTGATCCAGAAGGTTCAGGGCACTGTCCACAATGAGTGAGGGGCTCATGTTCCGGGTTTAAGGCGGGGGGGTCTGGAAAATTCCAGAAAATTGTCCACGATTTTGTTGATCTGCTGGATTTCACCTGAAATGACATTGAAATCCTCCTGCTGGGCATCGGTGAAGTGGCAGGATCGTTTCAAGGAAAACAACCGCATCTTGACGGATGTCAGGGGGTTGCGAATGCTGTGGGCCGTGCCGGCGGCCAATTTTCCCAAAAGCGCCATTTTTTCTGACTGCAACAGGGTCTCCTGGCTTTTTTTCAGGTCCTGATGTACCTGTTTCGTGTTCTTGATCAGGCCATGAACACTCAGTTCCAGGGCTGCAACTTCATTGGCCGGTTTGGGGGAATCCCCTTGAATATATACTTCCTTTGCAATTTTTCGGATGGGTCCCAGAATATGTCGGGCAAAGATGTAATTGATCAGAAGCGAGAGAACGATCACAATGATAATTGCCATCAACGCCATATAACGGAGCCGGTTGGATTCCTCCCGGCTGGTTTTAATGGCCGCCGAAATTTTGTTTTTATGGAAGGTCTTGAACTGTTCACACAGATCCAGAATCTGGGTAAACTGCTCCCGTGTCGTTTCATGGATGACATACCCTTCTTCAAATTCGTTTGCCATGTAAAGGTCAATGACCCTGTTCTTGGTGGAGATATAATCGGCATACTTGGATTCAATCTTGGCAATGGCCTGTTTTTCCCAGTCTTCTTCCACGAGTTTTTTGACACTGGTCATAGAATTTGTGAATTCATCCCGGGTCTGATTCAGCCGGTCGATCCAGGCCGGTTTTTTGTCCAGCAGGTAGTAGGACACAAATCCCTTATGTTTGACTAGGGCACCAGCCAGGTTTTCAGCGGACTGATACACGATGATATTTTTGTCGATGATGGTCTGGAAGATTTTTTCGGTTTTGTAGGTATACCAGATCATCAGAAGCCCGCCCACGACCGTGATGCTCACCAGAATGGCATTGACAATGTAAATTCGGTTTTTAAGGCTCAATTGAAGCATGGGATTCCTTTTCAAGAGATGCCAGATATTTGGGGTAGGAGGTCAGGTAAAAAGACAAGGGCCGTGAAAAATGTCTGCCAAGAATACCGTCCACGAACAGGCGGCTGATGTGCTGCTCCTGGATCAGGATCTTCTGGGACTGAAAAAAAAGGATTCTTTCTTCCGGGGTGAGCCGGGAGACCTTGTCCAGAATGGTCATCCTGGCCCGGGGTTGATACATCCAGAAATAAAACAGATCCAGGGAATGGATGATGATCAGAACCGCCAGATCTTTGACTTCCGCATTGCGGCTGGTGAACAAATGTTCGGGTTTTTCCAGAATTTTGAGCTCTTCGGTCTCCGGAAACAGCATCTCCAGTCTGGCATAGGTGTCGAACAGGTCCGCGAATTTGCGCTTCACATCCCGTTTTCTCAGATTGAGATTCTGAAACCGGTCCACCGTGCCTTCAATGATTCCGGCCACTGTGTCAGAGGCCGCTTTAGAGATAATGGCGGCCCATTTCTGCAGCACCGCGTCCACCGCCGGGATATTGAAAAACAACAGGATGGCCCCTATGGCTGTATTGAACAGCAGTGCCACGGGAATGGATAGGATGCTTCTGAAAAAATTGCCGGTGACCATACCCTTGGGAAGTCCGCGAAAAGCGTTATGGGCGGACAGGTAGATGCCGTTAACCAGCCCCATGACGGCATAAAGAGCAATCGGACTGGTATGGGTATTGATGTCCAGCATATTGTTCAGAAACACCGTCTTGACCAGCCAGTCCAGCAGGGGCACGGAAAAACCGGTAAAGAACAGTGCATCCGTGAGCCGGTCCCAGCTAACGTAATTGTTCCACCGGGTCAGTGAGGACCGTCTGATCCCGCCGCCACCCAGCACCGACTGCAGGATGACCCTCAATCCGGTGATGCCGAACCAGATGAACGCTCCGAACCAGGCCAGAAACCACCAGTCTTTCGTGAGAAAAAACACACAAATGCCGGGATAAATCCCAGTGAGATTTTCAGGCCGTTCTTTAATCTGGTATTCAGGTTTTTCCATCCCCTGAGCAGTGACATTTTTTTGCTGGCAGATAGGTGTTCTTCAGGCAGAAGACCGTTGGTGGCCTGTTTCTGGATGCCTCCCAATGTGACCACATTGCCTTTTTTTTTCATATCCAGGGAAAAGGATTCAAACACCCATCTTCTCATTTTGACAAATTGAATCTGATCTAGGCCGGGCAGCCATTGCAGCATTGCCAGCAGCCACTGGAAAAACGGATGCATGACGTCTGTGGAAACAGCGGTCATTTGCTGGCTGACGCGGATATTTGCCGGCAGGATCAACCGGTCTTTTTTCTGGTGCCGGACTGTTTTCTGTGCCCGGAATGGCAGGGTGTTTACAATGCAGAACCCCATGCCGTAAGCCTGGTGGGATTTGCCGGTGGAATCGCTTCCGATGCGTGATTTGAGTGGATAAGCCGCATACATGCTTTTGAGGGCATCAATGTCGTATAAAATCTGATACAGTTTGTTAAGCCGGTCCAGGCGGGAGTCATCTTCCCGTTGTTCCACCCGGGAAATGCTCTCACGAATCTGGTGTTTGAGTTTCAGCAGGCTACCGCTGTTAATGGCTTTTTGCAGCTCGTTGACGGCAAACAGGTGATCGGTTTTTCCGGAGACAAAGTTTTTCAGATTGATGATTTCAAGCCTTGTGACGAGCCCTTTGGAGTCATACAGAATCTCAAGCACATCTTCCGGTGTCAGATGGTCTAGTTTTAGGGTGATGCGAAAGTCACACAACAGCTGGCCAATGGTGTTAAGAAACACGGTGTGGGTCAGTTTTAGCCGTTCCGGTATATCTGGATCATCTGTGGCGGCAGAGGACTGGAAGATATCCGGGTGAATTTCCGGATCCAGCCAGGTGTCCAGGATCTGTTTGACACTGAATCGGTCCATTCGGTCGATCAGGGTCCGGATTTCTTTTTGCCTTGCTTCATCCTCCTGATGAAAAATGTCATGTAGCTCCTCTACCCGTTTTTTGATGGCCTTCAACACCCTGGCATGGATAAATTCAGCCAGATGGGGGACCGAGGGCTGTCCGGGAAAGGCAAAATCCAAAAACGCTTCCGAGTCCAGGGGCGGCATCTCGATGTCCAGGTGCCGGCACATCTCTGCGTGATACTGTCCATTAAAGCGCTTCAACAGTTTGAGTACCTGTTTTCCTGAAATTTCAGCACCTGTTTGCCCTGGGCCATGAACCGGGCCACATGGGGTTCCGCAAGAAAGCACAGAAAAGATTCCGCATCCGCCAGTCCCCGGGATACCCAGATGAAGGATATATATCGGCCCCGGTAGAGGGTCTTGAATTCGATGCCGATGCGCAGATCGATCTCCATGATTTTGCCGCTTCAATGAGTTCCAGGGCGAACCGGGGTTCGATGTAGTGATAATAAATGACCCGTAGCCGCCGGATACCCTTGATCCAGGCATCCATGATCAGGTGGGTGGGAGATTTTCGGCCCGAGGTGTTGGCATCGTGGACATGGTCGTCAAACGAGACCTGGTTCCATGCTTCAGGCATTTCAAGAAGATGATAGTGGGCCAGCAGTTTTCTGGTCAGCCGGGGTTTTCCGAACGCGGTCAGCCGGAATGCATGGGCCAGGACTATCTGGCTTTCATCATTGCCTTTGGCCCGGACCAGCTCTTTCATGATCTGCAGCAACACCCGGGCCGTATTTTTTGGCATGGAGCCGTACGCAGTCTCAAGCACCTCGTCTTTCAGTGCCTTGAGCGCCGCCAGACGGTTTTCAATGCCCCCTCTTTCCATGAATTCCAGCAGGCTGACAATGGCATAGGCCGTGTGCAGCCCTTTGGATTCGGCCAGTTCCTTGATGCCCAGGGGGTGAAAAAACGGGTAGTACAGTTTTCGGATGTATCCGGGACGGGCATCCGCCTCATACACGGAATGAACGATCCGGATCAGCTCATGGTCCCGTGCATCAAAAAAAATGGCATCCAATCGATTCAAACTTGTCCCTGTTAAATTGAATCCGGTGCAGATCCTGTCAACCCTGCACGGTGATGGGTGACTGCCATGACCTGCCGGTTACAGCGACAGATGCCTCCCAATGATCGGTTCAATTTTATCATATAAATTTCAGCCGTTATGAGATCGATCATAGACCTAACGCTGAATTTATTCAATATCAAGCTGATCTGTTTCAATAATCAGCTCATATTCTCCGCCCTCGGGCATCCGTTTGACGGAAAATCCCAGTTTTTTCCCCAGTTTGAGCATCTGGGTGTTTTCCGAAAGCACGATCCCCATGACGCGCCGAATGCCCATCTGCCGAGCTGCTTTCAGGCACTGGGTCAGCAGGGAGGACCCGATGCCTCTGCCCTGCCAGTCGTCACTGACAGCAATGGCAAACTCCGCCTGGGTCTGGTCCGGGAATAAAATAACCCGGGACACTCCGACCATGGTCTGGCGGTCATTTTGTTCCTGCAGTGCCACCAGGGCTATTTCCCGGTCATAATCGATCTGGGTCAGCTTTACCAGTGTGTCTCTGGATAGTTCTTTTAACGGGGAGAAAAACCGCATGTACCGGCTCTGGGAAGAAAGAGAGTGAAAATGCTCGATCAGCAGGTCTGCGTCGCTGGGCCGTATGGGACGGATGAAAAACGGCTGGCCGTCCACGGTTTCTCCTCTGGATTCATACTGCCAGGGATAGGAACTGATGATTAAATGCTTAGGAGAGGCCAGCTGTGCCGGTGCAATGAACACCCGGGCATCCACGGCTGTCAGAACCCCGTCTTTCACCATCAGGGGGTTGATGTCCAGGGCTTCGATTTCCGGGAAATCGGTCATCAACCGGCCTGTCCGGATCAGCAGTTCTTCCAGCAGCCCCATATCAATGGAACGGATGTTTCGAAATCCCCCGAGAACGGTCGCGATTCGGGTTTTTCCGATCAAATGGCCCGCCAGCATCCGGTTCAGGGGCGGCAGTCCCATGGAAATGTCCTTGAACACTTCGGTCAATACCCCGCCCATGCCGAAAACAATCACCGGACCGAACTGAGGGTCTTTTTTGGCGCCGATGATCAGTTCGACATCAGGACGGTTCTGCATCGCCTGAACCGTGACGCCGGCGATGTCTGCATCCGGAAATCGCTGTCTGGCATTTTGCATGATCTGTCTGTAGGCGGCGGTCACTTCCCGGGCCGTTTTCAAATCCAGGGCCACGCCGTTGCAGTCAGATTTGTGAGCGATGTCTTTGGAGCATATTTTCAGCACGACGGGGAAGCCGGTCTGTTCAGAGAGCTTTACGGCCGTTTTTTCCGTGTCGGCAATTTGAGTGTTGTTGACCGGAATTCCATAGGCACCCAGCAGGGCTTTCGCGGTGTTTTCAAGAAGACAGGTGTGGTTTTCAGTCAAAGCGGTTTTAATAATATTTCCGGCAGTTTCCCGGTGAATGATCAATTTGGTGTCCGTGCGGATGGGGATCTGGGTCAACCGTTCGATGTTTATTCCGTATTCATACAGATTTTTGAATGCCCGGACCGCCCGTTCCGCAGAATCAAAGGTAACAATACCGGCCTGATTGAATACCTGCCTGGCCCCTGCCACATTTTCTCCGCCGATCCAGGCGGTGAATACCGGGCGGGAAATTTCCCGGAGACAGGGCACCAGAAGCTCGGCCAGCGCCCGGGTATCCATAGTGCCGGCCGGCGAACAGATCAAAAGCAGGGCATCGGTTTCCGGATCTTCATCACAGATCTTCACGGTCTCCACATAAGTGGCGGCCGGGGTGTCGCCCAGGATGTCAACCGGGTTTCCCCGGCTCCAGTTGTCGGGCAGAATCGCATCAAGTCGGTCCCGCGTGGACCGGGACATTTGGGCAGGCTCCAGGCCAAAGGATGCCAGGGCATCCGCAGCCATGACTCCGGGTCCCCCGGCATTGGTAATGATGGTCAGCCCCCTTCCTTTGGGCCGGGACTGTTTCGCCAGAAATTCGACACAGTCGAACATCTCCTCAAATTCAGCCACCCGGAGAATGCCTGCCCGCTGAAATGCCGTGTCATAGAGTACGTCTTCTTCGGCCATGGCTCCGGTGTGGGATGCCGCTGCCCGGGCCCCGGCCCGGGATTTCCCGGATTTTAGGACGATGACGGGTTTGACGCGGGACACTGCCCGGGCTGCACTCATGAAATTGCGGATATTGGCAATGCCTTCCATATACATGACAATACTTCCCACAGACTTTTGCGAACCCAGGTAATCGATCATGTCGGCAAAATCGACATCCAGCATGGAACCAAGATTGGCAAAATGGCTGAATCCGATGTTTTTTCGAATTGCCAGATCCAGCACTGATGTGCACACAGCCCCGCTCTGGGACAGGAAAGCAATATTGCCGGGCAAGGGAGCAATATGAGCAAAGCTGGCATTCAGGGAGATGGCAGTGTTGATGATACCCAGACAGTTGGGGCCGATGATTCTGATATCTGATTTTCTTGCGGCTGACAGGATCTGTTCTTCGACGGCCTGGCCCTGGATACCGGTCTCCCGCCCCCCGGAGGATATCACCACAACCCCGGAAATTCCTTTTTGACCGCAATCTTCGATCAGACCCGGCACCGTCCGGATGGGGGTGGCGATCACCGCCAGGTCCAGCATATCTTCAATATCCTGGACTCGGGCAGCGCAGGGCAGGTCAAATAGTTGTTTATGCAGGGGATTTACTGAAAACACATTGTATTTTCCTTTTCCAGCCATCAGGTTTTTCATGATGGCATGACCCACAGAACCCTTTTTGTCGCTGGCCCCGATGACAGCCACACCTTTCGGATTGAACAGCCGGTTCAGAAGATGGGTACTCATGAGAACCCTCCTTTTTTCGAATTGTATCAGGAACGAACACTCATCACCGCCACCGGCGAGTGGCGGAAAAGTTTCTCTGCCACGGATCCGAAAAGAAACTCTTTGAGATCGGTCTGTCCCTTGGGGCCGAATACCAGAAAATCCGCGTTTTCTTTTTTTACGGCTTCCAGAATCTCCATATAGGGGACCCCGTGGCCGATGCGGATTTTACCGGCACATCATCCATGGCGGGAACTCCCTTGATCAGGGTTTTCAATTTTAGTTTCCGCCGATCTATTTCTTCACTCAGGAACTTTCCCAGATCAAACCGGTTGGGATGTTCGGCATTGACCGCTTTTTCCATGGCATAAATCTGTTTCTGGTTGATGATGTTAATCAAAACCATCGACGATTGTGTCAGGTTCGCCGTTTCCACCGCATATTCCAGCGTGATCCTGGAATAGGTGGAAAAATCGATGGCTACGGCTAATTTTGAAATTTTGCCTGCTTGTTTTTTCATTATGATTATCTCTCCCGTTTGAATTTTTCAGGATCTCTGACACACACCACCGGTACCTTCGCGTGCCGGAACACTTTTTCAGCTGCACTTCCGAACAGCACCCTTGACAGGTTTCCCCTGCCTTTGTTGGCGATGACGATCAGATCCGCCTTTTTTGTATCCGCAGTTTCCAGGATACGTTCATAAGGAATGCCGGTATCCACCATCAGGTGCATCCGGGACTTGTCATCGAAAAAATTGGCCTTGACCAGATATTTCAACTGGTTCATCCGGTCTTTTTTCCAACCATCGACACACTCTTCCACGCTCAGCATCACAGGACCCTGGGTCGGAAAGTATCCTGCCGCCATTCTGACACCATTGATGTCTCGCTGGTTGATGACGTTCAACACGATAATCTGAGAGTCTTTTGCTCCAGACAATTCCACCGCATAGGTCAAAACCATCAGGGAGTAGTCTGAAAAGTCCACGCATGCCAGAATTTTATTGAATTTCTGATTCATTGATCCTCTCCTGTCCGTACCTGAGTCATTTAAAATATTTTCCGATATCCACGTGACAGGTCAGCTGCATAGTACAACTGACCGATTTCACTGAATGTTTCCACCAAACTGGAAAAGTCGTCCGGTTCGATATCAAAGGTATGAAAAAAAACTTTCCTGTATCCCTGCTCAATGTCGTCATAGGAGGTCATGATGCTGCACATCCGGCCGCCTTTTGCCCGGATCATGTCTGTAAATTTCTTGATGAGTCCGGGCCGGTCCTGAAGACGGGTGGCAAAAATCTGGCCGGTGGTGGAAACCCCGGTAAAAGAGACAAAACATCTGAAAATGTCACTTTTTGTGATGATGCCGGTCATTTCGCCAGACCGATCCGTCACCGGCATGCCGGAAATCCCCTTTTTCAGCATGATGCCGGCCGCCTCATCCACGGTGTGATCCAGGGGAATGGTAATCACCGGTTTTGACATGATCGATTCCAATTTAATAGAATCCAGCAATGACGGCAGTTCGAAACGATCCAGTGTCGTGGCATCCGAAGGCATTGCCCTTTTCAGATCCCCGTCCGTGATGATCCCGGTAAGGTGATCACCCTTGATCACCGGCAGCATGGAGATCACCCGGGTGCGGAACAGTTTGGCGGCATCACTCAATGATTCGTTATAGTTGATGGTAATGACAGGCTTGCTCATCCATTCTTTGATCAACATGGTTCACCTCCATTTATACGGCTGTTTATTGTGGATTTCCAGTGCAGTTGATACCAGATCTGAGCAAAAGTTGTGCCACCGGAGAAAATCAGGATAACGACTTGAATTTAAAGGATATTGTGTTTTTAAGATAATAAAGGGTCTGCACAAAAGCCTTACAGAACCGTATGAATGAACGGATTTTTTTCAACATGAGAAGAAAACTGACACCTGCGGAAACAATATTGAGGAGGAGTCAGTCAGTTTTCAGATGGATCCGGTCATTCGGAGACCAGGGTTTTCATTCGAATGTTGTATTTTTCAATCTTGGCATGAAGGGTGGGCCTGGACATGCCCAGCAGCTTGGCAGCCTGGGTCCGGTTTCCGTCGGTGGACATCAATGCTTCAGAAATGATGATCCCTGAAATGATATCCATAATATCGTCGAAACGGCAAGTATCCGGTTCCCGGGCCATCTTCTGCCGCACCCATTCACGAATGGTCTCCATTGGTATCTTTGAGCTCTGCTCGTCCGCATTCCGGCGGTGAATGATCTGTGCCAGTTCTGCTGCGGCAATGGGTGCCCCCCGGTTGAAAATCAGCACTTTCTGAATCAAATTCCCCAGCTCCCGGACATTTCCCGGCCATTCATAGCCGTTCAAAAGCGTCAGAGCTTCTTCCAGAATTCCGGGATTGGCTGTTTTCAGCGTCATGGCATATTTGTTCAGAAAATAGGCGATCAGGTCGGGGATGTCCTCTTTTCGATCCCTTAAGGGCGGCAGTTCAATGGTAACCACCTTGAGTCGGAAATACAGATCTTCCCTGAATTTGCCTTTTTCAATGGCCTTTTCAAGATTTTGATGGGTGGCGGCGATAATCCGGACATCCACGGGAATGGTCTCTTCTCCACCGATGCGTTCAATGTTTTTTCCTGTAGCAGCCGAAGAATTTTGGCCTGAATGCTCAACGGCATATCCCCGATTTCATCCAGAAATACGGTCCCGCCGTTGGCTTGTTCAATTTTTCCGATATGTTTCTGGGCCGCTCCGGTGAACGCGCCTTTTTCATACCCGAACAGTTCGCTTTCCAGCAGGGTCTCCGGGATGGCCACACAGTTGATGATCAGAAAGGGTTTGTCTGATCGGGTGCCATGCTGGTACACCGCCCGGGCCACTAATTCCTTGCCGGTGCCAGACTCTCCCCGGACCAGGATGGTGGCATCGGTCTGGGCCACCCGGCCGATGGCTTTGTACACTGTCTGCATGGACCTGCTCTGGCCGATAATGGCATCACCGGACTGCTGATCAGGCAAAGCGTCCAGGGCGACCGGGGATTTCATGAAATATCCGGCATCAATGGCCTGGGTGATCAGGTTTAGCATTTCAGGGATCTCAAACGGTTTGAGCACATAGTCATACGCCCCCATTTTGGTGGCTTCGATGGCAGTTTCCGTGGTGCCGTATGCAGTGACAATGATCACCGGCAGTTTCGGATCCATTTTCTTGATCTGTGTGAAGGTCTCCATGCCGTCCATGCCGGGCAGGCGCATATCCAGAATCACCAGATCCAGTGACTGTTGTTTTACCATGTCGACACCGGCCTCACCTGATGCCGCTCCCATAACGGAATAATTTTCCTCTCTCAACAGCTTACAGAAACTGATCCGAAGCTGATCATCGTCATCTATTACAAGAATGGTATTCATGGGCTTGTCCTGTCACCGGCTTAAGCCGGCGTTTGTCCAAAATTGACCGCTCATACAGCCCGGTATGCCATGACCCGACCGGACCTGGCCGTTCATTACACACTGCCATGGAGAGGTCTTAGCTGTTTTTGCTGAATTTTTCAACCGTCTCGTCCCCGAAAACAAAGTCGTCGGGTTTCGCGATTCCGAAACGCAGCCACTTGAACCGTTCCCGGTCTTTCAAAGAGATTTGTTTACCGATTCTGGCCATGAAAATATTTTCCGGTTTTAGACAGACGTTGGGTTCGTTGGTCTGGAAGGATTCAAAACCGAACCCGGCATACAGGGCCAGGAGCATCTTTCTGTAAGCATGACAGGACAGGCCGGTATGGGTGATGTCCCACAGCCAGGCATAGCTGGAAAGAAATACGATTTGATCGTTAAAGGCGGAACCGGAAAACATCTGGGCCAGAAGGCATCGTGCAATTCCTTGATGTCTGAACTGCCGGGCAACTTCCACTGCCTTAAGTTCCTGAAGCGGCAGCTCATCAGCGCCGGCCCAGCGGCTGTTCAGGGAGGGGGGGCAATGACTGCGTATCCGACGATCTTTTTTTTTCTGAACAGGGCCAAACTCAGGGACCCGCCTGAAAAGGCAATCTGTGCCAGATTCTGTTTCCGGGTATAGATGGGCTGGTAAGCAGGATCGGTGGTTTCCAGCCCGAATACCAGCCCGTCAATTTCGCTTGCGGGAAAACCGGTACAGATGTCCACGGCCCCCTTGTCAGTCCTAATGGTATGAGAACCCATCAGGTCAGTCCGGAAGGCCGAATTTCTGTTCAAATGCACAGGCCACGATTTTTGCCGCCTCAGCTGCACCTTTGAGATGATCCCTGTTGATGACCAAATCGATTCCCTCCAGGTCAGTTTCTTCTGCTTGATAGACCGTTTTGAAAAATTTCTGCTGCTCCCTGTCACACCTGTCCAGATGTTGCTTCGCCTCTAACGTATCAATATTCAATATGTTTTTCAACCGGTTGATCCGGAACGCCGGGCTGCATATAAACCGCACGGACAACGTCTGATCCCGTGGCAGGATCAGATGAATGCCTCTTCCCACAAAGATCGTGGGCTCGGTGGAAGCCAGTGCGGTGACCGTTTTTGTCAGTTGTCTGGCATAATCACTTTTAATGAAGGTCTTTTCACTGGTGAGCATGGTGAACAGTTCCCCTAAACGCCCCGGGTACTGTTCATCAAACAGTTCGATGAACTTCATGGACAGGCTAGCATCTTGCGCCATATGCTCCAGAATCTGGCGGTCAACGACCCGAAACGGTTTCAACCCGGCCACAAGATCGGCAATTTCCAGAGCGCCGACTCCGATTTGGCGGGAAAAACAGATCGATGGGAAAACCCTGGAGGGTTCTCTTTCCTGTTTTTTCCGCTTTTCTTCTGATACCCATTTGTTGAAATATGCCTCGACCCATTGATCGGCGGTTTGACGTTTTTTTCCATAAAATCCAGGCTGATAGCATGATTTTTTTGTATCTTTTTTCATGGCATCCCCCTTGTTTATCAAAGATTATAGAAAAATGATCGGGATGAAGTTATTCAGAATATGCAGGAGTGATCATTCCGGGACAGTCAGCAGGTTGTTCCGGGTTCCGAAGCTGTTCTGACATGTTCGTCTGTTGGCCGGGTCCATCTGCCACTCTCCGTCTACAATGAACTTGTATTCATAAGTGCTGGGGGTGAGCATGAGGGTGGCTTCCCATGCCCCGGATTTGCCTTTTTTTAAGCCATGCTTTTCAGGGTTCCATTGATTGAAATCACCTGCCAGAAAAACGGTTTTTGCCTGGGGCGCATGCAATGTCAACCTGATTTTCTTCCGATTTTTCTTGATTGCTTTTTCACTCATCTGGATCTCCTTTTCCAGGTGTTAACAGACTGCTTCTGTATTCTATAGCAATTACCATGCCTTTTTCTGAACAAGTCGGTCTTTTTTTCGCTGTAATCGTTTCCAGCTAGATTATGAATGCCGCCTAAGATTAGAGAGATATCGACAAAAAAGAGATAAAATGATTTATCAGGTTGTAAAAAAAGCTGACACAGGCGGAATTGCATGCGATTCCATTTGACACACAAGGGTTAATCAAATAAAAAGAACTTTATAATAGAGGCGTGATAATCCTCGATCAATTGTCAAAGAGGGCGGATCAATGTTTGGACAGGAAGGTGCGGGTGGCTGAAAAACAAAGTGAAACGGATCACGGGCCGGCATATTATTCAGACTTCAGGCTGAAGATTGCCCTGCGCATTGTCATTGTTTCCCTGGCCCCGTTGATGCTGGTTACCGGGATTATTCTTTATCAATTCCATGTATACGCCAACCAGATGGTCCACGCCCATCTGGATGAACTGGTTCTCAGGCATCGCCAAAAAATCGATGACTTTCTCAAGCAAAAACTTAGTGATATCAGCCATCTGTCCAAAAGTTACGAGATTGCCCAGCTCAAGAATAAAACCTTTCTTCAACAAAGACTGTGGGCGCTTCAGGCAGATTACAGCTATGTGTTTGTTGATTTAGGCGTGATCGATGACAACGGCCGCCAGGTATCTTATGCCGGCCCGTTCGGTCTGGACCAGGCCAATTACAGCAGTTCTGAATGGTTTCAGAAGGCCAGAACCAGGGAGACCTATATCAGTGATGTGTTCCTGGGGCTGCGGGGGCAGCCCCATTTTATCGTGGCGGTGAAACGGGAATGGGAGGGCCGGACATGGCTGGTGCGGGCCACCATTGATTTTGTCGCCTTTAACACGCTGGTGGAAGATTTCACCATGGGAAAAACCGGCACTGCCTTTATCTTGAACCGTCAAGGGGAGTTTCAGACCCGGCCTCCCAAGGGGACACTCAAGCTGACCCTGCAGCAGTACATGAATTTGTTCAAAATGGGAGAAGGTGTCCGGGGAAACACATCCGGCGGGGATATCATCGCACCTTCGGTGTTGGGACAGAGTGAACTGTACCAGATCGCCCGGGAGCATGAACGTCCAAAAGACCGCTTTTCAGTCAGGCCGCCTCATAAATACACCACGTTTTCCGTTGAAAAAAAAGGGGACAACACCCGGTTCCTGGTCATTGCCGCTTTTTTGAAAAATGATGACTGGCTGTTGATTTTTCAACAGGAGAAAAAAGATGCTTTTGCCAAACTCAATGAAACCCAGCTGATTGCCGTATTCATTGCGCTTGCCGGTGCCCTGCTCATTATCTTTGTTACATTTCTGATTTCCGGGCAGTTGGTAAAGCGCATCGCCCGGCTTGATTCTGAAAAAGAAGTGATGAATCAGCAGATTGTGGAAACCGGCAAACTGGCCTCCATCGGGGAGCTGGCCGCCGGTATTGCCCATGAAATCAACAATCCGGTGGCCATTATGGTGGAAGAGGCCGGCTGGATTCAGGATCTGCTCAGTGAAGGGATTGATAAAGCAGACAATTTTCAAGAATTCAAACGGGCACTGGATCAGATCCAGACCCAGGGACACCGGTGTAAAGGCATCACCCATAAATTGCTCAGTTTTGCCAGGAAAACGGATTCCCGGATGGAAACCCTTCAGCTCAACGAATTTGTCAATGAAGTGGTGGATCTTTTGTCCCAGCAATTCAAATATGCCAATATCGATGTGGATGTGCAGCTGGATCCGGAACTGCCCGCCATCCAGGCATCTGCCACGGAAATTCAGCAGGTGCTGATGAACATTTTGCAAAATGCCGTATACGCCATGGAAAAACCGGCGGGAGGATTATCATTCTGACCACGGCGGAGGACCAGACTATTTCGATTGCCATCAGGGATACAGGCCCCGGGATTCCGCCGGACAACCTGGCACGGATTTTTGATCCATTTTTTACCACCCGGCCGGTGGGCAAGGGAACCGGTCTCGGTCTTTCCATTTGTTATGGAATTATCAATAAAATGGGAGGGCGGATCGATGTGGAAAGCAGACTGGATGAAGGAACGACGTTTACAATTGTGCTGCCGTTGGACAAACCAGCACCCAAAAGTTAAGGAGAATTTAATCGATGGCCATTGCAAAGGTTTTACTGGTGGATGATGAGGTCCCGTTCGTCGACACCATGATCAAACGGTTGACCAAAAGGAATATGGACGTTCTGCCAGCGCATGGGGGCGAAGAATCCTTACAGAAACTCAAAGATAACAAGCGGGTGGAAGTGGTGATTCTGGATGTTAAAATGCCGGGCATGGACGGAATCGAAACCCTCAAAGCGATCAAAAAGGAATTTCCGCTGGTGGAAGTGATCATGCTTACCGGACACGCCACCGTTGAATCTGCTATTGAGGGCATGAAATTGGGGGCGTTCGATTATCTGATGAAACCCAGCGATATCGATGTGTTGGTTGAAAAAGTGACGGAAGCGGCTGCCAAAAAGCGCCGGCATGAGGAAAAAATCATTGAAGCGGAAATGCGCAAGATCACGACCCGGGGTCGATGAGTAATCATGACATCCATTCTGCATGCGTACGGCTGTATGCAGCAGAATGGATGTAAAAACAGGTCAATTTTCCGGTTGTTGAGACGTTGACTTTTTTTCAAACGCCTCCCGGATCTTATCCACCAGGGCTTCGAATTCACAGGGTTTCATCATATAATCAAACGCACCCAGTGCCAGCCCCTGCTCACAGGCGGCGGCGGATCCGTGTCCGGTCAGCATGATCACCTGGAGCATAGGGTCTACCTGCTTGGCGATTTTCAATACCTCGATACCATCCATGTCCGGCATTTTCAGGTCCAGAACTGCCACGTCAAACTGCTGGGTACGCAACACCAGAAGCGCTTCCGGGCTGGTGTAGGCTTTTTGTACGTCAAATCCCCGTTTGCCCAGCCGGTTGGCAAGCACATCCACATACACTGCTTCATCATCCACCAGTAGAACCCGTATCCGGTGGGGGGGTGGAACCGTTTTTCCTTCTGCCATAAAAGCTGTCTGCCTTATTTTTTAGCCGGTAATGTAACGATAAAAGTCGTCCCTCTGTTAATTTCACTTTCCACGGTGATCAATCCTCCGAGACCGGTGATGATTCCCCAGGACACATAAAGCCCCATTCCCGTGCCCTGATCCGCTTCTTTGGTGGTAAAAAAGGGCTCAAAAATCCGGGAGATGTTTTCTTTTGAAATGCCGCATCCGGTATCGGTGACGATTATCTTTGCCTCTTCCAGTGAGGTTTCCAGGCGGATCATCACCTGTCCGCCCTCGTTTGTGGCCTGGATGGAATTGGACAGCAGATTGAGCAGGACCTGAAGCAACTGCAGCGGATCGGTCCAGGCAACAGGGTCTGGCTCTGAAACTTTCAGCTGGATGGCAATGTTTTTGAGGCCCGCCTCCGGTCCAACCAGAGTAATGGCTTCTTCAGATAATTTTTTAAGGTTGACCACCACAAAGGTGGACGGATCCGCCATTTCCGTTGTCTGGGTTTTGACGGCCTGGAGCAGCTGTTGGGTGATTTTTCCCGCCCGTTTGACGGCGGTGTTGATCCGGTCAAGTCCCTTTTTGAAATCCTCTCTGCGCGGCAGGGACTGCATTTCCGGTTTTTCCAGAATCTGCTGGAGCCATCCGGCCGAATCCTGGATCACCGCTAGGGGATTGTTGATCTCGTGGGCAACACCGCTGGCCATGGTGCCCAGAGCCACCAGCCGTTCCGCCACCACCATCTGCTGCTTGACCTGTTCCTTGAATGCATGGGCCTCTTTTTCAGCCAGAATCCGCTGTATTTTGTGAAAAGCCTGCTTGATTTTCCGGATCAGATGCTCCAGCTCAACCGGTTTGGACAGATAGTCAAAAGCACCGGATTTGATGCCTTCCACACCGCCCTGGATATCCGCATGCCCGGTGAGCATGATCACTTCGGTCAGATCGTGTGTCTCTTTGATACGTCTCAGGCATTCAATGCCGTCTATGCCCGGCATTTTGACATCCAGGATGACCACATCCACCGGTGATTCCGTCAGAATCTGAAGAGCTTTTTCTCCCCGGTCCGCTTCCCGTACGCAGATACCCCGTCGTTTAAGACGCTTGGCGAGAATCTGGCGGAAATCATTCTCATCATCCACCAGCAGGATGTCTATCTTTTCGGTCATGTCTGTCGGATCCATTTCGTGCCTCTTTCCAAGGTCATATTTTGCTCTGACGTAGCAACATGGCTGTTTCCGCCTTCTGGATCCGCTCCATCTGTTCTTTTTTGTGTTCCCTGGCTTTGATCAGTTTTCCCGTCAACTCCTCAAAATCCGCCGGTTTAAGAAGAAAATCAAAGGCCCCCAGCTTCATGCCTTCAACCGCCGACTGGATTGTGCCGTGTCCGGTGAGCATGATTACTTCCACCAAAGGATACTGATTCTTGATTTTTTTCAGGGTTTCAATTCCGTCCATGCCCGGCATTTTGACGTCCAGAATGACCACATCCACCGGTGTTTTTTTCAGGGTATCCAGACATTCACGGCCGTTATAGGCGGCAATGACGGATTCTCCGTTTTCTTTGAGCCTAAGGCTCAGCATTTCAACAAAATCCTTTTCATCATCCACCAGCATGATTTTACTTGATGTTTTAAACACGATAATCTCCTGTTCCTGAATTGTTGGATAGGTATTCATCCATCTGGGGCAGGGTATTTTTGTTAAATATCATACCCTGCCCATCAATGGATAGAAAGAGTTTTTTGCCGCAATTATTTTACAAATCCGATCAACGGCCAGTACACCAGCATGCTTGCCACGCATATCGTCAGCAGGATCAGGCACCACGGCACCGCCACCTTGATAAAGTCTTTCTGGGAAAAATATCCGGTGCTGTATGCGATAATGGTGGGCGGGCATCCGATGACCAGCATGATGAACGAGGTGGTCATGGGCGCTAACATGGCAACGGACTGGGGGGACATGTCCATTAGTTCCGCCATTGGCAGGGTGATGGGCAGCATCAGGGCGACGGCCGCAGAATTGGACATCATGCTGGACAGAAACGAGCCGAAAAAACCCATGCCGTAATACACCACCGCCATGGGTTTGCCTTCCAGAAGGGGCAGGCAGATTTCAGCCAGAAACCGTCCGGCTCCGCTGTCCAGCATGGCTACCCCTAACGATACCCCGGCCCCGAACACGATCCAGGATTCCCAGGGGAATTTGTCACAGATGGTCCGGAACGATATCCATCCGGGGCCGCAGAACCCCAAGATGGCAAAGGCGGCCGGCACACTGTAATGCCATTTGGTGAGATCTCCCATGAACCAGAGGATAAACGTGGCAATAAAAATAATCAGTACGCCTGTTTCTTCAGTTTTCATGGACCCGGATCCACCAGTTCCACCCCTTCCAGTTCCTTTTCCTGAGGCCTGATCAAGACCCAGAGAATGGCCCAGGTGGCCACAGCCGTCAGAAGACAGATGGGGAACTGGATAATGATGTACTTTAAGAATCCAATGGTGATCGTGCCGTTACTGAATTTACTCAAAATTTCCAGAGCCAGAGGGTTGCGGCCCCCACCCAGAAGCGTTCCGAATCCTCCGGCCGAAGATGCCAGAGGAATCAGGAGCATGAAAAACAGAGGCAGACGGTGACCCTGGCCCGGCTGCATTCCCATGCTCATGAACACAGGCACGAATGCGAACACCATGATTACCGTGATGGTGGCATCATGGAACACTGTCGAGGTCAGGGTGCAGCCCACGGCCAGAATCAGGCTCAATCGTTTCACCTTGGTGCCGGCAAACTTCAGCAGGTTGTACATGATGCGGTTGGCCAGCCCTACCTCGTTGAGCACCACTCCGAACATGATGATCATGAGTACGAACATGACCGCCGGGCTGGCAAAAGGTGCCCAGGCTTTCTGGGCCGGCTGGATTTTGAGAAAAATCAGGCCGGCTCCGGATAAAAGGGCGGTCGCACCGATGGGTACGGCTTCGCTCACCCATAAAAAAACCACCACCACCAGCAACCCCAGAAGACGCTGGCCTTCCGGGGTCAGGGTTTCTGGCCTGGGCAGCAACATGATCACGATCCCCAGGACCAGCGCAATGGCCACTTTGATACAGATGGACCGGAGGGGAGCCGGTTCCTTTACACTTGTAATGTCAGCCATGGTATTTGGTTTCCTTCATATTTGGGTTATTCAATGTCAGTTTTAACTGGGGTCACAGTCATTTTGAACAAACAAATACAGCAAACACTATGTTTACAGCTGATCCTTTTGGGATTTCTGGAAAAGACAATATGCGCGGGGTTTCCGCTGAGCAGGCTGGAAAACCCGCTGTTTTTATAACAAATTATATAAACCCGATCAGGGGCCAGTACACCAGCATGCTGATCACACAGACCACCAGAAGAACCAGGCACCAGGGGATGGCAATTTTCATGAAATCCACTTGTGAAAAATATCCGGTACTGTAAGCAATAATGGTGGGAGGGCATCCGATAACCAGCATGATAAATGATGTGGTCATGGGTGCCATCAGAGCCACGGATTTCGGGGACATTTCCATAAGTTCCGCCATGGGTAGGGTGATGGGCAGCATCAGTGCCACAGCCGCCGAATTGGACATCATGCTGGAGAGGAACGAGCCAAAAAAGCTCATGCCGTAATAGACCACAAATTCGGGTTTGCCGTCTAAAAGCGGCAGGCATACCTCAGCCAGGTAACGCCCGGCCCCGCTGTCCAGCATGGCCACCCCCAGAGACACCCCGGCGCCGAAAACGATCCAGGATTCCCAGGGAAAATTGTCACAAATGGTTCTGAAACTGATCCATCCGGGTCCGCAGAATCCCAGAATGGCAAAGGCGGCCGGTACACTGTAATGCCATCCGGTGAGATCCCCCATAAACCAGAATGCAAAGGTGATGATAAATATCACCAAAACACCGATTTCAGATCCTTTCATGGGGCCTGGGTCTGCCAGCTCCACCCCTTCCAGCTCTTCTTCCTCAGGTCGTAGCACTAACCATAATACCGCCCAGGTGGCCACTGCCGTCAACATACAGATGGGAAACTGAATCAGAATATATTCCAGAAACCCCACTGAGATGGCCCCGCCACTAAATTTGTTCAACACCTCCAAAGCCAGGGGGTTCCGCCCGCCGCCCAGAAGGGTGCCGAATCCCCCGGCAGAGGCTGACAGAGGGATCAGAAGCATGAAAAACATAGGCAGCCGGTGTCTCTGGCCCGGTTTCAGCCCCATACTCATGAAGACGGGGACAAAGGCAAACACCATGATCACTGTGATGGTGGCGTCATGGAACACGGACGAGGCAATGGTGCATCCCATCGCCAGAATCAGGCTCAGTCGTTTGATTCTGGTGCCGGCGAATTTGAGCAGGTTGTACATGATGCGGTTGGCCAGCCCCACCTCATTGAGCACCACCCCGAACATGATGATCATGAGAACGAACATGACTGCCGGGCTGGCAAAGGGTGCCCAGGCTTTCTGGGCCGGCTGGATTTTGAGAAAAATCAGGCCGGCCCCGGCCAGAAGCGCTGTGGCACCGATGGGCACGGCCTCGCTCACCCACAGAAAAACAATGGTGATCAACAGTGCCAGAAGTCGATGTGCTTCCGGGGTCAGGGTTTCCGGCCTGGGCAGCAGAATGACTATAATACCCAGGGATACGGAGATGATAAATTTTATAATGATCGACTTGGTGCTTGCCGGTTCTTTCAGAGATTCAACTTCAGCCATAAAAAATTACTCCAGATACATTGTATGGTTGTCGTTCATGTTTTCATGATGAAAAAGTCCGTGAATTTACATCACCACAAAATTAAATACTGGACTGTTTGAACGCCTCTGCCAGCCGGATTTTTTCTTCAATATCCAGGTGCCGGGCAAAGGCTCGTTCCGCTTTTGCAATGAGATCTTCGATGCTGGCGGGTTTCTGAAGATAATCCGTGGCCCCGGACTTCAATCCTTCCACAGCCGAGTCTGCCGTGGCATGACCGGTGAGCATGATCACCTCTATTCTGGGATACCGCTGTTTGATCTTCTTCAGGGTTTCCACCCCGTCCATACCCGGCATTTTGACATCCAGGATCACCACATGCACCAGATCTGTTTGCAGTTTTTCAAGACAGGCTTCACCACTGGTTGCCGTGATCACATCATAGCCTTTCTTGCGGATCATTTTGCCCGTGGTTTGAAGAAACCGTTCTTCATCATCCACCAGCATGAGCCGCATTTTTACCATGGTTACCATATTAATCTCCTTTGATTGATGAGATAATTCACTTTTTATCGATCATCCGGTCATTGATGCCTGAATGACCGGATGAAAATGGATGTGTTTGATGGCTTTATTCAGCCGGGCATTGCTTCACCATACTGAATATGGTTTCCACCACGTCGCTGAGTCTGAGAATGCCGATGATTTCCTGTGAGCCTTTCACCAGCAGAGACTGGGTGCGTACCAGGACAAACTGATGAACCGCCTGGTCCAGGGCTGCTTGTTCATCGATGTAATCCAATTCCGTGGGAATATGCATGAAATCTCTGGCAAGGCAGGCGCCCGCCTTACCGCACAGGTTGTTCAATGGTTTTTCCCATAGATTGTATTTCTGGATCTGGGAACGAAACTGGCCCGGAGAATAATCAGCCACCAGGTGGTACCTGGACCCCAGTTTCCGGTTGATGGTATGGTACAGTTCTTCGATTTCATTGTATTTGGGTTCAAGTCCCTGGAGAAAATCCAGGTAGCTGATCCGTCCAACCACCTGGTTTTGGCTGTTGGTGACAAGAATGGCCCGGTGCTTGAGTTTTTCCTTGTTGAAGCGGTTTCGGGCCTTCTCCAGCGCCAGAACCGCTTCAGCCATGGTGTCATTTTCATTCACTGTGGCATACTCCGCCAAAGGAACCATGATTTCTTTTACCAGGATGGTTTTCATGCTGATTTCTCCTGTGTTGCTGTGTGCAAAATGAAAATAAATTTATTATCAGAACATTTATGGGCTGTAAAATATTTTCGGTATCTCTGTTTTCAAAATCAGGCCCGCTTCTTATTGCCTTGATTTATGATTCATTTCTCAAATGGTTGCGTTTTGCAAATTTTATACCGACAGTCTGTTAATATGAATTAATTCAGAATTCATCCGTCAGCCGGACTGATGGTCAGAAGTTTTCAGAGTCTTATATCTTCGTGAGCCCGTTCCGTTTCTGATTCAGTATAGAGAAGTTTATCAATCCGTAAAAATTGCTGACACCTGATCCGGGGAGATACTCTTAAAAAAGGCCTGAATGGTGTGGGAAACCCGAGAAAATCCAGTAAAACGGAAATGGCATGCTAATTGCTCATCCGCACATTAACCAGTGCCCTTTCGCGTATCATGCGTTAGAAAACCGAAAAAAGATAAAGGAGATTAGAGATGAAAAAGATCAATACGATTCTGGCCTGTGTGGATTTTTCCGAGTATACCCGGATGACCCTGGAGGCCGCTGTGGCCATTGCCAGAGGCTGTCAGGCCCGAATTGTGGCACTCAACGTCATCAACCAGCGGGATGTGACCAGCGTCGGAATCGTGAGCCAGTATTATCCGGACCGGCTGAATGTGGATGATTATGTGAAGGATTTGAAGAAGGAACGTCATGAAAACCTGACCCTGCTGATCAACAGCAATTTTTCGGAATACAAGGAAAACATGACGTTGAGCATTGAGGTGGGAATTCCATGGGAATACATTATTCAAACGGCTGAAAACCAAAAAGCGGATCTCATTGTCATGGCCAACAAGGGCAGGGGAAATCTGTCCCGGGTGTTGTTTGGCAGTACGGCGGAAAAGGTATTCCGGCATTCTCCCATACCCGTGGTCAGTGTCAGAGATCCGAAGACTTTCAAGGGAAGACAATAAATGGATAAAAAAAAAATTGAGGAAAATATCCGGACCAGACGGGTCAAGCGCAACATTCAGGCAAACTTGATCGTCATCCCTCTGATCCCACTTTTTCTGGCCGTGGGCATCAGTTTTTACTATTTTACCACGGCCCTGGAAAACACTTCCACCCAAAGTTTGAAACGCATTGTGGGGGACCACCGGGACATGATCGAATCCTTTCTTTTGGAACGAAAGTCGGACCTGGATATGGTGACCCATCTGTTTGATTTTGAATCCATCAGCCGAAACCAGGTGATTGATGACATGTTTGAAATTTTGAAAACCAAATCCGGTGCGTTTGTGGACTTAGGGCTGTTCGACTCCCAGGGGATTCATGTCAGGTACTCAGGCCAGTATCAGTTGACTGGAAAGCGCTACAGTGAAGAATTCTGGTTTCAGGAAGTCATGGAAAAAGGGCACTACATCAGCGATGTGTTTATGGGATATCGAAATGTCCCGCATTTCATTATTGCCGTGAAAAAGAGGGAAGGAAGAGACGTCTGGGTTCTTCGGGCCACCATCGATACCCTTTTTTTTGACCGGATGGTGTCCGGAGTGAGAATCGGCAGATCCGGCGAGGCGTATATCCTGAACAAAAAAGGAATCGCCCAGACCGAACGGCGATCCGGTGGGATCGATGTTATGGCACAAGACTCTGAATTTCCAGCATTTCCATCATCTGACAATGCCATTCACACCTTTTTGAAATCCGACTCACAGGGGCTCAAATTTTTGTATGCCACCACCTGGCTCAAGGATCAGGAGTGGCTTCTGGTGGTAAGGCGGGAGAAAAAAGATGCGTTCCGGTTTTTTACTATGCCCTCTATGCCAGCCTGGTCATCATGGTGCTGGGCATTGCCATTATCGTGGGCATGTCCTTTTTTATGACGCCCAACTGTTCACACGCATTGAACAGTTGGGCCGGGATAAAAAAGATCTGGGTAATCAATTGATCCGGGCCACTCAGCTGGCGGAAGTGGGAGAAATGGCGGCCGGGTTTGCCCATGAGATCAACAACCCGCTTCAGATCATCAAAAGTGAACATGCCCTGATCACCGCCATTTTTGAAGACCTGTTTGAAAATAAAAAGATCGACCGGGATAATGAAGACATCGTGGAGCTTCAGGACTCCCTGTCCCAGATCGAACTGCAGGTGTCCCGATGTTCGGACATTACCCGGGCCATCCTTAAGTTCGGGCGCAAGAATGAAACCCGGGTCCAGCTGTTGTATCCGGGTGAGCAGATTCCGGAAATTCTCAAAATGATCGAACAGCGGGCCAGTGTGGAGGGCATCGTTGTGTTTAAAAACATTCCGGAAGATCTCCCCGGTTTTATGGGAGATGCGTCCCAGTTTCAGCAGGTGATGCTCAATCTGTTTAATAATGCCATTGACGCGATCACCGAACAGCATCCAGATAGCGGGGGAAGACTGGAGATTCAGGCACGCGCAAAGGATGACAGCTGGATCGAGATCCGGGTCACGGACAACGGGGCGGGTATTCCGCCGGAGTATATTGAAAAGGTGTTTTCGCCTTTTTTTACCACCAAACCGGTGGGAAAAGGCACGGGACTCGGGCTGTCCGTCTGTTATGGCATTATCGAGAACTTCGGCGGCACCATGGATGTCTTAAGCCGGGTGAAAGAGGGCACGACCTTTATCGTTACCCTGCCCAGGTCGGATATGAACACACAGGAACAATGAGGGATATCGTTCACAAAAACCATTTCGAGCGAAAGGAGGAACCTGTTTGAAAAAGCTGACATTGATGTTGGTGGATGATGAAGAACGGTATCTTCTTACCACCGCCAAATTGCTGGGAAAAAAGGGAATTGAGGTTGTCACAGCCCAAAGCGGGGAACAGGCTTTAGATTTACTGAAAATCCATGATGTTCATGTGGTGATTCTGGACGTTAAAATGCCGGGGATGGACGGGTTCAAAACCATGCAGGCGATCAAAACCCTATATCCGCCGGTGGAGGTGATTTTTCTTACCGGGCATGCCACCATGGATTCGGCCATTGAGGGCCTTCGGTTCGGGGCCTTTGATTACGTGATGAAGCCGGCGGATATCGATGACATTGTGGACAAGGCACATGAAGCATTTGAAAAAAGACAACGTCTCGATGAAAAAATCAGGGGACTGAATTCCGGCAATGGAATGGATAGACCCATTGAATAGATAATAAGCAAAATTTCGAATAGTCATAACGGAGGTTGATGTATGAAAAAAGAAAAAAAAGTGACAGGGTATGATAAATATATCAACTGGAAGGTGTTTATTTTTCCAGTCCTGGCATTGGCGATTCTGCTGCTGATTCCCACCCCGAAAGGCATGAAAGATGTGGGCACCCAGTATCAAGTGGGGCCTAAAGCGGTGGTGAACCATATCACCAGAGAACTGTTTGAGGTGGACAAGGCGGATGCGGCTCAGTGGCAGCTGCTTGCCGCCCGGATCATGGAAACCAACATGCAGATGGGGGCGTTGAAAAAGGCCCGTTATCTGGCGCGTGACCTGAAATGGTGCAAGAAGAACAAAATCGATGCGGATCAGAAGAATTTTGATCTTGCCTTAAATTACATAAAAGACCATGTGGCTGAGGACCGGTATCTGGCAGTCATGAGCGGGGCACTGGATCTAAGAAAACAGGGGTTGAAATATGATGAATTGAAAGGAAAAGACAGGGCTGCCGCTGATAAAGGGGCCTGGCACATCCAGGTGGCCATTGCCGTGGGCGCGTTTGTGGTTCTGTGTTTTCTGACCGAATGTATTCCGCTGCCGGCAGTGGCGTTCTGCATCGGGCTGATGTATGTGTTTACCGGGGTGCTGTCCAGAGAAGCCGTGGCCATGCTGTACTGGAGCGATGCCTGCTGGTTTATCATGGGCAGCCTGATGTTTGCCGCCGCCTTTGTCAAGACCGGAGTGGACAAGCGGGTGTGTCTGGTCATGTTCAAAAAGCTGGCCGTGCCTAACACCAAATGGATCACCCTGGTGTTCTTTGTGATCATCGCTCCTCTGGCGTCGTTTATCTCCGATCACGCATTGGCGGCCATGTTCCTGCCCATCGGAATGCTGCTGTATCAGAACAGTCTCACCGACGAAGTGCCAGAGGACAAGGACCTGGCCAAGCTGTTAATGATCACCATTGCCATGGCCTGCAACATCGGCGGACCCGGGGCCCCTTCCGGCGGTGCCAGAAATGTGATTATGATGACCTATCTGACCGATATGTTCGGTATCGATATCGGATATTTTCAATGGGTGACTTATTGCTTTCCCTTTGTGCTGGTCATGATTCCGATCACCTGGTTTATCACCAACCTGCGGTTCCGTCCGAAAATCGTCTCCCTGGCTCCGGCAATGGACCAGTTGAGAACGGAAATCGATAAAATGGGAGGGTGGAACCGGCATCAAGTCTGGGCGCTGATAATTTTTGTCATCATGGTGTTCGGGTGGTTTACGGAAAAATCCTTTTATCAGATGGGGATTGTGCCCATCCGGCTGGGCATCGGCGTGATTGCCGTGGCCGGAGCCATTGCCTACATCATCACCGGAGTGGTCAACTGGCGTGATTATCAGGAAAAAGTGGATTGGGGGGTTGTGTGGCTGTATGCCGGGGCCATCATCTTCGGCCGGACTCTGGACAGCACCGGGGCTGCCTACTGGCTGGCTCAGTCGGTCATTGGTTTCCTGTCTCAGTTCGGCATGGAATCAGGCCTGCCCCTGCTCATGGTCAGCAACGGGCTGACATCGGTGCTCACCAACCTGATGGCGGACGGTCCGGCTGCCGCGTCCGTGGGGCCCATCGCCCTGAATATGGCAGGAATGGTTCACCCGGGTTCTACGTATCTGCCGTTTATGGCGATGGCGACTGCAGTGGCGTCATCGTTCGCTTACTGCCTGATTATTGGGACTCCACCCAATGCCATCGTATATGCCAGCGGATACCTGGAGCCTAAAGATTACCTGCGGGTGGGTGTTCCCATGTTTTTTATCGCCAATGTGGTGCTGCTGCTGTTTACCGGAATTTACTGGAGCTTCCGTGGATTCGGTACTTTGCCCGGATTCTGATAAGTTATTAAAAGGAGAGCAACCCCATGCAAAAGACACAGAATTCAGAACCGATGAAAAAACCCCTGTTCAGGGACGGTAAACTGTATTTCACCAAAGAGACCGAACGCCGGATTCTATTTTTCTTAACCCTGATCATGCTGGCATCCGGTGCCGCAATGAAACTGTTTTAGGAAAGGTGATATTCGTGCTCATGGATTTTTCGATCACAATGAAAGGGAGGGTCCTGTGATGGTAACCGCTGTAATTGAGGCCGGTCGGTTTTATGCCTATGCATTGATTCAGCTGTTGATCGAACCAGGCCTGTTTTTCAGGGAGCTTGTGGAAAAAACAAGGCCCCGCCGGGCAGTGGAATTTATGGTGATCTGCTGCCTGTTTTACACCCTGGCCGGTTTACTGACCGGGGCCTATTCCCAGCCGGTCCGAATCATGGCGCCCATCCTTTTCCTGAACGCGGCCGGCATGATCCTGATTTCATCGATCCTGGGATATATGGCCATGGTGATGATCGCCGGAAAAAAAGCCCGGTTTGCCGTTGTGTTCAGTATCTATGCGTTTTCATCCGGAGTAACGCTTTTTTTGTCATGGCTGCCGTTTCTGGTCTGGGTGACAGAACCATGGAAATGGTGGCTCATAAGTACCGGTTTGAAAAATACATGCAGCCTGTCCTGGAAAAGGTCCATCGTAATTGTGGCACTTTCCACAATCGTTCTGTTTTTCTGGTGTATTCAGCACATCTGGCATTTATTAAGAATTAAATATTTATCAAGGAGAACATTCAATGACCGAACAGATAAAAGTATTGATGGTGGACGATGAAAAACGGTTCAGGGAAACCACCCGCAAAATTCTGGAGAAAAAAGGGTTTGAGGTCATTCTGGCGGAAAACGGGGAGAAAGCCCTTGAAAACCTGAAACAACAGCCCGATGTGGTGGTTCTGGACATCAAAATGCCGGGAATGGACGGACATGAAACATTGAGCCGGATAAAGAAAATCAAACCGGACCTGCCGGTGATCATGCTCACGGGCCACGGAGCCAGACCTTCGGCCAGGGATGCGTTGGTGGAAGGGGCGTTCGACTACCTGAACAAGCCTTGCGACATCGGGCTGCTGTCCGCCAAAATCAAGGAAGCCTGTCATCTGGGCGACAAACTGCCGGTCCAGAAGGAGCACCGGGTGACAGCGGTGATGATTCCGGTTACCGAATATACCAAGATTTCTGAAGCCAAGACAATTCAGGAAGCTATTTTCGAACTCCGGGCATCCTTTGAGACCAAGATGGCCACGGATCATTTGATGGAAACGGGGCACCGGTCCATTCTCATCGTGGATAAATATGATCAGATCAAAGGCATCCTGACCATCCGGGATCTGCTGGAGATGCTCATGCCGCCTTATCTGTCGGCGCCTAAACCGTTTCTGGCCGACAGTATCGAATATTCCCCCATGTTTTGGAACGGGATGTTCACCCAGGGAATCCGAGACATAAAAAAGAAACAGATCACCGAAGCGATGTCTCCGCTGCCGGCCTTCATCGACGGCAATGCCAATCTTATGGAGGCGGCCTATATGATGCTCCATGAAAATGAACGGCGCCTGCTGGTGACCCTGACCGGAAAGGTTGTGGGGATTGTCCGGGAACAGGACTTGTTTTTTGAAATGGAAAGAATACTGAAAAGCTGAGCCGGCTGTGTTCAACGGCCAAAGATTTTATCAAAAAAATAGGGGCGCAGGAGAGAGATGGTTCCGCGCCCCTATTTTGTTTGGACTTGCCAGCGGGTTATTTTTTTTGTCTTTGGATGGGTACAGGTCAAATACCGAATGGGGGGATTCGATGATTTTCTGGACATTTTCCTGAATTTCTTCTTTGATGTGCTCATCTTTTTTTGCCAGGCACACTCGATTTTGCTCACCAGGTCATCAATTTCGCAGGGTTTGGTCAAATAATCATATGCCCCCAGCCGGACCGCATCCAGTGCGCTGTCAATGGAGCCGTGCCCTGTCAGAATCAGGGTCTGGGTGAACAGGTCGAGTTTTTTGATCTCCTTGAGTGTGGCAATGCCGTCCATGCCAGGCATTTTCAGGTCCAGCACCACCACGTCGAAATCATCATTTTCCAGTTCTTTGACAGCCGCATCTCCGCTGTTTACCGCTGTGACCTGGTATCCCCGGTTGACCAGCAGTCTGGACATGTTGGTAGTGAAAACAATTTCATCGTCGACCAGTAAAATTTTGCTTCCTTTCATAACTGCCTCCTTCCGGATTGATTCATCCGGCTATAGTGATGGATCTGATGTGTCATCAGGGCCGGGCCGGCCGGGTTCCCTGTTTTGTTTTTTTTTAAATGGTCAGCGGCAGAAAGATCATAAATTCCGAGCCTTCCCCCGGCTCACTTTTGACGGTGATGTTGCCTTTGAGCTGTCGGATGATACTGTAGCAGATGGAAAGTCCTAAACCCGTTCCTTTGCCCACCGGTTTGGTGGTGAAGAACGGATCAAAGATGCGGTCCAGCTGTTTTGGGTCGATACCGTTCCCAGTGTCGGCAATGGAAAGAAAAATGCCGTTGGAATCCGCATCATACCGGGTGGTGATCCGGATGGATCCATAGGGCTTTCCTTCGTGTGCATCCACCGCGTTGGTGATCAGATTCAGAAAAACCTGTTGCAACTGGGAAGGATCAGATTGAATGGCGGGAAGTTGCGGGTCCAGATCCGTCAGCAGCCGGATCCCGCTGGTTTTGGTTTCCCGTTCCATCAATTCCACTACTTCGGCGACGAACCGGTTCAGATCGACGGATTCGATCATGGACCGGGTCCGCCTGGAAAACCGCAGCAGATTATGGGTGATGCGTTTACACCGCTGGGATTGGAGTGCGATCTGATCCATGGAAGAAAGAAATTGTTCCCTGAATGCCGGATCTTCTATCGCTGTCTGTTGAAACTGATCCAGAAGCAGCTGGCGTTCGGTCATGATAATGGCCAGGGGATTATTGATTTCATGGGCCACACCCGCAGACAGTTCTCCAATGGAGGCCAGTTTGCTGGCCTGCATGAGCTGGTTGTTCAACCCGGCCGCATGTTCGTCACGTTTTCTGATGATCCCGACCATATGACGGGTGATGAATAACGCTGCCACCAGAATGCTTGCCGCGCTGAGATGCAGAAAAATCAAGTTGACAAACCGGGCATGATTCATCTCCTCAAAGGTTTCGGAACCAGCCTGTTTGACCACCAACATCCATTCCGGATGGGTCAGCCAGAATTTTCCCACGACCTGGTCGGAGAACCGGCCGGTGCTGTTTTTTGGGATACTTCGACGGTCACGGTTTCATTGAACGGTTCAACCGTCAGATCGGCATGTTCCATGATCGATCCGCCAAATCGGGGGGCGGTTTGATACAGCCCCTGGGTGTTGACCAGGTAGACATCACCGGTTTCACCGATGCGGACATTTTCCACCAGGGTGCGGAATACCTGGGTATTGATGGTGGCTCTCAGAATCCACTGATCTTCCCCTTCCCGGCGGAGTACGGCAATGATGAAATGCGGTTCCTGACGGAAACCCGTGAACATGTCACTGATGTAAAGCCCTTTCTGCATCACCTGTTTGAACCATGTCTCCCCGGCATACATCTTGTCAATCAGGTCATAGGGGCCGATATAGGCCAGGTGGTTGCCGAGTTGATCAATGATTCCCAGGTCCATGATATACGGCTGTTCCTGGTTCATGTTTTCAAAGATGGTCATGAGATTGTCGGATTTTTGCAGATCCTTTTTTGAATGGGTATCGGCGATTAGGCGGAGCTTAGTGCTCTGCTCTTTGAGAAACTGCTCGATGAACCGGCCGTGATTGGCGACCTGATCTTTAAAGGAATTTATAATACGGTTTTCGGCAAAATAGGAATAGTGGATGTTTAGACCCCATCCCACCAGCAGAAGGGGCACAATGGAACAAAAAACGGTCAGCAGGGTGAACCGCCGGAAGATATAGCGGTAGGAGTTTTTTTCCGGCGGATTCAACCTGGTATCCGGGGTTAAGATGGCTTCATGGTCATTCATTTGCTCGGTTCCTGTATTCAGAGTATGTTGCCACTTCACGGATCGTTTGCTTGTAAACGGTATAATCAACACATAATCAAGACATAATCAAAAAACGTGCCATGTGGCCCTGGTTTAGGTTGAGAATGTAATTCCCTGTAATCGTGGGACATATGGTCAGGAAAAAAAGCGGTGGTACCGCCGGGTGGGGGAAAAGGGTATTGAATGTCAATTTTTGGGGGACACTTGGTGGGCAGGGGATGTTTCAGTCAAGCTGGATTTGCATCCGGCTGTTAGCCGGGGGACCCATAAAAATGGCTCCTCAGCCCCGGATGCCCCCGAGGGTGACATCTCTGTCTGTGAAACGGCAACCCCCAGGGCCGGTTCATCAGCCATGACAACCAGGGCGGCCCATACCCGGTCGGTATGATTTTTTTTCACAATGGCTCCTGTGAGCAAATCACGGTGCACAGGCCGCAGAAGGGGCGGGCGGAGTCCACCAGACAAAATGACCCATGGTCGGTACTATCCGGGAATCAAACTCCTGTCCTTCAGGGATGAGCAGAAAGACTCCCTGAATATCGGCGCACACGGTGACACATCGCAGGCACAAGAAGAACGCGGCCTGAATACCGATTTGTATGTTTCTGGTGCACACACAGTGTCATGTGTTTGTTTCAGTACAGCGGGAGTCCGGGCCCCATCTGAACGCAAGGTTTCCAAGCACGGGCTTGCTGGACGGCACCGGCGGACAAGCGAATCCATGATGAATCCACGACTGATCGGATATGTCCTTCATCCCAGAAAAGAGACCAACTGTTTTGCAAAATTTTGTCAAAAGGCACATAAATTGCTATATCTTGAAGATGAAATCAGGACAAAGTCATGTGGGCAGGTGTATAACCAAACCAGTCAGGATGGTATCAATAATATGGGAAGAAATGAAAATATGAAAAAAATCGAAATTTTGGATAAAGAGAAGGTGCTTTCATTGATCAAAAACGGGAACACGGTCGCATTTTCCGGATTTTCCCCTGCAGGGGGTGCAAAGATCGTCCCCAGACTTTTGGCAAAACATGCAGCAGCGGAACACGGTCAGGGCAGAGATTTCCAGATCAGGGTGCTCACCGGCGCCTCAGCCGGAGATTACATTGACAATGACCTGGCAAAGGCAGGCGCCATTCAATGGCGCGCCCCTTATCAGGGTGGCAGAGAACTGCGGGACCAGATCAACCGCCAGGAAGTTCAGTATGTGGACATGCACCTGTCCCATCTCCCCCAGACAGTGAGTGCCGGTTTTTTCGGCAAGGTGGATGTGGCCGTGGTGGAAGCCACGGAAATCACCCCGGATGGACGGGTGTACCTGAGTACTTCCATCGGTGCTTCCCCTACCTGGCTGACCTGTGCTGAAAAAGTGATCATCGAAATCAACCACCACCATTCCCACCGGTTGCGGGAACTGGCTGATATATTTATTATCCCCCCGCCCCCCAGGCGGTCACCCATCAATGTGCATACACCATTGACCCGAATCGGGTGGCCCTATGCTCAGGTGGACCCGAAAAAGGTGGTGGGTATTGTTGAGAATGACGAACCGGACCAGGTGGCGGAGTTCAGCGCTGAAGATGCGGTGAGCCGGAAGATTGCGGACCATGTGATCCGTTTTCTTCTGGAAGAAAGGCAGGCCGGCCGGATACCCGAACAATTTTTTCCTTTTCAGGCCGGGGTTGGCAATACTGCCAATGCCGTGCTGGCCGGGCTGGGAGCGCATCCGGATATTCCGCCGTTTTATATGTATTCCGAGCTATTCCAGAATGCCATGGTGGACCTGATGTCAGAGGGCAAGCTGCTGGGGGCTTCCGCCACAGCGCTGACCGTTGTGCCGGAAAAGCTGACCCGGATTACAGACAACCTGGATTTTTTCGGAAGCCGCATTGTGCTCCGGCCCCAGGAGATCTCGAACCACCCCGGTATTATCCGTCGTTTAGGCGTGATTGCCATGAACACAGCTCTGGAGATGGACATCTACGGTAATGTCAATTCTTCCCATGTGTTCGGCACCCAGGTCATGAACGGGGTGGGGGGAAGCGGGGAGTTCACCCGGAACAGCCATCTGTCCATTTTCATGACCCCGTCCGTGGCCAAAAAGGGTAATATTTCTGCTGTTGTCCCCATGGTGCCTCATGTGGACAACAACGAGCATTCCGTGCAGATCGTGGTCACGGAACAAGGCCTGGCAGACTTGCGGGGCCTGGGGCCTATTGAGCGTGCAAAAAAATCATTAATACTTGCGCCCATCCGGCGTACCGGCCCTATCTGAACGATTACCTGAAACAAAGCCCCAGAGGACATATCTGCCATGACCTTTCCCGGTGTTATGAATTGCACCGGAACCTGATGAAAACCGGGGCCATGCTGCCGGATTTGCCAAATCATTTCTTCTGACCATAAAAAAATCCCTGCATGGGAGCGGTTCTGACTTCTCTTCTGAGAAGCTTTTGAAAAATTGATGTTTTTGGATACCTGACTTTTTTCGGTTAGTTTTGGAAGCGTGGATTTTTAGGCTGGATTTCAGGTAAATAGCGGGTTTTTTCTACACTCATCCATCCAAATGGACTTCTAAAATCAACCGCCTTTGTTCGTCAAATATTCGTACCCCGTGGATGGGTTAAAAAATTTTAAAATTGAAAGCCGATGGAAATTTTCAGTTGTAAAACTAATGAAAAAATTCTCGAGAGAAGCTGTCAAAACCAGTGGGGAGGGGGAAACTGCGAGGACGTATTTAACGAGGGGAAAAAGGGAGGGATCCTTTGGGCGGAACCAATTTTTTCTTGATTTATGACTGAACGAAATTATAAATTTTTGGGGCCGAAGAAACGACCTAATGTTAGAATGAAATAGGAACTGCCTCAGCCCGAATTTACAGAAAAAAATTGTACAATCCTTGAAATTAATGGATATTAATAAACCAGCGGTCACACTTCAGCTTAAAAATTGTTTACAATGTCTATGGATGCTGATATGGCCATTGTTAAAGACAATCCAAATAGGATATTAATACCGATGTTTTTACAACAAATTCTGCCTCCTCCACCCTGTAACGGTTAAGCTGTTATAAGGTAATCACTCTGAATTATATAATTACCCCCTAGTTTATGTCAGGAAGAAACTAAAGTTGCGCTGTGTAGCATCTTTTGATCAAAACTAAAAGGGGGATTGAAATCACAGGCAGAATTATTATGGAAAAACGTAGATCTATCATTGGGTTGAACTTGTCCGTATTTTTATTCATGTTTGGGGTCGGAATGATTGTCCCCTTGCTTCCTCAAAAAATCATGACCTTTACCGGTTCCTTAAAAACCGTTGGCTATTTGGCCTCAGCATTTGCTGTCCCATTTGTACTGCTCCAATTTCCAATTGGACATCTCTCTGACCGATACGGATTCCGGCGCTTTCTTATAAGCGGATATTTTATTTGCTCAGCATCGGGACTTCTTTATTGTTTTTCAAACACCCCGGAGATGGTTTTTCTCGGACGATTGTTACAGGGGATCGGTGAGGCGCCCTTATGGGCACTTGCGCCGGCACTCCTTTCTACGCTTTATCCAAAGGCAAAAGGAAAAGTTATCGGGTTTTACAACGCCTTTCTTCATCTGGGACTTACCTTAGGCAGTGCTTTCGGGATTATCATTGCAAAACATTGGACAAAGAACGAACCCTTTATGTTTTTTGCCTTCTTAGGTGTTATCGGTGTCTTCCTTATCTTAACGGCAGTCGAAGAGCCGCGGAAGAATATATCAACGGTTGATGATACCCTTGATACAAAGGGCCTCAAACCGCTTCTTGAGAGTCCGGGAACGCTTGTGGTACTTTGCGGTATCATCCTTTACGGTGCTGGGTACGGAATTTCTTTGACAGTGCTCCCTGGTTTTCTGATTCAAAATAAAGGCTTCACACAAGCAGAAATCGGATGGTTTTTCATGCTCTTTTATATTGGCATTAGTCTGTCTCAGATAATTACCGGCCCTATATCGGATCGGCATGGACGAAAAAAACCATGATCTGGGGATTAATGATGATCTCGATAGGGTTTGGTCTGTTTTCTGGAAAGAGCGGGTGGATGGTCTATCTATGGCTTTTTTTAGCCAGCGTTGGGCTCGGAGTATTTTGTGTATCATCTTTGGCGTGGTTGAATCATTCTGTCGGCAATTCGTTAAGAGGGACTGTATCGGGGACATTCTACCTTTTCTGGGGAGTTGGATTTTTTGTGGGTCCGCTTGCTTTAGGAGCATTTGGTGAAACCACCAAAGGTTTTACCGGGTTCCATATTCTGGCGTTGCTCTACTTTTTCCAGGCATTATTACAAGGTACTGTTCAATATCGAGGAGAGAAAGTCTATCACGGCAGTCGATAGCCTAAAACGGCCCTTTTTTATTAAAATCACAATGTCATTGGGTTGCCGACCATCGAAGCGCTATGGGGTTTCCTTGGCTGAAGAGTGACTTTCAAAGGCTATCGGAGCAAGGATTCCAAGCCGGTTCATGCGGAATATCAGGGGATACCCGGCCAGAAAGCTCTGTGCAGGTCCATGGCTTTTTTCAGTGCCGGCACGCTGTCGGGTTTTTTCGGGATCATCCGGCGGATTTTTTCCGGGCTGAGCGTGGGCAGGTCCACCAGTTCCTGAAGCACCCGCAGCCCGCAATCGCGGATACCCCGGAGACTGTACCCGCCTTCCAGAACAAAAATGATCCGTCCGTTGCAGGCCGTTTTCGCCAGCTGTTTGAGCATGTGGGTCATCAGGGCATATCCGTCCGGGGTCACATTCATCTGTCCCAGCGGATCCTGGGCAAAGAGATCAAACCCTAAGGCCACCAGAATCATTTCCGGCTGAAACTGTCCGGCCACCGGGGTCAGCAGAAAATGTAGGACAGCGGCATAGTCCCTGTCTTCTCTGCCTTTCGGAAGTGGCACGTTGATGGTGTATCCCTTTCCGGCCCCGGTTCCGATGTCTGCCAGTTTCCCGGAGCCCGGGTAGCAGGGAAACTGGTGAGCGGAAAAATACAGCACTTCCTTGCTGTCATGAAAGGCTTTCTGAATGCCGTTGCCGTGGTGGATATCCAGATCCACGATCAGAATCCGTTTGGCCCCATACCGGTGCTGGAGATAGGCAGCCCCTAATGCCACATTGTTGAACAGGCAGAATCCCATGGCCCGGTCCGGTTCGGCATGATGGCCCGGGGGACGGATGCAGGCGATGCCGCTGCGGTGGACAGGGTCATTGTAAACAGCATCGATGAGATTGAACACACTGCCTACGGCCAGTCTTGCCACCGCATAAGAGTGGGGGGTGGTCTGGGTGTCCGGATCCAGATAAGTCAGTTTTTTCCCTTTGGTCCCGGCGATTTTGGCAATATATTCCGGCAGGTGAATCCAGGCCAGTTCCTGTTCGGTGGCAGCACGGGGCTGAACCGGGATGATCTGGTCTGTAAACGGTTCTTTTGCCAGTATGGATGTCAGTGCCCGGGTCCGTTTGCGGCTTTCCATGTGAAAAATGCCTTCCAGGTGCTGATCAAACACCGGATCATTGACCACCCAGATCATGCTGGCCCCTTTTACCAGGACATGTCTGGATCGATCTGCATCATTTTGTGCCAGAACTTGCAATAACATGTCGGCTTCAGGGATGCGGCGTCTGTCCCGGGAGACCAGGTGCCGGGCAATTTTTGCCAGGTTCTGTTTTTTTTTGCCCTGGTTACAGGTGGAAACCGCCAGGATGGCGATTTTCCGCTTGGGATCATCGGCTGGGCCGGATTTTTTCAGGCAGGCGATTTGCCGTCTGAGACATCGGATCACCGCCGCTTCCAACCGCTCCGGCACTGTTTCACAATTCATGGCCATGCCGATGATATACAACAGCAGTTTATCTTTGGGGTGTTTGAGAAGATATCCGTGTGGGGGGCGGGAATCAAACCCGATGGTTTCATAAAACCGCTCCGCTCCGATTTCCGCATCCAGAACGACTTCCGATGCCCTGGCAAAACGGGTTTTCCACAACAGCCAGGCACCGGCCATCAGAAAGGTACCGGTTCCACGGATCCTCGGATAATCAAGGGTCTGCTCATCCAGGGGAAGCCCGTTGACTGTGGCAACATAATGAATCTCCAGTCCGGTGTAGAACAAGCGTTTTTTTTCCTTTAGATACATCATTCCGGTTATTTTCCCCTGGCTGACAGCGGCAAAAAGCCGATGGGATGCTCCGGTGACAAACAGGTCCAGCACAAACCGCAAGTGGAAGAACTCCAGGTTCAGTTCTATCAACTGAGCCAGTGCAGTGGCGGTAAAGGGAAACAAAACAAAATGACAGTCAACGGATTGTTGCATTTCAATAAAAAACAGCGATTCCTTTAACGTAAGAGGCATTTCAGAGTCGGCGGGCGGTTCCTGCAATACTTTTTGCAAAAGATGAAGCCGGTCGTTACAGACATTTCCCGGGTCGGTGCCGCTGCCGGCGGTCCCGGTTTTTTCAGGAGTCTGGAAATGGCGCCGGTGAGTTCATACTGCATTAGACAGGTGATGCCAGCCAAGTGAATCTTCCTGGCTGCTGCAAAATAGCCCTTAGGAGAGGGGAGTCCATCAATTCGGTGTTTTTCTGCTGCTTCTCCGTATTTAACGACCAATCTTTCTTCAAGCGGGGAAATTCCGTGATTGAAAAAACTGACTTTCCGGATGAACACCCGTTCCTGGTCAAACAGAAAACAGGGGTCTTCTCCGGGGTTGCCGGCATCCAACGGAATCCGGATATGACCGGCAGCCAGCAACTCGGAAAGGGCATACCCGATTTCCGGGTCCTGGCGGGAAATGTTTTCAATGGCATATGCCAGATCTTGGGTTCGGATCATAGTCCCTTTAAAAATGCCTGGGGGGGTGGACAGGAAGATCGGCCGATGCGGTAAGGCAGATGGACGGTCAGTTCAAGACCGGTTTCGGTCTCATCCGCCCGGATCCATCCGTTTACCCGGTCTGCATGATAGACGCACAGTGCCAGCCATGGGCCGGGTTCATGGCCCTGGAGTGCATAGGCCGGGTCTGTCAGCTGGGCCAGGACATGTTTGTTGAAATGGCGGCTGGGATAGACAATGGTGATTAAAATGCCGTCTGATCCGGATCGGGTGGTGACGGTTAACTGTCCTTTAAGGATGATATCGGACACCACCGTGAGAAACAGATTCTGGAAGACCTGGTAGGTCCGGGAAAAATTGCTGCGGATCATGGATGGATTCTCTTCCCGGTCCCGGGCGATCCGGACCTGTTTTTCCCGGAACTGGGGGGACAGGATTTCCAGGATGTCCGTGATCATGTCCTCGATCTGGATATCCTGGATAATCCAGTGATTTCCCGGCGTTCGTGTGATGGTCAGCAGTTTGTTGATTGATGCGCAGGATTTTGAGGATGCGGTCTGGATATCGTCCAGGGTCCGGGCGGCATCCGGCAGATGGTTCTCGCGGATCAATTCCCGGGCCAGTGCCGCGGAACTTTCCATATTGAGCAGACCGTCTTTGAGATCTGCCAGAAAATCCCGTGTCAGTTTGGTTGCGGCGGCCATACGGCTCATCTTCAACAGCTGCTGGTCCAGCAGCTGGATGTGGTGCATTTTTTTTCTCAGCCGCACAGACAGGTTTTTGAGATGATGGGCCAGTGCGCCGGCACCTGCCAGAACTCCCGCTGCCAAAAGAATCAGGCCGTACGCCGGTGCTGGACTCTGGTATAGAATCCACAGTGCCAGACCGGCAAACACAGCTGCTGCCGGCAACAGTGTAAGGCATACCTTTGAAATCAATGCCGGCCTGCCGGCCGTAAAGGTGGGCCGGACTATGCCGGAGACATGTTTATGTATTGTCATCTCCCTGTTTCCTGTTTTCATGGGCCGTTGAGATATGAAAAAGAATATCATTCAGCCGGATGACTCCCATAAACCGGTTATCCGCCATCACCGGCAGACACCGGATGTGGTGGTCGATCATTTTCTGAGCCACCTGTTCAAGCGGTTCGTCCGGGTGGGCGGATATTTTTGCCGGGGGGGTCATGATATCCGACACTTTTTTTCAGGCAGCCAGAGGGGATTTTTGACCAGATCGGACCAGAGAATGTGGCGATCCGGACACGCCCTTTCCGCTTCCCGGATCAGCCCGTTTTTTGAAATCATCCCTTTCAGCCGGTCTTTGACGTCCGTCACATGCAGTTCTTCCCGCATGCCCCCGGCCCCCATGGCAGTGAATATGTCCAGGGCTTTTTTCAGGTTGTCGGTGATGTCCAGCGGGATAAACGCCGCATTGGTGATTTCCTTGACCATGTGCCTGGGCCACAGCACCGGGCGGCGCTGGATCTGTTTGGCCGCTGCCGCCTGAAGGATTATTTCTTTCAAAAGGTCCATATCACACGGTTTGAACAAATAGTCAAATGCTCCTTCACGGATGGCCAGGATACCGGTTTCCACATCTGCATGACCGGTGAGAATGATCACCTGTATGTCCGGATCCAGGTGTTTCATCGCCAGAAGGGTTTCAATACCGTCCATTTCCGGCATGCGGATGTCCAGCACCACCACATCCGGCCGGGTTTTGTGCACCTTTTCAAGGGCATCCAGCCCATTGTGTGACACACAGACGTTAAACCGGGTTTTGTCCAGAAGCCGGGACACATTTCTGGCAAACCGGACCTCGTCATCCACGATCAGTACCTGAATTTTTTCAGTCATGGGTCCCTCCTCCGCGGCCTTGTTCATCCGGTTCAGGACAGCCATGCCTGATACGCCACCATGGCACTGAACACCAGCCACATTATCCATAAAAAATGGCTGACAGGTCCTTTTCTGACGGTTGGAATCGGGCCGCCGGTGTCATTGCGGCGGAGGAACGGGTGGCACGCATTGTAGACATGGTTCCAGGTCAGGCTTATGAGCATGAACACCAGGCAGGTGCCCAGGACATGGTAGTTGGAAACACCCAGGGACGCAAGGGTTTCGCCAATCCGGGCCGGTTTCAGGGGGCCTTCCACTCCGCCGAAAAGGCCCAGGTAGTATAACAGAAAACTGACGACCATGACAATCATGGACAATCCAAAATTCTGGAGCCGGGTCTGGGCGAATCCGCGGCGGGGCTGGTGGATTTCCGGTGATGAAAAACGGATCTGGCTGGTATGGGCTGATTTCATGATATCCTCTCATGGTTTCGGGGTGATGGTTTCAGGGTAAATGGCTGACCAGGTCTTTGTCGGAAAAGATCTGGTCAGCCGAGTGTCCGTCAACGGGGTCAAAGGTTATCCTGCCAGGCGCTGGATGATGTCGGGTATAATCTTGTAGAACGCATAGGCGGTCAGGCACAGGCAGTAAGCCGGCACCACGATTTTCCATGCTTTTTCCGGAAAGATCCGGGTCATGTAGGGGGCTGCCACCGCGGAGAACATGGTGGCGATCATGAAACTGGGCAGCAGGAGATAATCGATTTTCACCCCGGAGGTGAGCATGGCGAACCAGGTGATCACGGCCACGGTGCTCACTGCCCCCTCACTGATGGCGGTTACTGCCAGCATGCTTTTCACGGGAACCCCGGCCAGAAGCCCCCCGATGGTGACCACAGGACCGTAGCCGCCGCCGCCCACCCCTTTGTTGAATCCGGCCAAAGAGGCCCAGAGCACCATTTTACCGGGCTTGTAAGGACGGTCTTTCTTGGAGGAGATCAGGGAGATCGCCCCCATCATGAGCAGCAAAAGCGCCACATACAGCTTGATCCACACTTTTTCCACCATGAAAATCTTGTAGATGCCCACGATGGCCAGGATGTTGAACACCACGCCGGAGACAACAATGATCAACGCCAGCTTGATGGTCTCGCTCATGGGTTTGAACTTCCACTCCACATTCTGGTATTCACTGTGGAGAAATGCCCCTACCAGACCGGCGGCTCCCTGCTGGATCATGACCACGGGCACGATCTGCTTGGGATCGAATCCCATCACGAGCAGCAGCGGGGTCAGAGCTGTGCCGAATCCCATGCCGGCGGATGCATCCATGAATTCAAAAAATGCGGCGATCAGCACCACGCTCCATACAATGGACCACTGGTCCCCGGTGAACCCGTTAGACAGGTTGAATGCCGAAGGCAGGCGCACCGTGAATTCAAAGGGGTTGCCGGCCAGCCAGATCCCCACCAGAAACAGCAGGAAAAACACCCCGATTCCCCCGAGGGCGGCCCGGATCTGCTGCCACTCGGGCATCATGCGCTCCCAAATGGATTTTTTGGTCGCTTCAAGGTCCCGGGCAACTTCCCACCCCATCTTCTTTTGTTGTTCGGTTCGCTCAGTCATTATGGCCTCCTCATGTTTTTGTTGATGATGTGAACGGTTTTTCCCGTCATCGGGTTTCATCTGTCGAAAAGGCATAAATCAAAATATATGCCACAGACGTTTTCCATGGTCCGGTGCCTGGAGATTAAATCACAACCATATGAAATTACATTGATTTTAAATTTTCAACCTGCCTTTTCGATACGGGTGAACCATAAAAAAAACAGTGACGGGCCGCCCGGCAGTCCACCCCCGGTTGACAGAATTCAGGTTGCTGAAACTTTTCATAGACATTTTTCATGGAATAGCATCATTGACCAAGATCGATTCCAGTGGTCCGGTTGTGTGTTTCCCCCACGGAAATGGGCGTTTCAAACATTTTTTTCCGGAAAGATGCAACAGTGCCATTCCACTTTGAAAGGTGGCATATGTTTTGCTCTAACGGTGTTTCAACCTGAAACGGATCAGTGAATCTGCTGAATTGATCAAGACTTAAAATAAGGAGGGTTGCCGATGGAAGAATTGCTGTTAAATATCGTACCGGGATTACCCATATTTGTATTGCTGGCGATTATCGGTGTCTGTATCCTGCTGCTGTCCAAGGGAGCGGACTGGGCCATTGACGGGGTGGTGGCCCTGGCGAGGCGGACCGGGCTGCCCCGGATCGTTATCGGTGCCACCATCGTTTCTTTGGGAACCACTCTGCCCGAAGCGTTTGTGTCCGTCATGGCGGCCTGGACCGGAAACCCCGGCCTGGCCCTGGGCAATGCCGTGGGTTCCATCATTGCGGACACCGGCTTGATTCTGGGCGTTGCCTGCGTCCTGACCCGGGTGCCCATGAACAAGTTCATTTTGCAGCGTACCGGGTGGGTCCAGGTGGGATCGGCCACCCTGCTGGTGGCCATTTCTCTGATATCCCTGTGGATCATGCCGGAGCCGGTGCTCAAGCGGGGAATCGGTTTTCTGTTTCTGGGCCTGCTGGCGCTGTATATGTATGCCACCTATTTCTGGGCCAAATCCGGCGGGGATCAGGCCCAGGATGGCGAAGCAGAGGATGAATCGGATGAGATGGGGATTCCCAGATCCCTTGTGATGATATTCGGAGGATTGTTTCTGGTGATCCTGGGCGCCCGGATTCTGATTCCCTGTGCATCCGAATGTGCCGTGCGTTTGGGCGTGCCTCAGGATATCATTGCCGCCACCCTGGTAGCCTTTGGTACGTCACTGCCGGAACTGATGACCGCGTTTGCCTCTATTCGCAAAGGGCACCCGGAAATCATGGTGGGCAATGTCGTGGGCGCGGACGTGCTCAACTGCCTGTTTGTCATAGGCGCATCCGCCTCAGCCACGCCGCTGGCCATTCCCGAGAATTTCTTTCTCTTTCACTTTCCGGTCATGCTGATGATCCTCTGGTCGTTCCGGGCGTTTATCGCCATGCAGAACAAAAAGGGCTATTTTGAGCGGTGGCAGGGTGGATGGCTGCTTGGGATCTATATTGTGTATGTCGTTCTTCAGTATGCCCTGAATGTGAACATCCCGCATTAGGGCCAGCGGCTTCAGCGGATGGCACGGCTGTCATCGGCATGGAACGGGAGGCAGGCGCTAAGGCCTGCCTCCCCCTCTGGGAAAGGAGGCCCGCAGCAATGGAATCGTGTAAAGTCAAAACTGTTCTGATGCCCTTCACATCAAGCATGAGCCTGGATCATGCGGTCACCCCGGAAGACAGGCTGACCCATGCGGTGCAGCTGATGTTGTTTTACGGGATCAACCGCATTGCCGTGGTCCAGAACGGGCAGCCCATGGGGGTTGTCCGCCTGGAGGATGCCCTGGATAAACTGGGGTTGAAAAATATGTCTAATCGCCGGAAAGCCTGAAACCTTCTGCTTCCAGTCCCGCCTCTTTCATGAGGCGGTGAAGGTACTGCCGCTGGATCCCCGCTTTTTCAGCAGCCCGGCTGATATTGCCGCCGCTGTGTGTGAGTGCGTTTTTGATATACTGATTGTAAAACAGGGTCAACACCTCCTCTTTGGCCTCCCGGAACGGCATTTTCAGAATATTGCCGGGTATCTCTCCGCAATGAATATCAGCCGGCGGTATCGCCCCTTGAAAAATATCCTCCGTTTCCAGGACGGTGGTCCGGCAGAAAATGACCCCCCGTTCGATCATGTTTTCAAGTTCCCGGACATTGCCGGAAAACGGATGCGCTTCCAGGTGTTTCAGTGCGGTTTCCGATATCTGTTCAATTTTTTTCTGATACAGCAGGGCATATTTTTTCATGAAATGCCGGGCCAGCAGAGGGATGTCCTCGGGCCGCCGGTCCAGGCCGGGCATCTGCAGGCAGATCACCTTGAGCCGATAATACAGGTCTTCCCTGAATGTTCCATTTTTTATGTTCGCTTCCAGATCATGATTGGTGGCTGCCACAAACCGGATATCTGCATACCGTGTCCGGGTGCTGCCCACCGGTTTGTACTCCCCTTCCTGCAGCAGGCGCAGCAGTTTTGTCTGCATGGAAAAACCCAGGTCACCGATTTCATCCAGGAACAGGGTGCCGCCGTCCGCTTCTTCCACCAGTCCTTTCTTGTCTTTCCAGGCACCGGTGAACGCACCCTTGACATGCCCGAACAGCTCACTTTCAATCACGTTTTCCGAAATCGCCGTGCAGTTGACTGTGATCATGGAGATTGATTTGCGAAGGCTGAGCTGATGGACGGCCCGGGCTGCCAGCTCCTTGCCGGTTCCGCTCGGGCCTGTAATGAGTACTGTGGCATGGGTGGGAGCCACTTGCCGGATTTGTTCCATAACGGATTTAATGGCACTGGAAGATCCGATAAGGGGTCGTGCGGGGTTCTTTTGAACCAGTTCTTCACGCAGGGCGATGTTTTCAAAGACCATCCTGCGCCACTGGAGGGCCTTGTCAATGGTCAGCAGGATCCGTTCCCGGCGGAAGGGCTTGGTGATGTAATCATAGGCCCCTTCCTGGATGGCTTCCACTGCGGTTTCAATGGTGGCATAGGCGGTCATGATGACGGCTGAGGTGTCGGGCTGAATTTTTTTGATCTGACGTAAGAGATCAAGCCCCCCCATTTTGGGCATTTTCAGGTCCATGATCACCAGGTCGCAAGGATCCTTTTTGAAAACCGTCAGCGCATTTACAGGATCGTGTTCAGTGACGACTATAAAATCGGTCTCTTCGGTGATATACCGGGAAAGCAGGGCCAGCATATCTTTTTCATCATCCACAACGAGAATTTTGAAAGACATTACGCCTCCTTGTCAAAAACAGGCAGTTTGATCATGAAAAGTGTGCCGTGGCCGGTGCCGGTGTCACCTTGGTTTTCAGAAGAGACGGGTGTGCTTTTGCAGTCGATGATACCGCCGTATTTGCTGACAATACCATAAGTGACGGACAACCCCAGTCCGGTGCCTTCACCTTCGGGTTTGGTGGTGAAAAACGGTTCGAAGATCCGGTCAATATGTTTTTTCAGAATGCCGTGTCCCGTGTCCTGGATCTTGACCATGGCTTTGTTTTCCTGTGTCAGGTATTCCGATTGGATCGTCAGAAAGCCTCCCTGTTTCATGGCGGCACAGGCGTTGTTGATCAGGTTCAGGAACACCTGCTGCAATTCCCTGGAATCTCCGCGCACCATCGGAATGGTGTCATCCAGATCAATGGTCAGCCCGATAGTTTCCATTTCCAGAGTATGCCGCACGATATTGACCACTTCCCGGATAGCGTCGTTGATGTCAGAACAGACGGTGTTTCCTTCTCCGAACCGGGCGAAACGCAGCAGATTTTCAACAATCTGTTTGCAGTGCATACCTTGCCTTTCAATGGTCTTCAGATCCTGGTAAGTCTGGGAGTCTTTTTGTGTTTTTCTTACCAGAAGGTCGGTGAACCCCAGGATCACGCCCAAAGGGTTGTTAATTTCATGGGCCACACCGGCTGCCAGGGTTCCCAGGGATGCCAGTTTTTCTGTATTGATGAGCTGGCGTTCCAGGTTTTTTCATTGGTAATGTCCCTGGCAATGCACAGCACGGATTCCACCTGACCGGATTCATCCCGGATGGGCATGAAATTGGCGCTCACCCAGAGTTCATGTTCGCCGGCCTGCAAGGTAAATTCATCCCGGACGCTTTTCCGGTACCGGAAAACCAGATCCAGCATTTTCAGGTGTTTCCGGGAGGATTTCCTGTTGAGGACCTGATCGATGCCGTGATGAATGAAGTCCTCGGGTCTTCCTCCGAAAAAACTGGCAGTGAAGCTGTTCATGGACAGGAAGCGTCCGGCCGGATCAAAGGTGAAAATAAAGTCTTCCGCGCTTTCCACAACCGACCGGTATTTTTCTTCGGATCGCTGAAGGTCTTGGGTCCGTTCAGCCACTTTGTCTTCCAGCCGGTGAGTCCACCTGACTTCCCTGAACAGCAGGGCGTTTCCAAACACCACCACCACAAAAATCATCACCGCATGCAACAGAAGCCGCCAGAAAGCGGCCTGATTAATGTAACCGTCGATTTCGGATACCGGCGCCACCACGGCCACGGACCAGATGTCGGGGGCCATGCCCGGAAGGGTGATGGGGCAGTAGGCGATCAGTTTTTCAATTTTTCCGGTAAATCCCCGGTGCCAGCCGGCAATATAGGTGCCGGTACCGGTGTGACCGGCCAGCATGTGATTTTCCTGGATAAAGTTGATGTTGTGATGGCTCAGCCCTGGATCCCGATTTTCCCTGGCAGTGAACGCACTTTTTCCGATAAACCGGTTGAATGGATGGTAAAGAAAGGTCCCCTTGTCGTCAATCACCCAGGCATATCCGGTACTTCCGGAGCGGACATCATCCAGAAACTGGCCCAGAAACCGGCTGATATCCAGCTCGGCGATCAGAACATGTCCGATATCTGACAGTTTTCCGGCCATCTGTACCTGCATTGTCCCGGCCTCAAAAATCGGATCTGAAAAATAGAGGCGGGATGCTTCAGGCAATGATGGAAAAAGAGTCGAGAATTCCGGGCTATGCACACGGGTTTGCCACTGGCGCGGATAGCCGAAGGTATGAATCACGGGCTGATGGGGCATCCGGATATGGATGCGGAAAACGCTTTTTTCCAGCAGCCGGGAAAACAGGGGCTCCAGGACGGCCCGGGCCGAATCGATCCGGCCGTTTTCCCCGGAAAGGATCTCGCCTGCCCGCCCCAGCTCTCTGCCGACGAATGTAAGTTCTGATTCCACCTGACGTCGGATATGCCGGGCAATGACCATCTGCTGATCATTGAACTGTTTTCTGGCTATATTCACAAGATCTCGGGCCGCCCGCATATCCAGCCAGGTACTGACCCCCAGGCAGAGCAGGGTGGATATGATCACACCGGCCAGCATCTTCCGGATATTCCGATTTCCCTGGAACAGGTTCAGAAGGGTAGCAGACCGGTTTTTAACCGTTTTCAGGTGCGGCAATTTAGATGGTGTCCTCTATTCTGAGATCCCATTGACGTCCAGTCTTATCGATTGTTACACGCCCCTGATTTCCTGATGAAAAGGGGCGTGAAACCGCGAAAAATTAATTAGTCGAAGACGTTTTATCTGTCCGGATGTTCGGAACCGGTCTTATCTTTGATTCCGGATCAATTTATGAGAACAGAATTACTCGACCGGAAACATACCTCTTTCCAAGATCAATGCCTTGCCTTTGTCAGATGTGATGTAATCTACAAACGTTTTGACGGTACCGGCGGGCTCACCCTTGGTCACCAAATTGAAGATCTGATAAAAAGGATAATCCGCATCACCGGGTTTTTTGCCATCAATCTGAATCACCTTCACCTTTGGATGAGTGATCTGGGCGCCTCTTGAGATAAAGGACACGGCACCCGGAGGCAGGGATTCAATGGCTTCCAGCACCCGGGTGGAGGTATAGGTCATGTAATGATACTGAACTTCATTGTGGTGCATCACCTGGCGCCTGAAATTTTTGTGGGCACCGGTATCTTCTCCGGGTACCACCAGTGTGACGGCCAGGTCCGGCCCGCCTACCTCTTTCCAGTTGGCGACATTGCCTGAAAAAAGTGATTGAAGCTGTTCAGTAGTCAGGGCATCCACAGGAGTGGACTGGTGAGTAATCACCGCCAGAGGGTCTCTGGCAAACGGGATGGTCACAAGTCCGAAATCCTTTTCCCGCTGGGACAGGAGGCGGACCGAACTGGCCACATCGGTCATATCCTGCAAAAGCCGGTAAACACAGGACTGGGATGAGGCCACAAACAGGTCAACGGCAATGCCGGTGTCCTGGGTAAAGGCCTTCAGCCGGACATCGTCAAACGCTTCGAACACCTGGGCAGACGCACTGTACCGTAACGCCTGGCCGGCCGATGCACTCATGGGTCCGGTGAGAGATAAAACTAAAAACAAGACACTCATTAAACACGTTGCCACCATTGATCTTTTCATGACCGTTCCTCCATTGTAATTGAGTTGTTTGGTTTTTTTTGACAAAAACAGCAAACCATCTTTTTTGTCTGTTTTGTTACGTATCATTACAATTTGTATGCCAGGCAACGAGAATCGATATCTTATTGATATAAAAGTTTGTTTTTAAAGGAATTTGTGTATTTTTTTTTGAATTCATTTCAGGGAGAAGGAAATGATCGATCCGACAGAAAAATTCATTTTGTCATGTTTTTTTACAGCCGGGAAAAAAACATGACGAAATAAAGAATGAGTGGATGATGGACAATACTGGGTCTTCGGGTCTTGGGTTGTCTATTTCCAGAACTCGGGTACCACCAGAATGATGACGGTATAGATCTCCAGTCTTCCCAAAAGCATGCACCAGACCAAGATCCATTTGGCTGCAGCCGGGAGATGTGCGAAATTTTCCGCCGGTCCCACGGTCCCGAATCCGGGTCCGATGTTGCCCAGGCAGGACGCCACCGCCCCCAGGGCGGTGAGCAGGTCCAGACCCATGGCAGCCAGAATGGCGCCGGCGCCTGCGAACAGCATCATGTACAGGGCCAGAAATCCCATGATGGAACGGAGCACATCTTCCGAGACCCCCCTTTGGTTGAGTTTGACATGACGGATGCTCCGGGGGTGGATCAGCCGGAACAGTTCCCGGCAGGCGAATTTAACACACACGATCAGTCGGGCGATTTTGATGCCGCCGCCCGTGGACCCGGCCGAAGCGCCCAAAAACATGCAGATAAACAGGATCACCTGGCTGAGCCCCGGAAACAGCTCATAGTCAGCGGTGGCAAATCCGGTGGTGGTGAGAATGGATACCGCCTGAAAGGCAGCTGACTGGAGTGCTGCTGCAAACGAGTCATAGACCCGGCCGTGAATGTCCAGCGCAATGATCAGGGTAAACCCCAGGACAAGACCTAAAAACACGGTGCATTCCGTGTCTTTGAAAAATGCCAGAGGTTTGCCTCTCAGCATCTGGAAATGAAGTGAAAAATTGATGCCGGCCAAAACCATGAATGCCACCAATACATAATGAACATAGGCGCTGTCATAATGGGCGATGGAGGCGTTTTTCGGGGAAAAGCCACCAGTGGGCAGAGTGGTCAGGGCATGGCAGATGGATTCAAAGACCGGCATCCCCCCGATTGCCAGAAGAATCACCAGCAAAAGGGTCAGGCCGGCATAGACCATCCACAGAATTTTGGCGGTATCTGTCAGGCGCGGGGCCAGTTTGTCCGGGACAGGGCTGGGCACTTCCGCCTTGTATAGCTGAATCCCTCCGACTCCCAGAAAAGGCAGAATGGCCAGAGACAGCACAATGATGCCCATGCCTCCCAGCCACTGGATCAGACTCCGCCAAAACAGCAGGCTGGGCGCGGCGGCTTCGATATCGGTCATGACCGAGGACCCGGTGGTGGTGAATCCGGAAATGGATTCAAACACGGCGTCAGTCACACTAGTAAAATCCGGAGATAAATAAAAGGGCAGGGCACCGAACAGTCCGATGGCGGTCCAGCTCAGGGCCACCACGGCCATTCCCTCTCTCTGGTTGATGAACCGGGCATCATCGTCCATTTGCCAGGACAGCAGTTTGAGCATCAGGCCGGCGGTTGCCGTGATCGCCATGGAGTATACCATCGAAAAATGCATTCCGTCATCGAAATACAGGCTTACCATCAAAGGGATGAGCATGGTGAGCGCCAGCACCAGCAGAAAAATACTGACAATGCCTGAAATATACCGCCACCGCATTTAAAAGAATTCCAGCTTCACGGTCAGCAGCTTTTCCATTTTTTTCACCGCCTGTTTGACCGTAAACACGATGATCTGGTCTCCGGGCTTCACCACACTGTCTCCCGCGGGAATGATGATATCCCCGTTCCGGATGATGCATACCAGCAGCGCGCCCTTGGGCATATGGATGTCTTTCAGTGGCCGGTTGGTGATGTCCGAGGTTTCCAGGGCCACGGCCTGGATGAATTCTCCGCGTTCGCCGAATATGGAAATATCGGACAGTACTTTTCCCTGCCGCACATTTTGAAGGATGGAACTGACTGCGGACAGGCGCGGGCTGACCACCTTTTCAATGCCGATGGTGGATAAGAAAGGATAATACCCGGATTTGCCGATACGGGTCACGGTATTCTCCACTCCTAAGTTTTTGGCCAGCAAAGAGACCAGGACATTGGTTTCATCATCGTCCGTCACTGAGATCACCGCGTCGATCCGGTTGAGATTTTCCTCCAGAAACAGTTTCTGGTCCGAGCCGTCTCCATGAAGCACTACGGTCTTGTCCATCTGTTCGGCCAGCTCCAGACACCGGGATTTGTCAGATTCGATTAGACGGGTTTTGATGCCTTCATTTTCCATTTGAGCGGCAAGCCGGGCACCTATACGCCCGCCTCCCACGATCAGGGCGCTCTGAATTGGTCTGACCTGAATGCCGAAAATTTTTAGGGTATCTTGAAGCTGGTCTGTGTGGCTCACAAAATAGACCAGGTCTTCAGGATAGATATAATCGTTTCCCCGGGGCACGATCACTTCGTTTTTGCGGACAATGGCTGCGATCAAGGGCCGCGTGTCTCCGAACCGCTCCTGAAAATCCTTGAGGCACATACCGGCCATGCTCGAGGCTGAATCGATGCGGATGCCGGTGTATCGGACTTTTCCGTCGGCAAAATCTCCGGTATCCAGGGCCTGGGGGATATCCACCAGCCGCCGGATGGTTTTGACCACCTCGATCTCCGGGTTGATGATGGTGTCGATATACGGGATCTGGGTTTTGAAGATGTCATGAAAGCTGTCAAAATCGGTGTTTCTGATGCGGGCCAGCTTTTTGGTGGATGGCGACAGCAGATTGGTGACCAGACAGGCGGTTAGGTTGATCTCGTCGCTGTCGGTGACCGCCAGCAAAATATCCGTCTCCTGGATACCTGCTTCGTTCAGGATTGTCGGGCTGCTGCCAGATCCTTCGATCACCTGGACATCTAAGTCTTCAAACAGGATCCGGGCCAGGTCGGGGTTTTTTTCGATGACCACCACCTGTTTGTTTTCCGATGCCAGGCGGCTGGCGATATTGTATCCCACCTCTCCGGCCCCGACGATGATTATTTTCACAGCTGTTCTCCTGTTGGGTCCCGCCTGCCCGGAGCGGTCCCGGATGATTTCATGGCCTTGCCGGTTGCAGTTGGCGGATGCGGCATCAGATCGTTTTTTAGCCGGTGCATTGACTCTGATTTGTCAATGCACCGGTTTTAAAAGATCCTAATTCAACAGAATCGGCATGCCTAGCAGCGGCCAGATCAGCAGCACGGCCAGGGCCACCAGGGCCATCAGCAGAATACTGGCCGGAATGCCGTATCCGAAAAATTCACCCGAGGTGAACTGTCCGGAGTTGTAGGCAATGGCATTGGGCGCGGCCCCTACCAGGAGTAGGAACGGCATACCTGCGGTAACCAGGGCAGCAAATACGATGACTTCCGGTGCCACACCCAGGTAAGGTGCCACCACCAGGGCCACGGGCACAGAGATGGCAATAGCGGCCACGTTCATGATAAAGTTGGTCATGATCATGACAAAAAAGCGATGGCCATGACAAACACGAACCAGTGGGCATTTTGGAAAAACGCCAGCCAGTTGATGGCCAGCCACTCGGCCGCTCCGGTCTGCCACAGGCAAAATCCCATGCTCATGGCACCGGCAAACAAAAGAATGATGTTCCAGGGCACATCTTCCAGGTCCCGGATATCCAGGATGCCCACGATGAAAAACAAGATGGTGGACACCAGCAGGACCGCCGCCTTGTTGAATGGCTTGAGTGCCGGAATAAACGACTGCAGGGACAGAAACAGGATTACGCCTAAAATGATGCAAGTGGCAACGATCTCATGCCGGCTGAATGGTCCCATCTCATTGCTGAGCTGTTTGGCTTTTTCCCGAAGTCCCGGAATCACCGCTTTTTCCGGCTTCATAAACACCATGAAAAAGCCCCAGAGTACAAATACCATGATCCAGCCGATGGGAAACATATAATAGGTCAGTTCAAAAAAAGTGACGCTTTTGCTGGTGATCTCTTCATAGAAGCCCAACGCCACAATTCCCCGGGCCGCTCCCAGCAGAGTGACGATACTACCGGCCCCGGCCACGAACGCCATGCCCATGAACAGCCCTTTGCCGAATTTGGTGGGGCCCTCTTCATCCGTGTACAATGCATAGATGGAGAGCAGCAGCGGATACATGGTGGCGGCCACGGCCGTATGGGCCATGACATGAGTGAGCAGGGCCGTGACCACAAAGCATCCCAGATAGATCATTGAGGTGCGTTCTCCCACGATCAACAGCATTTTATAGGCCAGCCGTTTGGTGATGCCCACCTTGGTGAACACCGTGCCGATAATGAGAGATCCGAAAATAAACAATACCGACGGATCCATGAAATCCTTGAACGCGTCTGCGGCCGGCCGGATGAAAAAAAGGGCCTGGACCACTCCGATGGCCAGGCCGGTTACCCCGATGGGCACTACTTCAAACACCCACCAGGTGCCGGCCAAAAGAAACAGGGCAATGGCGGCCTTGCCCTGGGGAGACAGGATAAAGGCTTTTCCCATGGGGTCCAGGGCATCAGGCCATGGCGGGGAATAGTTTACAATGGCAAACAAGATGATTCCAATCATCAGAAACATGATCCGCTTCCAGTCGATCTGAATACCGGATGAGGCAGTCGATTTCGTATTCATGTCACTCCTAATTTTTTGGGTAAATTAATCAAATTGGGTTTCTATTTCCATATTCACTGCAAGGCGTTTGTCCTCGCCTTAAAATTCGTTTTTGCCACACCGATCCAGCAGCTATTAATTCAGCCGTCCATTGGTGTGTGGAAGCAAACAGACGATACTGCCGAATGGTTTCATCCTCCGAACCGTTTGAGGATGTCCTTGATTTTATCTTCAGTCTGTTTTTTTACCAGCAGCATTTTTTCCGCTTTGGCCTGTTTGATTTTGGCGGCCAGCTCTTCCAGGTCTGCCGGTTTTTCCAAAAGATCCGTGGCGCCGATTTTCATGGCTTCCACGGTTTTTTCCACCGTGGCATACCCGGTGAGCAGAATGATTTGCAGTTCCGGTTTTTCAGACTTGATGTTTTTCAACGCCTGAATCCCGTCCATGCCCGGCATTTTGAAATCCATGACAATGGCATCGAAACTTTCACTTTCCAGCATTTTTAGGGCCTGGTCGGCTGAGTCTGCGGTTTTGACCTTCATCCCCCGGTCTTCCATCCGCTCGGACATGATATCTAAAAAATCTTTTTCATCATCCACCAGCAACACTTTTTCTGACATGTTTTTCTCCTTAATTCTTCAAATATCTTTGTGCCGGCTCCGTTTCCGGCAAAATTCATTTATGCTCCGGAGAAAGGGCATACAGGCAGAACCCCGCTCCGGAATCCATGGTTTTGATTGTCATGTTGACCCGTGTCAGCAGTGCCTGGTCTTCAGGATTGCCAAACAGGGGGGCTGGTTCAACCACTGGGCCGGAATCCCCGATGAAACAGATTTCCGGAATTTTCGGGTCGTCACCGAATCGGACCGTGACCGGTCTTTCAATATCCGATGACACCTCGGTCTGATGGCGGCAAAGAATATCAAATGCCCGGTAAATCAGATGAAGCAGGTCAAACCGGGAGGCATGGATTCGGCAGGGGACCGGTGCGGGAATCACGGTCAGGCAGATCCGGCTCTGTCTGAAAATCTGTTCGGCCAGGTGGGTCACCAAATCCACGGTTTCTTCCAGATCCACAAAATCCTTTTCATGATCCATGCTGTGGGCAAAACGGTTGAACCGTTTCATCAGGTTGTCAGCCCGGGCCACCTGTTTTCCGATTCTCCGGCTGATAGTTTCCGCTTTCAAAGGGTCAACGGGAGCCGCCTGATGCTGAGCCTTAACAGCCAGGTCTGACAGGAGACCGGCATTCTCATTGACAATGGCCAGAAAATTTTTCATGTCATGGGTCATGGCAGCGGCCAGGGTTCCGAAAAACCGGATCGCATTCATGGGATCACTGTCTGGTGACATAGGCCTCTCCCTGAAAGGTGTCCTGGGAAGTGGACGACACCGGTATGTCGCTTTTGGGCAGATGCAGTGACCCATCGGCGGTCGGCTTCCGGGTCGCTTTCACCGGCAGAGTCAGGACAAACCGAGTGCCTTTACCTACCTTGCTTTTGACGGTGATGTCCCCGCCCATTTCCTGGATCAGACCATAGGTGATGGATAGGCCGAGACCCGCTCCCCAGCGGTCATTTCGGGAGGTGTAGAACGGTTCGAAAATTTTTGGCAATTCCTCCGGGGAGATGCCTTTGCCGGTATCGGACACGGTGATGGTCACCTGATCGGCCCCGGTTTTGAAAACCTCAATGCGCAAAATCCCTTTTGATGCCATGGCGGTGATGGCGTTTTCCGCCAGGTTCAGAAAAATCTGGAGCAGACTGCTGCGGTCACTTTCAAATTCAGGCACCGTTGGTATGGGCCCCACCTGAATAACGATATTCCGTTGGCGCGCATCGGTTTCCACCAGGGCCAGAGCCTGGGCGATCACTTCTTCAATATCCACCGGTTCCACACTGGGTTCCATGTGCCGGGCAAAGTCCAGCAGCTGCCGGGTGATGGTGCCGCACCGCTTCACCGCATCAAGTACGTCGCCGGCCAGAGGCAGAAGCCGCTGATCGGGCCGTTCCTCTTTGCCAAGGGTCAGCAGGTCCACGATCAAACCGGTTTTTTGGTTGATGATATCCAAAGGGTTGTTGATTTCATGGGCCACACCCGATGCCAGCCGGCCGATGGATGCCAGCCGGTTGGCATGTTCCTCATGGTGAAGGGCTTCGATACGCTGTCGTTCTGATGCATGAATCCGGCCCACCAGATAGGTGGCCATGCCCATGATGGACAACAGGATCAGAACAATGCTCACGCACAGAAACCAGAGCAGTTTGAGCCGGGGTTTAAGCCAGAGATCTTTAAGCCAGTCTGCTTGGCGGAGCTGAACTAAGGTCAGCGGAGTGCCTTCAATTTTTGCATATCCGGCCAGCACTGCTGTCCCGTCCGGGGTCTGTAAGCCCGCAATGCCATTGGTCTGGGAGAAAAGGCCGATATCCGGAGCGGATTGACCGGCACCGGTATCTTTCCCATAGTGCACCGAAGGGGTGACTATTCGACCGGTATCATCAATGAGAAACAAGTCATTGTCCGGTCCGGTGTCCAGCAGGTGAAACGCGACTTGCCATCGGTGTTCGGCAGAGGAACCGGAGAGATGGTCTGCCGTGGACGCGGCCATGATCCTGGCTAAGGTATGCAGGCTGTTGCGCATGCGGGTGTTGGATTCGGTTTCAATGGTGCGCCGGGTCAGGCTGAAATCCACCATAGTCATGATGATCAGTGGAGAAAGGGCGAGAATCGAGGTGAGCAGAACAATGAGTTTCCATTTGCGTTTGAGGTTCAACCCGCTGTAGTTGCCGGAATCATCCGTATGATCCCAGAATGCGGGCTTGAGTCGATGTACGGAAATCATGTCCGGCCGCCACCTGTATCAAAAGATGGATCAAACGGTTCCGGAGAAGATGGGGAGGGCGGACCGTTTTCAGGGGATTCCTGGATGGCGGCGGTCAGTTCATCAATATCCACGGGTTTATAAAAATAGGCGGACGCCCCCAGATCCATGCAGTTCTTCCGATCCTGTTCTGAACCGTGTCCGGTCAGAACAATGACGCGGACAAACGGATGGGTCTGTCTCACCTGCCGCAGTACCTGAATCCCGTCCATGCCGGGCATTTTCAGATCGACAATCATCACCTGGGGAGGATGTGACTGAACCTGTTCCAGCGCGGCTTTACCGTCAAAGACGGCATGTGTGTCCATGTCCCTCATCTGGAGCCGTTCAGACAGGGTTTCGACAAATTCCTGTTCATCATCCACCAGCAGAATTCTCAATCCCATATCAGAATGCTTTCTTTGATGATCCCGATGGTGCCGGGTATTGCATTCCATTTTGACATATGCTACCTATCCCATTGACATCTTCCTCTTTATTCGTTAGGTGAAAATTAATTAAAGAACTTAGGTCCAAAAGTCAAGGCGAAACATGGAAAACAAGGTGCCTGAAAAGGCGAAGCTGCTGGAAAAACTCAGGGCCAACGGATTCAATGTGCCCGATTTTCTATATGTGTCAGCCAGAAATTCAAAAATGAGGAGTTTAATGACCTGAACGCGTTTCTGGACGTTCACAAGGAAAGTTACAAGGTGATCGCCCGGAGTGCCCATCCCCTGGAAGCGGAGTACAAGGGCGGTACATTTGATTCCCTTGAAACCTATGCGGACGTGGGCGGCATCATCTATGCCAGAAACCGGATCATCAAACTGGCAGAGACCGCCAAACACCTGTCCATCAGACGTCAGCAGATTTTCAACGATGCCCCGCCCATCGATCTAGGGGAGATGGGGGTGATTGTGATGCCCTTTGTCAACGGATCGTCGGTCATGGCCAAGATGATTCACAATCACTGGGAGTTCGGATATTGTCGGAACCGAAACCAGAAAGTGCAGACCGAGCCTCATATCACCCGAGTCCCCCATGACCGGAGCCTGTTTCAGTTGTCCCGGGCCATCCAGAAAAGACTGGGATTCAAATGTGAGATCGAGTACATTATTTCCACGGAAGGGGATATCCATGTGGTCCAGGCCAAGGACATTTCCCGCATTGAAACCCTGGAGGAAAAGCAGAGTGAGCGCTCTGTCCGGCTGGACGGCATCCGGCGTATCCGCAAACACCGAAACTACCGGGAACGGTCGGTATATGTGATGAACAACAAAGCATTCTATATCGATATCATCAGCCGGTGCGAAGATCTGGTTCAGTCGGGACATGCGCCTGATCCGGCAGATATGGGACAGATCGTCGATTGTGTGACCGCCTATGAAGCGGAGCTGGAATCCTTTGCCCTGAGGCATCAGCGGTTTGCTGTGATGGGATTTGCCATCCATGATTCAGGAGAGCTGTACCAGATCGCCAACCATTATTTGGATGATTACCCGGAACTTCAGAAAAAACTGTCCAAAGCCCTTCATAACAACCTGTATAAAATCGATATTTTTCTGGCTGAGGCGGATACGTTGATCGCCAAGGACAAATTCAGGGTGAATCTGTGCAGCCATGATGCCTATGGGATAGATACTGTCAGAAACCCGCTGTGGTGTGCGTTCTGGCACGAAGACCGGCATGATGCCGTGGTCAGGGAATTCAAGCGGCTCGGCTTCAAGACCGGCGATACCATCGGTATCGATATCGGTGCGGATGACCGGCCCATCGTTTACCGCCATTGATCCGCTTCAATGGGACCTGGTTCAGCCAGCCCTTTTTGACTGAATCTGATATAATGAAATCCGATTCAACAGAATCCGGTTCAAGAAAATCTGTTTCAAATTGAAACGAAAAATTTCACAGCCCCTTGACAAGTCCGGTGCTTTCTCATAAGAAAAGCGGATCTTGCAGTTGAAATAAATCAAAAAAAGGGGTGTGAGAACCGATGACTCAATTTTTTGCTGCCATCAGTCTGATTCTGGCAGGCGGGGTGGTGTCCCTGGTGGCCGCCCGCCATCACCTGTTTTCAAGAGCGGCTGCGGCGCTGCTCATCAGTGCCGGGTGTGTGTGGGGCCTGGTGGATGCAGTGGCTGCGTTGACAGGATCCGTCACCCATGCGGCATCTTTTCAGTATCTGAATCTGTTTTTTCTGGCTTTTGAGATGGATGCCTTGTCCGCGTTTTTTCTGGCGGTGATTTTTTTTGTGTGCCTGATGGCTGCGGTTTACAGCTTTCATTACACAGCCGATAACAAAGCTTTCGTGAAAACGGCGGTGACCGCATTTTTCTTTTCCATTCTGGCGGTGTCCATGGCCATGGTGGTGACGGCAGCCAACATCATCACTTTTATGCTGTCTTGGGAAATGATGTCTTTGTCTTCATTTTTTCTGGTGATTCACAGTTATGAACAAAAGGAAAACCGGTATGCCGGTTTTTGTATTTTGTGTTTTCCCATGTGGGGGCCATGTTCATCTTTGCGGGGTTCGCGGTGATATACACCCATACCGGCAGTTTCGGATTCACGGATGTGAATACACTGACCCAAGGGGCCAAGATTCTCGCATTTGTTCTGTTTTTCATCGGGTTCGGGTCCAAGGCCGGGGTATTCCCCTTTCATGTATGGCTGCCCCATGCCCATCCGGCCGCACCCAGCCATATCTCGGCGGTCATGTCCGGGGTGATGATCAAAACCGGGATTTATGGCATCCTGCGTATCTATTCGTTGCTGGAACTGCCGGCCCCGGTGTTCGGGTATCTGGTGGTGGGGGCCGGGGCCGTGTCCGGGATCCTCGGGGTGGTGTACGCCCTGGGCCAGACCGATATCAAGCGGCTTTTAGCCTACAGCAGTGTGGAAAACATCGGGATTATCCTCATCGGTACGGGTCTGGGCATGATCGGGGTGGCCTCTAAAAATCCGCTGATGGCGGTGCTGGGATTTTCAGGGGCCCTGTTTCACGTGCTCAACCATGCATTGTTCAAATCTTTGTTGTTCATGGCAGCGGGTATGGTGGTGCACCAGACCGGAACCCGGTCCATGGATGCCTTAGGGGGCTTGCTCAAAACTATGAGAATCACGGGTTTCTCCTTTGTCATCGGTTCAGTTGCTATCTGCGGTCTGCCGCCATTCAATGGGTTTGCCGGAGAATTTTTCATTTACCTGGGCGGATTCAAGGGGATTGCCCTGGATAAAATCGCCTTTGCCTTCAGCGTGGGTGCCATTATCAGCCTGGCTGTCATCGGCGGCCTGGCCCTGGCCTGTTTCACCCGGGTGCTGGGCATCGTGTTCCAGGGAGAACCCCGGACCGCTGCGGCACAAGAAAAACCGAGTCCGGCGCCACCATGCTGACATCCATGGGGATTCTGGCCGGGGGCTGTGTCATTGTGGGAGTGTTTCCCGGATGGTTTTTTAACCTGTCCGTATCAGCGGTGAGCGCGCTGCACCTGGGGTATGCCCGGATTCCCATGGCACCGTTTGCACAAATCACCAGCCATATCACCCTGGGGGCGCTTGTGATCCTGGTGCTGGTGCTGGCCGTGGCCGGTGTCCGGTTATGGTTTTACCGGGCCAAGCCGGTTTCCCGTTCTGGAACCTGGGGGTGCGGATTCACCCGTCCGACAGTGAAAATGCAGTACACCGGGGCGTCCTATGCATTTGAAATGGTGCGGTTTTTCCGCCCGGCCGCCCCCATCGAGGAACGTCATTCACCAATATCCGGCCGGTTTCCGACCGCCACCCGGTATGACAGTCGGGTCCATGACATTGCTGAGCGGTATCTGGAACCGGGGGTGGTCCGGCCGGTGCAGTTTTTGTTCGACCGGCTGCGGTGGATTCAGCACGGGGATATTCATCTGTATATCGGGTATATTTTACTGGCCATCGTTCTGCTGCTGTTTTTTGTATAACCGGCATGGCCGGAGTACGATTGGCCACAAGAAAACATGGAAGGTTTGACCATTTGTAAGGCTTTGAAACAATGGTGTTTGCTAACCCTCTTATATAAACCTCATCAACCAAGCAGGGAGAGTGCATGTTAGAATCCATTTTGCTTTGGCTGGGCGCTATTCTGACGGCTCCGTTTTTCTCGGCCTTGATTCTCAAGGTCAAGGCGTTTTTCGGCGGGAAAAAGGGGCCACCTTTGCTGATCAACTATTTCACACTGGTCAAGCTGTTCCAAAAAGGATCGGTCTACAGCGTCAGCACCACGGCAGTGTTTAAAATGGGACCGGTCATCTCCTGTGCCACGGCCCTGGCAGCGCTTTTGTTTTTGCCCATCGCCGGGCAGATGCCGGTAATCTCCTTTAACGGGGATGTGATCCTGGTGCTGTACCTCTTAGGTCTGGGCCGGTTTTTCACCATTGCCGCAGCCATGGACACAGCCTCGCCTTTCGAGGGCATGGGCGCGGCCAGGGAGGCATTTTTTCCCATCATCTGTGAAGCGGCCATGTTCATGATTCTAATTTTTTTCTTTCGCATGACCGGGACCCTGTCCTTTGCCGCCTATTTTTCCGGTTCCGGCACTTTGACCCTGTGGCAGGCCGCAGGGCCGTCACTGCTGTTCATCGTGATCGCGTTCTTCATTATTCTTCTTACGGAAAACGCCCGGGTGCCTGTGGATGATCCCGCCACCCACCTGGAACTGACCATGATCCATGAGGTCATGGTTCTGGATCACAGCGGACCGGATTTCGCCCTCATCGAGCTGGGAGCGTTCTGCAAGCTGTTTTTTTATGGGGCCATCCTATCCGGACTGATTCTGCCTTTTGAAAGCGGAGTCATCGGCATGAGCCTGCTGCTGTTTATTGCCGGGCTGTTTATCGTCTACCTGGTGGTGGGTATCATCGAGTCCGTGATCGCCCGGTACCGCATGGACAAAGTGCCCCAGTTCGTGCTGACCTCATTCGCCCTGGCGTTTTTTGCAACCATCATCACCCTGGAGCTGATCCAATGACCCTTTACACTGTCGACACACTTTTGTCCCTGGTGCTCTTGTCCGTGCTGTTCGCATTCGGCTCCAGCCGGGTGCCGGCCCTGATCAAGGTCATGGCTTTTCAGGGAATTGTGGTGTCCATTATTCCGTTTTTCATCACCCCGGATATGGAGACCGGTGCAGTCATCTTTACTCTGGCCACCCTGGTGATCCGGGGGGCAGTCATTCCGCTGAGTCTCCATATCGCCATCAAAAAAGTGGCCATCCAGCGGGAGGTGTCCCCGATTGTGGGGTACCATGCCTCTCTGTTCAGCGGGCTGGGCCTGATCGTGGCGGCGGCCGTGATTTCCCGGTACCTGAACATTCCGGCCATCAGTGATTCGGCCCTGCTGTTTCCGGCGGCCATTTCGTTGCTGGTGACCGGCATGTTTCTGCTGATGGCCAGAAGAAACGCCATTGCCATGGTGATCGGGTACATCATGCTGGAAAACGGGATCTATCTGACCGGCACCACTTTTTCCACCCAGGCAAGACATATCGTGGAATTCGGCATCCTGCTGGACGTGCTGGCCGGAGTCATGATCATGGCCATTATCCTCCAGAACATCAAGCAGACCTTTGATGATGTGGATACCTCGCTTCTGAGAACCCTGAAAGAATAGGAACGGCCCCATGGTTGAACTGGTTTTTATCACCCCGTTTGTCACCGGCCTGCTGGCCTTTGTCCTGCCCAAAGCACTGAGCCGGCAGCTGCTGGTATTCACCGGTGCCGTCCACCTGGTGTTGTCGCTGCTGCTTTGGAAAAACAGCCCTCAGGCTTTTTTTGCCGAATATTTTGCCGTGTCCCCGGAAGGACTGCTGTCTCTTCTGGTGATCTCGCTGCTGTTTTTTCTGATCGCCATCTACACCACCGGGTATCTGGCGGCCCACCAGCTGAAATCGGAAAACGTATTTACCGGGTTCATGCTGCTGTTTTTGTCCACCATGACCATGGTGACCCTGTCGGACCATATCATGGTGCTGTGGATCGCCATTGAAGCCACGACCCTGGCCAGCGCACCGCTGATCTTTACCCACCGGTCCGGTGCATCCCTGGAGGCCACCTGGAAATATGTGCTCATCTGTTCGGTGGGAATTGCCATGGCCCTATTGGGATCCCTGTTTCTCACCTTGTCCATGGAACTGGGGGGCGTGACTGCGGCTCTGTCTTTTTCCGCCCTGTCGCCTGTGGCCGGTCACCTGGATCCGTCATGGCTCAAAGCGGGATTCATTTTTATCGTGGTGGGATACGGCACCAAGATGGGGCTGGCCCCCATGCATACCTGGCTGCCCGATGCCCACAGCGAAGCGCCCAGCCCGGCCTCGGCCCTGTTGTCCGGGGTCCTGTTGAACTGCGCCTATTTAGGCATCTTTAAGACCAACAAGGTTATGGTGGCCGCCGGCTTGAGCGATTTTTCCGGCACCATCCTGATCGTGTTCGGGCTGCTGTCCATCGTGGCAGCGGCCACCTATATTCTGAAACAGACCGAGTACAAAAGGATGCTGGCCTACTCCAGCATCGAGAACATGGGAATTATCGCCCTGGGCACAGGCATCGGGGGCTTAGGGGTCTATGGGGCTGTGATCTGTATGATTCACCACAGCCTGATCAAGTCTTCTTTGTTTCTGTCATCCGGCAACATTCTGATGGGATATGAGGACCGGCTCATTGCCAACACCGGGCAGATGGCAAAAAAGATGCCCAAAACCTTTGTGGCGTTTTTTGCCGGGTTTGCCGGTATTTCCGGGTTTCCCCCTTTTGGTATTTTCATCGGGGAGCTGTTCATCATCATGGCAGCTTTCAAGACCGGCCATTATCTGGCAGCCGTTATTTTTATCTTCAGCCTGTGCGTGATCTTTGCCGGATTTGCCAGGCAGATCATGGCTATCTGCTTTGACACTCCGGCAGAAAACGGCAACGCCTCGACACCTGATTCCAGAGAGATACAGTTCAAGGAACCCCCCGGCATGGTATGGCCCCAGTATGTACTCCTGCTGACCTCTTTGATTCTGTGCTTTTTTATTCCGGATGCCCTGTATCAGACCATTGTGGATGCAGTGCATGCCATTGGTGGAGGACTGCAATGACCCAGTTTTTACCTATTCCCAACGGCGGGCGGATACCAAGGGCCGAGATTCCCCATCTGCCTTTTGACACGTTTCGCAGCGAGGCCCTGAACATCGTGAAAAATGGCGGCAAAGTGGTGCAGTTTTTCGCCTATGAGGATCAGGGAAACCTGAAGATTCTGTCCGTGCTTCGGACGGACAAGCTTTTGGCGGCCGGATGTGATGCGCCTGATACATGGCTGTCACTGACCTGTGAGTGTGAGCCGTTTCACCTGTTTGAGCGGGAGATGGCCGAGCAGTTCGGAATACGTCCGGAAGGTCATCCCTGGCTGAAAATGGTTCGGTACCATAAAAATTATAGGGGAGCCGCAGATCTGTTCGGCAACGACTATACTCAGGATATTCCCGGTAACTATGACTACTATCAGGTGGCAGGAGACGACATCCATGAAGTGGCTGTGGGGCCGGTGCATGCCGGCGTGATTGAGCCCGGTCATTTCCGGTTCAACTGTATCGGGGAAAGGGTTCTGCACCTTGAGATCCAGCTGGGGTATCAGCACCGGGATGTGGAAACCCTTCTGTACAAAGTGACCCCCAAACGCTTGCCTTTGCTGGCGGAAAACATTGCCGGGGATACTACCATCGGACACGGGCTGTGCATGGCTCAGGCTGTGGAAGCCCTGGCAGGTCTTTCCGTGGATGACGGGGGAAAAATCATCCGTACCATCGCCCTGGAATTGGAACGCCTGGCCAACCATATCGGAGATCTGGGCGCCTTGTGCATGGATGTAGCGTTTCTGCCCCCGGCCAACTATTTCGGCCGGATCCGGGGGGATTTTCTGAACCTGTCGCTGCTGTTGTGCGGGAACCGGTTCGGCAAAGGCCTGGTGCGGCCGGGCGGGGTGCGGTTCGACCTGAATGATGAGGTCCGGAAAACCCTGAACGATCGGATTCTGGAACTCAAACCCCAGGTGGAACATGTGCTGGATCTGATTTTCGGGGCCTCCACAGTCCGGGCCCGTTTCGAGGGTTGCGGCCGGGTGAGTACGGAAGATGCAGGTCACCTGGGGCTGGTGGGGCCGCCGGCCGGGCCAGCGGGCTGGCCTATGATGTGCGGCGCTGGTTTCCCACCGAGCACTACGCATATCTCAAGGTGCCGGAAAACCCCAAACTGTCCGGGGATGTCTATGCCCGTGCCTGGTCCGGCGCGACGAAGTGCTCCAGTCTCTGGAGATGATCCAGTCACTGATCGACCGGCCTGTGGCCACCCGGGTGATGGACGGAATCTTTCCGGCTCTGCCGCCGGACAGTCTGAGTGTCACGCTCAACGAAGCCTGGAGAGGCGAGGTATCCCATGCCCTGCTCACTGATGGGGCAGGGGAGATTCTGAGGTACAAGGTCAAGGACCCGTCCTTTCACAACTGGAACGGCCTGGCCATGGCGCTCCGGGACACGGGGATTTCAGATTTTCCTTTGAATAACAAAAGTTTCAACCTGTCTTACTGCGGGTTTGATCTGTGATGATCAACCGGCCGGCCCTGGTGCCGGGCGGATCCGGGTGATGGGTTTTTCTGAATTTAACGGATAAAGAGAGTTTGCCACCATGCTCAGCGTATTAAAAAACCGGTTTGAACAAGGCTACCGCACCTGTAATTACCCCAAAGAGAAACCCGCGGTCTTTCCCCGCTACCGGGGACGGCCTGATATCAACATGGATGCGGATCCTTCCGTGGTCCGGGCCTGTGCCGATGCCTGTCCCCAGGATGCCATCAATACGGCGGATAAGACGATCGACATGGGACGGTGCGTGTTCTGCGGTACCTGTGAACGGGTGTCGGAAAAGACTTTTGTCTCTTTTACTAATGATTACGAGATTTCCACGGCAAACCGGTCGGATCTGATTACCGACGGGACCCTGCCGGACCTGGCCCGGCATTCAAAACAGCATTTCAAGAAACTGTTCGGCCGGTCCCTGCAGCTGCGCCAGGTGTCGGCCGCCGGGTGCAACGCGTGTGAAGCGGATTTGAACGTGCTGGCCACCCCGTTTTTCGACCTGGCCCGGTTCGGTATTAATTTTGTGGCCTCGCCGCGCCATGCCGATGCCATTGTGGTCACCGGCCCGATATCGCGGAACATGAAAACCGCACTGCTACAGACCTATGAGGCGGTGCCCGAACCCCGGTTGGTGATTGCCGTGGGCAGCTGCACCATCATGGGCGGGCCGTTTTTCGGCAGTCCTGAAGTGGCCAAAGGTCTCGAAAGCATCCTTCCTGTGGACCTGTTTATTCCCGGGTGCCCGCCACATCCGCTGACCAACCTCCACGGATTTTTGACTTTTTTTAAATAATGGCCGTGTCCTGCCGGAATCATCTGAAAAGAAAAAGATTCCGGCAGGGACGGTTGTTTTTTCAGTTGACCGCATCATTTCTTTAGATTTAAGCGTTTTGAAAAATCTGTTCTCGCATCCGGCTGAATGCAGCCCTCTGATCAGAAAGAAGAAAGTCGATATGTCTTGTATCCAAGTGTTTTCCTATGGTATATGAATCGGAATGTATCCTTCATGCAAAATAACAAAGCATGCATATTCAAGATTATTTAACAATGAAAGGCACGACAATGAATCAGTTACAGCAATTGGCCGACCGAATCATCAGCCGTGTGAACGTGAACCTGGATGAGTTTGAATTTGATACCGAACCCTTTGTGACCCATGCGCTGGATCATGAAAAAATGCTCAAATTCTACGCATTCTATGGCATCACCTCCCAACATCCCATCTATTTTCATTTCAGAAATTCCAATATTGCCGGCAGTTATTTTCTTGGCAAATGCTATGTGGGGAGATCTGCCATCTATAAAAGCGATATCCGGGGAGATGAGCTCAAGCGCGAAGGTGACAACATCCGGTGCGCCAAGGCTATCCCTTTGGTGGAAGATGAGGTGATCACCATCCGGGACAGCCTGTTGTATAAAACCCTGGTGCACAGCAACTCCCATAACCCGGAAAGCCCGGAAGAATTCGGCATCCGGAACACCATTTCCACCCATTATGTCAACATCCACGGGTCCACCCTGGAGGGATGTTTTTTAGGTCCCTTTGCCACGGTGGATCTGATGAACCTGCATTCGTGCATTGTGGGGGAATTTTCCTATGTCCAGATGGGTGAGCTGTTCCACCGCAAGATTGATCCCGGCACCATCTGGATCCGGAGTCAAAATTTCGAGTTCAAATTCAAATATGATAAACAGGCACTGGATTATTTTGTGGGGACCAACGATCAGCACCAGCCCCGGGGTATCATGTATGATTTTGTTAAAGAAAGAGAGGAATCCTACGAAAAACTCTTTGATGTCATGAACCTGGAGCCGTACCAGGCACCGAATACGTCTGCCGTAAACCGGTATGCCGTTATCCTGGGGAAAACCCGAATCGGCAATAATGTGTTGGTGGCACAGCGGGCGTTCTTGGAAAATGCGGTGATGGGGGACGGGTCCAATGCCCAGGAGAATACCTATATTGTCAATTCCCGTCTTGCCGGTATGTGTATTACCGCCCATGGCGGCAAAATCATTCATGCGGATGTGGGACAGGGGTGCTTCGTGGGGTTTAATGCGTTTCTGAACGGCAAGGAAACCGCCCGCATCCATCTGGGGGAGGGCTGTATCGTCATGCCCCACACCATCTTGGACCCGGAACACCCCGTTCATATTCCGGATGAACATCTGGTGTGGGGGCTGATCCGGTCCCAGGAAGATGTGAAAGATCACACCATTGCCCTTGATGACCTGGCAGAAGTGAGAGACAGTCTGAGCATCGGGAAAATGACATTTTACGGAAAAGGTTCGGTTTTTATCGAGGCGTTCAAGAACCGGCTCCACCATATCCTGCTGCTCAACGGCGCATTCTACAAAGATGGCGAAAAAAGGGGACATGCCCAGGACGACCAGCATATCTCTTTCAACATTATCCAGCCTTACCGAACCGGAGAACGTAAGGGCCTGTATCCGTCCATCCGGATCAAGCCCTGAGCTTTTTTTGCCCCTTGACTTAGTCAAACATTCTCGACCCGGCCTTCCAGAAAGTATGGCCGGGTCATCTTTACTATAAAAGTTTCAGGTCCCAGTTCCACAACCCGGGTCTGTTTTTGAGAAACACCCCTTTGGGGACCGGTTCCTCCAGGGTGACAAAGCAGGTATATCCGGCCTGTTCCAGGGTTTTTCGGTGGGGGGTCAGGTCCAGGGACCAGTTTGGATAAATGTAATACAGATCGTTGGACCGGGTGACCCAGGCCCCTTCATTTTTGGGGCTGGTGAAAAAATTTCCCGGAGACAGTTTGGGCGAAAGCGTTCGGGAGACAGCCAGGGGCCAGTTCCCACGGACCACGATCCCTAAAGGAAGCACAGACGCTTCCGGCAGGGACAGCACGTTTTTTTTGTTCATTTCCGGAGAAATGACCACCCCCTTGAACCCGAGACGTTTCAGTACCCGGATGGCAGGGGTATTGGTGATGTTGCAGAAAGGACCGGCCCACAGATTCAGGCGGTCCGGGTTCTCAAACAGACCGATCTGCATGGTGCATTTAAAACAAAGTGGCGGGCCCCTTTTTTCAGGGCAGTGGCAATGAATTGCCGGCACAGGGATTCCTCTTTCGGGAAAATGGACGGATCCAGCCACAGCCAGGTGGCTTTGTTCGGGCGGGTGCTGTATCGGCTGCCGGAGATCCAGATGCCTGAACTCCCAGATCTCTTTAATGATCCCTGGATTTTTCGGGAAACGTGAAGATCTATGATGCGGTTTCGGGCTTTGGCGGACCGGGGTTTCTGGACAGGGTCTTTGGCTGGCTTCTTAGTTTGGGGCAGGGGCCGGACCTGGACCCGGTCAATGGCGGACAGCTGTGCATCCAGGGATTCGAGCAGCTGAGACAATTCATCGGTCCGGCGATCGATCAGAACCACCGGGGCCCTTTTTTCACTTTTTGCCGCATGTGCCGGGGTAAAACAAATTTTCCTTTTTTGGGCACACTACGGGTGACTTTGTGAATGAAGTGCCCGGCATCTTCTTCATTGCCGATGCGCAGCAGATCCTCAGTGAACAGTGGTTCTCTGGTGATGAAAAAGGGGGCGGCCGGGTTCCTTACCCAGCCTAAAAACAGGCCGGATTCCGTGTCGTTTTGATGATCCAGTGGGTTTTGCGTGCGGTGGGACAACAGGTGATAGTGGGTGAAAATCCGTCCCATGGCATGGTCCAGATAGATCAGGGCCTGTTTTTTTTCAGAGGGACGATCCCGGAGCAGTTGAAACGCCTTGACCGTGTAATACACATAATGGGGGCTTTTTTTCCGGCCTTCGATTTTCCAGGTGGCTACTTCCGGGATCTCCCCGAGTACTCTGGCCAGCACGTCCACTGAAAAATCCATGCAGGAGAAATACCGGTGTTTCTCCCCCTTGAGCTGGTATATCCGCCGGCATGGCTGGACACACCGGCCCCGCAGTGCGCTTTTTCCGCCGAACCAGGAACTCCAGTAGCACCGGCCGGAAATCGCGTAACACAGTGCCCCGTGAACAAACACTTCCAGGGACATCTCATCGGGGGTTTTTTCAGCCATGGCCCTAATGTCGTCCAAAGAGAATTCCCTGGGCAGCACCACTTGAGAAAACCCGGCTGTGTGGGCGGGTTCCAGTCCTGCGGCAAAAGAAAGGTTGCCCAGGGTGGACAGGTGCAGGTCCTGGGTGATGCCCGCCTGCCTGGCAAGGGAAATGACGGCCGGGTCTTGGACGATCAATACGTCGAACGCCACATACCGGTGCAGTTTGGCAAGCAGACGGAGCGCTTTGTCCGTTTCCGATTCCTTGATCAGGGTATTGAATGCGATATGTACCTGAACCTGCCGGGATTTTGCCAGCCGGGACAGGCGGGACAGCTCCTCGATGCTGAAATTGGTGGCTTCCATGCGGGCGGAAAACAGCTTCAGCCCGCAGTAGATGGCATCCGCTCCTGCGGCAAGCGCTGCCAGAAACGTGGTTTTGTCCCCGGCCGGTGCCAGGATTTTGGGGGTATGGGAGGAACGCATTAGATCCTTTGAAATTAAAATATTTTTTAAATAAACAGTATTGCAATTTTTCTGGATTTTGTCAAAATACCAGCATGGAAATCATGCGTATTCCGTTTCTTGAAAAAGGAGATCAGGTGGGGGTCGCTGCCCCCGGTGCCCGGTTTGACGTAACCCGTCTGAATCAGGGAATCGAGTGTCTGAAAATCTTGGGGTTCCGCGTGAAGGCCCCCGATCAGATTTTTGGTCAGAAACGGTATCTGGCAGGCAACGATCAGTGCCGGGCCGAGGTGATCCATGGCTTGGTGTCAGATCCGGACATCAGGGGAATTATCTGTGCCAGGGGCGGTTTCGGAACCCTGCGCATGCTGCCGTACCTGGACTGGCAACTGATTCGGACTCATCCCAAACTGTTTATCGGGTTTTCCGATGCCACGGCCCTGTTGATCCCTGTGATGCAGCGGGCAGGTATGGGCGTGATTCACGGCCCCAACCTGGTTTCCCTGGTCAACGCCGGCCCAGCCACCTGCACCGCTTTTTCGAATGCGTTGACCGGACAGATATGCGTGGTATCTATTGCCCGGGGAGGGTGTGTGGTACCGGGACGGGCAGCCGGTGTCCTGGTGGGCGGGAATCTGGCCACACTGGTGCATCTGCTGGGAACCGGGTTTTCCCCGGATTTTTCAAACGGGGTGGTGTTTCTGGAGGATGTGGGGGAACCGGCCTACAAAATCGACCGCATGCTGACCCAGATGAGACTGGCCGGATTGTTTGATCAGATTCAGGGGGTAATCACCGGTACGTTTGAACGGTGTGACCACCCTGAATACCTGCCGGAGATATTAACCGATATTTTCGGGGAATACCGGATTCCTGTATTAACGGGCCTGGAGGCCGGGCATGGTGCCGTAAACCTCTCGCTGCCCATGGGCTGTCAGGTTCGGATTGACACGGGTGACATGACACTGCGGTGGCAACACAGTACAGGACGGCCATGAGATCTGATCCGGTGACCCGTCTGATGATCCAAGGCATCAAAGACAATGTGTTTCCCGGGGCTGTGCTGCTGTGTGCCCGGCGGAATGATATCTTCTATCTCCAGGCATTCGGAGTGGCGGATCTGAAGACCCGGCGCCCGGTGGCAACCGATGACCTGTTTGACCTGGCCTCCCTCACCAAACCTTTGGCCACGGCTATGGCCGTGATGGTGCTGGTCCAGGAAGGGCGCCTGGATCCGGATGCAACCCTGAAAGACCATCTCCCGGTGACTGCCAGGACCCCCAAAGCACGGATCACCCTGGACATGCTGCTGCGGCACACATCCGGCCTGCCGGCTCATCGCGAATATTTCAGACAGGCTGCCACCCGATCAAATCCATTGCAGGCCATCGATTCTTTTGTTTTGTCTGAACCGTTGACATCGTTTCCTGGCCAGAATCAGGTCTACAGTGATTTGGGGTATATGCTGCTTGACCGGATGATCCGGACGGTTACGCAGGTCCGGCTGGATCGGTTTGTCCGGGATCAGGTGTATCATCCCTTGGGGATTGATGATCTGTTTTTTATCGATCTGGCCGCACCTCTGTTACCGGAAGTTCGGCCACGGCTGATCTCCACGCAAAATTGTCCCTGGCGGGGACGGGTCCTTACCGGGGAGGTGGAAGATGAGAATGCCTGGGTTTCAGGCGGGATTCAGGGACATGCCGGGCTATTCGGATCTGCGGCAGCCGTTTTTCAGCTCTGCCTGGAGATTTTGAACGCCATGGAACGGCGGTCCTCTCGGGTGTTGGACCCCTTTGTGGCGGCGAAATTCGTCCACAAATATCCAGGCCATACGCTGGCCGCAGGGTTTGATACCCCGTCAAGAACCGGATCATCGGCAGGACAGTTTTTTTCACCCCGGGCCGTGGGACATTTGGGATTTACCGGGACCTCTTTCTGGATGGATCCGGATACCGGGGCGATTGTCATTCTGTTGACCAACCGGGTGCATCCCTCCCGCGCCAATCAGAAGATAAGGGCATTCAGACCAAAGATCCATGACTGCATTGCCCGCTGTTTTTGTGATTTCGGCTGACGAAAAAAATAAACGCTGACGAAAATAATAAACAAGGACATTGGACTTTATTCTTGTAAAAAACGATCAATTTTGTTAGCAACTGTGTTTCAGGAGATGATCGACACGTGTACCTGTTATTCAATTGAAAATTTTTAAGAACACAAACGAGGTAAAATGAACTTTATTACGGATTCGTTGCTTGGCGCTTTTCAAACGATCTGGCCATTGACCTGGGGACGGCCAATACGCTGGTATATGTCAAGGGAAAAGGTATTGTGTTGAGTGAGCCTTCAGTGGTGGCGGTAAGAACAGACGCCCGGGCCAAAAGCAAAGTTCTGGCAGTGGGGATGGAGGCCAAACGGATGCTGGGGCGGACTCCTGGTAATATTGTCGCCATTCGGCCCATGCGGGATGGGGTGATTGCCGATTTTGAAGTGACCGAAGCCATGCTTAAGCATTTTATCCGAAAGGTTCATAACAATCGGAAAACCATGGTGCGCCCCCGGATCATCATTGCTGTGCCGTCAGGCATCACTCAGGTGGAAAAGCGGGCGGTTCGGGAATCGGCCGAATCTGCCGGTGCGAGGGAGGTTTTTCTGATTGAGGAGCCCATGGCCGCGGCCATTGGTGCCGGCCTTCCCATCACGGAACCCACCTGCAACATGGTGGTGGATATCGGCGGCGGCACCACTGAGGTTGCAGTTATCTCTCTGGCCGGAATCGTCTATACCCGGTCATTAAGAGTGGCGGGAGACAAGATGGATGCCTCCATCAGCCAGCACATCAAGCGCAAATACAACCTGCTCATCGGAGAACGCACGGCTGAGATCATCAAGACCACCATCGGCAATGCTTATCCGGATCTGGAAAATCTTGAAACCATCGAAGTCAAGGGGCGTGACCTGGTGTCCGGGATTCCGAAAATTCTGGCCATTGATTCTGAAGAGGTTCGGATGGCCATTTCCGAGCAGATTGAAGCCATTGTGGAAACCGTGCGGATCGCCCTGGAACAAACCCCGCCGGAACTGGCAGCCGATATTGTGGACTCCGGGATTGTACTGACCGGTGGCGGGGCACTGCTGAAAAATCTGGACAAACTGCTCCGGGAAAAAAGCGGCCTTCCCATTGTGGTGGCGGAGGATCCTTTGTCGACTGTGGCCCTGGGATGTGGAAAAGCGCTGGACAGTATTGATATTCTAACCGAAGTGGTGATCGATTGAGAGCATGTTCTCCCGTAAAATGTTAATCATTATCGGGGTGGGATTATTTGCCGCGATCAATCTGGTCGTGATCAGTATGACCAGCCGTCAGAATTTTCAGATGCAGGGTCCAGAAGAAGTCCTGATCACATTGACGGCCCCGTTTCAACTGGCGGTGCAGCGGTCTGTCACGTATGTGTCATCCATCTGGAACAATTATTTTTCCTGTGTGTCAAAAGCGCAGGAAAACGTTGAATTAAAAAATCAGCTGGCCCGGGTCCGGCAGATTGAAAATCAGAACCGGGAGCTGACCGTTGAAAACGACCGGCTGAAGAAGTTCCTGGCATTCACATCATCGGCATCCGGAAGCTATGTGGCGGCCCGGGTCATTGCCCGGGATCCCTCCCCCTGGTTTAAAACCCTGATGATTGATAAAGGAGAAAAACACGGTCTGAAAAAAAATGCCCCTATCGTAATTCCGGAAGGGATTGTCGGTCAGATTACAAAGGTATCACCCAATTTTTCCAGGGTGCTGCTTATCACCGACCGGAATTCTGCTGTCGATATTCTGGTGCAAAACACGCGGGCCAGAGGGGTCGTTAAAGGAGGGGGAGACAACCGGTGTGTGCTGGTTTATGCGTTGCGCAAGGAAGAGATTCATGCCGGTGATGTCATCGTGTCTTCAGGTCTGGATCAGGTCTTTCCCAAAGGATTGAAAATCGGGACGGTTCTGGATGTAAAAAAAGATCATTCCCGATTGTTTCAGGATATCATGGTTCAAACCAGCGTGGATTTTGATAAACTGGAAGAGGTGTTGGTATACAAACAATGAAATGGGTTTTTGCGGGATTTATCACCCTTTTTTTCGTTGTTTTTCAAACCGTGCTGCTTCCTGGATTACCCGCATCTTTCTATTGTTTTGATCTGACTATCATCCTTGTTGTATTCTTCAGCCTTCATTTTTCCCATTATCTGACCCTGGCGGCCATTGCCGGTATCGGCGCTATCATGGACAGTATCTCCGGCGGTCCGTTTTTCATTCATGTGTTTTCTTATGTCTGGATTTTTTTGATGGTTCGGTTGTTCCGGCAGATTGTTTTCCAGACGCATGCGCTGTTTGTTATGGTCATCGGCTTGCTGTCGGTGGCGATTCAGCAGGCATTTTTTCTTTTTTCGGTCATTGTCCGTCAGGATTATTCAGGAATCGGGTCAATGGAGATCACTTTGATGCTCAGGCAGATGGCATGGGGGGGAGTGCTGGTGCCTTTAGGGGTCATAATGATTTCCAAAGGGAACCGTTGGTGGCTGGAAATAATCCGGAGACACGTCAAAAACAAGGAAGGCAAAAGAACCCGGGCACATGGTTGAGTTGCTGAAAAACAAAGAGCGGGACTGGATGAAACAGCGGGTGATGATTGCCAGTCTTTGCATTTTGATCGTGTTTATGCTGCTGTTTTTTCGACTGATTTATCTTCAGCTGATAAAAGGGGAGGAATATCGGCGGCTGTCTGAAAGCAATTGTGTCCGCCTGAAAAGTATCAAACCTTCCAGAGGACTTATTTTTGACCGGCATGGGGAATTGCTGGTTGACAACCGGCCGGCCTTCGACCTGATGATTGTGCTGGAGGATGCCGGTTCCGTGCCGGACACCGTCTCTTTTTTATCTTCATTGATTCATGAACCTTATGTTGATTTAATGGATCAAATTCGGAAGGCGGGATCGGCCGCATTCTACAGACCCATTTTATTGAAAAAGGACATCTCCAGGGATCAGTTGGCCGTTGTGGAAGCACATAGGTTTGATCTGCCCGGCATTTTTGTTGAGATAGAACCCACCCGTCATTATATATTTCCGGAATTGGCCTCCCATCTTCTGGGATATCTGGGGGAAGTGAATCAAGAAGAACTGGAAAGCGGAGATTTCCCTCACGTCAAATCAGGAGATCAGATCGGGCGGTACGGGGTGGAACAGAGTTTTGAATCCTATCTTCAGGGACGGCGGGGAGGCAGACAGGTGGAAGTGGATGTGAACGGCCGGGTGGTAAAGGTGCTGAAAACCGTAGAACCCGAGCCTGGCAACAATCTTCATTTGACGCTGGATCTGCCGCTCCAGCAGTTGGCCGAAGACTTGCTTCAAAATCGGGATGGGGCTGTGGTGGCTTTGGATCCGGCCAATGGGGATGTTCTGATCATGGCGAGTCACCCCGGGTTCAATCAAAATGACTTTATCGGCGGGATTTCTAGCCGAAATTGGCAGGCACTTATGGAGAATCCGGGTCGTCCCATGATCAACAAAGTGATTCAGGCGGAATATCCTCCGGCGTCCACTTACAAAATCCTGACCGCTATCGCAGCGTTGGAAGAAAACCTGATTGACAGCCATACCACTACCTATTGCCCGGGGTTTTATATGTTTAAGGGACGGCGGTACCACTGCTGGCGCAAACATGGGCATGGAAAATTGAATGTCGTGGATGCACTGGCCCAGTCCTGTGACGTCTTTTTTTATCTTGCCGGGGAAAAAATAGGGGTGGATGCACTGGCCCAGTATGCCAACGGTTGTGGATTGGGACGTCCCACCGGTATTGACCTGAACCATGAACGACAGGGATTGATTCCCACGTCAGTCTGGAAACGGGAGCGGTTCAACGAACCATGGTTCCCCGGAGAAACCCTTTCCATCAGTATCGGCCAGGGCTTCAACCTGGTCACTCCCCTTCAGATGGCCGTGTTCACGGCAGCCATTGCCAACGGGGGAACGTTGTTCCGTCCCAGAATTGTGAATACCGTGAAAGATGTTCATGGGAGTGTGGTGACGCAAATCGATCCGGAAATCATCGGAGGAATACCGGCAGGCAAAAAACACTGGAACTGGTGAAACAGGGAATGACCGATGTGATCCAAGGATCCCGGGGGACGGCAAGAAGTATCCGGATCAAACAGATTGAAATGGCGGGTAAAACCGGCACAGCTCAGGTGTTTTCCAGGAAGACCGGAGAAAAATTCGACAATGAAAAGCAGGTCCGAACCCTTCAGGACCATGCCTGGTTTGTGTGTTACGCCCCGGCTGAAGATCCGGTGATCGCCATTTCCGTAATCATCGAACATGGGGAACATGGGTCATCGGCAGCTGCCCCGGTGGCAGGCACACTGGTGAAACACTATCTGGGTCTGCTGGAGCCTCAAAAAGCCGACCAGAACGAACCTGAAGGATGAAAAACCGCTATGTTTGACCGACGTTTGCTGGAACATTTCGACTGGGGGCTGCTGCTGCTGATTTTGGCTGTCTCAGCCTGCGGGCTGACGGTCCTTTATTCCGCCGTAACGGCGGGATGGGAGGGAACCGGGTTTCATCCCCTGTTTGAAAGGCAGCTTGTCTGGATGGGAGCCGGTGCCGGGATTATGACAGCGGTCCTGTTTTTTGATTTCCGGAAATTGAACAAGCTGAACATATTCATTTATGCGGGGTGTGTGATCCTTCTTCTCGGGGTGTTTTTTTGGCCGATCGGGCGGTGGATCCCAACGGTGGCTGTCTCTGGGCGGAGTCAACATCCAGCCGTCCGAACTGATGAAAATTGCATTGATTATCAGTCTGGCATCGGTCTATTCAAGCATGGTGTCTTCGGTGGGGCTTAATTTCAGACAACTGCTCAGGCCGGCAGCTCTGTGCATGATTCCGGTGGGCCTGATCGTCATTCAGCCGGATCTGGGGACCGCATTAATGCTGCTGCTTATTGCCGGGGCCATGACCCTGTTTGTCAAGGTGGAAAAAAGGTGCTGCTGATTCTGGGTGGTCTGAGTGCGGGGATCATTCCACTTGTCTGGTTTTTCGGCCTTAAAGCCTATCAGAAGACCCGGATTCTGACATTCCTGGACCCGGACCGGGATCCTCTGGGGACGGGGTATCATATCATTCAATCCAAGATTGCCATCGGATCGGGCATGATTACGGGCAAAGGGTTTTTGAAGGGAACCCAGAACGCCCTGGCTTTTCTGCCTGAACAGCACACGGACTTTATTCTTTCCGTTCTAGCGGAAGAGTGGGGGCTTGTCGGATGCACGGTGCTGCTGGTGCTGTATTTTTTGTTGATTTGCTGGGGATTGAACGTCGCGTATAACTGCCGGAACCTTTTTGGATCCATCCTGGCGTTCGGTATCACGAGCATGGTTTTTTGGCAGATTTTTATCAATATCGGGATGGTCATGGGATTGATGCCGGTGGTGGGAATGCCCCTGCCTTTGGTATCCTATGGGGGGTCTTCGGTGATCACCAACATGGTGGGGTTCGGTGTTTTACTCAATATCAGCATGCGCCGGTTTTACACCAGTTGATTCGGTGGTGCGCAAACGGTTCCATGCCCGCCAATGTGGGAAATATTTTCTGATTCCATGTTGACAAATGGTTACCCGGATGGTACTGAAGTCACGATTTTATACGGAATTTGGGCTGTTTTTGCGTAAAAGCGGCCGCTAAGATATAAGTCGTTGTATTTTTTATAATTATTAACTGGCGGAGGGAATTTTATGATAACTGTGATTCCTGATATATCTTTGGTATATCAGATGATCAATTTCCTGATTCTGCTCTTTGTCCTCAATCAATTGCTGTACAAACCCATTCGCAAGATACTTCTGGAAAGAAAAGCAAAGATTCAAGGTCTTGAATCCGGCGTTGAAAAAGCCAATGCTGATCTATCTTCCCAGGAGGAATCCTACAAGGATGGGTTGCGGCAAGCCAGAACCGAGGGCTTGAAAAAAAAGGAGGCCTTTGTGGAAGAGGCATCCAAGCAGGAACGGGAAATTATCGACCAGATTAATCAAAAGGCTCAGGCGAATCTTGCCCGGATCAAAAAACAGGTGGCAGACGAAACTGAGCAGGCCCGCAAAACCCTGGAGAATGAGGTGGAAGTGTTTGCCAAAGCCATCGGCGAAAAAATTCTGGGGAGGGCTATCTGATGAAAAAAATCACCTTTACACGTAAACAGATTAAAGTGTCCGGTATGACAGCCCTGATTGTCGGGGTTGCCGCAGCCACATCCTGGGCCTCGTCCGGTCATGGGGAGGTTCACAATTCCTGGTTGACCATCGATACCTGGAAAACACTGAACTTTGCGGTGCTGGCCATTGCCCTGTTTTTACTGGGGAGAAAACCGGTGAAATCTTTTTTTTCCTCCCGGAAAAAAGAGATCGCGGATGAGCTGAAAGACCTTGAACAGAAAAAAGCCGAGGCTGAAAAACAACTGGCTGAATATCAGACCCGGTTCAACAATCTGGATCAGGAGTCCAGACAGATCATCGAAGAGTACATCAAACAGGGAGAAGAAGCCAAAAAAAGGATTATCGCTCAAGCGGAAGCACAGGCGGAAAAACTGGAGGACATGGCCAAGCGGACTATCGAACAGGAGTTCAAGACAGCCAGAATGAAACTTCAGAAAGAGATTTCCGCCCAGGCGGTGGCGCATGCGGAACAAGTTATTCAGAACGCCATTTCATCTGAAGATCAGGAAAAATTGGTGGACGATTATTTGAAAAAGGTGGTGGCATAATGAAAAATTTAGCAGTATCCAGGCGTTATGCCAAGGCATTGATCATGATCGGCCAGGAAGACGGCCAGGCGGATTTATATAAGGAAGAACTTGAAGCCATGGTGTCCCTGTTTGACACCCAGGAAGGTTTTGAAGCGGTTCTGACCAATCCGCTGTATAACAAAAATGACCGGAAAAAGGTGCTGGAAGCGGTTCTGAGATCAGCGAATCTGTCCAAGATTATGAATTCTTTCCTTATGTTGCTTTTTGATAAGGGAAGAATTGGGCATTTAAGAGATATTGCCTCGTATTACAAAGATCTGGCCGATGAACTCAAAGGGATCGTTAAAGCCAGCATTACTTCTGCCACACAATTGTCTTCGGAAGCCGTGGAAAAAATCCGGGACGGCCTGTCAAAAAGAGTGGGAAAAACAATTGTTTTGGATGTGGAACAGGATCCAAGTCTCATCGGCGGTGTGGTTACCAAAATCGGAGATCTTGTTTTGGATGGCAGCGTGAAAACTCAGCTGATCAATATGAGGGAAACTTTAAAAAAAGGTGAGAGTGTCTAATGGAAATTAAAGCAGAAGAAATAAGCCAGATAATTAAAGATCAGATCAAGGGGTTTGACGCCAAGGTTGATCTGAATGAGACCGGTGTGGTTCTGTCTGCGGGTGATGGGATTGCCCGTGTATATGGGTTGGAAAAAGTCAAGGCCATGGAGCTGGTTGAGTTTCCCGGTGGTGTGCTGGGCCTTGCATTGAACCTGGAATCCGACAATGTGGGTATCGCCATCCTAGGTGATGACAAGCTCATCAAGGAAGGGGACGTTGTCAAAAGAACCGATCGTATTGCATCTGTTCCGGTGGGTGAGGCATTGCTGGGACGGGTGGTTACCACGACCGGAGAACCCATTGACGGAAAAGGCCCCATTAATTCCGATACCATGATGAACATGGAATTGGTGGCCCCGGGTGTTATCGCCAGAAAATCGGTTCATGAACCCTGCTATACCGGCGCCAAAGCCGTGGACGGGATGACCCCTGTGGGACGGGGACAACGAGAGCTGATCATCGGGGACCGGCAGATTGGTAAAACCGCTTTGGCAGTGGATGCTATCCTTGCCCAGAAAGAAACGGACATGAAATGCATCTACGTGGCCTGCGGTCAGAAGAAATCGACCGTGGCTCAGGTGGTGGCGGCCCTGGAAGAACATGGGGCCATGGACTACACCACTGTGGTGGTGGCGTCTGCTTCGGAATCTGCTGCCATGCAGTATCTGGCACCCTATGCCGGATGTGCCATGGGAGAATATTTCAGAGACAAGGGCGAACATGCCCTGATCATTTATGATGACCTGTCCAAACAGGCGGTTGCTTACCGCCAGGTGTCCCTTCTGCTTAGACGTCCGCCCGGACGTGAAGCGTTCCCCGGGGACATTTTTTACAACCATTCCCGGTTGCTGGAACGGTCCGCCAAACTCAGTGATGAAAAGGGGGCCGGGTCTCTGACCGCCCTTCCCATCATCGAAACCCAGGAAGGGGACGTATCCGCATTTATTCCCACCAACGTGATCTCCATTACCGACGGCCAGATTTTTCTGGACAAAGACCTGTTCTTTGCCGGTGTTCGTCCGGCCATCGACGTGGGTCTTTCCGTATCCCGTGTGGGTGGTGCAGCCCAGGTGAAAGCCATGAAACAGGTGGCCGGTACCCTGCGTCTGGATCTGGCCCAGTTCCGTGAACTGGAGGCGTTTGCTGCTTTTGGCTCTGATTTGGATGCCGGGACCCAGAGACAGCTGACCCGCGGTGAAAGACTGGTGGAACTCCTTAAACAGCCTCAGTTTCAGCCCCTGCCCATGGAAAAAATGGTAACCGTGCTTTATGCCGGCACCAAAGGGTATCTGGATAAATATCCCAAGGAATCGGTCGCCAAATATGAAGAAGGGCTTTACTCATTTGTGGAAAACCGGTTTCCTGAAATCTACCAAGGCTTGAAAGAGAAAAAAGAGATCACCTCTGATATTGAAACCAAGCTGAAACAAGCCCTGGAAGCCTATGACGAAGAATTCAAGGACACCATCTGATCATACGGGTGGGAAGTTCTTCGAAACCGTTTCGTTACAATCATTTGAAAATCATTAGGCTTGAAAGGTAGATATAATGGCAACATTAAAAGAAGTCAAATCCAAGATCAGCAGCGTTAAGAAAACAAAGCAGATCACTTCTGCCATGAAAATGGTTGCCACTTCAAGACTGCGGGGCTGCCAGACCAATATGGAGCGCTTCAAACCCTATGCCTCCAAATTTGCCGAAGTGCTGGGCAGTATCGCAGGGAAATCCGGTTCAGACGTCAGTCCGTTGTTGATACCGGCCCAGGAAGTCAAAAAAGTGGTCCTGATTCTGTGCACGTCCGACAGGGGGTTATGTGGTGGTTTCAATATCAACCTGGTCGACAAAGCCAGAAAATTCGCTCAATCCGAACTGTCTGACAAGGAAGTGTCTTTTTATTGTTTCGGCAAAAGAGGCCGGGACTGGGTCAGAAAGTCACCCTATACCATAGACGCGGAGTTCCTGGATGTGGTGGGGGGGAAAATTGCTTTTTCAACCGCTGCAACCCCGGGCCAACAGCTGATTGACCGTTTTCTTGAAGGGGATGTGGACGAAGTATACATCATCTATTCTGAATTCCAGAGTGTGGCCAGACAGGAGCCGGTGATCAAACAGCTGCTTCCCATACCCTCTCTGGCGGATATGGTGGAAGACACCCCTGCGGATGTCAGTGGAGAGTTTCTGCCTGAACATATCTGTGAGCCGTCTTCCGACGTATTGTTGGGCGAAATGCTGCCCAAAAATGTGTTTATTCAGATCTATGATGCACTGCTTCAGACCTCCACCAGCGAACATACCGCTCGTATGCGGGCCATGGAAAATGCCACAAAAGCATGTGAAGACATGGTGGCAGAACTTCAGACCATCTTTAATAAGACTCGTCAGGCCCAGATTACAGGCGAACTCATGGATATCGTCGGTGGTGCGGAAGCGCTCAAGGGATAAAAACCATATACCTCACAGTAACTGAACAGCTTTATTTAGGAGAAAAAAATGGCTGAAAATATAGGTAAAATTGCACAGGTCATGGGTGCGGTTGTTGATGTCGAATTTACGCCCGGCAACCTTCCGCCGGTACTTACCGCCCTGACCGTCACAAACCCCACCATCGGGGAAGAAGAAGACAATCTGGTCATCGAGGTGGCCCAGCATTTAGGCGATAATATGGTCCGGTGTATCGGCATGGATGTCACCGACGGACTTCAGCGGGGTATGCCCGTGAAAGATACCGGCGCACCCATTATGATGCCTGTGGGGGAAGCTTCCCTGGGACGGGTATTGAACGTGGTGGGAAAACCCGTGGACGGCCTGGGAGACATTTCCCGGGAAAACACCTTGCCGATTCACAGACATCCGCCGACATTTGTGGAGCAGGATACATCTGTCCGGGTGCTTGAGACCGGCGTCAAGGTTATCGATCTGCTGGTACCATTTCCCCGGGGCGGTAAAATGGGGATGTTTGGCGGTGCTGGTGTTGGCAAAACCGTTATCATGATGGAAATGGTGAACAATATCGCCATGCAGCACGGTGGTATCTCCGTGTTCGGCGGTGTGGGGGAACGGACCCGTGAAGGCAACGACCTGTACCATGAAATGAAGGATTCAGGTGTTCTTCCTAAGTGTGCTCTGGTGTATGGTCAGATGACCGAACCTCCCGGAGCCCGGGCACGGGTGGCCTTGTCCGCTCTGACTTGCGCGGAGTATTTCCGTGATGTGGAAGGGCAGGACGTGCTGCTGTTCATCGACAACATCTTCCGCTTTACCCAGGCGGGTTCAGAAGTCTCTGCTACTCTGGGTCGTATGCCGTCAGCCGTGGGGTATCAGCCGACACTTGCCGTGGACATGGGTGAGCTTCAGGAACGCATCACCTCCACGGACAAGGGGTCTATTACCGCTGTGCAATGCGTCTACGTACCAGCAGATGACCTGACCGATCCGGCGCCGGCAACGACTTTTGCCCATTTGGACGGTACCGTGGTATTGTCCCGTCAGATTGCCGAGCTGGGAATTTACCCGGCTGTGGACCCGCTGGATTCCACGTCCCGAATTCTGGATGCGGCCTATATCGGTGAGGAACACTACAATGTTGCTCGGGTGGTTCAGCAAACTCTGCAAAAATACAAGGAACTGCAGGATATCATTGCCATCCTGGGTATGGATGAACTGTCTGACGAAGACAAAGTCACTGTCCAGAGGGCCAGGAAACTGCAGAAATTCCTTTCCCAACCGTTCCATGTGGCTGAGACGTTCACCGGTATGCCAGGGGCTTTTGTAAAGGTTGAAGATACCGTAAGGCATTCAAAGAAATCATAGAAGGCAAACATGATGATCTTCCGGAAAATGCTTTTTATATGGTGGGTTCCATCGAAGATGCCATTAAGAGAGCGAAAGCCGATTAATTCCCCGGAGGTTACTCATGCCTGAAAAATTGATGCTTGAAGTGGTGACACCACAAAAAGCCGTTGTCAGCGAGACGGTGAATTCCGTCGTGGCACCGGGAACAGAAGGTGAATTTGGTGCGCTCAAGGGGCACACCACATTTCTGACTTCTCTGAAAGTGGGAACGCTTCGATACACAGATGCCAGCGGGAAAGACCATCATCTGTTCCTGAATGGCGGGTTTGCTGAAGTGTTGCCCGATAAGGTGACGATTCTGGCTGAATCGGCGGAACGTCAGCAGGACATTGATGTGGCCAGGGCCCAGGCTGCCAAGGAGCGTGCGGAACAGCGCCTGGCCAACCGGGCGGCCGGTATCGACCTGTTGCGGGCCGAACTGGCATTGCGCCGGGCCCTGTACCGGTTGAAAGTGGCGCAATCTGTCAAATAGCGGATCCGTTTTTTTGATTGTTCCTTATAAAAGGGGTGCGTCCCATTTGCGGGGCGCACCCCTTTTTGCTGAGCAACCTTTGATCTGTCCCTGATAAGGAATTGGAATGGATGCATTGAGCATAGTTATTCTGGCTGCTGGAAAAGGATCCCGAATGAAATCGGATCTGCCTAAGGTGCTTCACCGCGTGGCAGGAAAGCCCATGATCCTGCATGTAGTTGCCTGTGCCGGTCAAGTGGTTCCGGTTCACCACATTCATGTAGTGGTGGGGTATCAGGCGGATAAAGTTCGGCAAGCGGTTTCCGCCGCCGGATATCCTGTGAATTTTTGTTTGCAGAAGCGCCTTATGGGTACCGGTGATGCGGTCAAGTGCGCCTTGCCGGCGTTGTCCAGTGATGCCAGGGATGTGGTGGTTCTTTACGGTGATGTGCCGTTGATTCAGCAGAAAACGGTGAAGGATCTGGTGTCTGTTCATCGTCAAACACGGGCTAAAGTGACGATTCTGGCTGCGGATCTGGATCAACCTGGCGGTTACGGGCGGGTGTTGCAGGACCGGTCCCAACGAGTAGTGGCGATTCGGGAAGATGCGGATGCCACTGAAGAAGAAAGAAAAATCAAGCGCGTCAATACCGGGTTATATTGTTTTGACCGGATGTTTCTGTCCCAGGCTCTGAATTCACTGGTGCCTGCCAACCAACAGGCAGAATATTATTTGACCGATGTGGTTGAAATTGCCTGTCAAAGTAATGAGAAAGTGGCGGTCAAACTCTTGAAGGAGCCATCGCAGGCCCTGGGGATAAATACCCGGGTCGAACTTGAAAAGACAAGGGATCTGGCGGGTTTCATGCCAAATGAATTGCCTTGACTTTGGCAAAGGATTTGATCTATACTGAATTAAATTTTGTATAGTAGGATTATAAAATTGGGGAACGATCAGATACATAATAAGTTTGATGAGGTCGACAAAAAAGTAGATACGCTGCTGGGGCGGATTCGGTCCTTACAAATAGAAAATCAGGAATTGACGCAACGAATCACACAGTTGGAGTCAGATCTTGAAAAAAGAATCCAGACAGAAGCACAGATTTCCGAACAAGAGGCAGTCATTCAATCAAAAATTGATGGGCTTCTGACCAAGCTGGACAACTTTGCACGGTCAGTGAAAACTGGCTGAACCTGCCCCTATGACTGATGATCGTGATTCAGTAAAGGAATTTCATTGGATGAAATTATTAAAATCGATCTTTTTGGAGAAGAGTTCAGGTTTAAACCGGGTGATCAGGTAAAAGATCCGAATAAAGTTGCCAAATCTTTGACGGATTATATTCAGAGGGCAGAACGCATGGTTCCGAATAAAAACTCATCAAGAAACAGAATGGTCGTTCTGCTTCTTGCTGCCATGAATCTGTCCAAAGATTATCATGAATTGAAAATACGGTATGCTGAACTCGAAAAAGACATGGAGAATAAAATTTCATCTTTGATGGATAAGATTGATAACGATCTGTAATGAGAAGCAGTTGCTGAATATCAAGTGCACCCCTGCAATGTGCGTGATTGTATAATAGACTTTGTCCTAACGCATACAGAACAGGGCGCTCACACTGATACCGGTGAGCAGGTTCCTCGTTAGTAAGGAAAAGCCTGATGGTGTTAACTGAGCACCCACTTTTGAACCAATGGTTCAAAGCCTTTGAAACAACACGGCAGTTTGCGGGGGCAACTGTTTACTGCAACGTTTTCTGATCCCGCCATTTTTGATTCGTCATCCCATTTTTATAATTCTTTTGAGCGATTACCAGACACGCAGCACACTGTGTTACCATGTGCTGTTAATCATATATATTGCGAAGGAGACTGGCTGAATGGAAATTGTACTCTCACTGATTATTTTAGGATTGCTGATATTGGGAGTCGTCGGTTTTTTCAGGCTCAAGAAACAGTTCTCTCTAGAAAAACTCAACATCGAAGAAGAACAGCGACGGATCATTGAATCGGCCGAAATAAAAGCGGAAACATTGATCAAGGAAGCCCAGCTGGAAGCGAAATCCCGTCTTTTGGAGATGAAAGGCAGTTTTGATGCGGAAACCCAGGAGACCAGAGAAGAATTAAAAAAAGAAGCCCGCAGACTGTCTAAAAAAAGCGAAAAACTGGATCAGGCTGAAGATCTGCTATTCAAAAAAGAAGCGGAACTTCAAAGCAAGGAAGCTGAAATTAATGAAAAACTGGATGCGGTAGCCCAAAATGAAGCCCATTATAATGCGCTGGTGGAAGAAACCCGAAAAGAGCTGGAAAAAATTTCCGGGTTGACTCTGGAGGAAGCCAGAGACCTTCTGCTGAAAACCATGGAAGAGGATGCCCGGCATGAAGGGGCCAAACTGGTAAAAAAGATCACCAGCGAAGCCAGGGAACAGGCGGATAAGGAAGCCAAAAAAATTATATCCACTGCCGTTCAGCGGTATGCCGGAGACTATGTGGCGGAAAGAACGGTTTCGGTGGTGCATTTGCCGGGAGATGAAATGAAGGGCAGAATCATCGGCAGAGAAGGTCGAAACATCCGGGCACTGGAAGCAGCCACCGGCATTGATCTGATTATTGATGATACCCCCGAAGCGGTGATTCTTTCAGGTTTTAATCCGGTAAGGCGGGAGGTCGCACGTCTTTCCCTGGAAAAACTGATCTCCGACGGGCGGATTCACCCGGCCAGAATCGAAGATGTCGTGGAACGGGCCGGAAAAGAAGTGGATTTGGCCATCAAGGAAGCAGGTGAGCAGGCGGCCTTCGATCTAGGGGTACATGGAATTAATCCAGAACTGATCAAGGTGCTTGGAAAATTGAAATTCCGCACTTCCTATGCCCAGAATGTGCTTCAGCATTCGATCGAAGTGGCGTTTCTGGCCGGTGTGATCGCATCAGAATTGAAATTGGACGTTAAGTTGGCCAAACGGATGGGCCTGCTCCATGACATTGGCAAGGCCGTGGATCATGAAGTAGATGGGGCACATGCCATTATCGGCGCCAAACTGGCCAAAAAATACGGCGAGATTGAAGCGGTAGTCAATGCCATTGCGGCCCACCATGAAGATCAAATGCCCGTGTCTGTGTATGATTTTATCGTCCAGGCGGCGGATGCGTTGTCCGGTGCCAGACCGGGGGCCAGGAAAGAAAGCCTGGAAAATTATATCAAACGGCTGGAAGATCTTGAAAAAATTGCCAATTCCTTTGACGGAGTGGTGAATACTTATGCCATTCAGGCGGGCAGGGAAATCCGTGTGATCACGGAAAGTGAAAAGATCAGTGATGAAGACGCCGTGTTGCTGTCCAGGGAAATCGCCCGCCAGATCGAAGAGAACCTGACCTTTCCGGGACAGGTCAAGGTGGTGGTGATCAGAGAAACCAGAGCGGTGGAATATACCAAAAAATAGCAGGAAAATCATGAGTGTATTATCAGTGTTGAAAGAGCGGGGATTTGTTGATGCGGTCACCCATACCGCTGAGCTGGAAGACTATCTGGAAAACAACCGGGCTACCTGTTATATCGGGTTTGATCCCACTGCCACCAGTCTGCATGTGGGCAGTCTGGTATGCATCATGGCCCTGGCTCATATGCAGCGCAACGGTCATCGGCCCATCGCCCTGGTGGGCGGGGGAACCGGATTAATCGGAGATCCGTCCGGTAAAACTGAAATGCGTCAGATCATCACCCAGGAACAAATCGATGAAAACAAGGCAGGAATCCGAGCCCAGCTTTCCAGGTTTATTAGTTTTGACAATGATCAGGCCCTGTTGCTGGACAATGCCCAATGGTTGACGAAACTGGAATATATCCCGTTTTTGCGGGACATCGGCCGGCATTTTTCCATCAACCGGATGATCAAGGCGGAAAGCTACAAAGCTAGGATGGCATCGGAAGAAGGCCTGACATTTATTGAATTCAATTATATGTTGCTTCAGGCTTATGATTTCATGAAACTGGCGCAAAATTATGACTGCATGCTTCAGATGGGAGGCAGCGATCAGTGGGGCAATATTGTATCCGGGATCGACCTGATTCACAGAACTTTGGGGAAACAGGCCTTTGGCATCACTTTCCCGCTGATCACCACCGCCGCCGGCATCAAAATGGGAAAGACTCATAAAGGCGCGATCTGGCTGGATTCGGACCGATTTTCTCCGTATGATTATTATCAGTTCTGGATCAATTGTGATGATGCGGATGTGGCCCGGTTTCTGTCACTGTTTACCTTTCTTCCCATGCCTGAAATCGATCAGGTCAAAACTCTGGAAGGTGCTGATCTCAACAAGGCCAAAACCATTCTGGCCTATGAAGCCACAAAGATTGCCCACGGTGAAACCGAAGCCCGGAATTCCTTAAAAGCATCGGTCTCCATGTTCGGTGCCATTGAGGTACCCGACAACCTGCTGCCCGGAGCCACGATTCCCCGAGGAATCCATTCCCCTGCAACTGATGACGCTGTTCCTGCCACTCAGATCGAAGAAAGAAAAATTGATGGGCAACGATCTTGTCATCGACCTGTTCACTCGGACCGGTTTATGTACTTCCAAATCCGATGCCAGGCGCCTGGTACAGCAGGGCGGAGCATATGTGAATGGAAACCGGGTATCAAGCGTGGATCAGCGAATTGAAAAAGCGGATCTGAACCAGGGAGAAATCCTTCTTCGGGCTGGGAAGAAAAAATATCATAAGATAATTTTAGATTGATTGGAAAAAAGGTTTGACAAACCCTTTTTTGGCCTGTATATTACTCTGGTTTTTCGGTAACAGAAATGTGGCGAAAATTAACGAAGTACCTGATGTTT
>LQAE01000003.1_pt1 | contig 211624 bp, 245 predicted proteins | sample 1535771 | NCBI WGS metagenome assembly LQAE01 (sample SAMN04331582, study PRJNA305678) | bioreactor metagenome | isolation source: bioreactor_1 inoculated with Wadden Sea sediment 1st replicate of a... | place: Germany:Bremen
CGATCTGGAGAACATTAAGACGGTATTGGAAATTGGGGGGGGGTATGGCACACTGGGTGAAATTCTTCTGAAGGATGATCGAAATCATTGTTTTTATATGAATGTGGATATTCCCCCAACCAGTTTTGTTTCGACCTATTATCTGAAACAGGTGATCGGAGAAAACCATATCGGCGATTATGCGGATTTAAAAAACAAAACAACGCTGGATATCGATGCGTTATCAGAGAAATACAAAGGGGTGGTGTTCTGCCCCTGGCTGATTCCCAAAATTGGGGGGGAAGTAGACCTGTTCGTGAATTTTATTTCATTTCAGGAAATGGAGCCTGATGTGTTTCTGCCCAACTATGAACTGGTAGATACCAATACCACCCCGTTTGGGCATCAAACGGAAGACGGGTTTCATTCGGAGTTGAGGATCTATCAGCGAAGATAGCGTATCATGCCGGGACGACCGGATATCCCGGGCATGGGTAAAGGATGATCTGTTTTGCATTCTGGTCATGATGGCAAAGCCAGAAAAAATGTAAAAAAATGGTTCAAGTTTTTTTCACAGATGCCGAGAAGATGAATAACGGGAAATGGCAGGCAAAAGGAGGTGCAAAACACAACGTTTGACAGCTTGATCCCGAAATAAATGAACCTGCTGGCACGGATGCCGGCAAAAAATCAAAATTTAAATTCACGGAGGAATTTTAATCATGGCCATTACAATCAACAGCAACATCACATCATTGAACGCCCAGAGAAACCTGAACAACACCAGCAATTCACTGAATAATGCCATGAAAAGGCTGTCGTCGGGTCTACGGATTAACAGTGCCAAAGACGATGCCGCCGGGATGTCCATTGCCAACCGGATGTCATCCCAGGTCAGGGGGTTGAACCAGGCGGCCAGAAACGCCAACGACGGTATTTCCATGGCCCAGGTAGCGGAAGGTGCCATGCAGGAGGTCAGCAACAACCTGCAGCGGATCAGGGAACTGGCGGTACAGGCAGCCAGTGATTCCAACTCCGCCACTGACCGTGCTGCTCTGAACGATGAAGTCACCCAGCTGGTGGCTGAAATCAACCGGGTGGCTGAGACCACCTCATTCAACGGCACCAATCTTCTGGACGGCACATTCGGAAGCAAGAATATCCAGGTCGGGGCCAACAGCGGAGAAACCATCAGTGTTTCCATGGTCAATGTCAAGGCGGATTCCCTGGGGGTCGGGTCAAATTCCAGTTATTCAACAACAATAACTGGAACAGCAGCGACTGATAAGCTGAGTGCCGGAGACCTAACCATCAACGGGTATCAAATCGGTGCCACATCTGATGACGGGGTATCTTTTACATCCGGTTCTGCCAGTGCCATTGCAGTAGCTGATGCCATCAATGCCAGAACCGGGGACACCGGCGTGACTGCCACAGTAAAGATCGCTACCGTCACCGGAACTGCTCTTGATGATGCAGATACAGCAATTCAGGCAGGTGATGTTCTTATTAATGGTGTTGATATCGGTGCGATTGCTGTAGCTGGATCCGGAGCTGCGATAGATCGAGGATCTGATGTTGCAGCTGCCGTTAATGCTATTTCTGATCAGACCGGTGTGACTGCTACTTTTGATACCTCTACTGGTGCTGTCGATTTGACGTCAGTCGATGGGCGAAATATTACGGTTACATATTCTGCTGCTAATGGGGTTTCGGGCGGAACGACAGGTATTACTGGAACTACAAGCGGTACTGCCGTGACGGCTTCATCTGTCAACCTGTCCTCCTCTTCAGCAGCGGGTATCACCATTGGTGGTGACGCTCAGGGTAATGCCGGACTCACGGACGGATATACCGCTGCTACCGCCACCGCAGGTGCCGGTGTGTCTTCCCTTAATCTGACCACTCAGGCAGGGGCATCCAGTGCCATTGCTACTGTGGATGCAGCCCTGGCCAGTATCGACTCGGCCCGGGGGGATCTGGGTGCCATCCAGAACCGGTTTGAATCCACCATTGCCAACCTTCAGAATGTGTCTGAAAATGTCTCTGCCGCCCGGTCCCGGATTATGGATGCGGATTTTGCCGCAGAAACGGCAGCTATGACCAAGGCCCAGGTGATGCAGCAGGCAGGGACCGCTATGCTGGCCCAGGCCAACCAGCTGCCCCAGATCGCACTCTCGCTGTTGCAGTAAGCCGGGCTGAATAACACAGCCATTGTTAAACGAGTAAGTGCATAATATTTACTGATCATCAAGGCGGGTTTGGGGATTTTCCAAATCCGCCTTGATTGTTTTATTCCGGGTGATCATCTTGTAAGCTTCCCGGGCAGCTGCCAGTTGTCCGGTTTCCCGGTAACAATCCCCCATTTTTTTGTACAGGCCCAGTCTGTCCGGCAGGGATAAGAGTGCCTGCTCATAGGCAGTGACCGCATCGGCGAACCGGGCTTCAGCCTGGAGGCGGTCCCCCAGTTTTTCCCAGAGAATGGCATGGGAAGGGTCTTGTAATACAGCCTGGTTGAGATAAAGGATGCCGTTATCATATTCTTCGGCTGTGAAAAATATCTCTGCAGCAGTGGCGAACAGGGCCGGATTCTCCGGTGAAAAGCTTAAGGCAGTTTCCAGTTTTTCAAGGGCCTTTTCCAGGTGGTTTCGGCCAAACAAGACAATGCTTTGCAGGTGATAAAGATCGGCAGCCCGTTCATTGGTAAGCGGTTTGATCAAACCGGGGTTGACAGCCAGGGCATTGTCCCAGTCTGCCAGTATGGTTTTTGCTTGTGAGGCATTGCCGGTCTCGAGCAGTTCTCGGATGTTTTTCCTGTCGCTGTCAATAAGCGATAGCAGTTCCCTCTCCAGACCGGGATGGTCGATGCAATGACGCAGACCCTTGAAAATCAGTTTCCATGAACTGGGCGTATGAACGCCATTTGTTTTATATTCAGCGGCAATTGAAAAATATCTGTCCCCCATTTTCCGTTTAAATGACTGTATCAGCGGTACCAAGGCTGAATCTATTTTTGCCGCGTCGTCAAAACAGGTGTCACGCCGGTTGTAGCGGCCATGGACAGCCGCCAAAACCCCATGATAAAAAAGGCACAGCCCGTGATCAGGGGCCAGGGATTCCAGGCGGTTGATCATGTATGACAGCCTTGAATACTGGTTGGTTTCAAAATAAAACGCGGCCAGATCAAACAGGGGCTGAATGGATGCGGCACTGTTTTTCGCTGCCTGGCTTAAAACACTTTCTTTTTTTAAAAAATCGATAATTATTGTCAATTCATCCTGAAAAAAAGACAGAATGCGTTTTCGGGCTGCGTTCAGCTTGATCAGTCGGTTCAGGTTGGTGGTGAAACCGGTGATAAACGCACCGGGTGTGTTGTCAGAAGAAGCGGTGGCGGCATAAAGGGCGCGTTCACTTTCCTTGACAGCGGCTAAAGCCGCTTCTTCCAGGATTTCCCAGATCTCCATGGATCCGCCCTGGTCCATCTTTTTTCCAGGGCTTCTGCCTGGCTGATTTTTTTCCGGACAGTCAGGGGCAGGGTGTCGGCTGAGCGGATCGCCCTGGCATGGCGGTCTTTGGGCAGGCTTTTTTTCGCTGAATGGATCACCTGGTCATATTTTGAAATGATTTGATTCAGTTTTTTGGTTTTTTCCAGCATGTGCTCCAGCGAAACAGAGATCTGCCGGGGCGTGGAAATATCTTGTTTTTTCCGGGCAGACCGGAGTGCCGCATCAGTTTTGATTGGTTCCAAACAAAAAGTGTCCGTCACCTGTTTGAGGGGCAGGACTTCTGTGCCGGCAATGTGGGTTCCGCCTTCCGTGGCGTTGATGTACCTGAAGCCCGGATTGGCAGATATAATGGCCTCGAAGTGGTTTCTCATGGAAACAAAGGTCCGGGTGGAAGGGACTTTGTCACCGTCAATACCCGTGATCATGACGGCATCCGGATTTTTTCAAAAAACGTTTTTCTTGCGGCATCGGGATTGTTGAGCACGACCCCTTCTGCATGGTCCCGGTATCCGGAATACGCAAGGTCCTGGCCGGTGAACACTATGGGATCACATCCCAACATGATGGCGGCTGTCAGGTTGATATGAGCAGCTGTGCTGGCTCCAGGCGTGGCTGCTTTTCCCCCGGCCAGCCGGTTGATCCATTTTTCAATGGGTTTTTTGGAAAAGGTCCAGAAAATGTTTTCAGGCGGAAAATGCTGGTGAACTTCCGGGGTGGCATGGGGGGCGGCAATCAGGGCGGTTTGTGCAGCAATGGTGCAGTCTGCGATTTTTTCAAAGTTCAGGGCCTGGGGGTCTATGGACGTGACAAAGTGCGGCTGGACTCCATGGGACTGGAGTACCGGAAGCACTGAATCCACGGCAATGATCACTGCTTTTCCGGTCAGATCCTTGATCAAGTGAACATTTTTGTCCAGAGACGGCCCCCCGGCCACCAGAATGGCTGGCATGCCGCTGAAGCAGTTTTTCAGGTTTTCCAGCAACCCGTGATATTGGAGCAGGGGTAAAATGCTCAACCGGTTTTTGATGAACCGCATGCCAAAACGATGATCTGTGTTGCCTGCGATGTTCCGGTCGCTGATGAATTCAAAGACCGACGTCTCCAGTTTCTGGTAAGCAGTGATATCGGTTTGAAAGGCTCGGACCTGGCGGAGCCGGTAGACGTCTTCCAGGAGCAGGGCTTTGTCTGCGGGTTCAAGGGCCTTTGCGATATCCAGATCCGGATCAAAACACAGGACCAGGCGTTTGTCAGCCAGAACTGTTGAAAAATCCCGCACTTTCAGGGCCTGTTTGAACGCGTTCATGTTCAGGTCGAACACGGCCAGATGACGGATGGACCGCCGTTGTTCCAGAAACGCGTGAATGATATAGCCCAGGCCCATTCCAATGAGAACGCAGGCCCCGGTGGCATTTTCCGGCACCAGGTTCAGCACTTCTGCAGCCTCTTTTTCAGGGTCGTTCCGGTCATGGAGAAACGCTTCTTTGCCCTCTTTTGTCGTGACTTTGAGGTTGGGCTGTCCGTTTGAGCAGGAAATAATTTCCCCTTCCGGTTCAGTGAGGTCATTGATCAGCGCCTGCCAGATGTGGGGATGTTTTTTCTTTAAAATGTCCAGGTTTGTTTCATGCAGGTAAGGGACGTTAGTTGTCATGTCATTGGCTTCCTTTTGAATTGATTGGGTCCTGTTTCGATCAGGGCTCTCTGAATTTTGTAGCAATGTTTGTACCGGGGATGCAATTAATAGTTTCATGAATCCGGATCCGGATCATTTTTTGCATTATTTTTTTGTATTAAAGTTGTTTTACAGAGATGCCGATACCAGAAATAAGGATATGCATCATATCCTAAAAAAATGCCAGGAACCAAAAGTCAGGAGAAAAAGCGATCATGACCATATCCATTGGAGGGCTCATATCAGGCCTGGATACCAACGGGATCATCGACCAGATGCTGGCGATACAGCAAAGGCCCATAGAACGCCTGCAAAACAAAGGGTCGGAATACCAGATCCAGTTAAGCACCTACGGCACTTTGAAAGGATTGGTTTCCAGTCTTCAGAGTGCGGTTTCCGCCATTGATACCGAAGGCGGGCTGGCTTCATACACCGCGACTTCCGGAGATAAAGACCTGTTTACCGTGACTTCCGGAGATGATGCAGCAGTGGGTTCCTATGACGTGACCGTGCAGCAGCTGGCAAAAGTCCATAAACTGACCAGTACCGCTTTCGCGGCAGAGGAAGCCATGGGAGAAGGGACCATCCATCTCAAGGTGGGGACTGCCGAGGCAATCGATATCGCAGTTTCAGTCACAGATACCTATGATGAGGTGGCATCGGCCATTAACGATGCGGATGCAGGAGTCAAGGCAGCGGTCGTGTTTGATGGGACTGACTATTTTTTAACTTTGTCCGCAGAAGAAACCGGGGCCGACAATGTCATCAATCTGACGGTGACCGAGGCGGGGACGGTGGCCGGAGATCCGGAAAACAGTGATGCTACCGGTCTCTCCCGACTTGTTTATGATCAGGGAAGTACCCAAAATCTAAGTAACACCCAGAGTGCGGCAGATGCCATTATCACTGTGGACGGAGTGTCCGACATCCATCGGAGCAGCAACGAGATTAATGATGTGATTGATGGGGTAACATTAACCCTGGTGTCGGCACCGGCATCACCGGACAATGCCACCACCCTGACTGTGGGCAGAAACACGAGTGCGGCCAAGTCAAAGATCAATGCGTTTGTGAAAGCGTATAACCAGGTGGCAACATTTATCACCGAAGCCCAGAAATACACCGAAGATACCGAAGTGGCAGGGATACTGATGGGAGACGCCACCACCAACAGCATCCGCAGTCAACTCAAAACCATGGTGACCGGGCTGGTATCCGGTGCCGGAACCTTTACCCGGCTGTCGGATATCGGCATCACCCTTGGCAGTGACAATCAATTGAAAGTGGATACCGATACCCTGGACGATGCCCTGGACAACGATTTCGAGGATGTTGTTCAGTTTTTTACCCAGTCATCTTCTGATGCCCAAGGATTTGCCGTTAAAATGAATGAAACCCTGGAGGCGATGCTTGACAGTTCAACCGGGACGTTTGCTTCCCGTGAGGACGGCATCAAAGACTCCATTGACGGCATTAATGAACAGATCGGGCAGTACCAGTTGCGGGCAGCCCTGTGGGAGGAACGGACCCGGGCCCAGTTCAATGCCATGGAAGCGCTGCTGGCCCAGTATCAGTCCGCAGGGGATTACCTGGGCCAGTTCGTCACCGGCATGCAGAATCTGAACAGCTTTATTTCCAACAGATAAACAAACTGACGTCATGTTATTGACGGAACAGTCGTGATCAGGCCGTCCCATCGCCCTGGGCCCAGGCATCCAGTTTTTCCATGACCGCGTCATAGGTTTGCCTGGAGATGTCGGGGAGGGTGCCGCCCAAGGCCTGGGCCGCCATTTCAAATCCTTTGTCAATGCCTGCTTTGATCTGTGCCAGTTTTCCCGGATCATTGCCTGCCAGGGCCACCGCTGTGGTCACGATGCGCTCAGACGTCTGTTCCACCCCGAAATATCCGTCATCCGCGATCAAGTCTGTTGCCTGTTCCGGAGTGAGTTCCCGAAAGTCGACGATGCTATCACCGGTGGCAATCCGGGCGGACAGGCCCTGTTCCCTGAACAGGTTGACGATCATCTGCCGCAGGCTGGCTGCATGGTCCGGGGCGTAGGTGCCGGCCGGAGCGGATGTCCGGTTCAACGACAAGGTGTCTGACAAAGGGTCGTTTGCCGGACCGGTTGTCGATTTTTTGACGGATAAATCAGTGGACTGTTTCTGAGAACCGGTCAGGGGACCGGCAGAACCGATTTGAGAAATCATGATTACCTCCTGAGGTGTAAGTAAATGGGTATGGTTATTATATCGGCGGATGGCGCAGAAACTTGATCCATGGTCGGCAAGTATGAAAATTCAATCCGGCACACCGGAATTGTTATAAGAATGGAACGCCTCTTGCATATCATAGGATTGTCAACGCTTTAATCAGGGCAACATCAATTCAAACGGAACAAGGCAGGAGGCCGAAAAGAAACCCATGACGGTCGGCAGTTCATACATTTCATCGGATGCATTCAAACAGTATGCATCAGGGTCGGGTCCGGCAAAAGCCACTTATTCAAAGGATGATCCAAAGGAATTTTCTGTGCAGCTGAATCAGTTTCAGGAAAAAATTGCCGGGTCCCCAAAAAATACGTCGTCTTCATCATTGGTTTTTCTGGGACGGCTGACCGCCCATGCGCCCACCGTGTCTCATCTGCTGGTGCAAAGCCCTTATAAAAATGAGTGCTGGGATATTCTGGCAAACACCGTGAACGCGGACAAACCGTTTACCCGGATTCCGGATGGCGAGGCCATTTTCATGGATCCGGACACCGGTGAGATTATGTGGGGAAGCGAGACGGCCGGTCAGACGGTATCCGTGCCGGATCTGCCCGTGAGGGATGACGAGACAACGGTCATGCCGCCGCTTCCGGACCGGCCCTCTCTGACAGCCGCCTCCCTGGATGCGGCTGCCGCCCGTTACATGGGGACGGCATATGAGCGCATGGACTGTTATGAACTGGTGGTGGCCGGACTGGAAACCATGGGAATTCAGTACCGGGGACAGGAAGGTTTAGGCCGGTATCTGATTGATCAGGCGGTGGGCAACGGCAGGGCGCTCAACCACCACCTGACAGGAGAAGGGGTGACCAAAGCCATCGGCCGGGATCTGCATGTCGTGGCCCTGGAATCGGTTCCCCGGGTGAATGCAGCGGTAGATCAGGCACTCAATGCCCTTTCTGAAAAACTGGCACCCGGTCAGATCCTGTCGTTTTCCACGCCCACCCGGGGCCACACCGGGGTGGTTTCCCGTCGGGGGGACACCTGGACATTCATCAATGCCGGGGTCATGGACAATCCGGTGACAGGCCGGCCCGGGGGCAGAGCCGTGGGGGAAGAATTCCTGGAGGCTGAGATCAGAAACTGGGTCACCCGGGCCCATAAACAGAATTCCGGGCTGCAAATCACTCTGGGATTGCCGGATCCGGTCAAACTGGCCCGGTTCCAGTCCGGTGACGACACCAAATTATCATTAAAAGCCTGATTTTCGAAATTGATCCGCTTTCCTTTTTCTTTTCAATTCTGATCGTTTTCTGATTTTTTCTGCTGCAGGGATTCAAGTTTTCTGGCCATCTCCCGATAACATAGGCAGAGTGAAAAAAATGAAAACAACCCAATTAATTTCAGCTTGAAAAGGAATCGCTTATGATATCCGCAGGATACAGCCGGTATACCCAGGCCGCAGCAACGGTAGAGAAAAAGGAAGATATTCTCATGATGCTTCTGGACGCCGCTGCCATGGATCTGAAAAAGGTTCGCATGGGCATTGAAGACGACAATCCCAAACTCAAGGGAGAAAGTATTTCCCGGGCCATCAGTATTTTGACCGAACTGGACTGCGCCCTGGATCATGACGTCGCCAGAGAGATGTCTGAAAATCTGTCCGGGCTATATCATTTTGTCATGGACCGGTTGACCCGTGTCAACCTGAAAAACGATCTGTCCGCCCTGAATGATGCGGAACACGTGATGACCCACCTGCATGACGGTTTCAAAGAAGCGGTCCTGACCCGGAAACAAAAAAAATCTGCTGATCCGGTGAAATCCTTTGATGACGACAGGGAATCAGATCATCATATGTCAGGGAAACTGTCCATTGCAGTGTGATGATCCTGTCCTGGTTTTGTATGAGCGCCTGTCCCGCATCAATGACCGGGTGGGAGCGGCCCTGGATGCGGATACTCCGGGTCCGGAACTGATGGAACTGCTGAACGAGCACCGGACGGTCATGACGGATCTGGAAAAAACAGAAGCCGCACATGCGGCAGATGCCGACACGGTCTCCGCCCGCCTGGCAGCTGCCAAACGGGTGCAGACCCAGGTGGCAGACATACAGGAACGGCTGGTGCAGAAACGACAGTCCCTGGTCCGGCAACGGGAAAAAAGCCTTCACACCCGTCAGGCCCTTGACGCATATGAAGGAAAAAAGTAAAAAAGGCATCCTTGCCAAGGGATGTCAAAAGCAGAATTGAGGTGATGTATGGCAATCGAAATCATCAGTGCTCAGAGTAAGATAACGGTGCCACCGGTACCGGGTGCTTCCGGTGCCGACTATGGAGACCTGTCGGCCCGGGAAAAGACACCCCGGACAAATAATGACGTAGTGGTGCAGCTGTTTCCTCAGAAACCGGAATCTGAGACGGAAAAGGCCGCCGGCAGAGCCGAACAGGTGTCCGCCATGGTGGAGGATCTCCAGGCTTCTCTGGAGATGTTGCAGCAGAAACATACCCAGTTGAACTTTTCGGTACATGAAAAAACCGAGCGGGTTATGGTGCGGATTACTGATCAGGGAACCGGGGATGTGATCCGGGAAATTCCTTCGGAAGAGTTTCTGGACCTGGCTGGCAGGCTTCAGGAGATGGTGGGCCTGATATTTGATATGAAGATATGACCGTGAAGACTTAGTCAGTTCGCATGTCTGTTATGGGCCTGTTTCATGCGGTACAGGCTCATGTCGGCCTGATGGATCAGGTCTTGTTCATCCATCTGGCGCAGCGGATTGGGCCCGGTGTCGTTTCTGGCTGTGGTGGCGATGCCATGGCTGACACTCACCCCGATTTGATGCCCATTCCATTCAAACACATGGTCAGCGATCTGATTTTCGATCCGTTGTACCATGATTTCCGCCATTTGCCGGTCGGTTTCCGGCAAAAGAATAGCAAACTCATCCCCGCCGTACCGGGCCACCACATCCGTGCCCCGCACTGATTGTTTCAAGCAGCCTGCCAGTTCCTGGAGAACCATGTCGCCGGCCAGGTGGCCATAGGTGTCATTGATGGCCTTGAACCCGTCTCCATCCAGCATCACCAGGGTCACTGGTTTGCCATACCGGGCCGAGCGGTCGAATTCATTTTTGACGATCTCCTTGAACCGTTTGTGGTTGCACAGTCCGGTCAGGCCGTCGATGGCGGATCGTTCCTTGAGGCGGTTGAATTTTTGGGCATTGTTCAGGGACATGGCCAGAATGTTTGCCAGCGTAGACATGAGTTCGGAATTGTCCTGGGTGAATACCGTGGGACTGCGGGGTACCATGCTGACCATGCCCATGGGGATGGCCCCGGTATTCAAGGGCAGGATCAGGGGTGGCGGATACGCGGAAATATCGCTCATGCCAATGGAGGTGTCAGCGCCCTGGGACATCTGGGTATGAGAAATTTGGTCCGGCTCCACCTCTTCCCCGGAAAGTGTCATGAATTTGGCGGCCATATCCTGTTTGATGTCATCAAAGGTGTCCGGCCGGATGGTTTTGTTCGGGGCATGGCAGGTGAGATGCCAGGTGTCTCCGATGCGGTAGAGCAGAGCAAACAGGGTCAGATTCACCACTTCCATGAGCCCGGCGTCCAGTATCCGGGGCATGATTTCGTCCCAGTGCAAATCATAGGCCACTTTACGGCTTAGCCGGTTGATGAAGTGCAGTTCCTGATTTTTACGATTCAGGGCCGCTTTTTCGGTTTCCAGCTGGTCCATCATCTTGAGGATATGAATAAAGGCTTTCCGATTCTCCAGGCCCCCCAAAAGGGTGTCAATAATCCGTTCCGGGATCAAACGCCTTTCCAGATAGGCATAGACACCTTTTTGTAGGACATTCGAGATATTGTCCGGCGTGGCTTTGCGGCCGTATAGGATCATGCAGGCCGTGGAATGAAGCAGTTGCAGTTTGTCTAAGAAGGGGTGGACCCGGTCCCGGCCCAGATCGTAATCCATGATCACCGCTGAAAAGCCGTTGCTTTGTTCCAGAAGGGAGAGGGCCTGATCCGGGTGTGCACCCTGAACGGTATATCCCTTGGTTTCCAGCAGGTGCGTGAACTGGTCGTGGTCGGCTTCCTGGTCACTGATGATCAGAATGGGTTTGTTCATTTCCGGTTTCCTGTTCCTGATAGTCGAACAAAGCATGGTTTATAGCTCGGTTTTTGTCTGGAAAAAAATAAGCACAATTCATGCCATCATCGATCGCTGTGGTAAGGGTACCAGTCGGATTTCCGAACCCCTTCGGTCTTGAGGACCGCTATGTCATTGGTCAGGGTGTTGAACACGATTTTTCTGCCCAGCGCCCCGCCTACGTCTTCGGAAACAATGGAGATTCCCATGCGGTTAAGGACTTGCCGGGCCATGGCAATGTTTTCTTTGCCGACATCCCGGTCTGACACTTCCGGATTGAACGCCCCCCCTAGAATCTGGGATCTGAGATGCCGGCGTTTGGATCCTCGTTCCAGAAGCATGATCACCAGCGCTTTGGTGGCAATATTGCCGTAAATGGGGTATAGGTCTCGGCCTTTTTGGTTGGCCGGCAGTTTGTAGAGGTTCATGCCGCCGACCTTTCTTTTTTGTCATACACGCACACGGCCACGCCCGAGCCCACCACTGCGGAAATGGCCGTGGGCCTGTCCGGCATATAGATATACCCGGGCCTCAGAAAATAGTCAGCGACCGCAATATGGGTTGTCTGATCATCCATAGTATACAATAACCACTAACCGGCTGGTTTTGCAATCCGGGTGAGGGCGGCCTGGGCAATTTTATCCAAAGGCAGCACATTGTCCACGGCCTTGAGCCGTATGGCTTCCTTGGGCATGCCGAACACCACGCTGGTTTCCTCATCCTGGGCAATGGTATAGGCCCCGGCCTGTTTCATGGTCAGCAGGCCCTGAGCCCCGTCCGCACCCATGCCCGTGAGAATGATCCCCAGGGCATTGGCCCCGGCGTGCATGGCCACGGTTTTGAACAGCACATCCACGGCCGGGCGCTGGTGATGCACCCGGGGACCGGATTTGATCTGAACATAATACGTAGCTCCACTGCGCTTCAGCAGCATGTGGAAATTCCCCGGAGCGATCAGGGCTTTGCCGTTGGTGATGGTTTCTCCGTTTTTGGCCTCAGACACGGCGATGTCGCACAGACCGTTTAACCGCTCGGCAAAGGCGGCCGTGAAATTGGGCGGCATATGCTGGACCACCAGAATGCCGGGAGAGTTGCGGGGGATTTTGGTCAATACCTGTTTGAGGGCTTCGGTGCCGCCGGTGGAAGCCCCGATGGCAATGAGCTTGTTGGTGGTTTCAGCCAGGGAGCGGGGGGAAAACACAGCCCGGTTCGATTCAGGGGTTGGCGGCTTGTTTTTCAGACGGGATTTGACGTCCACCAAAGCGACAGCTCTAATTTTTTCAATGAGTTGATCCCCCATGTCGCCGACGGAATAGGCTACCGAGGGTTTGGATAGGACTTCAAGCGCTCCGAGCGACATGGCTTCTAAAGCCAATTTGCTGCTTTTTCTGGTCAGGGAGCTGACAATGATCACCGGCAGGGGGTAGGACCTCATTAAATGCTTCAGAAAGGTAATGCCGTCCATGCGGGGCATTTCAATATCCAGGGTGATGACATCCGGTTTAAGCCGGACGATTCTTTCTCTGGCAATGTAAGGGTCCGGGGCCGTCCCCACCACCTCGATACCGGGCGCCTTTTCCAGCTGCTGGGTAAAAATTTTACGGACAACAGCGGAATCGTCAACGATCAATACTTTGATTTTAGGGGTCATGAAAGAGGCTCCTTTTTTGCCATGTCAATTTTTGCGGTAAGCACTGGGAATCTGGTTGGTCAACGGGTGGCGGATGCCGCTCAGGCTTTCGGACATTCCCACAAATAAATAGCCGCCCGGCTTGAGCGCGGGCACCAGGCGGTCGATCACTTTCTGCCGGGTAGGGGTATCAAAATAGATCATGACGTTCCGGCAGAAAATCACGTCGTACATATCCCGGGGTTGGTCAGCAATGAGGTTGTATTTGGCAAATGTGACATGATGCCGAACATCGGGTTTGATCCGCACACTGCCTTCCCGTTTGCCCTGCCCCCGCTGAAAATACCGGGAAAGAGAGGGTCTGGGAAACTGTTTCAACCGTTCTTTGGGAAAAATGCCGGTGCGGGCCGCTGCCAGCATGGTTTCAGAAATGTCTGAAGCAAAGATGGAAAACCGGAATCCTGCATCCAACATCTGGGCCGCTATGGAATAGGGCTCTTCGCCGCTGGAGCAGGCTGCGCACCAGATTTTGACAGGTACGGACGGTTCCAGTTGTGTGATCAGGTATTCGGTATGGCTGTTTTCCCGGAAAAATAGGTGTGATTCGTGGTGATAGCATCCAGGAAATGAAGGAATTCGATCTGGTCCTGCTGCAGCAGTTTTATGTAATCGGAAACCGTTTGTTTCCTGGTGAGTCTCATTCGTTTGGCGAGCCTGGCCCGGAGCAAGGCCAGTTTTTTTTCGCCGATAACGATACCGGTTTCGCGGTAAATCAGTCTGGACAGTGCGGTGAGTTGGGAGGAAGTGATATCGGTAGACGCGCTCATAAATTATTTTTCATCCGGTTCATATTTTATTGTCGGTCAGGTGGCTACTGGCTAAGATTGCCTACTATATATACCCGGGAAGGACATAAATGTCAACGCGAACAAACCGTTAAGGCAACATTCTGCTTGACACTGGATGAAACAGGCTGATAATGGAAGGAGAGGATGGCATATCAAAAATCGTTTTGACTGAATTCAAGCATGAGGACGGCAAATGGGACTGGATACCCTTAAGGAATATTTGGAAGATCTGGCAGGTCAGGTGACCATCGCCAGTCATGATGATATCGACGGTATGGGCCGCATATTGAATCTCCTGGACGAGATGACCAAGGCTGCTGCCGACCTGGATGTTCCCGTGTTTCAGGAAATCATTGCTTTGTATAAAGGATATGCCGGCCGGGTGGTGCTGGCGGAAACCACGGACATGACCCCTCTGGAAAATGGTGTGGAAATACTTCAGGATCTGTTGGCGGATCTTGAAGGCGGAAATGCGCCGACTGTGGATATGGACGATGTCCGGCTGATCCTGGGCGGAACCGTGAATGATTCGGCAACTGGCGGAACAGCCGAAAGCGGTCCGTCCAAAGACAAAGAGCTGTCTGCAGAGGATCTGGAGATATTGTCCGATTTTGTCTCCGAATCCACCGAAAACATCGAGAGCATTGAGATTCATCTGGTGGAGCTGGAAGAAGACCCGGGCGACAAGGAAATCATCAACGACATTTTTCGTCCGTTTCATACCATTAAAGGGGTGTCCGCCTTTCTGGAGCTGACCAAGATGAATACCCTTGCCCATACCACGGAGACCTTTCTTGACAAGGCCAGAAACGGCGATTTTTTGATCAATGATGTGGCCACCGACGCCATCCTGGCGTCGGTGGATATCATGAAACTGCTGCTGCAGCGTACCCGGGAAGGGGTAAACCTGGGCCGCATGCCAGAGGATGATGATATCGATATCGATGCCATCACCTATCAGCTCCGGGAGTTGCCGGACCAGATCATCAGGGGTGAATCCGGCAAAGTGGGCGGTATTCTGGTCCGGGATCGGAAAATCGGAAAAGAAGATGTCTCCTCCGCTTTGGAAAAACAGCGATTGGCCCCGCACAAACCGATCGGAGAGATATTTGTTGCCGATCATCTGGTGGAAGAGCAGGATGTGACCGCCGCTCTGAACAAACAGAAATCTCTGCAAAAAAAGACCGATGCCCAGGTCAAGGTCAGCACCGCCAAGCTCGATGATCTGGTGGACCTGGCCGGTGAGCTGGTAATTGCCCAGTCCATGCTCCGTCAGAAAGCATCGTCGAATACTGCCCTGCTCAACAGCCTGGCCCAGCTGGGACAGATCGTGACCAGCATGCAGAATGTGGCCATGGCCATGCGCATGGTGCCTATCAAGTCAACGTTCATGAAAATGATCCGCCTGGTCAGGGATCTTTCCCGCCGCTCCGGCAAAAAAGTGAGGCTGGAAATGTTCGGAGAGGAGACCGAAATCGACCGCAACGTGGTGGAAGCGTTGTACGACCCCATGGTTCACATGATCCGAAATGCCGTGGACCATGCCATTGAACAGGAAGCGGAACGCAAGGAAGCGGGGAAGCCGCCTCAGGGAAAAATTACGTTGCGGGCCTTCCACAAAGGAGGCAACATCGTGATCGAGATTGATGATGACGGCAAAGGGCTGGACCGGGAAAAGATCCGGGCCAAAGCCATTTCTTCGGGAATCATTCAATCCGGAGACAATTTATCCACCCAGCAGGTGGATCAGCTGATCATGGCGGCAGGGTTTTCCACCGCCAGTGAAATCACGGATATCTCCGGCCGAGGTGTGGGTATGGATGTGGTCAAGCAGGCCATTGAAAGACTCAGGGGCGAGATCGCCATCCTTTCCCGACCGGGGAAAGGCACCCGGTTCACCATTGCGCTGCCTTTGACGCTGGCCATCATCGATGGCATGCTGGTGCGCATCGGAAAAGAAAAATACATTATCCCCACACTGGCGGTGAGCCGCTCCTTCCGGCCGGACCGGTCCAACTGCAGCACGGTGGAGGGAAAAGCGGAAATGATTCTGGACGGGAATGCACTGATCCCGCTGATTCGAATGAACCGGATCGCCGATCTTCAGAACGAGTTCGAAAATCCCTGGGAAGCCCTGGTGGTGGTGCTGGAATCCAATGATGAAAAACGGGGGCTTCTGGTGGATGATCTTTTGGGAAGAGATGAATATGTGATCAAAAATTTGGGATACAGCCTGGAACATATCAAGGGCATCTCAGGAGGCGCCATTCTCGGAGACGGGACTGTGGGCCTTATTCTGGACGTCCAGGGAATTTTCACGCTTTTTTCTGAGTGACCGGTGTTTCGCTCGAATAAAGGCATGACTATTGCATTTTAATCAGGGCTGAAGACAGACGAAAAAAAAAGCATGTGACATTTATTTCCCAGATCAGGAGACAGGCATGAATCAATCCCAGGATTTCAGTGAAAAACGTGAATTTGTCCGGGCCAGTTTAACCTTTGATGTGAAATTCCGGGTGGTGGACAAAGAGGAATATGAGCTGTCCCAGAAAAAGATTTCCCAGCTGGCACCGGAAGCGGAAAACAGTCAATATATTGACGGGTGTATGGATGCGGCACATCTGGAGAACGCGGGACTGGATCGGGAGTTAATCAATTTTCTGATTCATCTCAACGACAAGCTGGATACCATAATGGCCATGATTTCAAGGGATACGTCCGAAACCATCCGTTTTCACAAGGGAACGGCCGTGGATATCGGCGGGGCCGGGATGCGAATGGCGGTGGATAATCCGGTTCAGGTGGGGGAGTTCGTGCATATTCAACTGGTGCTTTCCCGAACCCCGGTGATGCATATCGATGTCTATGGGCAGGTGGTTCGGGTGGATGCTCCTTTTGGTGGATGCGGGGGATTCTATTACCTGGGCATCAAGTTTTCGGATCTGGATGTCAATACCCGGGAAAAGATCATTGGCAGCATATTCAAACGTCAGCGGCGGACCCTTCGGAAAAGGGTGGAAGATGACTCCCTGTCCCCGGACTGTGAGGATTGATGCATGCAGCTGATTGTCGGAGTGGGGGACATGAAAGTGGCTTCCGATCCTTCTGCGGTTTTGGCCACCTATTCACTGGGCTCCTGTATCGGGGTGGCCATCTATGATCCGGAAGTCCGGGTGGGGGGACTGCTACACTATATGCTGCCGGAATCCAAAATAGCCCGAGAAAAGGCGGTTAAAAATCCATATATGTTCGGGGATACCGGGATTCCCTCCCTGTTTAAGACCGCATATCGATACGGCGCGAAAAAAAACCGGATGCGCGTGATCGTGGTGGGGGGCGCCCAGATCCTGGACCAGAACGATCTGTTCAATATCGGAAAGCGAAATTATGCCATGTTGCGGAAACTTTTCTGGAAAAACAAGGTTATGATACATTACGAAGCCGTGGGCGGCACCGTGAACCGGACGTTGAAACTGGAACTTTCAACGGGCAAAACTCTGTTGAAAATCTCCGGGGCAAAGGAGATCGAAATATGAAGGCTGTCCCTGATATCATTGCCGAAATCGACACGTTGAAACCGGTTTCCCAGATCACCACCCGGTTGATGCAGCTGGTGAATGATCCCGAAACAACCGGCGCGGATCTGGCTGGCGTCATTCAGTACGATCAGTCCATGACCGCCAATGTATTGCGCTTGTGCAACTCCGCAGCCTTGGGCGGGGTCCGGAAAGTGACCGATGTGAAGCAGGCGGTCAGTCTTCTGGGTATGGAAAGACTGATTTCTCTGGTGATGCTGGTGGAAAGTGCGCCGAATTTCAGGTCTGGTCAGGCCGGTTATGATCTGGACCAGGGGGAATTGTGGCGGTATTCGGTCTCTTCTGCGATTCTTGCCCGGGAGCTGGCCGAGGAAAAGGATGCAGAAGATGTTTCTCTGGTATTCACGTCCGCGTTGATCAAGGACCTGGGAAAGGTAATTCTTCATGTCTATATTTCTGAGGCGTTTGATGAAATCAAAGACCGGGTGTTCGGGGCCGGGAAAAGTTTTCTGGAAGCGGAAAAAGAGGTGCTGGGGATCGACCATGCCGAACTGGGGGCACTGGCAGCGGAAAAATGGGGATTTGATTCTCGAATGGCGGAAATTATCCGCCATCATCACGATCCGCTGAACAGCGGCGATCCGAGCCTGGCGCTGCCTATCGTATACATGGCGGACTCCATTTGCATGATGATCGGACAGGGAGTCGGGGCGGACGGTCTGGCCTACCGGTATTACAAGGAAACCGTAGACCGGCTCAATATGACTGCGGTGGACATGCAGCAAATTATTGTCCGGTTCCGGGAAAAATATGCACAAATCGAAGAAATGATTCAATTTTCAGCAGGAGAATAGGTCAATGGCATATACGGTGCTGGTGGTGGATGACTCGTCCTCCATACGGGCGATTATTAAAAAAATTATCAAAGTGTCCGGGTTTGAAGTGGCCGGGTTTCTTGACGCATCCGATGGAACAGAAGCACTGACCGTCATGAAAGCCCACCGGGTGGATCTGTTGTTGACCGATATCAACATGCCGAATATGAACGGACTGGAACTGATCACCCGGATAAAGCAGGACCCCGCTCTGTCATCGATTCCGGTGGTGGTGGTTTCCACTGAAGGCAGTGAAAAGAAAATGGCTCAAGCCATGTCCTTAGGTGCGGTGGGGTATGTTAAAAAACCGTTTGTTCCTGAAGAGATCAAACAGACTTTGAATACAATTCTGGAGGTGAGCAGTGGAGTTGCCGGATCTGACGACGATGATGAAGACGTCGATTTCTGACGTGTTCGAAACCGCTTTTTTTGAGACTGTGGAGATTCAACCTGCGGGAGAAACGCTTTCCATGGCCGATTTCGACGATCAGTCTTTGACCGGAGCGTTCCTTGACTTTTCTGAAGGACTGGAAGGCACGGTTTACGTGATTGCACCGGACCGGTGGGTGTTGCGGATGACGGCGGATTTTCTGGGTATCGATTTGAACCAGGTCACGGATGACCAGAAAGCGGATACCATCAAGGAAGCGACCAACATGATTGCCGGTCATATGTTTTCACTGTTTGACAAGGATGGCCGCGTTCAGCTGGGCATTCCTGAACTGATCCGGCGTTCGCCGCTGATTGCCGCAGACCTTGATTCGATCAAAGGAATGATGGTCTGGGCAACCACTGAAACGGAAAAACTGGCTGTGGTGACGGTGTTGAATTCGGTCGGTCTCCTTGAACCTTAATCTTTTTGGGAAGAAACTGATATGACGTCTGATTACAGAGAAGAAATCATCAATATTGTATCCGGCAAACTGTCTGAGAGCGAATTGGAGGAATTGACCTTTTTTTTCAAGCAGGCGGTGTCTCACGCCATGGACCAGGACGATGAAAAATTTTACCGGTCCGTGACCCAGGAAATGACCGGCAATGTCAAGGAACTGGCACTGGTGCTCATCAATTTCCGAAAGGAATTCACCCGAAAGATCCGGCCCCATATCGAGGACATTGCCAATGTTTTTATCCCCCAGACCTCTGACCAGCTGGAAGGCATTATTGAGACCACAGAGCAGGCAGCCAACACTATCATGGACAACCTAGACCGAATGAATCAGTTGGTGGCCAAGAACAAGGGGGTCATTACGGATATGCGGGACGGAAAGGTCCACGGCAAGGCACTGGATATGTCTGTGGTGGAAGAACTGGCACCGGCCCTGGACCTTCTGACGACCCATAACAGTGAATACCAGAATTTGATCACCGATACTTTTACTCAGATGAGTTTTCAGGATCTGACCGGTCAGCGGCTGCAGCGGATCATCCAACTGGTGGCTGAAATCGAGGGGAAGATTACAAAAATGGTGATTTCTTTTGGGTTGAAATTGACGGAACGGGAAAAGAATCCGCAAATATCCACGGAAGAGCTTCAGAAAAAAGTGGATGAACAGTTTCAGCTTCTGGCAGGGCCCCAGAAAAAAGGGGGCGGCCTGGATCAGGCCGGAATCGATGACCTGCTCAACAGCCTCTGACGGAAAAACGGGAAAGACATGGCTGCGAAACAATTACAACTGGGAGAATTGAACGGGTATCAGAAGGCAGCGATTTTTCTGATGAGCGCAGGTGAGGAATTCACCACCTATTTCATGAAATCCCTGGATAAACAAACCATACGGAAAATCGGCCAGTCCATGTCCGATATTTCTAATCTTTCCACCGAAGTGGTGGACGGGGTGATGGATGAATTTTTAAAAACATACAATCAGACAGACACGCTGATGATTTCCGGTAGAGCGTTTTTTGCCAGTGCGGTCAAAGAAACCCTGGGAGAAGACGATTCAGACATTGAATTGGAAGAAGAGCCCTTTGGAAATCTGATTCATCTGTCTCCGGAACAGCTGACCACCACCATCCGGGCGGAACACCCCCAGACCATTGCCCTGATTCTGTCCTATGTGTCTGATCGAAAGGCTGCGGAAGTGCTTCAGCTGCTGCCCGAAGACATCCGCATTGAGGTGGCTTACCGGTTGACCGATTTAGGGGATGTGCCCATGGAATTCGTTCGGGAACTGGACCAGACCATACAGAAAAATTTGATTGCGACTGGCACCAGTTCCAGGGAGTTTAACGGGATTGAGGCACTGGCATCCATCTTGAACCAGGTGGATGGCGTCACTGAAGAAAACATCATGGCGTATCTGGAAAAACAGGATTCCGATCTGGCTCAGTCGGTCCGGCAGAAAATGTTCGTGTTTGAAGATTTGATCGAATTTGACAACAAGAATTTCAGAGAGATTTTGCAGAACGTGGACAGCCAGCTGCTGATCAAGGCCTTGAAAACCGCTTCTGAAAACCTGAAGGAAAAGGTGTTTCAGAATCTCTCCCAGCGGGCGTCTGAAATGCTTAAAGAGGATATGGAGGTAGTAGGGCCTGTCCGGTTGAGTGACGTGGAGCAGGCCCAGCTGGAAATTCTGGCGGCGGCCAAACGGCTGGAAGCCGAAGGAAGGCTGATATTTCCTGGAAAAGGTAAGGAAGATGTCCTGGTCTGATGCTCCCCCGAAGGTGTTGAAAAACGTGCATTCATTTTCCAGAGTGACATTTGACACGTTCGAAGTTCCCCAGGAAGATGCAACCGAAGATTCCTTGAAATCGCCGGCAGAAAATTTTGACAGCCTGGCCGATGAGCCGGATGGGCCGGCCGAGTTTCGGCCTATCACGGATTGTTCTGGCCTGGCATCGCCTGATCCCGGTCCAGGTTCCCGGGAAAATTGCAGCGAGGCGCTTGAAATTATCCGGCAAACCGAGGAAGAGATGGCCGTTCTCAAGGAAGAAACCTACCGCCAGTGTTCCCTGTTGGAACAAGAGGCTTATGGCAAGGGGTTTGCGGCGGGTGAAAAAGACGGACTCCAGGCTGGTGAAAAAAAGACACAGGTACTGGCAACGGAACTGTCAGCGGTGATTGAATCCCTGGCCGGTCTCCGTCCTGACCTGGTGGCACGGTATGAGGCGGAGCTGGTGGACCTGGTTCTGGCCATCTGTCACAAAATTATTTATTGCGAAGTTTCTCTGGATTCCCGGGTGATTCATGAGACAGTCCGTCAGGTTCTTGAGGATGCCCCGGGCGGCCAACCCATTACTCTTCGGCTGCACCCCGGGGATATGGAAACGGTGGATATTCTGAAATCCCGGTACGGGGTTTCTGCCACGGACATGAACCGGGTCTCCCTGGTTGCGGACACATCGGTTTCCCGGGGCGGCTGCCGGTTGGAAACACCGCACGGGAACATGGACGCCACCATTGAAACCCGTTTTAACCATGTCTATGAGGTCCTGAAACACGCGGTTGGCGGAACGGTAAAAGGATCATAGACCCTATGCCGTCTGACGTATGTGCATATGATTACCTGCCGCCGATTGCCTGGGAAAAATACCACCAGGCCCTGACCGCCTGTCGACCGGTCCGGCTGACCGGATCCATTCTCAAGGTGACCGGTCTGGTGGCAGAAGCCAACGGCCCCCGCCTGAGCGTGGGCAGCATCTGTGATATCGAGGATACTCTGGGGCAACATATTTCAGCCGAAGTCATTGGGTTCAACGAAAAAAATATCATCCTGATGCCGTTTGGGGAGATGGGCGGTATCCGTCCGGGCAGCCGGACCCTGGCGGTCAGTGATACGCCGGATGTGGCCGTGGGTGATGGCTATTTAGGGAGGGTGGTGGACGGAATGGGCCGGCCCATCGATGACAAAGGCCCTTTGGTGGCGAAAACCCATTATCCAGTCTATGGCAACGTGTTAAATCCGTTAAAGCGGAAAGTAGTCCATGAAGTGATGGATGTCGGGGTTTCGGCCATCAATACGATGGTGACCGTGGGCAAAGGACAGCGCATGGCCATCATGGCCGGTTCCGGGGTGGGAAAAAGTGTGCTCATGGGCATGATAGCCAGAAACACCACCGCAGACGTGATCATCATCGGCATGATCGGCGAGCGGGGTCGTGAGGTCCGGGAATTCATCGAGCGGAGCCTGGGGGAAGAGGGACAGAAAAAGTCGGTGGTGGTGGTGGCTACATCCGATGCCCCGCCCCTGGTGAGAATCCGGGGCGCCTATACGGCAACGGCCCTGGCGGAATATTTCCGGGACCAGGGAAAGGATGTGCTGCTGATCATGGATTCCATCACCCGATTTGCCATGTCCATGCGGGAAGTGGGGTTGGCCGTGGGGGAGCCGCCGTCGGCAAAAGGATACACCCCCAGTGTGTTCAACCGGATTCCCAAACTGCTGGAACGGGCCGGCATCCTGGAACAGGGCGGGAGCATCACCGGTATCTATACGGTTCTGGTGGAAGGCGATGACATGAACGAACCTGTGGCCGATACCGTACGGTCCATCACGGACGGGCATATCGTGCTGTCCCGGGCCATTGCCCAGAAGGGACAGTATCCGGCGGTGGACGTGCCGGCCAGCATCAGCCGGATCATGAACGACATCATTTCCCCGGAACATGCCGTGGCGGCCAAGCGGCTGCTGCGGGTATTGACTGCCTACCGGGAGGCGGAAGACCTGATTCGTATCGGTGCATATGTGGATGGCAGTGATACGGAAATCGATTTTGCCAAAAAAGTGATCAAAGATGTGAACGCTTTTCTGCATCAGGGCATTCATGAAAAAATCTCTTTTGAAAAGAGCCTGGAACAATTGCAGAATCTGTTTTAGCAAAAGGAGAGGAACGCGGTGAAACAATTTCAGTTCAAACTGGATCCGGTGTTGAAATACCGCCGGTTCCAGGAGGAACAGGCCCGGATGGATCTGGCGGAAGCCCGCATGGTGTGCCGGGAGATTCGGTCCCGAATGGAAGAAGTCTGCCGCAAAAAAGCCGGGATGCAGGCTCAATTGCAACAGGAAAGCCGAAGCGGGATCACTGCCGGCCGATATCTGGACTGCCGGAATTTTGTCAGCCGGCTGGATAGGGAGCTTGCGGACGCCCGGAAAGAATTGAGAAAACAGGAGAAAAAGGTTCAGATGCTGGGATCGCAGCTCAAACAGCAGTATATTGCAAAAAAATCACTGGTAAACTTGAAATCCACCCATGCCGGAATGCATAAAAGACAGATGGAGACTGAATTGCAGAAATCCAGTGATGAACTGGTGCTGCTGCGCAAAGGAGGGAGGATATGAAAAAGTATGTGTTGCCTGTGCTGACGTGGATGATCATCCTGAAAGCGGGGGTGGCGGCATTTTATTTCATCGGGATATGGTCCGTGGAACCGGATCCCGCCCGTGATTTTCCGGAACAGGACCCCGTTGCAGTGATGGTTCCGGTTGAGCCGGCGGCTCCGGGGCTGATTCCTTTGACAGCATCGGCCAATGCCGCTGATTCGGTGATCCCTAAAACGGCCGATGAACCCAGCGAACCGGTCCTGGAAAACGCTGCAACACCTGAGCAGGTGGCGGCGGAAAAGGAACGCCTTGTGGCCCGGGAAGAATATCTTGAAAGGCAGGAAGCCCGGCTTCTGGAGCTGAAAGAGGAAATAACCCGGAAAATAGATGAGTTGACTTTGCTGCGGGAGGAGATCCTTGCCACGATGGATCTGAAAAGTGAGATCCAGGAAGCCGAGGTTAAACACCTGATAAAAATTTATTCAACCATGAAACCCCAAAAAGTGGCCCAGTTGATCGAGCAGCTGGATATCGATCTTGTGACGGCCCTGTTTTCCCAAATGAAGGGAGACGTGGTTGGCGATATCCTGTCGTTTGTCGATTCCGAAACCGGTGCCCGCATCACCCGGGGACTTTATCCTGATACGCCGGCTGACACCGGCAAACCATGATCGGGGTGATTCTTTCGCCTGCGGGCTTGACAGAACAGTTCTGGAAAGATAATATTTGCTCTTAAATCCGGGATAGCGGTACTGCCGAACACCTATGGGGATCTTTCCGGGACAAAAAAACAATTGACTGGACTACAAACAGCAGAAAAAAAGGGCGGAACATTCTATGGATCTCAATATGGAAGTGCTGATTGTCGATGATTTTGCGACCATGAGGAGAATATTGAAAAGCATTCTCGTTCAGATCGGCTTCACCCATATTTATGAAGCAGACAACGGCAAAAATGCATTGAAAATCCTGAAGAATCAGAAGATTGATTTGATCATGTGCGACTGGAACATGCCGGAAATGACCGGGCTGGATCTTCTGACTGCGGTGCGATCAGACGATGCCATCAAGGAGATTCCTTTTGTCATGGTCACTGCGGAGGCCCAGAAGGAAAACATTATCCAGGCGGTTCAGGCAGGGGTAAACAACTATGTGGTCAAACCCTTTACCACCGAGACCATTACCCAGAAACTGGAAAAAGTTTTCGGCGGCTGACGGCCCCGGGGAGGCAGATATGAATATTTATGGTATCGACATTCCGATGAACAGGTACAGGCAGACGTCATCTCCGGCCCCGGGAATCGGGACAGGGTTTGATGACGTGTTGAACCGGGAACTGACCGGCCTGCGGAAAACATCGGATGTGTCGCCGGATTCAGGCGGAACGGACCCTATGGCACATATTCTGGCCCGGGGTGACGAAATTCTGACAATGCTTGAAACCTATGCGGCTGATCTTGAAAATCCTTGCAAAACCTTGAAACAGCTGACCCCGCTGGTGGATGTCATTGAGCATGAGATGGACCTGTTTGAAAAAAGTGCCAAAGCCGGATTCTCCTCGGATGAGGCGTTCATGGCATGGGTCAATGAGCTGTCCCTCACCGCCCGGGTCGCCACGGCCAAATTCCATCGGGGAGATTTTGTGTAGGCAGTAAAGGGGTTACATGAAGGTCACCGAAAAAATCATGATTCTGGATGATAATCCTGAAATCCTGAATCTGCTTGAAGAGATGCTTAAAAACAAGGGCGGATATGAAGTAACCCCCTATCTGAAAAGCCAGGCTGCGATATCCGATCTGATTCCCGGGGCGTACGATTTGGTAATCACCGATTTGAGCATGCCCGATCCGGATGGAATGCAGGTCTTGGATCATATCGTGACCCATAGTCCGGATACGTTGTGCATTATCCTTACCGGTTACGGCAGTATTCCCGGAGCCGTCGCTGCCGTGAAAAAAGGGGCGTTCGATTTCATCACCAAGCCGGTGGGTTTCCGGGAACTGTTGACGCATGTCGAAAACGCCCTGAAACTGTCACGGCTTCAGAAAAAAGTGACGGCCAAAAAGCAGTCCGGCGACAGCGGTTACAGTTATGATGATTTTATCGGAGAATCTCCGGCCATAAAAAGAATACACGGCCTGGTTCAAAAAGTGGCGGACACGGAAAACACGCTTCTGGTGACCGGGGCATCGGGTTCGGGCAAAGAGCTGATCGTGCGAACCATTCATCGGCTCAGCCGCCGGAAAAAGAAACCGTTCGTGGCGGTGAATTGCGGGGCCATTCCTGAATCACTTCTGGAAAGTGAGCTTTTCGGACATGAAAAAGGCGCGTTCACCGGGGCCCATAAAAAACGGGTGGGCCGGTTTGAACTGGCTGGGCAAGGGACCATTTTTCTGGACGAAGTGGGGGAAATGAGCTCTCTGCTCCAGGTCAAACTGTTGCGGGTCCTTCAGGAAAAAACTTTCGAGCGGGTGGGCGGCACCCAGAGTGTTGATGTGCAAGCCCGGATTATCGCCGCCACTAACAAAGATCTGGCTGAAGCGGTGAAAAGTGGGACGTTTCGGGAGGATTTGTTCTACCGGTTGAACGTGATTCCCATCCATGTCCCGCCTTTACGTCGGCGGAGAACCGATATTCCGCTGCTGGTGGATTTTTTTCTGAAAAATTCCGGAAAGATCAGGATACGCCAGTGGAATCGTTTTCATCTGAAGCCATGGCCGCATTGATACGGTATGACTGGCCGGGAAATGTCCGGGAACTGGAGAACCTGATCAAACGGCTGATCATTTTGTGCGATAATCCGGTGGTAGCGTTGACCGATTTGCCGGAACATTTCTATTCGGAAGACGAGGCCGACCCGGATGCGGATGTCTTTGGGGGAGATCTGCCGCTGCTGGAAGAGGGCATGAACCTTTCCGAAGCGGTCAAGGCCTATGAAACCCGGATCATCAGCAATGCCCTTGAAAAGAGTGACGGTGTCAAGGCCAAGGCCGCCCGGATGCTCAAAATCAAACGGACCACCTTGGTCGAAAAAATTAAAAAGCACAATATTTCCTTTTTTGATTCCTGATACGACAGTCAAAAAATTGTCGCTGATCTGACAAGACGTCATTCGTCGATTTTTGCAATTATCACCGAATTTTCCTGTTTGGCCCTTATGGCCGGGATAATGGCGGTATTCTCCTTTCTGGCACTTTTTTTGCTACAATCACTTTAAGCATAACTGTCAAAAACAGAAGGCGGATTTCGGTAAGCCGGTCTGAATGAGTTTGAAACGTGATGGCACCACGGGTGCCGCTGCCGATCAGGAAGAGAAGGAGTGGGTTTCATGATAAAAATGAACATGCCGCCCGGCGGTATTTTCAAGAAGTTTCCCTTGGTCTGTGTGATGGTACTGGACCTGATTCTGTATGGGGGGTCAGGGGCTGCTGCGCTGCCGGACGTATTGAAAACGAAAGTCACCGTGAATCAGGAAGCCAAACTTCTGTCTGTGGCAGTTCAAGACCGTGTGCTGACCGTGGCGGTCCTGCCGGGGGAAAATCATGAAAACCCTTTTATCGACATTTCCGGATGGGATTCGGAGAAACGGTTTCAGGTAGCTTTTTCGGACGTCGCTTCAGTGATATTCATTGACCTGTATGAAATCCTGCCGGGGTTCAAGACGGCTATCCTGCCAGTCGACATGGGCTGGGTGACTCATGTTCGCCTGGGACATCATGCCGACCGGTTGCGGATAGCTATAGATGGCAGACATTCTGATTTTCCCCAGGCCCGGGCGGTTCGCCGCGAGGATGGACTGGTGATCACACTGGATTCCGAAAAAAAGCAGGCAATGCCGTCTGCCGCATCAGTTCAAAAGCCGTTGGCGCCTGTTCTCGCCGCCATTGAGTCGACCGAACCCAGGGAAAGCGACTCAAAGAAACCAGCCCCTTCCTCCACCATCCGGACATCCCATATCTTTCGGCAGGCATTGGAAGATATCTCAGAACCGGTCACCACACCTGAGAACCGCCTGTTTCAGGATGCGGTTTTCCTGTTCGACAACCGGCAATGGGGCATGGCCCGGGACAAGGTTCAGCAGATCATTGACCAGTATCCGCAAAGCCCTTATACGGAAAAAGCCCGATTTCTGCTGGTCGATATTCTGCAGGAACTATATGGGGACGATCCTGCCTCCCATTTTCGGGAATTGACACAATTTTTTCAAGATGTCTTAAACCGGTATCCGAATTCTCCCTACAAAGGGGTCGCATTGCTGGGCCAGGCCTGGCTGCATCGAAGCATGGGAAACCACGCGGAAGCCCTGGCCTATTATGAACTGGCAAGGAACAGTGCGCCTGACCAAAACGGCTGGATTATCAGTCAGGCCATGCTGGAAACGGCGAAGATTTTTATGGCCACCAACCGGATGACCCAGGCGTTGGCCGTGTTGGAAGATATCCTGGCATCCACCGGTAACCCTGTTATTCAGAACGAAGCCTTTCTTGAAACCGCCAAGATCCGGTATGACCAGAATTTTTTTAACGAATCTCTGACCGTGTTAAAAGAACTGATATCCCGAGACAAAGATATTTATTTTAAATATCCCGATGTGTCTTTGTACATGGGAAACAATTATTTTCAGATGGGCCGGTATGATCTGGCTGCAACGCATTTGCTTCATTACTACAATACTGCCCCGGAAACCCTGGAAAAAGACATAATCCTTGCCCGGGTGGGAGATGCGTTTCTCCAGGACGGAAAGGCCATGGACGCGGCCCGGTATTTTCGGTTTGTGGTGGACCGGTATCCGGATTCCAGAGGGGCGGCGGTCAGCTGGCTTCGCCTGGCAGAGCAGAAAGAAAAATATCCCGATGACCGTATCCTCATGTCCTATTCCGCGAAACAGATTTATGAAAACATCCGGGATTCCTATCAGGGCCAACCCATTGACGATCCCTTGGCCCTGCTGGCGATATTAAAGCTGGCGGTGCTGTATCAGGAGGAAGAACGCTATTCCGAAAGCTTGAAAACTCTGCGTCTTTTTTTTGAAAATCATCCGGGCGGGTCATTGCGTGAAAACGGCCGGTTCGCACTGAAAAATGTGCTGGAAGCCATAATTTGGGAAAGCTATGCGAACAAGGATTATGCCCGGGTGATCACCGTGTATCAGCAGGAAGCCCGATCCGTGCTTCCGTTAATGGATCTGGATTCGGTACATCTCACGGTCGCCAGGGCATATCACCACTCAGGGAACCATGAAGCGGCTCAAGCCCTTTATCAGCAACTGGGTACATCCATGTCCCTGGAAAACATGCCGGATGATGTCCTGTATTTTACAGGCAAAGCATTATTTAAATCCGATCGGACAGGCGTTGCCGAACAAAGGCTTTCCCATCTGATCCGCACGTATCCTCAAAGCCCTTATGCCGGAGATGCTATGAATCTGATGGGACAGATTCTGATGGCCAGGGAGAAATTTCAGGAAGCGGTGGCCATAATGACCCGGGCATTGGCGTATCCGCTATCCCCCTGTGACCGTTCCGGGCTACTGGTGAGAAAAGCCCGGGCCGCACTGGCGGCCCGGGATGTGGAAAGCGTCCTGTCCGCCCTTGACAGCATCCAAAAAACCCTGGATCTTTGTCCGGCCCTGGCCGGGTATCTGGGGGATCAGGTCGGGGATTTGTATTTTCAGGCAGGTCATTTTGACAAAGCGGGGTCTGTTTATTCTCATGTGCTGGACATGACGGATTCACAAGTGGAAACAGCGTTTCTCCATTATAAGGCCGCATTGAGCCTCTGGCGGTCCGGACAGCAGGAACAAGGTCATGCTTTGTTTGAGACGCTGGCGGCACAAAACGACCCTTTCTGGAGTCCCCTGGCCAGAGAACACCTGGCATCCGCCGCGTTTGACAAAATGGTCCGGTGATTCGACAGGGCCGGCTGATAAAAGGGTTAAAGGAATCTGACACCTTTATGAAAGAAAAAAAAGTTCTCATATTTGAAGCGGAGACAACGGATAAAGAAGATCTGGTCCGGGTGTTTGAAACACTGCATCACCGAGTTGCCGTAGTGGCGGACCCATCAGCCCTGTTCGAAAGCATGGACAGGCAGGCATGGGATCTGGTGGTGATCGGAGCCCGGCCCCCCGTGACCGAAGTCCTAGGGCTGTTGCGGCAGATCAAGGACCGTCATCCGTTTGTTCCGGTGGTCATGGCGGTTGAAGGTGCAGAACCCGAAACCGCAGTTACTGCCATGAAAGCCGGTGCTGCGGATTTTTTTGTCAAGCCGGTCCAGGTCGACATGGTGAAGCACATTGTCTGGCCGGAGATCGACCCAAAAACCAGGCCGGATGACCGGGGTGCGGACCGGTTTGCCATAGTCACGCGGAATCAGGGAATGAAGCATCTTCTGGCTTCCGCCCGGAAAATCTGTGACAGCCGGGCTCCGGTTCTGATCCATGGGGAATCCGGCACCGGCAAGGAACTGGTTGCCCGGTATGTTCATTCTTGCAGTCAGCGGCGGAACCAGCCGTTTGTAGCCGTCAACTGTGCGGCCCTGCCGGAATCCCTGCTGGAAAGTGAGTTGTTCGGGCATGAGAAGGGAACCTTCACCGGGGCGGTGGGACGGAAAAAAGGAAAATTCGAACAAGCGGACGGCGGATCCCTGCTTTTGGACGAGATCAGTGAGATGGATTGTTCTCTTCAGGCAAAACTGCTGCGGGTGCTTCAGGAGCGGGAAGTGGACAGAATCGGGGGGACCGGGCCCGTTACCGTGGATGTCAAAGTATTGGCCACCACCAACCGGGATCTGGAGAAAATGATTCAATCCGGAGAGTTTCGTGAAGACCTGTATTACCGGCTCAATGTGGTTCCGCTTGAGCTGCCGCCTTTAAGAGATCGCCGGGAAGACATCCCTTTACTGACGGATTTTTTTATCCGAAAATACAACCGGATCGACAATCGGAACGTCAAAGGATTGACAGAAGGGGCGGTGTCTTTATTAATGAACCGTTCCTGGAAAGGCAATGTCCGGGAACTCGAAAACGTAATCCAGCGGGCAGTCTTGATGTGCGAAGGGGAAACCGTCACCTGTGAGGACTTTACCATGCCGGGCAGTCAACCGTTTGTCGGAAACGCTGCCCCGGTGTTCACCCCCGGCCTGTCACTCAAGGAAATGGAAAAAAACATCATTTTCAGTACCCTGGATCACACCAATGACAATCGAACCCATGCCGCCCAAATTCTGGGTATCAGCGTGCGAACCCTGAGAAACAAACTCAATGAATATAAAGAAAAAATGACGATTCAGTAAAAATGGAATGATAGTTGCATTGTTCTCTGTTTAAAAGACAGATTACAAAACGAAAAGGACAGAAACATGATTCAGAACGCGTCGGTTTTCAATCACACATTCCGGGCTCTGGAAAAAGCCATTGATATTTCCCAGAAGCGCCAGGGGGTTATTGCCAGCAATATCAGCAATCTGGATACGCCCGGGTATAAAGCCAGAGAAATCGATTTTCAGGCCACCTTGAAAAAAGCCATGGCATCGGATAGCCATATGGCCGCACCATCAATGGCCCGAACCCATTCTGATCATCTGGGGGGCGAAGTAGGCCCGGGGGTGGAGGTGGAGATCCATGATGCCCCATCCGCCTTTGACGGCCTCAACTGGGTGGGGGTTGATAGCGAGATGAAAAAATTAATGGAAAACAAGCTGGTTTACAAGACTGCCGTGGAAGCAATGATGAGAAAGATCACCATTATCAAGGAGACCATCAGGGAAGGAGGACGATAGAATGAATTTTCAGAATACATTTGATATCAGTTTTTCCGGCATGTCGGTGCAAAGAAAACGGATGGATATCATCAGTCACAACCTGGCCAACATTGAAACGACCCAGACCGAAAAGGGAACCCCTTACCGGCGGAAAATGCTGGTGCTAAGCCCAGCCGAAGGCGGGCTGGAATTTTCAGATGCTTTGACCGGGGCCTTTCGGGAGTCAAAATCGATGAGGTGGTGGAAGACAAGACCCCGTTCAAGGAAGAATTTGTCCCGGGCCATCCGGCTGCGGATGAAAGAGGGTATGTGAAGAAACCCAATGTGGATCTTTTTGTGGAGAATGTGAACATGCTCAGTGCCAAACGGGCGTTCGAAGCCAATGTCGCCGCCGTGAAAACCGCCAGAGAAATGGCGCTCTCCGCCCTTGAGATCGGGAGGTAATCAATGAATCCCGTTACAGTCAACAATATCGGCGGTTTTTCGGGCAATCAGGCCATTCAGGGAACAAAGGGGAAAGAGTCCGCTACCTTCGGACAGATCATGAAGCAGGCCGTATCCAGTGTGGATCAAATGGGTGAGGCGGCGGACAAAGCCATTGTCGACATGCTGGCAGGCAAGGCGGATGTGGCGAAAACCATGATTGAACTTCAAAAATTCGATATCTCCATGAAAACGCTGGTTTCGTTCAGAAACAAAGCCATTGAAGCGTATCAGGAAATCAACCGCATGCAGTTTTAAGTCGGTCGGCATCGCCGCCTTATTTCACAAAAAAGATTGAAAAAAGGAAGATGAACACGATGGGCTCCTCTTTCAGGGATTTTGTTCAATTTGTCACTGCGCTCCCCCTTGCCAAGAAAATCAGTATTGCCGCCGTGATTCTGCTGGTGATCGCCGGTTTCGGGGTCATGTTTTATCTGGCCAATCAGGAAAATTATCAAATTCTGTACAATGGGTTGTCCCCTGAAGATGCCAGCCGGATCGTGACCCGGCTCAAGGAAGAGAATATTCCCTATAAGATTACTGCCGGCGGAACCGGGGTGATGGTACCAGAACAATCGGTTTATGAAACCCGTCTGGCACTGGCGGCTGAAGGAATTCCCGGTGGGGGAACCGTGGGGTTTGAATTGTTTGACAACCCGGATTTCAGGACCACCAATTTTGTTCAGCAGCTCAATTATCGGCGGGCATTGCAGGGAGAACTGGCCCGGACCATTATGAATTTCGATGAAGTGAAAAAAGCGGCGGTGTTCCTGGCCATCCCCAAGGAATCTTTGTTTGTGGAAGATGAAAAACAGCCTTCCGCCTCCATTCAGCTGGACCTGGATCAGCCCCTGTCCAGGGTCAAGGTGGAATCCATTGTTCGGCTGGTGGCCAATGCCGTGGAAGGTCTGGACAGCAATCGGGTCAGTGTCGTGGATACCCGGGGCCGGTTGATTTTTAAAGGCGATGCCGGTGAGGCCGGAGAAATGGCCGGCATGGGCGGCACCTTGCTGGAGTACAAAAAAAATATTGAAAAAGAGATCTCTGAAAATGTCCAGTCCATGTTGGAGCAGGTGGTGGGACCCGGCAACGCCATTGTCCGGGTGAGCGCGGAAATCGATACCTCTGAAGTGGTGCTCAGTGAAGAGGAATACGATCCCACAGTGGTGGTGGTGCGAAGCAACAAGCTGATCGAGGAAACCGTCAATGAAGGAAACGACGGTGATGAGATGGCCGGGATAGATGGAGAACCGGTGACAAACCAGCGGGCCGGGATTCTTCCTGGCTCAGCCGGTGCCGGAAGGTCGAAAACCAGTAAGAATGCCACCACCAACTATGAAATCAACAAGGTGAACCGCCGGGTAATCCGACCTGCCGGCACCATTCAGCGTATTTCGGTGGCAGCCGTGATTGATGGGGAATACCGCACGGTCACCCGCAATGACGGAACCACATCCCGGGAATATGTGCCCCGGGACGCTGAAGCATTGAAAACGTTTGAGGACCTGGTAAAAAACGCCATGGGGTTCAATGAAGACCGGGAAGATCAGGTGTCGGTTCAGTCCGTTCCATTTAAAGCCGCCATGGCCATGGAAGAAATGACCCCCATGGATGGGGGGAAATCGGGTGTTTCTCGTCTGCTGGATCAATATGGAAGAACGATTTTCAACCTGATATTGATTCTTTGCGCCTTTTTTCTGGTGGTTCGCCCCCTGATCAGAAGTGTCAAAGAGATCGGAACCCGTGCCACTGACGGGAAAAACGCCCTGCCTCCGGGTGAGGAAGAGGTCAAACAGATTTCAGAATCTCAGGAGACACGAAATCCCCGGCAGCGCGTGGCGGAATTGAGTGCCCGGGAACCGGAAAGAGTTGCTGCTGTGGTGCGCGGCTGGATTTCCAATGAGGCGTGATATCGCGAGGGAAGTTTTTTCCCGGCCAGGGCCGCTGTTCTGCAGAATTTTCCTTTTTCCTCTTTTAGCAGGGTTTCCTTGTGCAGTATGGAAAATTGTAACAAACCGTTATTTATGGATAAAATTGCTATAAATAGCTGGTTGATACCCTTGGGCACATGATTTGCAAGTATCCATCGTACAAATGGTATTGTTAATGGTTTCACAACTGAATGAATCAGGAATATGGAGATGCTCAATTCATCCGCACTTTTAAAGTCTTTTTTTACGTCTTCCCAACCTACTTTACAGGGAAAGGCACAGGCGCTTGGATCGAAACCGGGCTTTTCCACTGGAGTTCCCGGAGAGAATTTGTTTGCCAGGCTGCTTGCTGGGAAAAATCCAGATTCCGGCTCAGCAGGCACCCATTTTGTCAAACCGCGCTTATCTATCGGAAATGAATCGTCTGCCACAGCTGTCCGATCCGGAGCCACAGATGGCGATTCGCCGGTTGTCGCCGTTCTTGAATCAGCATTTCTCAATCACGGCTTTTTTCCCGATACCATAGTCCTTTCCCAGGAAGATTTCGATTTTTTGGGCAACATTTTAAATGGCATGGGATTTTCCCGGGCTGAGTTGACCACGTTGTTCCGGTCGATGAAACAAGCCCGGTCAGACGGGCAGATCACCCTGACTCACTTTTTAAAGGACCTGTCAGCGTTTGAACAGGGGAAACTTCAGCCGGCAAGGCCTCCGTTTTCTTTGTTAACCAGTTCTTTTGACAAATCCGCAGTACCTCACCTGGAGCTGATTTTAAGGAATCTGGGGATTCCCGCTGACAAGATGAATGCATTGCTGGCCGCTGCATCCCGGGAAAACGGTGCGATCGATATTAAAAAACTGGTGTTTCAATTGAAATCCCATGCGGCATCAATGGGAAAATCGGCGGGAACCACCCGGATGGCCGATCCAGCCGTTCTTCAAACCGTGCATCTGAAACAGGGGCTGGATTCAGTTCCGGGAAACTCGGAAACAAAAGCACCATCCCAAAGGATAGTTGCCGGAGATACTGAAGCAATAAAATATTCAAATGGCCCGCAGCCGGATTCACAGACGTTCCAGAGGATGCCGCCAGGCCTGGAGAAACTCGGATTGTCGGTGTCCGACAAAGAAGCTCATCCCTCTTTTACCCTGGAAACCTTTATTCAGGCCCTGGAGAAAAAAGTGCAGGGTCCGGCATTATTTTCCAATCGTGTTTCCATGGATCCAGCCCGGTTGGCGGAAGTGGTGGTGGAAATGCCGGCTGTGAAATCCATGAAAATGGAAAAGGCGGTTACCTTTTTGCCTTTGCCGAAGAGATGATGATCGATAGGCTGAATAAACGGTCAAGAAAGGGCTTGACAGTGCCAACTGATGGGTTTCAAAATCCGACGTTTCCAATCGGGACTGGAAATTCTTTTCTGATTGCCGAGCATGGAGACAATGATCATGGTTTGTCGATTGCCGCGAGTCTTGAATCCACACTTTTGAATCACGGGGTTTTCCCAGACAAGTGGATGCTTTCCCAAGAAGACATCTACGTTTTGGGCAATGTTTTGGAGGACTTGGGGCTCCCCCGGTCCGAACTGTCTGCGTTTTTTCGGTCAATGGAAAAGAACCGATCAGACGGCCAGATCCCCCTGGCTCTCTTTTTAAAGAATCTGTCGGTATTTGAACAGGCTGAAATTAAGGAGTCCGGGTTGCCGTCTTCTTTTTTGACCGATTCTTCTGATAAATCCGCAATACCGTATCTGGAGCTGATTTTAAGGGACCTGGGGGTCCCCTCTGACAAGATGGATGCGATGCTGGCAGCGGCGTCCCGGGAAGGCGGAGCGATTGATATTGAAAAATTGGTGTTTCAATTGAAATCCCACATAGCCGAAATGGAAAAACGTCCGGCACCACCCGGGGAGCTGACGCGGCCGCCACTCAAACCGGGCACTTGAAACAGGGGCTGAATTCTGTGCCAGGCAGTTTGGGATCCCAAGCAATAAAAAATGGGCTTTCGCCGGAGACACCAAAGGGATGAAAAGCTCATCCAGCGGGAAATTACCCGGTGCAGGAACCGACAGTTACTCAAGTGACTTGCCTGGAAGTTCAAAAGGGCTACAAACCGATTCACCAAGGTTCGAGCGGATGGCCTTTGAACTTGAGAAACTGGGATTGTCGGTACCAAATAAAGATCATCGATTGCCCTATAACCTGAAAACTTTTGTTCAGGCTTTGGAACAAAAAGGACGTGAAACAGAGAAGGTTTTCAGACACTTCCCCATGAATTCAGCAAGGTTTTCGGAAACAGATGATGACACGCCGGCCATGGACTCCTTGAAAATGAAGAAAACGGCAGGGAATTTCGATTTTTCCAGGGAAATGACGATCGACAAACAAACAAGAGCGGTAGATGGTTTCAATCGAGGTTCGGTAAAAAAAGGCGCGGGCAACAAAACGGATATGGAATCCCGAACCATGCCGGTGGACATTTATAAGCAGGATACGGAAAAAGGAACCGCAGCTTCTAGGGCCGGTGCCGATGCTTTGCCGATGCCGGGGAATGTTTCTAAAACGGATGGGACCGGACGACAGGAGACTCATCAAAATCTGACGTCAGGAGCAGAAAAATACCAAAGTGCGGGAGCTTCCTATGCAAGTGTCGCGGAAAATTTATCCGCACCCGCTAAACAGGCTGCGGGATTCCAGCAAGGCCTGAACCCGACGTCGGTCGTGAACCAGGTGGGCAAGGAAATTGCCGCATTTCTTCACCGGGGAGATCGGATTTTCACATTGCAGCTGAAACCGCCGGAGCTTGGCATTGTTAATATCGAAATGGATGTTAAGGAGAATATACTCAAAATGTCTGTCGTCACCGAAACCAGTTCGGCAAAAGACATGCTTCATGCCAATTATGTGGATTTAAAGCGGGTTCTGGAAGGATATGGTATCCGGGTTGAAACGTTTGACGTTCAATTGAACGGCAATCTGAATCATTCGTCTGCGAACGGAGATGGGTTTTTGGATCAGCAGCATCATTCCCAAGGCCGTTTCGGTAAAAATCTCCATTCAGGAGAACTGGGAACGGATACAGCGGGTGACGGTAAAGCCGATTCCCTGGTTCCTTCGCGAACAAACAACGAATCTCTGCTGGATCTGCTGGCCTGATCAACGGCTGCGTCACAGGGAAGCGGAAAGGAAAAGGAAACAAATGTATATCGACACGTTGGGAACCCATACATCTATCCAGTCCAAACCTGGAGATGCGGCTTCGGAAGATATCCTTGGCAAAGACACGTTTTTGACTCTGCTGGTGGCTCAGCTGCGGCATCAGGATCCGTTGAATCCCATGGAAGGAACTGAATTTACGGCCCAGCTGGCTCAGTTCAGCAGCCTGGAACAATTGCAGAATGTCAATGACAATCTGTCCAACATGCAGGTCAATCAGGCGGAAGATCTGATTTTCAAGGCCATGGATTTCATGGGGAAAGAGGTTGATGTCCAGGGCAATGAACTGACGCTGGCCAAAGGAATCATTTCAAAGGGGGGATTTTACATGGAGGCTCCCGGTAATTGTGTGGTTACCATGTTTGATGCCGATGGTGTAGCCGTAAAAAATATTTCCATGGGAAATTTGGAAGAGGGGACCCATCAGTTCGAGTGGGATGGGACTGGTGACAGTGGTAACGCCTTGGAGGAAGGGCAATATAGTTTTGTCGTGACAGCCTTAGATAATGCTGGTCAGCCATTGTCTGTCGAGACCTATGTGTCCGGGCGGGTGAATCGTGTGAGTCTTGATGGCGGAACCCCCTTGCTCTATGTCGGAGATGTCCCGGCGGCACTTCCCAGTATCCGGGATGTCCGCATGTCGACGGAATCTTGATGTAAATAAAGATAAAAACAACACAATAAAAATTAAGGAGAACGATCATGGCATTATCAAGCGCACTTTTTTCCGGAACCAGTGGGTTGACGGCAATGGGAGACACCATGCAGATTATTGGTGACAATATCGCCAATGTCAACACCATCGGATTCAAAAGCAGTCAGGCAAATTTTCAGGATATGCTGAGTCAATCCATGTCAACAATGAGCGGAACGACTCAGATCGGCAGCGGCAGCGCCATCGGCAATGTGTCTGCGTCTTTTGAACAGGGTTCATTTAAGACGACGGGAAATTCAACAGATCTGGCCATCGGTGGTGCGGGATTCTTCATTTTGAGGGAAGAATCCGGAGTGACCCAATACTATACCCGTGCCGGTAATTTCAGGTTTGACAAAGACGGCAATATGGTCAATCCCAACAACCATGTGGTCCAGGGATGGCGCCTGGATCCGGAAACCGGCAGCGATATCGGCTCCATCGGTGATATCAAATTGAATTCATTCACTTCCCAGCCTAGTCAGAGCAGCAATGTTCAGGTAATCACCAATCTGGATTCAACTGCATCAGACTATTCGGATTTGGGCGGTTTGACGTCTTTGGATGCAGGATGGGACGGCACTCAATCCCCACCGATAACCGAGACAATGTTTGAATACCAGACCACGGTCCAGATCTATGACTCTTTAGGGAGCACCCATGATATTACTATGTATTTCGATAAAGGTGAACCGACGGCTGACGGATCTCCAACCTATGAATTCATGGTCACATGCAATCCTGGAGAAGATCGACGAACCGGCGCGGCTGGAACGGCGAATGCGGGGCTGTTGGGGTATGGGTCAATCACATTCGAACCGTCATCCGGAGCCATATCCGATATTGACATGACCCGTGTGGCAGCTGACGGTACAACTGAATCCTTGGTAGACAGAACCGATCCAGTCAATCCAGTTTATACAGTGGAAAATGGTTTATTTACCTTTGAACCGGATTTTCTGGGTGACAATGCCATGAACATTAGCCTGGATTTCGGAAGTACGTTGAACGCGAATACGAACAAGTGGACCAACAACGCCTTGAGCACGACCCAGTATGCAGTGGCATCCAACACAGTTTTCAAGGACAGTAATGGATACGGAGCCGGAGATCTCCAGGATATCAATGTGAATGACAAAGGGGTGATCACCGGAAATTACTCCAACGGAGAGATCATCCCCCTTTATCGGGTGGCTCTGGCTGGTTTTCAGAACGAGGACGGATTGGTCAAAGAGGGTGGAAATCTGTTCAGAGCCTCTCTGGCCAGCGGCGCAGCCATTACCAACCGGCCGGGCAGCAATGGACTCGGCTCTATCGCGCCGGGATCCCTGGAGCAGTCCAATGTGGACATTGCCGGTGAATTTGTGGAGATGATTACGACCCAGCGGGGATTCCAGGCCAATTCAAAAATTATCACCACCGTAGATACCATGCTGTCTGAAATCATTAACCTCAAACGATAAACTAAAAGCATTTTCTGCGGATTCGGCTGGTTGTCACCGCCGAATTCAAAACAAGGGGCATTCGTCAATTTTTTGGCTGATGCCTCTTTTTTTGACGCAGAGGTTTTTTTTCCGAATAATTTCGAACTCCGCTTGATCATTGAATGACTGCGGCCCTCAACCACCCGGGTTCTGTCCGGGAATATTCAGGAAGCAATTGCTTTTCAGGCGATTTAATGGCATAAAGTTTGCTGTCCCTGTAATGATTAGAGTGTAAAGCAATGGAAGGTTAGGAAACATTATGGATATTGCCACCCTGCTTGGCGTTGTTTCGGCATTTGGACTGGTGCTGGCAGCAATTTTTATGGGAAGTGGACTGGGGCTGTTTATCAATATTCCGGCCCTGATGATTGTCGTGGGCGGGACCATTGGTGTGACCATGATCAATTATCCCCTGAAGGATGTGCTGGGAGTGCTCAAAGTGGTGAAAAACGCTTTTTTGCCCGATCAGCGGACGTGAGCAAACTCATTGAGCGGCTCATGGCGTTTTCCGCAAAATCCCGGAAAGAAGGGATACTCTCCTTGGAGAGTGAACTGGAAGGCATGGATGACGCGTTTTTGAAAAAAGGGGTTCAGCTGTCTATCGACGGGCTGGAGCCGGCAGAAATCAGCAATTTGCTGGAAGTGGAGATGGATTTCATCAAAAGCCGGCATCAATTGGGCGCGGAAATATTCACGACCATGGGCACCTATGCCCCGGCCATGGGGATGATCGGCACACTGATCGGCCTGGTGCAGATGCTGCAGAATATGGACGATCCGTCCACTATCGGTCCGGCCATGGCCGTGGCCCTGTTGACCACGTTTTACGGGTCTGTCATGGCCAATATTATTTGTATGCCCATTGCCGGAAAACTCAGAACCCGAAGCAAGGAGGAAATGTTGTTGAAGGAGATGACAGTGGCCGGAATCATTTCTTTGTCCAACGGGGACAATCCCCGGGTGCTTGAGCAGAAGCTTCACGCCTTTGTGCCGCCCAATCAACGGGAAGCAGCAGTATGAAAAAAAAGAAAAAACAGGAAGAACCCTCTCCCATTGATTTGCTGCCGGTCATGACGGTCAGTCTGTTTTTGATCCTTTTGACTTTTTTTATTCTGCTCAATTCCATCGCCGTGATCGACGAGAAAAGGACACGGGTGGCAATAGGTTCCATCCTGGGAGCTTTCGGCAGCTTTACAGGCGGATATTCCGCATCGAAAACCGGGGATACTCTTATTCAGCCGGGTGCACCAATGGATTTGCAGGAAATTGATTTTGTCAAAGTGCTGAATCTGGAAGAGAGGGCTATCGCAGACCATGTTGAATTGGTATACAGGGAGAAGAATCAGGCGATTGTGATGGAATCCCGATTCCTTTTTGAACCGGACTCTCTGAAATTGCGGCCTGAATCTGAAGTGTTTTTGGACAATTTGATTTTTCTGATTGGCCCGGCGGATTATCCGGTTGAAATCATAGGACATGTCGGGGAGATTCCTGTTGAAGATGGCAGTCATGAATCCGCCTGGGACCGGTCATTTCAAATTGCGGAAGCGGTGTTTTCGTATCTTAAAATCCGGGGCAATGACCTGGAGAATCGGCTTCACGTTTATGGGGCCGGCACACACCGGCCCCGGTTTTCCACTTTGACGAGGCGATCCCGGGCGATGAACGAACGGGTGGAAATCATGCTCTACCCCGGAAAATCGTTGGATACCCATCGGATTTTGAAAAAAAGACCGTCCAATATTTTCACGTTTGATACCTTTGACTTCAGGATATTTGATTGATGGAACAAAGGTCAAGAAAAAACAGGGAAAATCAGGCAGTGGTGGATAGCAACGGGTGGCTGACCACTTTTGCCGATTTGGTCATGCTGCTGCTGACTTTTTTTGTCATGCTGCTGTCCATGTCTTCCATGGATGCCAAAAAGCTGAAGGAAACATTTTCACGGTTTCAGGGAGCCCCTGGTGTGCTGGAGCTTGGGAATAATCAGGAGATTAGCAATTTGGCCGAGTTCGTGCGCCTCTTTCAGGCAACCGATCATTTGCTGGTGGTGGACAATGCTTTGATGGAAAAACTGCTGGTACCGGTAAATGAAAGCAGACCGGATCAGATCGATGATGTGCTGGACAAAATCGATACGCTGTTTGATATCATTGAAGATCCACAGGGAATAGCGGTGTCGTTTCATGGGGAACTTTTTTTCAGTCCGGGGAAAGCCGAACTCAGAAAAGCGATGTTTCCGTTTCTGGACACGGTGGCATCCGCCATTGAAGAGTGTGATAACGATATTTTTATTGTGGGCCACACCGATGATATCCCTTCCGGAAGCGGTGAGGCAGGTTCCAACCGGCAGTTGTCGTTGAAACGGGCCGAAGCGGTACTACACTATTTTGTCAATCAACACCATATCCCCTCCGGGAGGTTTGCCGTGGGCGGATATGGGGCTGACCGGCCCCTGGTTCCCAATGACACCCCGGAGGGCAGAAACAAGAATCGGAGAGTTCAGATCATCTTTAAAATTTTATAAGGAGTTGTGATGGCGGAATCGGATGCCACCGAAAAAAAATCGTCTAAACGGCTGGTTATCATCATTGGAATAGCCGTTTTCTTGCTGCTGCTGATAGGGGGGGGCGTTCTTGGATGGATGTTGCTTCAGCCTGAAGAAACAAACGAAAACGAAAAGATGTTGTCCGGTAATGCAGCCGGCACAGCTGTCCCTTCGGAAGCCGCACCGCTGACTTATACGCTGAATACCTATATCGTGAATCTGATGGGAAATTCCGGTATGAGCAGCCGATACCTGAAAGTGGGCGTGCTACTGGGAATGACTGATCCGACGGCCATTCCGTTGCTGGAAAAATACAAACCTTTGCTGGACGATGCCGCTTTGATTCTGTTGTCCAGCAAAACCTACAATGATCTGGCCACGGTGGAGGGAAAAATTGTGTTGAAACAGGAATTCATCTCCCGGGTGAACCAGATTCTCGGCAGTAATGTGGTCAACAAGATCTATTTTTCAGAATTTGTGGTGCAGTAGGTGAATTATGGGTAATGTCTTATCTCAGGACGAAGTTGACTCCCTGCTCGGAGGGATCGATGCCGGCAGTGTCGCCACGGAAACGGATGTTCCTGAAGAAAAGGATTCGGTTCAGGCGTATAATTTTGCAGCGGAATCCGGTCCGTTGAATCTGCCGACGTTTCAGGTGATAAACGAGCGGCTCACCGGATTTTTAAGGGATAAGCTTTCTGCTATCACCAAGCAGAATGTCGATGTCAAACTGATTTCCAATCAACTGGTCAGGTTTGAAGAATTCTGCCGGTCCCTGCCGTTGCCGGCGAGCCTGAATGTCTTTCGAATCGATCCGCTGAGAGGGGCTTCGCTTCTGGTGCTGGAAGGCCGGCTGGTATTTTCGTTTGTCGAGGTTTTTTTTGGAGGCCGGGGCCTGAATCCCTGGAAACTGGAGGGCCGGGCCTTTACCCCCATTGAAACAAAAATCATTGAAAAAATTTGCGGCATCATTCTGGAAGAGTGCCAGACCGTCTGGCAGGACGTACATGAAGTAAAAATGGTGTTTTCCCATTCAGAAATCGATCCGCAGTTCACCCAGATCACGGAACCGGAGGAAATGGTGATTTCCACCCGCATCAGCATTTCCCTGCCCAACAGCTCCGGCACCTTGTTTTTCTGTATTCCTTATGCCTCCATTGAACCGGTTAAGGAAAAATTCAAACAGAAAGCGGGATATGAAACCCAGGTCATGGACACTGCCTGGCAGGCGGCACTGATGCAGCGGATTCAAAAGCTGCCCCTGGAAGTGAGCTGTGTTCTGGGAACCGCGACCATTCATGCAAGGGACCTGATGTCTTTGGATGTGGAGGATGTGATCATGCTGGATCAGAAAACCAATCATTCGGTGGTGGTGAAAATTGAAGATATTCCGAAATTCAAGGGCATTCCAGGGGCCTGTAATAAAAATATGGCCGTGAGAATTATCGATACGATTCAAAAGGAGTAACCGATCATGGCAGAGGAAAAAAATAATGACCCTAAATCCGTCAAAACAAATGTCAAAAACGATATTGATCTGATTCTGGATATTCCACTGGAATTGACCGTGGAACTGGGACGGACAAAAATGCTGGTGAACAATCTGCTTCAGCTGGGCCAAGGCTCGATTATCGATCTGGATAAAGAGGCGGGAGAAACCCTGGATATTCGTGTGAACGGTAAACTGGTGGCCCGGGGGGAAGTGGTGGTGGTCGAAGAAAAATACGGCATTCGGGTGACCGACATCGCCAGCCCGCTGGAGCGGGTCAAGTCATTGACCTGAAACCGCTTTCCGAAACCTAATTGAATCCACAGCCCGGGGAGGCGACATGGAAGGGATTGTCGAGGTAAGCCTGATCGGCACTGTTTTGAAAACAGGGATGATGCTGGCGCTGGTCCTGGCGGTCATGATCGGTGTTTTGTATGCCATGCGCCGATTTCTGTCCGTGGGCAACCGCCATCAGGGGGAGTTGGATATCAAACGCCTGGGGACGTTTTACCTGTCTCCCAAGGAACGGATCGAAGTGATGGAGATCTCAGGGGAACGCATTGTTCTGGGCGTGGCTCCGGGACGAATCAACTATATCACAACTCTTCGATACGGCAATGACGGATATGAGATTTAACGTCAAAAAAGGCCGCAACGGCTTGAATCCTCTATGGACGTGTGTGGGGATCGCGTTGCTGTGCCTGGCGGGATGGGGACTTGTCGACGTCTGGGCCGCAGATATGGTGCTCCCGTCGATTCAGCTGGGGATGAAAACCAGTGATGACCCCGCAGACGTGTCTGTCCTGCTTCAGACGATTTTTCTTTTGACAGTGGTGGCCTTGGCACCGTCGATCCTGATACTGATGACCTCTTTTACAAGGCTGGTGGTGGTGCTTGCGTTTCTGCGGCAGGCTTTAGGAACCCAGCAAACCCCTTCCAATCAGATCATTGCCGGTCTGGCTCTTTTTTTGACGGTGTTCATCATGATGCCGGTGGGAAAACAGATCAATGATACCGCGCTTCAACCCTATTTGAACGAAGAAATATCCCAGCAGGCCGCTTTGGACAATGCCATGGGACCCATCCGGCAGTTCATGTTCAAACAGACGCGGGAAAAGGATCTGGCGCTGTTCGTCAAACTGTCTGAGATCACCAAGCCGGCCAACCGGGATGAGATCTCCATGTTTGTCCTGATTCCGGCCTTTGTGATCAGTGAGTTGAAAACTGCGTTTATTATCGGGTTTGTGTTGTTCGTCCCCTTCCTGATCATTGACATGGTCGTTGCCAGTGTGCTGTTGAGCATGGGAATGATGATGCTGCCGCCGGTCATGATATCTCTGCCGTTCAAATTGATGCTGTTTGTCCTGGTGGATGGATGGAACCTGATCATCACATCTCTGATTGACAGTTTTGCTTTGGGTTAACCAAGGCCCTCAGTTCTGAAAAAAGGTGAATGCGCCTTTCGGCATCGCCTGGAATACGATTTCATCAACCCCATGAACCCCAGGAGTTGAAATGACCCCACAGTTTGTTGTCAACTTTGCCAGAGAAGCCATTCAGGTGACCATCCTGGTGTCATTGCCCATATTGAGTCTGGGACTGGCAGCCGGTCTGGTGATCAGCATCTTTCAGGCGGTGACGCAGATCAATGAAATGACCCTGACCTTTGTGCCCAAAATACTGGTGGTGCTGCTGGGGCTTTTGTTTCTGGCGCCCTGGATGCTGGAACATATGATGACCTTCACTATTGCCGTCATGGAACATTTTCCTGACTATATCCGGCAGTGATGGATGGGTTTGCATGCCTGTCGACTTTGACACCATTGAAGGTTTTTATCTGGTGCTGACCCGGCTCAGCGTAATGATTTTCATGCTGCCATTTTTCAATACACGGGTGTTTCCGGTTCTGGTCAAGGCCGGATTTTCTCTGCTTTTGACCATCGTGCTTTTTCCGGTCCTCTCCATGGAGAATGCCCGCTTTCCCGACTCCATGACTGCGTTTGCCGGATTGATGGCAGTTGAGTTGACGGTCGGGATGATCCTGGGCCTGATGATTTTGGCGGTTTTCGAAGGTATCCGCCTCATGGGACAGGTGGTTGGGTTTGAAACCGGGTTTGCGATTGCCAATGTGTTTGATCCCCAGAGCGGGGCCCAGATATCGCTTTTGGCCAATTTTGCGTTTTTTGTTTCCATGGTCCTGTTTCTGCTTTTCAACGGACACCACATCCTGATTCATGCCATAAAGGAAAGCTTCGATATTCTGCCCGTCGGATCAATGGCTCCGGATCCGGCCCTTGTGGGGATCATGCTTTCAAAAACCGGAGAGATATTTGTCATCGCTCTGAAAATCGGGGCCCCTGCCATTGCCGCCCTGTTTCTGACCAAAGTGGCGTTCGGATTGATTACCAAGCTGATTCCCCAGATGAACATCATGATTGTGGCATTTCCGGTTCAGATCGGTGTGGGGTTGTTTTTTTTCAGCATCTGTATGATAGCCTTGATGCGGTTTATGGAAACATATGTGGAACAGTTGGGACGGTTCCTGGTGGATCTGTTGAATCTGCTGGCTGTTTAAGAAATTCATAAGGAAAAGGCGGAAAACCGGCAATGGCGGATGAATCCTTTGAAGACAAAACTGAACAGGCAACCCCTAAAAAACGCAGAGATGCCCGGAAAAAAGGGGAGGTCGCCAAAAGCCGGGAACTGCCCTCGGTGGCGGTGCTGCTGGCGGGCCTGATTACTTTCAGCCTGTTCGGAGTGTATATGTTTGTCCGGATAAAGGAAATGATGGTCTCGACCTTTAAACTACCATTTCACAACACCTTGAGCGTGACGGAGTTCATCCGGTTTTCCGATCAGATGATTCGGTCTTTCTTCGGGATCATGATGCCCATGGCCGGAATGATCGTTCTGGCGGCGGTGGCTGCCAATATTTTACAGGTGGGGTTTATGGTCAGTGCGGAAAGCATGAAACCCAAATTCTCGAAAATCGATCCGATCAAAGGATTTGGTCGGCTGTTTTCCAAACAATCGGTGATGGAACTGGTCAAATGTATCGTCAAGTTGTTGATTGTGGGGGCCGTGGGGTATGTGACTCTGCTCGGGGAGATGGACCGGATTTCGACTCTGGGATATCTTCCCCATGAAGAGATCATCACCTATATCGCTTTGACAACGTTGAAGCTGTTTGTCCGGTGCGCCCTTGCCATGGTTATTATTGTGGCTATTGATTATGCGTTTCAGAAATGGCAGTTTGAAACCAAGTTGAAAATGAGCAAAAAAGAAGTCAAGGACGAACACAAGGAAGCAGAAGGGGACCCCATGGTCAAATCCCGGATCCGTAGCATTCAGATGCAAATGGCCCGGAACCGGATGATGCAGAATGTGCCGGATGCCGATGTGGTGATCACCAACCCGACCCATTATGCCATTGCCCTGAAATATGATGAGACCATGGCTGCCCCCCGGGTCGTGGCCAAGGGAAAAGGGGAAATTGCCCTGAAAATTAAAGAAATTGCAAAAAAGTATCAGGTTTTAATGGTTGAAAACCGAACGCTGGCACAAACTTTGTATCAAATGGTATCAGTGGATCAGGAAGTGCCGCCGCTGTTGTACCAGGCCGTGGCAGAAGTTCTGGCCTATGTATACAAACACAGGAAAAAATAACAGAACCCGGCCGGCGGGCGTACCGGGAACAGCCGTGAATACATGATTTGGAAGGTTCGATGAATTTCAGACTGATGCAGGTGGAAGGGGGGAGCTGCTCACAGCGGTGGGCGTGGTGACCATCCTCATGGTGATGATCATTCCTTTGCCGTCGGTGATACTGGATGTCCTGCTGGCGTTGAACATCACCATTGCCATCACCATTCTGCTGATTGCCATGTCAACGGAAAAATCCCTGGATTTCGCCATTTTCCCGTCACTTCTGCTGGTGACGACCCTGTTCCGATTGTCGTTGAACGTGGCATCCACCCGGCTGATCCTGCTTCACGGTAATGAAGGGCCGGCCGCGGCCGGCAAGGTGATACAGTCCTTTGGTGGATTTGTCATGGGCGGGAATTACGTGGTGGGTATGATCGTGTTTATCGTTCTGGTACTTATCAATTTTGTGGTCATCACCAAGGGGGCCACCCGGGTGGCCGAAGTGGCGGCACGGTTTACCCTGGATGCCATGCCCGGCAAGCAGATGGCCGTGGATGCCGACCTTAACGCCGGATTGATCAATGAAGCCCAGGCCAAGGAGCGACGCGGGACGATTACCCGGGAGGCGGAGTTCAACGGTGCCATGGACGGCGCGGCCAAATTTGTCAGAGGCGATGCCATTGCCGGTATCGTTATTACCCTGATCAATATTTTGGGGGGACTGGTCATCGGGGTGTTCAAGCAGAACATGAGCTTTGTGGACGCAGCCCAGAGTTACATGCTGCTGACTGTGGGAGATGGCTTGGTATCTCAGATTCCGGCGCTGATCATCTCCACGGCTGCGGGGATAGTAGTGACCCGTTCCGCTTCCGAAGGCACCATGGGAAGTGATTTCATCCGTCAGGTGACCCGGTATCCCCGAGCCGTGAACCTGGCTGCGTTGATGGTTTTTTTCTTTGGGCTGATTCCCGGACTGCCGCATTTGGCGTTTATTTTTTTGTCCCTGGGAATTGCCGGGGCCAATTATTTTCTGAGAAAACAGGAGGCGGATGCGGAAGCGGCGGATGCAAAAGCGGCCCTGGTCGAGGAACCGGCCTTGACCGGACCGGAACCGGTGGAACATCTGTTGACCGTGGATATCCTGGAAGTGGAGGTTGGGTATGGCTTGATCGGGCTGGTGGACAAGGAGCAGGGCGGTGAGTTTCTGGATCGGGTCCACGCAGTTCGACGGCAGTTTGCCCAGGATGTGGGGCTGATTGTGCCGCCGATTCATATCCGGGACAATCTTCAGATCAAATCCAATATGTATAACATTCTGATTAAAGGGGTGAAAGTCGCCTCCGCTGAATTGATGGTCAATCATTATATGGCCATGGATCCGGGGGATTCGGCCCGGAAGATCGAAGGCATTCAGACGACGGAACCGGCGTTTGACCTGCCGGCGGTGTGGATACCTGAAGACCGGAAAGAAGATGCCAAACTGGCCGGATATACCGTGGTGGACAGCGTCACGATTATGACGACCCATTTAACTGAAATCATTCGAAAGCACGCCTCCGAGCTTCTGGGCAGGCAGGATGTGCAGTCCCTGCTGGACAACCTGTCGTCCCGGTACCCCAAGGTGGTGGAGGAGCTGGTGCCCAATCAGCTTTCGTTGGGCGGTGTTCAGAAAGTGTTGCAGAACCTGCTCCAAGAGAATGTCTCCATTAAAGACCTGTTGACCATTGTGGAGACGCTGGCGGATTTTTCGCCCATGACAAAGGACCCGGATCTGCTCACCGAATATGTCCGCCACAAGCTGTCCCGATCGATCATGGCGCCGCATCTCAATGAAGCGGGAGAACTGCATTTGATCACGCTGGGGCCGGATGTGGAGGAACTGTTAATGAAAGGGCTTCAAAAAACTGATCACGGCGCATACCTGGCGTTGAGCCCCCGGACCTCGGAACCCATCATCCGGTCGGTGCAGAAGCTGGCGGAAAAGGCTCTGATCAACAACGTTCAGCCCATTATTATGACCTCTCCGGGTATCCGGCGCCATTTCAGAAAAATGATTGAAAGTTATGTGCCGTCTGTGATGGTGATGTCCCAGAGTGAACTGCTCAACGATATCCGTTTCAAATCCATTGGTGAAGTGAGTGTGAATGATGCCTCCGTATAAATATTTCGCCGCCACTATCGAGGAAGCCACCGCCTTGATTCGAAGCTCTCTGGGTCCTGATGCCATGATTGTTTCAACCAGTCGGATTCAAGGAAAAGATGGAAAGTTGTTTTTTGAAATCAGTGCGGTGCCGGGGGATGAGGCGGTTGAGACTGTGGGCAAAGAAACCCCGGACGCTTTGCAAGAGATCAAAGGAGAGCTGGTTCGTTTGCAGCAGATGATGACGGTCATGAACGCGCAGGGGTTGTCTGTGCCCCATCTGCTTGAACATCCGGCTTTGATGCCGGTTTGTTCCAGAATGATCCGCCATGGGATAGAAAATGAAGTGATCGGAAAGATACTGGAAAAGGCGGGTGTCCTGGATGAATCCTCCGGTCTGACTTCCCGGGAGGCTGCCCGGCGGGTAGCACAGGCCATCGAACAGATGCTGCCGGTCACGGATCCGTTTTCAGGCAAAGGCAATCAACAGAAGATTGCTGCATTGGTGGGGACCACCGGCGTGGGTAAGACCACGACCATTGCCAAAATGGCGGCAACCCTGATCATGAAGCACCAGAAAAGTGTGGGATTGATTTCCATTGACACCTATCGGATCGGTGCCCGGGAACAGCTGAAGAACTATGCGGATATTTTAGGGATTCCGTGTTTTCAGGCGTTTTCCCCCAAAGATCTGCTGCCGGCGTTAAGGCGGATGCAGTCCAGAGATGTGGTGCTGATCGATACTGCCGGCCAGAGTCAGTATGACAGAATCCGTCTTGAAGGGCTGAAAACAATGATCGGCAGCAACGCTTCCATTGATGTCCATTTGTTGTTGAATGTCGGTACGGCTTCTTCGGAGATGAACGAGACGGTTCAACGGTTCAGCCCGTTGGTCTTTAAAACTTATATATTCACAAAACTGGATGAGACACGTATGATGGGCAATATCATCAATCAGGTGGTAAAATATCCTAAAGCCATATCTTATGTCACCGCCGGACAGAGCGTACCGGAAGATATCGAAATGGCGGATGGAAAAAAAATATCGGCATTGCTGTTGGAAAACAGGGATGCAGCTGCTTAATAAATCGGAGATAAGCGAATGGATCAAGCTGAAAGGTTGAGAGAGATGGTCAGAAGCAAAACGGATGAAATAGCGGATGCCATCGCAAGCAGGGATGCTGACCGGAGCAGTGCCGGCAATGCGCCATGGGTGATTTCGGTGACCAGCGGAAAGGGGGGGGTCGGTAAAACCAACATTGTGGGAAATCTGGCGGTATCTTTCCAGCGAAAGGGGAAAAAAGTGCTCGTGTTTGATGCGGACCTGGGTCTGGCAAATATTGATATCATTTTCGGAATTCATCCGAAGGATAATATTGACGCCGTGATCCGTGGAGAAAAAAAACTGTCCGAGATCATTGTCCAGGGTCCGGAAGGGGTGTCTGTGATACCTGCTAGCAGCGGGGTCGAAGAGATGGCCAGCCTGACCGAGGGCCAGAAACTCCATCTGCTCAATGAATTCGACGAGCTCAATCGCCGGTTTGATATCATGTTGGTGGATACCGGTGCCGGGATTTCGTCCAATGTCGTTTATTTCAATCTGGCGGCCCAGAAACGTATCGTGGTAGTGACCCCGGAACCCACGTCCATTACCGATGCTTATGCGTTGCTGAAAGTCATGTTCAATCAATACAGAACAAAGGAATTCGCCATCTTGATGAACATGGTACAGGATGAAAAAGAGGGAAAAGCCGTGTTTAAAAAATTAAGCCAGGTCGCAGACAAATTCCTTGTGGGGATCTGCCTGGATTATGCCGGGTCCATTCTTCGGGATGATTATCTGAAGCAGGCGGTCTTCAAACGGCAGCCGATTGTCTGCGCCTATCCCCGGGCCGAGGCCAGTCAAAACATGGAGAGTCTGGCGGACCGTCTACTCCGCGGGGCTGCGGCTTCCAATCCCGGGGACGGGAACATCAAATTTTTCTGGAAACGATTGCTGGAGGAGGCGGTATAGCTGCATGCGGTCACAGATCCAAAAATACAGCCGGGCATCCGATGCCGGCCGCACCGGGGGGCAGCTTGATGACCGGTATCGCGAGTCGTTGATTCGTGAGTTTGCTCCTTTGGTCAAATATATTGCGGATCGCATGGCCATTCATCTGCCAGCCGGGATTTCCCGGGAAGACTTGATCAGTGCCGGTGTTTTGGGATTAAACGAGGCCATTGACCGCTTTCAACCGGACAAAAACGTGAAGTTCAAAACATTTGCCACCTATCGAATCAAAGGGGCGATGGTAGATGAAGTCCGAAAAATGGGATGGGCATCCCGATCCGTGGTCCGAAACCATCGTCGCATTGAGGCGGCACGGGATGAACTGAAACAAAAACTGGGAAAAGAACCCAGAGACGTCGATATTGCCCGTCACCTGGAAATTTCATTGGAAGATTACCACCACATGCTCTGGCAGACCCGGCGGATTTCACTGGTCAGCCTGGATGAGGTGCTGCCGGATGGAACGACCCCAAGAATTGACGGGGAGATCTCTCCTGAGATTTCCCCGTTTGATGCCCTCACACTCAAGCAGATGAAAGACCTCCTCGCTGAAGAAATTTCAAATTTATCCAAAAATGAACAGATTGTTATTTCCCTTTATTATTATGAGGAATTGACTCTCAAGGAGATCGGTGCCGTATTGAATCTGACCGAGTCCAGAATTTCACAGATCCATTCAAAAATATTGTCCAGATTTCGAACCCGCCTGCAGGCCATGAAGGATCAGACATGACCGGGAAAACAAAAAATGCCTGGCGATGGAGAGTGGGACTGGGTATTGTTGCCGTAATGGCCGCCGCCGGTATTTTTTTCTGGAAATGGATGGGAGGTCTGAAGACTGTCAAAAATCCGCCGTCGATTTCCGGCCAGGTGTTTTTTACGGTCCCGGGATCCAAAGCGCTGAGGTTTGATGATTTTTTGATCCCTTTGCCTGCAGACGCCGCCCACACCTGTATATCGTTCTCCGTGGCGATCCGGTATCGGAATCCGGTGTGGTCAACCATGCCGGATCAGGAAAAAAAATGGCTGCGGGCAAGAATTTATGATATGCTGGTAACCAGAATGCAGAAATTGGAAAATCCTCCTTCAGTGGATGTGGTGGCCTATTGGACGAATCAGGCCATCAAGCAGGCTTTGTCGAACAGACCGTTTGATGAGGTGGTGGTCGATAATGTTTTCATATTGTAAATGAAAGATAACCCCATGCCGAACATTTCAGATATGAACATCATTCTGGGGCAGGCAAGTGCCATAAAACAGATGCAGCCTGTCCCTCCTTTGGCGGCAGAACATAATGCACAATTGGCGGCCCAGGCAGCGGCGATTTTCAAAAAAAGAGAACAGGAACGGGTCCGACAGGTCAAAGCCGGGGAAGAAGCAGGGTTGAAAAAAGAAGGCAGTCACACAGACAATAAGAATTACGAAACAACCGGCCGGAAGTCCCATTCGTTTGAAATTGAAAAAAATTCCGGCCGGATTGTGGACATCAAGATCTGATTATGCCGGATATGCAGATGGAGTGGGTGGTTGCCGCACTGATCCTGATAGATCTTTTTATTGTGGTTCTGTTTTTGGTGCTCATATGGAAACTCAAATCTTTCGAAGTGGAAGACACGTTCAACCAAAAGATTCAGACTCTTGAAAATCTATTGTCAGATGCAGATCGGCTGTCAGAGACATTGTTGAAAACACTTGATGACAAACATCGGATTCTACAGCAGATGGATGAAAAATTCGAACAGCGGATCACATGCCTGGAGCAGCTGATGGAGCAGGCGGATCAGGCAGCCGGGTCTCTGGAGTCAGCTGCTGTGGATCAGCAGATCCATCAGTTTTTCCAAGACGGTATGACGGCCGAAGCGATTGCCGAAAGGCTTGCGATTCCCAAAGAGAAGGTGACGTTGGTATTAAACATGAAGAAAAAATAGGGTCTGATGGTTTCATTGCTTTGACGGCAAAAAATTCCCGACGGATGGATGATGATTTCTCTTACCCCTTACTCGGTTGAATTTACCGGAAAAATGGCACTGTTGCCGCCGAGGAAATCTGCTGGGACAGTCAATCTTCATCCCGGACAGATCGTTGAAGGCAAGGTGTTGAAACCCCTTTCTCCGGGGATCTTTCTTGTGGCTGTTTCCGGAAAACACATTCGGGTGGCATCAGATATGCCGCTTCCCAAAAATGCGCTGTTGACATTGATGGTTTCCGGAAGAAAAGGCCAGGTATCTTTCCGGCTGATGGATATTCATCCCCCCGGCACATATTCGGTGGATTCAGGGGCCATCCGCAGGGTCTTGGCCCGGAATCTTTGGGAAAACCTGGCGGCATTGTCTGCGGGGGAAGGAGGTCTGTCCGGGGACCGATCAAAGCGGCTGGCCTCCCTGCTGGGGAAGTTAAGCCGCATCACGGTTGAACAGCCGGGTGCTTCAGGAGTGAGATCCTTTGTTCAGGGCGCCGGCCTTGCCTGGGAAAACAAACTGGTCCAGGCTTTTTCCAGCAGAAAAACAACCCCAGCCGCTTTAACCAGGCTGATGGCTGAAGATGTGAAAGGAATGCTTTCAAAGATACTGGCAGATGCTGGAGACGGAGCGGCATCGTTGAAAGGGTTGTATCACGCGTTGGAAAATATTCAGCTGCTCAATGTTCACGCCGGTCAGGAAACCGGAAAAGTGTTCGTCCCCATTCCGCTGCAATTCCAGGACGGTACCTGGGGACTGGCTCAGGTCCTTTTTTTTCTGCCGTCTCATTATGAGGCTGACATATCGCATCAAAAAAAGGATTCAGATCGAAAACCCAGCTGCTCGGTTACCCTGGTGATGGCTTTGTCCAGTCTGGGAACGGTGCGGGCTGAGTTGATGTTGACAGGGATGACGCTCCAGGGAACCCTGCGGGTGGATCACCCCCCCACCCTTGAAAAAATTGAAACGCATCTCCCTTTGTTGACGCAGATGCTGGAGAGCCGTGGCATTGAAATCGGCCAGTTCACCTGTCAGCTGGCGACAACATCGGAATTGAACATCGATCTGATCACGGAAATGATTTCCCGGGAGGGCAGCAGTGTCTGCTTTGTGGCATAAATGACCTATGAAAAACAGGTGCCAGGTGCTGTTGCGCTCCATTATGATCCCAAAAAGGGGGGTGCTCCGAAGATCACCGCCAAAGGAAAAGGGGATCTTGCCAGAAAGATCATTGAGCTGGCCAGAAAAAATAACATTGAAATACACCAGGATCCGGATCTGTTTCATCTGTTGTCCCGGGTGGATCTGAATAGCGAGATCCCGGAGGTCCTATATGAAGTGGTGGCGGATATTTTGTCGTTTGTCTATTTATTGAATGCCCGGGAGTCAAAAAAATGACAGATGATGGGAGCCATCGTGTCAATTGTATGCAATGCTGGTTTTATTACGTCACCTGGGAAAAAAATATCCTCATGGATGCCGCAAAATGAATTTCAAAAGCCGAGAAATTCCTTCTCGGGTGGTTCGCAAGAGCAGTTCAGGAATGGACTGTCTGATGTTCGAGCCCAAATCCGGCCGAAAAACCGTGTAGGTCCCCCATGGTCCTGAAAACCGGAAAAATTTTCCTCCTTGCCGTTTGCCCGGTTTTTGTCGACCCTGGCAGTCTGTGATTGATCATTTTCTTCATAAAAAAAATTATTGAATAATTCTAATCTGTTAAATCTGACTTTTAATTTTTTCAGATTGGATGCCGGTGTGCCCATTCGAAATTTGGACAAAAGAAAATATGGCATTGAATTTGCATTAACCGTTTGCATAACGGGTATTTAACTGACCCGGGAGGCACACAACCATTTGACAGGGGGGAGATCGTGATATCCGGATTATTTAACGCGATTGACAATTCATTGGTTCAGGAAAATCGATACCACACCATTGCCAATAATATTGCCAATGCCAGTACAAACGGGTTTAAAAAAGATCTGGTGTCTTTCTCCAGGATCATGGGTTCCCTTACGCTGGAACAACAGGTCCATACCGATTTCAGCCAGGGCGGCATCATTCATACGGGGAATCAACTGGATGTGGCCCTGACGTCCCGGGGTTTTTTTATCATCGCTACGGATCAGGGGGACCGATACACCACCAATGGTGCTTTCATGTTGAATGCGCAAGGAATCCTGGTGAATGGGAACGGAGATCCGGTGTTGGGAGAAAACGGTCCTATGGAACTTGGAGAAGGGCAGGTTACCATCGATTCTGATGGTCAGGTGTTTTCCGGCGGTCAGCGGGTCGATCAACTGGTGGTCGTGGATTTTAATCGGATTCAGGACCTGAACAAGGAAGGCAACAGTCTGTATACATATGAAGGAGCGGAAGAAGACATTGTTCAGCCGGAAGAAATACAGGTCAAACAGGGGTTTTTGGAAAAATCCAATGTGAACCCCACCGAAGAGATGGTCAAGATGATCGGAATGTTCCGGACGTATGAGTCCAACCAAAAAGTGATTCAAACCATGGGGGAAATGAGCAGTTCCATGTTCAGCGGATTCGGTTTTTCATGATAAAAATTTTTTTAAATGAGAGAAACAAGGAGACAATATTATGCTCAGGGGAATGTGGTCCGCAGCATCCGGCATGGCCGCCCAGCAGACAAACATTGATGTGATTTCCAACAACCTGGCAAACGTGAACACCACCAGTTTCAAAAAAAGCCGGGCCGAATTTCAGGACCTGATGTATCAGACCCTGAATCAGGGCGGATCGGAAACACCGGGGGGAGATCAGATCCCCACGGGAATCCAGGTGGGGATGGGCACTGAAACCTTAGGGGTCCAGAAAATGTTCATGCAGGGGGATTTTCAGCAGACCAAAAACGAGCTGGATGTGGCCATCGAAGGTAAGGGGTTTTTCATGGTGCTCAGCAACGACCAGGAACGATATACCCGGGCCGGGAATTTCAAGCTCGACAGCGAGGGAAATATCGTGACGGCCAACGGAGACCGTCTTCAACCTGAAATGACGGTTCCGGAAGGTACGTTGTCCATCACCATCAGTAAATACGGCCAGGTGACGGCGTTTGATGCCGAAGGGGTTGGCTCAGTGCTCGGTGAGATCGAGCTTTACGGATTTCCCAATCCAGCCGGTCTGTCGAGCCTGGGGCACAATCTTTACAGCGCCACCGACGCTTCGGGTGAACCGGTCATCGGTGCTCCCGGATCTGAAGGCATGGGAACCATTCTTCAGGGATTTGTGGAACAGTCCAATGTGGATGTAGTGGAAGAGATGGTCAGCATGATCATGGCCCAAAGGGCGTATGAAATCAACAGTAAATCCATTCAGACAGCCGACAGTATGCTTCAGGCTGCCAATAATCTGAAAAGGTAGGTTCCATAATGAATAAAGTCTGGCAGATCGGTTTTCTGCTGCTGTTTTTGTGGATGGGAATGACGCTGTCCTGGGAATTGAACAGGGCGGTGGCATCGGAAAATGCCTCTCAATCCGGGCAATCGGATCAGACCGTTCCTCTGGAATTGTTCCGGCAGGCCTTTGAGGAGTTTGTGTCACAACAACCAGACCTGAAGTCCTCAGAGGCGGTGATTTCCAGGTTGAAGGTGGTACGTAACCACCCGGTGCCGGCCGGAGAGGTGGATATTCAGCTGTTGCGGACGAATAACCGTCCCCTGTCTCGGTATGTGCGGGTGAAAGCGGTGGTCAGTGTGGACGGGATTCCGGCCAATAATGCAGAGGTCAGTGCCTGGCTGGATGTATTCGAATCCGTGGTATGTGCTGCCAGAGATCTGCCTCAGGGGCATGTTCTTAAATCAAGAGATCTGTGCGTGGAACGCAGAAATATTTCAAAGAGCATGGACGAGGTGGTGAGAGATGCCGGTCCGCTGGTGGGATTCGTGGCAAAACATACCGTTCGCAAGGGCGACATGGTAAAACACTGGATGGTTGAAAAAAAGCCGGTGGTCACTCGCGGTGATCAGGTAACGATTCTGGTGGAGTCCGGACTGCTGCGGGTGACGATTCCCGGAATGGTTCTGGATGATGGGTTTGCCGGAGAAACCGTTGCCGTGGAAAATGGCATGAGCAATAAAAAGATTTTTGCCCGGGTTATCGATGAAGTGACGGTTCGGGTGGACATATAGGATGGGAGACGATGATGAAAAGGGTCAAAGCGATGGCAATACCCTTGATGGGGCTGATTCTCGTGATGGGGGGGTGTGCGGCAGTATCAAAGACCCCTTCGGATGTGGCCGAGATGAAACAGATAAAGGCCCCGGTTTATCCGGAACTGGAGGTGGAACCACGGGCCGAAGGGTCTTTGTGGTCCAGCACCGGAATTGATATGTATACGGATCGAAAAGCCAGACAGGTCGGGGATATCGTCGTCGTCAGAATCGTGGAGGATCCTCAGGCCAGTCTGAATGCTAAAACCAATGTCAGCCGGTCCTCCGGCATTAATGCAAAGCTGAAATTTTTGGGTTACATGGAAGCCCTGGCGGAAAAAAATCCCCGGCTGGCCCAGAATCCGGGTGTGGATGACCTGATTTCCTCCGAACTGGGATCTGAATTCACAGGAAGCGGGACCAGTGATCGGAAAGGCTATATCAAAGCCTATGTGTCCGCCGTGGTGGTCAGGGTGTTTCCCAACGGGAACCTGCTCATCAACGGGAAAAGAGAAATCAAGGTGAACAACGAAGCCCAGTATATCGCTTTGTCGGGAATCGTGAGACCCGAGGACATCACCAGCACCAATGAGGTGTCCTCCACGTATGTGGCAGATGCCAGGATATTTTATTCCGGTGTGGGGGCGGTGTCGGACAAGCAGAAACCCGGATGGATGGGAAAGGTGGTGGACCATGTCTGGCCGTTTTAACCAAAGGTGGCTGAGATTTCTGGGAATTGTGGGTGTGTGTATACTTTGCATGCCCATGGTATCTGAATCCGCCAGAATCAAGGATATCGTCTCCATTCAGGGGGTACGTCCCAACCAGCTGTTTGGATATGGCCTGGTGATCGGCCTGAACGGGACCGGAGACAAGAGCGGAACGGAATTCACCCTCCAGGGACTGGCCAATATGCTGGAGCGCAATGGGATCCGGGTCAATGCGGCGGATATGAAAGTCAAAAACGTGGCCGCCGTTCTGGTCAGTGCCACGCTGCCGCCGTTTGCCCGCATCGGAAAAAAAATTGATGTCACGGTGTCTTCCATTGGGGATGCCAAAAGTCTGTCAGGCGGAACGTTGATCCTGACGCCACTGAAAGGGGTGGACAATCAGGTATATGCACTGGCCCAAGGACCTCTGGCTGTCGGCGGCTACAGTTTCGGTGGGGGGGCGGGGGGCGGACAGACCAAAAATCACCCGACGGTTGCCAGAATCGCCAGCGGCGCCACAGTGGAAAGAGAGGTTCCGGTTCACCTGGCCCGTAAGGAATCCCTGGTGATGATTCTGAACGATCCTGACTTTAATACGGCATCTGCGATTTCCCGGACCATTGACAGAGAATTCGGGCCTGGAAGCACCATGGCCATCGATTCCGGCACACTGGAATTTACGGTGCCACCTGCCTACCGTCAGCGGGTCGTGGAGTTGATTGCCCAGGTGGGTATTTTGGAAATCACGACGGACCGGCCGGCCAAAATCATCATCAATGAGAGAACCGGCACTGTGGTTATCGGAGAAAATGTCAGAATCGCCAGTGTTGCCATTGCCCATGGGAACCTGTCCATTGAGATCAAAGAAGAAAAAAGAGTGTCCCAGCCGGCGCCTTTTCTCCCGGAAACCGGGGGGGGGGGAGTTCCGGTTGCAGTGGATGGTACGGTGGTGGCACCCGGCGGCAGTACGGTGGTGGCACCGGACAGCGACGTGAGTGTCATGGAAGAGAAGAATAAGTTGATGCTGGTGAATGCCGGCAATACCATTGATGAGTTGATCAAGGCGCTCAACGCCATCGGTGTGAGCCCCCGGGATCTGATTACCGTTTTGCAGGCCATGAAAGCGGCCGGAGTCCTGGATGCCGAACTTGAAATCATTTAGACATAAATAAAAGGGCCGATGAATATGCAGACAGGAATCATTCAGAACGGTGGAACCATGACGACTCGGGTCGAACCGGGAACGGAACGCCTGAAAAAGGCGTGTATGGATTTTGAATCCATATTTATTAATGAAATGCTGAAAACTGCGGATCAGGAGTTTTGCGGTGATCAGGGTCTGCTTAAGGGAAATGACGGAAAGATTGTGAAATCCATGTTCAATCAAACAATGGCGGAGTCACTGACCAGTGGAAACGGGATGGGGCTGGGCCGGCTGTTGTTTGAAAAATTAAATCACACTGAAAAGTAATATTCCGGTTAAGAAATCCGGGAGGAGTGTCGATCTGGATATCAAGAGAAAGGGATGATATGAATCAGGATGACGTTCAGAGGATTGAACAGCAGATGGAAAAAAAGAGGGTGCTTTATCAGCGCCTGCGGGACTGTTTTGAAAGAGAACGGGAGGCCCTGATTCAGGTTGAAATCGATACCCTCTGGGGGATTTCAAGTGAAAAAGATGTGTTGTGCAGGGAAATCAGCGATGTGAAACATGAATTGATTGAGACAGCGGCTCCGTTCTGTCCGGGTCCCTTTGATCTGAACCAGCTTTTGATGGTGCTGCCCCGACATTGCAGATCGGCATTCAGTGAGTCGGTCGGAAAAATTCAAGTGCTGAAAAAGGAAATCGATGCCTTGAAACGGCAGAATATCCGATTTATAAATGAATCGCTTCAATTCATGGATCAGATGATGACCATGATATCCGGCAGCGGAAAAGACAGTTCTCCTGCCGTGTATAACCGGCAATGCGGGTTGAATTCCCGGAAACCGGTCCGATTCCTACGCCAGGAGGTGTGATCATGCCAGCCTTGGGAGCTATTTTCAATATTGCCGGATCGGCGCTTTTGGTACAGAAATATGGGATCGAAGTCACCTCCAACAATATTGCCAATGTCAATACCCCGGGTTATACGCGACAGTCGCCGATGCTGCAAGCGGCACCAACCGAAAAATTTGGAACCTTGACCTTCGGGCGGGGGGTTTCGTTTGAAGGGGTTGCCGGTATAAATGATGAATTCCTTGAAACACGCCTGCGGGATCAGGGATCCAAAGCATCGTTTTTTTCTTCTCAGCAGGATTATATCAGTCAGATCGAACAGATTTTCATTTCCGGTTCTGACGCAGATGTGTCCTCATTGATGTCCGAGTTCTGGAATTCATGGCACGATCTGGCCAATTTGCCTTCCGGTACGGTGGAAAGGCGGGTGTTGTCGGAAAAAAGCCTGCAACTGACAGAAGGGTTCAACCGGGTGAACACGCAAATGGACAACCTGGTTCAGGACATAGACAATCGTCTGAATGCCGGTGTAAAGGATGTGAACCTGCTCACATCCGAACTTGCCGATCTGAATCAGCAGATCGTGTCCCTTGAAACCGGTGGCAAAACCGCCCATGTCCTCAGAGATCAGCGAAACATGAAGCTGAATGAGCTGGCAGAATTCATGAATATCTCCACGTTTGAACTGGACACCGGGGCGTTGACGATCATGACAGGCAGCGGCGTCGATTTGGTCAGAGACAATAAAAGCTTTGATCTTTTAATGAAGGATGACCGGCTGATGGTTGACGGGTCCGGGGGGAATCAGTGGGATGTGACGGATCACATCAGCGGCGGGCAGATCGGGGGGTGGGTTTATATGCGAAATGAGGGTATTCCCGGATTTCTCACGGATCTGAATGAAACCGCCAAAGCCTTGATCTGGCAGGTGAACGAGCAGCACAGCCAGGGGGTCGGCCTGGAAAAAATCACGACCGTGACCGGGGACTACGCGGCGGCAGCCGTGGATGAGAAATTGTCAGAGTCAACGTCCGGACTGGTTTTTCATGACCGGATCGATACCTCTGGAAGCTTTACGGTATGGGTGTATGGTCCGGACGGTGAGCCCATTGATTCGGATGGTGCGACCGCTGAGATTGAAGGCTTCACAATATCCCTTGATGCAACCATGACCCTGGAGGATCTGATGCACGAATTCAATACCGCCTTTCCTGCGACATACTTCGAGGCGGAAATCACTTCCGACAGCCGTTTTCAGATCAAACAGGGTGCTGCCGGCGTGGATCATTCCTTCGCGTTCTCCGATGACACCAGCCATGTGCTGGCCGCATTGGGGATCAATACGTTTTTCAAAGGGGATGCCGCGGATACCATAGCAGTGTCGGATCATGTCAAGAGCGGCGGATCTTATATCGCAGCAGGGATCATCGGTGACCAAGGAGCCCATGCCAGAGGGGACAACCGAAATGCCATTGCCATTGCCGACTTGCAGTATACCTCCATGAGCATTGGCAGTGATCATGGCCATACCGGAAAACTCAACACCAACACGGAAAATTATTTTCATACCCTGCTGGGGACAATCGGTATCACCGGGTCGGGACTGGCCATGGAAAAAGAGAACAGTGAGGCGATTCAGGCCCAGCTGTCAAAGATCAGGGAAAGCGTGTCCGGCGTGTCTCTGGATGAGGAGATGGTGTCTTTGATGATGTTTCAGGCGGCCTTTTCTGCTGCGGCTAAATTGATCACCGCGGCCGATGAAATGCTGGATATCCTGCTTCGCATGAAATAACGGCGGAGCCGGCAGAAAAAATAAAGGAGAGATTGTATGCGGGTTGCCACCTCAATGATGTACAGTTTCATTCGTAACAGTCTGGCGGATATTACCAGGGATTTGAATGATGCCTCGGAAACCGTGATAACCGGAAAGCGGCTCAACACCCTTTCCGATGATCCCATGGATATGGTCAAGGCGGAGGGGATCAAATCCACTCTCAACGGATTGACCCAGCTGGAGCGGGGGATTTCCGTAGGAAACAACTGGCTGACAACGTCTGAAAATGCGTTGACCCAGGCCCAGAATCTGATTTCAGAGTCCAAAACACTGGCCTTGCAGATGGCCAATGCCCCCATCAGCGGTGAAAACAGAAAGGATGCCGCCGTTATGGTTCAGCACATCAAAGAACAGATGATGTCGCTGGCCAATACCCGGGTGGAGGATCGGTATATCTTTTCGGGCAATCGTACCGACGTGCCTTCATTTGCTGTGAATGAAGACGATGGTGAAATTGTCTATCAGGGCGATAACCAGCCGTTTTCCATCAAACTCGGAACCGGAAGCATGATGGAGATCGGAGGAGATGGAGAGCAGATTTTCAGTCAGATATTTGACACGCTGGATGCTTTCCAAACCGCACTTGATGACAACAACCTGGACATCATCAATGATGCCATCACCGCTCTTGATAAAGATTTTGATCATTTGAACAGTGACATTTCTGCAGTGGGAAGTAAGATGACCCGCCTGGAAATGAAATCTTCCATTTTTGAAGAAATGAAAATCAGCGAGACAGAACGGTTGTCTGCCATGGAAGATGCGGATATTATTGCGGCCATCACCCGCCTGGAACAGATGCAGTTGTCTTATCAGGCGGCCATGTCGTCTTCCAGCAAGTTGATGTCCATGAATTTGCTGGACTATCTGCAATAAAGGATATGCGCTGTAGGCCACCGCAGAAAAAAGGGGCGGGTTCCGGCAGGTTGGCAAAGCCCTTTCATATTAAAATAAAAAGGCAAAAAAGCCATGCTGATTCTGACAAGGAAGTCGGGAGAAAAAATTGCCATAGGCGATGATATAGTCATCACGGTGCTGGAAACCAGAGGGAACCAGGTGAAATTGGGAATCGAAGCGCCGATGGATGTGGTCGTTCACCGTCAGGAAGTATATGAAAAAGTGTGTCAGGAGAATCAAGCTGCCACCGGGATTGCGGCGGCAGATCTTTCCATTGCGAGTGAATTGTTTAAATCTGTTTCCGGAAAAAAGGAATGAACGTGAAAATTGGAACCACACGATTTGGAGAAATACAACTGGACAAGTCACAGGTGATCCGGATGCCGGACGGCATGCCCGGGTTTGTTGACAACAGGCGGTTCGTCATTATTCAGAACAAGGACAATTCACCCTTTTTCTGGTATCAGAGCCTGGATGAACCGGATCTGGCATTTGTCATTACCAATCCCAGACAGTTTGTTCCGGACTATCACCCGGATTTCCGACATTATCTGAAAAAAATTGCATGGATTAATTTGGATAGCTCGTTCAAAGAGATTGCCTGCTATGTCGTGGTCAATATTCCAAAAGGAACCCCTGAGAAGATGACAGGAAATTTTCTGGGGCCGCTGGTAATGGATTTGACGGCCCGGGTGGCGCTTCAACTGGTCATGCCGGACAGCAATTATTCTCATAAAACCCCGTTGCTGCCAAAGGTGGCGGAATTGCAACGGTAAGAATGGTTCCCTGAGCCGCTTGATTTTTTATCAGGAGGTGAAAGTCTCATTGGTAAAATAGGAGATCATCTTGCCGGCAATGGCTCTGGGATTGATTTGATAGGTATTGCTTGAAATCTCTTTTTTTAATTGGTCGACTTTTTCCTGCCGGACATCCTGGGTCTTTTCAATGGTTTCTTTGATGAGTTGTGCTTCCTTGGATTTCCGGGAAAGATTGACCACTGTATCTGGTGAGGCTTTCTCCATTTCCAGAGAACGGGCGTTTTCAGTCTGACCGGTTTTTTCCCCCGGCACGTTGGCGGTGCGATGGGGTAAGCTGTCAACCTCATAATTGGTGTAATTGTTGTCGATTTTCATATCAATCATCTCCGATATATTATGCAATCATGTTTTGGCTGACGATGTCGGTCAGATAATTGGTCAACCGTGAGACCAGATGGTCAGAAGTTTCCGCGGGCATGTCGATTGCAGTGTTGCCCCTGTCTGACACGGCTTTGAACACAAAATGATTGCTGTTTTTTCTGGAAAGAATCAACGGACGTCCGAACTCTTTTTCCAATCGGTCGAAAGCAGAAATTTCATCCGAATTTTGGGGTCCCCTGCCGGCGATTCGTTCCATCATCCCTGAGACCACTTTGTCCACGACGGCATCCCGCCGGTTCCCTGCAGTGATGTTGACCGTATCCGGCGATTTTGCCTGACCGGTACCGGTATGGGGAGATATCCGTCCCTGTCGAAGCTGATTCCCGTAAACCCTTAACACCGTATTCAGCTGATATGTCGATATAACCATGGCATTACCTTAAAATTGTCGGCCCTTCAACCGTTAATGATTTCAGGAAAGCGCCTTTCATCTCTACCATCGTCATATGGATGAAAAAACTTTAATTTTTTTTTGATGTGTCTTTCACAGGTGGATTTCCATTCCTTCCCGGGCAAAGAAAACGTCCATGTCCGGTTGAGCGCCTGCGGGAAAAAAGGTCTGTTCCATTTCATCCAGGGCCTGATCCGTGCGAACCGGTTCATGGTGGAACAGGGCCAGGCGTTTGACATGGGATTTCAAACCGGTTTCGATGGCGGTCTCCACTGCGGTATGACCCCATCCGATTTTGGCAGGTCGGTATTCTTCAAGGGTATATTGGGCATCATGAATCAACAGATCCGCCCCGTCAAAAAAAATGTTGGATTCTCTGGTTTTCTTGCAGGGCTGCCATCTCTCCCTCCTGCGCCATGACCGGGTCATAGCCGGGATCGGATGGATCTGTGCAGAAGAGGTTTCTGAAAGGTTCCGTATCATACCCCGTGCACAGAATTTTTCCCTGAAACGCGAATCGATATCCCAGACACAATAGAGGATGATTCAGATACTGGACTTGAACGGTCAATCCATCTCCGAAATCGTAATGCCCTTCCTTGAGTTCCCGGTAACCAATTTTTGCGGCAAGATCAGTTTCCTGCACAGGAAAATAGTAGTAGGTGAGTTGTCCTCCCACAATCTTTTCCAAAGAATGGTTTTCCATGGCAATGGGACCATGGACGGTGACTTGTGTTCCGGGGATATACAAAGGGGTAAAAAATGGGAATCCGTTGATATGGTCCCAATGGGTGTGGGTAAGAAATATATCAGCTTTAAGCCCGGTTTTAAAGGCACCACCTGCCACCAGATGGTTCCCCAGTTCCCGTATTCCTGAACCGGCATCCAGAATAATTAACCGGTCAGGATTTTCAAGTTTCACCTCGATGCAGGCGGTGTTGCCACCGTATTTGACGGTATGGGGGCCGGGGCAGGGGATGGACCCCCGAACGCCCCAGAATTTAATTTTCATTGATGATCTTGACAATGTGGTTGTCCACTTCTTTCAAATTGGGTTGATTCAGCAAGTCATACACATTACAGGTTCAAAAAAGCTTTGGCGCTGTCTATTTCGACAAAGATGGTATCATTGAACGCTGCCAGCGTTTTCAGGGAGACTCCGGTCTCCCGGTTGAGACGATCCAGTTCCGGGGAAGCGGTTATGGAAAATGGCTGCCCGGTTGTTTCATCTGTTGCCGTTTGGGTGAGATGGGCATATATATCCGCCATTTCGATCACTTGTCCGACCTGTTCACCGTTTTCGCCGTGAACTCTGGTATGGTGGTGGTGGGTAAAGGCAGTGGTCATTTCATCTCCTAAATCCCATTTTTCTACGATCATTTGTCCGACATCACAATGGGTCAGCCCGAGCATCTGCTTTTCCACCAGACAAATGTCACATGCTTGGTTGTGAACGATATCCAGGATCTGTTTATAAACGTCAGAAAATTGACTGCTCATGGGGATTTTCCCCAAATCATGCATCATCCCCGCCAGAAAAAAAAAATTCCTGCTCAAGGGCCGGAATTCCCATCTCACGGGAAATCAGCCTGGCTGTGACACCCACTTGAATGGAATGAGCCCAGAACGCATTCATGTCGATGGTCCGGGATGTGGCACCGTCTGTCACGCTTTTGACGATGGCGGTGCTCAACACCAGGTTCTTTATGGTGTTGATACCCAGCATGATAATGGCTCGTGTCAAAGAGGTGATTGTATTTCTGCGGGCATAGTAGGCGGAATTGATCAGCTTGAGAACCTTGCCGGCCAGAACCGGATCCAGACTGATCACCCGGTTGAGGTCATTGGGTGAGGGGGCTGGGGTGTTGCATACCTGAAGCACTTTGGTGGCCGTTGTCGAAAGGCTGGGCATTTGTTGAATGAAATCCAGCAGCGTTGTGGCTGAAAGTGTCTTGTCAATGGGTTGAATCATGGCAGGTTTCTTTAATTATATGGTACAATTCGATAAAATTATAAGATTCATTGGATAAAATCAATGAAAAGACGGCCGGGGTTTCATCTTTTGTTGACTTGGTCAACCCGCCACGGATATAATTTCCAGATATTTCAAGCATAATAGCAGACGGACTATGATATGGAAACCGATAACGGCACACATGATAAAACTGCGGAAATGATCAATCTCATTTCAGAACACGAAAAAGAGAAAGAATATCTGCTCAGAATCATCAATACCTATGGGATGCTGGCTGAGACTATTCCGGATTTTAAAAACGATGTGAAAGACATCAAAGTACTGCTCCAGGAGAATTCGGAAAGGGATACGGGAAAGATTGAAAAAAAATAAATCAGCTTCGTGCCCAGATCTTTTCCAGAGAGTTGTCAACACTCAGTGCTTCATCAGACAGTGGATTGGGGGCAGATACCAGGCTGCACCGCCGATCAGCTCAGATGGTTCGAATGCTCAGACGGGTTACGGATTTTTTTCTGGAAAATTTCTATCCCCTTGAAGACATGCTTGACAAAAAAGCACAATCAATTCGAATCGATCTTGATCCGGAGGTTTCGGAAAAAGAAATAGCCGATCAGGTGGCAGCCTTTCTGGAATACAGCCGGGCATTGAAGCAGAAAATACTGCTTGATTTTTCATCCGCAAATACCGGTTTTCAAGATCTTCTGGCCCAGGTTTCCCAGCTGGAATCCGTGATCTTGACGGAATTTGATCCCGGAGACAAAGCAAAACAATTCCAGGCTTTTGAAAACAGCATCGGAAAAGAAATGGGTGCCATTTCCGAAGCATTTGTCGGGAAAAAAAATATCCACGAGCTTAAAACCGCCGTTTTAGACCGGTTGCAAAATATCAGGCAGGTCGTCAAACTAAAAAAAGAAAGCGAAAAAAAACAGCTGGAAAAAGCCAACGATACCATAAAAGAATTGAGAAAAAAGATTTCCATTGTGGAGGCTATGGCTGACAAATTTTCCAGTAAAGCCCGAACTTATCGGAAACAGGCCCTGATCGATGCATTGACCGGGGTAAATAACCGAAAATCTTTTGACCTGAAAGTCGAGCGGGAACTGGCCATGCTGGATGAACAGGAAACTCTGGCGCTGGTTGTATGGGATATCAATGATTTTAAATGGATCAACGATTCTTTTGGTCATGTTGCCGGAGATAAGGTGCTCAAGGTGGTGGCGGATAATTTGAAGAAAAATTTTAGAAAATCCGATTTTGTGGCCAGGTATGGGGGGGATGAGTTTGTAGTACTTGTGAATGGATTGGCTTCCCAAATGGTTCAGGCGCGGATCGATCGTTTCAAGTTGCTCGTTTCCAGAATGAAATTCATTTCACACGCTCATCAGATGGATATCAAGGTCTCCCTCAGCGCTGGGATGGCTGTGGCATCTCCGGGAGATACGGGTGTCTCGCTGCTCCACCGGGCAGATCAAGCCATGTATCTGGACAAAAAAATCGGTAGCAACAAATGGATCTCCCTTCGCATCATAAATTTTGACAGAGGCGTTGGTAGAGACACTTGGGGTTTATTTATATAATGCCATTCGTTCATCCAGGGACAGCTCATGTGGAACAGTTGCAGGCAGTGGTTCTTTGGGAAATGTCTGGTTCCTTCCGGCCTGTTTGGCCTGATATAGGAGATTATCTGCTTTTTCGATCAGCTCACTCGGGGACTGATGGTGGAGAGCGTTGTATTCACAAACCCCGAAGCTGGCAGTGAGTCGGACCTGATTTTTTTTGAGTTGAAACGGGTGTTGCGCCAGTTTTTTTCTTAGCCGTTCCGCAGTGTGAATGGCATTGAACAGCTTTTCATTGGGGAGAATAAACAGAAATTCCTCTCCACCATACCGACAGGGATAATCCACCTGTCGGATATTTTTCTCCATAATCCGGTCACCGCTTTCAGCGCCAGATTTCCGGATTCGTGCCCCCACTCATCATTGACGGTTTTGAAATGGTCGATATCTGTTAAAATGATGCAGCAGGGAAGACCGGAGCGCCGGGTCCGTTCCATCTCGTTGCTCAGCGTTGTCATTAAAAACGAATAATTGTAATATCCGGTCAGTTCATCTCGGATGGAAAATTTTTTCAATCGCCGGTACGCTTTTTTCAATGCTTCATATTTTCGATGGATAGGACAGTCGTTGATATCTGCCGGACAAGCATTTTTTCGTTTATTCCCGTTTTGCGGTGTGCTGTGTACAGGTTGTCCAGATATCCAACTCATCTCTCATCTGCCTTTTTATTCGGGACCATGAAGCGCATGCCTAAAATGATTTTTGCCTAAAGTTTCAGGTGTTGAAAATTAATTTATTTAGGATCAGATACTATAATTTTTAAGGGTTGTCAAAAAAATCATCCAGGGGTGAAAAGAAACGATCGAAATGGAGGGACAGAAATTAATGTTTTGACTCCGAGGTGTCGATACAGTAAATATATTTTAAATCAATTTGAGTCAACAACCTGTTTACACTGGGAGAAGGAGAAAAGAATGTCACAGGAGACCAAAACCATGGATCAGGCGGTTCAGTCATTGACCGTGAAAACCGGGAAATACCTGACTTTTTCATTGGAAAACGAAGAATATGGGATCGGGATCCTCAAGGTCAAAGAAATTATCGGAATGATGCCCATCACATCGGTTCCCCGAACCCCGGCTTTTGTCAAGGGGGTCATCAATCTGAGGGGAAAGGTGATTCCCGTGCTGGATCTTCGAACAAAATTTGAAATGGAACCCATTCCCTATACGGAAAGAACCTGTATCATTGTGGTGGAAATCGAATCCGACAACGCTACGCTGCTGATCGGCATTGTGGTGGATGCGGTGTCCGAAGTGCTCAACATCCGGGAAGATGAAATCGAGGACACTCCCAAATTCGGCACACAGCTCAAGCATGACTACATTCTGGGCATGGCCAAGCGGGACGGCGGGGTGAAAATACTGCTCAATATCGACCGGGTGCTGTCACCGGATGAAATTTCGGCCATTGAGAAAACTGCTTGATAAAATTGGTTCAGGAATACGGTAAATTATAGAAGTCTGTTCATGTTGAAACGGATGAAACTGGGAACCAAAATGTTGCTGGGGTTTTCCGCCGTGGCACTGATCACCTTGATTCTGGGAATCATTGGCTATTATGGGGCCGGTAAAGGACAGAAATCCAACAGCGGTTTGTAAAGGCCGGGAGTGCCTGGTGGGAACAGAACAGATCATACCTGGAACTCGTCAAGCAGTTTGATGCATTGGGAATGCGCGATCCGATACCGGTGGGACGGCAGATAGAATCTTTTGCCAGGGACCATTATCGCCTGGTATAGCAGGTATTAAGCCTGATAGGGTTGGGTCTCATGTTTAACGGCGGTGAAGACAATACTATATGCCGTATGAGTCATTGGATAGATGAGTTTGAAACGGACAAACCAGCGATCAGGGATGCGGTCCAAGCCATTCGTAAACCCCATCAGCTGTTTCATGAGGCGTTGAAAAAAATAAAGACCGCTTATTCCCAGGGAGAAATCCTGGAAATGCGGCCAAAGTCGGGACGTTGATAGCTGAAATTTCTCAGGCTTCGTGGAACAGGCCCATGGCATTGATCAGGTGAATATTGCGGTCTCTGAAATGGACATGGTGATGCAGCGGAACAAAAAAGTATCGGTTGGTAGAAACACAAAAGAGATCAGACCGGATCAGGTGATTTCGTTTGATGAGGATGATTCCGAGGATTTTTAGGCAACCCTTCATTGAAAAGCAGGCCGGTGGGGTATTTATTGGTTCCGCCAGCCTGTTTGATGTTTTTTCAATTGCCTCTCCTTTCACCGGTTGACCCTGCCCGGGTCTAAATCCGGTTTCCACAGTACTTCATACAGTTCGCTGCGCCGGCTTTTCAGGTTTCTAACGCTGCCGATCTGGCGCAGTTCCTTGAGCAGGTCCCTGTCCAAATCCACCATCAGGGTCATCTCGGTGTTGGGTGTTGCTTCGGCGGCAATGGCATCATGGGGAAATGCGAAATCGGACGGGGTGAATACGGCGGACTGGGCATACTGGATGTCCATGTTCTTCACTTTTGGCAGGTTGCCCACACTGCCGGAAATGGCCACATAGCACTCGTTTTCAATGGCCCGGGCCTGGGCGCAGCGCCGGACTCGCAGGTAGGCGTTCTTGGTGTCGGTCCAGTAGGGCACGCACAAAAGGGTCATGCCTTTTTCCGCCAGGTACCGGGACAGTTCGGGAAACTCCACATCATAACACACCAGGACTCCGATCTTGCCGATATCGGTCTGGAACGCCTTCAAAGAATGCCCGCCCTTGAATCCCCAGTACTGGGCTTCGTCCGGGGTGATATGCAGTTTGTCCTGGGAGTCCCAGGTTCCGTCTCTGCGGCACAGAAACGATACGTTGTACAAATCGCCATCCCTGAGCTGGGGCAGGCTCCCGGTTACGATGTTGATATTGTGGGAAATGGCCAGGTTCACGAAAGCAGACCGGATATCGTCGGTATACTCGGAAAGGGAACGCATGGCTTCGGCTGGATTTTCCTGATTGAAGTTCTTGAGCATCGGCGCGTTGAGCAGTTCCGGAAATACGATCAGATCGGAGTTGTATCCGGCCATGGCATCAACGAAAAAATTCACCTGATGGAGAAATTCCTCCAGGTTGTTGAAAGACCGCATCTGCCACTGGACAACGCCGATGCGGGGATGAGGCCTTGCGCCCGCCGAACAACACCTGTTTTTTTCATAATAGATGTTGTTCCATTCCATGAGCACGCCGTAGGAATCGGACTGGGTGTCCTCGGGGATGTAGTTTTTAAGGATTTTTTTGATATGAAAATCATTGGACAGCTGAAAGGAGAGCACAGGATCATAGATTTCAGTGGCCTTGACCTTCTGGATATACTGGGCCGGGGTCAGCTCGTGAGCGTATCTGCCGTATCCGGGAATCCGCCCCCCGAAAATGATGCTTTTCAGATTCAGGGTTTCACACAGCTCTTTTCTGGCATCGTACAGCCGCCGCCCCAGGCGTAATCCCCGGTATTTTGGGTCCACAAAGATGTCCACCCCGTAAAGGACGTCACCTTCCGGATCATGGCTGGACATCTCACCGCCGGTGACGACATCCTCATAGGTGTGCCGCCTTTTTTCAAACTCTTCGGCATTGACGATGATGGCCAGGGCCGCGGCAATGACCTTGCCTTTGTCTTCGATGCAGATCTGGCCTTCGGGAAATTGATCGATGAGCACTGCGAATTCCCCGGGTTCCCAGGCCCCGCCCATGTCGGAATAGATCAGGTCCATGATGCGTTTTATATCCGGATAATCCGTTGCTTTCAGGCTTCTTAATGTCAGTTTGTGGTCGGTCGGTTCCGTGTCAGTCATATCAGCTCCAATATCGTAACTATCTGTATACAGGTTGATTTTTTAAGATCTCTGTAACGTTTGAAATGCTCTCATGGTTTGTTGTGTGTCTGTCAGGGTATGCTTGCTGACAGATCAATAGGAAACAATTTTGTCACTTTTTTATCAGGTCATACAGATCTTTCCGGGCGGCTCTTATGTGATATCCTTCCTTCACGCCGTGAAGGCCCATGAGTTTTTCTCATGCAAGCAGTTTTCCCTCTGACAGGGTAAAGATTTTTGCAAGTTTCTTTAATGAAACTGGCTGGAGTCAGCCTGTTCATATGCGACGGAGGGACCGTTTAAAAAAATGGTGACCTCTTCCATGCCTTCAAGCATCATGTTGGCCGGCCTGAAGGCGGTCCAGATGATTCCAGGGGTATCCTGGGAGACAATCATGGTAATGTGCATTTTTTCTCCTGTTCTTGGTTGTGACAGCCGGAATTTTAGCGGCATTCTATCAAATCCGCACCTGAATTGCCACTTTCTTTTGTGACCGAATCTCCGGAACCTGCCTGATCGTAGTGACGGTCATCAGGGGCCTGGCATCAAGACTGATTTTTTTTGAACGCCTCTGTTTTAAATGGCAGGCCTATTCTCTGGAAAGAGAGCAGGTATTGGTGATTTTGGGAGTGAACCGCCGGGGCCGGGTCAGCAACGGTTTTCCGGACGTCTTTGCCATGCCGGCCAGCATCCTGGAAAACACATACTGGTGAAACGGATACAGGCTATACCAGTACGCCATACCCCATATTCCTTTGGGCAGAAAGCGGGACAGCAGGGTCAGATCGCATTGGTCCGGTTCGGCCGGGATAATCCGGATTTCCAGCAGGGCCTGACCCGGCAGTTTCATCTCCGCCACCAGCAACAGCCGGTGGGGCTTGTCCACTTCCAGAACCCGCCAGAAATCCAGGACATCCCCCATCCGCAGTGTGTGCCTGGAACGCCGGCCCCGCTGGAGACCCACTCCGCCGGAGAATACATCCATTATGCCCCTTAGTTTCCACAACAGATCGGCTGCGTAATACCCGGTTTTACCACCCATCTGTTCCACGGCCGGCCACAGATCCGATGCCGCCCCCCGGACCGTGGCCCGGTACCCGCATTTCAGGATGGTGCCCCCGGAATAATCCGAATCCCCGCAATGGGTCCATTCCGGATAAATCAGGTCTCCGGCATCGGCCCAGCAGGTATCCACCCGCTCCTGTCGGACCCGGTCCAAGGCCCGTTCAATGGCCTGGCCACAGGTGAGCAGGTCCTGGGGAATGATTTTTTGGATGCGGTGTTCCGTGCATACTGTGGGCAGGCTCAGGCCTTCGGCCAGGGGTCTGGCAATGGCGGCCGGCACCGGGGTCACCAGATGGATCCACAGCGAGGACAGCCGGGGGGTGAGGACCGGCACCGGGATCATCACCGGCACCGGCAGGCCGGCCTTTCTTGCGAAAATGGCGAACAGGTCCCGGTGGGAAACGATCTCCGGCCCGCCGATGTCAAAGGTTTGCCCCCGGGTTTCCGGATGTTCCAGACAGCCTTTCAAATATTCCAGCACATTGGAGATGGCAATGGGCTGGGTAGGCATGCTCACCCATTTCGGGGTGACCATCACGGGCAGTCGTTCCGCCAGGTACCGCAGGATTTCGAAGCTGGCGCTGCCTGAACCCAGGATCATGGCGGCCCTGAGCACGGTACCCGGCACCGGGCCGCTTTGCAGGATCCGCCCCACCTCGTTCCTGGAAATCAGGTGCCGGCTGATGTGTTTATGACGAATATCCCCCAGTCCACCCAGATAGATGATGTGATCGGCCCCCTGGTTTGCAGCGGCCTTTACCATGTTTTCGGCTCCGGTCTTGTCCGCATCCCGGTAGCTTCCTTTTCTGGAAATCATGGAGTGGACCAGATAGTAGACCGTGCCGCACCCGGCAACGGCTTTGTTCAAAGAAGCGACATCCATGATATCGCCGGTGACCAGTTCGATGCCGGGGTCTCTGCCCCAGGGCCGGGCAGCCATTTTTCCGATGGAACGTCCCATGGCCCGGACCCGATATCCGGCGGACAAAAGCAGCGGAATCAGCCGCCCGGCCACATATCCGGTGGCACCGGTGATAAGCACGGGTTTACGTCTGTTTTCATGCATCAGAGAATCTCATTTTTTTATTGTCAATCTATGTGAAAACCGTCAAAAATGCAAAGGATTTTTGGAATCTGGGAAACGGTGTTTTCAATATTTATTCGCGGTGATTCTCAAAAAAACAGCAGGATTGAATCAAGGTTTAAGAAAGTGAAATGCTGAGGCGGCGGATAAATTATTTTCTGGCACCGGGATGGGTATTGTGCTATAGGCAAAATCAGCGGTTCAGAAAAAAACGTCAATTTCAACAATCAGGGAGGTGGTGCCATGGTTTGAGTCCATATTGTTTTTCATGGGATGCTGTATTTTTTTCCTAAAGAAAGGTTAATTGTTTTATAAGGAGATATGCCCGATGAAAAAAATATCCGTTTTATTCGTCATGATATCCGTTACCTTGATGTGTGCCGGAACGGTTAACGCGAAAACCACGTTTCTGGGGATCGGCACCGGCGGTACCGGCGGAATCTATTATCCTTACGGCGGCGGCGTGGCTGAAATCTGGTCCAAGCATGTGGATGGGGTCAAGGCGGTGGCGGAAGTCACCGGCGCCAGTGTGGAAAACATCAAACTGGCCCACAAGGGCGAAACCGTCATCGGCCTGGTCATGGGGGATGTGGCCATGGCCGCCTATAACGGCACGGATGCGTTTAAGGAGAAAAAGCAGAATGTACTCGCCCTGGCAACTATGTATCCCAACCTGCTTCAGGTGGTGGCCCTGAAAAAAAGCGGTATGACCAATATCGAACAGGTCAAGGGTCGGAATATCAGTACCGGCAGCCCGGGCAGCGGTACCAATTTCATGGCTGAAGCCGTGTTGAAAGCCCTGGATATTCCACTGGATTCTTACAAGGACAGTCGTCTGTCGTTCACCGAAAGCGCCAATGCCCTGAGAGACGGCACCATCGATGTGGGGGTCTGGTGTGTGGGACCGGGCACCAGCTCCATTCTGGATCTGGCCACCACCCATGAGATCACGATCCTGCCGTTCACCGAAGAACAGACCCGGAAAATCCTGGCAGCCGAACCCACCTATGCCGGAGTGGACCTTTCCGGCGGGGTCTACCGGGGTGCGGATGAAAACGTGCCCACCATCGGGGTGTGGAACGTGATCATCTGTCAGGCATCCCTGGACACGGACTTGGTGTACAATCTGACCAAATCCCTGTTCGTGCACAATGACTATCTGACGAAAATTCATCCCACCGCTGCCTATACCGTGCCTGAAAACACGGTGAACTATTCGCCGATTCCGCTGCATCCGGGCACCATTAGGTATTTGGAGGAAAAAGGTCTCACCGTCCCTGAGAAACTCAAGCCCTGACAACGGGGATGATCCGGAATGCCTCCCATGACCAGGCCGGGAATCGCTGCCGCCGCTGTATGTATGTCCGGCCTGGTTTTACTGCTGATGGTAGCGGCCCGGCTGATTCCGGAAACCGTGGCCCTGCATGTCACCCTGGCAGAAGATGGTACCCCGGTTCTGATACTGCCTCTGGTACCGGCAGAACGGTTTACCCTTCATTACTACCATTCCGTGGAAAACGCCCCCATATGGGAAGTTCACAGCATGGATGCCCTGGGTATGATTTTTATTGAAGAGGAGCGGTATGCGAAATTCGGTGCCGGCATGGGAAAACTGCCCGGCGTGGGCCGGATGGTGCGGAAGGGAAACCTTGAAGCCGTTGTGGACATGCATCATCCGGTGGGTCCGTTCGTGTTGCGGGTAGGCAGCCCGGGCGTGGCCCATACCTTGATCTGGCGGGATCGCCGGTTCAATTTGTCGGAGCAATTTTCCCACCGGCGGGCCCGGTTTTCCGGCCGGCCACTGACTCTATACCAGAGGCTTTGCTGTCTTTATGAGTCCGGCCGGGCCGGATCCTGGCCCAAGCCCATATAGCCCTGAAAAAGGAACGCTGAAAAGGAAGATCGATGAACGACACCGGCATGTCCGAAACAGAGGCGAATTCACAAAAGAAAACGGTCTTTTCAGACCAGAACCGGATCCTGGTGATCCTCACGGCCCGGGTGGTGACGGTGATTGCCGTGTGCCTGAGCCTTTACCAGCTGTATACTGCCGGCGTGGTAGCCCTGACCGCCCTGGTCCAGCGCTCTATCCACTTGGGCGCGATTCTCAGCCTGGTCTTTCTGCTCAAACCGCCCTTTTCAGGAGCGAAAAAAAATCGGTGGTCCGTCTGGCTGCTGGCGGACTGGGGTTTGGTGGCCATGTCGGTTTACTGCACGTTTTATATCTGCAGCAATCTGACGGACATCTTCGACCGCCAGGGGGACTGGCTGATTCAGGACCGGGTGGTGAGCATCATCGGGGTGCTGATCGTGCTGGAGGCCTGCCGCCGGGTGATCGGGATCTTCATGACTCTTATCTGTGCCGCGAGCATTGCCTATGCCATGTACGGCCCTTACATGCCCGAGCTGATCATTCACAAGGGATACAGTATCGAACGGGTCGCCACCACCTTGTGGCTGACCACCGAAGGGATTTTCGGCCTGCCCATCGGCGTGGCTGCCACGTTTGTGTTTGTGTTCGTACTGTTTGGGGCGATTCTGGAAACCACGGGTGGGGGGGCTTTTTTCATTGACATGGCCTATTCCTTGACCGGGCGGTTTTCAGGCGGTCCGGCCAAGGCATCCGTGGTGGCTTCCGGATTCATGGGATCGGTGTCCGGATCGGCCGTGGGCAATGTGGTCGCCACAGGCTCTTTCACCATCCCAATGATGAAAAAAGTGGGATACCGGCCCCACATGGCCGGGGCCATTGAGGCGGCGGCGTCTACAGGCGGCCAGCTTATGCCCCCCATCATGGGAGCGGGGGCGTTTCTGATGGCCGAGTTCACCAACACCAGCTACCTGACCATCATCAAGGTGGCTCTGGTGCCGGCGGTCATGTATTATCTCACCGTCCTGGTGTTCGTTCATTATGAAGCAAAAAAATTCGGGTTGAAGGGACAGCCGAAAGAGAGCCTGCCCAGGGTTGTTCAAGTGCTCAAAAACGGCCTTCATTTCATCATTCCGGTGCTGATTCTAATCTATGTGCTGGTGTCCAATTATTCCCCCATGATGGCCGGGTTCATCGCGGTTGTCAGCACGTTGTCCATCAGCATCCTGGTGAATTTCATCCGATGGGGGGTCACAAAGGAAAACCGCATTTCCCTGCAGGGGTTTGCAGCCAAAGAAGGCAACCTTTTGCTTAAAGCCATGGAAAACGGAGCCAGAAACGCGGTCATGGTGTCGGTGGCCTGTGCGGCCGCTGGTATCATCGTGGGCATGGTCAGTCTCACCGGCATGGGGCTTAAGTTTTCCAGCCTGGTGATGGACTTGAGTTTCGGCATCAAGACCGTGGCCATTCTGCTGATTGCCGGCGCTTCCCTGGTACTGGGGATGGGACTGCCGGTCACAGCCAGCTATATTGTTTTGGCAACGCTTGCCGGGCCGGCTCTCATGGACATGGGGGTGCCGGTGCTGGTGGCCCACATGATCGTGTTCTGGTATTCTCAGGATTCCAACGTCACCCCGCCGGTGAGCCTGGCCAGCTTTGCCGGGGCCGGAATTGCCCGGGCCAATCCCATGCGCACCGCGTTCGCTTCCTGGAAACTGGCAAAAGGACTCTACATCATTCCCCTGGTGATGGCATACCGGCCTCTTCTGGGGATGGGAGACCAGTACGAGCTGTTCCACTGGGAGGTGATCCTGACCATGGTCACCACCACCCTGGGACTGGTGGCGTTTGCCTCGGCTCTGGAACGGTTCTGCCTCCGGGCGGCCACTGTTCTGGAAACCGTCCTGCTCTGGCTGGCCGCCGCCGGACTGCTGTGGCCCTTCTACTTAAGCGAAGCGGCCGGGTTCGTTTTGCTTTTGACGGCCCTGGCTCTTCAGCGGTATCGCCCCGGTTTCCGGAATACCGTTTGAAAAGAAAACAATCCGCCTCTTGCATCTCCGGCGAATTAGGATTAAAAACAATCCAGTGGATTAAGCGTCGAGAGATGATCATATGGAACAGGACAAGATATATCATGCCGGCCTGGATATCGGTTCCACAACGGTAAAACTGGTATTGGCGGATAGTACCGGCCGGTTGATTTTTTCCCGGTATAAGCGTCATTGCGCCCGGATCATGGAAACGGTGGCCGGTTTTTTTCACAGGTGCTGGCGGATCCGGGAGATGGCCTCCTGCATCTGTCTTTGACCGGGTCCGCCGGCATGGGGCTGTCCCAGGAACTGGACCTGCCGTTTGTTCAGGAGGTGATCGCCACCCATGAAGTGGTCCGGGGGGCTTACCCGGAGGTTCGGACCGTGGTGGATATCGGCGGGGAAGATTCGAAAATGATCTTCCTGTCCCCTGACCGTCCTCCGGATATCCGTATGAACGGCAGCTGCGCAGGCGGAACCGGTGCGTTCATCGATCAACTGGCCGCCCTGTTGAACTGCACCCCCGGGGACCTCAACCGCCTGGCCCGGCAGCATACCGGGGTATATCCCATTGCGTCCCGGTGCGGGGTGTTTGCCAAGACCGATGTACAGAACCTGTTGAGCCGCAATGTGCCGGTGGCGGATATCTCGGCTTCTGTGTTTCATGCCGTGGCCATCCAGTGCCTGAATACGTTATCCAGGGGATATGACATCCGGCCGAAACTGCTGTTGTGCGGGGGCGTGTTCGCGTTTCTGCCGGAACTGGTCAACGCATTTCTCAGAACCCTGGACCTGTCTGCAGATGATTTGGTGACGCCGGATGAACCCGCCTCCTGCCGGCCATCGGGGCGGCCATGGTCAGCAGACGTCATAAGGCCCTGTGGTCGGTGTCGGGCCTGTTGGAAGAGATGGCCCTGAAACAGGCCCGGTCCCAGGTCCGGGACAACCGTCTGCCCCCCTTGTTTTCCACAAAAAAAGATCGGGAAAGCTGGGAACAGCACCGGCGGCAGATACCGATTCCTCGGACAGCCCTGTCCAATTATTCAGGCACATCCTGTTTCCTGGGTGTGGATTCAGGGTCCACCACCACCAAAATCATTGCCTTGGGCACGGGCAATCAGGTGTTGTTTTCCTGGTACCGAAATAATGACGGCAATCCCATTCAGGCTGTGGTGCAGGGATTGGCCGCTCTGCGCGATGAGATTCGGATTCATCATCCGCATCTGGCCATCGCAAGAACCGCCGTGACCGGGTATGGGGAAGATTTGATCCGAACGGCATTCGGCATGGACATCGGACTGGTGGAAACCATTGCCCATTTTGAGGCGGCAAAGCACATGGATCCGGAGGTGTCGTTTATTCTGGACATTGGCGGCCAGGACATGAAAGCTATTTTTATTCATCATGGTACGATTTGCCGTATCGAACTCAATGAAGCCTGCTCGTCCGGGTGCGGATCATTTATTGAAACCTTTGCCGATTCTTTGGGTTACCGGGTCAACCGCTTTGCCGAACTGGCCATGGAAGCGGCATCTCCCTGTGATCTGGGTACCCGGTGCACCGTGTTCATGAACTCCCGGGTCAAACAGGCATTGCGGGAAAATGCGACGATTTCGGACATCAGCGCCGGGCTTTCGTACGCAGTGGTGAAAAACTGCCTGTTCAAAGTGCTCAAATTGACGGGCATGGCAGAGATGGGAACCCGTATCGTGCTTCAGGGGGGTGCGTGCCGGAACCTCTCTATTGTCCGGGCCTTGGAAAATCTGGCAGATGTTCGTGTCACCTGTTCCGATATGCCGGAAATGATGGGGGCATTCGGTGCGGCCCTGGCAGCGGGGAAATCCGCTGACATCGAACAGGATCATCCCCTGGCAACGTTTGCAGCCATTCATCACCTGGAATCCATTTCTGATTTCAATACCCGCCAGATTGTGTGCAGCGGATGTGAAAACGTGTGTTCGGTGACACGATTTGTGTTTTCCAACGGCCGGTCCTTTTATTCGGGCAACCGGTGTGAAAAGATATTCGGGTCCAAAGGCAGGGACCGGGCAAAGAAAGGGTTTGATTTTGCCGATTTCAAGTACCGGCTCCTGTTTGACCGGAACCTGTCGCCCCACATGATGCCAAAATGGACTGTGGGGATCCCCAGATGCTTGAATTTTTACGAGAATTTTGCCTTTTGGCATGCTTTTTTCGTGCATTGCGGTATTAATATCGTTGTGTCTGGCCCTTCCACCATGGCCATGAGTGATACGGCCAGAGGCAGTATCATGTCCGACAATATCTGTTTCCCAGCCAAACTGGCCAATGCCCATGTCTTGGATCTGGTTCAAAAAGGAGTGGATCGGATTTTCTACCCGATGGTCATGTATGAGCACGATGAATTCCGGAAAGTGGTTAACACGTTTAACTGTCCGATTGTCAGCAGCTATACCGATGTGATCGACAGCAGTCTGGATCAACGGACCCGGAAGGGGATTCCTCTGGACAAACCGGTGATCACGTTCAGGGATGAGGTGCTGCTGACAAAGGCCTGTGTGGCCTATCTGCGGCCCCTGGGGGTGAATACGTCCCGGATCCGGGCTGCCGTGAAAAAAGGGGTGGCCGCGCAAAAGGAATATAGGCAAATGATCCGGGAAAAAGGGGAGCAGCGGGTACGTCAGGCCAAACAGGATCAACGGTTGTTGGTGGTGCTGTGCGGCCGGCCCTATCACATCGATCCGCTGATTAATCAGAAAATTCCCCAGCTCCTGACCGGTTTCGGTGTTGATTTCATCACGGAAGACGCGGTGCCGGACAACGGAACCAGCCGTTTTGACGGCCTGCAGGTGCTGACCCAGTGGGCGTATCCCAACCGGCTGTATCATGCGGCATCCTGGGTGGCAGGCCAACCAAACCATGTCCAGCTGGTCCAGCTTAACTCATTCGGATGCGGCCCGGATGCCGTGGCACTGGAAGAAAACCGGCAGATTCTGGAGGCGGGGGGGAAAAATCTGACCCTTGTGAAGGTGGATGATATCTCCAGCACCGGATCGGTAAGGCTGCGCATCCGTTCCATGGTGGAATCCCTGATACGGCAGGACCGGGAAAAGCGCCAGGAACGCAGGCAGGAAAAGCGGAAGACGACGCCTCATTTTGAGAAAAGAGACCGGAAACGGCAGATCATTGCCCCGTTTTTTGCAGACGATTATTCCGGATACCTGCCGCCGGTGTTTCAGACCGCGGGATATGAGGTCGCGATCCTTCCTCCGCCGGACCGGATGTCCGTCGAAACCGGTCTGAGATATGCGAGCAATGACATATGTTATCCGGCCGTGCTCGTGACCGGGGATATCATCAAGGCGTTGAAATCCGGACGGTATGATCCTGAAAGAATCGCCGTGGGCATCACCCAGACCGGGGGACAGTGCCGGGCCTCCAGTTACCTGTCTTTGATCCGCAAGGCCATGGTGGCGGCCGGATATGGCCAGATACCGGTCATATCCGTGACCAGCGCCCAGGGACTGACCCATCAGCCCGGGTTTGACATCAACTGGCTCAAGTTGATCAAACTATTGTTTGTTACCACCATGTACGCGGACTGCATTGCCAAAATGTATTATGCCACAGCGGTGAGAGAGGTTCAGGCGGGCACCAGCAGCCGTCTGCGGCAAACATATATTGACGCGGCCCATGCCTGTATCCTGACCCGGGATTATGACCGGTTTTTTTCGTTGTTGGATGCGGCGGTTACGGAGTTTAACCGGGTTGAAGTCAATGATCAGGTCGCGGGCAAAATAGCGATTGTCGGTGAGATCTATATCAAATACAATGCGTTCGGCAATCAGTTTTTAGCCGAATTTCTCATGGAAAACCGGGTGGAACCGGTCATGCCTCCGATTCTGGATTATTTTATCCAGGATTTTATCAATTACCGGGAAAACATCCGGGCCCATATCCGGCACCGGAAAATCACCGATATTCTGGGGCGGTTTATTGAAACGTTTCTGAATACGTTTCACAGAAAAATCGATCACCGGTTCAGGCGTTTCCGATTTTACACGCCGTTTCATGACATCCGCCAAGTGGCGCACAAGGCACGTAACATTTTGTCCTTGGTGAATCAGTTCGGTGAAGGGTGGCTCATCCCCGGTGAGATCGCCTGTCTGGCCGAAGACGGGGTGAACCATGTGATCAGTGTTCAGCCGTTCGGCTGCATTGCCAACCACATCGTGTCCAAGGGTGTGGAAAAACGCATCAAAACCCTGTATCCGGACATGAATCTGCTATACCTGGATTTTGATGCCGGTACTTCCGAGGTCAATGTCAGAAACCGGCTGCACTATATGGTGGAATCGGTGAAGGCCCGGCCGGGCAGGCCGGACCGGGCGGTTCGGGTATAGACGGTATTCCGGCGGGTGTCAGTACAGCAGGTTGGGCAGGTACAAAATGATCTGAGGGAACAGGATCAAAATAATGACGCCCACGATCAGGGCCGCCACAAACGGAACCACGCCCTTGAAGATTTTCTGCAGCGGAATGGTCTGCTTGAATATTGTCTGGGCGACTCCATATACCACATACACATTGATGCCGATGGGGGGTGTGATTACCCCCATCTGGGTGATCATCACGATCATGACCCCGAACCAGACAGGATCATACCCCAATTGCTGGACTACGGGGTAAAAAATGGGCACTGTCAGAGTGACAAAGGCCAGCGCATCGATAAAGCAGCCGCCGATCAGATAGATAATCAGAATTACGCTCATTACCAGTACTGCGGGAATCTCCAGACCGGCCACCCATCCGGCGATCTCAAAGGGAATCCTTGTCACGGCCAGAAATTTGCTCAGGATCACGGCTCCCACGATCAGCATCATGACCATGCAGGAGGTGCGAAGGGTCTCCAGAACGGCGTTTACAAATCCCTGCCAGGTGAGCTGCCGACGGACAAGAGCGATCGACAGCACTCCGAAAGCCCCGATGGCGGCGGCTTCCGTCGGGGTGAAAAGGCCCACGAAGATTCCGATAATGACCAGGGCAAAGACCGCCAGGGTTTCTCCCAGCCCCAAGAGGGATTTCAACTTTTCCGCCCATGAAAAGGATTCTCCGGGGGGGCCCTGTTCCGGAGAAATGGTGCAGCGGATGTAAATGCACAGAATGAACAGCAACGTGATCAGCAGGGCCGGAAAAATGCCGGCCACAAACAACGCCCCGATGGACTGCTGAGTCAGGATGCCATAGATGATCAGCACTACGGACGGCGGCATGATCATGCCGATGCTGCCGCCGGAGGCCACGGATCCGGTTGCCAGTTCGTCGTCATAGTTGTAACGTTTCATTTCCGGCAGCCCGATGGTGGCCATGGTGGCGGCGGTGGCCGGGCTGGACCCGCATACCGCTCCGAATGCGGTGCAGGCGGATACCGTGGCCATGGCCAGGCCACCTCTGATATCACCCAAAAATTTATACCCGACGTCATACAGCCGTTTGCTGATGCCCGAATGAAACCCCAGCTGCCCCATCAGAATGAACAGCGGGATGGTGGATAGATCATAAGAGGCCAGGGTTTCATAGACTTCCAGGGCCAGCAGGGCCAGCCCGGCCTCGATATTGATGACATAGGAAAAGCCAACGTATCCCACCAGAGCCATGACAAATGCCACCGGCATCTGTGTGAGAAACATCAGAAGCATGATGATGATACCGATAATACCGATGAGAGTCGGGCTCATTTTTCATCCCCTTTCCGCAATGCTGTAATGTCGTGAAACATGGCTTCCACGATGGTGACGGAAAAAATCAACAACCCGAAGCCAAGGATATACGCGATGTAATAGGTGGGAAATTTCAGGCTCATGGACACTTCTCCCATCTGTCTGAGTTCAGCGGCATGCAGAAACATCTGCCAGGTGATCAGACCGAAAAGGATCAACGTCAACGTCCGGGTGATCAGCCGGACCCAGGTCTGGGTTTTTGGGAGGTGGTCTGCATCAGAATTTCGACGCCCACATGACCGCCGATCTTATAGGTATAGGGCAGGGCTCCAGCCACGATGACGGTGGCCAGAAATCCGACGATTTCAACGGATCCGAAAATCGGGTGTTTGAAACACCGTCCAATGACATCCACAACCGTCAACAGCATCATGCCCACTAGGGCGATGCCGCCGATGAGTTTCATGGTATTGGATAGTTTGGTAAGTGTCGAAGCGATCAGTTTCATGGATAATCCTGTGTCAAAAATTATTGTCGGTTAAGGCTGAGCCACTTTTGTCTGAATGAAATCGATGATGGTTTTGCCGTCGATGCCCCGTTTTGCCACATTTTGAATGTAGCTCTGGAGCAAGACCGATACTTTTTCGGCCCATCGGCTGGATTCTTCTGCAGTCTGTGAAATGACGGTGCCGCCTTTGGACAGAAAGAACGCCATGCCTTTCTCGTCCGCCTCATCCCAGGCCCGGCCGTGTTTCTGTGCAAATTCTTTGTTGATATCTGTGATGATTCCCTGCTGTTTGCGGGTCAGCTGATGCCACCTTTTTTGGTTCATGAACACGGCAAAGGTTGTGGTGTACGCGCTGGTAAAGTTCTGAATCATGAATTTGGACACTTCTCCCAGCTTCCAGCCGTTGTTGGCTTCAATGGGATGGGCCGACCCGTCCACCACACCTCGTTGAAGCATCTGGTAGGTTTCCGCCATGGACTGACCCACCGGGGTCCCGCCCAGAGCGGCGATTACTTCTCCGCTGGTGCCGGTTCCCCGGATTTTCAGCCCTTTGAGATCTTCCAGGGTATGTATCGGCTTGTTCCGGGTATGGATTATGCCGGGGCCGTGGGCATGCAGATACATCACTTCGGTGTTGTGCAGCTCTTCCGGATCGAACCGTTTCAGTACTTTGTTGGCCACGGTCGTGGCCTGGACCCCGGAGGTGTATCCCATGGGCAGGTCAATGGCTTCCAGTACCGGAAAACGGCCTCTGGAATAGGCGATGGCGGTCATGCCGATGTCTGCCACTCCCTTTGCCACGGCAATATAGGTCTGCTGGGGCCGGGTCAGGGTGGAAGCCGGAAAATAGTTGAACACAATCTCGCCGTTGGTCTGTTTTTCCACTTCCTTGCACCAGCTTTCTGCCAGTTGGCTGTGAACATGGGTGGGCGGAAAGAAGTTGGAATAGGTCAGCCGCGTCTGGGCATCGGCTGGCGAGGTCAGAAAAAGGGTGGTACAGAAAATTAGAAACAATGAAACCGATCGTGTTCGCATTCACTCTCCTCCTCAAATCAGCGGGACCGGTCTGACGTATGCTTTTTCTCAGATGGCCCCTGCCGGTTACATGTCGCCGTTTTAGTGTCACAATGTAACTATATTGTAGCACCGGTTAGAGGCTATACCGAATGAACCCGGCGGTTGTCAATAAAAATTCGGATCTGTTCGAGAATTTTTTGAGAAAATGGTTGATAAGTCAACCGTTTTCTGATCGGCAATTGAACCCGGGAACCTTAGGTTTTTATCTTGATGATTTCCCGGTCACGGCAGACACCATCCACTTGTAGCTCCACATGGTCCCAGTTTATCGGCGGCGGCACAGGAAATACGACCCAGTTGAAATTCGGGGATTCAGAATTGAAATATGGAATGTTCCAGGATTTACCCATCCGCATCACCGCCTTTGCTTGGACAAATAGCTAAAGGCTGTCCATATATCGCAAAAGCGACTGGTTGGCGGGCAGAAACGGAGCCAGGCCCTTGACGGCGGTCAACGCAGACACCATATGGCTGTCATTTAAATACCGGTACCCTGTCGGGTATGCCATCCGTCCGTCATTTCCCCAGATGAACTTGGGGGCCAGGTTGAAGAAAGCGATTTCATTGATGGTCCAGGCATCGTCTGATGACCCGGCTGGCTGCAGGATAAGCTGTCGTGATCCGGGGTTGAATGAAACGATAATTTCATGTAAGTGTTTAAAGTCGGCAGTGGATCAGGGCGGTAACCAGGGCAGTGACAATAGCAGCGGACCGGGAAATGGAGAGAAAAAACACCAGATGAATGTGAAATACTGCAGTGCCTGCGGAGCGGAAATGACGATCAGGGTGCCAAAGGATGACGACCATGCCCGGCCGGTGTGTGATCGATGCGGCCATGTCCATTATGACAATCCCAAACTGGTGGTGGGCTGCATCCCGGTGCTCGGAGATCAGGTGCTGCTGTGCAAAAGAAATATTGAGCCACAGAAAGGAAAATGGACCCTGCCGGCCGGTTATCTGGAGAACGGGGAAACCGTTCAGGAAGGGGCGGTGCGCGAAACCCTGGAAGAAACCCGGTCCCGGGTGGACATCATTGCCCCTTACCGCATGTTCAATCTCGTATTTGTTCACCAAATCTATTTGATGTTCCGGGCAAAACTGCTGGATAACGATTTTGGCCCCACCAAGGAAAGCGCAGCAGTGCAGCTGTTTCGTGAATCAGAAATCCCTTGGGAAAATATCGCGTTCGAGTCGATTCGCCAGACCCTGGCAGACTTTTTTTCAGACCGGTCCGACCAGGCATATCCCTTCGAAATAAAGCAGATCATGCCCCCAAAACAACACGTCGATCCGGCCTGATCCGAACCGGTATTACAGGATATCCTTCAGGATCTCGAACCTCTCGAACGGCGGCATTACACAAGCCCCGGAAAAATAGGTTTTTGCGATTTCCAGCATGTGTTTTGCCTGGGCCGTACCGGTGCGGATAGGATCAACCGATTTCTCCATTTCCCGGCGAAGGGGTTCGGGCACGGCAATGCCGTCCACCTTGTCATGAAGAAATGTCGCGTGCCTGAAAGACAACAGCGGCAGGATTCCCATGATTTTGGGCACCGGCAGATGTGCGCATGCATCCGCCAGGGTTTGGGCCGTGGGTTCGTCATATACGGGCTGGGTGACGATGAACCGGGATCCGGCCGCCACCTTTTTTTCCAGGCGTTTGACTTCATTTTTCAACCCGTTGCGCTCCGGCCGGAAATCCAGAACAGCGCCTGCGGTCAGGCCGGATTCGTTGCCCAGGGTGATCAGCTGATACACAGTCACATCGTTCACTGCGGTGGCGCCGTCCTTTTGTCGGCCGGCGGACGGGTCTCCGGTGATGGCGATCAGGGTGTCGATGCCTAACGCTTTTGCCCCCCACAGTTCGGCTTGAAGACCCAGAAGATTATGGTCCCGCACCGTCAGGTGCAAAATGGCGGGTTTGCCGGTTTTCTGATGCAGCAGATGGCAGAACACCGTGGCAGACATCCGGGGCTTGGCCACGGGATTGAAGGCCACGCTGAATCCGTCAAAAGCCAGACCTGAAATGGCGGCCAGCTTGTCCAGAAGATCTGCGGGGTCGTTGCCGGCCGGAGGTACCACTTCGATGGTGATGATAAATTTTTCCGGGTCAGAGATCATAAAGGACATGGGATGATCCTCCTCGTGTCAATCGGGTTAACAGGCCTGAACAGTATGCCCTGAATCCGGTGCCGGGTCAAATTAAAGGTTGAAACCCGAAGCAGCCGACTTATTATCCGGGGTAGAACCCATGGCGGTCAGCCCCATGGCGGTTTCCTTGATGAAAAGGGGAACATGGCTGCTGATTGGGTGTTCGGGGTGACCGGCATAGTTAAAAAACAGAAAAATTAAATGGTGCATAAGGGTTCAGCTGTTCGAAATTTTTGGATAACAGTCGCTGACATCACTATTCTTTTTTGGTTTTTATATGAAACTCTGCGGTCACGGGAAAGTGGTCTGAGGGATACTGGCTGCCTTTATGGAAGGTCAGTACCCGCCGGGAAACCGGCCGAATTTCGCCTCTGTACAAAATCCAGTCGATGTGCCGGCCGTCGGAATTGCCGGTGAAACCGTGAAATGTGCCCGGGGGACCAGCGCTAAACACCTCCTTAAACCCGTGGGACTGAAAGGCTTTGAACGCGGATGAGCTGTGACCGGTATTGAAATCACCGGTGATAACCACAGGCAGTCCAGGCGGAAACCGTTTCAGAAAACCGGCCACCAATCCGGCACTTTTGGCCTGGACCTCTGGGTTGAAATCAAAATGGGTATTGGCCATCAACAGATTTGTGCCCTTTTTTTCAAACCATCCCGCCACACACTGCCGGGGCCAGCGGGATCCGGGCATTTTGGACGGGATATCGGGAAACCGCGAGATGAAATGGTGTCGATGCCCCAGGCAGGTCCAGTCTTTGTGAAAAAAGACCATGTTGGACTGCCACCAGGGATGGTTCCGGTTGTACCAGCCGATGTGGCGGTATCGTTTCAGGGTGGTTTTTAAAAACTCCGCCTGAAAATGGTTCACCTCCTGGAATCCGATAAAATCAGTGTTCATCGGTTCCAGAAAATTTTTGACCACATCCCTGCGCCTTTCCCAGCGGTTTTTTCCGTCTTTTGCCAGGCCGAACCGCAGGTTCATGGTCATTACACTGAAGGATGCGGGATCTGCTTTCATTTGCTCCCATCTCTGGTGTTTCCGTTCTATTCAGGATGCGATATTCTTGATTATCTGTCAACGTTTCCATTGGCTTTCCGGGATGGGCCGAAGAGAGAAACTCCCTTGCATTTTGCCTGGTCATCCCTATACTGCATAATTTGGTTGAATCAACTTTGTCCGGACAGGGCAGGTTTTTAAATATATTTCCGGCCGCCTGGCTTATCCAGTGCGGCCGGTGAAGATAAAGGAGAAAAAAAGTGAGTAAACGCGTGATTGTTGTCGGTGCGGTGGCATTGGGACCCAAGGTGGCGTGCCGGCTCAGGAGGCTGGATCCTGAGGCGGAAATTACCGTGATTGACAGGGACAATCTGATATCCTACGGGGGATGCGGGATTCCCTATTATGTTGGCGGGGATATCAATGACCTGGAAGGGCTTTGTTCCACCTCTTCCCATGTGTTGCGGGACCCGGCATTTTTCAGGTCCAGCAAAGGGGTGACGATCCTGCCCCGGGTGGAGGCGGTGTCCATTGACCGGGAGGGGAAAACGCTACATGTCCGTCACCTGGACACGGAAAAGAAGGACATGCTGGCTTATGACAAACTGGTCATCGCCACCGGGGCCACGCCGGTGAAGCCGCCGATTCCAGGTGCGGATCTGCCCCGGGTGTTCACCGTGTCCAACCTTCACTCGGCGAAGGATATCAAAGAGGCCATCTCCGGAGGAAAAGTGGGCCGTGCCGTGGTGATCGGGGCAGGTGCCATCGGTATCGAGATGGCCGAGGCATTGACCGATCTGTGGGGCGTGGACACCACCATTGTTGAAATGGCTGACCAGATTCTGCCGGCAGCCCTGGGAAAGAACATGTCCAAAGTGGTGGAGATGAAACTGAAGCAGAACGGGATCGCGGTCATGCTGTCCCGGAAAGTGGATAGAATCGACGGGGATAAGGCATCCGGGGTGACATCTGTGGAAGTCGGGGGAAAAACCCTGCCCTGCGATCTGGTGGTCATGTCCGCCGGGGTCCGGCCCAACACTCAGTTTGCACAAGATGCCGGACTGGCCGTGGGCCGTTCCGGTGCCCTGCTGGTGGACCGGGGGCTTCGCACCACAGATCCGCATATCTATGCCGGCGGTGACTGCGTGGAACTCAGAAACCTGGTCAACGGTGAGAACATGACCATGCCGTTAGGGTCTTTGGCCAACCGACAGGGCCGGATTATTGCCAACAACATTCATGGCCGGGCTTCCAAATTCAAGGGCACCGTGGGCACTTTCTGCATCAAGGCGTTTGACATGGCTGCGGCCAGAGCCGGATTGACCTTTGCCCAGGCCCGGACCATCGGATACGATCCGGTCCATGCCGTGGTGGCTCAGTCGGACAGAGCCCATTTTTATCCCTCGTCCCGGATCATGTACATTCATCTTATTGCCGACCGGAAAACCCGGCGAATCCTGGGGATCGAGTCTGTGGGCGGGCAGGGTGACGCGGTCAAGGCCCGGGTGGATGCGGTGGCGCCCCTGCTCTCCGCCGGTATCGATGTGGACGAGATTTGCTCCCTTGAAACCGGGTATGCCCCGCCCTTTGCCTCGGCCATGGATATTATCAACAATGCCGGCAATGTGCTGGACAACATTCTGGAGGGGCGGAACATTCCCATGGATCCCGTGGATTTTGTCCAGGCATTTGCGAAAGATGAGGTTCAAGTCATCGATGTCAGGGATCCCAAGGAAGCAGCCCCGTTTATCGAAAAATACAAGGACAGATGGATGAATATTCCCCAGGACCAGCTTCGGGACCGGCTGGATGAGGTGCCGTCCGACATCCCGCTTTGCCTGGTCTGCGGTACCGGAGCCCGGTCCTATGAGTGCCAGGTATTACTCAATCAGAAAGGGTTTGGCAATGTCTGCAATGTCCAGGGAGGCCATGCCATGATCCTGGCGGTAGCACCGGATTTTATTGACTTTTGTTAATACAGATCAAAGGGAGGTATATAGATCAGGCAAGTCAACGGTGACAGTGGAATAGTCATGGCAGCAGTGATTCAGATGACTGTGCCGGCTGTAACTTTCGTCTAAGTCCTCTGACCTTGTTTTGAGCATAAAGCGCTGTTAGTTTTACGCACGGTTTATTTCAAAAGAGATGAACAAACACCTAAGAATAAAATGAATATCTGCATGGTCAGCAATACCTACCTGCCCCATGTGGGCGGGGTGGCTCGGTGATGCGTGTCTGATGATGAATGCTCCGCTGGGCTTGGGCCTATCACAAAGATGCGAACGCCTGATCCAGGGGTTTGCCGGCCGGCGGAAACTGGGCGGGTATTTCCAGCCTCCCGGGTATAAAAAACACCGGGCCATACCGCCATCACCCTACCGTCGGATGGATGCGGGGCTGCGGGATCCCTAGTGGCTGATTATCCATTGCAGATCCCCCCCCATAGCGATGTCAGAATCATGAACACCCGGTCTTGTCTCATGGCCCATTGTCCTTTTGGCAATGCCTTTTTCCAGGATATGATTCATTCCGGCATCAATATTTACCTGACCCTGACCCATGGCCCAGACCTTTTTGCGCAACCGGGACACCCGTCACAAAGACTTGATCCATACGGTTGCAAATCTGGTATCCCCCACAGGCCAGTGGCCAGAGGCCATTAATCCGATGACCGGCAGCGGATGCATGGGAGACGGCCAGCATGGCTGGGCAGCAGCACCATGACCGGATGGACCTGAAATATGGGCCCACAAGGTATCTATCTTTTCATTATCCCTGCCGCAAAGATATTTGATTCGCCTGCATCAAACCTCCTCTCGCCGGTTGCCGGTATCTTAAGGGAAAAACAGTGTATAGGTTAAATTTTAGTTCAGGTCATCGGACAGAGGATTGACGGAATCGGGACCCGTTCGTATGAAAGCAATGCTATGATCGGAGTCGAATTGGATTTTTTTGATCTTGATTGACATGTATCAAGGAAATGGCCATGTTACGTGTTATATCATCCTGACTGACAAATTGACAAAAAGATCGATAATCAGTAACCAGAATATTCAAAAAGGTCATAACGATGGATACAATGACACTGACCCCGGAATGCAGCGACAATTTCGCCGGCATGGTGGAGGAAATGAGTCGGTCAAATCTGAGCCGCTGCTGGCACTGCCTGTGCTGCAGCGGCGGGTGCCCGTTTGTACAGGATATGGATATTCATCCCAACCGGGTCATCCGCATGGTTCAGCTGGGCATGAAACACCATGTGCTGTCCTGTTCCGCCATCTGGCTGTGTGTGGGCTGCAACACCTGTTCCATGGAATGTCCCAATGCGGTGGACATGGCTGCGGTGATGGATGCTCTTCGCCGCATCGCCATCCAGGAAAAAGCGGTCATTGCAGAGCCGGCAGTGCTGTCGTTTCATCAAAAAGTGATTGATTCCATTTCCCGGTATGGCCGGACCCATAAGCTGGAAATCATGATGCGATATAAACTGTCTGAAAAAGATTTTTTCTCGGACATGGATCTGGGCCTGAAAATGCTGTCCAAACGGAAACTGGACCTCATACCCTCCACAGTAAAAGACCGGCATCAGATCCAGGATCTGTTCAAACTGGCAAAGGAGTTGTCATGAGCTTTTCTTGCAGGGAACTGAACTATTTCCCGGGGTGCTCCCTGGCCACTACCGCAAAGGAAAATAACGCCTCGTTAACTTATTTTCTGGAACAATTTGATATCCGGTTGACGGAAATCCCGGACTGGAACTGCTGCGGATCATCGTCCACCCACAGTATCGATGGCGGCCTTGCCCTTGCCCTTGCCTCCCGGAACCTGTTTCTGGCCCCAAAGGACAAACCGCTGCTTATCGCCTGTCCGGGATGCCATCTCCGGCTGAGAGAGGCAAAATGGACCCTGGGTACGAATGCTGAAAAAAGATGCAAGGTGGAAGAGCATTTCGGGGAACCGTTTCACGCCGATCTCAAACTGTTGCATTTTTTTGAGCTGCTGGCGGACATGAGCGGTGCCGGGCTGTTCAAAGACCAGACCGGCCGGCTGAAAAATCTGAAAATCGCCGCCTATTATGGATGCATGCTGGCACGGCCTCCCCGGATGAACAAACAGCCCAATCATCACGGGTTGATTGAAAAGACCATGAGGGCTCTGGGCGGAGATCCGGTGCAATGGGGATATGCTGGGACCTGCTGCGGCACGTTTCTGTCCGTCAGCCGGCCGGCCATCTCTGCCAGGCTGGTGAACCGCATCATGAAAGGGGCCGTTCAATCCGGTGCGGAATGCATTGTCACGGCCTGCGCCATGTGCCATCTCAATCTGGAGATCCGGTGTGCCCCTGAAAACCGGATTCCGGTATTTCATTTTTCGGAAATTCTATCTCTGGCCAGGGATGGAAAAGCCTCCAGAGAATGGTTGAAACGTCATTTGATCGATCCGGCCCCGGTATTGAAAACCCGGTGGCAGATGTGAGCAGTACCGGTTTGTCCCGGGAATATTCAGTTTTTTGTGAACATTTTCTTTTTTGCGGTGTCTATCCTGGTAAATAACGTTGCAGAATTGTCTTTACAGAAACAGGGATTGACCCGTAACATAAAAAAAGGAGAATGAAAAATGAAAATGCTGATTTCGATCACCACCGCGGCTACCATGTTCATCTGCCTTTCTACGGTCCCGGCCCATGCTGACCGGAAAACCACGGAAGGATTTCTGCTGGGGATCGGCGCTGCCGTGCTGGGAACCGCCATTTATCAGAGCCTGGATCGGTCCCCGGAATACCGTACCCCTCAGCGGCATCACGGACCGCCTGCGTTTGAACGCGGTCGTCGATGCCGGGAGGACCGGCGGTTTGTTACAAGACCCGGCAAGCCCCGGAAAATTGAGCGGATCTGGGTGGCCCCGGTATTTGAAACCCGCTGGAATCCGGGCCATTACAACCGTAAAGGGCATCGGGGCAGGGGCCGGTATGAAACATTCAAGGTGCGGGATGGATACTGGGAAGAACGCCGGGTGCGGGGCGGGCACTGATCCGGGCAGAACAGGCGACGGTGCGGGCAATGGGCGGCTGCAGAGACAGATGCTGTCAAAGATGGAATCATGGATGAACAACACCTGGTGGAACAGCTCAGGCAGGGAGACCAGAACGCATTTACCGTTCTGGTCAACACCTTTCAGAAGCGCCTGCTCAAGGTGGCGTACGGCATTACCCTGGATTCGGAGGAAAGCCGGGAAATTGTTCAGGAGGTGTTTATTACCGTGTTTAGACAGATCCATACATTTCGTCAGGAAGCCACTTTGTATACCTGGTTGAGAAAAATGACAGTTAACCATTGCCTCAATTGGAAACGCAGGTGGAAACGGCGGTTCCGGTGGCATCATGATCCGATCTCTCAGGGAAATGCCTCTGGTATTTCTCAGGAAGATACACCGGTGGAAACACCGGAAACCCTGGTGCAGAAAAAGCAGTTCCGGGAACGGCTTATGGATGCGGTCAGACACCTGCCAGAAAAAACCCGGACCGTTTTTGTGCTGTATGCGCTGGAAGGGCTGTCCTATGAAGAGATTGCAGTTTTTCTTCAGATCAGGAAAGGCACGGTGGCTTCGCGGCTGTATCATGCCCGGAAACAGATGGCCAAGGTCCTGAACTCGAAAAAAAACCAGGAGAACCCGGTATGACAACTTCATGCGGCAGATATTCGGAAAAACAGATCAGCCGGTTCATTGACGAAGCGCTTTCCCGGAAGGAGCTTGAGGAACTCCGGGAGCACCTGGACTCCTGTTCCGCGTGCCGGGATCTGGCCGAACAATTTCTGGAAGTGACCAGAACCTTTGATGTACTGACTGAACCGCTCTGCACAGGTATCGATCCGAAACGCTTGTACCGGACCATGCAGCAACCACCGGCAAACCAGGCCGGATCCCGGGCAGGAATGTCTTTCAGAAGTCTGTTCCGTCCGTTTCCTTTGTTCCGGCCGCTGCTGGCTGCGGCATCAGCTTTGCTGCTGCTGATCGGCGGGATCGCTCTGATGAATGACGGTATTTCATCGGACAATCCCAGTGCTATTGTCACATCCATCGATACCGAGTATACTGCGGTCATGATTCTTGAAACGCCCGACACGCATCATACCATTATCTGGTATTCAGAGACCTGACCATGAAAAGGAGGGATATGTTCAGTTCTATCCGGTGGATCCAGCTGACCATCATCGTTGCCGCGGGCGTGATCTGGTGCTGGTGCCCGGCCCAGACCGCCTTTGCACAAAATCAGGTCATCACCCATGTCAAGGTGATTCACGCGTCCACCCGGTCCCGGACCATTGATCCGGCATTGCGCCGGATCGTGCCTGAACTGGAATCCGTGTTCCGGTACACGGGGTACACCCTGCTGAAGGACCGGACCCTGTCTCTGGCATTTCATCAGCCCGGGCACATCCCTCTTCCGGACCGCCGGACCCTGGTGTTGACCCCCACAAGCAGCCAGGGCCGCAGAATCCAGTATGACATCCGGATTCAGAACGGAAACGACACGGTGTTTCAAACCCGGGTCCTGCTCAAAAACAACCGCAGCATGACCATCGGCGGTCCCCGGTCCGGTCACGGGGTTCTGTTGTTTCATATCACCGGGTCCCTGCAGTGAGATTCAGGATATCCGGTTTATGGCCATTGTTTTTCCCGGTCATTTCGGCAATTCATGGATTGCAAAAATGATTGCAGGTTATTTTTTTTCCAAGCCACCCTGATTTTTTTCGAATATTACATCTGTGAAACTGAATGGCACTCAGTGATCTGCCCAAAAGTTCCGAAATTTCTTTGGTGCTTTTCCCTTCCCGGATCAGATTGGCAATCTGAATTTCTCTGGACGTCATGCAGAGATGGCTGGTGGAGAATTTTCTGGAAAACGGAGAGGTGATATCGGTCAGGTTTGATTTCAGGTTGTTGATGTCCACGTGGGTACCGATGGCTTGAACCGGGTTGCCTTTGTCATCTCTTCGGGTCACACGGCCATGACCCAGGATCCGTTTCCAATGGCCATCTTTTGTCCGGGCCCGATACTGTTGTTTGTAATATGGGGTCAATCCGGCAAAATGATCATTCAATGCTTTTTCAACGCGGGGCCAGTCATCGGGATGAGTGATTTGGTCCCATTTGGTAGGAGTTCTGCCGGATGCGAAACTGGTGGATATCACAAAATCCGGTAACCACCCGGAAGCCGCAGAAGGGAGATATCCTCAGCCTCAACTGTTTTTCCATGATCTCAGGTTATTATACGGCGCTCGAGAGAACCCTGTTCCTGGAATCGTGTACCGACCGGGAGCTTGAAATCTGGGAAGCCAATGTGGCGGTTCATAAACGGGGGCTGGAGCTGATTAAACTCGTCGCGCGGTGCTGCGACATCGCGTTTGAGCTGAACAAGGTGTTATAGAAATACGATCTGCTGTAGTACCGGACATTCGGGTACGGGCATTCATTTGGCACGTTGTGTCATTATTATGGCCGGGAAGCCGGACTTGAACTGCGCGAGGATATCGGAATCGTCCTTGCGCCCAACATGGTGGTGGTGTCCATGGAACCCATGGTCATGCTGCCGGAAGGGCTTGAAGGGGTCGGCAGCGCGAAATCGCCACCCCTGGGGTGAGATGGATTTTCAGGGTTGATCTGGTAGCGGTCCTGGTTGGTTTTGCACTGGTGTCTGATATGGGTGGCCGCCGCGATATCCATGTGAACGCCGGACAGGGCATCCCGGGCCTCATGCCGCCGGCCGCAGCCCAGATATCACCAGCAGTTGATTTTCCGGGTCATGATGGTTTATTCCCCGGCCAGAAGGGTGTTGAGGTCGCGAGCCAGAGTTTTGTGGGCGGCAAAAACTGTTTCAGCGGATTCGAACCACTGTCCCTTTCCTCCTGAGAAAGGAATTGTTCCGCATGGGGAAAAAGATCCGGTCTTCCATGCCGATGCAGCAGCGACACGTACACGCTGACATTTTCCGGGACCCGGGTGATGTAAATGGGCCTTCTTCTTTTATGTCAGGTGGTATTTCTCCCGCAGTGTGGGACAGGGCACGGGTCAGTTCAAACGCCTTTTCCACGGTTTTTTCCCTGTCCTTGTTCACCAGGCAGCAGGTGGCGGGTGATATCAGGCTCTGGGCCAGGATCTGATCCATGGGAACCCCTTTTTTGTCCAGGGACTGCCACACGGTTTTGAGCCGGAACGCCAGCAGGTCCAGGTTTTCCGTTTCAAAGGTATCCATGCCCGTGGGCACGATCCCCCACACCAGGATGCCGCCTCTGTCCAGAAACCGTTTCACCGACCGGGTGCTGGCGCCGAAGATATCGGCATTGGTATAGATATCTAGGGACAGAATATCCATGTCCAGGCCCAAAAGGAAATCCCAGTCCGGGTTCCCGCACAGGTGGATGCCCCGGGGCCGGTCAACGGTGGAGAAAAACAGATCCAGGTCCTGCTTGGCCTTTTGTTCCCCATACCCGGACAAGGCGGAAAACACGAACTGCATGCCCGGCTCGTCAATGAACATGAACGCATCGGGGTTTTTCTGCTTGAGCTTTGACAGCTGCACATTGATGCGCTTTGCCATGAATTCGAACATGAACGGCCGCACTGTGTCGTCAAACAGAATGGGCCGTTCGTCCTGGTCCAGGATGTTGAATCCGAAGCTCACCGGCCCTTCCAGCTGGCCCCTGACAGCCGCCCGGTCCGACAGGTCCAGGTCCAGAAACCGGTGATATACCGCGGAATAGGTGTTGCTGATATCAAAATATTCCGGGTTGTCAAAATGGTCCATGGCTGCTTCAAATTCTTCCACAAACCGGTCCATGGAAAACCGCAAGGTTTTTTTTCCAGATCCAGGATAATTCCTGGAAAATGTTCGGCCGCCTGGACATACATGTCTTCGTAATAGGAATAATTGGGCAGCTGAGGCCAGAACGGAATGTCCAGGGTCAGGGCCGCGTCCAGGGCCCGTTCCACATCCGTGTGGGGCATCACCGCCATGGCCGTGGTCAGAAGATTGCCGGGGATGGTCATGTCACTCTCCTTTCATCTCAATGGACGGTGCCGTTTGAGTGCGTTTTGCCTTCAAAGCCTGAATCATTTTTTTTATTTTTTCAACATCAATTTCCGGGTGTCCGCCTATCGGAACAGATGGAGAGCGGGTCACATGAGCCAGGTAGGCTTCCTTGGGGATACGGTTGTGCCAGTTGCCTGACAGCCGGGCTGCGGCAATGCCGGTGACAAACAGAACGGCGATGACCATGCCGGGAAGGGCATGCCGGAAGGATGAACGGGCCGGGGGCAGAGAAAACTGGATCGCATTTTTTCCGGACACACCGTGACACAGGACAGGCAGGCAGAGCATTCCGGCGATCGAATCTTTTGTTTTTTCCGGATCTGAATCCGGCCGGGGCAGTGGTGCTCGCATGCGCCGCATTGGATGCAAAGATCCGGGTCTCTTTGAATGCTTCCAATGCTCAAAAATCCGAGAACACTCAGTGCTGCTCCATAAGGGCACAAATACCGGCACCAGAAATAAGGTATCCCAAAAGACAGTCCGATCAGACCCAGCATTACTTTGAGCGCCAAAGGAGAGATGTCAGTGAAAAATGCCAGCATCTGGATATCGGCAAACCGGTTGTAGGGGCTTTGGATGAACTGCTCGATGGCCGGCGGCGGCATTTTGTAAAAGATATAATAAATGAAAAATCCGGCCAGCAGGTATTTCAGGCTTCGCAAACAGGTATCGATCCATCTGGGCAAAGCCAGGGTCCGGTGAAACAGCCGGAAGTGAAATTTAGCCAGGATATCGGACAGCAGACCGAACGGGCACACCCAGCTGCAAAACCCTTTTTTGACCACAAAGGCTGTGGAGCAGACGATCAGAAAAATCACCAGCGGATGGGTGAATATCATTGATGGTCCCGGTAACTGCCATGTGCTTCAGACTGACCAGGGCGCTGATGGGAAGAAACGCCTCCACCCCCGGAGGCCGGTTGAAATCCGGAACGATCCCTTTTTCCAGGAGAAAGACAAACCATGTGAACTGAACGCCGACGGCAAGGACGATTCCCAGAAATATCAGCTGAAACCAGCATCTGACGGAGAAGAATGAACCGGAAAGAGATTTTTTGCCTGTCATAAGTGTTTATCCTGTTATTTATACAGAGTCATGTGTCCACTTGTAACAGCGCCGGATGCCAGGTGCATTGATTCAGGTCAATTTTTTTAAAGAATTTTTTTTCTCCGGGTGATCCGGGTCATCCTGGGTCAGATACCGGACCAGAACATTTGTATCCAGTCCTATCATACGGCTCCAGAACCTGTTCTGACGGCATGTTCCATTTCTTCCAGGGAAACCGGCTTGGATGGTCTGGGGAACATTCCCTTGAACTGACCGACCTGGATCTGTTTGGGTATCAGCCGAACGCTCTGATCACTTTCAAAAACGAACTCAACCCGGTCTCCAGCACAGAGGCTGAGTTTTTCCCGTAAGGCCTTGAGCAATGTAATCTGACCTTTGCTTGTCAATGTGGCATGCATGGCATTCTCCGATTTATCCTTTTCCTTGCTTTACAGTAAGTTTTTTCCGTCATATTGCCAATAAGGCTGTCCGGTTCCGGGGTCTTCTGGTGCGGGGTTTGGAAGATCAGGTAATTCAGCGCGGTTCAAGTTGACGGCAGAAATGGTCCTGGACCGGGAAATGACGGCGGCATTCCGAATCGTTTTTCAAGGTGGTAGCTTGGCCGTCTGCTATACTGATAGTTTGTCCCAACGAAGCACATGGGCGACCACCATGCCTGAAATAAATCCGGCAGCCAGGTTCGATGCCAGGGTGATACCCAGAATCAGTGTGACGACAAACAGGTCTTTGCGCTGATCGATGTCCATCATTGCAAGAGTCAGCTGTGCACCTGCGAATATGAGCAACACCCCAAGGATAGACATGGGGATTAAATTGAATACCTGAACGATACTGTTTCCGAAAACAACAGCCAGGCTCACAAACAGCACACCGATCATGAGATTGGAACCAGCCGTCCGTGCGCCGAAGCGATAATGGGCAGCCAGCCCTCCGGCACCGTGGCAAAGCGGCATCCCTCCTAAGCTGAAACTGAGAAAGTTGGCCAATGCCATACTCACGCATGCCTTTCGGTTTGTCAGGTTCGATGATTTTTCAGCGAAGTATTCATTGGAAAGATCCGTGTATGCGATGACTGCATTCCCCAGAGTCATGGGCAGCTGGGGGAGCACTAAAGCAAACAGGGCAAAGGTGAAATCTGCTCTGGCCGGAAAGTCAAAAGGAAACAGCCGAGGCAGATGAAATCCAAAGGTGATGCTGTTGATATCACTTTTTATCCCGAAAAACAGGCCCAGCAGAAGCCCGCCGGCCACAACAATCAAACCGGCCGGATATTTCCGGCTGTCCAGCAGAAGCAGGGTCACAATGGCAGCGATGATCCCGATGATGACGCTGATTGGAATGCCGGCCAGGGCCTGTACGGTAAGGTGGGGTTCCACCGCCTCCTTCAGAGCCTGGTATTTCGAACTTCCCATGATGAACTTGACTCCTCCGGAAATCAGCAATGCACCGGTAGACAGTTGCACACCCCGAACCACCGGTTTCGGGGTGAATTTCCGGATCAAGTCGATGGCCCCGGTCAAGCCTACGATCAAAAGAAACACTCCCATGAGAAATCCGGATGCCAGGATCTGCTCGGCGCTCATGGCCGTGGCAATGGCATAGGCACCGATGACCTTCATGGGCTGGACCGGAACGGTCATGCCAAAGTAAGTCCCGGACAGGACGTAGAAGAGCCCTATACTGATAAACAATCCCACCGGGCTGAGACCATTGAACAGCACCATGGCGATGGCTATGGGAAGCAGTGTGCCCAGATCCCCCAGAGAACCGGCCAGTTCCATTCGGTTAAATTTGTAACGCTCAGACATGGGTCATCTCCCTGATAGTCACGTAAAATTTTATAATCGTGATAGTATAGCCATTGACAAGCGCGGTCAAGTATTTTATTGAATGGTTTTATCAACAGATTGTAACGGCAAGCACTTTTTTGAAAGCCGGGAAGACCGAAATGGCGGATCAAAACGATATTTTTGATAGCCCGGAATGGGTATTAACGGACACAACAGATCACAGCCGGATTATTTCCGTGGATCATACAGCCCCATGCCTGGATACGGCTCATCTGTATCAGCTGGAGCAGGCTTTTCGAAAGTGGGCAGTTGATTCACCCCGCTCAGACGTCCGGCTTTCCCGCCTCAGGATTCTGATCACGTTTTTGCTGATCCGGTATACCGGGGCCAAACTCAATGAGGTGCTGGGAGTCAACCCGTTGACAGACATCGACACGACGCATCATGCGGTGACCTATGGCATCACCGGGCCTGACACCGGTTCGAAATCCAGGAAGGTCCATCTGTCGGAAAGCCTGTGTCATGAGATTCTGGAACTGATCCGCACGCCGCTGTTCAAGGCAAAACAGAGCCGGACGTCTGATCTGGATCCGGGATTTGTGCGCCGCAAATTTTATGAACGGGCTGCTGACTGCGGGTTTGCCAAGGAACTGGCCGGCCCGGAAGCGATCCGCAGGGCCAGGGCCGTTGAATTGATGCAGGGCAATCTGCCCTTGCCGGCGGTCCAGAAAATTCTGGGGCACACATCCGCGGACCTGACGTCGTCCTATGTCACGTTTTCAGAATCCGAGATCCAGGACACTGCCCGGCGTTTCATGGAAAAGGAGTCCGGCCGCAGAACCAGTGCCAGGAACGCTTTTTTCTGTAAAGTGACTGATATTCTTACCGGATGCATTCAGACCCGGGTGGAGATGGTCACCATGGACGGCTATCCGGTGGTGACGGTGATCACCAATGACAGTGTGTACCGGTTGGGGCTGGTTCCCGGCAAATGGATCGTCGCCGAGGTTAAGGCCCCCATGGTGATGCTCCAGGACGGGGCATCCGCTTTCAGAGGCAGTGCGGAAAACAGATTCAAGGGGACCGTGACCCGCATCATTCGGGGGAAAATCAACACGGAATGCATTGTCAAGGTCTCGGACACCGTCCATATTTGCGCCGTGATGTCATCCAGCGGCCCCTGGCTGTCACGTATCCGGCAGGGTGATCCGGTGTGGGCGTTTTTTTCCTGTTTTTCCGTGGTGATTCATCTGGACTGACCGGCTTCTCCGGCAGGGTCAATGATTACGTAGAATATCCGGGTGAAGAATGCCGTATGTATTAAAGCTGTTTGCGACTGTCAGCCGGATGGCCAGAAACACGGTGATGGAGGTGCCTGAAAAAATGGCGATCATGATGGCGATCTGATATTTGATGGCGGTAAAGGGATCGGCGCCGGCAAGAATGACGCCTGTCATCATGCCGGGCAGAGACACCAGGCCGATGGTCGCCATGGAGGCAATGGTCGGGGCAAGCGCGGATCTAAGCGCGTCCCGGAAAAAAGGGCTCACCGCTTCTGTCAATGCAGCCCCGTACGCCAGTGACTGATGATACGATTTTTCGTTTGTGTGGATGGACTGATAAAAACTGTTGAGCCCGATGATATCCGCTCTCAGGCAGTTGCCCAGAATCATGCCGGCCAACGGGATGACGTACTGGGCCTCAAACCATCCGGGCGGTCTGAGAATGATGCCGGCAAAAAATATCATGGGCAGCAAGGTACCTGACAGCAGCGCGATGAACATGGGCAGCAAAAAACGCTTCAGCTTAAGTCTACAGCCTTTGAGAATGGACAAATCCGCCACCAGGATCATGGCAGCCACCCAGGCCAGGTTTAAAAAAGGGTTGTTCAGTTGAAACACCACCTGCAAATATAGCCCGACAAACAGCAGCTGGACTGTCATTCTTAGCACAGCCACTGCTGTTTCTTTCAGCATCCCCACCCGCAGATACAGCATGGTGGCCAGAGGAAAAATCAGCAGCAGGTATCCGCCGGCAAGACTTAGCAAACTGATATCAATAATCTGATTCATCGGTTTTTTCCCTCACATCTTTTGGATCCCTTTCATGTCCACGACCCTGGTGGCAAACCCTATCCATTCGGAATCATGTGCGACAGAAAGGATTGTAGTACTGTCCGCTTTTTTGAAGTAATCGGCCACGGCCTGTTTATTTTTCGTGTCTAAGGCGGAAGATGCTTCATCGAGCAGCACAATGGGGCGGTCCAGCAAAATGGCTATGACCAGGGCGATCCGCTGTTTTTCACCGCCGGAAAGTCGGGTAATCTGTTTTTCCAGCAAGGGTTGCGGCAAATTGAATTGCTCCATGATGGCCGGAAGGCGGGCAAGGTTGTCATGCAGGCCGGCATTGGCCCGATAGGTGAACGGGGTTTCAATGATTTCCTTGACACTGCCGGCACCCAGATCCGGTTCCTGGGCCACATAGGCGATGTGCCGCCTTTTTTGCCAGACATTGTGACGGGTGACAGTCTCTCCCAGGATTGATACGGTTCCGGAATCGGGTATCACAAGACCCAAAATGCACCTGAGAACCGTGGATTTTCCGGAACCGGACGGACCGGTAAGGGTCACCTTGTCCCCGTGAAAAATGCTCAAAGACAGGTCTTTTAATACGGGTTGCCCTTCAAAGGACAGATGCAGGTGCTTCAGTTCGACCGCTGTTTGAAAGTCGGGTGAGGTCATAGTAAGAAGAATATACTGACATCCAATCGGAAATAGTCAAGGCTTTTTCAGAAATGGATTCTGATATGGCCGGTTTGATTTCCCGGGGTGCGGGTATTGTTGTCACCGGCAATGAAGTGTTCAGCGGTCTGATCACAGACAAATTCGCCCCGATTCTGGAAAGCAAGCTAACAGATTTGGGATCAATGGTGTCCGGCATTTCTTTTGCACCGGATGACGCCGATCTGATTCAACAGGCCGTCGAGACCCATCTCAAAAACGGGTGTGATTTAATTCTGCTGACCGGGGGAATGAGCGCGGACCCGGATGATGTGACCCGGAAAGGTATACACCGGGCCGGCGCTGATGAGATGCATTACAGGGCTGCGGCCCTGCCCGGAATGTGCCTACCCCCATTGCCCGTTCGGCAAAGGGATGTAGGCATTTTCAATTTGATCTTTTCCCAGGTCTGATGAGGGTGAGGAAATACACTAGGTCACCTGGTCAGCACCAGAATTCCAGACAATTGCCCTCAGGATCGGTGAGATAGATCACTTCTGCGCCCCAGGCATGGGTGGAGACAGGCGTGGGGTTGAGCCCGGCCCGGCACAGCCGGGACCGGGTTTTTTTTATGTCCTTGACCTGAAAGGTGATGAGATGCCCTTGTCCTCGGCTGGTGCCCCGGGTGGTGCGGCCGGCATCGGCAATGCTCAGCCGGGCCGTGTCCGTGAGCCGGAATTCCACAAACCAGCCTTTAGACACTGTCACCGGCAGCTGAAGCCCGGTTTGGTAAAAGGCAACGGTTTCCGGCCATTTTTCACAGTATACAATGGTATTGGAACAGACAATTTCTCCCTGCAGCCCATGAGAATCATGGCTGGCCGCCGGCTGGTGGTGTGTCATGACTTTAGGGCTTCTCCGATGGTTTTGCCGAAATTGAAGCAGTTTTCTTTTGCCTGGGTGTCCGGGTTCCACTGGACACGCAACCCCTCGTTCAATAGTTCAAATCCGCCCTGTTCCAGTTTGTCGGAGAGCACTTTTACGGATTCCCCGCTCCAGCCGTAGGAGCCGAATGCGGCTGCTTTTTTCTCCTTGAACCGCAGCCCGATGATCTCTTCAAATAGCCCGGCCAGTGCAGACAGAATCCCCTTGTTCACAGTGGGCGATCCGGCCAGAACTGCTTTGGATTTGAAAATTTCAGTGATAATGTCGTTTTTGTCGGACTTGGCCACATTGAACAGTTTTACGGCGGCGGAACTGTCTGCCGCAAGAATGCCCTTGGCAATGATCTCCGCCATTTTTCGGGTGCTTTCCCACATGGTATCGTAGATCAGGGTGATCTGGTTTTCCGCATATGCATCGGCCCATTCCATATATTTTTTCACGATTTGTGTGGGATCCTGCCGCCAGATCACGCCGTGGCTGGGGCAAATCATGTCCACGGGCACGTTTAAGGCCAGCACTTCCTTGATTTTCCGGATCACTTGGGCGCTGAAGGGAGTCAGGATATTGGCGTAGTATTTGATGGCCTCCTGGAACAGTTCTCCCTGGTCCACCAGGTCGTTATACATCAGCTCCGTGGCCAGGTGCTGGCCGAATCCGTCATTGCTGAACAGGATATTGTCGCCGGTGAGATAGCAGAACATGCTGTCCGGCCAGTGAAGCATGGGGGCCTCGATAAAGATCAGATCTTTTGAACCGATACTGAGTTTGTCCCCAGTTTTGACCACCTGGAAATTCCAGTCTTGGTTATAATGGCCTTTGAGGGATTTTACCCCGTTGGCCGTGCAGTAGACAGGCACGTCCGGGATTTGCCGCATCAGTTCCGGAAGAGCGCCTGAATGATCGGATTCCGCATGGTTGGCAATGATGTAATCGATCTGGTCCAGGGAAATTTCGGTTTTGAGGTTTTCCACAAATTCTTTGGAAAACGGGGACCATACCGTGTCGATGAGCACATTTTTTTCATCTTTCACCAGATACGCGTTATAGGAGGATCCCCGGTGGGTGGAATATTCCTCTCCGTGGAAATGCTGCAATTCCCAGTCGATTTTTCCCACCATGAAAATATTATCTTTGATTTTGAAATGCATGACTGCCTCCTTGATTTAAATGAACCTCTCCCTTATGAATTAAAGGGATCATGCCTGTAAAAGTCAAGGATTGTTTTTCGCATTCCATATCGCTTTGCCAGGGATGATGGTGAGCTTTATCGTCAGGGTTGACAACCGGGTGTTTTTGCCTTCATAATTTTTTCACAGAGGGTATTATCAGAAATGTTCACAGTAAAGGCGGATATATGTTTCAACTGACCTCCAAAGATATTCTTGAAGCAAAAAAAGCGCTGGACCTACCGAATCGCGCCACCATGGCGGAAATCAAGTCCCGTTACAGAGAACTGCTCAAGCGCTGGCATCCGGACAAAAACAGGGATAATCCGGATGGGTGCCAAGAAAAAACCCGTCAGATCACCATTGCCTATCAGACGATCCTTCTGTATTGTGAGCAATATGCCTATTCCTTTGAACCTCAGGAAGTGGAAAAATACCTGTCCACAGAAGAATGGTGGAAAGACAGATTCGGTCATGATCCTTTGTGGGGAAAACCGGATCAATCATAAACAGGGAAACATCAAGGAGACAAAACCATGCGCGTGATCAAACTCAGTGAAACCAATGAATTCAAACCCGGCGTGATGAACCGGTTTTTTTGGTGGAAACATCTGAATATTTTAAAATCATCAATTTCAATCTGGATGCCGGGGTGGTGTTTCCGGTTCACTCCCATGATCTGGACGGGGAGCTGTCCATTCAGGTGCTGGAGGGAAAAGGGTGGTTCCTTGGGAAAAACGATGAAAAAATCCCCGCAGAAACAGGAAATATCCTGGTTTCAGAGATCAGAGAACCTCATGGGGTTGAAGCGGATACAAAAATGAGAATCCTGGTTACGATCGCACCGCCCATCTGAAAAAAATCCCCGCCAGCAGGATGATTTTGTTCTTGACACCTGTTCCGGTTCAGTTCAGATAGATTTGGGTCAATTGATCGATCATCAAATGAAAGGCTTCATGTTGTCCGGTATCGATTCCTTCTGTTTCGGGGGTTTCAACGTTTTGATAGCGTTTTTCATCGGTTTGATTCAAATTAAGGTTGGTAACGCTGGATGGTGTGTTTCCGGTCGTTCCGTTTTCCCGGTGCAGGCCGGAAACACACAGATCCGTTACGATGGGCCGGATTAATTGCCGGCCATCATGGCAGCGATGTCTTCATCCACATCACCGGTGGGTTTGATGTCAAAGTTTTCCACCAGCACATTGAGCACAGTGGGGGACACAAATGCCGGGAGCGTGGGCCCTAAGCGGATGCCTTTGACGCCCAGGTGCAACAGGGCCAGGAGCACGGCCACGGCTTTTTGTTCATACCAGCCGATGTCAAAGGAGATGGGCAGGTCGTTGATGTGATTCACGCCGAATACTTCCTTGAGCTTCAGGGCGATGACGGCCAGAGAGTATGAATCGTTACACTGCCCCGCATCCAGGACTCTGGGGATGCCGCCGATATCGCCTAAATCCAGTTTGTTGTACCGGTATTTGGCGCATCCGGCCGTGAGGATCACCGTGTCTTTGGGCAGTTTTTGGGCCACTTCGGTGAAATATCCCCGGTTTTTCATGCGGCCGTCGCAGCCGGCCATGACAATAAAGCGCTTGATGGCCCCTGATTTCACGGCGTCCACCACCTTGTCGGCCAGGGCCAGAACCTGGTTATGGGCAAATCCGCCCACCAGGGTCCCTGTTTCGATCTCCTGGGGAGGCTGACATTTTTGGCGCAGTCGATTACAGCGGAAAAATCTTTTGTTTTACTGTTTTGTCTGTCCGGAATATGGATCAGGCCGGGATAGGAGACCACGCCGGTGGTGAAAATGCGGTTCTGGTAGGTGTTTTTCTTTTTGATGGGAATGATGCAGTTGGTGGTCATGAGAATCGCACCGTTAAAGGTTTCGAAATCCTCATTCTGGTGCCACCAGGAACCGCCGTAATTGCCCTTGAGATGGGGGTATTTCTTAAAGGCCGGATAGTAGTTGGCCGGCAGCATTTCGCCGTGGGTGTAGACATCCACGCCTGTGCCCTCTGTTTGTTTCAGCAGTTCGTCCATGTCTTTAAGGTCATGGCCGGAGATGAGAATACCAGGGTTGGCGCCCACGCCAAGGTTGACCTCGGTGATTTCCGGGTTGCCGTAGGCACCGGTGTTGGCCTGGTCCAGGGCGGCCATGGTGTTGACGGAGCATTCACCCGCTTTGAGCACCATGCCCACCATTTCGTCCACGGACAGGTCCTCGGTGGTGGAGGCCAGGGCATTGAGGATGAAGTCATAGATCTCGTCTTTTTCCACCCCCAGAATGGCGGCATGGTCGGCATAGGCGGCGATGCCTTTGAGCCCGATGACCAGCAGTTCTCTCAAGGACCGAACATCTTCGTTTTCCGTGGCCAGAACCCCTACCTTTTTGGCTTTTTCCTGAAATTCCGCCTCATTGTCTGAAAACCAGAGAGCGGCGTCGGGCAGGGCACCGGGGACTTTGCCTTCCACTTTGTCCTTCAAGGTTTTCTTGAATTCCTGGGCTTCTTTGATCCATTTAACCAGATTGGTATCATTGAAGTTCACGTTAGAGATGGTGGTGAACAGGGCCTTGGTCACAAAACGGCCCGCTTCCTGGGTCAGATCCACGCCGGCTTCTTTGCCTTTTTTTGCCAGCACGGCAATGCCCTTGAGATTGAAAATCAGCAGATCCTGGAGATTGGCAGTGGTTTCTTCCTTTCCGCATACGCCTCTGACGGTGCATCCGGTGTTTTTGGCGGTTTCCTGACATTGAAAACAGAACATGGTGTTTCCTCCTTGCGGTTATCGGGTTAAGTGATTGGTTTATTTAACAGCGGGTCAGATAATATTTCCGGCCGGCTGACGGTTAATTCGCTGACAGGATATGGCAGATAAAGACCCTTTACCTTGATATGAATCAATTTATGATAATAAACATAAAAAAAGGTTTTTAAAAGTTAAATTTTTACTACCAGCGATTCCGGTCAGACGGTCGTTGTCATCGGCCACGGGGATCCGACGGTTCGGTCCTTCCGAATCATGGGAAGGTCTGAAATATCATTATCTGCCAGATACTTGACCACATCGGTGACCGCATGTCTCAGCCGGTATACGGTCAGAAAATCGGACAGGGTGATGTCCAGGTATCCGGGGACCTGTCTCATGGCCACCACAATATCAACATTGGTGATGGTGGGGGTACATTCATTGAGCGTACTGAATTTCACGAATCATCTAAAATGGTGTAAACTAATTGTTTTTATTGAAAAAATAGACATCATCGAAAAAATGACTACGCCATCATTGTTTCTGGGATGCCTGAAATCATGATCCACCGCAAAAGGTTTCTGATTATTTTCTTGAATTGGTCTGCGATGAGGCAGAATCCCGAGTTCCGGAATTGGAGCGCTGGCACTGATTTCCCTCGGCCATCGCGTATCCGGACCTATGGGCAAGAATTGGGAGATTTGTGGGCAGATTGCGGTATTGACAGTGAATGACATCCGCTAAAGGCAGTCCTGGCGCACAGGCCCGGAAAAGAGATGGCAATCCCGGTGGACAAAATCAATGAGTTTCAGTTTGTCGAAACCCTTGACCTTGACCGGGCCCGGGCAGGACACGATTATATGGTTGAGATGTATCAGGAAAACCGGGTAAATGTCCACCTGCTGGAACCCACTCCGGGCATGACACCCAATCAACTATATTGTGCCGATCTTTTTGCCATAACCCCTGAAGGAGCCATCCTTGCCAGGCCTGCTCCCACGGTCCGGGCCGGATAGGAATGCTGAGTGGCGAAAACATTGGGAAATCTCGGGATACCCATGTTAAAAGTTTTAACCGGCACAGCCTCTTTAGAAGGTGTGGATTTCATGTGGGAGGATGTGTGGAAAAAATTTGAAGATTCCTATGAATAAGGCTTATAATGAGTTTAACAAATAAAAAACAATCAAAGTCAGGAGGCTACCCCAAGTGAAGTCAGGTAAAGCACGAGTTATTGCTAAATTCCACAATATTCCGACAATCCGTTTTGGAGACCAGGAATTGATATTTTTTCCGGCATAATTGTTTTTCAGCATCTGTTCAAGCGGATTGCTCTAAAAAAAGATTGAAAAGATGCTTTTCCCATCTGAAGATATCCCGTACATTCGGTCATCATCTGGTGACGACGCTTCTTGTCATCCACTTGATTCCGGGTTTCAAACGGTTGCGTGAAATTGCCTATTAAAAAGACGATCCAATGATTTTCCGGATGTGTCGACCATTTCAAGAAGCCTTTCCCAAATGGATGATGCCAGCGTTGATAACGTTCAAGACCTGTCCCGATCCCTATCAGTACAAGGTGATCGTTACCAACAAGACGGAATCGGCAGAAACAGTTGTCCTGTTTCATAATGGTCAAGGATCTCAGGAATTTTTGTTTGGAACTGCCCCAAATGATATGGTCCTCAGCATTATCCATGCAAAAGACTCAATACCAACCAGATTTTTACACTGGTATCGACGATGGCACACAATTTATCTCGTGAGATGCAGATGGTTGCAAATCCGGGTAAAACACATGCCAGACCTAAAAGCCTGGCTTTTTATGAGTTTTTAGGGATAGTATGGTATGTGCATTCCTATCCCCGTGGACGAACTCGGGAAGGCAACGGCGCCATGGGCCGGATGATTGGGATTTTTACGCCGGGAAACGGCAAATCCGTAGTGGCGTGCTCTGCCGCCAAAAGGCCACAAGCACGGTGTATTTGTTTAGTCAAAGCCGATTGAAGGTGAATTAGAAGGGATACGGCATTTTTAAAAGAGTGGTGGAAAAAATGATCGACATCAATAAAAATGAAAACGTGTGCACAAAGGTTCTCTCGGATTCTGTCTTTACCATTGACGAATTCAACAGACCGGTATTGCAGATTCAGTCGGATCAGAAGCTGTGGGAAAGTGAGCATTTTATGGAGCTCTATTTCGCCCAATGTGTCGCGGGAATCTGGTTCATGGAGGCGGAAGAGCCGTTTGCGTGGGACGATACCATTGACAAGGAAGCCGCACTGGATTATGCCTTTGCCCATCAGCATATCGTCAGGGTCAATGACGCCATGCTCCAGCAGTATGGCGCCTCCAAAGAACAGTTCATGGGCCTGACTTTAAACGATTTTTTCTGGCATGACTTGGAAAATGCAAGGAAAATGTGGCGCCGTATTTTTGACCATGGAAAGCTCACCTGCGAAACCTGTGAAAGACGGTTTTTTAAAAACAATAAATTTGCAGGAGATTTGGTTTGGTTTCTGGGTGATTACTTTTGCATATATAATGCAGAAGGCAAAATGGTTGGTCATTTTGGATCTCAACGGGATATTACCTCCCGCAAGCTGGCCGAAAAAGCCCTGAGCGAAAGTGAGGAACGCTACCGGTTTTTGACCAAAAATGTGGCCGATGGAATAATGGTGGTGCTAAATCACCGCGTGGTATTTGTCAACGACGCCCTGGTTAAAATGTCCGGGTATGTTGATTCGACCCAGCTGATCGGAAAGGATGTTTCTATTCTTATTTCAGATGAATTCCAGGATCAGTTCCGGCAAATCCTCTGCAGTTTTCGAAAAAACGACCATGCCGGCAATATTTTCCAGACGATTTGCGTCACCCGGGAAGGACGGAAGTTTTGGGCTGAGGGTAATAACGCCCTGATCAATTGGAATGATGAGGCAGCCTTGCTGTGCACGATGAGGGACATTAATGATAAAAAAATAAAAGAACTGGAGATTCAGGCGCGGGCGGAAAATCTCCAGCAGATTAATAAAAGATTAAAAGCCAGCATCAAGGAACGTTTCCGGTTCTGTGACATCATCGGAAAAAGTCCGGCCATGCAGAAGGTTTATGAACTTATTATCCGTGCAGCCGACTCCGATACCAATGTGGTGATATACGGGGAATCAGGGACCGGTAAGGAGTTGGTAGCCAATGCGATCCACGAGGTGAGCAGACGCAGTGAAAAAAATCTTGTACCGGTGAATTGCTTCGCCATTTCAGATTCGCTTTTGGAAAGTGAATTTTTCGGTTACCGAAAAGGCGCGTTTACTGGGGCCTATGTTGACAAGCCGGGATACCTGGATCGGGCGGATCATGGGGACCTGTTTTTAGACGAAATCGGAGACCTTGACCGGACCATGCAGGGAAAATTGCTGCGGGCCATTGAAGGGGGAGGATATACACCCGTGGGTAGTCAGGAGGTATGTCATTCGGATTTTAGAATCATCGCAGCAACCAATAAGGATATGGCAGAAGCAGTCAAAAATGGAACCATACGGGAAGATTTTTTTTATCGAATCCACGTCTTTCCTATCAATCTGCCACCCTTAAGGGACAGAAAGGAAGATATTCCTTTGCTGGTGGATCATTTTCTGGACATCTTGAGCAATGGAAAAGAAGCCGGAACGATTCCCGGATATATCATAGACACCCTTCTCAATTACGATTGGCCCGGTAATATCCGGGAATTACAGAATGTTCTGCAACGGTATTTAACCGAGGGAAATCTTGATGTCTTTGTCAATCACTGCGTCAATAAAAAATCGCCCGCGTTGGCTGTAAATTGCCGGAGAGAAATTTTACATCAAGACATCAGCTACCGAAAGGCCCTGGATCAGTTTGAAAAGGAGTTAATTTTAAACGCATTAAACAAAACCCGGTGGAATCGCTGCGAAGTGACCCGACTGCTGGGCATTCCCCGGCGCACTCTTTATCAGAAAATGAAAAAACTGGGTATCACCTAAAAAATGCAAATATCGAATTGGATCAAAAAATCGGAGTTCTCGCGTTCTCGCCGGGCGATTCTTTCCCATCAGGCAGGTGCACTCTACCTTAACGTTGCAGAAATAAGGTGTGAAAATTACTTTCAAAAAACTGCTTAAATCATGCAGCTTCAAGCAATTTGTCTATAATATACATCTGATCGATTTTGCCTAAATTTTTAATCTTCGCTTGTGTTCCCATATCAATCTTGGTACGCATCATCTGTGCTTTTTCTGTTTGAGTTTATTGTTTTTTGTCGAATTTAGTATATATCACTTCAAGCTTTTTTTCGTATCAATTCAAATAGTTATTCCTATTTCAATGTTGCCAAAATGAATCCGGAAAGTTGAGTCATGTCAAAATCGGGCTGATTTAACACATTTTGGGCTTATATTGCTCAAATCCCTTCAAGCCATTTATCTGCAAATATTCATACTTGGTCTATACAGTTTTTTGGGCAAATTTTGCCCAAGTCAATAGAGAAGAGATTTTTTCCATTTTAGATGAAAATGAGATAAATTTTCTTTTTATTCAAATGGTTAGATTTCATTTTTTGCCTCGGCACACTCGTTGCTATTTCATCTCTTTGGACTGGATAAAGCCAACTTTATAGTGCTGGCAAAAGAGAATATCCACCGCCGGGCCGAACAGGTTTTTATGTGAAAACCGATTCAATGTTACTTTTAATATCAATCAGATAGGAGGCATTAAATGAGGCAAAACAAAATCGTATACCCGTATATACCGAACTCCGTACCTGAGATACAGTCAAAGATGCTCAAGGAAATCAACGTGGAGAATATCATGGATCTCTATGAAGAAATTCCTGAGCATCTGAAGTTCAAGGGAAAAATGAACCTGCCGAGCCTATTCTGGATGAATATGGCATCCGACGTCACGTGGAAGGGTTGCTGAAAAAAAACAAGCATTGTAATGATTATCTCAATTTTCTGGGCGCTGGTTGTGCCCAGCATTTCGTTCCTGCTGTTTGTGATGAAATCAGTGGTCGTGGCGAATTTTTGACCGCTTATGTGGGTGAATCCTACGCTGACCATGGCAAATGGCAGGCCCTTTTCGAATATGCCAGCACCATGGGGGAGCTGCTGGATATGGATATCCTCGGTTGCCCGACTTATGACGGAATGCATGCCGCTGCCCGCGCCATGCGCATGGCTTCCCGGGCCAGTGGTCGAAAGGACATTCTGATACCCAAATCAATAAATCCTGACACCCTAATGGTGATCAAAAATTATTTGAATGGGGTTCCGGCACCTGACCTGCCCATCACAATGGTGGAGTTTGACGTAACAACAGGGTTGCTGGATCTGGAAGATCTGAAGGCCAAAATTACAGATAAAACAGCGGCCGTATTTATCGAGAATCCAACTTACCTCGGAAACCTGGAAATTCAGGCAGTTAAGATCGGCCAGATTGCCAAGTGCCGGCGCCGAGTTTATTGTTTACGTTGATCCGATCAGCTGCGGTGTTGTGGCCCCCCCGGCTCAGTACGGTGCCACCTTTGCCTGCGGTGAAGGTCATCCCCTGGGAATGCATATGCAGTGTGGTGGAGGACAGACTGGCTTTATCGCTACCCATGACGAGATGAAGTACATATCTGAATTCACAGAACTGATGTTCGGCCTGACCGAAACGGTTAAAGAAGGCGAATACGGTTTTGGTGAAGTCCTGTTTGACCGAACCTCCTATGGTTCCCGGGAAAAGGGCAAGGAATTTACCGGCACAACTACAGGGTTGTGGGCCATAACCTCAGGTGTTTATCTGTCCCTGATGGGTCCCAAAGGCATGCAGGAAGTCGGTCAGACCATCATGCAGAATGCCCAGTATGCAGCCAAAAAAATTGGGGCGCTTACGGGCGTTGAAATCCAGTTCAACACCCCTTTCTTTAAAGAATTTGTTGTGAATTTTGACAAAACCGGCAAGGCCGTGGCTGAAATCAATAAAAAACTTTTGGAGTACAAAATTTTCGGTGGCAAAGACATTTCCGGTGAATTTCCCGAATTTGGTCAGAGTGCGCTTTATTGTGTGACCGAAATCATGACAAAAGAAGATATTGATAAGCTGGTTTATGCCCTTGAGGGTGTGACCAAATAGCCAATACCCGGTTTTTTCAGAAAAGATACAGCTTACAACTATGAAAGGAGATCATATCATGGCAAGAGATAAAGATACGTTGCTTCGCAAATTTCACGAGGCAAGATGGGACGAGCCGATTATATGTGAAATGAGTGTTCCCGGGGAAAGGGGTATTCTGGTTCCTAAGGCAGATGTAGCCATTGCTGCCGAGGTCGGCGATGGCATTTCCGCAATTCCGGAAAGCCTACAGCGAAAGGAACCCCCAGCCCTGCCGGAAGTGAGCCAGATGCGGGTCAACCGCCATTTCATGCACCTGTCCCAGGAAACCCTTGGCACGGATGTCAACATCGACATCAGCCAGGGCACCTGCACCATGAAGTACAGTCCCAAGGTCCAGGAGCATGTGGCGGCCCGCCATCCGGGCATCACCGAAATCCATCCCAACCAGGACCCGGACACCATCCAGGGAATCCTGGAGATCTATTACAAGCTGGAAGGCTTTCTCAAAGAAATTTCCGGGCTTGATAACTTCAGCCTGCAACCTGGCGGCGGTGCCCATAGCGTCTACGCCAATGCATCGGTGGTCAGAGCCTATCACAAATCCAGAGGAGATGACAAGCGCGATGAGATCATCACCACCATGTTCTCCCATCCCTGTGATGCGGCCACACCTGCAACTGCCGGCTATAAGGTCATCACTTTGATGCCAGATAAAAACGGATATCCTGATCTGGAGGCAATGAAGTCGGCCCTGAGTGAGCGTACGGCCGGTATTTTCATCACCAACCCGGAAGACACCGGCATCTACAACCCCAGGATTGAAGAATATGTGAATGCAGCCCATGCTGTTGGTGCCCTGTGCTCCTATGACCAGGCCAATGCCAACAGTATGCTGGGCATCGCCCGGGCCCGGGAAGCCGGATTTGATCTGTGCCATTTTAATATACACAAGACCTTTTCCACTCCCCATGGCTGCATGGGGCCTGCCATGGGAGCTCAGGGCGTACGTGCACACTTGGCCAAATTCCTGCCGTCTCCCCGCGTGGAGTTTGACGGCAAGAGATACTTTCTGGACTATAACCGCCCGGAGAGCATCGGCAAGGTCCGGGCCTTTATCGGCAATGCTTCCGTGGCTTTGAAGGCCTATGCCTGGATCATGCAACATGGTGTAGCAGGACTCAAGGAAGTTTCCAAATGTGCAGTGCTTAACAGCAATTATATGGAAAAGAAACTGCGAAAAATCCGCGGTGTTAGCGTCTGGTATGCCGAGGGAAAGACACGGCTGGAGCAGGTACGCTACAGCTGGGAAAAGCTCAAGGAAGAAACGGGGGTGGGCACGGACGATGTGATGCGCCGCATGGGAGACTTCGGTCTCCAGCACTATTGGACCAGCCATCATCCATGGGTCGTTCCTGAGCCGTTTACGCTTGAGCCCTGTGAGTCCTATTCCAAGGACGACATTGACGAGTATGTTGCGGTATTACAGAAAATTTCAGATGAAGCATATTCTGATCCGGAACTGGTCAAGAATGCTCCGTATAACCTCCCGGTGCACAAGGTCCCGGCACCATCCATTGATGAACCGGAAAGGATTGCCGTCACCTGGCGCCAGTATTTGAAGAAAAAAGATTTGAAATAGATAATTGACGGGAAGGCTTTCCCTGGATCGGTTTTCGCCGTGGAAAGCCTTTTTAACAAAATATTGCCAGCAGGTGATTATGAAGAAATTAGGTGTGATCGTCAATCCGGTGGCAGGCATGGGAGGAAGGGTCGGACTTAAGGGTAGCGACGGCACAGATATACTGAAAAGAGCAATCGCACTGGGTGCCAAACCGGAATCCCCCAACCGGGCAGTGACGGCTTTAAAAATTCTTGCCAGAGTGAAAAATAAGATTGAAATTTTGACTTATCCTTCCGTGATGGGTGAAGAGGAATGCATCAGGGCCGGCTTTACCCCCCATGTAATCGGCATCCTTGATTCAGCTCAGACTACAGCCCAAGATACCCAGAGGGCTGCTAAGGAGTTGGCCGATGCCGGGGTGGATTTGATTTTGTTTGCCGGTGGTGATGGTACGGCCCGCAATATTTATAACGCCATTGGTGAAAAAGTGCCGGTTTTGGGTATCCCCGCCGGTGTCAAAATCCATTCGGCTGTATATGCGGTAACCCCAAAAAGTGCCGGAGAAGTGGCAGCCATGTTCCTGGAACAAAAAAATGAACATCCGGGTATCGGAGGTCATGGACATTGATGAAAAGGCTTTTCGGGATGGTATCGTAACAGCACGGCTTTATGGATATATGCAGGTGCCGGAAGAGCCACGGTTTGTACAAAGCGTTAAGTCCGGCGGGGCCAAGGCTGAGCAGGAAATTCTGGCAAGCATAGCCGAGGATATCGTTGATGCCATGGACGATAATGACTGTTATTTTATCATTGGGCCCGGTACGACCACCCGCTCGATTATGGAATATCTTGATCTCAAAAATACGCTACTGGGTGTTGATGTGATTAAAAATCGCCAGGTAGTGGCCAATGATGTTCATGAACGGCAGCTTTGGGATCTGATAGCCAACCAAAAGGCTAAAATAGTGCTGACGATTATCGGCGGTCAGGGGCATCTGTTCGGGCGGGGCAATCAGCAGCTCAGCCCCCGAATCATCCGCGCGATCGGGCGGAATAATCTCATGGTTATTGCCACCAAGGAAAAATTGATTGGCTTAAGGGGTAAACCCCTTATTGTGGATACGGGCGATGAACAATTAAATACGAAACTTAGCGGATTTTTACGAGTCATCACCGGATATAAGGATTATACCATGTACCGTGTGGGATATTAATTTCTGAGGATCGTTTTTTAGGATGGTATCAACAATGAATAAGATAACAAAAACAAAAATATGTTCAGCTGCCCGAAAAGCAATCCTTGAACTGTTAAAAGCGGCAAACCTGAAGCCCGGCCGGATTGTCGTGGTGGGTTGCAGCACAAGCGAGGTTACCGGCAAAAGAATCGGAACGTCCTCAGTCATGGAGATAGCCCAGGAAATTATTCAGGGGATTTGTCCCGTCATCGAAGAAAACAGCCTTTACCTGGCGGCCCAATGCTGCGAACACTTGAACCGGGCCTTGATCATTGAGTCTCAAGTTGCTGAGGCCAAGGGTTATGAAGAAGTATCCGTGGTTCCCCAAATCAAGGCAGGAGGCGCCTTTGCAACAGAAGTGTATCGTCGGTTCAATGATCCAGTGGCCGTCGAATCCCTGGTCGCCGATGCCGGGCTGGATATTGGAGACACCTTTATTGGCATGCACCTTAGACCAATACTGGTTCCTGTTCGGGGGAGCGTGACCCAGATCGGCCATGCCCATGTGACCATGGCAAAATCCAGGCCGAAACTTATTGGTGGAAAAAGAAGTGTATATAAAAAATACATATAAACCTTAAGTAAAAGGAAATTAAATATGGAATCGCAAACGATTGACAGAGAATCAAGCGAACAGACCCGAGGAGCAGGCAAACTGAAAAAGTCCTTAAAACTGCTTTATGTCTATGCATTGGCCACTGGCGCTATTCTGACTTTTATCGGCTATTGGGATGGGGTGTTTCTTACGGTTGCAGGGCCTGCAACATTTTTTTCCTTCTTTCTAATGACCATTCTGGTTCTGCCCATAGCCTATGTCTATTGCGAACTTTCCGCTCTTCTGCCCCACACCGGAGCAGAGCTGGTTTATAATACCGTGGGTATCAACAAACATGCCGGGTTCTGGTCAACCTGGCTGATCCTTGCTGCATGGATTGCCGTCCCTCCTGCTGCCGTTATGGGCATTCTGGACTGGATCAATCATTTATTCCAGCTGAACATGAGTTTTCAAACAACGGTCATCCTCGGCTCCCTTATTCTGGTTGTATATTGTATGTTGTCCTTGTATGAAATCAGTATCGCAGGGGGGATTCAGACGTTCATGCTTTTTTCAGCCCTTTTTGGGGTTACCCTGACCGGGATATTTTTCCTTTTTTCCGGCCAGTGGAGCTTTGCCAATTTCACACCTTTTTTTGCATCTGCTCTTAACGGAGGAGGCGCCACCGGAGAAGGCGGAATGCTTGGATGGATCATTGGAACGGCACTTATTGTAACCCCCTTTTTCGGGTTTGAGACTGTGCCCCAGATGGTTGAAGAGGGCACCTTTCCCATTAAGGATCAATCCAAGGCCATTCTTGGATCCGTCCTGACCTGCGGTGCCCTTTATGTTTTCTTTTTTTCTGTCTGGCCGGCATGGGACCATGGGAACAACTGACCGAAGGGGGAACCAGCGCTCCCTTTGTGGCCATCAAAATCATAGAAAACCAGTTCGGATGGGCTTCCTATGCAGTGTTTTTCGGGATTACATCCGTATTTTTCACCATCTCCACCTGTCTGCTCGGATTCTGGATCTCTTCTGTCCGTATGCTTTACGCCATGGGCCGTCAGAATTTTCTTCCCAAGGTGTTTGCCAAAACAAATCGTCATGCCCAACCGATTCTGCCCAATATTCTGATTCTGGTTATCAGTCTTGTTTCACTCTATCTGATGAATGCTACCTCCTATCTCCAGGATTTTTATTCGCTCATGGCCTTTGCCTGTGCAGCAGCCTATTGTATTACCATGATGTCCGCCATACTGCTTGCCAGGAATAAACCGGAATGGGACCGTCCCTATAAGCTCAAAGGGGGACAATGGTTCAGGGGGATGGCATTTGTCGTGGCCCTTTTGATTGCTGTCGGCTGTACCCTGGGACAGGGATGGGGCGCCTGGAAAAGCCTGTTCCTCTATCTGGGAACCGGCGGCATTCTCTGGCTTTGGATGATCGTCGTTAAATGGCCCAAATCTCCGGTCTGGATGATGACTCCGGAAGGGGATAAAGAATTCTAAATTAAAAACCATAAATCGATGTCATTACTTAAGTTCAAACTTTAAGTTTAATTTATTGAAATTATAACAAAATATTTTGGGAGAGTGGTTTCAGCATGGTAAACTCAATTATAGTAATAACAGCAAAATCAGGTCCAGGGCCGCATCTATGATCGCATCCTTTCTGATGAAGATGAAATGGTGCTGCAAGTCCGAGGGGGCGATTCCCACCTTTTCTGCGATCCCAGCGGTGCTCAACCTGGTAACGTCGCACTTATTGATCAGCTCCAGGGCGGTCTGCACAATTTGTTCTTGCCACTCAAGTGTCGGTGTGTTTGGATCCGGCATACATTCTTCAGTAAAAGGAATCGCGATTAACAATCCACATTGTTTGGGAAAAATGTGGTCTGCAAGCCCGGAATTTGATGGCAGTTGACGACATATTCGTGTGACACTATGCTATATAGTGTCACGCGATCTGGAAGGAGTAAATGATGAATAATATGTCACAGTGACACAGAAATTAAAGCCGGGCATGACAAAAATCAATGCCCGGCCGGGTGTGAAAAAATTGATGGTGGTCAGATGGTATCGTGACTGCTATTTGCTGTCGTAGCCAATCAGCGGCAGTTCCTTTTCCAGGGTGAAGTATACCATAAAACGGGGTTCCTGGTTATCATCGGTGTATCGGCGGCGTTTGATTTTTCCCACTAGTTCCGGATTTTCCTCTTCCTTGATCTTTTTTAGAAACAGGCGTTTTCCCTTATAGCCTGGACCGTTTTCTATGAACAGGAAAGTGGCATGGGGATTGGTACTGAGATTATGATGGGTGAGACGGTCCCGCATGATAAACGCCAGCTGGTCTTTTTCTAGAAAATGGGGACGTGAATAGATGGCGGCATCCACTTTACCATGCTGTCAGCGGTGGCCAGAATGCCGGTGCCCTTGGCATTTTCAAAATAGAATTTTAATGCTTTCATGGTCGCTCCTTTGGCAGTAAATGTGTCCGATGCAAGAGTCATCCTGTCATTACACAATAGTCATCCGAAAACATTTGTAAAGGATTTGACTTTCGGTGGTCCGGTCACGCGCTCATGCCGTAGACCGCCCAGAACATGAACATGGCCACGGCCATGAAGATCAGTGTCATGCCGGAGCCGGCCCGGACGTAATCCTTGACCCGGTAGCCGCCGGGCCGCATGATCAGGGCATTGACCTGGTGGGTGGGCAGCACAAAGGTGTTGGATGCGGCGATGGCCACCAGCATCGCCGCCATTCTCGGGTCGGCCTGGCACTGCACCGCCATGTTCATGGCTAAAGGAACCATGAGCACCGTGGCCCCGATGTTGGAGACAAACAGGGTAAACGCCGAAGTCAACGCCCCCACCAGCAGAAACAGGGTGACCGGATTCAGAAATTCGTGCAGGAGATGGGTCAGGCCGGTGGCCAGAAATCCGGCGGCTCCAGTGTTTTCAAAGGCGATGCCCAAAGGGATGAGTCCGGCCAGCAGAAATACCGTCATCCAGTCCACGCTCAGGTAGGCTTCGTCCAGGGTCATCACCCGGGTCAGCACCATGCTTATCGCTCCGGCCAGAAGCGAAATGGACAGTTGTATGTTGAATCCCAGGGCCAGGACCAGGGCCAGAACCAGACAGCCTATGGCTTTAAGGGCGTTTTCCGGATACAGAATCTCCCCTTTCAGGTGTTCGGTGAACGCCAGGAGGGGTTTCTGCCGAATGAGATGGAATTTTTCCCATTCCCCATGAAGCAGAACGGCATCGCCGGGCTGGATTTTGATTTCAGAAATATTTTCCAGGATGAGCTGGTTCTGGCGGTACAGGGCCAGGGGATTGACCCGCAGTTTTTTGCGGAATCCGTATTCGTGAAAGGTTTTGCCCACCAGTTCCGACCGTGGGGTGACAATGGCCTCTGTGATGCCCGCGCTTTCCACGGACAACACCCCGGACAGATCTCGGAGTTCGGATCTCAAGGTCCATCCCAGATTTTTTGCCAGGTCCCGGACGTGCTCTTCGTTGGCCACAATGCCCACCACGTCGAACGGTTCGATCACATCGGCCCGGCCGGGTTCGGTGACCCGATACCGGCCGTTGCGTTTGGAAATACATACCACCGTGGCGTGGTATTTGGGGCGTAGTTCGAGTTCCTCCAGCCGCCGGGTAAAAAAATCCCCGGGCACGGTCAGTTCAAAAACCTTGCTCACTTCCCGGCCATAGGTGCATTCCAGATCATGGTTCAGCAGATTGCAGGCATCTGTTGTCGGTGTGGCAGTTCCGGGGAGTACCCATTTCCCCAGAAAAATGAAATAGGCCAGGGCAGCTGCCACCAGGGCGATGCCCATGGGGGCCACAAAGAACAGGGAAAATGGGGAATAGGGTTGATGGGCCACCAGATTCGGGTTGGCGTGCCACCAGGATCCGGCCAGATCGTTGAGCAGGATCAGGGGGCTGGACCCCACCAGGGTGATGCATCCGCCGATGACAGCGGCATATCCCATGGGAATGAGCACCCGGGAAACGGGCACGTTCAATTGCCGGCAGATGCGGTTCACCGCCGGCAGGAACAGGGCGGCAGCCCCGATATTCTGCATGAAACTGGAGATGATGGCCACGGTGCCGGCCACCAGCGCCATCAACCGGGTCTGGCTTTTTCCGGACAGTCTTACGATTCTTGCGGCCACCTGGTTCATCACCCCGGTCTTGTCCAGGCCGTGCCCGATGATGATTACGGCAATGATGGATACCACAGCATTGGAGCTGAGCCCGGAGATGGCCTGGGCCGGGGTGATCAGCCCGGACAGGGGCAACAGCACGATGACCAGCAGCCCGACCATGTCCACCCGCACCACATCAAAGGCGAACAGGAGAATGGCGCCAGTCAGAAACCCATAAACCGTCAGCATCTCCCCGGTCATGCCGGCCGGCAGGAACATTAACAGGTCCGCAGGCATTTAGTCTTCCATGTCGGTTTCCATAAAATTGAACCAGTACCCGTTGTTTGAGGCGAAATCCAGTTCGATTTGGACCACTTCCACATGGCGCTGTTCGATGTCATAAAATTTTTCCAGAATTTCCCGGACCGGACCGGCCGTCACTTTTTGAATGGCCTTCCGGTAAAACCGGCTGGTTTCAATTTCCAGGGACAGGGCTGCGTTCAGTACCCGTTTGAGGTCACCCAGAATGTGTTTCGGGATCTGATCGGCCATCTGCTTGATTATTTCGAAATCCCGGGCCGGGAAAGGGATTGATGTGGCCGGTTTTTTCAGTTCCTGATCCTTATTCTCCTTTAAAAGGGTCAGGCCGTGCTCCAGAAATGCCACATGGTTCTGTTCGTCATCTGCCAGTGCCTGGAACAGATCTTTTCCCCGGGGATCATCAATGGTTTCCACGGCGGACCGGTAAAGATCCCGGATTTTTTTTTCATAGACCAGGGCGGTGTTAAAAATCTCTTGGGGGGTTGTCATTGGTTGTCTCCATTTTCTAAAATTCTTCGGGCATGGGTGAACACTGCAAAATTGGTGGGCCTGACAAATCCCACCAGGGTAATGTCCATCTCTTGTGCCAGCAGAATGCTTTGGTGGGTGGGGGCACCTCTGGAAACCAGGACCGGGATTTCCAGGCGCCTGGCTTTGTGAACGATTTCAGAGGAGATTCGGCCGGTGCAGACCAGCATAACCTTTGAGCAGTCGGTCTTTTTCAGCAGCAACTTACCCAGCACCTTGTCCACGGCATTGTGACGGCCGATATCGTCGATGAAAAAGTCCGGAAGTCGTCCTTTGATGCTGGCGGATGCGGAATGAACCCCGCCGGTGATTTTGTGCAGGTCCGAGCAGTGCTGGAGCCACCGGATCACCTCAATAATGTTTTTTCCATGAACCTGGAGATCGCTTTGAATGGGATGCCGGGAGGACAGTTCCATCATGGAAGTGTACATCACCCCTTTCCCGCATCCGGAGGTGTATACCCGCTGACCTAACAGATCCGGATCCACCATTTTTTTGACTTCGATGTCGGCACGCCATCTGGTTTCATCAAGTGAGAAAGAAAGGATGTCGTCTGCGGATGAGATGAATCCGGAGGTGACCAGAAATCCGTAGGCAAACGCTTTCAGATGAGACGGGGTACACATGAGTGTGACGATTTCCCGGCCGTTGACCTCAAAGGTCAACGGCACTTCCGCTGCCACATGCGTGTTTTCTTCAGACAGAGCATTGTCTTTGAAACGGGTGATGGTAAACGGAATCATCTCCCCTATGGGGGTATCATCATTCATGCGCCGATCCTTTTGCTTCCTGACAGGCGGCTGAAATGTCGCCGGCTGTCATAGTCACATATCTGACTATAGCACCGGGTAAACAGATTTTAAAGGAAATTTGTGCGTGGTCGCTTCCCTTTTTTTCGCAGTTGATGCCCAAGAAGAGGGGAGATAAAAAGACAAGAAGGGATCAAACATCACTCAACCGCGGGGCAATCAGCAGCGCTCCGGGGATCGCAGTCAACCGGTGCGAGTATCATTTCGTTTTTGCAGAACGGGCAGAACGGGGTGGCCACGTTCTTTTCATCCATGATGGATTCCGGCCTGAATGACATTTCAAATCGTCTGGTGCCGGGATGGCTGCAATGCACATGGGTACAGATATATTTTGTTTCCATTTCGCAATACTCCTTTGGGTTAAATTTCGTAAACCATAACATGGATTGTCGGAAATTGCAATCCATCAATCATATCGCATACCTGCGTGAGCAAATCATCAGCGACAGGTTAGAACTTTGTCATCCTTTGATCACGGCCATGGGCCGCAATCTTGCCACCCTTCTGGATATGCCGGCGCTATGGACCACTTCTACCACATCGGACACATCTTTGTAAGCCTCGGGCATCTCTTCGGTCATGGTGAACCGGCCGGTGTATTTCACCAGAATGCCTTTTTCTGCCAGCTCCCGCTGGATGGATCGGCCCTGGCCCGCTTTTTGGCGGCTTTTCGGCTTAAAAGCCGTCCGGCCCCGTGGCAGGTGGACCCGAAGGTTTCGGTCATGGCGATATCTGTGCCGCACAACACATAGGAGGCCCGGCCCATATCTCCGGGGGTAAGGATGGGCTGGCCCACGGCCCGGAACCGGTTCGGAATGCCGGGCTGTCCCGGCCCGAACGCCCGGGTGGCTCCTTTGCGCACCACGCACACAGCCTGGTGCTTTCCATCCACCCGATGGGTCTCTTTTTTGGCGATGTTGTGACAGACATCATAGAGCAGGTTCATGCGCAGACAGTTCGGGCTGATGGACAGTGTCTGCATCATCACCTGCCGGGCCCGGTGCAGCATGATCTGCCGGTTGGCCCAGGCAAAATTGGCGGCACAGGCCATGGCGGACAGATAGGCCTGCCCATCTTCCGAGTGGATCATGGCACAGGCCAGCTGCCGGTCAGGCGGGGTCAGCCCCATCCGGGACATGCCCTTTTTCATGACTGCCAGATAATCCTCACACACCTGATATCCCAGACCCCGGGAGCCGGAATGCAGCATCAGGGTCACCTGGCCGGGAAACAGGCCGAACACCCCGGCGGTGCGGTCATCAAATATCGTTTCCACCACCCCGATTTCCAGAAAATGATTGCCGGATCCCAGGGTGCCCAGCTGGTCTCTGCCCCGTTCAAGGCTCTGTCGCTCAATAAACCGGGGTCTGCCTGGGCCAGACACCCGTTTTCTTCGGTGTGTTCGATATCTCTGCCTTCGCCGAATCCCTGTGCAACAGCCCAGGCACTGCCCTGTGTCAGCACCTGTTTCAACTCCCGGACAGACAGCCGGACAGAGCCTTTAGATCCCACCCCGGACGGCACGGTCTGGAACAGATGGTTTGCAAGCGTTTCCAGATGGGGGCGGACCTCTTTTTCTGACAAAGCCGTGGTGGCCAGGCGCACCCCGCAGTTGATGTCATATCCGACACCCCCCGGGGAGATCACGCCGGTGTCCCAGTCGAATGCCGCTACTCCGCCGATGGGAAATCCGTATCCCAGGTGAATGTCCGGCATGGCCATGGCCGCCTTGACAATGCCCGGCAATGTCGCCACATTGACCACCTGCTGGAGACTGCGTCCCGGCTCATGGCCCGGATACCGGATTCCGACGAATAGATGATTCCCGGCACCCGCATCTGCCCGGTTTTGGGGATCTGCCACCGGTATGGGGCAAGGGGATCAATTTGCATGGAATCACTCCTGTGTGTGTCAGGCGGCTGTCTGTTTAGTTTGTTGACGTCATTCAGAATTAATGCGTTCACTAAGGAAAATTTTCAATAAAGACTGGTATGGCACATCTCATTTATTCGCCAGAAATTTGAATTCTTCGATCATGGATTCCGGTCAACGGATTCATATCATTTTCGCTCTCATACGGGAATGCTCATTGTCACGGTTGACCATGGCCGGCTTGTTGTAAAAACTCTGTTTGCATTCAAAAACCGGAACGCCGTGTCGCCCCCAATCGCGTTGGTAGTATTTTTTCCTGGTGCCATTCAAAACCAGTGCAATTTGCCGAAATTTTGCTGATTTTGGCTATATATAACGCATATTATGAATATACACAATATGCCGTCATCTGAAATCTGGGCGGTAGAGATAAAATGCGGCAGCGTTTTCAAACCGGGCAAACATTCCAGTAACATCTGCATATTGGTTTCTAAGCTCTCTGGCAATCCGGGTAACACCATTGTCGTTTCTTGATTCAGGAGCCATTTGACGGTCTCTTTCCTGAACAGTGTTTCGATGACACCACGCCGCTGCAGGAAAAAAAGATTTTGCCAAATCCGTGCTGGCAGTACTCAAAGACATTCATCAGAAGGGCGTGATCTATAACTATTTGTCACTTGAAACCATCACATCGGTGGTTGTTTAGTCTTGAAAAATGTGATATCAGCGCCGCTGATGATCAGTGAAAAGGCAGTTGGCATCATCGGTCTGGCGGACATGGCCGCCGATTTTAAGGGCAACGATGCCAATATCGTGACTGGATTGGTGAACGGGCGCCATTGCATTACGAAACAACCGAAATCCGGATAAAAGGACCGACGTTGAGCAGCAGTGCCAGCGGGTCGCCGCAGAACTGAATAAAGCGCTATCTAAAGTGGAGAAACCGAGTGGACTTTTGCCCATCTGGTCCTATTGTAAGATAATTCGGGATGATCAAGTTCAGCCACAGCATCTGTAAGGAATGCGTTGATAAATGATTTCCGAAGATGGATTATTCTATAATGGAACAACCGAATGGACAATTGCCCGGATCAATGTACGACGGTCATTCAAAAAGGAGCGATATGAAAGAAAATATTCCTTGTGGAAAGTCGGAAAAACGAATGAATATTATTGAAAAAATACAAAGAAATGGTTTGCTGATGGATGGTGCCATGGGATCGGTCCTGATCAGCCGGGGGCTGGCAGGTAATGAAGCGGCGGAAACCTGGAATATCAGGCATCCGGAGATCATCAGGCAGGTTCATGCAGACTATTTTAATGCCGGGGCTGATGTGGTCACGGCCAATACGTACGGCGCATCGCGGCCCAAATTGAAACAAATGGGAGCGGACAAAGACTTTGAACGTCTCAACACGGAAGGGGTGCGGCTGGCAAAATCGGTGTGCGGGCCGGAACAGTATGTGGCTGCGGATATGGGGGCCATGGGAGAGTTGCTGCTCCCGACCGGGCCCGTGTCTTTTGAGGAAATGAAAGACGAGTTTGCGGCCCAGGCACAGATATTGGACGAAGAAGGCGTGGACCTGTTTCTGGTGGAAACCATGTTTGATCTCAATGCCGGGCTGTGCGCGGTTCAAGCCATTCAGTCGGTATCGAACAAACCCGTGTTCTGTACCCTGACCTTTAAGGAAACACCGAAAGGATTTTTCACCATTTTCGGGAACGCGCCCGAACGAAGCATGAAAACCCTGGCGGATCATGGGGTGGCAGCGGTGGGGGCCAACTGTTCCCTGGGGAGTTCGGACATGGTGCGGCTGGCGGCACAGATCCGGAAATGTGTGAAGATCCCGGTGGTCATTCAGCCAAATGCCGGGATGCCCCGGGCCACCGGCGGCAACCAGGTATCGTATCCGGAGACAGATGACCAGTTTGCAGCCAACATCGCTAAAATCCGGGCACTGGGTGTTGAGATCACCGGCGGGTGCTGCGGCACCACTCCGGAAACCATCAGAAAGCTGAGACATTCAATCAAACAGCAGATAATATGAGCCAAACGCTGGTCGGATTGAAAAGATGCATAAACCAAATTTATCAGAACCACAGTCGATTTGAAATAAATTGTTGACAATTCATTGGTTATCTATGAGAAAGAATGATATAAAGGAGAGGAATATTTAAAAATTAAGGCCACTCTCTGCCATCTTCAAAAACAAGGGCAGCAATTCAAGGAGCTGTTATGATTTCAGGTATTCCTGAAAATGTTACGATATTGGTGGTTGACGACGAAGAATCTATCCGGCGGCTGGTAACCAGAATCATCAAGCCGATCGGATATACCTGTTTTCAGGCCAGCTGCGGGAAAGACGGCCTGGCCGTTATGGAAAAAGAATCCGTGGATGCGGTGATTACCGATATTGCCATGCCTGAAATGGATGGTATCGAGTTGACTGAAATTATCAAACGCCGGTATGATGCGGATGTGATTATGATGACCGGGTATTCCGAAGATCTCAAATATGGAGACGCCATTGCAAAAGGGGCTAGTGATTTTCTTCAAAAACCGTTTGAACCCGGGGAATTCGTTATTCGTCTCAAACGGGTTCTGAGAGAGAGACAGATGACCCAGGCGCTCAACAGGAATCTTGAGAGAATGACGCTCATTCTGGATGGGGTGATCAACTCTTTTTCCTTCACGGTTGAGGCTCGGGACCCCTATACGGCCGGTCATCAGAAACGGGTGACATTCATTGCCGTTGCTATTGCCAAGGAAATGCAGCTCAGCCCGGAACAGGTCCGCACCATCCGAATGGCCGGAATGATCCATGATCTTGGAAAGATCGCCATACCGGCGGAAATTCTTTCAAAACCGGGCAAAATTTCCGAAGCGGAATTCAATTTGCTGAAAGTTCATCCCCAGGTCGGGTATGATATTCTCAAGGATATACATTTTTCCATGCCGATTGCGGAGATTGTTTACCAGCACCATGAACGGTTGAACGGACAGGGGTACCCCAGAGGCCTCCCGGGCAAAGACATTCTGCTGGAAGCCAGAATCATCGCAGTGGCAGACGTCGTGGAAGCCATGTCTTCTCACCGGCCTTACCGCCCGGCACTGGGGCTGGACAAGGCCCTGGAAGAGATTGAAAAAAACAAAGGGGTTTTGTATGATCCTGATGTGGTGGATGCCTGCTGCCGCATCATGAAAGATGAGCAAAATTTCGAACTATAAGGTGGGTTAACAGCGTTGATGACAGACGGGGTATCCCTTCCTGTCTGCTGAGGTGGCGATATGGATCAAAAGATAGAAAACCTGTCCGTTGTCAGAGCAGTGCTCGACGGGATTGAGGATGTTATCTATGTGGCAGACCCCGACACATTTGAGCTGCTGCATGTGAACGAGGCGTTTCAGAAGTTCTGGGGAAAGAATGTTCTGGGGGAAAAATGCCACCGGGTTCTGCAGAACCATGCCACCCTGCCCGTTCTGTACCAATGATAAAATTTTTGGGGAGTATGCGGACAAGGCCCTATGTCTGGGAATTTTAAAATGAGGTGACCGGCATCTGGGCAATCTTTTCATCAGGCAGTATCTCTATAAGTACGATGAATTTGACAGGGCTCAGTTTCTCGAACAGTCTCAGCGCTAGGGGTCTGATGTATGTGAGTGATGAAACAGACAGGCTGGCGCTGGCCGGGTGGTATGCCCACCGGCCCATCGGTTTTCCGGTCTGCCGATCATTAACGTTGATGGCCAGGGCGATGAAGCAGGACAAAGAAAAATGCGTTCAGGCCGGTGCCAGCGATTATCTGAGCAAGTCCGTGGACATCGACCGGCTGCTCGCAATGATTCGGATCTGGCTTTATAGATAAAGGAATCCATCCCGATGAAGCCCCATGAGATAGAAGCGCTGGAAATCTCCCTGCTGCTGGAAACCAAGTCCACTGAAAGAACCCTGTCAGGGGGCATTGCCCATGATTTCAACAAGATATTGACCGGGCTGCTGGGATTATACCCAGCTGATGCTGAGTGAAGCGGAAAAAGACTCGGTCATCGAACAGGATCTGAATCAGGTATACAGTGCCGGTTTGAGGGCCAAGGAACTGGTCCGTCGGATTCTGACGGTTTCCAGAAAAACCGAAGATGAAATAATGCCTGTCAGAATCGACCTGATTGTCAAGGAAGTGCTGAAGTTCATGCGGTCAACCATCCCCAGCAGCATATCGATCAGAGGCAATATCACCAGCCGCTCAAAAGTGATCGCCAACACCACCCAGATTCACCAGATTATCATGAATCTTTGGACCAATGCCAGCCATGCCATGAATGAACAGGGCGGCACATTGATGGTCGATCTTGTGGATGTGCATCTCGATGCTTCCCGGCATATTTCCGGATAAAAGGCTTTGCCCGGCGATCACATAAAAATGGCCGCGACCGACACAGGATCCGGCATGGGACTGGTGCTGGTCCAGAGAATCATCAACGAAGCCGGCGTAGTCATCGAGGTCAAAAACACCGTCAACGCCGGCTTCAGGTTCGAAATCCTGCTGCCTGTCACGGAAAAAGAGAAACAAGCCGGGAAAAAATATTCATACCGCTCAAGCCCGGGAAGGGCAACATTTCTTTTGTCGATGACGAAATCTCGATCACCGAACTCGTGAAAAAAGTCCTGGAAAGTCATGAATACGAAGAGATCGAGTTCAACAATCCCCGCCAGGCATTGACAGATTTTGAAAACAACCCGAAAAAATTTGATGTGGTCATCTCTGATTTGACCATGCCGGAGATGAAAGGCAAAAAATTGATTGAAAAAATACATGCTTTACGAGACGATATCCCCTGTATCCTGTGTACCGGTTACAGCAAGGAGCTGACCAAACATTCGGATTCCGTTCAGGGATGGAAAGCGATACTGATCAAACCCATCGACCGGATCGATTTATTGATCACCATTCAGCAGGTACTGCATGGTGACCCCGTTCAGGCAGATGTGTGACGTTTCCTTATCCGAGGTTAGGGCTTTGATGACAGATCACCGGTTTGTCCAGTGATGCCGAACCGGCATCCAAACGAATTTTCGTCACTGAATCTTAACCGGATTACCAGGGAAAGGGTGGGGCGGTCTGTGTGCAGTTCAGGCCATTCTGCCTGATAAGCCGGCCTTGTGTCCCACGGCTGTCATATGGGTTGAGAAATTCGGCAGCTTCTGGTACATCAATGAATCATGAAACATGTCGTGCTCATCAACAACGCCCATATTGAGAATTTCAGTGTCCGGAACCTGGGTGCCTATCTGATATCCCGGGGATTCCGGGTATCGGTCGTCCATTATGAGAGCCGCAAAGAAGCCGTGTTTGAGCCGATGCCGGCATCGGCCCTCAACGTGCTGGCCGATTTTTGCAAAGAGGTTGATCTGGTGGGTATCACCCTTCTGACCTCCCATCTGCTGCCCCGGTGCCGCCAGATCACCCAGTATCTGAAAGACCGGATCAAGGCCCCGATTATTTGGGGCGGTCCCCCCGTGATTGCCGATCCAATCCAGTCTTTGGATGATGCTGGCCTGGTGTGCGCCGGAGAAGGGGAGAGCGTGATGGAACAGCTGCTGGCCGGGGTGCCGTTCGATGAGATCCCAGGGCTGGGATATGTGGCCTCTGGCGGTATTCCCGTGGTCAATGATCTTCCTCCCATGCTGGATGTCAATGACCTGCCCATTCCCCGGGTGGACCTGGAAAACGGGGTTGTGCTGACCGAATCCGGTCTGGTGCCCATGAAAGAGCAGGTGCCGTCTTCGTTGTCCACCTACAGCGTGCTGCTGGTCCGAGGATGCCCTTACCAGTGTTCTTACTGCCTGAACAGCCGGCTGAAGCGGGTGTTCGAACGCAAAGGGGCGTATGTGCGTAAAGTCGAGGTGGACCACGTCATTGATGAACTGGTGTGGGCCAAAACCCATGTTCCCCACTTGAGGCGGATCATCATCGATGATGATGATTTTTTCCTCAATTCCAAAGACCGGATGACACGGTTTCTTGACCGGTACATGAAAGAGATCCGTCTTCCCGTGTTTTACATTCAGGCCAACACCCGGCAGATCACCGAAGCAAAGCTGGATATTCTGGTGAACAGCGGCCTGGACCTGCGGTATTTGAAAATCGGGCTTCAGTCCGGCAGTCCACGGATCAGCCGGGAGATCTTCCATCGCCCCCTGGAGACTGAAGATTACCTGGAAAAGCTGGGAATGGTTATGAAAAGGGGCATCCGGGTGATGATCGATGTGATTTCGGACAATCCCTATGATACTGTGGCGGATAAACATGCGGTGCTGCGGTTCTATCTGGAGATGCTGAAGCGGATACCTAACCCCACCATCGAGCGACCGGTAAAAATTTACGACCACAAACTGATGTACTATCCCGGCACCCCACTGTATGAACAGGTTTTGAGGGACGGCCATATCAGGGCTGATTATGTGGATCAGGTGCTGCTGAAACGCAGCACACTTCGCCTTCATGAAGAAGACCGGGACCATGACGCACTGATGGTGTCTTTGTTCAACACCGCAGCCAACCGGCAGCCGTTCCACCGCACAGCGCACGTTCTGCTCAGGGTGCTGGCGGTGCCGCCGGTGTTTAGGGCCGTGGTACGGTGGGGCCTGGCTGCCATCTTGAACCGGGTGTCACAGATCCCGGTTGTGTCGGGCCTCTTAAGAAAAGACACCCCATAGATCCCCCTTGGATCGGGACTGACAAAGGATTAAAAAACAGACGGCAGATTAGAATCGATTATAAAGCAGAGTGGTTAACCGCTCAGAAGTGATCATGGATTGGGTTTTGAGGAGAACGTGCCATGAGTGACAGTAATTTTTACGATTACGCCGCCCTGGACCATCCCGGGATTCTGGCGTATATTTTTCATCCCAGGATGTCGATGCGGCCGGCAGGCCCCGATGACATTCTGATTCCGGTGGCGGACGATGTGGACGTCGGTGCATGCTTTCATGTGGCCGGCAAAAAGGCCCCCACCCTTTTGTTTTTCCACGGCAACGGGGAGATCGTGTCTGATTATGATGATCTGGGACCCTTGTACACCCGTCTGGGCATTAATTTCTTTGTGGTGGATTACCGGGGATATGGCTGGTCCACCGGTACTCCTACGGTATCGGACATGATGGCGGACAGTCACCGGATTATGGATTTTGTGATACAGTGGTGCCGGAATCAGGGGTTTTCCGGGGCTTTGTCGGTCATGGGCCGGTCCCTGGGCAGTGCCGCTGCCATTGAGCTGGCAGCCGCCCGGTCCTCTGAGGTGGACACCCTGATTGTGGAAAGTGGGTTTGCCGCTACCGAAAGCCTGCTCCGCGCGCTGGGGATCGATCCGGCGGCCTTGGGCATCCGCTTGGCACCGGAAATGGACAACCAGGAAAAATCCGGAAGTGGACCGGGCCGGCATTGATCATCCACGGGGAACAGGACCAGCTGATTCCTTTTTTCCACGGCCAGTCCCTGTACGATGCCTGCCCGTCTTCTGAAAAAAAATTGAAAAAAATTGCCGGTGCAGGACACAACGATATTTTTCTGCGCGGTCTGGATCAGTATCTGTCCGCCGTGAAATCCCTGCTACTGTTGAAAAAACCAGCCTTGAAACGCTGAACATACCGGCAAACCGGGCGGGAATGAAAGTCAGTGTCAAGACAATGTCTTGAAAGACAGAACAGTCGTTCCATCAGAAAGCCGGACTGATGATATCTTTAGAGTATCAGGGACATTTGAAAATAATCTGTCAAAAAAGGGATATGGTTGACATTTTGGCCTGCAGAGGGTTATACAGTACAGGATTATTCCGGCGCAACCGGCCGGTATCGAAAAATACAAAACAACCATATGAGGATACGGCATGATTCAATCGATTCTGATGATGGGGGGGCTCGGGGTGGTCATCGGCACGGCCTTGGTGATCGCGTCCAAGGCGTTTTATGTGTATGAAGATCCCAAGGTTCTGGCGATCAATGATGTGCTGCCCGGTGCCAACTGCGGCGGCTGCGGACTGCCCGGGTGTACGGCCAACGCCCAGGCCATTGTGGAGGGAAAAGCCAGTGTTAATTCCTGTGTGGCCGCAGGCGATGATGTGGCCCAGGCCATTGCCGCCATCATGGGCGTATCGGTGATGGACAAGGAACCGGAGTTTGCTGCGCCGGGGTGTTATTACGGCAATGCCAAGGCCGATCTCAACTATGAGTATCAGGGAATCAGGGACTGCCGGGCCGCCGCCATGCTTTTGGGAGGCATGAAGGTCTGCCATATCGGGTGTCTGGGGCTGGGGACTGTGTGACAGCCTGCATGTTCAATGCCCTGTCCATGGGGCCGGACGGGCTGCCGGTGGTGAATGAAGAAAACTGCACCGGATGCGGGGCCTGTGAAAAAATCTGTCCCAAAAACATCATCCGTCTCACATCCGTGACAAGGCGGATCATTCGTGAATACACGGTCCAGGACTGTACCACCCCATGCCAGAGAGCCTGTCCTTCCGGGCTTGATATCAGAAAATATGTGGGATTGATCCAGGAAGGGGACTATGCCGGATCTCTGGCCGTGATCAAGGAAAGAATGCCGTTTCCCACGGTCATATCCCGGATTTGCCCGCAGCTTTGCGAGTTTGACTGCCGGCGCCTGCTCCAGGATGAAACCGTTGCCATCAATGATTTGAAACGGTTTGTCTGTGATTACGAAAGAAAACAGTCTGAACGGATTCAGCCATATAAAGCCCCGGCCACGGACAAGAAAGTGGCTGTGATCGGCGGTGGCGTGGAAGGGTTGTCTACCGCATATTTCACGGCCCGGCTGGGCCATGCCCCCACAGTTTTCGAGAAAACAGAAGTACTGGGAGGCATTCTGCGCACCGCCATCGCCAGAGACCGCCTGACCATGGACCTGCTGGACTGGGATATCCAGGGGATTGAGGATCTGGGGGTCACCTTTAAAACCGGTGTGTCCGTGGGAACCGATGTCACCATTCCTCAGCTTTTGACAGGCGAAGGATTCGATGCGGTGTTCATCGCAACCGGTGGATGGGATTCCCGCATGTCCAGAAACGAAGGGGACAATCCCGTGCCGTTGTTTCCCGGTGCCAGCCTGCTTATCGATCTGGTACGCAGCGGGCAAAATGAAAACATCTCCGTGGCCTGCGGCAAACATGCCGTGATCGCCGGCGGCGGTAAATTTCTGGCAAAAGCGGTGAGCACCCTTCTGGAAAAAGGCGTTGAAACCGTGACACTTGTCTCCAGAAATTCTGCCGCTGATCCGGATGTGAATCTGTCAAGCCTGGACAAAGAGGCTTTGCAGGCGGTGACCGTGATTTGCCATGCCGGCATCACCAAAGTGATGGGGCAAGACGAGACCCTGACCGGTGTTGAAGCAGTGGATCTGATGACCGGAGAAAAACAGGAGATCGCTGCAGATACCTTGATTATCGGGGCCGGACGGTTTCCGGAACTGGTGTTTGTCCCGGTCAAAGAAATCGATGAAAACGGTGAAGTGATTGACGGGGGAGCAGCCCTGACCTGGGAAGGGCTTGAACTGCCCAAAAAACCGGATGCCCTGCCCCAGATCGGCCTGTTGTCCAAACAGGATGTGATTTCCGAATATCCGTCTGCCGTGTCGGCCATCAATGGGGGCCGGAAAGCGGCCGCTGCAGTTCACCATTACATGTATGGCCTGGAATTTCCGGATCCTGACCTGTTGATCACTCAACAAAGCCGCATTCAGAATGTCACGGAGATCAAACAGGTTAAAATCACTCCGAAAACCCCCTGGGATGATTTGGCTCAGCCCATGGCTGCAGCCACCGGATTCTCCGAGGCAAATGCCCGCAAGGAATCGGAACGGTGCCTGCAGTGCGGTTTGATTTGTTATGAAAAACAGCAAACGGTTTGACGCGGAGTGACCGTCACTCGAAACGCTTAAAAAGCACGGGGCCGGCATCTGGATGATTCAGCAGACGCCGGCCCCGTTTTCATTCTGGTTTGTGTAAAAGAACTGATCAACTCATGGATTTTTTCCAAGTGACGGTTCGCCCGGCAGGGCAAGGCCGTTGTTCAGTCCTTTGGGTTGATTTATCAAAATCAGGCAAACGCTTTTTCCAGATCCGGTACAATCTGTTTTTTCCGGCTCATGATACCGGGCAGCCAGGCTTTACCGTCCTTGGGAGCCACGCCGAACGCTTTTTCCACCACAGATTCGTCGTCTGATGCCACCAGCAGCTCGGTGCCTTCCTTCATGATGTCGGTGAGCATGAGCAGAACCGAATGATGGCCTTTTTCCGTTTTCAGGTCCTGGATGTCCTTTTCCAGGTCCGCTTTGATGCCGTCCACGATGGACAGGTCCACCAGTTCCAGCTGGCCAACGCCTACGCCCTTTCCGCTCATGTTAAAGTCTTTGTAGTCCCGGAACACCAGCTCCCGGATGGGAGTCCCTTCCACAGCGGATTTCACCTTGAACATTTCGATGCCTAATGCTTCCAGGTTGGACTCGCCACAGATTTCAGACAGTTCCGCGCAGACGGCCTTGTCCTCATCCGTGCAGGTGGTGGATTTGAAGATCACGGTGTCGGACAGGATGGCGCACAGCATAATGCCGGCGATATCCTTGGGAATCTCCTTGCCCAGGTATTTGTACATGCGGGAGACGACGGTACAGGTACAGCCCACCGGCCAGATCCAGCATTCCAGGGGCTGGCCCGTAGTCACGTCCCCGAGTTTGTGATGGTCCACGATTCCTAAAATATTGGCTTCTTTCAGATCGTCCGGGCTCTGGGCCAGATCGGAATGGTCCACCAGGTAAACATCCTTGCCCGCATAGCTGGTCACCACTACCGGCGCTGCCACACCGAATTTATTCAGAACGAACTTGGATTCAGGGTTAAGTTCTCCCTGAACCGCCGGGGCGATATCCTCACCCAGTTTTTTCTTGAGATCTGCCAGTGCAATGGCGGCACATACAGAGTCTGTATCCGGGTTTTTGTGGCCAAATACCAAAGTTGTCATAAAACCTCCTAACTGATTAATGTCGAGTTTATACAAAAGCGATGATACGTTTTTCTCACGCATCATCATTAGGGTTTCACAGTTGAGCCGGCCCGCTGTCCTGTGCGGTTCGACCGCAGGAAAACGGACAAATCCAGTTAAAATCAGAGTATCTTATAAAATTAATCGGCAATATACACAAGGAAAATTTTAAAAATTACTTCCGGCTTTTTCTGCGGTCTGTTCAAACTTTCAGACCTGTGATATATAGACAGATTCAAGAATTCAAGATAAAGGAATTACCGATGGTGATGCAGTTGACCGGCAGCCAGCGCAAATATCTGCGTGGCCTGGCCCATCATTTGAACCCCGGGGCCTTTGTGGGAGGCAAAGGCGTGACCCAGGCCCTGGTGGATGAGATCGAGACCGCCCTGGACGGAGCGGAACTGATCAAAATAAAGTTTGTGGATCACAAGGATAAGGCGGTCAAAACCGGGCTTCTGGATGAGATTTCCCGGCGGACCAAATCGGCGGTTGCCGGGACGGTGGGGCATGTGGCGATTCTGTACCGGCCCCACAGCAATCCGGAAAAACGGCAAATTCATCTGCCCTGAAAAATGGCAGGTTTCGATTTTAAACCGAACCATATATTAACCTGATATACTAAGGATATACCCAATCCCATGAAAGTCGGCATTATCGGCCTGCCCCAGACAGGCAAGAAAACGCTGTTTCAGATTCTGACAGGAAATGCGGCCGTAGATCCGGCAAAGGCCGGCAAACCCTTGCCCGGTGCCGCAGACATCCTGGACTCCCGGTTCAATACCCTGGTAAAGATGTATCAACCCAAAAAACAGGTCCGTGCCCGGCTGGACCTGGTGCTGCTACCCAAACTTGAAGCTGAAACCATTGCCGGCGGGGAGATTTTCCGGGACATCGCGGACATGGATGCCATCTGCCATGTTATCCGGGCCTTTGAAGATGATGCCGTGTATCATGCAGCCGGGGCGGTGAATGCCCGGCGGGATTTTGAAAGCGTGAACGCCGAACTGCTTATGCATGATCAGATTTTTGCAGAAAAACGGATTCAACGGCTGACCGATGAAGTAAAAAAAATCAAGGATGACACCCGGCAGAAGGAACTGGCCCTGATGCAGCGCATTCAGCAGCATCTGGAGCAAGAGATCCCTTTGCGACTGATGGAACTGACCTCTGATGAGGAAAAAATGATCCGCAGTTATCCGTTCATCACCCGGAAAAAAATGGTGATTGCGTTGAACGTGGCCGAAGATGATCTGGGAAACCGGGATCTGCTTGCCCGTTTCGAGCCGGCTTGTCAGAATCAGGCCATCGAAGCCATGCTGGTATCCGCCAAGGTGGAAGCGGAAATTGCGTTGCTGGACACGTCCGAGGAAAAACAGGAGTTTTTGGATGCATTGGGTATCGGGGAAACCGCACTGGAAACGCTCACCCGCCTGTGCTTGAGATCCTTGAACCTGATTTCCTTTTTCACCGTGGGCAAGGACGAGGTGCGCCAGTGGCTGGTTAGAGAAGGCAGCACGGCCCCCCAGGCCGCCGGGGTGATTCATTCGGATCTGGAAAGGGGGTTCATCCGGGCCGAGGTGTTTTCCTATGATGATCTGATATCCTTAGGCTCTGAACCAGAACTGAAGAAAGCCGGCCGGTTTTTTGTGGAGGGAAAGACCTATCCGGTCAAGGATGGAGATATCCTCAACATCCGGTTCTCGGTTTGACCGGAAGGTTGTGTTGTGCCTTCAGTATCTGTTTACCAGCCGGGGCGGTCTGCCTGTGTCAGCCGCCCCGGTTTGCTCCTGATTTGTTGTGCCCGGCCGAGTAGGGATTATTCCGGGGCGCTGGTGTGGGCCTCGGTGAGCCTCTGTTTCAGATAATCCAGATCCCCGGCATCGTATTCATCCAGGTCAAAGCAGTATCCGTCCTCCCCTAAAAGCCCCTCAGGGATCAAGTCTCCTTTTTCCTCCGGGTCTGTGATCATTTCCCCGTAAAAGCAAACGGACAGCCACCGGTTGTCCGGATCGTCGTCAATCACGTCCACCATGGCATAAAGCGAACGCTTTTTCTGTAGATCGTGTTTCGGCCGGACCGAATAGCTGACCGTGGGCCGTGCCACAAATTCCAGCCCGGTGTTCGCCAGGGTGTTGAGGTGGGCCAGCAGTTCTTCAAATGCCTGTTTGATCCGGGTGTCGCTGTCGCTCCAGTCTGAGATGAACAGGTCCAGTTCCGTGGTCATTATTTTTCTCCCATATGTTTGAGCAGGTGTCCGATCTCAGGGAAAATCAATTCATTGCACGCCAGTTTGCAGGCTTTAAGACTGCCGGGGATACAGAATATCAGTATGTTCCGGATAATGCCGGCTGTGGCCCGGGAACCGATGGCCGCTGAGTCGATCTCTTCAAAGGACAGCTGGGCAAACACAGGACCGAATGCGGTCAGCGTTTTGTCAAAAAAAGGCTGGACCGCTTCAATGGTGAGATCCTTGGGGCTGAGGCCGGTGCCCCCGGTCATGATCACGGCATGGGGGGCGATTTTTTCCGTCACATGGGTCAGCAGGTTTTGAACGTCCGTGATATCGTCCTGGACCACCTGATGAATTACCACCTCATGTCCTTCTTTTTTGGCCTGTTTCTTGATCCAGGCTCCGCTTTTGTCGTCGGCCAGTTTCCTTGTGGTGGATACACTGATCACCGCGATCCTTATCTGATGAACGGCGTTTTTTCTGTGTTCTTGGGTGCTCATGAATTGATTTCCCGGAATACCAGATCCTGGTTGTCGTGTTCGGACACATGCACCTGGATGGTGTCCTGGGGGGCCGTGTCCACAAAAATGCCTTTGTAATCCGCCTGAATGGGCAGTTCCCGGTGACCTCTGTCCACCAGGACGGCCAGTTCGATGCGGGCAGGGCGGCCGAAATCCATGAGCGCTTCCATGGCGGCCCGGATGGTCCTGCCGGTGTATAGGACATCGTCTACCAATACGATATTGGTGTCATCCACACTGAAGGGGACCTCTGACGGCCGGACTACGGGCTGGTGACTGATTTTTGTCCAGTCATCCCGGTACATGTTGATATCCATGCTGCCCACGGGCACGGAGACTTCCTCGATCCGGTGAATCCTGTCTGCCAGCCGGTGGGCCAGAAAATCCCCCCGGGTCTGGATCCCCACCAGCGCCAGATTTTCCGCCCCCTGATGCTTTTCAATGATTTCATGAGCAATCCGGGACAGAATGCGTTTGAAATCCTGGGCATTGAGAATGGGCCTCGTCTGTTTCATGGGCTGCCTTTCATTACAAAGGGGTTTTTAACGTGAAAAATATGTACCACCTTTTCCTTGCCGTAGCAATACCTTGATTTTCAGGAGAACTCGGATATAATGCACCCCCAAAGATGATTATTGCCAAGGATAACTGCCGATGAAACTGGACTGCACTGGGGTGATTCTGGCCGGTGGAAAAAACAGCCGCCTTCCGGGAAAGAAAAAAACCTTTCACCAGGTGGGTGAGATGAGCATACTTGAAAGGTTGTGTACGCTTTTCTCAAAACTGTTCAAGGAGAGCATCATCGTGGTGAATGAGCCCAAAGAATTCATGGGGCTGGACATGACGGTGGTGACCGACATTATTCCGGCCCGGTGCGTGTTGGCAGGGCTTCATGCCGGACTGTTCTATGCCTCATATCCGTATGCCTATGTGACTGCCTGTGATATTCCTTTTGCCAGCGAGGCGGTGATCCGACACCTGGTGGACCGGGTCAGACCCGGTGATCAGGTGGTCATTCCCAGAACGGATGACGGACTGGAACCATTGTCCGCCGTGTATTCCAGGGCGTGTATCCCTCTGATCGAGGAAAGCTTGAAAAACAATATATTTATGATCAAGAAATTTTATAAAAAAAAACATGTCCGGGAGGTGCCGATGTCGGTGTTAAAAAAATTGGACCCGGACATGGGGTTTATTTTTAATGTGAACACGCCGGCGGATCTTGAAAAAGCCCGGCAGATGGCGGTGAAATAAGTGGGCTCATGGGGTCAGGCCTGCGTTATTGTAGTTATTCGCTTCAACAGCTGCAATAACGCAGGCTTGACCCCATACGTCCACCATCCGTCCGATGAAAGGAAAAATGGATGCTTGAAAAAAAGATGACAGACACACCTGTGACCCTGGCGCAGATGGTGGCAAAAATGAAGGCTCATCCCCGGTTTTCGGAAGCCGGGATGATCCTGGCTCACAACGGGGTGGTCCGGAAAAATTCCAGGGACGGAAAGCCGGTGACCGGGCTTGAAATCGAAGTGGATCATGACCGGCTCGAACAGATTCTGGAAAAGGAGCGGGCCAGGCCCGGAATTCTGGATATCCAGGTGCATATTCAGGAAAACAGGCCGTTGACGGTGGGGGATGACGTGATGTATCTGGTGGTGGCCGGCGATATCCGGGAAAATGTGATCGCGTCGTTGACCGATACCTTGAACCAGATCAAGGCTGAGGTGACCCGGAAAACCCAGTTTTTTGAATAATTCCGTTACCCTGGAAGGCACAGACAGGCATGAAGGAACCTGGGAAAAAAATTAAAGCGTGACCCAATTCTTTCATCAAAAATAATCTGTCCGAAAGAGGAACACCTATGACTGATTTTACCCACCTGGATAACCAGGGCCGTGTGCGCATGGTGGATGTAGGGGATAAGGAAGAGACCCGGAGAACGGCTGTGGCGGAAGGGATCATTGTCATGCAGTCCGACACCCTGGCCCGGATTATGGATGACAAGGTAAAAAAGGCAATGTCCTGGAAACCGCCCGGATCGCCGGGATCATGGCGGCCAAGAAAACATCGGACCTTGTTCCCATGTGTCATCCGCTGAACATCACTCATGCGGGCATTGACTTTTTTTTCCAGCCCGAGACCCATGCCGTCCGGATTGAGGCCACGGTGTCACTGACCGGCCGGACCGGTGTGGAGATGGAAGCGCTGACCGCGGTTTCCGTGGCCGGACTCACCATTTACGACATGTGCAAATCCTATGACAAAGGCATGGTCCTATCCACGATCCGTCTGATTTCCAAATCCGGGGGGAAAACCGGGTCTTGGCAGGCGGCGAATGTCCCTGAAAACCTGAACCCACCGGTGTGACACACATGATGGTCACCCTGGAGAACCTGGGGTATCTGGGTACCGGTTTTGTCCTGGGGGGGGCGGTGTGCGCCCTGCTGGTCCGCATCACCGGGGCCATGGCTGCCAACCGGATGAAACAGGTGTCGGATCAGGCATTGTACCAGCATGCCAACCGGTTTATGGAGATGGCGGACCGGTACTTCAAAGGGTATGTTAAGGAGGCGAAAAAAGATTTTACCCTCCAGGGGGAAGCGCTCCGGCAGACCATGGATCCGGTGAAGCATGCCTTGGACCAGTATGAAACAAGGCTCCAGGCCATGGAAGCCTCCCGGGAACGGGCCAACGGCGCTATCTTTGAGCACCTGGCCCAGATGGGACGGGTTCAGCACCAGCTGCACCTGGAAACCGGAAACCTGGTCAAGGCCCTTCGCCTGCCCCATGTCCGTGGCCGGTGGGGAGAGATTACGCTGAGAAGGGTGGCGGAGCTGGCAGGCATGGCCCGGTTTTGCGATTTCCAGGAACAACCGGTTCAGGGATCGGGAAAAGGGGCGTTGCGGCCGGACATGGTGGTGTCCCTGCCGTCCGGCCGGCACATTGTCGTGGATGCCAAGGTGCCGCTCATGGCGTATTTGGACGCGCTGGAAGCGGACAATGACGTAGAGAAACAGGCCCGCATGGCCGACCATGCCCGCCAGGTGGCAACCCACATCGGTCAGCTGGCTTCCAAGGATTATGCGGCCGCTTTTTCTCCGTCACCGGAGTTTGTGGTGCTGTTCATTCCCGGAGAGAATTTTTTTTCCGCCGCCTTAAGCCAACAGCCGGACCTCATTGAGCAGGGCGTAGAAAAAGGGGTGATTCTGGCCACTCCCACGACCTTGATCGCTCTGTTGAAATCGGTGGCCTATGCCTGGCAGCAGAAGGAAGGCATTGAAAACGCGGAAAAGATCCGCGCATCCGGAATGACCCTGTATAAATGCCTGTGTGCCATGGCGGACAGCATGAACCGTCTGGGAAAAGACATCGGCGCCTGCACGGCAAGCTTTAACCGGACCGTGAAGGTCATGGAAAAACAGGTCCTGCCCCCGGCCAGGGACCTGGAACGGATGGGGGCAGGGACCCGGAAAATGCCGGATCTCAACTCTCTCGATCCACCGGGTACCGTTGCAAATCTGTTCAAAGAAAGGCTTGAGCGTGAAGAATAAAAGGCAGTATCTCCCCGGTAAAATTCAAAAACAGCCCCGGGATTTGGGAGTTCTGGGAAAAATCATTCTGGCCCTGATCCTGATACCCCTGGCAGGATGCGGTATCCTGACCGATAAGGAACAAGTCGAGGTCCGGGAACCGGCCCTGGAAAAACTGGCCAAAGACCGGTACCCGGATTTTTCTGACACCTTTGACTTATCAGGGTTTTTGACGGCGTTGGGCCAGAGCTTGATGTATTACCACCGGTTGCCGGGATCCCGAATGGTGGATTTCGGACCGGATCGGTACTCGGCGGCTCATTTAGCCGAGTCTCTGAAAACGTTTCAGGCATTCCTGGAGACCGGCCCTTCGTCATCGGATCTGAATCGGTTCGTCCGGGAGAAGTTTCATGTCTATGCCAGCACAGCCAACAGAAAAAACCAGGTGCTGTTTACCGGATATTTCGAACCCACCTACAGCGGCAGTCTGATTCCGGACGAGCGGTTTCAGTATCCGCTGTATCCGGTTCCATCCGATCTTCTGGAGATCGATCTGTCGAAATTTTCCGACCGATATCAGGGGCATGACCGGCTTCGGGGACGGGTGGACGGGCATCAGGTGGTGCCTTATTTTTCCCGAAAACAGATCAATCAGAACCGCGATCTTTATTTGCATGCCCCGCCGGTGGCCTGGCTGGAAAACCGGGTGGACCGGTTTTTTCTGGAAATTCAGGGGTCCGGCCGGATACAGACACCGGAAAACGAGATCATACAAATCCAGTATGCCGGCACCAACGGCAATTCCTACCGTTCCATCGGCCGGTACCTGATCGACCATCAGGAGATTGACCGGGAGCAGATGTCCATGCAGGCCATCCGCCAATGGCTGGAAGCCAATCCCCATCGGATGGACGAGGTGCTTCATTACAATGACAGCATGGTGTTTTTTAAAATCGGAACCGGCGGACCCTTTGGCAATATCAACGTGACCCTGACCCCGCTACGGTCCATGGCCACGGATTACCGGATTTTCCCCAAGGGCGCCCTTTGCTTCATTGAAACGCGGCTGCCGGACCGGCCCTCTCAGGATGCCACTGAAGAGACGGATACCGATACGGACACCCGGAAACCGCCGGCATCCTGGCAACCGGTGTCCCTGTTTGTGATGAACCAGGACACCGGGGGGGCTATCCGGGGACCCGGCAGGGCCGACCTGTTTTGCGGCAATGATGCCTATGCCCGGTTTGCGGCCGGTCACATGACCGTGAGGGGCCGCATGTATTTTCTGGTGATGAAATAAACAATCGAAGGAGAGGATCGGAGTCCTTTTTCAGGTGTGTTGCGGCAGGAATGTATCACTGCCAGAAAATGTCGGCGCAAGAAAATTCCAGTGTGACACGGTTGCCCGGCCGGATGTCCAACCCGGCGGACCGGCCGGAGGTCATGCCCAGCATGAAGGAAATGCCGCCTGCTTCGATAGTGATCATGATGTCGTGATGCTGTCTGGTCATATACATGGAGTCCACTGTCCCCAGGATCCGGTTGTCCTCGGTTGAAGCGGTGATCCCAGGTCGGGTCAGCCGGATATGTTTCCGCTGAATGACGGCGGTTTTTCCCGGAGGACTGCTTGCCGGCAGCTGGATGATCTGTCCGTCATCCAGCTGCCGGACCCAAGTCTGTCCGTTCCTGCCTTGCCGGGTGTAGGGGCCGGGGATGATGATTTCCCGGCCTGTGGCAAATAAAGAGCCGTTGATGATGGACAGCTGAGTGTCACTGCATGTGAACAGCCAGGGCAGATCGTGGCTGGTGATGATCAGGGTGGTACCGCGGTTTTCCCTGGCCGCCAGGGATGCCTTTCGGATCATGGCGGCGCTTGACATATCCACACTTGCCACGGGTTCATCCAGCAGCAGTACGGCCGGTTTTAAGATGAGGCGGGCTGCCAGGGCCACCCGCTGGGCTTCGCCCCCGGACAGTTCATGCCATTGCCGAAAGGCGAACCGGTCAAAATCCAGGCCCACCTCTGCCATGGCTTGTCGAACCTGCAGTGTCAGATCCCGGGGGGTCTGACGGAGTTTCAGACCATAGGCGATATTGTCGAACACGGATCGTTTGAGCAGGTATGGTTTCTGGGTGACCAGGGTGACGTTGCCGGATATTTCCGGAGAAAACGGATACCGGGGGTGGCCGTTGAACAGAACAGAGCCGGATGACGGCCGCATGACAAACGCCAGAATTTTGAGCAACGTGCTTTTTCCGGAACCGTTGGGTCCCATCAGCCGGTGATGGAGCCTTTCTCGATTTCCAGCTCTGCGATGTCCAGTGCCTGTTTTTCTCCGTAGAAATGGGTTATTTTTTCCAGTCGGTATATGGGGGACGTCAAGGTCATTGTTTCCTCAGAAAGGATAGGCAGATGTTGACACACAGGGCGATGATGATGAGGACGATTCCCAGAGCGATCCCGTCGGCAAACTGACCTTTGTTGGTTTCCAGGGCAATGGCCGTGGTCATGGTGCGGGTATGGTATTTGATATTGCCGCCCACCATCATGGCGATACCCACTTCCGTAAACACCCGGCCGAAGGCGGTGACCACGCCGGCCAGAATACCGTACCGCACCTCCCACAGACAGGTGCCCAGAATATGGTGCCGGCCGGCTCCCAGAGACAGCAGGGTCAGTTTCAGATCTGGATCGATACTTTCCACGGTGGCGGCGGTGATGGCAATGACAATGGGCAGTGCCAGCACGGTAAGGCCTATGGCAATGCCGGTAAGAGTGAACAGAAGGTCCCATTCTCCCAGAGGCCCCTGGCTGGAAATCAGGGCATAAACGATCAGGCCGATGCACACCGTGGGCAGGGCCAGAAGGGTGTCCACCAAGGTCTTGATATGGCGCTTGCCGGGAAAATTAAAATTTCCCAGCACAAATCCCAGCGGTAATCCAATGGCCAAGCTGATGATCATGGCGATGGTGGACACCTTGAGAGTGGCTGCTATGGCGGAGATCGTAGCCGGATCCAGATGGATCAGCAAAAAGATCGCTTTGATGAATCCGTCGGCAATATAGTCCATCAGCCACCGGAATCGTTCAGGAGTAATGATGATGTTTCATAAAAAATCATGAGCCTGAGAAATACTTTTTTTCAACGGTCTTTTAAAAACAGTTTATGGTATTCATCTTCAGAAATGTGCTCTTTGAGAAACGCGTGAATACACTGATATATTTTTTCCAGTTCATCGTCTGACAGTCGGGGAACAAAGGTTTCCATGAACGTGTCTTCGGAAAATTTCTGCAGATAGAACATGATGGTCTGTTCATCGGTTTCTCTGTCCATGCCGAAAGCGCCTAGACCCTGGTAGGTATGAATAAATTCATGGGTGTCTTTTTTCATGACATCTCCTGATTCTGGTTATTCTGAAATTTATATTGACCGTTTTTAACCTTAAATGACTGGTGATGCAAGTCTTGACAAATATATTTCATCTGATTTAATAGTTGGATAACATGGTCCTAATCAAACGCTAGTAAAAAAAAGATAAAAAGATAACTCCGGCGTGAACACGCAGTGCTGGCGCATGGGACGGGGCACTTTTTCCCCGCAGCAGTTTTTTTTTCTATTGTACTCTAAGGAGGCGGCATGGCAATCCATTTGCATCGGGCAATGGACAAGATTAAAAGAGAGATTCTCTCGCTGGGTGCGCTGGTGGAGGACCGGTTCAGAAAATCCATTCAAGCGGTCCGCACCAAAGATCTGGACCTTGCCCAGTGGGTTATTGATTCCGATTATGAAGTGGATGAACGGGAAATCGAGGTGGAAGAAGAGTGTCTCAAGATACTGGCCCTGTATCAGCCGGTGGCCACGGACCTGCGTCTGATCATTGCGGTGATCAAGATCAACAACGACCTGGAACGGATTGCGGATTATGCGGGTAATATTGCCCGGCGGTTCATCACGTCGGCCGGTGATCCCGGAAAATTCAAATATGACTATACCGCCATGGCGGATCAGGCGGTCAATATGCTGAAACTGAGCCTGGACGCGCTGGTGGGCATGGATGTGGCCACTGCCTTTCATGTCATGGAAATGGATGAGGCGGTCAATAGTATGAGAGACGATGCTTACCAGACCATGAAAGCGGATATCCAGGCCCATCCGAACATGGTGGCGGAAATCATCAACATGTACCTGATCTCCCGGCACATCGAACGGATCGGGGATCACACCACCAACATTGCCGAAGAAGTGATCTATCTGATCGAAGGGGATATTGTCCGCCATACGTGATTGGGGGATGGCTTTTGAACAACATTGCGGAACAGGAAGAGAGACCAGATGCCCAGGGAAACCATTTTGATTGTTGATGATGAGGAAGATATCGTCGAGCTGATTAAATACAATTTGAAAACCGAAGGATATGTCATTTTGACAGCCGGCACCGGAGAACAGGCCATCAAGTCGGCCAGAAAATCCAGGCCGGATCTCATTGTTCTGGATTTGATGCTGCCGGGCATCGACGGTCTGGAAGTCACCCGGTATCTGAAAAACAATGACCAGACCGCGGATATCCCCATCGTCATGGTTACGGCCAAAGGGGAAGAGTCCGATGTGGTTACAGGTCTGGAACTCGGGGCCAATGATTATATTTCCAAACCGTTCAGCCCCAGGGAACTGGTGGCCCGGATCCGTGCCATTCTGCGGCGCCGCAGAAAAAACGGTGAAAAGGAGACAGGTTCCGGTATCCGTCAGGTGGGAGATATGGTGATCGATCGGGCCAGGCATGTGGTGACCATCCAGGGGGAAAATGTGGATCTGACACTGTCGGAATTTGAACTGCTGTCGTTTTTGGCGGAAAAAAAGGCTGGGTGTTCACCCGGGGGCAGATCATGGATGCCATCCATGGAGAAAATTATGCCGTGACGGAACGAAGCATTGATGTGATCATTGTCGGGTTGCGTAAAAAATTGAAATCCCATGCAGACTGTATTGAGACCGTCCGGGGTGTTGGGTACCGGTTCAAAGACTGATGATGAAAAAACAAAAACTGATCTGGCAGATATTTCCCTTTTTTCTGGTTATCATTATTGTTTCCCTTTCTCTGGAAGCATGGTATTTCAATCGCCATTCCAGGGATTTTTTTCTTGAGAACACGGAAAAAGAACTGATTGTGAGAGCCCGACTGATCAAATTCAAGATCGCCGGCATGCTGTTGGATTCCCCTGTCCAACAGCAGCAAATCAACGATCTGTGCAAAGATCTGGGAGAAGCGGTTCAGACCCGGATAACGGTGATTATCCCCTCAGGAGAGGTGATCGCGGACTCTTTTGCCCAGGTTTCAACTATGGAGAGTCACAAAAACCGGCCGGAAATCAAGGCCGCGTTTTCCGGTGAAAAAGGGGTGGCTATCCGTTACAGCCGGACTTTGGATCAGAACATGATGTATATTGCTTTGCCCGTGGAGCGGGCGAATGAGATTCAGGCGGTGATTCGAACGGCCGTGCCTCTTACCGCCATTGAAAAAAACATCCAGTCCACCCGGAACAAAGTGCTCCTTTTTCTGATTTGCACCGTCATTGCGGCAGCGGTTGTCTCCTGGTACGTGACCCGTAAAATCATTCAGCCCCTGGAAGAGATCAAAAAAGGGGCCCAGGCCTTTGCCAAGGGAGATTTGAGCAATCGGATGCCGCTGCCGGACACTGAGGAACTGTCGGAATTGGCCAGATCTATGAACCGGATGGCGGAAAATCTGGCAAACCGGATCCGGGAAGCCTTGAACCGGCAGCGGGAACTGGAAGCGGTCCACTGCAGCATGCAGGAAGGGGTGATCGCCATTGACAACCAGGAGAAGATCATCACAGTCAATGAGGCGGCGGCACGGATTTTCAATTTTCCGGCCCATGAGCTGAAAAATAAGAATGTGCTGGAAGTGGCCAGGAATTATGAACTACAGAACTTCATTCACACCGCCCTTTCCACCCATGAACCGGTGGAGGACGATATCTTGGTCCATCAGGATAGTGACCTGATTCTAAACATTCATTCCAGCGCTTTGTGGGACAGCCGGGATCAGCGCATGGGAACGCTGATCATTTTTCATGACATCACCCGGATCAGGCGACTGGAAAAGATGCACAAGGATTTTGCCGCAAACGTGTCCCATGAGCTCAAAACCCCGTTGACCACCTTAAAGGGGTTTATCGAAACCCTTCAGGAAATGCCGGACAGCACCCCGGAAGACCGGTCCGGTTTTTTGAAAATTTTGGAGAAAAATGTCAACCGGATGATTGATCTAATCAATGATCTGTTGGCCTTGTCTCATCTGGAGCGCCTGGAGGGCACCGGGATCCGGTTTGCGGAAAACCAGCTATCCGATCTGATTCATGGGGCCCTCACGGCCTGCCGCCCCATGGCGGAAAAAAAACAGATCCGGATCCAGACTACCTGTCCGGAGGAACTGACCGTTCAGGCGGATCCGGTTCTGATGGAACAGGCCATTGTCAATTTGGTGGAAAATGCCGTGAAATACAGTCCTGACAATGCCCGGGTGGAGATTGTGGTACGCAGTGTTGACAGGGATGTTCAGATCGATATCATCGATTCAGGTCCGGGTATCTCAAAAGAACATCTGCCCAAGATTTTCAACCGGTTTTACCGGGTGGACAAGGGCCGGAGCCGTCAGGAAGGGGGCACCGGACTCGGTCTTGCCATTGTCAAGCACATCATCCAGTATCATAACGGTCAGATCACGGTTTCCTCCGTCAAAGGCAAAGGCACCACCTTTCATATCCGCTTGCCGTCTCAGATGCCTCAAGCATAAAACAAAGCTGCGTTGCCCCCTAAAACGGCCTGTTTCTCCTGTTTTTTCAGGCCGGAGGCATCCAGATCCCGGTAGTAACGGTCCGGGGTTAGCAACGGGAAATCGGTCCCCAGCAGCACTTTGTCCAGAACCCCTGCCTGCACCGCCATGTCATAGACCGCCGGGTCATACAGAAACGGAGAAGCAGCCGTGTCATACCAGATATTTTTCAGGGTCTGCTTGAGCTGTTTTTTCATGATGTGGTAAAAAAAGATCCCCCCGCCCCAGTGGGCCAGAATGATCCGGTTGTCAGGAAAAATGGCAGCCAGTTTCTGAATCTGTTCCAGAGTGATCGGGGTTTTGCCGGGATAGGCATGCCCCACAGGCTCGTTGGTGTGGATCATGCACGGCAGGTTGCCTTTTTCCCGGAGTACCGTCATCACGTCATTGAGCATGTCCAGAGCTTTGTCATCAATGCCGGACAGGTAAAAGGCAAGTTCCCCCACACCGGACAGGCCGGCATCAATACAGCGCACCGCTTCATCCGCCGCCCCTTGCCAGGCCGCATCAAAACAGGCCAACCCCCGGAGCCGGTCCGGCCACCGGTTGACACATTCGATAATATAGTCATTATTTTGTATGGCATGGGTCGGGTTCCGCCAGGGAAACCCGCTGGCACAGGCAATGTCCACCCTGTGATCATCCATGGCTTGTATCAGCTGATCTCCGGTGGCCATCATGGATTTGGGGTTTTTGTACAGCAGAGTGAATTCGGGTTCACCGGCAAAGAGTGCGGACCGATCCTGGATGAACGAATCCGGGAACAGGTGGGTATGTGTATCAATGATCATGGTCTTTCCTTTATGAATTGTTTGTATGAACGTTTTTAATGACAAGTTTTAAGGGATAGGGCGCGCGTAGATACCTGACTGCTGAGGCTTCCATCATTAGTTGCGGTCTTTCAGTCCATGATTGTTATTGAAAAAAAATACTGTCAATATATAGTATCTAATTTACACAGACAAGAGGGGAATCCTGGAGAAACGATGAAATATTATCCGATTTTTCTCACTGTCAAAGACCGGCGGTGTCTGGTGGCAGGCGGTGGCCGAATCGGGGCCAGAAAAGCAAAAACCCTTGTGTCGGCAGGAGCGTCAGTGACCGTGGTGTCCCCTGAGTTCTGTGAGGCGCTGACTGCAGTGCCCGGAATTCAAAAAAAAAAACGTTCTTTTGAACCGGCTGATCTTGACGGAATTTTTCTGGTGTATGCCGCTACGGCGGATCCGGCCGTGAACCAGCGGATTCTGGCGGAAGCCCGAAAAGCCGGTGTGCTGTGCAACAGTGCAGATGCGCCGGATGAAGGGGATTTCATCCTGCCGGCGGTCATGACCCGCGGAGACCTGGTTTTTGCGGTGTCCACCAGTGGGGCCAGCCCGGCGCTGGCCAGAAAAATCCGAATGGATCTTATGCAGCGGTATGGTCCGGAATATGACGAATTCCTGGGACTCATGAGGGCGGTTAGGAAAAAACTGCTGGCTTCGGGCCATGATCCCGAAGGCCATCGACAGATTTTTAGAACCCTGCTGGACAAAAACCTGCCCGGGCTTCTTGCGGCAAATGATACGGTCGCCATTGATGCCATCTTTTTTGATCTGCTGGGTGCCGGATTTGAAATCAAAGATCTGATCCCGAAATAACCAGGAGCTGCTTATGGGAATACAAACCGGAAATACCCTGCTGCAGATCGCATTTCTGCTGTATATATCAAGCCTGACCGGATACTTGTTTTTTCTGGTTCGTCAAAAAGAATGGATCCAAAAAATTTCGTTTTACCTGATCACCATTGGTGTCGGAGCTCACTTTGCCGGAATGGTGGTTTTGGGGTTGGCGATCAAGGGCCTGCCGGTCCAAAATCTGGTTCAAAGTCTTTCCATGGCAGCCCTGGCTTTCGGCACCATGTTTTTATGTGTCCGTTACAAATTTAATCTCAAAATGCTGGGACTGTTCACCGCCCTGATCTTATCCGTGGTCATGCTGGCGGTCCTGCTGCTTCCGGATACCCAGACAGCCCCCAATGATGCCTTTAGGGGAGTCTGGTTCTATTGTCACATTATTTTGATCTTTGCCGGTGACGCCACTTTGGGGCTGGCCTGCGGTGCCGGTATTCTCTATCTGCTTCAGGAACAGGGTATCAAGGCCAGAAATCCGGGGTTTTTTTTCAAGCGTCTGCCCTCCCTGGATTTTCTGGATGATGTGGGTCATGCCTGCATCACCACGGGATTCTTTTTGCTGACCCTGGGCCTGGTCACCGGGTTTGTGTATGCCAAAGTGCTGTGGGGGCGGTTCTGGAGCTGGGATTTCAAGGAACTGTTTTCCATGGGGACCTGGCTGGTTTATGCCGTGCTGCTCCATCTGAGGCTGTATGCCGGCTGGCGGGGAAGAAAATCCGCCATCATGACCATTGTGGGATTCGGCATCATTGTGTTCACTTTTCTGGGGGTCAATCTGTTTTTGGGCGGGCATCACCAGGAATTTACCAAATAGCGGAAAACCCATGCCAAATATCGTACTCATTGGTATCAACCATAAAACCGCGCCGGTGGCACTTCGGGAAAAGCTCTCGTTTTCCCAGGAAGGAACCCTGGCGGCCCTGGAAACTCTCAATCAGCACCCGGGGATCACGGAAGTGCTGATTTTTTCCACCTGCAACCGGACCGAGATTTTGTGTGTCGCCACCCGAAGCGACGTGGAAGACACGTTGATCACCTTTCTTTCGGGGTGCAAGCAGGTCCCGCCGTCTGAATTTGTGCCGGCCCTGTATGTTTTTCATAACGATGAGGCGGTTCGCCATTTGTTCCGCGTGGCATCCAGCCTGGATTCCATGATGGTGGGGGAACCCCAGATTTTGGGACAGATCAAACAGGCCTACCGAGTGGCCGTGAAAGCCGGAACAGCCAGAGTTTTGCTCAATCGGATGATGCACAAGTCTTTTTCCGTGGCCAAAAAGGTCCGCAAGGAAACGGGAATTGGAGACAATGCCGTGTCCATCAGTTATGCGGCCATCGAGCTGGCCAACAAAATTTTCAGCGACTTGTCCGCCAAAACAGTGATGCTTCTGGGTGCCGGAGAGATGGCGGAACTGGCGGTGGAACATCTGATTTCCCATCATGTCCGGCAGATCCGGGTGTCCAACCGGACTTTTGAAAACGCCCTTTGTCTGGCCGAACGGTTCAACGGCCGGGCACTGGGATTTGAAGAACGGGTGGATGCGTTGACCGAAGTAGATATCATCATCTCTTCCACCGGGGCTTCCGAGTATGTCATCACGGCGGATCAGGTCAAAAAAGCCATGAAAAAAAGAAAGTACCGGACCCTGTTTTTTATCGACATCGCCGTACCCAGAGACATCGATCCGAAAATCAATCAACTGTCCAATGTGTACGTGTATGACATCGATGATCTCAAAAACGTTGTGGAATCCAATATCCAGCAGCGGGAACAGGAAACCGTCAAAGCGGAGCGGTTTGTTTCCGAGGCCGTGATCAAGTTCAGGCAATGGCTGGACAGTCTATCCATCGTGCCCACCATCAGGGCCCTGAACGACAAGATGACGGCCATTGTGGACATGGAATGTGACAAGACTCTGACGCACCTGTCCCATCTGCCGGGGACGGACAAGGATGCCATTCGGCGGATGACCCGGGCAATCGCATCCCGGGCGATTCATGATCCCATCATGTTTTTGAAACATACCGGCGGGCATCGTGACGATTCGCTGTATTTGAATGTGGCCAGGCAGCTTTTTAATCTGGATATACTGGAAAACCAATAAAATCTTTACAAGTGCGCGGGTCCTGATATAATACCCAATTTAATGTTCCTGGACCTTTGACCCTTAGTTAAGGATGGATACCATGAAACAAGAAGATCTGGAATATTTTCGTATGCTTTTGACCGAACGGCTCAATGAACTGTTGAAACATGCCGACAGCACCGTCACAGGGATGACCCAGCCCAAGGAAAATTTTGCCGATCCCACGGACCGGGCCTCTCATGAGGCGGAACGAAGCTTTGAACTGCGGATTCGCGACCGGGAGCACAAGTTGATCAAAAAAATTAAAAAAGCCCTGGACCGAATTGAGAACGGAACGTTTGGGCGGTGTGAAACCTGTGAGGAAGAGATTTCCATAGAGCGGTTGAAAGCAAGGCCGGTGACCACTCAGTGCATTGAATGCAAAACCCGGGAAGAAGACATGGAAAATGCCCTGGGGCTTTAACCGGAAAAACCATTGATTGACCTTCACATACACTCAACCGCTTCAGATGGGTCTGTGTCTCCGTATGCGATTCTCGGGCTTGCCCGGGATGCCGGTGTCCGGGCGATTTCGCTGACCGATCATGATACCATTGACGGGATTCAGGAAGTTATGGAACATCTTCATGATTTCCCAGTGGATTTCATCACCGGCGTGGAAATCTCCTGTGCACCGCCAAATGGATTTGATGTGGCCGGAAGTATCCACCTGCTGGGATACGGTTTTTCCCTGTATGACCGGCAGTTGAAACAGGTGCTGGCGGAAGCGAAAACCGCCCGGATACAGCGCAACCCCAAAATCATTGAGCAGCTCCAGCATCTGGGTCTGGAGATCACCATGGATGAACTGATGCGGCATTTCAAGACCCGCCAGATTGGCCGGCCCCATATTGCCGAGATGATGGTGAAAAAAGGAATGGTGTCATCGTTTGGTGAGGCGTTTGATCGATTTCTGGGAACTGGGTGCCCCGCGTATGTGGAAAAGTATAAAATGCCTTGTGCCACTGCCATACAGACGATTCTGGATGCCGGCGGGGTACCGGTGCTGGCCCATCCCGGGCTGATATCATTCAAAACGTCCAACGATCTGGAACGGTTTGTGGATACCCTGGCGGAATTCGGGCTTCAGGGTATCGAGGTCTTCTATACCGACCATGATACACGGAAAACCACATATTTTAAAGCCCTGGCCCGAAAAAAGAAACTGCTGATGACCGGGGGATCGGATTTTCATGGCAGCTTCAACCAGGGGGTCAGCCTGGGCCGGGGAAAAGACAACATCCGGGTGCCCTATACCTGTTTCAAGGCATTGACCGACCGGGTGACGGCCATGCGCAATCTTCACGACCGGCTGGATATTTTGGAAACCAATCTGGATCATCGGTTCGTTGACCGGTCCCTGCTTCAGACAGGGCTTTGCCACCGGTCTTTTTTGAACGAGAATCAGACGGTGTGCGATTCGGACAACGAACGGCTGGAGTTTCTGGGGGATGCGGTGCTGGGATTGTGTGTGGGACATATTCTCATGCAGCGGAGTCCATCGAAAAAAGAAGGGGAATTGTCCCGGCTCCGGTCAACCCTGGTGAGTGAGCCGTCTCTGGCGGACATGGCCAGATCCATTGATCTGGGTCGCTTTATCCGGCTGGGGAAGGGAGAAGCCGGTTCCGGCGGTGCGGACAAAAATTCCATTCTTTCTGATACGTTTGAGGCGGTGGTGGCGGCCATTTTTTTGGATGCCGGGTTCGACATCACCTGCGATCTGATTCAGCGCCTGTTTGAAGATGTTGTGGACCAGGTGCTGGCCAGGGATCATACTGTGGATTACAAGAGCCGCATCCAGGAATTTGCCCAGGAGGTGTTTTCCCAGGCGCCGGTATATACGGTGACCCGGGAATTCGGTCCGGATCACGAAAAAACTTTTGAAATCTGCCTGGAACTGGCTCATATCCAGACACAGGGGTTTGGGAAATCCAAAAAAGCAGCGGAACAGGATGCCGCAGGTAAAGCCCTGGCGCTACTGAAAAATTGTTGATGCCATGACCGGTTCCCCCCTGGTCATTCCCATATTCATCCCTCACTCAGGATGTCCGCATCAATGTGTGTTCTGTAACCAGAAAGCCATCACCGGCAAATCTTTTGGACTGCCGGATGCACGACAGACGGCGGAAACCATCCGGACATTCATCGCCTGTTCCAGGCCCCGGTCCCAGGTGGAAGTGGCGTTTTTCGGCGGTAATTTTCTGGGACTGGCCCCCGGGCAGATCACAACCCTGCTGGAAAACGTCCGTCCGTTTCTGACCAGCGGGGCTGTTCATGGAATCCGGTTTTCCACACGCCCGGATACGGTGACCCGGGAACGGCTTGATCAGATCGGTGCATATCCGATCAGTCTGGTGGAACTGGGGGTCCAGTCCATGGATGACCGTGTGCTGGCAATGGTGAACCGGGGCCATACCCGGGAAGATACCTGCAGGGCCATAAACCGGCTCAACGAAGTTGGTATAAACGCCGGGGTCCAGATCATGGCGGGACTTCCCGGAGATGCGCCAGAGGGCGTGGTTCAGACCGCCCGGATTCTGGCGGACATGAACCCGTTGACCGCTCGGATCTATCCGGTTTTGGTTCTGGAAATACCCGGCTGGCCCGGTGGTATCATGACGGAAAATATCACCCTTTGACTTTGGAACAGGCGGTGGCTGTGACCAGCCGGGCGTACCGGATTTTCACCCGGGCCGGTGCGACGGTGATCCGCATGGGAGTCCAGATGTCAGACCCGGACATGGGGTCGGTTCTGGCCGGGCCCTGTCATCCGGCTTTCGGACATCTGGTTCTTTCAAGAATTCTGTACCGGGATATCACCCAAAAGATCCATTCACTTGGATGGGAGCCTCGTTCCGGCCACTTACAGCTAAGGGTTCATCCTTCCCGGGAATCCCGGTTGCGGGGGGATCGAAACCGCAATCTGGTGCGTTTGAAAAAGCAGTTTCCAGAAATCGATTTCCAGATCCTGATCGATCCGGATCTGGAAATCGATCAGGTGGCAATCGTTAAATCCCCTGCTTGAACAGATCGTCCGTGTTGATGACGGTATCCGGTTTGGGCGTATATTCCGTGGGAACCGTTCCTTCCTTGAAACATTCAAAAAAGGTTTTTTTGGATTCCTTGATGGGCAGCAATCCGGTGTCGGCATCGATTTTGGCAAATACCACCCCGTCCGGGACTGTAAAGGCCCTGACAGGTTTTCCTTCCAGAACCTGCTGCATGTAATCCAGCCATATGGGGCTGGCCGTTCTGGAACCGGTTTCCCCCTTTCCCATTGAGCCGCCCTGGTCCAGCCCTACCCAGACACCGGTGGTGTATGCCGGGGTATATCCCAGAAACCAGGCATCATATAGGTTGTTGGTGGTACCGGTCTTTCCGGCCACCGGCCGGTTCAATACCTTGACCCGCTGACCGGTCCCGGAGGTGACGACATTTTTCAGCAGATGGGTCATGATATAGGCGGTACTCATGTCGATGACTTTTTTCCGTACCAGTTGGGAGGTTTCCAGCAGATTGTTGTTCCGGTCGAAAATTTTGGTGATAAACACCGGTTCGATATAGTATCCGAGATTGGAAAACACGGCATAGGCATTGACCAGTTCCAGAAGAGATACGCCGGAAGATCCTAACGCAATGGACAGATCCTGGCTAATGTCCGATGTAATGCCCATTTTTCTGGCATAGTCGATCACATAAGGAATGCCGATATCCTGAAGGATCTTGATGGTGACCACATTCCTGGAATGCACCAGGGCTTCCCTGAACAGGGTGGGGCCGTAAAAGGTTTCAGCATAGTTCTGGGGTTTCCAGATGAAATTTCTATCAGCATCTTCATAAACCACCGGCGAATCCAGGATGACCGTAGCCGGGGTATATCCCTTGTCCAGAGCCGCCGCATAAATGATGGGTTTGAATGCGGAACCGGGCTGCCGCCGGGACTGATAGGCCCGGTTGAACTGGCTGTCCCTGAAATCCCGGCCCCCGATCATGGCCTTGACATGGCCCGTTTCCGCCTCGATGCTCAGCAGTGCCGTCTGAGCGAGGGGTTCCTGGTAAAGGGTAAATTCATAATCAGTCCCGTCTTCCGGCACGGTTTTGACCTGAATCTGGATAACATCGCCGGGTCTTAGAACTTGAGACGGGGCGGTCACTTTGGATTCATAATATGCGATTTTCGGATCAGGCCGGCGCGCCCATGTCATGGTGGCAAGCCGGATGATGCCCTTGAAGTTACCGATCTGAACATCGGTTTTTTCGCGCTTGTCGTCCACGTCCAGGACCACACCGGTATAAATTCCCCCCTGGTTCAGCAGATTTTCCTGAATTTTTTTCGCTTCAGCCGCACAAAAGGATTCGATCTCGGAAGAGAGAAGCTGTCCGGAAGGCCCCCGGTATCCAATCCGTTGGTCCAGATCCAGCAGGCCCTTTTGAACGGCATCTCTCGCCATTTTCTGAAATTCGATATTGACAGCCGTGTGAATCTGGAGCCCTTGATTGTACAGAACCTCTGCGCCGTATTTTTTTTCCACGTGGCGCCGGACATGTTCCGTATAGAAAGGAACCCGTTCAATGAACCAGTTTTTCCGCGGTTTGATATCCAAAGGCATGTCAATGGCTTCGGTGACTTCCACGTTGGTGATCATGCCTTCTTCCTTCATCCGGTTCAATGTATAGATCTGCCTCTGTTTGGCCCTATCCGGGAACTGAAACGGAGAATACCGGCTCGGTGCCTGGGGAAGACCCGCCAGTATGGCGCATTCTGCCAGGTTCAGATCTTTGGCATGCTTCCCGAAATAATTTTCCGCCGCCGCTTCCACGCCGTATGCCCCATGTCCCAGATAGATTTGGTTCAGATATAGATAAAGAATCTGATCTTTGGTGAATTTTTTTCAATGCGGTAGGCTAAGATGGCTTCCTTGAGTTTACGTTCATAGGTCCGTTCCGGTGTCAGCAAAAAGGATTTAGTGACCTGCTGGGTGATGGTACTGCCCCCCTGGGTGATGGTGCCGGCTTGAAAATTTTTAATGAACGCCCGGAAAATGGATTGGATATCAACGCCTGGATGTTCCCGGAAACGGGAATCTTCCGCCGCCACAAACGCGTTGATCAAATGGCCGGGCATCTCTGACAAGGGGATGACGATCCGCCGTTCGTTGTAAAATTCACCGATTTTTCTGCCGTCATCGGAAAACACGTGGGAAACCGTGGCGGGCTGATAATCTTCCAATGTATTGATTTTAGGCAGGTTTCCGCTCAGATAGATATAGATCCCCGCCAGGCCTCCGGCGGTCAGCAAAATGCATATGAAAACAAAAACCATGGTCCATTTAAAAAAAGAAAGCCTCCGGCGGGGGTCCTTTTTTTTTTCTTTTCTTCAGAATTTTAGATCTGGCTTTCCGGGTGGTCATGATGTATGAAAACCTAAATTGTGGGTTGTTGTCAGTTCTCCGGCCTATTGTCAAAATCTTCTCACCACATGAGTCGATCATTCAGGTCGAAAATTCAGTGTGCGGATCATAGCTCTTTTTTTTCATAACATCAACCAGGACGGTATTGCTTTGTCCAGAGGAAAACCGGACAAAATCAGAATCGTTTAGAAATTGACTTTTTATGGGAATTTCGTTAAATAGAAAAGTTCGATTAACTTGATAAAAAACGAAGGATGAACACGATTTTATGATTCAGCTTGATTTTAAAAAGTCCGGGGGTTTGATTCCTGCCATTGTTCAGGATGCTCTTACCGGTCAGGTGCTGATGCTGGCCTATATGAACCAGGCCGCATTTGAAAAAACCCTTGAGACAAAAAAAGCCACCTATTACAGCCGCTCCCGGAACCAGTTGTGGACAAAAGGAGAATCTTCGGGCCATGTACAGCATGTCAAGGAGATCCGGGTGGACTGCGATCTGGACTCCGTGGTTTTGAAAGTGGAACAGGCCGGTCAAGGGGCCTGCCACAAGGGATATAGAAGCTGTTTTTACAGGGCTGTCGACGGCAATGATCTCAAGGTTGTCGACCCCAGGGTGTTTGATCCTGAAAAGGTATACAAATAATGGGAAAAATATTGAAGCTGGGCATCCCCAAAGGAAGCCTTCAGAATGCAACCATTGATCTGTTTAGACGGTCCGGATGGAAAATTAATGTCGAGGGAAGAAGCTATTTTCCGGACATTGATGACGAGACCATTGAATGTGCCCTATGCCGGGCTCAGGAGATGTCCATCAATGTGGAGACCGGTGTTATTGATGCCGGACTGACCGGTTTGGACTGGGTGGCGGAACACGAATCAGATGTCCATGTGGTCACGGACCTGGTCTATTCCAAGGTCAGCGCCCGGCCAGCCCGTTGGGTGGTGGCCGTGGCCAGTGAATCCCCGATTCAGACCTTGGCGGATCTGGAGGGCAAAACCATTTCCACGGAACTGGTGAAGTTCACCCGCCGGTTTTTCAAGGAACGCCATATCAATGTCACGGTCAAGTTTTCCTGGGGCGCCACTGAAGCCAAGATCGTGTCCGGACTGGCGGATGCCATCGTGGAGATCACGGAAACAGAAAGCACGATCCGGGCTCACAACCTTCGGGTGATCCACGAAGTCATGGCAACCAACACCCAGCTCATTGCCAACAAAAAGGCCTGGGAGGATCCCGCCAAAAGGGAGAAAATCGAGCAGATCGCCCTGCTGCTCCAGGGGGCGCTTGTGGCGGACCGGATGGTGGGCATCAAAATGAATGTGCCGGAAAAGAAGATCGCCAAGATTGTGTCTCTGCTGCCCAGTCTCAATGCACCCACCATTGCCTCGCTGTACCAGTCCGACTGGTTTTCGGTGGAAAGCATCATTGATACCCGGTATGTCCGGGACCTGATCCCCCAGCTGCTCAAACAGGGGGCCGAAGGCATTATTGAATATCCCTTGAACAAGGTATTGTAACATGAAACCTGCCACACGGTGTGAACAAATCAAACCGTTCATTGTCATGGATGTGATGGAGAGAATTCATCAGATGGAGGCGGCCGGGATCGATGTGGTTCACATGGAGATCGGCGAACCGGACTTTGACGTGCCCGAATGTGTCAACCGGGCGACCCGGGAGGCCCTGGAGTGCCATGCCACCAGCTATACCCACAGTCTGGGGGATATCCGGCTGCGGGAAGCCATTGCGGAATACCATAAAACCACCTACGGCACTTCAGTGGATCCGGGTCAGATTCTGGTGACCTCCGGCACATCGCCGGCCATGCTGCTGCTGTTTTCCGCGCTGGTGAATCCCGGTGATGAAGTGATCGTCTCTGACCCCCATTATGCGTGTTACGCCAATTTCATTTATTATGTCCATGGTGTGCCCGTGTTTGTCCCGGTATTTGAGGAAGAGGGGTTTGTTTTCACCCCGGAAGCCATTGAGGCCAAGATCTCCCCGAAGACCAAAGCGATTTTTATCAATTCTCCTTCCAACCCCACCGGCAACGTGATCCCGGAAGACCGGATGAAACAGATTGTGGCGGTGGCGGAAAAACACGGCTTGTACATCATTTCCGATGAAATCTACCATGGTCTGGTCTATGAGGGCAAAGAACATTCCGTTTTCGAATACACGCCCCGGGCGTTCATACTCAACGGGTTTTCCAAACTCTTTGCCATGACCGGCCTGCGCCTGGGATACCTGATCGCGCCGCCGGCATTTGTCCGGGCCCTTCAGGTGCTTCAGCAGAATTTTTTCATCTGCGCTAATTCCGTGATTCAGCTGGCCGGGGTGGCGGCCCTTAAAGAGGCTGGCAAGGACACTCAGCAGATGAGAGAGACATATAACCGGCGGCGCCTGTATATGCTCAAGCGCCTTAATGACATGGGACTTTCCGTCAAGGTCCCGCCAACCGGCGCATTTTATATTTTTGTGAATGTGAAGCACATTTCAATGGATTCCTATGCCCTGGCATTCGATATCCTGGAAAAGGCCCATATCGGGGTGACTCCGGGGATCGATTTCGGGGCCAACGGGGAAGGATATTTGAGATTTTCCTATGCCAATTCCCTGGAAAATCTGACCAAAGGGATGGACCGGATGGCCGGGTATCTTGCGGCTGTGTCATGAAGATTCGTGACGTCCGGTTTGTGAAAAGTGCGGTGAAACCGGACCAATATCCGGACGATCCGGTGCCGGAAATCGCGTTTGCCGGACGTTCCAATGTGGGAAAAAGCTCCATGATCAACACCTTGATCCAGCGGAAAGATCTGGTAAAAACCAGTTCCAGGCCCGGGTGTACCCAGTTGATCAATTTTTTTCTGGTCAATGATGCCGTGTCTTTCGTGGACCTGCCCGGATACGGGTATGCCAGGGTATCCAAGAAGATCCGGGCAGGCTGGCAGCCCATGGTGGAAACCTATCTGACCCATCGATCCAATCTGCTGGGGCTGATTCTGATTATCGATATCCGTCGGGACCCCAAAGAAGAGGAACACAAACTGGCCCGGTGGCTGATCTCCCATGACATGCCTTATCTGGTGGTACTCACCAAAGCGGACAAGCTGTCCAAAACTCAGCAGCTAAAACGGGCTGCCGTCATCAGTTCCCAGATGAACCGGAGTGCCGGTGAAGTCATCCTGTTTTCAGCAAAGACCCGTGCAGGACGGGAAACGGTTCTGGAGGAAATCACCAATCTGATCTCATGGCACGAACAGAACAAAGAGGAGACCGACTGATGGCACAAGATTTCCGGTCCGGTTTTGCAGCCATTATCGGGGCCCCCAATGCCGGCAAATCCACGTTGCTCAATCAGGTGCTGGGGCAGAAAATTTCCATCACCTCCAAAAACCCCAGACCACCCGGGACCGGATTCTGGGGATCGTGAATCGGACCGGATCCCAGATCGTGTTTGTGGATACGCCCGGCATTCACAGAAGCGGAACCCTGCTCAACCAGCGGATCGTGGACCAGGCGCTACAGGCGGTGGAGGATGTGGATTTGGTGCTATTCATGGTGGATGCGGTCTCTATGAATCATGCAGCGGAGAATATGATTCTGTCACGGTTGAAACTGGCGGGCAAACCGGTGCTTCTGGTACTGAATAAGATCGATTTGGCGGAGAAACAAGCCGTCTTCGAACGGACAAAAGCGTTAACACCGATGTTTGAATTTACCGCCGTCGTTCCGATATCCGCCCGGCAGAACATTCAAGTGGACCGGCTCATGGATGAAGTGGAAACCCATCTGCCGCGAGGTCCCCGCCTGTATCCGGAAGACACGTTCACGGACGTCACCGAGAAGTTTCTGGTCAAAGAAATTATCCGGGAAAAGGTATTTCGCCTCACCGGCATGGAAATCCCCTATTCCTCGGCTGTCACCGTGGATGCGTTTGAGGTGGAGAAAAGATGTATTGTGATCCATGCCAGTATTCATGTGGTCAGAAATTCACAAAAAGGCATCATCATTGGAAAAAAAGGATCCATGCTGTCTGCCATCGGAACCCGGGCCCGGCAGGACATGGAAAAAATGCTGGGGAAAAAAGTACTTCTCAAGCTATTTGTAAAGGTCACCCGGGACTGGGTGAGCAATCAGCGAATGCTCAATGAATTCGGATATTAAGGGGAATGATGGAGCCGGATTGTTTCGTGGATGAACTCTTTTTGAAAAAAGAGAGGGCCAAAGCCAGGAAACTCAGGCATACCCAATGGTGGAAGCGCAAATGCGATAAAGGGGTCTGCCATTATTGCGGGCAGCCGGTCCGCCCGGGGGACCTGACCATGGACCATCTTATCCCGCTGGTCCGGGGAGGGCGGTCGGAAAAATTCAATCTGGTGCCTTGCTGCAAAGACTGTAACTCGAAAAAACAGCAGATGCTGCCCTGGGAATGGAATGTGTATCTGGATCGACTGGAGCCCGGATCATAAAAAAGGCATCGAAACCCATGGAGCAGGAGTCGATGCCTTTGTGACTCAGCCGAACGGATTTATTTTCTGCTGCACAGACGGTGAATGGTCTGGGCATGCCATTCGCCCCGACCTGAAAACGTGGGTTGGCCTAAATCCACCAAATGTTTGGCGATTTGATCGTAGGTCGCCCCCTCATTTCTCATGGTATGGATGATGGTCATGATTTCTTCCCGGGGAAGCAGCGTGGCGTTGCCTGAGTTGGCTGGTGACGCAGTCTTGGCGGCAGCGGTTTTTCTGCGTTTTCGGATTACCCGGCGTTTCGTTTTCATGTCTGTGTCATGACTGGTGGCGCCGGAGGTATCGGTAAATTGAGCGGGAAAAGAGGCTGTCTGGGAAGGTGATGGTTCCACGGGTTTTTCCGGTGAAACACCCCGAGCATGAGCGGTTTCTTCAACGTCGTCATACGGGACGTCCGGGGCGGCGGTATCTGATTCACGGGACGGCTTTGGGTCCAGGTGCAGGTGGCTGACGATATGCTCGATGGTAAACGCCTGGCGTTCAATGATGTCAGCGGTACGTTCCTGGATGCTGGACATGTATTCTTGGTTTTTGATCAGAATTTCAACATGATGCGTCAGATTTTCAATGGCATCGGCTAGAAGGGTGATGCCCGGGTCTTCCGGCGGCAGCTGGTTTCCCATGGGGCCGGGTGGGATGGGTTGACGTTTCATATTGGGATTTCTGGGATTCTGATACCCGTTGCTGTAGGAGTGATACCTGGGGGCATTGTTGTATTGGTAGGAATTGTCATAGGTTTTGCGTGTTTTGGGCGCACGTTGTTTATCTGCCTGCCCGTTGCGCAGGCTGTGTAAAAAATCATTCATTTAATTTTAATTCTCCTTGAATTTTTTGTTCTGACCGTGAAACCTGCCTGATTTTTCGCAAGTAAACTTCATAATTAATTTTCAGAATTCGGCCCGGAATATTTTTCCGAATATGCGCATTGTTTCAAAATGCTATATATACAGATATATCCTGTTTTTTGATGTTTTGTCAAGGTGTTTTTGCGATTTTCAGCGGCGATAAGCCAAAATTTCGTTTGGCTGAACGGGATTTAAAAACTGAGGCGATATTCGTATTCCCGGATCTGTTCAACCGCCTGATCTGTGGAAGTGATCCGGGACAGGGAGCTTCGTATCTCTGTGCATCCCGGCATTCCCTTGACAAACCAGGGAAGCCGTCCCCGAAGCATCCGGCATGCCAGGATTTCTCCGAAATAATCGACATACAGCTCGATGAGCCGTTCCATTTTTCTGAAGAGGTCTGCTGGTGTGGCAGGATGGGTGGCACCGTGGGTGATCAACGCTTCCGCCTGGACAGGAAGAAAAGGATTGGCCATGGCGCCCCGGCCAATCATAACGGCATCGCATTCGGTCTGATTCATCATGGCCAAGGCATCGGACGGTGTCAGAATATCGCCGTTGCCGATCACCGGCAAAGTGGACCGGTGCTTCAATTTTCGAATCAGTTCCCAGTCCGCATGGCCTTTAAATCCCTGAGAGGCGGTACGCGGATGAAAAACAACCGCATCCACCCCTTCTTTTTCAGCCATGTCAGCCAGGGCAAATGCCTGGGAACCGGAGGGATCCCACCCGGAGCGGATTTTGATGGTCAATGCCAGAGAAGTGGCGCGCCGGACTGCGCGAACGATCTTCCTGCTCAATGCTAAATCGTTCATCAAGGCCGCACCGGCTCCCTGCTTAAGGACTTTTTTCACGCTGCACCCGAAATTGATGTCAAGAATGTCTGCGACTTCCAAGCTGCTGATCTCAGAGGCGGCCCTGGCCATGATATCCGGTTCCGCGCCGAAAATCTGAACGGATAATGGCCGTTCTTCCAGACAGGATGACAGCAGGGAAAGGGTTTTTTCCGAATTGTAAAAAAGCCCTTTGGCACTGATCATTTCGGAACAGACGACCGCTGTTCCGCATTCTTTGACCAGACGTCGGAACGGCAGATTGGTGATACCGGCCAGAGGCGCCAGAAAGGTTTTTCCATGGATAGACACCGGTCCGATTTTCCACACTGCCTTTTCATCGGAAGGAGCTATGTTCCCCATGTCAGTCCGGGGGGTTGTCATGATGTTTTTTCAGTTTGTCAAATGAGATGATATTATTGGTTTTTTTCTGTAACCGGTCAGGTTTTTTTTCGGCGTTGCGGTCTTATGAACGGCTGCATCGGAATCTTTCAAAAAAATCGGGGATTCCTTAGGGGGATGAATGGTTTCCAGACGCATCCGCTGGCCGTTCATCTGAAATTCCTCTCCGTTAATATACGCATCTTTCAAGATCCAGGTGACAGTCTGCAACGGGATCTGAAGCATGAGAAGCTTGATCTGAAACCAGCCTTTTTTCGGATCCGGAAGAATACTTTCAACCCGTGCAAAGGACAGAGGCGCATCTTCCAGATAAATCAGTATCACGTCATTGAGGGTTGCCATGGTGCTCCTTTAGTTTTGTCTTGTTTCCCGGGGGAATATACCATATTCTTGGATGAATCAAAACAGTGGAGTGGAAAGGATATGGTTTTGGGGAGCAGAAAATGGCAGGTATTCCTTCTGGTGGGTATTTCTATCTTCATGTCCACCCTGGACTCCAGTATCGTGAATGTAGCACTGCCCTATATCATGGACGACTTGTCCTCGGATGTAAAGACCGTGCAGTGGGTGATGGTGGTATATCTGCTCACGGTGTCATCACTGCTTCTGACATTTGGCAGACTGTCGGATATTCGCGGCCGGCAGCAGATTTATGTCATCGGATTTCTCGTGTTCACGGCAGGATCTTTTCTGTGCGGCCAGGCATGGTCGCCTTGGATACTAGTGGGCGCCAGAGCATTGCAGGGAGTCGGGGCATCAATGCTCATGGCCTGTTCACCGGCGATTGTGGTGGATGTTTTTCCACAAACGGAGCGTGGCAAAGCTCTGGGCATGATGGGAGCAACGGTGGCCATGGGCCTGACGCTCGGGCCTTTGGCCGGGGGAATGATTCTGGCCTGGTTTTCATGGCGGTTGATTTTTTATATCAATATCCCCATCGGACTGATGGCTGTGGCGGCCGGTATCCTGATCCTCAAGGATCTGCCCTGCGGCGGGAGCCGGGAACCGCTGGATAAAGCCGGCAGTATTTTGTTGATTCTGTTTTTGTGCAGCCTGATTGTGACCCTGGCAAGGGTTCCGGACTGGGGAATCGTTTCTTTGAAAACTGGGCTGGGATTGACAGCCGCCGCAGTCAGCGGCCTGGGATTTATAAAAAATGAAAAAAGCAACTCTCACCCGCTCCTGGACCTGAGGCTGATGAAAATCCGGCTGTTTGTTCTGCCGCTGATATCAACGGGTATCCTGTTTGCCAGCCTCTTTATTTTGGTGTTCATGATGCCGTTCTATCTGACCTATCCAGGGGGGTTTCCCCCGTCAATCACAGGGATCATTATGATTGTGCCGTTTTTGTTTCTGCTGGTTATTTCACCCATTTCCGGGATGTTGGCGGACTGGCTGGGTTCCAGGATGCTGTGTACGGCAGGAATGGCGTTTCTGTGTCTGTCTTTGTTCTGTCTGATTTTTTTGACTCCTGAATCAGGGGTCAGAAACATTGTCTGGCGGATGGCGCTGGCAGGTATCGGTACGGCTTTGTTTGTGTCCCCCAACAATACCAGCATCATGGGCGCAGTGCCGGTGCGGCAGCGGGGGATCGCCTCGGGTGCGATTGCCACGGCCCGCACCCTGGGTATGGTCTTTGGTGTGGCACTGGCGGGAACGATTTTTTCTGCGTTTGTGTCATTTCAGGGAGAAGGAATGGACCGGTATGTTCCTGAAATGGCCCCGGCATTCATGGCGGGATTGCGGCATGTGATGGCAGCCGGAACCGGTCTGGCTGCCATCGGCATAGCCGTGTCATTTTCCCGGGGAAGCGAGAATGTGAGAAAGACGTCCGGGAATTGACGGTTAATCTCTGTCGCGGGGGACCACAAACACGGGAACGGAGGACCGTTTCAACACTTTTCGAACCAGTTTGTCTCCCATGGCTTTTGCCACCAATCCCTGCTGCATGCACCCCATGACGATGAAAGCGCAGTCTTCCTGAACGGCCGTGGACACAATTTCGTCGGCAATGGATTGCCCTTCCACCACCAGGATTTTTTTGATAGGAGACGCTTCATCGGCCGGCGGTTTTTCCCGGTCTTCGAAAAATCCGGCAATGGCCTGGCGGATTCTCAGTGCATCCACGTTCTTGCCGATAAGCAGATCCTGGGCACCGGATTTGTGTTTGGCTCTGATTTCCTCGTAAAGATTTTTGCCGAATGCCATTTGCACCTGTCTTTGAGCTGATGGACTGGCTTCCTCCATCACGTGAAGAACAATCAGGTTGGCGCCGGTATAGGTGGCCATGGCAACGGCTTGTTCAAAAACCGGCTTCATGTCCACCGACAGGTCAGAGGCAAAAAGAATATTCTGAATTTTTTTGTTCATTGGAATTCTCCCGTTAGTAATGTTAGGGCTACAAATGGTCATATATCCGCTAAATCAGCCCCTATCATATACATAAATAATTGTTTTGCAAGTTAATTTGCTGTTCAGATTGTTTTGGAGACATGGACGGCGCCCGGCCGTTCTGAAGGCTAACTGGCTCATGAAAATCCTTTCGGGGCATCTGCAGCACAGGTGCCTATGCTTTTTCCCATAAAGCTTGCCGCACTCATTTTTTTTGTGACATCCCGGCTGCGGCATTCCGGACAGGTGATATCAGGCGTATCTCCAGCAAACACCAGTTTTTCAAATTCATTGGCGCAGGCGTTGCACAGGTATTCATAAATAGGCACGTGAACCTCCTTATGACAAATTATGTTGTAAAAACGGATTTAATTATATGTATCATAGCAATTTGTTTTTTTCAGCACAAGTATCTCTTAACAATAGCCAAACCCATTCTCCAAATGGTGGAAAAATCATTTAAAAGTTTATCACCTGTCTTCCAGAGAAAAAGACCTGGGGGAAGACACGGAGAAAACGGCTCAAACAATCACCGCCTTTGACCCGGATCAGACATGGAAAGTTTGGCAGATGGAATGAGAATACCGGGGGTGCCTTCAGGACTGTTTGAACGGCGATCTGACGTTCGGGCGGGAGAATATGACTGGATTGTTGTCAATATCTGAATAGGGATTGTAAAATTCCTTTATTTTCAAAGTATCTTTCTGACCGGTTTTTTCGGGGGGGGGGGCTCTGACCGATTAAGGGTTGCAACCGATGCCATCCATGCTTATAATTTTTTTAAGATTAAAAGGAGGTGACATATGAAGGAAATGCTTTGGATCATCGGGTTTGTCGGTATTTATCTATTGCTGCAGATCTATGTTCTGCCCAAGATGGGAATTTCCACCTGAATGCGGGATGCCTGTCAGGTGGCAGGCAAAAAAAACAACACGGAACAGACCACGACCATCATGGAAAATCTGCCGCCGGAGGCATCTAACGAAAAAAAATGACAGTCCAAAAAGGGTGATTTAACAGGGAAGGCCGTTGCGAAGATCTTGTTATGACAGCTGATGCCAAACCCTTAACAAAGAACCTGGTGGCTACAGGAAGTGATTTTGGCCGGATCCGGAGAAAAGCTGCGGGCCCGAGTCAAAGAAATTGGACACATGGTTGGAATAGGCCTCAACAGAAGGAGATCTGAGGATTTTTTTACCGGTTTGTGGTGATCCTTGAAAGAGGGCCCCAGGTAATGCCAGAAACCTTTCATCCGCCCGATCAGGTGTCCGGGACCTGAAAACCTGGCCGAATAAGCAGCCATCAAGTCATCGTGAAAATGCTGAAGCCGGATCAGACGGCGGGCCGGGTCCGATGATATCCCCTTAATTTCCTCAGCCAGAAATGGATTGGTCAGAAGACCCCGGCCGATCATGAACTTGCGGATTTCCGGAAACCGTCGTCTTACCCTGGAAAAAAATGCAGTTTCCGTTATATCTCCGTTGTAGACAAACGGGTGAACACAAGCCGTCATGGCCGCCTCGAACGCATCAAGATCCGCGTCTCCCCGGTACATCTGAATCCCGGTGCGGGGATGCAGAATCACATGATCCAAAGGGTGCCGGTTCAAAACCCGGATCAGGTCATGGATCTCTTCTTTATTCTTCCGGCCCAGACGGATTTTCACGGACAGCGGCACCGGAATCCGGGGAATCATTTTTTCCAGAAGCGCATCCACCAGTTCAGGAAACATCAGCAACCCAGACCCCCGCTTTTTTTGGCAATTTTGGAATGGGGGCATCCCAGATTCCAGTTAACCAGGGAGTGTCCCATGTCCGCCAGTTGCCGGGCCAGGAAGATGAAGTCATCTGCCGTGTTTCCCAGAATCTGGGGGGTGACCGGTATCGCCTGGTTGTGCTGCGACGTCACATCCATGAGCCGGGACGGTTTGATGCGCCGCTGCCCCATGGTGGGGATGAACGGGGCCAGCGCTTCGTCCACACCGGAAAAATGACCGGCATACACATTTCTGAATGTGACATCCGTAAATCCCTGGAGCGGTGCCATGATCAAGGTGAAATCACAGGTTGTCACAGATGCCGATCCTTTTCACAAAATTTTGATTATAAGTTGTATCAAGGCCTTGACAAGGGTCATGGCCTTGTGCGATGAAGCAGTTTATTTCGGTCTGATGCTATATACAACATTTAACAGGATTGCAAGGAGTGTTAACCGGTATGAAAGAACTTTATCAGGAATTGATCCGAATCAACCAGATGGCGGATGATTCCCGGAAAGAAGACAGGGCCAGGACGTTTTTCAGCAATTTGAACCGGATGCCGCTTCCGGATCAGTTCAACTGGGCAGGACAGATTTTTGAAGCGTTTCACGTTAAGGAACACCCTGAAAAAACAGCGTTGATCTGGCATGATATCCATACCGGTGACACCCGGACATTCACTTATCTGGAAATGATACAGAAAGCCAACCAGCTGGTGAATTTTCTGGCAGAAAACGGGGCGGGGCACAAACAGAACATGTACATGATGGCCCCTATCGTTCCAGAGATGTGGTTTGCCAGCCTCGCCTGCATCAAGGCCGGTATCGTGGCGGTGCCCACGGCCACCACCATGACCGCCCGGGAAATGGAATACCGGTTTGAAACCTATCCGCCGGACGTGGTGCTGGCTGATGAAGCCAGTGCCGAATTCATTGATCAGGCGGCCGAACAGACCGGTATCCATCCCAAAATCAAGCTGGTGCTGGGGGCCAGAGAGGGCTGGACCGGATTTGATGAAGTTGCCAGCTACGCCATGGAAGCGCCGGCCGCCCCCACCCGGTCCGATGACATCTTGTTTTGCTTTTTCACTTCCGGCACCACCGGACTGCCCAAACGCGTGGGCCACACAGCGGTTTCCTATCCGCTGGGCCATCTGTCCACCAGTGTCATCATCGGTGTCAGGCCCGATGACATTCATCACAACCTGAGCGCTCCCGGCTGGGCCAAATGGTCCTGGTCTTCTTTTTTCGTACCGTTCAATGTGGGTGCTACCGTGACCGCGTTTTCCTTTGACGTGCTGGATCCGGGACTGTATCTCAAGGCATTGGAAACCCTACATGTCACCACGTTTTGTGCCCCGCCCACGGCCTGGCGGATGTTCGTGAATTCAGATTTGTCCGAAACCCGGCTGGCCGGACTTCGCCAGTCCGTATCAGCGGGTGAACCCTTGAATCCGGAAGTGATCAACCGATGGGAAAAACATACCGGCACCGGATCCGGGATTTCTATGGACAGACCGAATCCACCGCCATGATCGGAAATCCACCCTGGATGGCTGATAAAATGCGGTCGGGATCATTCGGAATTCCGTCGTTCATGTATGATGTGGCCCTGGCCGATGATGAAGGCAATGAGATCACGGTCCCGGATACGGTCGGGCATATCGTGGTCAAGCTGGGCCGGTGGCGGGGGATCGGCTTGTTTTCCGAGTATATCGGCAATCCGGAAAAGATGAGTTCCGTGTTTGTGGATAATTTTTATTACACCGGAGACCGGGCCTCGTTTGATGCGGATGGTTACTGGTGGTTTGTGGGAAGGGCCGATGATGTGATCAAATCATCGGATTTCCGCATCGGTCCCTTTGAGGTGGAAAGCGCCCTGATCGAGCACCCGGCCGTTGCGGAAGCAGCGGTGGTCGGGGCACCGGATCCTCAGAGATATCAGCTTGTCAAAGCATATGTCATCCTGAATCCGGGGTTCGAGGGCAATCAGGAACTGGCCCTGGAACTGTTCAAGCATACCACCCATATCCTGGCAAAATTCAAGATTCCCAGGATCATTGAGTTTGTGAAGGAAGTGCCCAAGACCATCTCCGGAAAAATCCGGCGCATCGAATTGCGGGAAATGACAGCATCCAAATCGGATCCGGCGGGTACCAGCCCTTTTCAGGAATATTTTTACTGGGATTTTCCTGAATTGAGTTCCAAAAACCGGAAATAGCGCTTATTACTCAAAAGGCATTTCTACTTCGATCTCCCCGCTGCCGGAACGAACGAACCTGGCGTGGGGATATCGTTTTTGGAACACTTTGAGCATTTTGCGGTTTTCCGCAAGCACCGTGGCAATGAATCGGGTATAATTATTTTCCTTTGCGATTTCCTCCAGGGTTTTGAGCAGAAAGGACCCGATGCCCATGCCATGGAGGTTTTCTTTTACCAGAAAGGCGACCTCTGCAGCATTTTCCGTGGCTTCGGCATAGGAACCGATGGCCACGATCTGTTTGCGCTGGCCTGCCTGCATCACCCCGATCAGTGTCATGTTTCTCCGGTAATCCACCTCAGCCCACTGCTGCTGCAGCATTTCCCTGGAAAACACCTTGCGCTTGTTGAAAAACCGGTAGTAGATGGAATCTTCCTGTAATGAATAATAAAAGTGGCGGGATTCGAATTCATCGGACGGCAGCAGAGGACGGAAATGGATATCCTTGCCGTTGTCCAGTTTCAGGGAATAATGGTAGGAATCCAGAAACATCAGGTCCTGACTTGTGGGAGGCACCTGATCCGGAAAAATATAATGGCGTTTTTTGGCTTCCTCGATCAACTCTTTCCTGAATTTGGGATGGGCGATCTGAGCCAGCTCCATGACCCGCTGATAGATACTTTTGCGCCGCATTTCCGCGATCCCGTATTCCGTGACAATGATGTCGATATCCCCCCGGGTGGTGGCCACGCCAGCCCCTTCACTCAAATGGGGGACAATACGGGAAACCGTATCGTTTTGAGCCGTGGACGGAATGATGATAATGGAAAAGCCGCCATCGGACATGGCTGATCCTCTTATGAAATCCACCTGGTCTCCGATACCGCTGTAAAACAGATATCCCTTGGAATCGGTGCACACCTGGCCGGTCAGATCCACTTCCAGGGCGGAACTGATGGAAATAAGTCGGTCGTTTTTCGCAATGACGTTGGGGTCATTTACAAATTCCGATGATTTGAAATAGAACATCGGATTGTTGTCCACATACTCATACAGAGCCCTGGAACCCATGCACAGGGAAGCCACCACCCGGTCCGGCAGATAGTTTTTCTTGCGGTTGGTGATCACTTTCTTCTCAAACAGAGGCAAAAGTCCGTCGGTGATGACCTGGGTGTGGATTCCCAGATTTTCTTGTCGGAAAGAAAAGGCATGACCGCATCCGGCAGATGTCCGAAGCCGATCTGCAGGGTGGCGCCGTCATCCACCAGCATGTTGACGTAATGGCCGATGCGTTCAATGACTTTCTGGTTTTTCTGGCTGGGCAAAGACTCCAGTATGGGTTCCTCATATTCCACCAAAAAATCGATTTCATCGATGTGCACCACGGAATCCCCCCAGGTCCGGGGCATCTGAGGGTTGACCTGGGCGATGACCAGGTCCGCGTTTTTCATGCCCGACAATGTGATGTCCACGGAAATACCCAGAGAGCAGTAGCCGTGTTTGTCCGGAGGGCATACCTGGATCAGGGCCACATCCAGTCCGATTTCCCGATGTTCGAAAATTTTGGGAATCTGAGACAGATACACCGGGATGTAATCGATTTTGCCCTCAAACGCAGACTGGCGCATGAGTACGGAAATGAAAAACAGTTTGATGGAAAAACGGGACAGAAATTTTTTATCATGGATATATTTTGACAGGGAAGACGACAGCATCTGGTAGACAATAATATCCTGGGCGCTCTGGTTTTCCACCATGCTTTGATTAGCCGCTGGGGTTCCCCACAGCCCGTGCCGATAAATACCCGGCTCCCGTTTTTTATTTTTTGACACTCTTTTCCGGTGTGAGGAGCTTTTCCGGGCACACATCCCTGAGATCCATGAATTTATTTCTCCTGTTCAAAGGCGTTGGATTTGACGCAAGACATTATGAAATACTTTTATGGCAAAGTACAGAAAAAATCCGGATTCCCGGGGAATCATCCGGAACTGTTGCTGTTTTTGAAATCATGGGATATGGTTGGCTCAATGAATGAAAGGAGACCCTGATGGAACGTTTTCAAAAACCCCGCCTCATTGTCATGCCGTTTGCGCCGGATCCGCGCAAACGTTCGACGGTACGGGCTTAGGGATTCATTTTTTGCTGGGAAACCTCTTTGGTGTTCACCCCAGACTGACGGAATGCTGGTTCGGATGGCGGGTGAAAAAAATATTTCCAAAGGCCACCGCTTTTAGTGCGTATTGCCGGGGACTTCCACCATTTCCGGATTTTCAGGTCCTGGGAAAGCAGGAGAACGTCCGGTACTGGCTGACGGGAACCTGGTTGAAAACAGAGGGGATGATTCAGGTTTTCATAGCCCTTCATGATATCCGGGGGTCGGTGCGTGACATAACGCTCCCGCTGTCACCGGCAGACGGTATGGTGGCATTCAGACGTCAGTTCCATGAATGGCTTGCTGGCGTGGATCTGTCGTTTCCCAGCACCGATTCGGTTTTTTGGCCCGAATGGGTCACATCAAAGGGTCTGGACTGTTTGGGGCGGGCACTGGAAACTCTGTATCTGAATTATATTTCTCAGACCGGTGCTGCCGGGGATTTGATCGACCTGACCTGGTTTGACCGGGCCGTGGAAGCATCGCCCCGTTCTTACCTGGCCCATGATCTGCTGGGATGGGGATGGTATAAGAATCAGGAAGTGTCCCGGGCAAAATCCTGCTTTGAGACAGCCCTGTCTTTCAACGACAAAGGGGTGGGCGCCTTATCCGGCCTGATGTGGTGCGCGGTGGCTGAAAAAGAACGGGACAGAGCCCTGGCATATGCTTTGGCAAAGGCCCGGGTGACCCAAGGGGATCCGGCGGACGCCAGGGCATGGGTGGAGAAAAAGCTGTCCGGTTAGCCGGTCCGGCGGATTGTCTCATCCGTCAGTGGTCTGATCGATCCATTCAAGAAATTCCGGCAGGCCGCAGGATATGGGTACCTGCAGAATCTGTGGAACCTCGTAGGAGTGATGTTTGCGGATGAATGACTCCAAGGGCCTGTACAGATCGGTTCTGGTTTTAATGGTCAGTCGCGTTTCCGTTTCGGTTTGCACCTGCCCGTTCCAGGTGTAGATACTGACCACCGGGTTCATCTGTACGCAGGCCGCCAGCTTTTCATGAACGATCTTCGACGCAAGAGTTCGAGCTTCGGTGTCTTCTTTGCAGGTGACAAGAACCATGCAGTAGGTCATGATGCCTCCTTTAAAGGATTATTGCCGGTTGCCAATAACGGTTGCGGCGCGGGGATGGCCCTGGACTCAAAATTCAGGGTGGCGAAATAATCATCCATGGTTTCAGCCCGTCTAATCAGAATCACACGGCCGTCTTTTTTCAGCAGCAGTTCTTTGGGCCGAAGATGCCCGTTATAATTGAATCCCATGGAGTGGCTGTGGGCACCGGTATCATGAATGATCAGCAGATCTCCTTCCCGGGTTTCAGGCAAAGCCCGCTGAATGGCGAATTTGTCATTGTTTTCACACAGCCCTCCCACCACGTCCACCGGTCCGGATTCGGTCAGATTCTCTTTTCCGTGGATATGAATGTGGTGGTAGGCTCCGTAGATTCCCGGCCGCATCAATGCGGACATGGACGCGTCCACGCCCACATAATTTCTGTAAATCTGCTTGTGATTGATGACACTGGTGACCAGCGCCCCATGGGGACCGGTGATATACCGCCCGCTTTCCATGTACAGCTTGGGCACCCAGCCGCTGGTCTGTTTGAATTTATCCAAAGAACGGATAATGCCCTGCGCCATGGCCTGAAGATCAAAAGGGGAATCATTGGGTGAATAGGGAATGCCCAGTCCCCCGCCGATATTAATGAATTCAAACCGGATCGACAGTTTCCGGTGAAGTTCGGAAACCACTTGCAACAGCATGTCCGCGGTCTCCACCATATAGGTATGATTCAGTTCATTGGATGCCAGCATGGTATGAATGCCGAACCGTTTGACGTTCTTCCGGACGGCTGTTTCATAGGCGGTGTGAATCTGGGCCCGGGTGAGTCCGTATTTGGCTTCCACCGGGTTGCCGATGATATGGTTGCCGGATCTTTCAGGGCCGGGGTTGTAACGGAAACAGATCAGGTCCGGGATCCGGGGCAGTTTGGGTATCAGCGAGAGATCATCCAGATTCAGAATGGATCCTCCTTGATCCAGGGCGGCCTGAAACTGGTCTGTCCGGGTGTTGTTGGACGTGAACATGATATCGTTGCCGCTGGCTCCGATTCGTCTGGCCAGCACCAGTTCCGGAACCGAACTGCAGTCAAAGCCGAACCCCTTCTGTCTGAGAAGGGCCATGACGGCCGGATTCGGCAGGGCCTTGACCGCAAAATACTCCCGAAATCCTTCCAGGGGGGCAAATGAGGTGTTCAGGTGGTCGCAGGTCTCACAAATTCCGGTTTCATCATAAATATGGAACGGTGTACCGAAGGTCTCGGCGGCCTCCGGCAGTATCCGGAACAGTCTCTTTTTAAAAGCAGGTGACATGGGCATGGGCGGTTTCCTTGAAAAACTCAGTCGTTGGGATCATCGGGGTAAGACATATGGAATTCCGGTCAAAAAAGACATTAGGAAATGGGGTTGATGACAATTTTTGCACTCTCCTTAAATGTGGACAAAGCGATATGGGTCCGGGTGGATGACACATTGTGAATACTGTTGATGCGTGTCATCAAAAGGGTTTCCAGTTCCTTGTTGTCTTTTGCCCGGAGCTTGACCATCAGGCAGTCCTGCCCGGCCAGATAATGAACTTCCTGGACCTGATCGATGGCAGACAAGGTCTGGCCGATTTCCGGAAAACAGGCCGGATCCGCCACGATGACTTCGACAAATGCCACCATGGCGCATTGAAACATATCCGGATTGAGACGGACCTCATATCCTTGTATCACCCCGGACGCTTCCAGTTTTTTGATCCGCTCCAGGACAGCGGAAGGGGCCATTCCGATGGTTCTGGCCACTTCAACATTGGGAATGCGCGCTTTTTTTTGTAAAATTTCCAGAATCTGTAAATCAGTTTTATCCATGGGAAGCATTTTAATCTTAAATATATTGTTTTTGATTTATTTCAAAATAATATTTTTAATTTTTTTGAAAGTCAAGAATAAATGATTAAAATATTCTAATTTTTTAGAACAATATTCATTATGCTCAAATAACTGTCGGTTTTTGTTTTGGGTTGATTAAATGGTTGCTTTCATATACACAGTGAAGTTAAGGAAATTGATGCAGCATCTAGAGAATTTTTCTGCGGACTGAGATGAGACATGACATTGATGGATCAGCCCATAAAGCTTTTGGTGGTCGATGATGAAGAAGGTATTCGGGATGTAACCGAAGGATATTTCATGAGAAAGGGCTATGATGTCTATACAGCTGAAAACGGCGCCCAGGCCCTGGATATCATCAATGAGGTGCCGCAGCTTTCCTGCATTTTTACAGACATCAACATGCCGGTAATGGACGGTCTTGAGCTGGCTGAAAAGATAAGACAGATCGAAAATACACTGCCGGTCGTGGTGATGACCGGGTATCCATCCCTGGAAAACACTATTCAGACCCTCAAAAACGGCGTGGTGGACTATCTTATCAAACCGGTGAATCTTGAGCAGATGGAACTGACGCTCCGGCGGGTTCTCCGGGAGCGGGAGCTCTTTGTGGAAAATTTGATTCTCAAGGAAGAGGTGGCCCGCCAGACCCGGCTCAAAGAGTTGAATGACCAGCTTCTGGAACGCGTGAAAGAGGTCAATACGCTAAACCGTGTGATGGAGGACTTTTCTTCCACCGATTCCAGCCACGGCATTTTCAATATGATGGTGGAGCTGGGCGTGGAAGAACTCCATGCGGACAAGGTTTTTTTTCATATTTATTCAGAAGAGTCGGGTGAGCTGATTCAGGTATCCAGTGCCTGTCCCCAAGAAAATGGTTTTCTTTTGCCCGATGGATTCGTTTCAGATATTCCGGATACAATCAAGTCCCGTATTCAGGGCTGTCTGGCGGAAAATGCATCCCCCTGTCTGGTACCGGATGCTGCGGAAAACCCTCGGATGGATCAGGCGGTTCAGTCATTCATGATGGTTCCGTTGAGAATTCGGGAAAACGTTTTTGGTGTGACATCCGCTTTTATTTTTGAAAAAAATCGGATTTTCAGTGAAAAAGATATTTATTACATGAATTTTATTGCCCGGAAAGCGGCTGCTGCCATAGAGAACATCGCTTTGTATGAAAACATCTATGACAATCTGTTTGCCACCCTGTTCGCATTTGTGGCGGCTTTGGAAGTGCGGGATTTCTATACCCGCCGGCATTCCACCCGGGTGGCCAGTTTTGCCCGGATGATTGCACAGGAGATGAACTGTTCCGAAGAAGAACTGGATGTGATCAATGTGGCGGGCATGCTTCATGATATCGGTAAAATCGGGATCCGGGATGATATCCTCCTCAAGTCCGGCCGGTTGACTGATGAAGAATTTGAAAAAATCAAAGAACATCCGGCCATTGGGGCGGATATCATCAGCAAACTGGGATTGTGGGACCGGGAAGTGGATATTATCCGGCATCACCATGAACGGTTTGACGGAAAAGGATATCCGGATGGGCTTGCAGGGGAGGCCATTCCTAAACTGGCTCGGATCATGTCCGTTGCGGACTGTTTTGACGCGATGGCGTCTGACCGGCCGTACAGGAACCAGATGGAAAAAAGCCGGGTGATCAAGATTATCCGTGATAATTCAGGAACCCAGTTCGATCCGGAGGTTGTGGATGCATTTTCCCGGATTGTCGATCAGATGAGTGATATGGAGTAGAATTGAAAAAAAATGAAAAAAAGAGTTGACAATAATGGGAAAAACATATAGATTCACGTCTGTTTTTTGGGAGTGCCCTCGGGCCGTTAACTCAGTCGGCAGAGTATCTGCCTTTTAAGCAGAGAGTCGCTGGTTCGAGCCCAGCACGGCCCACCACTAACGCACACAAGAGACCAGAAAACCAGATGCGTCCCCATCGTCTAGCCCGGTCCAGGACACCGGCCTTTCACGCCGGCGACAGGGGTTCGAATCCCCTTGGGGACGCCACTTATATCAAGGCTTTCAGCGTTTTTGCTGGAAGCTTTTTTATTCATGGAAGTACATAGGAAATAATGACACTCTCCATGTCTCCAGTTGGTTATCAAACACACTCACTTGCCTTGCTTTGGGAGACAATGAAATTCTCAAGTTTTCCCATTGCATTGTCACCGATTTCTTTATCAATGTGACTGTAGTGATTGAACGCGGCGTTAGTTTTGTAGCTTGTTAATTTCATTGCTACAACCTGATTAACACCTGCTTTTGACATATTGGTATTGTGAGGGGGTATGTCTGAGAGGTCATGTAAGCGATATGGGCCGACACCTGCATTATTACAGGCAACGGCCCTTGTTATAAAAATCGGAAATCAACGGCAACTGATCAAGCCATTAAAACCGGTCCACTTGGAATATCTCAGAGCTCTTGATGTGAAATAGGTTAAAAACACGATATTTTGGGGTTCGTGTTTTCAAAGAAAAAAATGAGTTTGACCTCTAAAATTTTCAAACTATTTTAAAGCTCTCCCACTTCTGAAGGTATCCTTCCTTTATGTCGACTCCAAATCCTGGCTTTTCCTGTACGGTAATGAGGCTTTTGTTTGTCTTGCCATATTCCATTCCTCCGATGACCGGATCATCTTTAAGAAACAAGGCTGAATCAAGATCAAGGAATTTGATGTTCGGACGCGCCAAAACAAGATGGGCAGCGGCGGTTAATCCTAATCTACTTTCATTGAAACACCCGATCATACATTTCGCACCGTAAGATTCAGCAATGGCATTTATTTTTAATCCTGTATGGATGCCGCCTGATTTACCTAGTTTAATATTCAAGTAATCTGCAGCGCCCAATTTACAGATCTTAAACGCATCAGTCTCATCGAATACCGACTCATCAGCACAGATTGGGATATTGATTCTTTTTCTGAGCCGTACCATATCCTCATGGTTCCAAGCCGGCAGAGGTTGTTCAAAATACATCAAATTGAGCGGTTCCATAAGGCGGGCATTTTTTAACGATTCGGCAAGATCCCAGCCTGGTTCGAATCAATTTTAATTTTAACATCGTCTCCAGTCAATTCTCGGACCGCTTTAACATGCTGATAGTCAGTATTTCCCGGTCGGCCGGTTTTTATTTTTATTTCGTTGAAACCATCATCAAGATAATTTTGGGCTAATTTTTGAACATCTTCAGCAGAATTTTCATGCCCTATGGTTTGATCGGTTTGCAGCTGACGATTTGTACCTCCCAATAATTTATAGACCGGTTGGTTTGAGTGTTTTCCCAAAATATCCCACATGGCCATATCAAAAGCAGATCTCACTGAGGGATGCGTAGGCAAATAGCGTTTGATGCCAGTCAGGTTTTCTTCAATGGCCGTGGGATCCTTCCCTATTATCAGTTTGCCCAAAAACTTTGCTGCTTCAATCGAGGTAGCCTGCGTTTCGCCTGTAATGAAAGGATAGGGGGCTCCTTCTCCCCAGCCGACAATTCCGATATCTGTATTGATCTTGATCAAAATATTTTCAGCAGACGGGATGGTCCCCAGGGATGTGGTGAGTACATAGGTATAATTCATATCCATTTTGAAAATTTCTAGACTCGTAATTTTCATTTTAGTATTTCTCCTCTTATTTTAAGAAAACAATAAGTTTGACAAATATTTTTTGATAGGGATAGGGGTCATAAATTTTTTTTTAAAAATTCTTTGGTTAAAGCCAGAACCCTATCATATTGAGATGTTGAGTGGTTTGAGAAAATCGTGAATTTTATTCCGCCACCCTTTGGAACGCTTGTATATGAACCTTCATGACTGTATCTAGGTAAAATGTGGTTTTCTTTATAGAAATTAAACAACTTTTTTAAATTAATATTGCTAAATGAACTGAGGCATAACATTGCACTCGGGGATAGTTCAATATCAAATCCAAGATTTTTGAACCCTTTTTTAAAATAAATTGCATTCGCCCAAAGATTTTTTAACAATGTGGGCGTGCTCATCAAAATTTCCATAGCTTTAATTGATGCGGCTAATGTTGGCATAGGAATTTTTGTTGCTCCTTTGAGGATATAGGAACTTTTGTTCACTTCATTGAAAAACGTTTGAGTGCAGGGAATAATCCCGCCATGGCTTCCAAATGCTTTACTCATCGTTCCACAATAGTACAAATTGGGGTGGTTTAGGCCAAAATATTCATAGGTCCCTCTTCCATTTTTGCCCAAAACACCTGTTCCATGTGAATCGTCAATACAGATGATCGCCCCTTCAATGTTTTTAATTGTTTCTAAATAATCGGGAATCGGTGCAATCGCACCGGACATAGGAAACACGCCATCACTTGCAATTAGGGGCCTTTCCTGTGGTTTTAAATGGTTTTTAATCTTTTGCAATAAATCTGAAAAGTTGAGGTGTGAAAACTGTACTACAGGTTTTTTGGATAACTCCAAGGCATCTTTCATAGAGTAGTGAGATTGTTCATCTACGAAAATTTTATCATATTTCTCTTTCAGCGCTCTTAAGAGAATTGTACTTCCCATGTAGCCCGAAGGAAAAGTTAACACCGTCTCCGTTTTAAAATACTGGCTGGCTGTTGTAGTAAATTTTTTTTGAACAGGATTAGATCCATATCCATAAGAAGAGGAACCATGTTTGAATGGTTTGTCTTTGAGGCTTTCTGACACCGCTTGTCGCAGTTCCACCGAATCCTGAAGATCGTGGTATCCACATCCACAGAAATAATCATAAGTTATACCGTTCAGAATTATCTTCGGAGTAGATGCATCTATGGGCTGAGCTTTTATCATTTTTTTCTCTTTTATTTTAAAATTAGTACTGGGTTTCGTTGGTTTCTGAATTTGAGCTTTATTAAAATTTTTAAGTACCCTTTCAGACATTCCTGTTATTGGCTTTCCTTTTGCTGGCGTGGGTACTGGTAAATTTGAAAGATGGTCATGACTGGTGCCATATGACAATCGTTACCTGTATAGATGGCACTCCACCCAATGATCAGATGCAATGTTTAAATTGGGTGGGGCCTCTTTTCTGCAAATATCCATCACCTCGGGACAACGGGTGGAAAACCGGCAGCCGGCCGGTAATTGCAGCGGACTTGGGATATCACCTTTTACAACTGATAGCTGCTGCCTGTTGAATGGGTCGGGTTTGGGTATAGAGGCAATCAATGCCTTTGTATAAGGATGTGATGGGGTTGAGAAAAATTTTTTTTGTGGTGCCGTTTCAACAATTCTTCCCAGATACATAATCGCAATGCGGGTGCTTATATGTTTTATCACGGCTATATCATGGGAAATAAACAGATAGGCATAATGATACTTTTTCTGGAGTTCCGTGATCAGGTTGAGAATCTGGGCCTGCACGGAAACATCCAGGGCTGAGGTCGGTTCATCAAAAATAATGAATTCCGGCTGGGTAATGAGAGCTCGTGCAATACCTATCCTTTGACGCTGCCCTCCTGAAAATTCATGGGGATACCGGTATAGATGCTCTGCGCTCAGTCCAACATCTTTTAAAGTCGATAAAACCCGATCTGCCAGCAATGAGCCCTTAATTCCCTGCTGGATCCGCAAAGGGTTTCCTACGATTTTCTCAACTGTCATCCTGGGATCTAAGGACGATTGGGGGTCCTGGAAAACGATCTGAAGCTTTCCACGAAGTTTCCTGAATTCACGTTCATTTTTACTGAGAATCTCCTCCCCCTTATAGAGTACGGAACCGCTGGTGGCCTGAAGAAGCCTTAGTATGCAGTTCCCCACTGTTGATTTTCCACTGCCGGATTCGCCCACAAGACCAAGCGTGTCTCCACTGTTAATACTGAGCGATACTTGGTCAACAGCAGTCAGATATTTAGGTTGCTGCCAGAAAAATCCTTTGTCTGCTCGAAATTTTTTTATAAGTTTCTCGGTTTTAATAATGGGCATCATAATAATTTAGCCTTACTGTTATGACACGCGACTGAATGATCGGGGTTAATCCAATTCAGCTCAGGAACGTTTTGGTTACAGGACGCAACGCAAAAATCACACCTGGGATGAAACCTGCACCCCTTTGGTGGATGAATCAAATTGGGTACGCTTCCGGGTATTGAATAAAGATTTTTCGGCTTATCAAGTTTCGGGTCTATATTTTGCTCGTCATTCATGTCAGGGATAGAGGCGATTAGTCCCTGGGTGTAAGGATGGATGGGGTTTTTAAACAGCTCTTCCACTGTAGCCAGTTCAACAATTTTCCCGGCGTACATGACAGCTATTCTATCGCAAATCTGTGCAACAACACCCATATCATGGGTGATAATTAAAATTGATAGATCCCGTTTGCGGCTCAGTGAGGTAATAATTGCCAGGACCTGGCCCTGAACCGTCACATCAAGGGCTGTGGTCGGCTCATCGGCGATGAGGAGATCTGGTTCGCAGACAACTGCCATGGCTATCATCACTCGCTGCCGCATACCGCCGGAAAGTTCATGGGGATATTTTTTTAACACCTGTTCAGGATCGGGCATCTGAACTTGCCTGAGTATATCTATGCACATCTCTTTTGCCCGTTTTTTTGACATTTCTGTGGAGCCTCACCACTTCAGTCATCTGATTCCCGATGGTAAAAACAGGATTGAGACTGCTCATCGGTTCCTGAAAAATCATGGAGATTTCATTGCCGCGGATCTGCCTGATTTGTTTTGAGGAAGCCTTTAAAAGATCGACACCCTTAAAGTGAATCTCACCGCTTGAAATATTGCCAGGCGGTTGTGGGATAAGCTGGAGGATTGCCCGAGCCGTCACTGATTTGCCGCATCCGCTTTCACCAACCAGACCAAGGATTTCACCCTTTTCAATAGTGAAATTTATATTTTCCAAGACTTTTGAGGTCCCTTGATAATTGGAAAACGCTATTGACAGACTATCTATTTTCAATAATGGGTTCATTACCATCACCTTCGGATTCGGGGATCCAGGATATCTCTTAAGGCATCTCCCAGGATGTTAAAGCCGACCACTGTAGTCAAAATAAAAAGCCCTGGAAAAGTTGCATACCACCATTGATCCATAAGGAATTTTCTTCCAACACTGATCATGGCGCCCCATTCCGGTGTCGGTGGCTGGGCTCCAAGACCGATAAAACTCAGAGAGGCTGCAATGAGGATGGTATCTCCAAGGGTGAGCGTTGCCAGTACAATTACAGAGCTGGTACAATTGGGAAGAATATGATGAAAAATAATCCATACATCACCTGCACCGGAGGCTTTGGCCCCGGCAATAAACTGCATCTCTTTGACAGCCATGGCATCCCCACGTACCAGCCGGGCAAATTTGGGTATCATGACAAACGAGACCGCCATGATCGCATTATTGAGGCTGGGCCCCATGGCCGCCGCAAGAGCCATGGCCAGCACAAGCGAAGGGCAGGAGAGGATGACATCCATCAACCGCATGATGTAATTATCAATTCGTCCGCCGTAGTAGCCCGCCACCGAGCCTAATATTGAACCAACACCTCCGGATATGGCAATTACAATAAAACCAATTTTCAAAGAAATACGGGCCCCGAACAATATCCTGCTGAAAATATCCCGTCCCATTTCATCTGTGCCGAACCAGTGGGATATCCCCGGAGGCATAAGACGTTCGCTCAAGCTGATACGTATTGGATCATAGGGGGCAAGTATACCTGCAAAAACTGCCACAAGAGTTAACGTCAAAAGAATAATAAGGCCGCCCATGGCAACTGGATTCTGCCTGAGTAACGCTCCGGTTAATTTAATCTCCTGCCAGGCTAAATTATTTTTTAAGAAAGATTTCATGACATAAGGCTCAATATTTTATCCTGGGATTTAAAAATACATACAATACATCCACAAACAAGTTTGCAAAGACATAGGCCAGTGAAACAATGAGAGTAAAACCCATGATCGCCGGAAAATCTAGATAGTTAACCGAGTCAACCACATACTTTCCCATACCTGGCCAGCCAAAGATCGTCTCTGTCAAAATAGCGCCGCCCAAAAGCTCGCCAATGGAAAGCCCGATGATGGTTACTGTAGGGATAAGTGAATTTTTAAAGGCATGTTTTATCACGATCATAATCTCGGAGATGCCGTTTGCACGCGCTGTGGTAATGTAATCCTGCCCCAAAACCTCAATCATCGATGACCGGACGATCCGAGTTACGATTGCCAGGTAAACATAGGAGAGGCAGAAGGCCGGAAGAACTAAGTGGGAAAGGACATTTAGAAATTTATCAGGACGTCCTTCCAGTAAAGTATCTATCAAATAAAGACCTGTAACAAAAACAGGTGGACTGAAATCAATATCAAGCCTCCCTGATCCAGGAAGCCAACCCAAATTTCTGTAAAATATCAGCAGCAGCATCAGACCAAGCCAGAAAACCGGCATTGACACTCCAAAAACAGAGAAGACCCGGGTGAGATGATCCGTCAAACGGTTGCGTTTGATTGCGGAAATAGTGCCAAGTGGAATACCCACACAAATGCAGATAATCATGCTTGCCAGTGTCAGTTCCAACGTAGCAGGAAAGAAGTCGTAAAGATCATGGGCTACAGGGCGATGATTCCGAATAGAAATTCCCAAGTCTCCCTTAGACAGACCGATCATATAGTTTAGGTATTGTTTGGGAAGGGGCTGATTTAAGCCATAGGCTTCTCGTATATTCTCAATGGCCTCCCTGCTGGCTTTGGGACCGGCCATCATCTTTGCAGGATCTCCTGGGATGGCATGGGAAATTATAAAAATCAACACCGACACGCCAACAAGGACAGGAATCATATACAATAGTCTTTTAAATATAAAGCGCAGTATTCTCATATAGAATCTCGATTCGAAAAAAAATGAAGGGGAAGTGCATCTCATGCACTCTCCCCGTCAATTTACCCTACGATTTATTTTTTAGATATGGTTTCAACGTTATACATGAACTCGAGCATCGGGTTATAAACATAACCCTGCACGTTTTTTCGGACAGGGACAATGGTCTGAACCTGGTATAGGAAAAGGTAGGGTGCATCATCCATGATTATTTCCTGTGCCTTTTGATACAACATTGTGCGTTCTTTTTGATCGTTTGAGGTGAGTGCTTTGCGAATTATCGTATCAACCTTGTCATTCTTGTAGAAACTACGGTTCCCGGGAAGTCCCCAGCGATCTGAATCAAACCAGAAATTCATAAACATAGACGGGTCGGCATAATCCGGACTCCAAGCTCCGAGACACAGTTCAAAATCACCTTTGTCAACCAGGTCACGCATTGCCGGATTAGCCATCAACTGAAGTTTTAAGCTTACACCGATATCTGCAAAGTTACTTTGGAGAACCGTTGCGATCTGCTCCCAGGAGGCCCTTCTATTGGAATAAAGCAATGTCAGCGTCAGGCCGGAATCAACCCCGGCTTCTTTGAGAAGGGATTTGGCTTTTTCAATATCACGGGAATGTTGGAAAAGGTCGCTTTTATGGCCCCACATCCCTCTGGGAACCGGACCCCGCATCTGAACTCCGTTACCTTGAAGAACATAGTCAATAATACCCTTGTAATCGACAGCATAGCTCAATGCCTGGCGTACTTTCGAGCTGTTCAGATGTGGTTTTTGGTTGTTCACATATACATACTCTACAAGCTGAGATGGATACCTGTTAACAACAATATCCGCATTTTTTTCCAAAGCTGGAATCTGATCGATGAGGATATTCTCAGCGATATCAATATCTCCGCGCTCAAGCGCCATTCGCCTGTCTGCAGATTCTGACATAAACCGAATGACAACTTTTTTCAGCTTTGGCGCACCACCCCAGTAATTTGGTTTCGCCTCTAATACAGCCTGCTGTCCACGGGACCACTCCACCAGTCGAAAAGGGCCACTGCCGTCGGTGTTCTCAGCCAGCCAGCCTTGCCCCAGATCGCCTTCTTTTTCATGTTTCATTATTGCAGGGTTAACAATGGAGGCGGCGTCAGTTGCCAGGACCTGTAAAAATGGTGCAAAAGCATTTTTCAGTGTAATTTCAATTGTATGAGAGTCAAGGATTCGCATAGATTTGATTGAACTGATATTATCCGAAGGCCCTTTCCCTATGGAAAGTGTCCGCTCAAATGAAAATTTTACTGCATTCGCATCGAGTGGGGTCCCATCATCAAACAGAATTCCTTTACGAATCTTAAAAATCCAGGTTTTGCCATCATCAGAAACAGACCATGATTCCGCTGCCTGGGCCTCTACTTCAGTGGAGCCTTCTCCATCGATTGTCCGATATTTTACCAACCGGTCGTAACATGGATAGATTTGACGCCAATCATAGTTGTCGCTTGAGACCGCTGAATCCAAGGTATGGATGTCAGTGGAGACACCAATAACCAAAGTGTCGACTCCGGCCGCTATTCCTGTTACAGGTAACCCGGTCAGTATCAGGCACAGGAAAATTTGAAGAGTAAAAATCAATCGTTTCATAAACAGTCTCCTAATTGTTAGTATGGTTGTTCTAAATTCCGTTATTCACTATGAATAACAATGTAAAAATAGTCAGTCATTCAGAAGTATCTTCCCCTTCTGGTAATAATTCTTCCATTCAGAAGCGGGAACCAGACTCCCGCCGGTTGCCCATACCAAATGAGTTGCATTTTCCATCCGGACAGCAGATTTACTCTGTTTGTCAGAATAATGTTCATCTGCCACAACTTTTGAGATACCTGGTAATCCGGCGAGAGCTGACGGTTCCAATTCAATGCCCTCACTGTCTTTAAGCAGTGCCAAGTACCGGTACAAATTTTCATCGGTTACTGTATAGATCCCATTCAGCAACGGTTCCATAAGTCGACCGACAAAAGCCGAAGGTCGCCCAACAGCCAGCCCGTCTGCACAGGTTATGTTGTCAACCCCGAAATCTGCAACACTGATCTTGTCATGCAGTCCAGTATACATCCCAATAAACATGCATGCGGAATGGGTCGGTTCGGCAAAGAAACAATGCACATCGTCTCCAAAAATCTGCTTTAAGCCAAAAGTCACGCCACCCGGACTGCCACCCACACCACACGGAAGATAGACAAAAAGGGGATGATGCTCATCCACCATTATACCTTGTTCAAGAAATTGTTGTGCTAACCGTTGCGCTGCAACACTGTACCCCAGGAAGAGATCTATAGACTTTTCATCATCAATAAAATAACTTCGGTTTGCAGTCCGGGCTTGCCGGCGAGCTTCCCTCACTGCTTTGCTGTAATCGCCTCGATGTTCAACGACATGAACCCCCTTGCATCGCAAAAGATCTTTTTTCCACTGACGGGCATCTGCCGCCATATGCACCGTCGCCTTAAATCCTAACTGGGTGCTTATGATCCCGATACTTAATCCGAGATTGCCTGTTGACCCAGTAATAACTTGATGTTCACCAAAAAAAGTACGACAGGTTTCTGAATTCAATTTTAGATAATTATCACTGGTTTTAAGCAGACCTGCCTCCAGAGCGATGGTTTCAGCGTATTTTAAAACCGCATAGGTTCCGCCACGTGCTTTGATAGAACCTGACACCGGTAAGGAATTGTCGCATTTCAGCATGAGTTTTCCCGGGAGCTGTTGGCCAGTCATTTTTTGCAGCGCTTTTTTAGCATGTGGAATGGGTACAATCGGAGACTCGATAATACCATGGTTTACAGCGGTTTCCGGAAAGATCTGGCTGATGCATGGTGCAAACCTGGCCAGACGTTCTGCAGCATCGGTAATATCACCGGGCCCCAATGGTAGCTTCTCTCTTGCATCGCTGAAATTTTGTAATTGACTGTTTAACCAGGTTAACTCCTGAGTAGCAGCAAAAAAGCGGAATAGAGGGTGAGATTCATACCACGAGTCAATTAAAATGTTATTTATAGTTGGAAGACGCATCAACCCCTCTTGCATTAAAATAGAAAATGTGTAAAATCTTAATATAACTTTAGTGGCTAGTAACACAGGAAAAAATTGGAGTGCAAACGATAAAATCTCATGCACGCATTAATTTTTTTAATGCGAAATTGAATGACTCGAGTATTATGATGCTGGGGAGTTTGTACTGTTTTGTCTGTGCCGCCAACCATTTGAGTTTTACACTTGCAGCAAAAGATCTGTTTTTGACTCAGGGAGCTGTCAGCAGCCGTATAAAAAAGCTCGAAGAATACTTGGGTTTCAAACTTTTCCTCAGGTTCAATCGAAGCATTCAACTGACCGAAGAAGGCAAGCAACTGCTGGCAACATTGGAAAAATCATTCCATTCACTGAGTACAACTATTTGCGATTTGCAAAATAATGATTGTAGCGGAGACCTTTTTCTTTCAGCACCACCATCCTTTTCCATGAGCTGGCTGACTCCGAAATTAGTCGATTTTGAAAAAATGTATCCAAGGCTTTTCATACATCTCTTTACCTATGATCGTTTATACGACTTCTCAAGAGATAATATTGATATTGCTATTTATTATGGAAGCGGCAACTATCCAGGACTTTCTGCGCAACTTCTTATGCAAGAGTACCTGCAGCCTGTTTGCTCACCTTTGTATGCAGACAAACATGATCTTTACAATAAACCGGGGAATATGGAGAATTGCAGATTTCTTCATGACGTCTGTGCCTGGCCTGAGGCACGTAAAAAGTCAGAATGGGGATACTGGTGCCGTGAGACCGGATTGACGGGTTTTGATTTCAAGAATAATTATACTTTTGATGTTTCCTATTTGGCCGCACTTGCTGCGATAAATGGAAATGGCATTGCCATGGGACGGCATAGGATAATCGCGGCTGATCTTGAATGTGGTAAATTAGTGACTCCCTTTAACATGCCAATCAAAGCCCAACAGGGTTATTATGTGGTCTGCCATCCCAACCGCGTTGATCAACCCGCAATTAAAGCAATGTTGGACTGGTTGATGAGTTTTGGAGATATTAATTCGGCAAAAATATAAAAAAATTAACCTTTTTTTAATTTATTCGCAAGTTTATATACTTGTGAAGAATATCGCGCCCCTTTAATTAACAGCACATCACCAAATTTTAACATGTCTTCAACTCGCGTTCCAAGATCTTCAATTTTTTCAACCTGCGTAACGTTTTTATGATTTGAAAGTTCCTCATTAATCCATTTCGTAGGCTCTCCGACAAGAAAAATTTTATCAACTTTTAGATTATTTAGAACCTTACCAACCCGTTTATGTTGTTCCTTCATTTGAGTTCCAAGCTCTGCCATATTTCCTATTACTGCAATTTTTCGTTTTCCTTTTGCATTCATTAGTCTTTGGAGTCCGATTTCCATAGCTACGGCATGACCGCCTGCATAAGCATCATCTATTAAGGAAATTCGTTCCCCTTTATATTTTATTGGAATAATTGCCCCTCTTCCATCAGCAGGTTTTATTTCTTTTAATAGTGGGAAAAGTTTATCTAAATTTAATTCCAACGCCATCGATGCGGCAATAACTGCCAAAGAATTATACCGAAAAGCTATGTTATCCTCAGGTAGGGCATACTGAATCATTTTGTTTTTTATTAAAACATGGGCAATTGTGTTGACTACTTTTTTCAAACAAATATCTCTAGACTTCTCCCCAAAAGATAACATTTTATAATTATTTGCATTTTTTTTCAAAGTTTCAACTTGAAGGGAATCTGCATTATAAATAGCTATTCCATTTTTATGTAAGCCATTGAAAATTTGAGATTTTTCAAAAGCAATTTGCTCGATCGAATTAAAATAATCCAAATGCATAGGATAAATATTTGTTATTATTGCAATATCCGGCTCGACCATTTTGGTAAGTTTTTGCATTTCTCCAACATGGCTCATTCCCATTTCAATAATAGCGAAATCAGCTGTCATATCCATGTCGCATAAAACTTTTGGAACTCCTAATTGAGAATTTAGGTTTTTTTGAGTTGCATACACTTTTCCAAAATTCGATAACATTTGTTTTAGTGCTTCTTTTGTTGAAGTTTTCCCGGAGCTCCCCGTAATTCCGATAACTTTTTTGTTAAATTTTTTTCGAAAATTATTTCCTATAATCGCATAGGCATCTAAAGTATTTTCTACTTTTATTAATTTTTGATCAGGAATCCAAGGTAGCTCTTCCGAAACAATAGCATAAGACGCTCCGTTTTCAATCGCCTGTTCTACGAAAGGATGAGCGTTCATATTTTCATCATCGGCTCGTTTCCCCTTTAAGGCAAGAAAAACGTCCCCTTTCTTTATTTCTCTTGAATTGGTTTTTATTTTAAAATCAGTATGTAACAAGTCTAATAATTCCATTGTTTTTTCTCCGTTTTTTATATATTTATATTACCAAAAAACAAGTGGCACAAGACAGAATTTGGTTTGGTTGTTCGCATAGGCAAAAGCAATATCAAGGTGAAATAGGAAGCGCCAATTCAGAGTGAGGTTTTCTGGTATTGTTTCGGAGAGTCCAAACTCGGTAAGCAGGCAATGTGTGCTGTTTCTATCCCATATGGTTTGAAAAATGGTTTTTACCGGTGGAAGGCATTGTATAAGAAGGGGTTTTTTATATCTTGACAATGTTAACCTTCGTGTTAACATGCTGCGTGCATGAAAGAGATAATATTTTCCAGGCCTGAATCAGAAAAATACCCTGTTGATGAGTTGTTTGATGATCTGGATGCAAAACAGGCCCAAAAAGTGGCGTGGGAGTTAAATATCATGAGATACGGAGTTTGCGAAGAATTTTGATTTCGGATATGAATCTGTTAAAACTTGTTGTTTTGTTCAAGCAGGCCCGTGAAGAAAGCAGTTTAACTCAAAGAAGAACCGTCATTGCGGCTCAATATCAAAAAATCTGCGATTTCAAGAATTGAAAACCATGCTGGGGATATCAAGTTGTCAACGATGGAAAGGTTTGCAAGGGCGCTTGGCAAACGGTTTCAACTGGAAGTGGTATGAATGTGAAAAATTCATCGACTATCAAACCTTTATGCGATAACCGATACGGGCGCAGTTAGCTATGATACAGAACACGTCCTCCTTGGGGGACGTCACCCGGAGGATCAGGGCTTTCAGCAATTTGCTGGAGGCCTTTATTTGTTAATGCCAGTGCATAAACAGGTCTGTTCGGATGAACACGACAACCCATGAAAAGAACGGAAAATCTAATGGTTCTTTTATATGACCCCTTCAAGGACCCTGATTGCTGTGTCGAAACAGATCATCATACAGGTTGACGGACTTAAGAAATTATTCAACGGCCGGCCGGCAGTGGCAGGCATAAGCCTGTCCATCGAGGCTGGAACCTGTTTCGGACTTCTGGGGCCCAACGGGGCGGGGAAAACCACGGCTGTGGAGATGATGGAAAATATTCAGGCCCCGGACGACGGATGGATTCGGTTCAAGGGAAAAGAGCGGGACCGGTCCTTTAACGAGCAGGTGGGGATTCAGTTTCAGCAGACCGAATTGATGGCGTTTTTGACCGTGGAGGAAACCCTGAAGACCTTTGCATCGTTTTACGCAGACCCCCTGCCGGTGGAACAGGTGATGACACTGTGTATGCTTAAAGAGATCAGAAAGCAGCGGAACAATAAAATATCCGGTGGACAGCGTCAGCGCCTTCTGCTGGGACTGGCCCTGATCAATGATCCGGATCTGCTGTTTTTGGACGAACCCACCACTGGCCTGGATCCGCAGGCCCGGCAGCATGTGTGGAATATTATCAAAGGGGTCCGTTCCCGGGGAAAGACCACCATTTTGACCACCCATTATATGGAAGAGGCCTGGGTCTTATGCGACATCGTCGCTATCATGGATGAGGGCAGAATTATTACCCATGGGTCACCCGGGGAACTGATTGAAACGCATTGTTCGGACATGGCTTCGGAATCCCGGAATTTGGAATCGGTGTTTCTTGCATTGACCGGTAAGCAGTTGAGGGAGTAACTCCATGATCCTGAAGCGCATGTGGGCCCTTTTTACGGCCCGCAATCTGGAGTTCATTCGGGACCGGGCCGGTTTTGGCTGGAACATCCTGTTTCCGTTTCTACTGGTGGCGGCATTCAGTATCGCCTTTGGACCGGATGCCGGAAAACATTTCAAAATCGGCGTGTTTCCGGTGGCGGATCCGGTGCCAAACCATGAGCACCTCAACATTCCGGAAGCCCTGAAAATAGACCCGGCTGTTTTCCTGGACCCGATAGCCCGGCCCGTGTCACCAGATCCGGATCATGCCGGTTTTACAATTTCATGACATGATGTATACTGCCGGCAACTGAATACTCAGGTATTAACAGATTCTGCTCAGACAGGCACAACAACGTATGACCGAACGATCTGACAGAAAAATTTCTCAAATAGACTGCAGGAGATCAATATGAAACCGGTGGTGGCCCTGGTGGGCCGGCCCAATGTGGGCAAATCAACACTGTTCAACCGGATGGTCCGGGGCCGTAAAGCCCTGGTGGACGATCTGCCCGGCGTGACCCGGGACCGCCATTATGGTGAAGCCCTGTGGAACGACAAACCGTTCACCGTCATCGATACCGGTGGGTTTCTGACCGGGGATGACGATCCGTTTGCCCCGCAGATCAGACAGCAGCTGAATGCGGCAGTGGAACAGGCGGATGCCTTGGTGTTCATACTGGACGGCCGGGCCGGGCTGTCGCCCTATGATCACGATCTGGCAGCCATGCTCCGCAGATCCGGAAAGCCAGTGTATTGCCTGGTGAACAAAATTGAAAACCGCGCCCAGCAGGCCCATCTGGGTGAGTTCTATTCCCTTGGGATTGAGATGTTTTACCCGGTTTCCGCGGAACACGGCATCGGAATGGATGATTTTCTGGAGGATCTGACAGCCGGGTTTCCTGATGCCGGAGAAGAGGAACTGCCTGCAGATGAACCGATCCGTATCGCCATTGTGGGCCGGCCCAATGTGGGAAAATCCAGTCTGGCAAACCAGCTGTTCGGATCTTCCCGGGTGGTGGTCAATGACCAGGCCGGCACCACCCGAGATGCCATTGAACTGTCGGTGTGCCGCAAGGGACAGACGTTTGTGCTGGTGGATACCGCAGGGATCCGGCGTAAGGGCAGAGTCACCCAAAAACTGGAAAAGTTTTCCATTCTCAAATCACTGAAAAGCATGGATGACTGCCATGTGGCATTGATTCTCATTGATGCGGCCGAAGGCATCACCGACCAGGACATCACCATTGCCGGGTATGCGGAAAAAAAAGGGTGCGGCGCGATTTTCCTGCTCAACAAGTGGGATATGGTGGACAAGAAGGAAAGAGGTGAAAAATCCTTTATCACCGAACTTCGTTACATGGCCAAGTTTCTATCCTATGCCCCGGCCATGACTATTTCCGCGTTGACCGGCCAGCGGTGCCACCGGATTCTGGATCTGGCGGCCAAAGTGTATGACGAATACCGGTTCCGCATCAATACCGGCACATTGAACCGGATCGTTGGCGATGCGGTTCAGCGGGAGGAGCCGTCCCTGCACAAGGGCCGCCGCCTCAAATTTTTCTATGCCACCCAGGTGGCCACCCGGCCGCCCAGTTTTGTCTGTTTTGTTAATTACCCCAAAGCGGTCCATTTTTCCTATCAGCGGTATCTGATCAACCAGCTGCGCCAGATGATCCCGCTGCACCTGACCCCTGTCCGGCTGTATTTCCGGGAAAAAACCGGCCGGATCGATTTTTCGGACAAAACAAGGGAAAAGGAACGGATCGCTGATAAAAAGGAACGGATCACCTTGAAGCGGAAAAAACAGCGCAAAGAACAGAGCCGCAGAAAACGGCAGCGGGATGGGAAACCGGGGGTCTGATGGACCTGTTTGACACCCACTCTGATCCGCATTTGGAAAAAACAGCGCCGCTGGCTGATCGGATGCGTCCCCGGCGGTTATCCGAACTCAAGGGCCAGGATCACCTCATCGCCCCGGACAGTCTCCTGGCCCGGGCCATTCAGGATGACCGGGTGTTTTCCATGATCCTGTGGGGACCGCCCGGTTGCGGCAAAACCACTTTGGCAAATATCATCGCAAATGAAACCAAATGTGAATTTGTTCGGATTTCGGCCGTGCTGTCCGGGGTGAAAGAGGTCCGCCAGATTATTGACACAGCCAGGGAAAGCGGGCCTTGTTCAAAAAACGGACTCTGCTGTTCGTGGATGAAATCCACCGGTTCAACAAGGCCCAGCAGGACGCGTTCCTGCACCATGTGGAAACCGGACTGATTACCCTGGTGGGGGCCACCACGGAAAACCCTTCCTTTGAGGTGATTCCGGCCCTGGTGTCCCGGTGCCGCGTGTTTGCACTTAAGGGGCTGGAACCCCGTCATATCCAGGCCATTCTCATGCGGGCCCTCACTGACACGGAACATGGCCTGGGATGGGAGGGCGACCGGTTTGGAAAAGAGGCCTTGACCTATCTGTCCCAAAGCGCGGACGGGGATGCTCGCATGGCCTTGACCGCTCTGGAGGCGGCCGCCTTTCATTTCAGCGATAAGGCATGTATTTCCCTGGCAGATCTGGAAGCGGTGGTGGGAAAAAAGGCCCTGTTGTACGACAAAAAGGGCGAAGAGCATTACAACCTGATTTCCGCATTCATCAAAAGCATGAGGGGCAGTGATCCGGATGCGGCGGTCTACTGGCTTCAGCGCATGCTGGCGGCTGGAGAAGATCCGTATTACCTGATCCGCCGCATGGTCCGGTTTGCCACTGAAGATGTGGGCATAGCCGATCCCGGAGCACTAACCATGCATTGAATGCCGGGGAATCCTTTCGGATGCTGGGACGTCCCGAAGGAGACGGATCTCTTTTCCAGGCGGCGGTTTACCTGGCCACGGCTCCCAAAAGCAACGCTGTTTACATGGCCCAGAAACAGGTGACCGATCTGGTGGAAAAAACCGGTTACCAGCCGGTTCCCCTGCATATCCGCAATCCGGTGACCGGCTTGATGAAAGAGATGGGGTACGGCAGCGGATACAAATACGCCCATGACCATGAAGGTGGATATGCCCCCCAGTCCTATCTGCCGGATTCTCTGGACGGACGGCGGTTGTATTTTCCCACGGGCCGGGGGTATGAAAAAATAGTCAAACAGCGGCTGGAAGCCTGGATTGCCCTGAGGGACGGTCGGAAATAACCGGTTGGCGTGTGAAGCTTTTTCCGGTTTAAAGATACGCGGTGGTGATCTTTGTAGTAGTGTCGTGTACCAGGCGGACAGTGGTGCCCACCAGATCCCGGCCGGTCAGGGCCGTAAACAGATCCGGATCCTTCACGGTGTTTGCCACGAACCGCTTTCCCTGAACGGTCCGTCCGTAGATCACCCCGTAGGCCGGAGTATGGTCCGGATGATACACTACGGTATAGGTGTCAATCCTTCCTTTGCCGGCTGGGTTCTATCAATGGAGAGCGGATCAGATCCGGCCAAAGGATTATCATGATCTGAGGCTGCTGTGCCGGCCAGGCTTTTTTCCGGCCGGCGGCTGGTGTAGACGCCGGCGGCATGTTTGTGCATGAACCACCCCAGGGCCGTGACCAGGCCGGTGCGGTATTGGTTGCCGGCTATCTGTTCGGCTAGGGTTGCTACGGCATGCAGGTTGTAATTGTTGCCCGGCCCGCCGAAAAAGCCCAGTCCGCCGGTCAGGGTCAGGGGCCGTGGATCATTGTCCGTCAGGCCCGCCATTTTTTTGCAATGGTCACGGCACACGGAAACAGGAATAAAAATCAAAGCAGTCCATGTCAGCCAGGGTGAAACCGGACCGGTCCAACGCTTTGTCTATCGCGGTTTTCATGGGGATGCTCATAGTGAAATCGCTTTTCTGGGCCATGAACCGCTGCCGGTCTTTCGCAAATCCGCCTCCGGCAAAATACACCGGTGTCTGGTCCTTTTTCCGGGAGGCCCGGGCCGCTTTTTCTGACATGAGAACCACGGCTGCCGCCTGGTCCACGGTGATGAACGCGTTCATGAATTTGGTATAAGGGAACGCCACGGGCCGGTTGGCTTGAGACGGGGTGATGATTTCTTCAGCGGTCCTGGCAATCCTGCTCCAGGCAAACGGGTGGCCGGCTGCCACCCGGCTGAAACCGGACCACAGGGCCCCGACTTTTTCCAAATAGGCGGAAAGATCCAGTCCCGAAGCATGCCACAGCGCGGTTTCAAACAAAGGAAATCCCTGCATGGGATGCTGGATGCCGTGCCGGGCCTCCAGAGGCAGCGTGCCTCTGGCATCATCTCCGGCATAGTTTGGTGGAATTCCCTGGAGCAGAGCGCTGTCGGGCCGGGGACTTTTGGGATCCCGCCGCACATAGGCCTCTGCCCCCACCACCAGGATCCTTTCCAGCCGGTTCTCCGCGATCATGGCACCTGCCAGATTGATCAGGGTTTGTGGGGAGTTGCCGCCGATGTCCGAGATATGGGTGAATCCGGGATCAGCCCCCAAAGCCCTTGCCACTCTGGCCGGGGCGTCCGGGCAGTGGGCGCTCAGGGGCCTTGCCACCAGGATGCCGTCCAGCTTCGAAAGCATGGACGGATCCGTAAGAGTTCGGCCGGCCCGGCGGGCCGCCTGAATCATAAGACCCGGCACATCCCGGGGAGATTCCGCTTCTTTGGGCTGGGTCACCTGGCCCCATCCGGCCACCACCACATGTGTCTCCATACGCATTCAGATCCTTGAAAAGGGTTCGGTTTAAAGCAAAGACAACAGTCTTGCGTAAAAAAACCGGTTTGTCAATTGGCCGGCGCCGTCATAATCTCTTGTTTTTTATGCGGCTGTCTGCTATGGACCTTGGGATGGAAAGGAACAGTTATAATGTGACTATGGTTTGAAGAACAAAAACCGTGCTCTGCAAACAGCGGGGTGACAAAAACAACCAAATACCTGTGGAGGCATACAATGAAAAATGTGGTGATCGTAAGCGGCGTCAGAACACCTGTGGGATCTTTCGGCGGTTCTTTGAAGAATGTGTCGGTAAAGGATCTGGGGACCTGCGTCATGAAAGAGGTACTCAAACGGGCGGGTCTGCGCCCGGGAGTGACGGACGAACAGGCGGCGTACGGACCGGAATCCCTCAAAGATCAGGGGATGATCGATATCGAAAAAAAGGGTATGATTATGACGACAGCCTAAAGGAACTGTTTGTGGATGAAGTGATCATGGGCAATGTGCTCCAGGCGGGACAGGGGCAGAATACGGCGCGGCAGGCCATGATCGGAGCTGGCCTTCCCCGGTTCACACCGGCCATGACCATCAACAAGATCTGCGGTTCCGGTTTGAAGGCCATTGCCTTGGGGGCCCAGGCCATCATGGCGGGCAGTGCAGACGTGGTGTTGGCAGGCGGCCAGGAAAGCATGAGCAACGCACCCATGGCATTGCTCAAAGCCCGGTGGGGACACCGCATGGAACTGACCGGTCAGGGACCGGTGCACGACCTGATGGTGTTTGACGGGCTGTATGAGATTTTTTACGGGTATCACATGGGCCTGACCGCTGAAAACATCGTGGCAAAATACGGTATTTCCAGGGAAGAACAGGATCAGCTGGCCCTCTTAAGCCATAACCGGGCCTTGGCCGCGGTTCAGGACGGGACATTTGCCCAGGAGATCGTTCCGGTGACCATCGCCACCCGAAAAGGGGACATTGTGGTGGACAAGGACGAAAGGCCCATGGCCACCAGCATGGAAAAACTGGCAAAACTGCGGCCGGCCTTCAAGAAGGACGGCAGTGTGACCGCCGGAAATGCATCAGGCATTAATGACGCGGCTGCGGCCGTGCTGCTCATGACTGAGGAAAAAGCCGATGAGCTGGGGCTGGAAAAACTGGCCAGAATCAAGGCGTTTGCCTCGGGCGGCCTGGATCCCGCCTACATGGGACTGGGCCCCGTTCCGGCAGTGAAAAAAGTGCTCAAACAGACCGGCATGAGCATCAAGGATATCGACCTGATCGAACTGAACGAGGCGTTTGCGGCCCAGGCCATCGGGTGCATGCGGGAGCTGAGCATCGATATGGAAAACCCAATGAACTGGGGTCCGGAATTTCCATCGGCCATCCCATCGGATGCACCGGTGCCCGGCAGATGGTCACCGCTATTCACCAGATGAAACGCAAAGGATACGGCACCGGCCTGATATCCATGTGCATCGGCGGGGGCATGGGCATGGCCATGATCATTGAAAAGTAAGTTTTCCTTTACTTGAAATGGCAAAAATGATAATAATTTCCAATAACTTCTGCTGTTAAAATCAACATGGGGCTAAGGCCGGTCGGCGTACCGGCTTTAACCCCATCATGACCTGAAAGGATGTGTTCACCATGGATATTCCAAGAAGACTGGGCATACTCATCTACACGGCCGTTCCGGCGATTGTGGGCGGGGGAATCGTTTACCATTTTTTTGACAGTTTTGTTCAGGTAGCCGTGTTTGAAATACTTCTGGTGACTGCAGTTTTAGGCATTTTCAGCAGCTGATATCCCGACGGGTGATATCTTGGATCAGACCCTTATTCAAAGAGCGGTATTTTTCTTTTTTCTGGCTCTGTTCTGTATATCCATTCTGCTGCTGGGAAAACTGGCCGCACCGTTCATCGCCACCATTGTTCTTGGTGGCGTGATCACCGGTGTGTTTCAACCGGTTTTCAACCGATTTGCCGGAAAGGTCTCCCCCCGGATGGCATCGATCCTCACCTGTATTGTCATCTTTTTCGTGGTGTTCATTCCGGTGGTCTTTATGGTGGGGGTTTTGTCCAGGGAAGCCTTGGGATTGTATAACCTGGCCAGGGATGCGGTTTTTTCAAACCAGTTGATTCAGGCCCTGGAGAACACCCGGGCCCTGGAGCGGATCAACGATTTGCTGGCCCGGGCAGGAATTCAGAAAATCATTACCTGGCAGGAATTGTTCGCCCCGGTATCGGAGCTGGGAAAAATGCTGGGTCTGTCCCTGTTCCAGCAGATCCGGTTCATTACTTCCAATCTGTTGAATCTGGTATTTTATTTCTGCCTGATGATGATCGTCATCTTTTACATGCTTGTGGATGGAAAACAATTGATTCAATATCTGTGTGATCTGTCTCCGCTGCCGGATGAACATGACAGGAAATTGTTCACTCAGTTTCATGAAATGGCCGGGGCCGTGTTGATCGTCAATGGACTGGGGGGATTGATCCAGGGGGTTGCCGGCGGACTGCTGTTTTGGTTTCTAGGGTTGAATTCTCCGGTTCTCTGGGGCCTGATCATGGGATTTATGGCATTTCTGCCCATTGTGGGTATCGGTCTTGTCTTGGTGCCCACGGCCGTGTTTTTCATACTGAAAAGCTCCGTGGCCACGGGTATCGGAATAATAGTGTACTACGGCGTGCTTTCCTGGGGAGTCGAATATATTTATAAACCCAAGCTGGTGGGAGATCGGGTGGCTATGCATCCGCTTCTCGTCTTTTTTGCCATCATCGGAGGGCTCAATGTGTATGGGTTGATGGGCATTATTTACGGCCCTTTGATCGCAACCCTGTTTCTCACCCTGTCGGATATATATTTTTCCAGTTTCCAAACCATGGTGGAACCGGCAAAACAGAAAAAAAACAATTATCGGAGTTGAACATTAGATGATCCAGAAAGAAACCAATTTGACCAGCATCGAGAAGGAGATGAAACAATCCTATCTCGAGTACGCCATGAGCGTCATTATCGGCCGGGCCCTGCCGGATGTGCGGGACGGGCTTAAGCCCGTTCACCGTCGGGTGCTGTACGCCATGCAGCAGCTGCGCAATGACTGGAACAAGCCGTACAAGAAATCCGCCCGTATTGTGGGGGATGTCATCGGTAAATATCATCCTCACGGAGATTCAGCCGTGTATGACACCATTGTGCGCATGGCCCAGGATTTCTCGCTGAGATACATGCTGGTGGACGGGCAGGGCAACTTCGGGTCGGTGGACGGAGATTCTCCGGCAGCTATGCGGTACACGGAAATCCGTATGCGCAAACTTTCCCACCAGATGCTGGCAGATCTGGAAAAAGAAACCGTGGATTTTCTCCCCAACTACGATGAAACCCTGGAAGAACCGGCGGTGCTTCCCACCCGGTTTCCGGCCCTGCTGGTCAATGGATCATCCGGAATCGCCGTGGGCATGACCACCAATATCCCGCCCCACAACATCCGGGAAGTGGTGGACGGCATCAAGGCCCTGATTGATGATCCCAATCTAAGTATTCAAGACTTGATGCAGTATATTCCCGGCCCTGATTTTCCCACTTACGGCCATATCTATGGCACTCAGGGGATTTATGAGGCCTACAGCACGGGACGGGGCATCATCACCCTGAGAGCCAGAGTCGAGGTGGAGGAGAACAAGAAGACCGGCCAGGAAACCATTGTGGTTACGGAGCTGCCCTACCAGGTGAACAAGGCCAAACTGGTGGAGAAAATCGCCGAACTCATGCGGGACAAGATCATCACCGGAGCCTCGTTCGTGCGGGATGAATCCGACCGACAGGGCATGCGTATCGCCATGGGCCTTAAACGGGACCAGATTGCCGAGGTGGTGATCAACCAGCTGTACAAGCACACCAACCTTCAGACCTCGTTCGGCATTATTTTTTGGCGGTGGTGAACAACCGGCCGGAACTGCTGACCCTCAAGGACATTCTGCAGCATTTCATTGAACACAGGCGGGAAGTCATCATCCGGCGGACCCGGTTTGATCTGAGAAAAGCGGAAGAGCGGGCCCATATTCTGGAAGGCTTGAAAATCGCTTTGGATCATCTGGATGAGGTGGTGGCCCTGATTCGGGCATCCCGGTCCCCGGAAGAAGCCAAAACCGGACTGATCACCACCTTTGATCTGACACCGGTCCAGGCCCAAGCTATTCTGGACATGCGGCTTCAGCGCCTCACCGGACTGGAGCAGGAGAAAATCATCACGGAATATGATGCCCTGCTCAAGGATATTGCCTGGTACAGGGAAATTCTGGGCAGTGACCAGGTGGTCAGGGGGTTGATCAAGGATGAACTCTCGGATCTGGTGGAAGAATTTGGAGACGACCGCCGGACTAAGATAGTGGAGAGCACCGCAGATATCAGCATCGAAGATCTGATCGCCGAAGAGGACATGGTGGTCACGGTCACCCGGTCCGGATACATCAAACGCAATCCGGTCAGTCTGTATGCCAGCCAACACCGCGGCGGCAAAGGAAAGACCGCCATGGGGACAAAATCCGATGACTTTGTGGAGCATCTGTTTGTGGCGTCCACCCATGCCACGGTTCTGTTCATCACCAATTTCGGAAAGGTGTATCAGGCCAAAGTGTATGAACTGCCCATGGCCGGCCGCTCCAGTCTGGGCAAGGCCATTGTGAACCTGCTTCAGTTTGATGAAGGGGAAACCCTGGCCACGCTGTTGACCGTGAACGAATTTGTTGAAAACTGGTATGTGATCATGGCCACCCGGAAAGGACGGGTCAAGAAAACCGATCTCATGGCCTATTCCCGGCCGAGGACCGGCGGATTGATCGGCGTGAAACTGGCATCGGATGACGAACTCATCGCGGCACGGATTACGGACGGAGACATGGATGTGTTTCTGGGTTCGGACGGCGGCAAGGTCATCCGGTTCCATGAATCCGATGTCCGGGCCACGGCCAGAGGCTCTATGGGGGTCCGGGGCATGCGGATTCCGTCAGCCGCCCATGTGGTGGGAATGGAGGTGCTGGCAGGACAGCAGACCCTGTTGACTGTCACGGAAAACGGATATGGCAAGCGTACCGCTGTGGAAGAGTATAAGACTCAGAACCGGGGTGGCATGGGGGTGTTTTCCATTAAGACATCCAAACGGAATGGTACAATGGTGTCCCTGGCCCTGGTGGATGATACAGACGAACTCATGATGGTGACGGACAAGGGAAAATTGATCCGCACCGATATCGGGGGGATCAATATCATTTCCCGCAACACCCAGGGCGTGAAACTGATCAATCTGGGGGCCGGCGAAAAACTCATCGGTATTGCCCGGCTTTTTGATGAGAACGGAGACGCGGACGACCTCAATGCAGAAATCCAGCCGGAAAGCGGAGACAGCCTGCAGTAAAGACTGTCATAAAGGCGCGGGACATCGGAAACGGTTGCGTGAACGGTTTCTTGTGGCCGGGCTTACCGGTTTCCATGATTACGAGGTGATTGAGCTGCTGTTGACTTTGAATACGCCTTTAAAGGACTGCAAAGACACGGCCAAGTCACTGCTGAAAGAGTTCAAGAGTTTTCAGGCCGTGCTTGAAGCGGATGTGGACGATCTGTGCCGGGTGCCTGGCGTCGGGCCGGTCAACAGCATGGGCATCCGCCTGATCAAGGCAGTGGCGGACCGGTATCTGGAGACCAGGGTCAGTGAACGGGATGTGGTGAACAACCCGGATGATCTGGTGGATTACCTGAACCATACCATCGGGTTCAAGGGCAGGGAACATTTTGTGGGTGTTTTTCTGGATGCCAAAAACCGGGTCCTGGCATCGGAAATTCTGTTTTCAGGTTCGTTGAGCGCCAGCGCCGTCTACCCCCGGGAGGTGGTGATCAAAGCGCTTCACCATCAGGCCGCTGCCATGATTTTTGCCCATAATCATCCGTCAGGGGATGTGACCCCATCAGCCAGTGACAAAGATATCACCCGGAAACTGCTGTTTGCACTGGGGGTTGTGGGAATTACGGTACATGAACATTTAATTGTGGGTGGTCAGGGGGTTTACAGCTTTGCCGCCCAGGGCTTGATGGCCCGTTTTCAAAAGGAATTCAACCAATCGGATGACCATGGAAGAGAATAAACTGCCGCCGTGTTTCGGCGAGCTTGACAAAGTATTTCCCATGCTGGAAAACGGTTTGAGACAGACACCGGAGTCATGCTTTTTTCATTGTCCGGTCAAAACCCGCTGCTTGAAGCAGGCCATGGCTTCCAGAGACGGAGCCAGCGTGGAAGAAGAATTGATCGACCGCAGCGAACAGGCCGGTATGATGACTTTTTTTGAACGCTGGTCCAGGAAAAACAGGTCCACCGGCGCATTCATGCCAGGTCAAAAAAGGAGGATTGAATGAGATCGGTTCGAGATATTTCTGTGGAAGGAAAGCGCGTATTTGTCCGGGTGGACTATAATTTGCCCATGGATGATCAGGCAGGATCGCCGATGATAACAGAATCCGTCAGACTCTGGATTTAATTCAGTATCTTGGGAAAAAGCAGGCAAAGATTATTTTGGCATCTCATCTGGGCCGGCCCAAAAGGGGATATGAAAAACGGTTCAGTCTGGCGCCGGTGGCAGAGCATCTGTCCGGTCTTTTGGGAAAAAAAGTGGCCTTTGTATCCGATTGCATTGGAAAGGCGGTGGCAGATGAGGCGGCGGCTCTGAAAAACGGGGATGTCCTGATGCTGGAAAACTTGAGATTTCATAAAGAGGAAAAATCCAATGATCCCGGTTTTGCCGAACAATTGGCCAGCTTGTGTGATGTCTACGTGAACAATGCCTTTGCTGTGTCACATCGGGATCAGGCATCGGTGACGGGGATGGTGGCCCATGTGCCGGTGGCGGCGGCCGGGTTTCTGCTTGAGAGGGAGATGAACGCCTATGCCGATGCTTTTGAAAACCCTGAAAGGCCATTGGTGGCCGTGATTGGGGGCGCTAAAGTTTCCAGCAAGCTGGCGGCGCTGGAAAACCTTCTCAACACGGTGGACCAGATGATTATCGGGGGTGCCATGGCCAACACCTTTTTGCTGAGCCGGGGCTTTGACACCAAAGCATCGATGATTGAACCGGACCTGAAGGATACGGCGGCCCGAATTCTCAGTAAAGCTAAAGAAAAAGGGGTGGATATTTATCTGCCCAGTGATCTGGTGGTGGCTGACCGCTTTGCTGAATCCGCCCGGACCGAAACGGTGTCTCTTGACCAAATCCCCGACAAATGGATGGTGATGGACATCGGACCTGAAACCGCAGCTGATTTCAAGCGGGTGATTGCCACCGCCAATACCATTGTATGGAACGGCCCCATGGGCGTGTTTGAGATGCAACCGTTCATGGCCGGAACCTGTGCCGTGGCTCAGGCAATTGCCTCTGCCTCAGCCTTTAGTGTGGTTGGCGGTGGAGATACCGGCCTGGCCGCTCGTGAGTGCAAAGTGACGAATCAGCTGTCCTATATTTCGACCGGGGGGGGCGCTTTTCTGCATCTGATGGAGGGCAAGCTGTTGCCTGGAGTTGTGGCACTGGGGTGATTTTTAAAAACAAGGTGGCAGATGGATGGTGGAATACTGTAAAAAAAGGGAATGTCTGAGCCGGGAGGACCGGCTGAGGAGATCTTACTATGAGGTGCTCAGAGATGAACTGGATCAGTTTGTCATCGGATATTCCCTGGTGGGATCATACAACAACTTTCTGCGAATGAAAACACCGTATCCGTTCGTGGAGTTGCGGGAACTCAAACCCCGGGCAAGAATACCTTCCATTGAATTTGAAGCCCAGAATTCTTTTTTGATCATCTTCTGTGAAGATGCTGTTGACGACAAGCATAAAAAATATATCCGGTATTTTGATGCCAACAAGACCACCAAAACCAATCTCCTGCGCCACAAGTATTTTCCGAATGTGGAGAATTTCAATCGTAATATTAAATATTTTGAAACCGATCAGTTTTTTGCCCTGCTCCGGTCTCTGCTGCCCGTGGATTATGCCCTGCTCATCCAGCGTTCCCGTCAGACCCGGATCCAGTATGCCCTGACCCATTTTCACGTCCGGGTGGACTGGCCCATTGCTGATGCCTCCGAAGATCTGGCCAAACACCTGCGGTATATCTCCAAGGATCTGTATGAAAAAGGAGATAAATATGCGGAGGATCTTCAGAAGAAACTGTTTGAGTATTACGGGGTCCCGGTGATGGCTGGCGGCCGACGGACGGCCGCTGTGGTGGCGGCCCAGTATTTCAGGCAGCTGGGCGGCATCACCACGGTATATGTGGCGTCCAGTGAATCCAGAGGACTTCTGCGGATCGATGAGAAAGGGGTCTCAAAGGCCGTGCTGGTGAAGATTCCGGATGACCGGGTCAAGTCTCTGGCGGAACTGGGGGAGATGTCCCGGAACAGTTTTACCAAGAATTATGTGGTGGCCCGCCAGCGAAAGAGTGTGGTGTGCATCCTGAATGTCCGGTATGACTACACACCCCATGCCCTACCTTCAGAGGGAGGGCGGCTGCGGGAAGTCAAGCTGGATGCCAACTGGCTCACCGTAGCCGAGGAACATATCTGGCCCAAACCCGCGGTCCTGCATCGGGCCCCGATTCCCTATAAAATGATCTATGCCACGGACGGGTCCTGACCGATCCCTAAGGATCGCTGTGGATCGAGTTTCTTTAGCATGGCGGTTTCATCACAATTGGGAAAATTGACACACCCGATACAGTCGGCCCAGATTTCACGGGCAATTCATTTTTATCGATCACTGTGAATCCGAACTGTTTAAAGAAGCTGGGCCTGTAGGTCAGGGTGAACAGGTCTCTGACTTTGAAATAGAACGCTTCCTGAATCGCCCGCTCCGTGAGCATGGTGCCGATGCCGTGTCCAGTATGTTCGGGTGTTACCGCTAGTGACCGGATTTCCGCCAGGTTTTCCCAGCAGAATTGAAGGGCGCAGCAGCCCGTCACCCGGCTGGACAGAGGATCTTCATACACCCAGAAATCCCGCAGGTGGTCGTAAAGTTTGCTCAAAGGCCGGGCCAGAAGTTCTCCCCTTTTGTTGTACAGCTGGAGTAATGCGTGGATGGTGTTCACATCATCCAGTATGGCTTTTCGGATCATTGTCTTGACCTTGTTAATGTGGATTCATCCGGTTTTACAAACGATATCATGTATGGAAAATCGCTGGACCAGTTCCAGGATGGCCCGGGTATTGGGCTGGGCCCGGTCGATGGCAGTGCCGTGTTCATCATACAATCCCTGGATGACCGTGTTTCTGACCGGTACACCGGGGGACAGCACAGCCACGGGATCTGTGCGGCACAGTTTGTTACGGATCTCCACCAGATGGCAGTTGTGATCGTGACATTTCAGAATTTTTCCAATGAAACGGTGGATCTGGCCTTGATGGAGGTCTTGGTAATTGGGAGCGATCTCCTCAGGTTCGCCAAAATAGAATCCGGTGCCGTATTCCCGGTGGTACACCTGTGACAATTCTTCTTCCCACCGGGGATTGAAAGTATAGGCCTGAGGATCGGCTGCATAGGCATCGATCGCATCTCGATAGGTCTTGACCACAGTTGCCAGATAGTGGATTCCTTTCATTCGGCCTTCAATCTTAAAGGATGTCACTCCGGTTTGAATCAGTTCAGGCAGATGCCGGATCATGCACAGGTCTTTGGAATTGAAAATATAGGTCCCCCGGGGATCTTCAGTGACCGGAAAAAATTCATCCGGCCGTAGTTCTTCCATCAGCGCATACCGCCACCGGCACGGATGGCTGCACAACCCCCGGTTACTGTCCCGGTGGGTCAGAAAGGTGCTCAGCAGACATCGGCCGGAATAGGAAATGCACATGGCCCCATGGATAAAGATTTCGGTCTCGATATCCGCATGGTGGCAGATATCCGCCACTTCCTGCAGAGACAATTCTCTGGCAAGATTGACCCGTTTGATCCCTGAAGAACGCCAAAAAACCGCAGAGTTAATATTGGTGGTGTTGGCCTGGGTGCTAAGATGAATGGGGATATGGGGAATGATCTGCTGCGCCAGACGGATAATTCCCGGATCTGACACAATTACTGCATCCGCCCCGGTATGGCCGATGGTATCCAGGAAATGCCCGATTCTTTTTTGTTCGTCGTTTCTGGAGTATATGTTGCATGCCACATACACCTTCACGTGATGGGCATGGGCCAGTGATACGGCCCGGGCCAGCTGTTCATCGGTGAAATTGCCTGAATAGTTTCTCAGGCTGAAATCCGTGCCTGCCAGATAAACCGCATCCGCTCCGTAATGAATGGCAATCTCAAGCTTTTCAACGTTTCCGGCCGGTGCGAGAAGTTCCGGTTTTGTAAATGGCTCTGGCATGAAAGGAATGACCCATTATCATGGTGCCCCCGGCAGGAATCGAACCTGCGCACAAGGATTAGGAATCCTATGCTCTATCCACTGAGCTACGGGGGCATTGTGGTTACAAATTGGTGCCGAAGATACCACAGTTAAAGGCCTTTAGCAAGAGCTATGAACATCATCAACTATCCCCCTTTATCCTGAAAAACAGCGATTGTGCCCAAAATTGTGCCCATCTGATTTTGATGTGGTCAAGCAAAAATGGACGTTTTTTCTAAGCTGCTTTTTCCAATTCCCATTGTTGTGGACTCTTGTTCTCTATGAATGAGTGACGTCGTCGGCAGTTATAAAACATTTCAATGTAGTCAAAGATATCCCGCCTGACGTCCCCACGGGTTTTATAATTGGAATCCGAGATTCGTTCTGTTTTTATGCTTCCAAAGAAGCTTTCAGAAACTGCATTGTCCCAGCAATCGCCTTTTCTACTCATACTTGGGATGATGCCGTGGGTAGAAAGTATTTTTTGATACTCGTGGCTGCAATACTGACTTCCACGATCTGAATGAAAGATAAGACCTGGACAAATTTCTCTGCGTCCTATGGCCATCCTAAAAGCTTCAATAACAAGATCTTTTTTAATTCTGCTACTCACTGCCCATCCAATAACTTTTCTTGAAAACAAATCAAGAACAACAGCCAGATAAATCCAGCCTTCTGCCGTCCAGACATAGGTAATCTCTCCCACCCAGACTTCATTTGGCTTTTGGGTTTCAAAATTTCGTTCTAACAGGTTCGGAGCAATTGGCAAATCGTGCTTGCTATCCGTTGTCGCCTTGAATTTCTTTTTCTGTTTTGCGGTCACGCCGGCCATCGCCATAACTGTTTTTGCCATATACCGGCCGCATCGGATTCCATGATCGGAGATTTCCTCGGCCATCCTCCTGGCGCCGTAACTTCCCTTCGACACCCGGTGGGCATACAATACAACGGGAACCAAATTCTCGTTTTCCTTCTGGTGTTTGGATTTTCCATTATTTCTCCAGGTATAATAGCCACCTCTGCTGACTTCCATGATTTTACATAGCAGGCTTATCGGGTATGCCTTCTTCTCGACATCAATGAATTGATATCTTAGCCTGATTCCTTTGCGAAGAAGGCTGCCGCCTTTTTTAATATTTCACGTTCCATTTTAAGGCGTTTATTTTCTTTGCGCAGCTCTTTGAGCTCTGCCCGCATGGCAACAAGCGGTTCTGGTGGCATTTCCGATCCATCTCCGTTCAGTTCTCTTTTCCAGCGGCTGATTAAATTGGGGTTCACTCCCAGATTTCGCCCGGCCTCGGCAAATGAATAGCCCTCATCGGTAATCAGCTTCACGGCCTCTTCTTTAAAGGCCTTGGTATAATTTTTTCGCTTTTTGCTTTTCATAAACACCCTCCTGAATGAATTATTATTTCACTCTTAGGAAAGTGTCCAGAATTACCCTGCCAGGTCATTACTGGTGTCGTAAATTGGATATCACAATTAAAATAAGTAGTTCATGATCACAAGAAGAATAACAGAAATTACCTGGTCTGCATCCCCCTCGTTCATCAGCCCAACCAACCCAGCCAAACTCTGCCAATCAGTGGGGCTGAAATATCCAATCGTTTTCCCCATCCCATTGGTGGCCAGAAAGATTTATGGAAAGTGTTACAACCTGGTCCAAAGCCTTTCTGGCCGGGTCAAGGTTAAGCTTCCAGGAGCTGGGATAATGAACCAAAATATCAAGATTTGGTTCCAAAAAGTTCTTATCATTGTGAACCGAGATAACTCGGGAGAGATCAGCCCCTTATCCTGTCATCGGTTTGATGACATCCAGCCCTGCTCCATTTATATAAGGTTACATGTATCTTGCCAGTGCTTCGGCGGTTATCGTGCCGGCCTTGACACCTTCAACAACTTCTCTGAGGTCCTTAAGAAACGGTTCAATAACTTCGTCGCCGACATTTTCTGCGGACACGTGGAGCATCAATGGGTCCAGGGTTCCGAAAGGCAAATAGCCTTTTTCAACCATTCCACCGAATACATTTACCATTTCAATGGATTCCGAACCGATGGGGATCAACAGGCATTCATTTTTCATGCATTTCAGACCGTCGATGGCCTCGATCTCTTTTATCATGCGTTCCTTTATCTCCAGTGAACGGCGTGTAACATCGATATATCCCTCTTCGCCAAGATAGTGCATTACCGCCCATGCAGAGGCGATGGAACCGGCAGGGCGGCTGCCCACCATTCCGTGTGTTTCATAGTGGCCGGATTGCCAGTCATCAACAGGAACCGGGTTATAACTCTGCAGTTCTTCGGATCTAAAAAGAACCGTTGAAGCGGGTTTTGCTGCATAACCGTGTTTATGCAGATCCGCTGAAATGGAGCATACACCCGGCACGCGAAAGTCATAGGGCGGAATTGAATAATAATCCAGTTTTTCGATCCAGGGTAAAAGATACCCGCCCACGCAGCAATCGGAATGCATCCATAAATTATGTTTAACCGCAATTTCGGCAAGTTGCGGAATGGGATCAATCACACCGAGTCCCCAACAGGGGGCAGATCCCACAATAATGATGGTATTTTCGGTAATGGCTTCTTCCATGGCCTGAACATCGGCGCGGTAGTTCTCCTGGCAGTCGATACGCTTCAATTCAATGCCGAGATAATGCGCGGCTTTTTCAAATGCCGCATGTGCGGTCCATGGGATGATCATCTCACAGGGTCCCTTGATTTCCGGTCGATTTTCCTTGGCCCATTCCCTGGCAGCGTGCATGGCGCAGAAAATACTCTCTGTCCCGCCGACTGTCATATTTGCCCGCCCCTCATCTCCGCCGTTCAAAATTCCCACGGCCATCTCCAGTACCTCTTTTTGCATCTGTGCCATGCCCTGTTCATAGGAGCCTAAAAATGCATTGCCATGAAAATAAAGATTAAATGCGTTCCTGCATACCTCGTGGATCTTTTCGTCTCCCTTATGAATACCATGTAATAATCGGTTCTTCATCTCCGGGTGGTCACTGTCTTTAAACTTTTTCAAACTGGTTTTGATTTCTTCCCATTCAATGCCTTTAACAGGTAATCTTTTCATCGCTTCCATAACGCTGTGTCTCCTTATTTGTTTTGTTTCAACCACTCTTCGGCCTGCTCCTTGCTCTCCCATGCTTTGATCCAATTGAGGGCAAGCACTTCTTCTTTGGGAGAAAAAATTTTGGTATCGGTGGGGTCGCCTTTGGGAATCATTTTTTGCACAAGTATTTTTAACGCATTGCTTATGAGAACAATTGCAGTGGCTGTGAGGTGACTTGTATCCATCTTTTTGACTTCCCTGTCGAAAATGCCGAAGGCACCCAGCATTTGAAATCCTTCGCGCCCTATGAAGATGCTTTTTTTAACTTCCGGCTTCTCCATGGCGGATTTGAATGCCTGTGCCGCTTCCATGGCGGATTCTTTATTCAGTTTGCCGAACTCCATATATAGGATGTCATCTTCGATCCGGCTGGTGTACCCAATCATCTTTTCTGTCTTTCCCATTTAATATCTCCTGATTTGTGATTTTTTTATGGTTTAAATGCACAAACTGTTTATAAGCTCACGATTAAGCTTTTTGTCTTTGGGGGCATTGAGTTGATTTAAATTCATAGCCTCGTACCAGGTGTCATCCCGACTCCGGAGACAATGGCCGGTTTTATTTTCAATTTTTCCAAGGTCTCTTTTGTCGGTATGCCGTTTGGGTTAAACCCCCTTATTTTATAATATTTTTTAAGCATTTTATTCAAAGGGACGGTCCTGGCTTTAGCATCGCACCCACGCCCTTCATTCAACATACGGCCAGGCAGGGTGTCATCTTTTTTGGAAATTCCTTCTCTCGTGTTCATGTATCTTTCAAGCACATGAACTCTTTCTCCAGCTTTTAAGAATTCAGAGTTGGAAATGGAAATACCGGTCACGGCTGTCCATGTTTTAGTGTAGAGACTAAAATCCACCAAGCGAACAGCAAGCGCCGGGAGGTATTGCATGAGCAAGCCTAATATTAGATCGGGGGTATATTTAGACAAAGGCGGTTCTAAGGTATATGAGTACATTGTGAACTGGCATGTCTGAAGAGAATTGATACAACAGGTTAAATTTTCAAAAAACTGCACGAATTCCGGCTTTGCAGGGTGGTGTCGGTTTTCAACAATTTAAAATAGATTTCCATTGCAAT